>SKER01000002.1_pt1 | contig 514256 bp, 392 predicted proteins | sample 4826961 | NCBI WGS metagenome assembly SKER01 (sample SAMN11008804, study PRJNA524170) | human gut metagenome | biome: Human fecal sample; material: Feces; isolation source: fecal sample from pouch patient p47 | host: Homo sapiens | place: Israel: Tel-Aviv | collected 2016-11-16
GGCACTCCACCACCTGCGCGGTGGTCATCGGCGTTGTGAGGTATAGCTCCACCGCCCTCGAACGCTCCTCAAGACTGAACATACGAGAAACCTTTCGCTCAGTCTCCAAGAAAACGTCCGCAGCCCCAAATGCTCACTGAGACCCACTCAGTGAGCATTTTTTGCCAATAACGGTGGTCATGTCAGTTTGTTCCCGTGACACCTTATCCTTGGGAAGGATACTGACCCAAGGAGAGATGTTATGCAGCAGCAGGAGGAAGCAGCACATTCGCTGCATCCGTTGCAAGTCGGTCCGCAGCCGTTGAACACCCCAGAAGAGCTTCGCGCCATTCGTCAGGCGATGGGGGAGGGGAAGAACCCGCTCGTTGCCACTGATGTGCCGCGTTGGGAAGATCAGGTGGGTGTCAGTCGCATCATCAACCGCCGCGTATTGGAGTTGGAGCCGCTGCCCACGCCCGCGCAAGTGCTCGCTGAACTCCCGCTGACTGATCAGGCTCAGGAAATCGTCGCCTACTCGCGTGATGAGATTCGCGCGTGCCTGTACGGCCAAGACGACAGGCTGTTGGTCATCGTCGGCCCCTGTTCGGTTCATGACCCGAAGGCCGCGCTGGACTACGCGCGCCGATTGGCCAAGCTGAAAGATGAGCTCGGTGAACAGCTGCTCATCGTCATGCGCGTGTACTTCGAGAAGCCGCGCACTACCATTGGCTGGAAGGGCCTGATCAACGACCCGGATATTGATGGCAGCCACAATATTCGCAAGGGCCTGTTGCTTGCTCGCAAAACCTTGCTTGGTGTGCTGAAGGAAGGATTGGCGGCCGCCACGGAATTTCTGGAGCCCACCAGCCCGCAGTTCATCTCGGACGCGGTGAGTTGGGGCGCCATTGGTGCGCGCAACACGGAAAGCCAGATCCACCGCCAATTGGCCAGCGGGCTTTCCATGCCGGTCGGCTTTAAGAATGCCACTGACGGCTCGGTGAAGGCAGCGGTCAACGGTTGCTTCGCCGCTGCTCAGCAGCACACGTTCTTCGGCATTGACCATCTGGGGCGTGCCTGCGCAGTCGAGACCCTTGGCAACCCGGACTGCCATGTGGTGTTGCGCGGCTCGATTCACGGCCCGAACTACGATGCCGAATCCGTGGCCAAAGCCATGGAAGACGTACGCGCCGAAATGCCCGCCGAATCCGCAGCCTCGCATGGTCTGATTGTTGATTGCTCGCACGGTAACTCCGGCAAGGACGAACATCGTCAGGCCGAAGTCGTGCGCAATATTGCCAGCAGGATTGCAGCTGGCGAACAGGGTATTACCGGCATCATGATGGAAAGCTTTATTGAAGGAGGCAATCAGAAGGCCGCGCCGCTTGATCAGCTGGTCTATGGCAAGTCGATTACTGACAAGTGCATCAGCTGGGAAGAAACCGAGGCCTTGCTGCGCGAGCTTGCGGAAGCCGTAGCCACACGGCGTTGGCACTGAGTTGCGTCATCGGCTCTCTCGCGGGAGCAATGCAACGAAACGTCTCTACCCCTCAGCCTGCCATTCGGCGGCCACCTCCCCTGACAAGGGGAGCCGAAAGTGTTGTGAAAGGAACTTACGTATGGGTATGAAAACTGTAGCTATTATTGGCGCATTGGATGAGGAAGTGGCGCTGATCGCCAAATCGCTCACGCATGTGACGCACACCGCCAAGGGCAGCCTTGACATCGTGTCCGGCACGGTCGACTCCTTCGGTTCTGACGTCATCAAGGTTGCCGCAACGGTAGGCGGCATGGGACTGGTCAATGCGGCCGCCACCACGCAGCTGCTGATTGACGAGATTGCCCCGGACGCCGTGATTTTCAGCGGCATCGCCGGCAACCTCAACACCCACCTGCACATCAACGACGTGGTGCTCGGCGGCACCCTGCGCTACCTCGACACTGACATGCGGCTCGTAGGCCAGTGGAAGCCCGGCACTGCGGACGCTCCGGTGGAGGAATTCCACTCTGATGACCGTCTGCTGGAAGTCGCCGACGAGGCGCTTGCCAATGCGGGCATTACCCACATCACCGGCATCATCGCCTCCGGCAACTACTTCGTGGACACGCCCCAAAAGGTCGAGGAGGTCATCCGACTCACCGGGGCTGACGCCGTGGAGATGGAAGGCACCGCCGTGGCACAGGTCGCCGCCCGCAATAACGTGCCGGCACTGGTGATTCGTGCCCTTTCCGACAACGCCGACACCGATTACGAGGTATTCAAGGAGTTCGACATCTCCGAATACGCCGATACCGCCGCCCGTCTGGCTGTCGACATCGTCAAGCGCCTGTAACTGGTCACCTCCAAGTTCGGCGTTGCCGGTGTGGGCTGGTACATGGCCATCATGACTGCCCTCGCTCTGCTCGCTCTGTTCCTGATCAAGGAAAGCAAGGACAAGGACTACGAGCTGTAAATAGAGCTCCCCATATTATGCTCCCGCCAGCGGGAGCATTTTGTTATGTCGTCCCGCCAAAAATGAACAATAGACGAACTTACGTAGTTTAGGCATCTCACTACGCCTCGCACGTTTTACTCTGGAAATCATGGATATCTGGCAGATCGTCGTGATTGTGGTGCTCGCCGCGCTGATACTGGTGTGGGTTGCCGTCATCGCCTACAACAAAGGCCGCGTTTCAGGCCGGCTCGCCGCCGAACAGGACCTGTCCGGCGACGAGGATACGCATTCTCTATTCGGTGATGATGCGCCCGTGCGCCCCACCGAGCGTCGCCTGATTGAAGTCCTGCCCGAAGCCCTGATCGTCACCGACCGCAACGGTCTGGTCCAATATTCAAGCCCCGGCTCAGTGCCATTCGGCCTAGTCTCCGGCGACCGACTCAACTCGCGTGAAGTCGAGGACATCCTCACTCAGGCCGCCGCCGACGGTGGCATGCGTGAGCGTGAGGTTCAGCTGCCGGTCAATCGCAATTCCTATCCGTCCTCTAATGGCCGAGGACTGGAGGCCGGCCAGTCACGCCCGTCCAACACGCTGTATTTGCGTGTGCGCATTGGCGATATCGGCGATGACCTGTACGCCATCTTCATCAACGACATGTCCGAGCAGCGCCGTTTCGAGGCCGTCCGCCGTGACTTTGTGACCAACGTTTCGCACGAACTCAAGACTCCGGCCGGTGCCATCGCGCTACTGGCCGAAACCGTGACCGACGCCGCCGATGATCCGGACGCCGTACGGTATTTTTCCGGCCGTATCTCCAAGGAATCCGCGCGCCTGACCGAACTGGTGCATCATCTTATCGACTTGCAGAAAGCCCAAAGCCCGCAAAGCGTGATCGATGCGCGGCGCATTTCCGCGCTGGATGTGGCACGCGCCGCCATCGCCGCCAATCAGACCCAAGCCGACTCCCGCCATGTGGATATCCGACTGAGTGTCAACGGACAGTCAGTACCCACGAAGGTCGAGGAGCCGGCCGATGGCGAAGGTTCCTTGGAAGAATCAGGCAGCCCAGCCACGAACGGTCCGATGATCAAGGCCGACAAAGAGGCCATGCAAACCGCCGTCAAGAACCTCGTAGAGAACGCCATCCATTACTCGCCCGAACACACCACTGTGGCGGTCGGCGTGGGGGAGCGCGATGGCAAAGTCACCATTCGCGTGGTCGATCAGGGCATCGGCATCCCCGCCAAATCGCTGGACCGCATTTTCGAGCGATTCTACCGGGTCGACCCGGCCCGTTCGCGCGAGACCGGCGGTTCGGGACTCGGCTTGGCCATCACCAAGCACTGCGTGCAGGAGAACGGCGGTCGGATTTCGGTCTGGTCGCGTACGGGGGAGGGGTCGACGTTCACCATCGAGCTGCCGGCCGCCCCGGATGAGGATGACGACGAGGCCCGGTCGGACGAGTCGACACAAGCGTAGGGCCTTGGTTGGTGCCCGACATGGTGCCATTCCATTGCCACACAATCACACAGTGGGCGAGGTGCGCACACCGCGCGTAGCCCAATTACGCAATTACGTACTTTCGGGAAACAGCAGGCTAACGGAGAACAAATGGTTACGATAATGTCGGAAAACTTTGCGCCTATGCGCACGGGAACATACCCAAGAAAGGCTACTATGACACGCATTCTTATCGTCGAAGACGAGGAATCCTATCGCGAGCCGCTGGTATACCAGCTCACACGCGAGGGGTACGACGTGTCCGCCGCCGCCACTGGCGAGGAAGGTCTGGAACTGTTCACCAAGGGCGGCATCGATTTGGTGCTGCTTGATTTGATGCTGCCGGGCATTGACGGCACTGCACTGTGCCGCCGCATTCGTGAGCAGAGCCGTGTGCCGATTATTATGCTCACCGCCAAGAGCGCCGAAATCGATAAGGTCGTTGGCCTTGAGATTGGTGCGGACGATTATGTGACCAAGCCGTACTCTTTCCGTGAGCTGCTGGCACGTATTCGTGCCGTGATGCGTCGCAATCAGGCCACTGCCCAGGCTTCCGGCACTGTGGATGACGATATTCCGCTGGTGTGTGGCGATATCGCCATGCAGGTTGGCCAGCATCAGGTCACCGTACGCGGCGAAACCGTGTTCTTCCCGCTCAAGGAATTCGAACTGCTCGAATACCTCATGCAGAACAAGGGCCGTGTGATGACGCGTCACCAGCTGATCGACCGCATCTGGGGTTCGGATTATGTGGGCGACACCAAGACGCTCGACGTGCATGTCAAGCGCGTGCGCTCCAAGATCGAGGAAGATCCGGCGCACCCCAAGTATCTGACTACCGTGCGCGGTCTCGGATACAAGATCGATACTCCCGCGGAGTAAATGGAAGGCGGCCTTCGGGTCGCCTTTTTTTGTTGTGGATTGTGGGCTCGCTGTGGACTCGCCGCAGGCGAGCCCGCTCCAAAAACTACGTAGCCTCAACGTAGCCCACAAACATCCAAGTGTTCATCTTCTGTTTACTGATTTCGGTTTTGGGCCCTTGAAACCACCAATACGCTTGTAGTTGTCATGAATTGACCGGGCAGCGCTGAGCCGCCCGCGAATAGTTGATAGAGGGATTAAGTAATAATCATGCAGAAGAACATCCTCGTTCGCTCCATTGCCGCTCTGTCCGGCATTGTGATGCTCGCTTCCGTGGCCGCCTGCGGCGATAACACCGCCACCACGACCGACAACAGCTCCTCCTCCGATTCCACTTCCAAGTCCACCCCGATCTCCGGCAACTTCTCGGGCGCCGGCGCCTCCTCTCAGCAGGCCGCTGTTGAAGCTTGGATCGCCGGCTTCCAGGGCACCAACCCTGAGGCCAAGATCGCCTACAACCCGTCCGGTTCCGGCGCTGGCGTGCAGACCTTCCTGACCGGTGCCACCGCTTGGGCCGGCTCCGACAAGGCCCTTGCCGATGACGAAGTTGAGCAGTCCAAGTCCGTGTGCACTGAAGGCACCGCCTTCGATGTCCCGGTCTACATCTCCCCGATCGCCGTGGTTTTCAACCTCAAGGGCGTTTCCGATGCCGGCAAGCACATCAACATGGACGCTGCCACCATCGCCAAGATCTTCGACGGCAAGATCACCAAGTGGAACGATCCGGCCATCGCCGATCAGAACAAGGACCTGAAGCTGCCCGACACCGCCATCACCGTGGTGCACCGCTCCGATAAGTCCGGCACCACCCAGAACTTCGTCTCCTACTTCAAGGACGTCACCCCTGACAACTGGACCTACGACCTCTCCGAGAACTGGCCGAACGAGGTTGGCCAGGGTGCCAAGGGCACTTCTGGCGTGATCTCCACCGTCAAGCAGGCCGACGGCACCATCGGCTACGCTGACTTCTCTCAGGTCGGCGACCTGGGCACCGTGGCCGTCAAGGTCGGCGACAAGTACAACGAGATTTCCGCCGAGGCCGGCTCCAAGGTCATTGGGGATTCCAAGCAGGACGACACCGTTAAGGGTGACAACCGCATCGTCATCAAGATCAACCACGCCACCGAGGCCGAGGGCGCCTACCCGATCGTCCTGGTCTCCTACGACATCGTCTGCCCGGCCTACAAGGACACCAAGCAGGCTGAGTTCGCCAAGGCTTGGCTGACCTACGTGACCTCCGACGAGGGCCAGAAGGCCGCTCAGGATGCCGCCGGCACCGCTCCGCTGCCCTCCTCCCTGAAGTCCGAGATCACCAAGTCCATCGAGGCCATCAAGACCAAGTGATGACGTCGGCCCGCAAGGGTCGTGTGGACTGGACCTGACAACTGAACGATAGACTGTAGTAGTAAGAGCAGTCGCCGCCAACTTTAAGCCGCAGTCGTAAACCATACGGCTGCGGCTTAAAGCGGGTCAGGACCCGAACGGTTTGGCAACGTCACAGACGAAAACCGCACCACTTGAATACTTGATAACCACCCTATATAAGGAGAATCCGTGAGTTCGCAAGACAAAACGGCTGTGCAGCCAGTTGGTGGCAAGACCGCCGACAAGGTGTTTCGCGGTGTGGCATACGCCTGCGGCATCCTGATCCTGGTTGTACTTGCCGCTGTGTTCCTGTTCCTGTTCTTCCGCGCCTGGCCACTCATCGGTGGCGATCAGGCCGCCAACAGCCAGACCGTGTCCAGCTTTACCGGCGGCAAGGCCAGCAGCTTCTGGGGCTACGTGCTCCCGCTGTTGTTCGGTACTGTGCTCGTGTCTTTGCTGGCACTGCTGATTGCCTTCTTCGTGTCCATCGGCATTGCGCTGTTCATTTCGCATTATGCACCTAAGAAGCTCGCCACCGCGCTGAGCTATGTGGTCGATTTGCTGGCTGCCATCCCGTCCGTTATCTACGGTTTGTGGGGCGGCCTGATTCTGGTGCCGGCCATCTACCCGTTCTGGAACTGGGTTGCCAACCACCTGGGCTTCATTCCACTGTTCGAGGGCCCGGCCGCCAACCCGCCGCGCACCGTCGCCACCGTGGCTGTGGTGCTCGCCGTTATGATTTTGCCGATTATCACCTCCATGTCCCGCGATATCTTCATGCAGACCCCACGCCTGCACGAAGAGGCCGCGCTGGCGCTCGGCGCCACCAAGTGGGAGATGATTCGTCTGGCCGTGCTGCCCTTCGGCAAGTCCGGTATCGTGTCCGCCTCCATGCTGGCTCTCGGCCGCGCGCTTGGTGAGACGATGGCCGTGTTGATGATCCTGTCCCCGGGCCTCAACTACTCCATCAAGCTGCTGCAGGCCTCGCAGAACCAGACCATCGCCGCGAATATTGCCGCACAGTACCCTGAAGCCAACGATCTGGGCGTCTCCACGCTGATCGGAACTGGTCTGATTCTGTTCCTGATCACGTTCGTGGTCAACTTCATCGCCCGTAAGCTTACCGAGAAAGCGACTGCGTGATGACTGCTGCTGAGAACACTGAAAAGACTCCGATGGACGGCGCGCCCGAAATCGACTTCGATCGTTTCCGCCCGACCCGTTCCGCCATCCAGCGCCGTAATATCATGGACCACTTCATGTGGGTCCTGATCGCGGTGGCGTTTGTGATCGCCTGCATCCCGCTGATCTCCCTGCTGTGGACCACTATCGTCAACGGCATCAAGCGCCTGAACCTGAACTTCCTGAGCTACAACATGACCGGTGTGGTCGGTGGTAACCAGACCCCGTCCGGTGGTTACGGCGGTGTGCTGCACGCCATCATCGGTACTCTCGAAATCACCGCTGGCGCTATGGTTATCTCCATTCCGATCGGTTTGATGTGCGCCGTGTACCTGGTCGAATACTCGAACCGCGGCAAGCTCGCCACCACGGTCTCCCTGCTCGTCGACGTGATGAGCGGCATCCCGTCCATCGTGGCCGGCCTGTTCGCCTTCTCGATGTTCACGATTCTGCTGGGCCCCGGTACCATCAACGGTTTCGAAGGCTCCGTGGCTCTCTCCCTGCTGATGTTGCCCACCGTGGTCAAGTCCAGCGAGGAAATGCTCAAGATCGTGCCGAACGATTTGCGTGAGGCTTCCTTGGCTCTGGGCGTTACCAAGCAGCGCACGATTACCAAGATCGTGCTGCGCACCGCTCTGCCGGGCATCGTCTCCGGTGCCATTCTGGCCATCGCCCGCGTGATTGGTGAGACCGCACCGTTGCTGATGACCGCCGGCTACATCTCCAGCACCAACGTGAACCTGTTCTCCGGCCAGATGACCACCCTGCCGGTGTTCGTCTACCAGGAGTACTCGAAGCTCAGCGCGAACTGCCCGCCCAACGCCGACGCCACCTGCGTGACCACGATTCCGATGGAACGTGCGTGGGCTGCGGCTCTCGTGCTGATCGTCATCGTGCTGCTGCTGAACCTCATTGGCCGAATCGTGGCGAAGGTCTTCGCCGTCAAGACCGAACGCTAAGCCAGTCGCTAAGCCTAAGCCTTAAGAACACAAGGAAATATAAGGAAACATCATGGGACAACGTATTGACGTCAACCACGAAAACATCTACTACGGCGACTTTCTGGCCGTGGAAGATGTGAACATCAACATCGAGCCGAACAAGGTCACCTCCTTCATCGGCCCGTCCGGCTGCGGCAAGTCCACCGTGCTGCGCACCTTGGACCGTATGCACGAGATCATCCCTGGCGCTCACGTCGAGGGCGAGGTGCTGCTCGAAGGCAAGAACCTGTACGACAAGGACGTGGATCCGGTGGCCGTGCGCCGCGACGTCGGCATGGTCTTCCAGCGACCGAACCCGTTCCCGACCATGTCCATCCGTGAGAACGTGCTGGCCGGTGTGCGCCTGAACAACCACCACCTGGCCAAGTCCGACGCCGACGATCTGGTCGAGTGGGCTCTGCGCGGTGCCAACCTCTGGGAAGAGGTCAAGGACCGTCTTGACAACCCTGGCATCGGCTTGTCCGGTGGCCAGCAGCAGCGTCTGTGCATCGCCCGCGCCGTGGCCGTCCACCCGCAGGTGCTGCTCATGGATGAGCCCTGCTCCGCCTTGGACCCGATTTCGACCTTGGCTGTCGAGGATCTGATCAACGAGCTCAAGAGCGACTACACCATCGTGATCGTGACCCACAACATGCAGCAGGCCGCCCGTATCGCCGACTACACCGCCTTCTTCAACCTGAAGGCAGTGGGCCAGCCCGGTCACCTCGAGTACTTCGCGGACACCATCACGATGTTCAACAACCCGCAAAACGAAGAAGCCGAGCGCTACATCTCTGGAAGGTTCGGCTGATCGTTTCCTGCGCGCAGCGTAATGATTTGTGCGTAGGAGAAACGGCAAAGCCCGCCGCAAGGCGGGCTTTCGCATATTCAACGCGAGTATTGCCGAGTATTATCGTTCTCGCAACGGAGCGAGCTGGAATACTTTGTCGGACTGGGCGGCGACTTCCCGCTTCGGTCGATCGACGGGAGAACGGCGGGTAAAGCGGTACAAGACAAGTCCGCACGATGAATACTCTGTGATGAATCTTCTGTTTACGGTGCGAGTGTGGAAGAATGGTCACAGCAAGGTCCAGCAAAGGAGCATAGGTGAGTACTGGTCTGATCGTCGGCATTGTCGTTGTCGTTATTATCGTTGTCTTGATTGGTTGGGGCGTCAGCGCCTATAACAACCTGGTGACGCTGAAGAACCGTGTGAAGAACGGTTGGGCGCAAATCGACGTGCAGTTGAAGCAGCGCGCCGACCTCATCCCGAACCTGGTGAATACCGTCAAGGGGTACGCATCCCACGAGTCTGAAGTCTTCACTCAGGTGACCGCCGCCCGCGCCGGCGTAGTGGCTGCGGCCAGCAACCCGAGCACGACCACTGCTCAGCGCGCCGCCGCCGAAAACCAGCTGTCCCGCGCCCTGTTCAACCTGCAAGCCACGGCTGAGGCATATCCGCAGCTGCAAGCCAACCAGAACTTCATGGATCTGCAGAACCAGCTCAAGGAACTGGAGAACAAGATCGCCTACGCCCGTCAGTTCTACAACGACGTGGTCCTGAAGCTCAACACCGCCATCGAAACCGTGCCGACGAACATCATCGCCGGTCTGTTCCACTTTGAGCAGGCGCAATACTTCGAGGCCGATGACGCTTCCCGTCAGGTGCCACAGGTCCAGTTCTGACCCGCTTCAGGCCCGTCCGGTAAGCCGCCGGCCGGGCCCGTATTGTCTTAAGAGAGGGAAGACATGCGGATACGATTCATTCGCGCCGGAATCATCAGCATTGTTGCCACGGTGGTGTTGGCAGTTATCACCTTGGCGATAATCGGGACTTCCGCGTTCGGCGATTCGGCCGACCTCAGCTACCGCACGCTGGACTATGACGTGACCGCCACCGCGAACGGTGATTTGAAGGTCACGCAGCATATCGACGTCAAGATGCGTGAGCGTACCGACAGTGACGACAACACCAAGCCGTGGAAGCAGCTGTTCCAGCAATACACGCTGAACTCCGGCACCTTGACTGATATCAGCGATATCAGCGTGCGCAACGTCACCGACGGCATCGACTACGCACAACAGAGCGAGCCCAAGCTGCCCAGTGACGTCTCTTCCGACAAGGAATGGAACAGCGACTACGCCAACCATTGGTATGTCGCCGATGTGAGCGATGGCAGTGACCATCCAAAGGCATACACGCCCGGTACCGATGGCCTCAAGCCCAGCGCCTCCGCCACCGAAGATGACACAACCGTGGAGATCGGCTGGAATATTCCGGTCACCACCGAGGCCGACAGCATGAAGTTCGATGTAAGCTTCACCATGCACGATGTGGCCACCAAATGGAAAGACGTGGCCTCCTTCCAATGGGAGCCGTTCGGCAAGAAGAACCAAGTGCCTATCGGCACGGTCACCGGCACCGTCCATTTCCCCAACGGCATCACCGGCAAAACCTCATGGACATGGCTGCACACCGAGCGCACCTCGGAAACCAAGCGCAACAGCGACGGCAGCTACACGTTCACGGCCTACAACATCCACAATGGCGACTACCTCGATGTGGTCGCGGCGTTCGATGCCGCCAAAGCCAAGGGCATCGCCCGCAAGGGAACCGGCAATCATCTCAAGGACCTGAAACAGGACGAATATAAGCAACAGCAGCGCTGGCTCGACAAGCAACGATTCGCTGCCAGAGCTCGTCTCGTGTTCTGGATTGTCAGCATCGTGCTCGGCATCGCGTTGTGCGCGTGGGGTATCTGGGCTGTGATCTCCAGCAACCGGCGTGCGCAATACAGTGGCAGCGTCGAATACTGGCGCGACCAGCCCGGCATCAGTCCGGCTTCCGCAGCCCGTCTGATTCGCGTGGTCGATCCGTCGACGCGCCAATCCGATGAAGACCGCCAGCTGACCGCCACCATGCTGTCGCTCGCCGTCAAGAAGGCCATCGCCATTTATCCGGGGCCGTCGGACATGTATCGCGGCATCGACATGAGCCAGGCCACGCCGGTGGGCTTGAGCCAAATGATTGCCGCCGACCAAGGCAAGCAGTATGCGGCAGGCATCACCAGCACCATCGTGATTCTGCCGCTCGCCATTGATGAGGCACCCAACGCGCAACAGTTGGGATTGAGCGAATCGGAAGATGCGCTGCTGAACCTGCTCATCGTCATTTCTCAGCGCGTGGGCAGCCCGGTATTCGACCTGAACCAGATGAAGGCGACCTGCCAGAACTGGCAAGACGGCTATATTGAGCTCGGCAAATTCACCGGTGCATGCAGCATGGAATACCAGCGGCTGGGTGCCACGCGCTCTGTGGGCTGGCAATGGATCCTACCCGGCGTATTGGCCGCCGTGCTGGGATTTGGTTCGCTGCTGGCCAACAGCTTTATCGGATACCCGGTGGCTGGTCTTATCGGGCTGCCGATATTCCTGGTCGGACTGTTCTGCTCGATGGCCGGCGCGATGACCGTGCTCACTGATCAAGGGCAGGATATCGCCGGCCGGACTCTGGGCCTTAAGCGTTATATGGAAGACTTCTCCAACTTCACCGACCGGGGTACCGCCGATTTGGCCTTGTGGGATTGGTATATGGTCTACGCCGCCGCGTTTGGCATTTCCGATCGCGTGATGCGTGAACTGGCCAAAGCATATCCTCAGGTCAACGACCCGGCTTGGCTGGATGCCAACGCCTCCAACTCGTTGTTCTACTGGAACTACCGCCCGTATGGCTGGTACAGCCACCGTCATAATGGTCCATTCGACCACGATGCTGCCGGGCAGATGGACCCGGGCATTAGCGGCCCAGCTCCGGCTTACGGAGGCACGTCGTTTGCCGGCGGATTCTCCGACCTCGGCTCGCAGCTGAACTCCGGTCTGGCGGACATCAGCTCGACCATCAGCGCGGCAGCACCATCCGCCGATTCCGGTGGCGATTTCTCCAGCTTCGGTTCGGGTGGCGGCTCCGGTTTCGGCGGCTCGTTCGGTGGCTCAGGTGGCGGCTCGTTCGGCGGGCGGTAAATCCAGCGTTCTGCTTACGCTGGAATCGGACACAGACCGTCTCATTACTGTTGAAGGGAATCACCATGGCATTGTTCCGTAACCTCGGACCGTTCTCCACCACCGCCATCGGCCACGGCGAAATGCCGCTGACCATCGAAAACAATCGCGGCCACGAGGTCGGCATCGAAACCCTGCATGCCTCGCTGGACGCCGGCTGCCGCCACATCGACACCGCTTGGGCCTACTACTGCTCCGGCGGCGAAGAACAGACCGGTGAAAAGCTGGTGCGCGAGGCCCTTGAGACCTGGAAGGGGCCGAAGGACGAGGTGCTGGTGGCCACCAAGGTGGGCCACTTCCGCAACTTCACCGACGGCCGCCCCACGTGGGATGTGGACGGTCGCCCGGAGAACCTGATTCGGCGCGGCAAGGAGAGCGCACTGGCGCTCGGCGTGGACACCATTGACCTGCTGTACTTCCACCGCCCTGATCCGAAGGTGCCGTACAACGAGTCCGTCGAAGCCATCAAGCAGCTGGTGGACGAGGGCGTGGCGCAGGAGGCCGGTATCTCCAACGCCTCCATCGAGCAAATCGACATTGCGCGCGGTATTCTGGGCGACAAGCTCGTGGCCGTGCAAAACCAGTACTCGCCGATTCACCTGGAGACCCAGGACACGCTCGACTACTGCGCCAAGGTTGGCTTGGCCTTCGTGTGCTGGAGTCCGCTCGGCGGCTACCGTCACCCCTATGATGAGACCAAGTTCGACCCGTTCCGCGAGGTCGCGGCGGCCCACGGCGTGAGCTACCAGCAGGTCGTGCTGGCATGGGAGCTCGCCAAGGGCGACCACATGTTCGTGATTCCCGGCGCGCACCGTCCCGAAACCATCCTCGACTCCCTGAAGGCCGACCAGCTCGAACTCACCCCCGAAGAACTCGCCAAGCTCGGCTGAACTTTCTCAGCTCCCCTTGTCAGGGGAGCTGTCTCGCGTAGCGAGACTGAGGGGTAGTCGCCGGAGTAGTCCCGGGTAGTTCCACAAGGAGATAATTGTGCGCAAAAAACTCATCCTCGACCTCGATACCGGCATCGATGACGCGCTCGCCATCGCATATGCCCTAGGCAGTGCCGACGAGATCGATTTGATCGGTATCACGGCCACCTACGGCAATGTCGCGGTGCCGCTGGCCGCGCGTAACGCGCTGGCGGTACTGCACTTGTTCGGCCGTGACGACGTTCCGGTCTATCCCGGAGTCGACCATCCCATCGCTCCGGCAACATTGCCGAAAATGCGTGGCACCACACCAGACGAGCGGGCCCAGGCCTACGCGCGCTGGCAGAACGGCGGCGCGGACGGCTGGCAAACGGACGCTTCGTGGTCACCAACTCCCGGCTCGGTGGCGGTCCACCATTCCAACGGCATCGGCGGCGCAATCATCCCCGACTCCCCGCGCGCTCCGGAAGCACCAGGCTCGGCGGTCGATTTCATCATCACCGCCGCGCGCGAATACGGCCCGGACCTGACCATCGTACCTACGGGCGCGATGACCACCATGGCCACCGTATTCCGCAACGCTCCGGACCTGAAGGATTCCGGTGTGAACGTGACGTTGATGGGCGGCGCCCTCACATTGCCCGGCAATGTAAGCCCGGCCGCCGAAGCGAACATCTCCCAAGACCCAGAGGCAGCAGACTATCTGTTCAAGTGTGGCGCACGCACCACCATGATCGGCCTCGACGTGACCCACCAGACCGCGCTCACTCGTGAGAAAGCCCATGAATGGGCGTCTCTGGGGACGCAGGCCGGCGACTTTCTCGTCACCATGACCGACTACTACATCGACTTCTACCTGAAGAACCAGCCGGAGATTCGCGGATGTGGACTGCACGACCCGCTGGCCGTGGCCGCCGCGCTCGACCCATCGCTGGTCACGACCTTCGGGTTCAACTTGCAAGTCGATCTCGAGGGCCCGTTCCGAGGCCGTACCATCGGCGATCGTTCACGGCTTCAGGACCCCGACAAACACACGCAGGTCGCCTTGGGCGTCGATGTGCCGGAATTCCTGGATCGTTTCATGGGGCGCGTCACCGCGGCGGCCCGGTGACGCGGACGGCGGCCGTCCGGTCCGCTCCACGCCGTGGATGGATATGACCCATGGCGTGGAGCGCCCTTTTGGGAACCGACAGAACATAGGGGGGGGCGCTGCATGCGCAGCGCCCCCCTATGTGTCAGATCATGCCGCAGCCCGGAATCAGGCCGCCGGGCGGATCGAGCGTGAGATATTGCTCCTCCAGATCGATGTCGGGGACCAAGGCCTCCACGAACGGGACCAACGCGGTCTTTTCGACCACATCCTCGCCCTTGGAATTCTGGCCGGTTACCACCGGCTCGGTCAAACGAATCTTGAGCAGGGACTGAGCGGGGGAGTCGACCACATCCACCACTTTGCCGACCACTTGGCCGGCGGGCAGTCCCAGACCGTTGCCCTCGACTAGACGGGCCTCAAGGCCAATAAGATCCTTGGGATACCATTCGTCGGCCTCGAGCATGTCCTCCGCATCGTCGACCTCGCCGTAGAGTTCGACACCGTTTAGGGCCTCGGCGGCATTGCGGTCGTCGACGCCCTCAAGCTTGAGAATCCAACGATCCTTGAACGTGCGCGAGCCCTCGACGATGTACTCGGTCTCGCCATCCTGGCTGTAGAGCACGGAGTCCGGCTCGAAGCGCCACTCGGGATCATCGGTGTACAGGCGCACGGTGACTTCGCCCTTCAGGCCCTGTGCGCGGCCAATACGAGCGACCCTCAGCAACTCGAGCTGCTGAGGGTCGTCGTGCATGTCTTGCTGTGCCATGCTGTGAATCGTTCCTTATCGGTTATCGACGGACGTCCATGATGTCAACGCGGACCTTGTGGTCAGACAGTGCCTGAATCACGGTGCGAATCGCGTTGGCGGTGCGGCCGCCACGGCCGATCACACGGCCGATGTCTTCCGGGTTCACGCGTACGCGAAGCAGTTCGCCGCGCGCGTTCTCATGAGACTTGACGGAAACATCGTCGGGAAAATCAACGATGTTCTTGATGAGGTGTTCCACAGCTTGTGCAAGCATAGCTAGCCTTTCGTTTCCGCTCAGGCCTCAGCCGGAGCTTCTTCGGCGGCCTCTTCAGCCGGGGCTTCCTCAGCGGCGGCAGCGGCTTCGGCTTCAGCCTTGGCCTTGGCAGCAGCTTCGGACTTGGCGGCCTTCAGCTTCTGAGCCTGGTCCTCAACGGCCGCGATGCGGGCCTCGGCGTCCGGGCCAGCCTCAACGGTCTTCAGGGTGCCTTCGGCACCTTCAAGGCCCTTGTACTTCTGCCAGTCGCCGGTGATGTTCAGCAGCTTGAAGACGGGCTCGGACGGCTGAGCGCCGACGCCGAGCCAGTACTGAGCGCGATCAGACTTGATCTGGATGGTCGAGGGCTGGGTGTTGGGGTTGTAGGTACCGATCTCCTCGATGACCTTGCCGTCACGCTTCTTGCGGGAATCGACGACCACCACACGGTAGAAGGCGTAGAACTTCTTGCCCTGTCGCTTCAGACGAATCTTGGTTGCCAAAATGGCTCTCCTTGTAATGCTAGGTGTGCGGGTTCTCGGTTTGCCATGTGGGGCATGGCCGTCCGGAATCCACGTGTCCTCGCGGCTCGGGGTGTAGAGGGCGCCACGCGCGCGCGAATAACTGGCCTATTATAGCGCACAGGGCCGGACTGGGCGTGGCGCACTGTGGTTGCGGTGTGGTGCGCGTTCCCCGTTGCGCAACATTCCGGGGAATGTATCGCGAAAATGCCGGCTATCGCAGTGCAAGCGTTGCGGTCAGGGCCAGATGATCAGTGCCCTCGACCTCAAACGACTTCACGCCGGACGGTTTGAGCCCGGGAGTGAACAGCACGTGATCCAGCTCGATGCGCGGCCACTTGAGCCAGCTCGGGAAGGTGAGATTCGGGCCGGCGGCTTGAATCAGACTTGCGTCCTTGAATCCGGACTTGAGCAACGCGCGGAAGCTCGGATGGTCGGTGCTCGAGTTGAGATCGCCCATAACGACGACGATATTGCGATTGCTGACGGATTTTGCACGGGCGAGTTCTCGCAGACCCAGAATGCCGGCCGACCAATCCGCGCAGCCGCGCATCGGCGATTTCGGGTGAGCCGAACAAAGCGTCACCGTGCGATTACCGGAGGTTTTGAGGGTGATGGCGGGAACGTCGGCGGCGGGGATGGAGACCACGTTGGGCACCGCTGCGCTCGGCTCGTAGCGGGAATAGATCACGTTGAATCCGCCATTATCGGTCTCTTTGGCGTCTCCGAACTGATGGTAGGGGAGAAGTTCGTTGATGTCGGCTTCGGTAAGACGTGTGATGAGGTCGTCGGTGACTTCCTGCAAGGCCAATACGCTGATATTGCGTTCGCGAATATTGCGAATGATTTCAGCGGCGTCGGCGCGTCCGTATCGACAATTCATCGTCATAACCGAGAACTGGGGCGAGAGTGTTTCACGCGTTGTTTCACGGTGTCCATCGGAGATGGTTTCGGGCCCCTCCTTCGAAGTGTTTGAGGTACCCGATGTATTGCTGTTATGGCTTTTTGACAGCGTCGGCGAAGTTGTTTCACGGGCTGTTTCACGGTGGGATTCTTTGCGTTTCCCGGCCGGGTCGATTGACGTACCCCAGTAGTTGATGCGCTGTGAGCTGGCAATCAGCGCGACCACAATAAGCAACGACATCGCAGTCCATTCATGTTGCCATGCGGCGACCGCGGCCAGAATCATCAAAGGAACACACAACAGCGGCGTCAGGGCAATCATGTACGGAAGCGGCATACGGGCCTCGAGACCGGCGGGCAGCGCGCTTAAGGTCGTCCATAACAGTGCGATGATTGCCACCGCGCTGAGGATTGTCGTCATGGAAGTTCCTTTCGAAATATAAATTGAACCGAGATATAATTTGGCTCCCCTCTGCGAGGGGAGCCAAGTTGTGAGATCAGCGACCGAACAGTCCGCCAAGGCCTCCGCCGAGGTTCGGCGGCAGTTCAGTGCCACCGTCGACGTTGCCCATCATCTGCTCAAGGCCAGCGGGCAGGGCCGGGTTCTGTGGCTTCTTGGCGAAGGCGGAACCGCCGGTCGAACCGGAGGACTTGCCGGCCAGCTTATCGCGCAATGCCTTCTCCTCGGCCTCGCGCTTCATCGGATTGCCGGACTTGCCGCCCTTCTTCTTGTTCTTGCCCTTCTTCTTGCCGCCGCCCATAGCCGGGCCGCCGAAGCCGGGGATGCCGCCGCCCATGCCGCCACGATTGGACATGCGCTTCATCATCTTTGCGGCCTGCTCGAAACGCTGCAGCAAAGCGTTCACCTGAGAAACCGTCACGCCGGAACCATAGGCGATACGGGCGCGGCGGGAACCATTGATAATCGACGGATCGCGGCGCTCGGCCGGGGTCATCGAGCGAATAATCGCCTCGGTGCGGTCGATTTCCCTCTCATCGAACTGCTCGAGTTCCTTGCGGTGCTGGGCCATGCCCGGAATCATGCCGAGCAGCGACTTCATTGAGCCCAGCTTGCGCACCTGCTGCAGCTGATCGAGGAAGTCGTCCAGGCCGAAGGAACCTTCGGAGATTTTCTCGGCGGCCTTGCGGGCCTCTTCCTCATCGAACTGCTTCTGCGCCTGCTCGATGAGCGTCATGATGTCGCCCATGTCGAGGATACGCGAGGCCATGCGGTCCGGGTGGAAGACCTCGAAGTCCTTCAGGCCCTCACCGTTGGAGGCGAACAGGATCGGCTTGCCGGTCACGGACGCCACGGACAGCGCGGCACCACCGCGGGCGTCGCCATCGAGCTTGGAGAGCACCACGCCGGTGAAGTCCACGCCTTCGTCAAAGGCCTTGGCGGTCTTGACGGCGTCCTGGCCGATCATCGCGTCGATGACGAACAGGATTTCGTTGGGACGCACGGCATCGCGAATGTCGCGAGCCTGCTTCATCAGCTCCTCGTCCACGCCCAGACGACCGGCGGTATCGATGATCACCGTGTCGTAGAGCTTCTGCTTGGCGAGTTCGATGGAATCGCGGGCCACCTTCACCGGGTCGCCGGAGGTCTGGCCCGGAGCTGCGACGGCCTCGCCGCCATCGGATTGGACGCCCTTTTCGGGAGCATAGACGGGCACACCGGCGCGTTCGCCGACCACCTGCAGCTGCGTCACCGCGTTCGGACGCTGCAAATCGGCCGCCACCAGCAGCGGCGTGTGGCCGGAATCCTTGAGCCAGTAGCCGAGCTTGCCGGCCAGCGTGGTTTTACCGGCACCCTGAAGGCCGGCGAGCATGATGATCGTCGGCGGGTTCTTCGCGAAGTTCAGCGGACGGTCGACGCCTTGGCCGAGCACGTCGGTGAGCTCCTCGTTGACGATTTTCACCACCTGCTGGGCGGGGTTGAGTGCGTCGGACACCTCGGTGCCCAGTGCACGCTCACGCACCTTGCCGGTGAAGGAACGCACCACGTCGAGCGCCACGTCGGCGTCGAGCAGCGCGCGGCGGATTTCACGGATCGTGCCGTCGATATCCGCCTCGGAAAGCTTGCCCTTGCTCTTCAGATGCTTGAACGCATTCGAGAGTCTGTCTGTCAAAGATGAAAAAGCTGCCATAATGGGCAACAGTCTAGCCGCCACGCGGGAAATTGCGGTGTTGGGGACGACGCTTTTCGGGGAATGTGCCGCGTAGTAGTCAGGGATGTTGGGCATTCAGACGGCAAATGCCGTGCCGTCCGCTCGTGGCGAAGCCAATCGAGTGCTTCCGATACCATGGAAACCGTAAAGAATCCTGTGTTTTTTTGGAATACTTACGCTGTTTTGAAAATCGCTGGACACCGCTTATACGCAGACTGCCGTGCGCTCCGAACCATGACGTTCGGGCCAACGCAGACATGCCGTGCAATAAGGAAGGCCCACTGATGCCCACCCAAAAACTACTCGAACGCAAAGCCCTGATCGTTGGTATCGTCATCAACGTGCTGCAGGTCTTAGCCGGCATGGCCGTGTTCTTCATGACCGGTCTCAAGGCCATGTTCCTCGACTTCTCCTTCACCGCGATTTCCGTCCTGTCCGGAATGGTGGCGGTGTACCTCTCGTCGCGCACGGTGCGAACCACCGAGCGCTTCCCCAATGGCATGTTCGCACTGGAACCTATCTACGCGATCTGCAAGGCCATTTTCACCATGTCGTTGTTGGTGTATTCGCTGATTGACGTGTGCCGAGTAGCGTACGACTACTTCGTGTTCGGGTCCGGCGAACGCATTGAAACCGGCCCGGTGGTCATCTACGAGATCCTGACCGTAATCGTGTGCTTCAGCCTATACACGTATTACCGGCGCTCCAACCGATCCATCGGCGATTCCAGCACCATGCTCACCGCCGAGTGCAAGAGCACGTTGGTCGACGGATCGATGTCGTTCGGCATCGGCGTAGTTGCCATCTTCCTGATGCTGCTACCGGCCGGCGGTCCGCTTGACTTCCTGCACTACACCGGCGATTTCTTCATCACCGTGGCTTTGGTGGCATTGACCATCAAGGAGCCGTTCAGCGTGCTCAAAGAGGCGTTCGTGGAATTGGTCGGCGGCGTGCATGACGACGATGAAACCAACGCCTACGTGGAGGCCGAGGCACAGCGCCATCTGCCTGCCAACACCGACTACGAGCAGACGCTGATCTTCAAGACCGGTATGAACTACACCGTTGACGTGTATCTGAGCGGCATCGGCGAAACCATTGATGTAGCTGACCTCATCGAATGCAAGCGCTCGCTGGAAAAGGAGCTCAGCAAGCGCCTGCACATCGTGGACGTGGACTTCGTGTTTGACTGATTGATGGGTTTGAAGCGACTACTTCAGACTCCAAGTGGAACCCTGCGGGCCGTCTTCGATGGCGATGCCGGCCTCGGTCAGGGCGTCGCGAATCTGATCGGCCTTGGCGAAATCCTTGGCCTTGCGAGCTTCGGCACGGGCGTTGAGCTGTTCGGCGATCAGTGCCTCCAGCGCTGCATGCTCGGGCGACTCGGCCGTGCCATCAGCGGCACCGCCGGCAGCGCCGGCGGACACCCACGGTTCGGCCAGCGGGTCCAGGCCCAAGGTGTCGAGCATGGCACGCACGGCGAGCAGCGCCTCACGCACCTCGGCCTTGGCGGTTTCGGAATCGGCGCGGTCAGCCAGCTGTGAAAGCAACGTATTGCCGGAACGGATGGCGGTGAAGATCGCGGCGGTTGCACCAGACACATTGACATCGTCATTCATGGCGGCCACGAAATCGGCGGGCAAATCGTCGGCGGAGACGGCAGTGACTTCCTCGCGAGAAGGCTGTCCACCCAGCGCCACACCGGCACGCTCGATGAAGTTCGAGACGCGGTCGTATGCGGCCTGCGCCTCGACCAGCGCCTGATCGGACCATTCGAGCATCGACCGGTACTGCACGGAGCCCAGGGCGTAACGCACCACCCAAGCGGAATGCTCAGCCAACACGCTCGGCACGGACAGGCCGGTGCCCAGCGACTTCGACATCTTCTCGCCCTTGGCGGTCACCCATGCCGAATGCATCCAGCGCGCAGCGGAGGGGTAGCCGGCCGCACGGGTCTGAGCCATTTCGTTTTCGTGGTGGGGGAAGCGCAGATCCAAGCCGCCGCCGTGAATGTCGAAGCCATCGCCCAGGTAACGGTGGGACATGGCGGAGCATTCGATGTGCCAGCCAGGGCGGCCCACGCCAAACGGCGTCGACCAACGGGCGTCCTCGGGATCGGTGTCCTTCGGAGCCTTCCACAGGGCGAAATCACGCGGATCATGCTTGTCGGGGGAGGCATCGGCCGGGTCGACCGGATTGTACTTGTCGGCACCGGTGGCGTCCACGGACGGGCCCATGCGGTCGGCCACGGCGGCGGCCTCATCGACTTCGGAGGTCTGCTTCTGGTGAGTGAGTTCGCCGTAATGCGGCCAGGATGCCACATCGAAGTACACGTTGCCGGTGGGCTTGCCGTCCGCATCCGTGACCACATAGCCGTGACCGTTGTCGAGAATGCGCTGAATCAGGTCGATCATGTCCGACATGTGGCCGGTGGCGCGAGGTTCCACAGTGGGCGGCAGTACGCCGAGCGTGTTGTATGCCTCGGTGAATTCGCGCTCGTAGTAATAGGCGCGGGCCCACCAACGCTGGCCTGCGGCCGCGGCCTTAACGAGAATCTTGTCGTCGATATCGGTCACATTACGCACAAAAGTGACTTTGTAGCCGAGCTTCAAAAACCAGCGGCGCACGATGTCGAACGCCACGGCGGCACGGATATGGCCAATATGCGGTGACGATTGCACAGTCGCGCCACACACATAAATGCCGACTTCGCCCGGCTTGAGCGGCACGAAATGGCTGACCTGGTGCGAGGCGGTGTCATACAGATTCAGGCCTTCTGCGGCCTTGGCAACATGCACCGGCGTCAGGCTTGAAGGCATGACGGAAATGTTGAAATCCTGCGGTTCTTGGCTGTTTCCCATAACACTCAAGCGTAGGGTCCGAACCAGACATGCTGAATCGTTACTCGAAGAGTTTGATGAACGCTTCACAGGTGGGGCCCGAACGAGGTGACAGACGGATGAGAAGCGGGACAACAGTCTCGCGAGAACACGTCTTTGACCGCTGCGGAAACTGCGAGATTCATGGATTTGCCCTGCTCGTTACGCAAACGGGGAACGCTCGTGCCACAATAGAAGTCATGGCCACACCACAAGTGCTCATTTTGCAACATGTCCCATGGGAACGCCCGGGACGCATATTGTCGAACCTCGAGGACATCGGTCTTGAGACGGTGACGATGAATATCGTCGACAAAAAGAAACCGGACTTGCCTGATTTCGGCGAACTGGCTGGCGTGGTAATCATGGGTGGGCCTATGGGCGCGCTTGATTACGACAAGTATCCGGGGCTGAAGGCAGAAGCCAAGTTGGCGCGTGCCGCCGTGGCTTCAGGCAAGCCGATTCTCGGTGTATGCCTGGGGCATCAGATTATCGCCACTGCGCTTGGTGCGCAGCTGCGCAAGGGCGATGCGCCGGAGATTGGGTTCGCGCCGATCAAGCGTGTGGACAAGCATGACTTCTTCTCCATGTGGGATAAGCAGCTGACAGTGCTGCACTGGCATAACGACGTGGTGGGCCTGCCCGCGGAAGGCCAGCTGCTGTCGCGTTCGTCTTCCACCAAGGTGCAGGCATTCCGACTGGGATCCGCGCTGGGCATGCAGTTCCACCTGGAAGTGTGCGGCTCGCTGCTGGACGAATGGCTGGATGAGCCGAGCATGGTCAAGGATCTCAAGGCCGCGGGTGGTTCCAAGTCCCAATTGCGCGAGCAGTTCGCCCAATACGACCAGCTACTGCAACCGCTCGCCGAGCAAGTGTTCTCCGGTTTTGCGGCCCGCTGCAACTCCTACGCTCAGACGCTGAACAAATAACGTTTGCGGGCCGCCGCTGGGCAAGCGTGGCGCTACATTGGTGAGTCATGCCGACTTATGACATTGGACTGGAACACGTTTCGCTCGCTTTCGCTACCAAAACCATCTTCACTGATGTAACGCAGGGTGTTTTTGAAGGCGACCGCATCGGCATCGTCGGCAAGAACGGCGACGGCAAATCCACGTTGCTGCACCTGTTCCGCGGTGCTCAGGAGCCGGATTCCGGCCGCGTGACAAAGCGTGGCGGACTCACGTTCGGCATGCTTGACCAGCGTGATCCCCTTGATGACAACGCCACCATTCGCGAAGCCGCACTTGAGGGGCGCGCCGACTACGAATGGGCGTCCGATAACACTTCCCGTGAAATCGTCGAGGCATTGCTCGGCGGCATGAGCCTGGATGCCAAGGTCGGCTCCTTGTCCGGCGGCCAGCGTCGCCGCGCCGATTTGGCCCGACTGCTGCTCAAGGATTGGGATATTCTTGCACTTGACGAGCCCACCAACCATCTCGACGTGGTCACTATCCACTGGCTTGCCGAACATTTGAAGAACCGCTGGTCCAAAGGCCAGGGCGCTCTGTTGCTCGTGACCCACGATCGCTGGTTCTTGGACGAGGTCTGCGAATCGATGTGGGAAGTCCACGATGGCGTGATCGAGCCGTTCGAGGGCGGCTATTCCGCATATATGCTGCAGCGCGTGGAACGCGATCGCCAAGCCGATGTGCGCGAAACCAAGCGCCGCAATCTGGCTCGCAAGGAGCTCGCATGGCTTTCCCGCGGTGCTCGTGCCCGCTCCACCAAGCAGAAGTTCCACGTCAAGGCCGCACGCGAATTGATTGCCGATGTGCCGCCGATGCGTAACACACTTGAACTGAAGCAAATGGCCACCTCCCGTCTCGGCAAACAGGTGGTCGATTTGGTCGACGTGACGCAGATTTTCGAAAAACCGCAGGGCATGGCCGATATCGACCCGGATGTGGCGGCGCTCTCCGCGTCCGCTTCCCGCGTGGATGTGGTCAACGCCATGTACGCCGAGCCGCAGCTGCATGGTTCCGTTGAGGTGGCGGTCACCGACATGACTGACCCGCGCCTGGTGGACGCCGGCGTGCCGGAAGCCGTCGAGTCCGCTGAGGAAGCGCGTAAGAAGGCCGAGGCTGAGAGCGGCAATCCGCAGCTTGCTGACGATCGCGAGGTTCGTCGCATGAACACGGGTGGTGAAACCATCGGCGGTGGCACTGCTGCAACGGATTCGGATGATGACACTGCTGCAGCCGGTGTCACCTCGGCTGCACGCAAGGTGACGGTTTCCGGCCGCGAGATTCTTGACGATGTGACTTGGCTGATTGGCCCGGGCGACCGCTTCGGCATCGTCGGTGCGAATGGTGCCGGCAAGTCCACGCTGCTTAAGTTGATTGATGGCACACTCACCCCGACCGCAGGCCATGTGAACATTGGCAAGACGGTGAAGTTCGCGGTGCTCTCGCAGCGCCTCGATGAGCTGGAGAAGCTCGGCAAGTACAAGATCAAGGAAGTGCTTTCCCGCTATAAGCCGAGCTACATTGTGGATGGCAAGGAAGTGACGCCGGGACAGTTGATGGAGCGTCTCGGCTTCGAATCCGCCCAGCTGATGACGCCGATCCGCGATCTCTCCGGTGGTCAGAAGCGCCGCATGCAACTGCTGCTGATTCTGCTTGACGAGCCGAACGTGCTCATCATGGACGAGCCCGGCAACGATCTGGACACCGATATGCTCGCCGTGATGGAAGACCTGCTCGATACTTGGCCGGGCACGTTGATTGTGGTCTCCCACGACCGGTACCTGCTGGAGCGCGTCACCGATCAGCAGTTCGCGCTGATTGGCGGCAAAGTACGTCACTTGCCCGGCGGCGTGCAGGACTACCTCGATATGGTTGAGGCTATTAAGAACGGCAAGGGATTGCCGGCTGACACGCCTGGCTTCGCGGGCACCGGTAGCAGCTCGGCGAAGTCTGGTAAGGGTAAGGCGGCCGCCGTCAACGCTGCCGCATCTCTCCCTCAGTCCGCTTCGCGGATAGCTCCCTCGTCAGAGGGAGCCAATAACGGTGAGGACTCCACCTCGAAGCTCACCGGCAAGGCCTTCCACGAGGCATCCAAGCGCGTGAATGCCATCGAACGTAAGCTCGCTAAGCTTGAAGAGCAGAAGGCCGATCTCGAGGCGCAGATGGCCGCCCATGACCCGAGCGACTACGAGGGTCTCAACAAGCTCAATGAACAACTCACCGCCGTCAATACTGAAAGCGATGATCTCGAAGCCGAATGGCTCGAACTCTCCGAACAATTGGAGTAGCGGGAGAAACCGTAACGTTCACAAGGCCTCGGCAGTTTGCCGGGGCCTCCCGCTATGCAAACTCCCACGGATTAATCAATTCCACGTCGGTACCTTCGAAGTCCTTGATATTGCGCGTGGCTATGGCCGCATCCCAGGAACAGGCAATTGCCGCAATCATGGCGTCTTGAATACTGGTAGGTGTGCCCCTGTGTTCGCGTTCGACAAGGATATGGGCATAATCCGCAGCTGCCTGAGTGTCAAATGCGAACGTTCTGTCCTCTAATGTCATAAGCGCCAGCTTGACGGTCGTATCTGTGTACTTTCGTCGTTTGCCTTCAGGCATGCGACATATTCCGGCCAACAACTCGGCGACGGTGATGGCGGTGGTTGCCAAATTGCTTGTATCTTGGTTCCTCAGCCAATTGGCAACGTGTTCGTCTGGCTGTTTCTTGATGATTTCGCTGATGACGTTGGTGTCCAGAATAATCATGGCCGATTCCTATTCAAAAGATACTGGCGGTCGGGAATCGGCGGAATTTCGCTCGGATAGTGGGAGTTCCCCCTTGTCGAGTCCCTCAAAATCCATGTTCTTCATGAATTCGCGGATCTCGTCATAGAAATTGGTCTTTCGCGTGATTTCATGCGCCACCGTGCCAGCCAGCCATTCTTCAAGAATGGATCGCACCTGAGATTCCATGGAGCGGTTGTTTTTCTCAGCCACTTCTTTGAGCTGCTGAATCTGCTCATCGGGTATTTTTCGGATGGTCAATGTTGCCATGATGCACCTCCTTGTTGCTGTCATAATGCTAGCATGAGGTGCTGTCGTTTTGCTTGCAGTACGGGTGATGAGGTATGCACGCATGAAAAAAGGCGGATATGCATCATGCGCATCCGCCTTTTGAGCTTGGACTGGGTCTTCCCGCAGTCGCCGAATCAGCGCCCGGTAACCTCGGAACCGACGACCTTTTCGCTCAGGGCGCGCGGGCCGCGGGTCACGGCTACGGCACCGGAGCGCACCAGCTCAATCACACCGTAATGCTCCAAAAGCCCCAGCAGGGCGTCGATCTTGCCTTCGGCACCGGTGGCCTCAATGGTCAGCGATTCCGGATTCACGTCCACCACGCGCACGCGGAACAGACGCACGATCTCCAGCACGTCGGAACGGTTGGATTCGTTGGCGGCCACCTTGATGAGCACCAGTTCGCGTTCCACGGTGGAGTTCGGGTCGAGTTCCACGATTTTGAGCACATGCAGCAGCTTGTTGAGCTGCTTGATGATCTGCTCCAGCGGCACGGCCTCCACGTCGGCGGTCACCGTGACGCGAGAGATGTCCGGACGCTCGGTGGGGGAGACGGACAGCGAGTTGATGTTGAACGCACGGCGGGCGAACAGGCCGGCGATACGCGCCAGCACGCCTGGGCGGTTCTCCACCAGCACGGACAGCGTATGACGCTGGGAACCAGGCTGGGATGCAGGATAGTTAGCCATGAGTGTTCTCCTCTCCTCAGTGCTCGCTCGCAGTGGCAGCGGCGGTCTCGTGCTCGAACACGCCGGTCGCATGCTCGTCCGGACCGGTTCCCGGAGCCGGGGTGCCGCCAGCCAGCGGCTTGATGCCGGGCTTGTACGTCACCTCGTCGTTGGGGGCGCCGGCGGCTACCATCGGCCACACCATCGCATCCTTCCACACGCGGAAGTCGATCAGCACCGGGCGGTCGTTGATCTGGTTCGCCTTTTCGATGGCGGCAATCGCCTCTTCCTCGGTGAACGCGCGGATACCCACGCAGCCGTATGCCTCGGCCAACTTGATGAAATCAGGCACTTCGAGCGGCGCATCGCCGTCGGCCAGTGCCGCCGCACCATCGGCACCGTGCGCTTCACCATCGAGCAGGTTGGTCTGCGAGTAGTGGTGCTCGTAGAACAGCGTCTGCCACTGACGGACCATGCCGTATACGGAGTTGTTCAGAATCGCGATCTTCACCGGAGCGTGGTCCAGGAACGCGGCGGCCAGCTCCTCAGAGGTCATCTGGAAGGAACCGTCACCATCGATCAGCCACACCGGCTTCTTGCCCTCGAATTCACGGGCCGAGCCCACGGATGCGCCGATGGCAGCCGGCAGACCGTAGCCCATCGTGCCGAGGCCTCCGGAGGAGATCCAAGCGTGCTGGTTCTCAAAATCGATGAACTGCGAAGCCCACATCTGGTGCTGGCCCACACCGGTCACCCAGATGGTGGACGGATCGGCCATCTCAGAGAGCTTCTTGATGACCCACTGCGGGGCCAGCGATCCGTCGGTCGGCTCATCCCACGTCATCGGGTATTCCTCGCGCCAGCCGTCGATCGCCTTCCACCAGGGGGCCAGATTCGGCTTGCCCTGAATGGCCTGCGTACGCTGAATCTCGGGAATCAAGTCGTCGAGCACGGTAGCCACATCGCCCACGATCGGCACGTCGGGCTGACGGTTCTTGCCGATTTCAGCCGGGTCGATGTCAATGTGAATCACGCGGGCGGTCGGTGCGAAGGCGTCGAGCTTGCCGGTCACGCGGTCGTCGAAACGTGCACCGATGGCCACAAGCAGGTCAGCGCGCTGCACGGCGCCGGTTGCGGCAATCGTACCGTGCATGCCTAGCATGCCGAGGTTCTTCGGGTCGGAGTCGGGAATGATGCCGCGTGCGGGCAGGGTCGTGACCACGGGAGCGCCGGTCAGGTCGGCCAGAGCCTTGACCTGTGCGCCGGCGTTGGAGCGGGCGGCGCCGCCACCCACATACAGCACCGGGCGGTACGACTGAGAGAACAGCTTCGCCGCGTCGGACAGCACACGGCCGTGCGCCTTGGTGGTGGGGTTGTAGCCGGGCAGAATCATGCGCTGCGGCCATGAGTAGTACATGTCGCCGGTCTGTGCGGTCTTGGTCAGATCCACGACCACCGGGCCGGGGCGGCCGGTGTTGGCGATGTAGTACGCCTCGGAAAGCACGCGAGGAATGTCCTGCGCGCGGGTCACGAGGAAGGAGTGCTTGGACACCGGGTAGGTGATGCCCACGATATCCGCCTCCTGGAAGGCATCAGTGCCGATGGCTTGCACGCCCACCTGACCGGTAATCACGACCATGGGCACGGAGTCCATGTTCGCGTCCGCAATGGCCGTGACCACGTTTGTGGCACCCGGGCCGGAAGTCACGATGCACACGCCCACCTTGCCAGTGGCCAGTGCGTAGCCTTCGGCGGCGTGGCCGGCGGCCTGCTCGTGGCGCATAAGCACGAAGCGGAACTTCGTGTTGTCTTTGATCTCGTGGTAGACGGGCAGAATCGCGCCGCCAGGAATGCCGAAGACGTCCTCGACGCCGAGGTCCTCCAGCGAACGAATCAGCGCCTGGGCGCCAGTCATCTTCTCGCCATCGACGATGGTCTGCTTATCGGGGGCCGTGTTGATTTTCGGTACACCGCTGAATGCCTGCAAAGGCGTGGGTAAAGCCATGATTCCTCTCACCTCATAGGTTTTGTCGCGAACCTGCCCGACCTTGGGATGGGGCCGGGTGCCCGCGTGTCTGATTCCAGTCGCTTCCCCGAGACTTGTGGCCCCGGCGCGACTCGTCGCTCATGTTGGTATTAGTCTATTCGCAAATCCGACAGCGGGCTTACTTAGTCCGCGTCTTGAACGAGTCCAGTGACTTCCAGCCCGCTTCGGCGGCCGCCAGCTGCGCCTTACGCTTGCTGGAGCCCTTACCGATGCCGATGATGTCGCCGTTCTCGCCCAATGAGACGCGCGCGGTGAAGATCTGCGCGTATTCCGGGCCGGAGACCTCCATATGGTAGACAGGCTCCTCCTTGCCGAGGCCGTGCGCCTTGACGGTCAGCGAGGTCTTCCAGTCAAGTGCCGGGCCCTCGGTGGCCACTTCGGCGAGCGTGTCGTCAATAAGCCGGTGAATCACCTTGCGTGCCTCGTCGATGCCGTGTTCCAGGAAGGTCGCGCCGATGAGCGATTCCACGATGTCGCATAGGATGGAGTTCTTCTCCGCGCCGCCCTGCTCGGCTTCTCCGTGACCCAGCAGAATGTAGGGGCCCACCTTGAGCTTGGTTTTGGCGATGGCGCTCAGCGCGTCTTCGGAGACGGCCTTGGCGCGCATCTTGGCCAGTTGCCCCTCGGTCATATCCGGGTGAATGGTGAACAGCGTTTCAGTGGAGACCAGTTCGAGCACCGCGTCTCCCAGGAATTCGAGGCGTTCGTAATTGGCCACGCCGGGGTGCTCATGCGAGAAGGAACGGTGGGTGAGTGCCTGCACGAGCAGATCCGGGCTGAGAGTGGTGCCCAACGCTTCAAGAAGCTCGTTGGCCGGCGTCGGCTGCTGTGGGGTTTCATTACTCATGATTGTTGTATGGTCCTTCACGCGATGGTGATGTGTTGTGTTGTGTTGTTTGCGATGCGATGGTGTACGCAATGGTGCACTTATGCGAAGACCCCGCCACCCGTCGATGGCAGGGCCTTCATTCAAGCCGTTATCGCAGGACTCACTTGGTGTGAGCCGGCTGGATGGCGGAGCGGTAGGTGCGGCCGCGGTAGTTACCGCAGCTCGGGCAAGCCATGTGCGGCAGGGCCGGAGCGCCACAGTTCGGGCAGTTCACGGTCGCAGCAGCGGTGGCCTTCCAGTTCGCGCGACGCGAATGCGTGTTGGCGCGCGAGGTCTTGTACTTAGGCAGTGCCATTTGAGTATCCTCTATTTCGTTCGAACAATTGAGCTTAAGCGTCCGTTATCTTAACGCACGGCTCGTACAAACTTCGTTCAGGCGCGCGTCACTCGGCCTGCTCGCCGTTCTGCTCGGCCTCGAGCTGGGCTTTGAGCCCCGCCAATCCGGCAAAACGGATATCCGTCACATCGTGATGATGGTCGGGATCCTCGTTCAGATCGGCACCGCACTGCGAGCACAGACCCCTGCAATCCGGTCGGCACAGTGGTTGCAACGGCAGCGATTCGACCAGCGTGTCGCGGATCATCGCCTCGATGTCCGCGAATGCGCCGTTCTCCAGCAGCGGATACGTGTCTTCCGACTCGTCCTCGCCGGCGATGATGTCGATTTCGTCGTCCTTCTTGCTCTTGCCGCCCTTGCCGTTGGCCTTGTCCTGACCCGACTCGTACGGGAAGAACACCGTCACATCAACCGGCCAGTCCTCGTCAATCGGCTTCAGGCAGCGCGTGCACTCGCTGACGAATGGCGCGACCAGGCGGCCGGTGAAGATCAGGCCGTCCACAATCGAATCGAACTGCCCGCTCACGTGTACGGGCTCACCTTCCTTGATGCCGACAATGCTGTCGCCAATGCCGGAAGGTGCCGGGAAATCGGCGTCAATCGGCTTGGATTGACCGGCGCGCGAAGCAATCTGCGCTACCGGAATGGCCCACGGGGAATCTTCAACTCGTGCCATGGTATGTTCTTGGTGCCTTTCGTATGTTGGCTGGAGTTATTCGTTACTGGCGTTATTCGCGTTACTGATGTTGCCGGCGTTGCTGGCGTTACTGGGCTTCGGGATAGTCGTTCAGCGTCAGGTGCGGCATCTGTTCGCGGGCCGCGCGCTGGCGCTCTTCCAGCACGTTAAGACCGGCCTGCACATCCTGACTGAGTTTGCCGAGCTGCTGGGACAGCCCTTCCATCACCGTAGTGCAGTACTGGTCCGCGCCTTGGGTCAGATGGTCGGCTTTGGTCTGTGCCTGGTCAAGAATCGCGCGCGCTTTCTGCCGTGCAAGCTCGGTGACGTTCTCTTGGCCGGCCAGGAACTGTGCCTGTTCGTTGGCGTCCCTGATCATGTTGGCTGCGCGGCTTTGTGCGGAGGCGACGATGGCGTTGGACTGGGTCTGTGCCGATTCCAGACGGCGCTCGGCCTCGCGCATGAGGGCGGAGGCGCGCTCCAACTGCACCGGCAGCATTTTCTTCAACTCGGAAAGCTGGTCGGTGAATTCGTCGCGGTCAACCTTCACCATGCCGGGGGCGAATATGCTGGACTTCGCTTCGCCCAGTGCCGCCTCGAGCTGGTCGATGATGTCATACACCGTGGTGAATTCCTCGTGGCTCTTGACCGTGGCCGGGTCGTCGTCCGTGGTTTCTCGCAGGTCGGGCATTTCGTTCATGAACGAGGGGCGAATGCCGGCGGCCTGAGCGGTCTGAGCCTGTGCCCGGGTCTGCTGAGCTGCTTGGGTCTGCGCTTTGGCCTGCATTTGTGCCGGAGTAGGGGTAGGCGCGGCGGGCGGCGATCCGGCGAGAACATCGGCCTCTTCGGTGGGTGCCGGCGCGGCTTGCGTAGACGCGGGCGGTTCCGGGGCGGACGGCTCCGGAGTGGACGATGCGGCGTCCGCATTCGGTTTGGTCAGATCGACGTATCCAGTAGGGTGGTCATCGCTCATAGTCATTAGTGCATCAGTCCTTCCGCTGACGTTCCTCGGCCAGGGCATCGGCCAGCATCGGCACGACGCAATCGGGCACCATGCCGGTCACGTCGCCTCCATGGCGGGCCACGTCCTTGACGATGGAACTGGAGATGTGTTCAAGAATCGGATCGGCCGGCAAAAACAGGGTTTCGATGCCAGCGAGCTTGCGATTGACCAGCGCCATGCCGAGCTCGGCTTCATAGTCGCCGTTCTGGCGCAGACCCTTGATGATAACGGTGGCGCCGACCTTCTTGCAGTAGTCGGTGATCAGGCCGTCGGTGGAAGAAACGGTGACGTTCTTGCAACCGGCTTTGTCAAGGGCGCGGCGGATCACGTCGACTCTGGTGGCTTCGGAAAACATCGGTGTTTTCGCGGCGTTGACGGCCACCACCACATGCACCTCGTCGAAAAACCGCGCCGAGCGCTCGATTACATCCAAGTGTCCGGCGGTAACGGGGTCATACGAGCCGGGGCATACTGCGATAGTCATGCCTTATAGCCTACCGCGAATGGTGTGCAATGGTGCGCTTCGTGCGGCCACACGTTACATGCGGAGAGTTTCGCGGTTTGCGATGGGAATCTATGATGGGATGCAGTTGAATCGTACAGTTACGAGGAAAGAAGTGCACTATGACTTTTGCTGATCTGTTCTCCAATGACGCCGAACCGCTGCGCAACCCCGACCAGGGTGCCGGAACTTCCGTGCTGGAACGTCCGGAGACCAAGGAGTCGCCGGTGCGCGACGATGGCGGCGACGCCGACCGCTTTGCACACTATGTGTCCAAGGACCGTATCGCGGAATCCCGCGCGACCGGCCGTCCGGTGGTGGCCCTGTGCGGCAAGGTCTGGGTGCCCAAGCACGATCCGTCCAAATACCCCGTCTGCCCTGACTGCAAGCGCATCTACGAGGAAATGACGCGCTGAGCTGCTGCGGGTTATTGCTTGGCTCCCCTCTCTGAGGGGAGCTGTCGTCGTAGACGACTGAGGGGAGTCGCGGGCGCGGGCCCACTAGATTTCCTGAATATGTGACACTGAGGTTGCGTTAGTGTTACATATTCACAAGCGGGGAAATGGTGGTTTGTGTTTCAGCTGTCGTATATGGATATGTCCATTATGTGGATTTTCGCTGTCGGAATCACGATGTGACCAAAGGATTCGCTATTTTCTGCGGTTTTTGATCACCGATGATCAGCCGTTATAAGTACTCTCTTCATACTTTCGTAACACGTTAGCCACGGGGGGAGGGTAGCAATAGCGCCATATTTGTTGTCTTCGCGAAAAGGAGTGGCATATGGCGTCTTCACAAACGCAAGTTGCCGGCAATGAGGATTCCGCAAGCAAGATATCCCAGACACAGAATGAGCCCATTCAGGACAGCGACTACACCCTGTCTCGTGTTCCGGCCGAGGCCAAGCAGCCGTTCTGGAGGATTCTGGTAATCCGTATCGGCAGCATATGCTGCGTCTCTCAGCTGGTGCTCGGTGCATCCCTCGGCTACGGCATGAGTTTCTGGGGCGCGTTCTGGGCGACAATGCTCGGATCAGTGCTATTGCAGGTGATTAGCTGGGCGCTGGGTACTGCGGCGGCGCGTGAAGGCCTGTCCACCAGTCTGCTGTCCCGTTGGACCGGATTCGGTAAAATGGGTTCCGCCATCTTCGGCGGCGTGATGGCCATTTCCATGGTTGGATGGTTCGGCGTGCAGAACTCGGTGTTCGGCGAAGGCATGGCGAACATTCTTTCGTTCACTGACTTCCTTGGCAAGTTCGAGACCCCCGCGTGGTCCATCGTTACCGGCATTGCCATCACAGTGTTGGTGGTTTTCGGAGTCAAGGCCATCGCCAACTTCGCCACGGTATTTGTGCCGCTGTTCATCGTCGTTGTGCTGTATGCATCCTTCGTGATGTTCCAGTCCAATCCGCTGTCCTCGCTGTTCAACACTCCTGCCCCTGGTCCGGCGCTTTCGCTGGGCGCCGCAACCACCATCGTGGCTGGCGGCTTTATCGCAGGTGCCATCTGCACTCCCGATTACGGTCGATTTTTGCGTAACGGCACCGAGGTGTTCTGGATGACCCTGATCGGCACGTTTGTTGGCGAGCTGGGCATGAACCTATTGGCAGTGCTGTTGGCTCACGCCACTGGTACCAATAACGTGGTCGACATGATGATGGCCACCTCCGGTGTAATCGGCGTACTGATTGTTGTGGCTTCCACCGTCAAGCTCAATGACATCAACCTGTATTCATCATCCCTTGGCCTGTCCACGATGATTAATGCGCTGTTCAACCGTAAGCTCAACCGTGACGCACTTGTCTGGGGCCTGGGCATCGTAGGCACATTCCTGTCCGTAATCGGCATCATCAACTACTTCACTGGCTTCCTGACGTTGTTGGGCGTCGCCATTCCTCCGGTCGCTGGCGTAATGGTCGTCGACTACTACATTCTGCGTCGCGGCCGCAAAGATCTTGAAGCCACCCGAGAAGCGGGCACCCTGCCGGAAAGCGTGGAGAAGTGGAACCCGGTGGCGCTTGCCGTGTGGATTATCGGATTCGCAGTGGGCGAGGTCACCAGCATCTACTCGATTGGCATCCCCGGCCTGAACTCGCTGATTGTTTCCGGCATCCTCTACTGGGTCATCATGGTCGTCTATGCCAAGGTCAAGGGCGTCGAGACCGTGGAGTTCGCCCGCACCAAGCAGGTCCTGTAGGAGGACGGAGCAATGCCGAAGATTACGTTGGCGCAGTTTGAAAGCAAACTGTGTGACCCTCCGGCGAACGTTGTCAAGGCCATCCCCATGATTCGTCAGGCCGGCCTTGACGGTTCGGACATGATCATGTTCCCGGAGATGTTCACTACCGGATACGAACTGAGCATTGTGGGTCCGCGCATCACCGAACTTGCGGAGCCCGTGAACGGCCCGACCATTACCGCATTGCGCGAGGCCGCCAAACAGGCCGGTGTGTATGTGGTGGCTCCCATCGCGCTCTATCACGATGACCTGCCGGGTGTGCCGTTCAATAGCGCCGTGCTTATCGATCGCGAAGGCAACGTGGCGGGTGTCTACGACAAGCAGCATCTGTGGGCTTTGGAGAGGTTCTATTTCCGGGGCGGCAACGGCACTCCCGTGTTCCAAACCGACTTCGGAACCATCGGCATCATGATTTGCTATGACATGGGCTATCCGGAAGTGGCGCGCATGCTTGCCCTGCAAGGGGCTCAGATTGTGCTTTGCCCGTCCGCCTGGTGCGAGCCTGACCATGATGTATGGGACATCAACGTACCTGCACGAGCATTGGAGAACACGGTGTTTCTTTGTGCCGTGAATCGGTACGGCAGGGAGCAGGACCTGTATATGGGCGGCCATAGCAAGGTGTGTGACCCGAGAGGGCGCGTCGTTGCGGAGCTGCCCGACGAGGGCGAAGGCGTGCCGAACGTGGAGATTGACCTCGCCGACGTCGTTTCCAACCGGCAGACCAGCCCGTACCTGCGCGATCGCAGACCGGAGCTATACGGCAAGGTATTGCTGCCCTGATGTGAAGTGTCGGGACCGGATCATTGTTTTCCCATCAAAAGAGGAAGACGATGATCCGGCCCTCGTCTCGTATAAAAACCGTAAATATATCAGTAGTTCAAGGAGTGTGCCATAACCATGACACAGACAACGGCCGTCGCGCCGGCACAGGAGCCGGCTTTCGAATCAGACAGCCTTCATATTCCGGATAGCGACAGGCGCGGATGGTGGTCCATCGCCTGCATCTGGATCGGTAATTCCATCAACGTGTCCACCCTGATGACCGGTGCGGTACTCGGCGCAGGACTGACCTTGTGGGATGCATTCTGGGCCGCATTCATCGGTTTTGGCATCATTCTCGCCTACATGTGTTTCGTGGCCATGGAAGCAACCGACACCGGCCTTCCCACCTCCGCTATGTCCACTGCAGCCTTGGGACGCAAGGGCGGACGCTACATCATCTCAATCATCCTGGGTGTCTCACTGATCGGATGGTTCGGTGTGCAGGCGGCAGTCTGCGGATCCTCATTCTCCCTGATGGTCGGCAAGCTCGGGCTAGACGTTTCGCCGCAAATCTGCTCTATCGTGCTGGGCGCGCTGATGCTCGTCACCGCCATCCTCGGCTTCGACGGCGTCAAGTGGGTCAACTACATCGCGGCTCCTTTGCTGTTCATCATTTGCGCCTATGGCCTGTTTGCCTCCCTGTCCAATACGGGCATGGGCACGTTGACCTCCTACGTGCCCAAGGAAAGCATGGGACTGGTAGCCGGTATCAATATTGCCGTGGGCTTCTTCGCCGTCGGCGGCGCCACTGTGGGCGACTTCACCCGTTACGCGCGTGATCGAAAAGGTGCAGTGCTGTCCAGCATCATCGGCATCTGGCCACCCATGGTCATCCTGCTTATGATGGGTGCGATGCTCTCCGTCGTCAAGCCCGAATCGGGCGGCGATATTTCCCAGATCATGGCATCCATGGGTCTTGCCGGAGCCGCTTTGATTGCTCTTGTGCTATCCACGTGGTCCGTCAACGTGGGCAACGCCTACTCTGCAGGACTCGCTTTCGCCGTCATCGCCGACAAGGGAGATAAGGGCTATCGCGTTTCCACCACCATCGCTGGCATTCTTGGCATTATGCTTGCCGTGGCTGGCATCATGGACTACTTCCAGATGTTCCTGACCGTACTTTCCGCGATGATTCCAGCGCTCGCGGGCTCGATGATCGCAGATTACTGGTTTGTTCGCAAGGCCCGTCCGCAAAACTTCAAGCCACTTGACGGGTTCTCCGTGCCTGGTCTGGTTTCGTTCATCGTGGGATCGATCGTGGCTCTGATTACCGGTGGCACATTTGCTTCGGTGCCGGCACTTGCATTCCTTGACCACCCATTCTTCCTTGGTCCGGTCAATGGCATAGTCGTGTCCATCGTGCTGTATGTGGCCGTGTACAAGCTGATGAAGCTGCCGAGCTTCGACGGTCCCATTCTGTTGACGCGGAAGGGGCAGTGATATGCGTCATCTCGTATCTTCGGACATCCCCGATATCGCACTTGGTTCATCCCTGCTTGGCGCGGGAGGCGGCGGCGACCCCTATGTGGGCGGTCTTATCGCCCGTCAGGCGTTGGACAAAGCCGGCAGCGTCGAACTCTACGATGCCGACGAAGTGCCGGATGAATGGCTGGTCGCCACCATCGGTGGAGTGGGCGCTCCCAGTGTATTGGCGGAAAAAGGCATCAACGGCTGTGAAATCACCAACCTGCTCGCTGCGCAGGAAGAACAGTTGGGGCGCAAGCTCGACGCGATCGTTCTGTCCGAGATCGGTGGCATGAATTCGGTCATCCCCGTGGCCGCCGCTGCTATTGCCGGCATCCCGCTGGTCAATGTGGATGGTATGGGACGCGCGTTCCCCGGCCTGCAGCAGGATTCGTACAACATTGCCGGCGTGCACACCTGGCCTATGGCGTTCGCCGATGAAAAAGGCAACGTGGCCATGCTCACCACCGTCGACAATGATTGGATGGAGAACCTTGGACGTGCCACCGTCGATGCGATGGGCGGCCAGGGTATTGCTCTCGGCCAGTTCATGTCCGGTGAGACGATGAAACGCGCCGCTGTGCGCGACTCCCTGACCAAGGCGAAGTTCATCGGAGAAACCATCCGATCCATCAAACAGATTGCTTCGGATGAGGGATACTCTTCGCCTCGTGCCGCTCTGTTCGACAAGATCGGTGCGGTGGGCCTGATTGAGGCAAAGATCTGCGACGTGACCCGCGAGACCCGCGGTGGCTTCAACTTTGGCCGCGCACAGTTGGATGGTATCCGGGGCTCGCGCGGGCACACCGGAGCCATCGAATTCCAGAATGAAAACCTCATCGCATATCTTGACGGGGAGCCCGTGGCCACGACTCCAGACCTGATCTGTCTGGTCGATTGCGATACGTTCATTCCGGTCACTACCGAGAGTTTGAAGTATGGCAAGCGTGTCATCATGCTGGTTCTTCCGTGCGATCCGGTGTGGCGTACTCAGGCGGGCATCGACCTGGCCGGCCCCCGATGGTTCGGGTACGACCTCGACTACATCCCATACGAGCAGATTCGCTCCGTACTCGCGTAACGTGCCATGCCGGCCGCTGCTGGCCGGGATTGCAACGCAGAACATGTCAATAACAGAAAGGGAATGTGATGAGAACCATCGGTGTCGATGAGATCAACGATATAGCCCTAGGTGCTTCGCTACTGGGAGCAGGTGGAGGAGGAGACCCATATATTGGACGTCTGATGGCCATGCAAGCCGTCAAGGAATGCGGCCCGGTAACGCTGATCGAGCCGGATGAGGTTCCGGATGATGCGTTCATTGCCCCATGCGCCATGATGGGTGCGCCTACCGTAATGACGGAAAAAGGCGGTGGCAAGGACGACTTCGACCGTCTGTTCGACTTGGTCGAACAGTATTCCGACAAGAAGATATACGCCACTATGCCGATGGAAGCTGGAGGCGTTAACTCGATGTTGCCGATTGCCGCTGCCGCCCGTCGAGGCATCCCGCTGGTGGATGCGGATGGTATGGGCCGTGCCTTTCCTGAGCTGCAGATGGTCACGTTCACCATCGGTGGTGCCTCGGCCACACCGCTTGCTTACAGTGACGAGAAAGGCAACGCCGGTGTAATGAACAACGTGTCCAACAAATGGACCGAGGACATCGCTCGTTCGATTACGAACATCGTCGGCGGACAATTGATGATTTGCCTATACACGATGAGTGCAAAGATGTGCCGTGATTGGGGCGTCTCCGGCATCGTGACCAAATCCGAGCAGCTCGGCAAAGCGATTCGCTCCATTAAGGAAGGGCTTATCGACACCACCACTGAGCAGCGTTTCCTTGAACTCACTGGCGGATGCCGACTATTTAGCGGCAAGGTGATTGATGTCCTGCGCGAAACCCGTGGTGCATTCAACTTCGGCAAAGTGGTGCTTGAGGGCATTGGCTCCGACAAGCAGCATGAAGCTTATGTCGAATACCAGAATGAGAACCTGCAATGCGTGGTGGACGGCGAGACCCTCGCTACGGCTCCCGATCTGATTTGCCTGGTGGACCATGACACCTATATTCCAGTCCCCAACGAAGCCGTGAAATACGGCAAACGAGTTCTTGTGGTCGGCCTACCCTGCGCGCCGCAGTGGCGCAGCGAAGCGGGCTTGGAACTTGTTGGCCCTCGATATTTCGGCATTGACACAGAATACATTCCCGTTGAAGAACGGTCGAAGCGCAAAGGAGAGTGACCATGTATAAGCTAGGAATTGATGTCGGTGGAACGAACACCGATGCCGTGCTGATTGATGAGAGCATGAACGTGGTGGCTGCCGTGAAACAGCACACAACCAAAGATGTATACGGCGGTATTATGAATGCCGTCGATGCGGTACTGGAGGAATCCGGTGTGGATGCCGCGTTGATCAACCAGGCCATGTTGGGCACCACGCAGTGCACAAATGCGATTGTCGAGCGTAAGGGCCTGTCCCCAATCGCCATCTTGCGTATTGGCGCACCTGCCACCGAGGGCATTCCTCCGATGGTGGATTGGGAGGATTCCATTCGGGCTGTGTGCGTCGACTGGATGATCATCGGCGGCGGTTTCGAGTTCAACGGCAAGCGTCTCAACGAGTTCGACGAGGAAGCCTGCCGCGCATTTCTCAACAAAGTAAAGGGCAAGATCAAAGCCTTGGCCATCTCCTGCGTGTTCTCCACCATGCGCAACGATGACGAGGTGCGTGCGGCGCAAATCGCCCATGAGATTCTTGGCGAGGATTTCCCAGTATCCGTTTCCAGCGAAATCGGCTCCATGGGTCTGATCGAGCGCGAAAACGCCACCATCCTCAACGCCGCGTTGACGGAAGTGGCCGAACGATTTACCGATGGCTTTGCGCAAAGCCTGAAAGACAAGGGCATCGTCAACGCTGAGGTATACCTCTCCCAGAATGACGGCACTTTGATGACCCTTGATAATGCACGGCGTTATCCGATTCTCACCATCGCATGTGGCCCCACAAACTCCATTCGTGGTGCCAGCTACCTGACTTGCCGTGATGATGCGATTGTGATTGATGTGGGCGGTACCACTTCCGACTTCGGTGTATTGTCTCACGGATTCCCCCGCGAGAGCGGTGTCGCCGTTGACATCGGTGGCGTACGTACCAACTTCCGTATGCCGGATGTTATCTCCATCGGGTTGGGCGGCGGTTCCATAGTGCGCGAGCATGATGACGGCACGGTCACTGTAGGCCCCGATTCTGTGGGATACCAAATCACCGAAAAGGCGCTTTGCTTCGGCGGCGATGTGGTGACCGCCACCGATATTGCCGATCGTCTTGGCAAGGCGAACGTTGGCGATCCCTCGCTGACCGCAAGCATCAGCCAGGAAGTTGCCGATAAGGCATATGCAGCGATGCGAGAGATGGTGGAGGACGCCATTGACTCCATGAAGATTTCCAGTGATCCCATCGATGCCATTCTGGTTGGCGGCGGTGCCGTGCTGCTGCCGCACGATTTGGCCGGCACTAAATCTGTGGCTTGCCCGGAGTTCGCCGGTTGCGCCAATGCGATTGGTTCGGCTATCTCCAAGGTCTCCGGCATGTTCGAGAAGCTGGTTGACTATGAGGAGACCGGCCGTGAAGAAGCTCTGGAACACGCTCGCCGGGAGGCCATTGCCGCTGCTGTGCGTGCCGGGGCGGACGAGGCTACTGTGGAGATCATCGACTCCGAGGATGTGCCGCTGGCCTATTATCCGGGCAAGACCAGCCGAATCAGGATCAAGGCCGCTGGCGATCTTCGTATGGCACAGACTGAGAAATAGTGGAGGTTCCGAGATGCTAGTGCGTCAAATGCTTGAGATCTACGATCTGCTGGATACTCCACAGGCCAGTGGAGAGGCGGTCGCAGCGCTATTGCGTGAGCGCGGCGCTCAGGATGTGACCGTCACCGTAGTCGGCGGCAATCAGGGTACCACTGATTGCGTCAAAGTCGTCATTCCCGGTCGTCACGGCAAGTCGACTGGAGGTGATGCCCCCACATTGGGCATCGTCGGGCGGCTAGGCGGTATTGGTGCACGCCCTGAAATGATTGGTCAAGTCTCCGACGGTGATGGGGCCTTAGCCGCGCTCACGGTGGCGCTTAAGCTTGCCGAGATGCATCATAACGACGACATATTGGAAGGTGATGTAATCATCGGCACCCATGTCTGCCCGGATGCGCCGACCATTCCGCATGAGCCTGTGCCATTCATGGATTCGCCCATAGATATGGCCGCGATGAATGAGCAGGAAGTGGATGCGCGCATGGATGCCGTGTTGTCCATCGACACCACCAAGGGAAACCGTATTATCAACGTTAATGGGTTCGCGATTTCTCCCACAGTGCTCAAAGGCGCCATTCTGCCGGTCAGTAATGACGTGCTGGACATCATGACCCGTACCACGGGCCGTATGCCTCAGGTCTTTGCGTTGAGCCAGCAGGACATCACCCCCTATGGCAATGACCTGTACCATCTCAACAGCATTCTGCAACCGGCCACGGCCACTCAGGCACCGGTGATTGGCGTTGCCATCACCGTGGAACAGGTGGTTGCAGGTTGTGCCACCGGGGCCACTCATGGTGGCGATGTCGAGGAAGCGGCTCGATTCTCGCTGGAGGTGGCGAAATCCTTCACCTCTGGGGCATGCGCGTTTTATGATGCGCAGGCCTATGAGAGACTGGTTGCGTTGTATGGCGGATTCGAGCGCTTCCAGACGCTTGGCAAAGCCTGACGGCGATTTCTGAGATACGGAGTTTCCCTCTCTGAGGGGGAGCTGGCTCGCGCAGCGAGACTGAGGGGGGGGCAACGAGTTCGCACCCGTTGCCCCTCAGTCGTCTACGATGACAGCTCCCCTCAAAGGAGGGGAGCCAGGACGTTTCTAGCGTGCCGAAATCTCGTCGATCAGCTTGAGCTCCTCGTCGCTGAAGTGGGTGTTCTTCAGCGCGCCGATGTTGTCGAGAATCTGCTGAGGCTTGGAGGCTCCGGTCAGCACGGAGGTCACCTTACCATCGTGCAGCAGCCATGCCAGGCTCATCTCGGCCAGCGTCTGGCCGCGTTCGGCGGCCAGATTGTTCAGGTCCACGACCTGCTTGTGCAGTTTCTCGGTCAGGGCGGAATCGTTGAGGAATCGCGGATCGTGAGCCATGCGGCTGTCGGCCGGAATGCCGTTCAGATAGCGGTTGGTCAGCAGGCCCTGTGCCAGCGGGCAGAAGGTGATGAGGCCCTTGCCCAGCTTGAAGGCGGTCTCCTTCAGACCGTTCTCCTCGACGGTGCGGTCGAGGATGTTGTATTTGTTCTGGTTGATGATGAACGGCACGTGCAGGTCGGCGAGAATCGCGGCGGCCTTCTCCATCGTCGGACCATCGTAGTTGGACAGACCCACGTACAGGGCCTTGCCGGAGTTCACGGCCTGAGCCAGCGCGCCCATCGTCTCCTCAAGCGGGGTTTCCGGGTCCGGGTGGTGATGGTAGAAGATGTCCACATAATCCAGGCCCAGGCGTTCGAGCGACTGGTCGAGGCTGGCGAGCAGGTACTTGCGGCTGCCGAGGTCGCCATAGGGGCCGGCCCACATTTCGTAGCCGGCCTTGGTGGAGATGACGAGTTCGTCGCGGTGGTGCCTGAAGTACTTGGCGAGCAGCAGGCCGCAGTTCTTCTCGGCCTGGCCGGGTTCGGGGCCATAGTTGTTGGCCAGATCGAAGTGGGTGATGCCGTTGTCGAAGGCGGTGAAGACCAGGGACTTCATCTGGTCGAATGGCGTGATGTCGCCGAAGTTGTGCCAGAAGCCGAGTGAGACGGCCGGCAGCTTGAGGCCGGAGGTGCCGGCGTGGTTGTAAGTCATCGTGTCGTAACGGTGCGGGTTGGGGGCATAGATGGCGGTTGGCTCGAACATTGAGTCTCCTTACAATGTCATTTTTGTTCTTACGAATGCTTACCTGCGATGGGCAAACCGACGCCGATCGAGTGGCATTCGTAAGTGTTCTTGGATACTATGGTTCCAGTTCAAGTGAACTTGAATGCAAACGGCTGCGACGCTTCGGCGTGTCGCCGCAGTAAGGAGTCATGGTGTCCTACACCATTCGTCAGGTGGCCACGCGGTTCCATATGCAGCCCTCTACGCTGCGCTATTACGAGGATCAGGGATTGCTGACCAACGTGGAGCGCACCGAAACCGGCCAGCGTATATACGAAGACTGTCATATCGACCGTCTGTGCGCGATTTGCTGCTTCAAGAACGCCGGCATGACCATTGACGATCTTAAGAAGTTCTTCGTGTATGAGTCCAATGAGCCCGAGCATATCGATGAAATCCTTGATCTGCTGGAATCTCGCCGCGAATCCTTGGACGAGCAGCGCCGAGCCCTCAACGAGGCGGCCATGCACGTGCAGCGCAAGCTCCATTACTATGGCGACATCAAGCGTGCCATCGACGCCGGTGAAGACTGGCCGGATTGGCGCGAGTACAAAAACCGCGCCTATTCCATTGAATGCTGAGGCCATCGAGTGCTGAGCTGGATGCCGGCTGGGCACTAAGACCGATGTGCGTCGATCGTGGGCGCGTCTATCCGAGTAAGGCCTTGCTCGGCAGTGCGCGGTCGAGCAGCCAGACAACGAGCGATATCACGAAGAACGCTATGGCCAGCTTGCCGCAGCTAATGCCGAACCCTTGCCAGCCGAGTGCGTCGAGGTTGATGAAGTCGTACGGATACGGACTGCCGCCGGCCGCCGGTCCGGACCCCGGCCAAATCGTCGCACGGGCCAGCACGAAGACCAAGTATGCAGGGAAGTACGCCAGCCACGAGAACATGTAATGCCAGCAGAAACGCCGGTGCGGGTCGAATAGCACGAAATCGATAACCGCCATAATCGGGGCGATTTTGTGCAGCATCGTATTGGTCATGATGCCAATAACCTGTGGCACGTATGCCGGGTCGTCCGGAGGCATCAGGAAGAACGCCACCAGTGCGGTGACTATGGCGTACACAGTCAGGCATCCCTTAGGCCATGCAGGCGGCTGAATACCTTTGAGCAGTGTGGCCGCGCCGGCCCACAGCATCACGATGCCCAGCACGAAACCGGTCTGGAACGTGAAATACACCCAGAACTGCGGTTTGGACCATGCCTCATATGTGCCCACGAAGCAGAAACCGGCGATCGCAAAGCGCCACAACGCCACGATGAATCTCATGCATCGAGTCTACCGCTTCGCCAGTGGGCTGTATGGCTTTGCCTGGACTACACTTAGGTGCAACTTCACCACTTATGTAGGAAAGGCCTTGCAATGGTCGATTATTCGCCGGCTCTGATGACCGACATGTATGAATACACGATGCTCGACGCCGCTCTGAAAGACGGTACCGCCGACCGCAAATGCGTGTTCGAGGTGTTCACGCGTCGCCTGCCCGAAGGCCGTCGCTATGGCGTGGTGGCCGGCACCGGCCGCATTCTGGATGCGCTGGAACATTTCCACTTGGACGAAGCGGACCTGAAGTTCCTGGCCGACCGTCACGTGGTAAGCCCCGAGACCATCAAGTGGCTGGAGAACTTCCACTTCTCCGGTACGATTCGCGGTTACCGCGAAGGTGAGATGTTCTTCCCGAACTCCCCGATTTTGCAGGTCGAAGGCACGTTCGGCGAATGCACGCTACTGGAGACGTTGATTCTATCCGTGCTGAACTACGATTCCGCAGTGGCCTCCGCCGCCTCACGTATGGCGTCGGCAGCCAAGGATCGTCCTTGCATGGATATGGGCGGACGCCGCACTAACGAGTGGGCCGCCGTGGCCGCCGCCCGAGCCGCCGTAGTGGGCGGATTCAAGGGTACCGCCAATCTGCTGGCCGCCCAGCTGTATGGTCTGAAGGCCATTGGCACCGCCGCGCATTGCTTCACGTTGGTGCATGATTCCGAGCGTGACGCCTTCGAATCGCAGATCGAGGCATTGGGCAAGAACACCACGCTGCTGGTGGACACCTACAACATCGAGGAAGCCGTGAAAACCGCCGTCGAGGTGGCCGGTCCCGAACTGGGTGGCGTGCGCATCGACTCCGGCGACCTAGCCGCCATGGCCCAGCGCGTGCGCAACCAGCTGGACGCCCTGGGCGCCACGAACACCACCATTACCGTGACCAACGATTTGGATGAGTACGCGCTCGCCGCATTGCAGACCGCGCCGGTCGACTCCTATGGTGTGGGCACCATGCTGGTCACCGGCTCCGGCGCTCCCACTTGTGCGATGGTGTACAAGCTCACCGAACGTGAAGGCGCTGACGGCACGATGGTTCCGGTCATGAAGAAATCCAAGGACAAGGCCACAGTGCCCGGTCGCAAACTGGCATTCCGCTCCTACGAATACGCGTTAGCCGAAGCCGAACACGTGATTTCCGGCTCGGAGGAGAAGCTGGCCGGTTTCACGCCTGAACCGACGTGGAAGAACCTGCTGGTCGACTTTGTGGATCATGGGCAGATCGACGCTCAGTGGCAGGGCCATGACGCCATCATGGCCGCCCACGACTACCACGCCAAGGCGTTGTCCGAACTGCCCATCACCGCGCAGAGCCTCATGAAGGGCGAGCCAGTGATTCCTACGGAGACTCAGGTTCTCTGACGAGAACTTTCGTCTCCATAGGAATCCGTCGCAGCATAGCTGCTCCCCTTACCTACGGACAGCCCACCGGGCTGTCCGCTTAACGGTTCGACCACAGAGACCAAAGTCCTCTGACCGTATCTCACTGGCCGCATCCCTTTGGTTACATTGGCTACTCTTCCCTCTGTCTGTGTCCCTCTGTCTGTGTCCCTCTGTCTGTGTTGGCCGCACTCCTGTGGTCGCCGCCGAGGCGGGGAGATCCAACCCCGGTCGCACCCCCGTGTTTGCACCCCCTGTGGCTGTGTCCCGGGGCTGTATTGGCCGCGTCCCCTCGGGCTGAACTGCGTCCCGGTTCGCCGGACGTGGTTCCAGCTGAGGGTGGCCCCCCCTTGTTTTTTTTTGGGGGGGGTACTGTTCACCGGGGAAATATGTATATGTGCATGCTGTTGCAATGTACATTTTGTTGTCAGTTGACAACGTCTTGATTCAGATGAATTGGCGGGAAATGGCCATTTGTCTTATCCAATTGATTTGAAGAACGTTGTCAGTTGACAACGTTTTGTACATGGTGCGGAACGACACATATTCCTATCCTGGTCAGGATGCCGACGAGGTGGAGTGAAAAAAACAAACCATTTCAGGGGATATTGCACCGAGACGTTGTGGGATTGCCATGTTGTCGGTGATGTTACAGAGATGGCGCAGTGTTGCGTGAGGGGTGTTGCGTGTGATGTTGCGTGTGATGTTGCGTGTGATGTTGCGTTGGGCTGATTGGGAGGAATAGTGTGCCGATAGAATGCCGTGATGCGTGCAGAGCAATCGTTTGCGGAGCAATCGTTGAAGAATCGTGTGAACTGATGCGATACGAATCATACCGTCTCTGAATTGTGGGATATGACGAATCGTATCGTCATGGGATTGTGGGATATGATGATTGCGGTTTGATGAAATGACCGGGAAATCGGCCGAGGCAAGGTGACTTCGATGAGTGAAACTCTCAATGATGAGAACGCGGCGGGCAACGATGACGTATCAGAGCGGCGCGCTGTAGAGCATCGAGCGTTAGAACAGTGCGATGTCGTGCATCACGGTGTGGTATCTGGTTGCCCTGTTAATTCGTGTGCGGCTGTGCTGAATGAAGTGATGTCGCAGACTGGTTGGAATGCCTATGAGCTTGCACAGCGTACTGGTTTGGATCGGTCTGCAATTGGTCGCGTATTGCGTGGGCAAAGAGGTATGTTGTTTGATGTTTTGGCCGAGGGGCTTGAGCGGGCTGGTTTTGGTCTTCACCTAGAAGCCGTGGCCCCCTCGCAAACGATTCCGGAAGACGAATTGCACATGTTGTTGGCGCAACTGCGTAGGCCTCCTGATTTCGATGCAATAGAAAGCGGAGCGACCTGGTCTACGTTGAAGATGCTCTGCGTCAATCTGATTCATGCTCGGAATGTTCAACATCAACGTATATCGTTCGTCCGAGCGGTTGCACGGGTGAACGATGCGTGCTGGATTGCGTTTCTCGCTGGTTTATACCGTTTTCTGCGTTGGGATATCAACCCAAGGAACAGACGCTTGACATTGGTTCCTCCGTACCGGTATGGCTTGGATGGATGGTGGTCCCCACTGCCGAGCGCGGCAATTATGCACGTGCTTCATCGATATGAAGAGCCGTTGCATGACATGGACTATACATATTTGCCGTTAATCGATTACGAACTCAACGCTATGCAGCGCAAGCAATTCAACCAAGATTTCATGGAATATGGCATTCTTATTCCAGCGGACGATCTTTCCCAATCCTCATCAGGTACGCAGGCATTGACTCTGTAAGCGAGTGGTGCATAAGAAAATAGTGGCGTGCAGCCAAGTGTCATGGAATGGATATGTAAGCAGGGAATGACATTGCGCTGGGGTTTGATGATGGTTGACGAGTTGCTATCCAGGCATAGAGCGGATGGCGTATGCTGGGGCGCATGGTTGAAATCAAAGACATGCTTGGCAATCACCAAATAATTCGTGCCGACGGCCGCAAGGTCGACGAACTGCGCCCTGTGCGCATCACCCGCCACTTCACCGACGCCCCCGAAGGCTCCGTGCTCATCGAATGCGGTAACACGCGCGTGATGTGCACCGCCACTTTTACTCCCGGTGTGCCGCGTTGGCGCAAGGACTCCGGCCTCGGCTGGGTCACCGCCGAATACTCGATGCTGCCGCGTGCCACCGCCGAACGCACCGACCGTGAATCCGTACGTGGCAAAATCGGTGGCCGTACCCACGAAATCAGCCGACTGATTGGCCGCTGCCTGCGTGGCGTCATCGATATGAAGGCGCTCGGCGAGAATCAGATTCAGCTTGACTGCGATGTGCTTCAGGCCGATGGTGGTACTCGCACGGCTTCCGTAACCGGTGCGTACGTGGCTTTGGTCGACGCAGTCAATTGGGCGGAGAAGCACCGCCATATCAAGTCCGCCAGCCGCGTGCTTAAGGACTATGTGTCCGCCGTATCGGTGGGCGTGATCAACGGCACTCCGATGCTTGACCTGCCATACATTGAAGACAGTCAGGCCATGACCGACATGAACGTGGCCATGACCGGTTCCGGCACCTTCATCGAGATTCAGGGCACCGCAGAACACCGTCCGTTCAACCGTGCCGAACTCGGCACCCTGCTTGACTTGGCCGAAAAGGGCAACAAGGAACTGCAAGCCGCCCAGCGTGCCGCTCTGTCCCTAGACTAAGCCAGCTCCCCTGACAAGGGGAGCCTTCTTAAAGGAGAACCTCATGCAAATCGTCGTCGCAACCCATAACGAAGGCAAGCTTGTGGAAATCCGCCGCATTCTCGAAGAGGATCTTGGCGCGGATGCCGAAAACATCGAACTGGTGTCCGCTGGCAGCCTTCACCTGCCGGATCCGGTGGAAACTGGCGTCACCTTCCAGGAGAACGCGCTACTCAAGGCCCGCGCTGTGGCCATCCGTACCGGTCTGCCCGCTGTCGCGGATGATTCAGGTCTCATCGTCGATGTGATGGGTAACGCTCCGGGCATTCTGTCTGCTCGCTGGGCGGGTGCTCACGGCCACGACAAGGCCAATAATGCGCTGCTGCTCGCCCAAATCGAAGATATTCCGGATGACAAGCGTACCGCGCGCTTCCGTTGCGCCGCCGCGCTGGTGGTCCCGGACACCGAGACCGGTGCCGACGTGACCGGTGGAGTGGCTGCCGACGGCATCACCGTTCACACCACGGCTGCCGCTGGGAGCCCTGCCCCGGTGCATGCTCGATACGCCATCAAGTCGGAGACAGTGGAGCTCGGCGACATGCCGGGTCACATCATCCGCGAGGCTCGTGGCGAACACGGTTTCGGTTACGATCCGCTGTTCGTCCCGGACGACCAGCCTGCCGGTCGCGTCAGCACTGAGCCTGACCATGAAGGCGAGCCGCTGACCAGCGCCGAAATGACTCCGGCCGAGAAGAATGCGATTTCCCACCGAGGCAAGGCGCTGAAAGCCTTGGTCCCCGCCATCGAGGCCCTGCTGCACTAAGTCGTCTAGGCTGTCTAGCTGCACTGAGCCGCGACTAAGCCACAGTTGAGTCGCGGCTCAGCACTCAGCCCCCGAATCGGGCGAGTGTCTAGCAAGCGCCTATGACCTAGCAAGGGCGATACGAAAGAAGGCCGGCGCTTAGTGCGTCGGCCTTCTTGATGAACAAGAGCCACCCGATAGAATCGAACTACCGACCTTCCCACGAACGAGGGGGATGCTCTACCACTGAGCTAAGGTGGCGTGGCTTCAAGAGCCAAGTAGAGAATATAGCACTGCGTTTGATTCACTGCAAGCCGGACATTCATCATCTTTGGGCCATTGTTCTTTGGACCATCGTGGCGGCAATAGTGCGAACGATGTGCACACCTCATCTGCTCGGCCGCCATTCGTCGTGTGCGCGCTATGCTAGCATGGTGAGCCTGATTGACTCGGAGGCAAAGGGAAGCATGCGTGATTTTGTGCTGGTGAAGTTGACAGACGAGGAGTTCGATGATTTCTCCGCCAGGCATCCACAAGGCAATTTCCAACAAACCTCGGCGATGGGACGCCTTCGCACCGCGCAGGGGATCGACGTCGAATATTTGGCCCTCAAGGAGGGCGAGAAGATCGTCGCGGCGGCACTGTTCGAAACTCACCGCTCTCGATTCTCTACATTTGCGGTCATCCATGATGGCCCGATGTGCGACTATCACGACACCGAAGCATTGACCTTCTTCATGGATGCGCTGAAACGCCATGCCAAGGCAAAGGGTGCTTCACAGCTGGAAATCACCCCTGAATCCCCGTATCGGCTTCGCGACACCAATGGAGCTTCTTTGCCGGATGACCAGAATGGCGCTCCCGACAATAAGCTGATAGAACAGCTCGAGGCGATCGGCTTCACTCATGGCGGTTTCACCGTGGGCTACACGGCGGTTCCGCGTTGGCGCTACCTCAAGGATCTGACCGGCATTACCGATGAGAAAAGTCTGCTGAAGTCCTATGACAAGCGCACCCAGTGGAGCGTGAAGCGTGCCCAATCGATGGGTGTGCACGTGCGTGAGCTGTCGGACGACGAGCTGGGGGTATTCGCACGAATCGAGCAGCAAACCGCTGAACGCCGTAGCTTCGAATACCGTGGCGAAGCATATTTCCACCGTTTCAAGGAAGCGTTCGGCAGCAAAGCGCATTTTATGGTTGCCGAGATCCACATCGACGAATACGTAGCGGACATGACGTCCAAGCGTGAAGCGCTTTCGGCCAAGGTGGCGGCATTGACCGCCAAAAACGCCGAACACCCCACCACCAAAACCGAACGTCAGCTGGGGGAGGAGACCCGCAATCTGGCGGCAGCCGAAAAGCGCCTGAACGAGGCGGCCGAGTTCGCCAAAGACGGGGATGTACTGCCGGCTGCGGCATCACTATTCGTGGAGCATCCGCGCGAGGTCATCTACCTGTTCTCCGGTAGCGTCGAGCAGTACAAGCCCTTCTACGCCTCCGCGCTGATTCAGCATGACGCGATGCTGCATTTCTGCGTGGAACACGGGCTGTCTCGCTACAACTTCTACGGCATCGACGGCGTCTTTGATGATCCCGATGACGAGGGGCGTGGTGTACTGGAGTTCAAGCAGGGCTTCAACGGATATGTCGAGGAACTTCCGGGCGAGTTCGTGCTGCCGGTCAAACCGGTCGCCTATGCCATGAAGCAATTTGCGCACAAGCTGCTGTCGCGGTAAACGGACGCAGCACACAGGCCATTCCAGAGCCCAGAGTAACGATCAGAGTAACGACAAGTAAGAAGGTTCGATTATGACGCAATCCGATGCAGGCGTCGCCTCGCTCACCCCTACCAAGATCACTCCTGCCGAGCTGGATGCGTTCTCCGCAGCTCAAGTGCAAGGTAGTTTCCAGCAGACCTCGCAGATGGCCGCCATGGGTGCGTTCAACGGTCCGGTGGACTATGTGGGTGTCAAGCGCGGTGACAAGCTGATTGCCGCCTGCTACGTGGTGTACACGCGGTCCCGTTTCGGTTTGGAAGGCTCGGTCTGGTGCGGACCGCTGTGCGATTATGACAATCCACAGGTGGTTGAGGCGATGACCGAAGCCCTGCGTCGTTCGGCCAAGGCCCATCACGCCATCAGCGTATCCTGCTGGCCGGCCGCAGTCTACCGTCTGCATGATCTGGACGGCAAGCCGACCAGCGACCCGGACACCACGATGATGGACAACATGGCCCGCTTCGGTTGGAAACATGGCGGCTTCACCGTGGGCTACGAATCCGTGGTGAACCGCTGGAACTTCGTCAAGGGGCTTGACTGCATTCATAACGAGAAGGAACTGCTGGCCTCGTTCTCCAAGTACCGCCGTAAGAACATCCGCATCGCCCAGGATTCCGGTCTGCGCGTGCGCCGACTGGAACGCGGCGAACTGAGCACTTTCGTCAAGCTGTGCGATATGAGCGCCGCACGTCAAGGCTTCAAGAGCCGCGATCTGGCCTACTATGAGCGTCTGTTCGATACCTTCGGCGACCTGATCGAGTTCAAGGTGGTCGAAACCCATTTCGACGAATATCTGGACACCCTGCAATCCAAGCTGAATGCGGCCTCCAAAGACAAGCGCAACCTCGAACGCCTGCTCCAGCGCGCGCAACAGCAGCCGGAAGGCACGGCCAAGAAGGGTGCTTCCGACCCGGCAACGCTGGAAAAGCGCATCGCCACCGCAGACAAGAAGATTGCGGCGCTGGAAAAGACCATCGGCGAAGTCAATGGCATCATCGCCTCGGACGGCCCGGTCATTCCGGTGGAAGCCGGCGTCTACTTCTGGCATCCGAACGAGGTCGTCTGCCTGTCCAGCGGCGAGGACGATCGTTTCATGGATTACTACCCGTCTTCCCTAATCCACTTCGAGGCGATGCTTGACTGCATCGCCCGTGGCGTGGAGCGCTTCAACTTCTACGGCATTTCCGGTATTTTCGACGCCAACGATCCTTCCTACGGCGTCTGGCAGTTCAAGACTCGCTTCGGCGGATTCGTGGAAGAGCTTCCGGGCAAGTTCACGCTGCCGGTGGACGGACTGCGCTTCGGTGTATCCGAAGCAGCGCACAAGCTGCTGCATCGCTGACAAACAGTGGCGAGCACGGACACAGAAATAAGGCACAGGTGACGACGAGATGAGCGCGACTGCGAATCGAACAGATACGACGTATACGTTTGGCGTGATTACGCCCGAAGAGCTCGACCGGCTTTCCGAAGCCACAAGCCAGGGCAGCTTCCAGCAATGGTCCGGGCAGGTCCGTCTTGCCAAGATTCGTGGGCATGAAGCCGAATGCGTTGGCGTGTGCGACGCATCCGGCAATCTGGTAACCGGCTGCGTGATTCTGTACCTCAATGGTCGTTTCGGTGCAGATGGCTCCGTATATTTCGGCCCCATCGGCATTAGCGATGATCCGGCTCTGCTGCGGGCCATAACCGAGGCGATTCGTGAATCGGCCCGTCGCCACCATGCTGTTTCCGTGGCATGCTGGCCTAACGTCGCCTACCGTCTGTATTCCTCGAACGGGCAGCCCGACGGCGAGCCGAACGATGCACTACTGGCCGGATTCGCCGATGCCGGCTGGACGCATGGCGGATTCCATACCGGTTATGACGTGGTCTGCCAGTGGATGTACGTCAAGGATCTCACCGGCATCACCAACGGCAAGGAACTGCTGGCGTCATTCGGCAAACGTGCTCAGTGGAGTGTCAAGCGGGCGCAGTCGATGGGTGTGCACGTTCGTGAGATCGGCCCCGACGAGTTCGACGTGTTCGCCGATATCGAACGGCGGACCGGTGAACGCCGTGGGTTCGCGACGCGTGGCGCGGACTATTTCCGCCAGTTCAAGCAGGCGTATGGCGCAGATGCGCATTTCATGCTCGCGGAAATCCACATCGCCGAATATGTGGCGGATATGACCGCCAAGCGTGAGGCGTTGCAGGCCAAGGTAGCTCGATTGCAGGCGAAATACGATGAACGTCCGACCACGCGTATCGAACGTCAGCTGGGGGAGGAATCGCGCAATCTCGCGGCCGCCGACAAGCGTCTGGCTGAGGTGGAGGGATATGCCAGGAAGGGCGATGTGCTGCCGGCGGCGGCTTCAATGTTCGTCAGTCACCCCAATGAGGTGGTCTATCAGTATTCCGGTTCGTTGGAGGAGTACAAGCCGTTCTACGCCTCGGCGCTGATTCAGTACGAAGCAATGCTGCATCTATGTGTGGAGAAGGGCGTGCCCCGCTACAACTTCTACGGCATTTCCGGCGTGTTCGACGATCCGAACGACGAGGGCCGCGGCGTGCTGGAATTCAAGCAGGGCTTTAACGGCTACGTCGAGCAGATGGTAGGCAAATTCACGTTGCCGGTGGATAAGTTCCGCTTCGGCGTGAGCAATCTGGCGCACAAGCTGCTGCGCCGGTAGCAACTGGCGGTCGGGGGACGAGCCTATGTGGGCTGCGTCTCGTCTGACCGTGCACCCGCCGTGTGCCTACTTGCGCATTTGCTCACACGCCCATCAGCGCGTGAGCCACAGCCATCATCACCAGTGAAATCATCGCGGTGATTGCCAGCGAGAAGCCGGCCAGTTTGGCGTTGCCGAGTACTTTGTCGGTGAACAGCGTGGAGAAAATGGCGATCGGAGCCAACGCGCAGATCACCATCACGGCGCGAATCGAAGCCGAGAACGGCAGCAGGAGCCACGCGATCAACGCGAAGGCGACGCTGAACGGTATACGCCAAGCGATGACGGCCATGACTTCCTTCACGTCATGCTTGGATTGGGGCAGGTCCATGAGCATGCCCACCATCAGCATCGACACCAGCGCGTTGGCGCCGCTCAATGGCTGGGTTATAGAGGCGATCCAATCGGGAATCTTCACGTTGGCGACGGTCAACACGATCATGAGCAGATACGTGTCGAACGGCACCGAGCCGAAGAAGCTCTTGCCGATGGTGCGCAGCAATGCGCGGCGGGCAAGTCGTTTGGCGTCGCGATCCTTGGGCTTTTCGTACGGTAGGGTGGGAGCCGAACCGGCGTGTTGTTCGGCAAGTGTTTTGCCGGGCTGAATATGCAGCAGTTGCTGGGTGAGCACATTGGTGCCGGCGGCCACCATCACGCAGTTGCCGATATCGAACATCGCAGCCGGCACCACCGCGCCCGCACCCCAGAATGACTGGACGACCGGGAAAGAAAAACAGCCGAGATTGAAGCCGGCACCGTTGAGCATCAGGAAGGCGCGGTCGGTCACATTGCGCTTGCGGGTGGCCAGAAAGATGAACACGACCGGGATAAAAGCAAACAGGAATGCGAATACCGAAATAAGCAGCAGCGAGATGTCATGCGGATTGGTGGCGAACGAGTATACGATGGCACCGGGCAGCACGATGTTGAATTCCGCGGTTTGCAGCACGCGATAATCCTTCTGCCCGAACAGGCCGAACCGCTTGAACAGATAGCCGGCGAGGATGATCAGCAACAGACCAACCGGCGTAAGAATGGCGGACATACACTTCTCTCCTTGACTCACACAGGCTCATGGCGCACAGGCTCAGACCCGCAATGCTGTGGCCCATTATATTTGCCGCCTTGGCATTGCCATATGTAGAGGTGTCCGCAAGGGCTTGCAGCTGCCGCGCGCATATACGAAAAGCCTCCCGGAAGCGTTGGCAATCCAATGCTTCCAAGAGGCTCAAGCCGGTGCGCGAGATGGGACTTGAACCCACACGTCAAAGACACAGGAACCTAAATCCTGCGCGTCTACCAATTCCGCCACTCGCGCGTGCATATCCGCGTTTCCACAGGTGTGGAAGATATGCAAAACCCTAGGCCGGACAGCCATTACAGACCAGCCAGCCTAGGGCATCCGAGCCACTTGTCAGAATCGAACTGACGACCTGCTCATTACGAGTGAGCCGCTCTACCGACTGAGCTAAAGTGGCTTGGTTCGCGGAAGGCATTTCGCCAGCCGCGCACAAGAAGTTAAGTATAAGACATCCCCACGAAAAGTCCAATCGGCGGATTGGCGGTTGTGTCGCGACCGCTCAGTCGAAGATGACGGTTGCGCCGCGCCGTGAACTGTTCGATAATGCAAACGATGGCAATCCGACATCGCTGACTCATTTTGTTCTGTTCATGTCCGAATTTGTGAGTATTCTGTTTGGTGATACGGAGCGCATCCGAGCCGTGTGCAAGGGCGCTCCAGTCACTGATGAAAGGAATGGAATCCTATGGCCATCAATCCGCCCGTTGACGCCACCCAGACCCCTGAGTGGGCTGCCCTGCAGAAGCACTATGACGAGCTTCAGGTCGAAGGCGTGAGCCTCAAGAAGTGGTTCGCCGAGGACGCCGAGCGCGTCGAGAAGCTGTCCTTCGACGCCGGCGACCTGCACTTCGATCTGTCCAAGAACCTGATCAAGCCGGAAACCCTCCAGCTGTTCGCCAACCTTGCCAAGGCCGTCAAGCTCGATGAGCGCACCAAGGCTATGTACACCGGCGTGCACATCAACAACACCGAAGACCGCGCCGTGCTGCACACCGCGCTGCGCCGCCCGGTCGAAGACGAGGGCAAGTACATCGTTGACGGTCAGGACACCGTCAAGGACGTGCGCGAGACACTCGACAAGATCTACGCTTTCGCTGACGACGTGCGTTCCGGCAAGTGGACCGGTGTGACCGGCCGCAAGATCGAGACCGTGGTCAACATCGGCATCGGCGGCTCCGACCTGGGCCCCGTCATGGTGTACGAAGCTCTGAAGCCGTACGCTGACGCTGGCATCTCCGCCCGCTACATCTCCAACATCGACCCGAACGACCTGGCCGAGAAGACCAAGGGCCTCGACCCGGAGACCACCCTGTTCATCATCGTCTCCAAGACCTTCACCACCCTGGAGACCCTGACCAACGCTCGCGAAGCCCGCACCTGGCTGCTCGAAGAGCTCAAGGCCAAGGGCGCCATCGACGGCTCCGACGAGAAGAACGCCGAAGCCATCAAGAAGCACTTCGTCGCCGTCTCCACCAACCTGGAGAAGGTCGAGGAGTTCGGCATCGACCCGAACAACGCGTTCGGCTTCTGGAACTGGGTTGGCGGCCGTTACTCCGTCGATTCCGCCGTCGGCACCTCCCTGGCCGTGATCTTCGGCCCGGCCCGTTTCGAGGAGTTCCTGCACGGCTTCCACGAGATCGACGAGTACTTCGCCAACACCCCGTTCGAGAAGAACGTCGTGGTGCTGCTCGGCATGCTGAACGTCTGGTACCGCAACTTCTTCAAGGTTGCTTCCCACGCCGTGCTGCCGTACGACCAGTACCTGCACCGCTTCCCGGCTTACCTGCAGCAGCTGACCATGGAGTCCAACGGCAAGTCCGTGCGTTGGGACGGCACCCCCGTCACCTCCGAGACCGGCGAGATCTTCTGGGGCGAGCCTGGCACCAACGGCCAGCACGCCTTCTACCAGCTGATTCACCAGGGCACCCAGCTCATTCCGGCCGACTTCATCGCGTTCGTCAACACCCCGAACCCGACCAAGGACGGCGACCAGGACGTGCACGAGCTGTTCCTGGGCAACTACTTCGCTCAGACCAAGGCTCTGGCATTCGGCAAGACCGCTGACGAGGTTCGCGCCGAGGGTACTCCGGAAGAGATCGTTCCGGCCCGCGTGTTCTCCGGCAACCGTCCGACCACCTCCATCTTCGGTGTGGCTCTGACCCCGTTCGCACTCGGCGAGCTCATCGCCCTGTACGAGCACATCACCTTCGTGGAAGGCACCGTCTGGGGCCTCGACTCCTACGACCAGTGGGGCGTCGAGCTCGGCAAGCAGCTTGCCAAGCAGATCACCCCGGCCATCTCCCAGGACGACGACGCCCTCGCCGCCCAGGACGCCTCCACCCAGAGCCTGATCAAGTTCTACCGCGCAAATCGCGAATTCTGATTCGCTTTGCTCGGTCAGAATTCGTGATTCGCGCGACCGCGGCTGTGCTGTCTGGTGGGCAGTCTGGCGACTGCCCACGTCGCGAATTCTGATTCGTTTTTCTAGCTCCCCTCAATACTGAGGGGAGCTGTCAGCGAAGCTGACTGAGAGGGAGTTATGGAACGCTCCGTATGCTCCCCCTCAACTATGACTGTTGCCGGCGGCGGGACTACTGGAATAATCACCGTCCATCGGACTCTCACCTCCTTCAAGCCGTGCGCTGAAACGCCAAATCAATACCATCGTCGGTATCCATGCGACCAGCAGGAGGGGCGGAAAGTATTCGAATCCGCCATCCGTGCTGCCTCGGCCAAACTGATGCGTTAATAACGGAGAGAGACGACGACACGCCGATACTGTCCGCAATAATCCGTAAAATGGTCGATTGCTGTGTCGAGAAGTGGGCCGCCGCATAAGCCCACGTCTCCATGGGTCCAGTCCGAACGGCCGCAAGGCCTGACTTTCGGCGGATCGGCAGGCTTCCCAAGGGCAAACTCGAGGGATAACGAGAACAGGCCAACGCGCGCGATGCGTAATCGCGTGGATGGCCCCAGATCTGTGGCTGATATGCGGCAGCACTGAAGGAAAACAATGGTTAACGCTGTTGAGGCTTTTGACGCCAAGCACATGAAGCCGGCCGAGGAAATCCCGGCCTTCCGTCCCGGCGACACCGTCGACGTGAACGTGAAGATCCAGGAAGGCAACAACTCCCGTATCCAGACCTTCACCGGCGTGGTGATCGCTCGTAAGGGCGCTGGCGTGCGTGAGACCTTCGTGGTCCGCAAGATCAGCTTCGGCACTGGTGTGGAGCGTCGCTTCCCGGTGCACTCCCCGTCCATCGACTCCATCAAGCTCGTGCGTAAGGGCCGTGTGCGCCGCGCCAAGCTGTACTACCTGCGCGCTCTGCGCGGTAAGGCCGCTCGTATTGCCGAGCGCCGCGACAACTCCGCTAAGTGAGTCGATTCGCGGGTGCAATCGTGGGCCTGATGATGCAGGTGCGCGAATAAACCGTGAAATTCAGCCCGGAACCGTTTCGGTTTCGGGCTGTTTCCGTATTTTCCACGTATGATGGACGGGCGCCGGCACCCCTCATATCCGGCAGCATGAATCGCGAGGAGATGGTATGCAGGACGATCAGGATAACGGCGAATTCCCGGTTTCCGACAATCCGGAGAGCAATCAGACCTCGTATGATGACGAGGCCGATGCCCGCGATTCCCGTACGTTCCAAGTCGCCGACCACGGCATCGCCCCGTCCCCGGTTCCCCCGGCACCGGCGCGCCCGGCGCACGCCGCTTCTTCCGCTGGTGCGAATGCCGCGGCAGCATCATCGATGGATGATGACCACTTCACCCTACGCGACTTTTTCCTGTGGTGCGGCGTTCCCGTGCTTATCGTGCTGCTGATTCGCATTTTCGCCGTCGGCTTTTACGAGATTCCTTCGCGCTCGATGATGGACACCATGGTGCCCGGCGATCGCGTGGTGACCAGCAAGCTCACCCCCAAGATCTTCGATCTGCAGCGCGGCGACGTCGTGGTATTCAAAGATCCCAACAACTGGTTGAACGAGGAGCAGAGCAGCGCTCCCGGTGGCGGGTACCTCATCAAGCGACTGATCGGCCTGCCCGGTGACGTGGTCGAATGCAAGGGCGCGGGCCAGCCGGTGACCATCAACGGCGTGGCCATCAATGAGACCTCCTACATTCGCCCCGGCGTGGACCCGAGCGCTTTCCCGTTCTCGGTGACCGTGACCGAGGGCCACGTGTTCGTCATGGGCGACAATCGCGCCAATTCCGCCGACTCCCGCTATCATCAGGATGACGGCGATCGCGGCTTGGTTCCCATCTCCGATGTGGTCGGAGTCGGAATCGCGAAATACTGGCCGCTTGACCGGCTTGGTGCGATTGATGACCACCACGAAGTCTTCAAGGACGTGCCTGACGCTTCCGGCTCGAATTCCTGAGTCTTTTTTGAACCGTGTGAGTCTTTGAACTGATTGAGTTCCGGGCCGTCTGAATCCTGAACCATTTGAACCTGGACCGTCTGAATCCTAACCATTGTGAGACGATGGGAGCCGCGCATGATTACCCCGACACTTGACTTGGAACGCAGCCTTGCGGCCCAGGGCTATGACCTTATTACTGGATTCGATGAAGTCGGCCGCGGCGCGCTCGCCGGTCCGGTGATGGTCGGGTGCGCCGCCATCTGGGCCTGTGATTTGGCGCCGCTTGACGGCGATGATTCCGCTGAACTGTCCGGGCGGACCTACCTCGGCGTACCGGACGGCGTGGCCGACTCCAAGATGCTCACCGAACATAGGCGCGAGGCGATTTTCGACGAACTGCGCGACTGGTGCGCGGCCTACGCCGTAGGCCAGGCCAGCAACACCGAGATCGACGAATGGGGCATCACCTATGCGCTCGGCGTGGCCGCCCTGCGCGCGCTCAGCCAAGTCGAACGCGAACTTGGCTTACGGCTTGGAGGGGGATTGACGGCAAAAAAGGCTGCGGGGGAGATTGTGGAAGGTCGTCCGGGAGACTCCGTAGGGGAATCCATTGGAAATTGTGGGGAAAGCGTTCGCGCCCTGCCCAAAGTCGCCGGAATTCTCGACGGGCCGAGCGATTACATCACCAAGGCGCTCAACACGTTCGACGCGCCGGACGTGCCGATTCCAGCCGATATAACGACCAAAGTCAAAGGCGACCAGCATTGCGCCACCGTCGCCACCGCGGCGGTCATCGCCAAAGTGACCCGAGACCGGCTGATGGTCGACCTCGCGCAAAGCAACCCACGTTACGCCGCCTACGAATGGGCTCATAACAAGGGCTATGGTTCCGCCGCACACCGTGCCGCCATCGCCGAACACGGGCCGACTCCGCTCCATCGTGTCTCATGGCACCTGACCTGAGCCGCGTGCGACACGACAGTGTGAGCGCTAACGCAAAACTGTTGTGGACGCGCTAAAGTCAGTATTGATTAAGGTACAAGACTGGCCGTGCATGGATGCCGGCCGCCAGCGGGGAGGTTAGGCAATATGGTGACCAGCCGCAAGCCAAGCAAACGTCCGTCCATGTTCGAAGTGGCCAAGCTCGCCGGAGTCAGCCACCAAACCGTCTCCCGTGTGATCAATGACTCGCCGGACGTTTCCGACGCCACCCGTGCGCGAGTCCAGGCCGCCATTGACCAACTCGGCTACCGCCCCTCCAACTCCGCGCGCGCACTGGCTTCCCGCCGTTCGCGCACCATAGGGCTGATCGCCGGAGGCCTCAAATTCTTCGGCCCGATTTCCTCCATCTCCTCCATCGAATCCATGGCCCGCGAGCACGGTCTGTTCATGAGCGTGATGATGGTCCACGAGGCCTTGTGCGCGCAGGCCGACTTCGACAACCTGTGCGACACCTTCAACGAGCAGAACGTCGACGCCTTCATCTTCCTGACTCCGACCGACGTGATGTTCGCCGCCGCCTGCCGTGCGCGAGTCACTCAGCCGCGCGTCATCGTCACCGCCACCCACGGCCAAATGACCGTGCGTGAGGGATTGGGCCTTATCTCCACCGAAAACAAGCGTCGCACTGCGCTGGTCGGTATCGACCAGTGGGGTGCAATGGCCAAAGTGGTGGCCTTGCTGGGCGAATACGGGCACAAATCGGCTCTGTATTTTGCCGGTCCCAATGAATGGCGCGACGCCCACACCCGACTGGATGCGTGGCGCAAGCTCGCCGCCTCCCGATCCATCGATTCACAGATCGTGCGCTGCCATACGTGGGATGCCTCTGAGGCGTATGCGCACATGAATCATCTCATTGATGAGTATGGGCGTCGAGGCGCGGCGTTGCCCACCGCGGTCGTCGCCGCGAACGACAATCAGGCCGTTGGCATCATGCGCGCGTTGCATGAGCATGGGCTTCGGATTCCGCAAGACATCAGCGTGGTCGGATTCGACGACATGTCTGGCGTGGATAACATGTACCCACCGCTGACCACCGTGCATCCCGATTTCGAGGGGCTCGGCGTGGCCGCCATGCGAGAGACGCTGCGCTTGCTGGGGGAGGGCGGCGAGCCGACCTTCCTGACCACCCAGCACGGCATGGGGCTGATTCCCGCCGAGGTGCGTGCCCGGCGGTCCTTGGGGCCGGCTCCTCGGCGGTAAATTGGCGCTGTTATCAAACCGTTATGATGCGTGACACGGCATAAGTTGTGTCGAATGCGGGTTGTCGGTACAATGTTTTTTGGAAATTGTGAGCGCTAACACCCTCCCCAAGGAAGGGGATAACAACGCCGGCGCTCCAAGGCAAAGGAAAGATATGGCAGCAACCGACAACGCGGCCGAGCAGGTCGCCCACATCGCCGAGAAGATTCGCGCTGGCAAGACCACGCTGGGCATCGAATTCGGCTCCACCCGCATCAAGGCCGTCCTCATCGACGACAACTTCCAGACCATCGCCTCCGGCGACTACAGCTGGGCTTCCCATCTGGAAGATGGTCTGTGGAGCTACACCACCGAGGAGATCTGGGGCGGTTTGCAGTCCGCTTACGCCTCCATGGCCAACGACGTCGAGACCGCCTATGGCGAGAAGCTCACGCACGTCGGCCACATCGGCTTCTCCGCCATGATGCACGGTTACCTCGCATTCGACGAGGCCGGCGAACTGCTGGTGCCGTTCCGCACCTGGCAGAACGCCAACACCTCCGAAGCTCACAAGAAGCTCTCCGAGCTGTTCCAGTACAACATCCCCGAGCGTTGGTCCATCGCTCACCTGTACCAGGCCGTGCTCAACAAGGAAGAGCACGTCTCCAAGGTGGCTTACTTCACCACACTCGCCGGTTACGTGCACTGGAAGCTCACCGGTAAGAAGGTCCTCGGCGTGGGCGATGCCTCCGGCATGTTCCCGATTGACCCGACCACTCACACTTACGAAACCGCATTCATTGAGAAGTTCGACGCTCTGCCTGAGGTCGCAGCCCAGCCGTGGAAGCTGGAGAACCTGCTTCCTGAGCCGCTCGTGGCCGGCACTCCGGCTGGCGAGCTGACCGAGGAAGGTGCCAAGCTGCTCGATCCGTCCGGTGCCCTGAAGCCCGGCATCGTGCTCGCCCCGCCTGAGGGCGACGCCGGTACTGGCATGGTAGCCACCAACTCCGTGCGCGTACGCACTGGTAACGTCTCCGCCGGCACCTCCATCTTCGCCATGGTGGTTCTGGAGCACAAGCTCAAGGCCCTCCACCCTGAGGTTGACTTGGTCACCACCCCGGCCGGCGATCTGGCCGGTATGAGCCACGCCAACAACTTCACCTCCGACCTCAACGCTTGGGTCGGCCTGTTCGGCCAGTTCGCCAAGGCTATCGGCCAGCCGGTTGACGCAGGTATGCTGTACGGCACCCTGTTCCGCGCGGCCATCGCCGACGACGTGGACGCCAACTGCGGCGGCCTGCTGAACTACCCGTTCCGTTCCGGCGAATTCCTGGCCGGTCTGCCTGAAGGTCGCCCGCTGTTCGCCCGCAGCCCCGAAGCCAACATGACCCTCGGCAACTTCATGCGCGCCCAGCTGTTCTCTGCGTTCTCCCCGGTCAAGATCGGCATGGACGTGATGACCAAGCAGGAGCGCGTGCAGGTCGACTCTCTCGTGGGCCACGGCGGCATCTTCGCCACTCCGAAGGTGGCTCAGAAGATTCTCGCTGCTGCCTTCAACACCCCGATCAAGGTCATGTCCACCGCCGCCGAAGGTGGCGCCTGGGGCATGGCCGTGCTCGCCAACTACCTGTGGAACACCAACGAGGATCACAGCAACCTCGCTGACTTCCTTGACGGTTGCGTGTTCAAGGACGCCCAGTCCACCACTGAGAAGCCGGTGGCTTCCGATGTGGTTGGTTTCGAGGACTTCTTCGCCCGCTTCACCAAGGGCCTGCCCATCGAGCACGCCGCCATCGAAACCATCAACCTCGAAGATAAGTAAGCCTTTCTGACCTCCCTCTATTGAGGGAGGTCCTTGAGATTTTGAAAAAACGTCCATCCATCACAGTGGAAAGGAAAACCAATAATGGCAACTTTGGCTGATTACGGCCCCGAGGTTCGCGCCGAGGTCAAGCAGGTTCGTGAGGTCGTCTCCAACCTGCACCAGCAGCTGATCAAGTGGAACCTGGTCGTGTGGACCGCGGGCAACGTTTCCCAGCGTCTGCACACCGCCGACCTGTTCGTCATCAAGCCCTCCGGCCTGCGCTACGAGTACCTGACCCCGTCCTCCATGGTCGTGTGCGACCTTGACGGCAACGTGGTCGACGGCACCGAAGCCCCGTCCTCGGACACCGCTTCCCACGCCTACATCTACCGCAACATGCCCGACGTCTACGGTGTCGTGCACACCCACTCCACCTACGCCACCGCTTGGGCTGCCACTGGTCAGAACATCCCGTGCGGCCTGACGATGATGGGCGACGAGTTCGGCGGCCCGGTGCCGGTCGGCCCGTTCCGTCTGATCGGCTCCGAGGCGATCGGCGAGGGTGTCGTCGAGACCCTCAAGAAGTACCCGAAGTCCCCGGCCGTCCTCATGCAGAACCATGGCCCCTTCACCATCGGCAAGGATGCTGAAGGCGCCGTCAAGGCCGCTGCCATGACCGAGGAAGTCGCTCACACCATGTGGGCAGCCCGTCAGCTCGGTGACATCATCGAGATCGACCAGGCCGACATCGATAAGCTCAACGACCGCTACCAGAACGTCTACGGTCAGCACTGATTTGATGGAGTGTCCGCCGCGTTACGGAAGGCTCGACGTACCTTCGTACGCCTTCGCCTTCCGCGCCTTGCGGACACACACATCAAATCAGCGCTGACTCCGCCAGCACGGTGGTGTCTTGGCTCCCCTCTCTGAGGGGAGCCTCGGTCGGCGAATGAAACTTAAACAAACCCCCATAAACAAAGAAGTAAAGGAAGTAACCCTATGGTTATGGAAAACCCCTTCGAGGGCAAGGAAATCTGGTTCGGCGTTGGTTCGCAGGACCTGTACGGCGAAGAAGCCCTGCGCCAGGTCGCCATTCACTCCGCTGAAATGGTCGACTACCTGAACAACACCGGCAAGATTCCGGCCAAGATCGTCCTCAAGCCCACCCTGAAGTCCTCCGACGGTGTCAAGGAGTTCATGGTCGAGGCTTCCGCCAACCCGAACGTCATCGGCGTCATCACCTGGTGCCACACCTTCTCCCCGGCCAAGATGTGGATTCGCGGCCTCGAAGTGCTGACCAAGCCGCTGCTGCAGCTGGCCACCCAGCACCACAAGGAAATCCCGTGGGAGACCATCGACATGGACTTCATGAACCTGAACCAGGCCGCCCACGGCGACCGTGAGTTCGGTTACATCGTCTCCCGCCTCGGCATCAAGCGCAAGGTTGTCGTCGGCCACTACACCGATCCTGAGGTCGTCGAGAAGGTCGGTACCTGGGCCCGCGCCTGCGCCGGCTGGGATGCCTCCAACAACATGAAGGTCATGCGCTGGGGCGACAACATGCGTAACGTCGCCGTCACCGAGGGCGACAAGACCGAGGCCGAGCGCGTGTTCGGCGCCTCCATCAACACTTGGGCCGTCAACGAGCTCGTCGCTGCGTACGACGCCGTCAAGGACGACCAGGTCAAGGAGATCATCGAGGACTACAAGGCCAAGTACGACGTCGACCCGGCTCTGCTGGACGCCAAGTACGACTCCCTGTTCATCGCCGCCAAGGAAGAGGCCGCGATGGTCAACATGATGCGCGCCAACGGCTGCACCGCCGGCGTCGACAACTTCGAGGACCTCGGCGCTCTGCCGCAGCTGCCGGGCGTTGGCCCGCAGCGCTTCCCGTCCGAGTACGGCTGGGGCTTCTCCGCTGAAGGCGACTGGAAGACCGCCGTCCTCGTGCGCATCGGCGCCGTCATGGGCTACGGCCTTGAGGGTGGCGCCTCCCTCATGGAGGACTACTCCTACAACTTCACCGAGGGCGACGAGCTCGACATGGGCTCCCACATGCTCGAGGTTTCCCCGTCCATCGGCACCATCGCCAAGCCGAAGCTGGAGATCCACCCGCTGGGCATCGGCGGCAAGGCCGACCCGGTCCGCCTGGTCTTCTCCGGCAAGCCCGCCAAGGACGCCGTCGTGGTCTCCATGTCCGACGTTCGCGAACGCTTCCGCCTGCTCATGGACGTCGTCGACGTCGTTGAGCCGCAGGGCTCCCTCAAGGAGCTTCCGTGCGCCCGCGCCGTCTGGGAGCCGAAGCCGAGCCTGAAGACCGCTGTTGAGTGCTGGATCACCGCCGGTGGTTCTCACCACACCTGCATGACCACCTCCGTTGGTCGTGAGGCTTGGGAAGACTTCGCCCGCATCGCCGGTGTTGAGCTCGCCGTCATCGACGAGAACACCACCGCTCGCCAGTTCGAGAAGGAACTGGAGCTGTCCGAGATGTACCACCGTCTCAACAACCAGCACTGATTGGCGGAGCGTATACCGCCTTTCCTCAGGTTCGACGTACCTTCGTACGCCTTCGCCTTCGGACGGCGGTCTCCGCACGCGCCAATCAGCGCTGGCAAGCCAGCACTGATGACTAAATCAATCTGCTGACTGCTACCGCTGAAAAAGGGCTGTTCCGGGAAACCGGAGCAGCCCCTTTTGCTGTTATCGGCAACTCCCCACAAACGCATCAAAAATCGCCTGCGAGCGTGGATCTACCTTGTAGAGAAACTCGGGATGCCACTGCACGGCCCACAGGAAGTGGCTTGCCGGCCGGTACAGGGCCTCGATCACGCCGTCGGGCGCGACGGCCATGACCTCGAGTCCAGCAGCAGGCTCACGAACCGCCTGATGGTGATAGCTATTCACCGCAATCTCAGTCTGCCCTGCGAACAATGAAGCCAAGGGAGTGCCGGGCACCAAGGAAACGTTATGTCCGAACGCATCGTACGGCGGATTCATATGGTGTTCGATATCGCTCGGATGCTGGCTTGGCAGATCCTGCCACAACGTGCCGCGCAGCGCTGCGTTGATGAACTGAATGCCACGGCAGATGCCCAGAATCGGCTTGTCCCAAGCCATTACAGCTGGCAACAGAATCGATTCCATTCGGTCGCGCTCAGGAGAGAGCACCTCGCTACGGCCGGTGGCGGAGGCCGCTGCACCAACCATCGGTCCCACATCCGGCCCGCCCGTAAACAGAAACGCGTCAAACCGTTCGGCGCATTGCGCAAGAATGTCGGCGTCATCGGTCAGCGGCAACATGACGGGCGTACCGCCGGCCCGCATTATCGCCTCCATATATCCGGGCAGCATCCACAGACTATCGCGCCCGTAATCCATCAGCGGAGTCACCGCAATGAGCGGTCGATTCGTAGTCATGCCTGCCTCTTTTCGCCCAAGTGTTGTTTTCGTCGTTCTGCCGCGAATCGCTTGATTCAGTGGCCGATAATGCCGCCACTGTACCGAACCAATGTAACCGGTCGGCCAACATTATTTCGTCAGCCAGCCGCGACGAGATCGCACAATGTGCCAATGATGGGGATATTCGGTGTGACCTTGTCAATGTTCGGGCCATTGCACTTTCAGCGGGGAAAGCATGCCCCGTCCGCGCATCATGATGAACGAGTAAGGTTGACGGGGAGGGAGAATCACATGAACCAGGCATGCGTACGCAACGACACCATCGACGCGGGCAACCATCATGGCCGACCGCAATACCGGTCGTTCCTGCGATTTCTGACATCGCAGGAACGCAACGTCATTTGGCTGCTGCTGGCCATCGCTTTTCTTCCGGTGGACGGCACCACGCTTGGCCTGTACGCGCCGTTCTGGTCGCCAATCAGTCCGGCGCTGTTCGCCGTGTACTGCCTATGCAATTGGCGGCAACTGCGCATCGCAGCCAACCGGTACCTGCCAATGTTCCTCCTACCGGTGGCCTGCATAATCCTGTCCATCCCGGGATGGCTGAAGTTCGGCATCCACCTCAACGCCGCGTTCATGAGCATCACCGGATTGCTGGGCGTGCTCGCCACTTTGGGTGCGATCGCCCTTGCGTTCGACATCAAACGCATTCCGTGGCGTACGCCATTGCGGATTCTCATCGCATCATACTGGGTTTCCTTCGGAGTGGGCGTCGTGCAATGGCTGTCCATCCGTCTGCACGCCAAACCGTTGACCGACTATTTCTCGCACCTCATGTACCGGCAATACATCAGCGACAACTCGGTGTGGGGCGGCGGCCGTCCGCAGTTCCTGTTCGCCGAGCCCAGCTATATCGGCATGCACCTGTTCGGCATACTGCTTCCGCTCATGTGGCTCATGCGCGGGCGCGACCGCATCTACGCCAAACGGCTGCGTGACCTCATCGTCACGTATGCCGTCGGCGCGGTGCTCATGCAAGCCGGCACCAGAATCGTCATCGATTCCGTCGTGGCGTTGCTGATCGCCCTTGTGGCGCGCACCGATTGGCATGACGGCGCACGCCGCGTCCGGGGCATGCTGCAGATTCTCGGCGCATGCGCACTGGGCCTGCTGGGTGTGCTGGCGGATTCCAGACTCTCCGCCATCGCGGAAAACGGGGCCGAGGGAGACGGCTCGTTCTTCGCACGGATCTACCAAAGCCTCGATCCGATATGCGGATTGCTCACCCATCCGTGGACGCTGCTCACCGGTTATGGCGCGGGCAACATCATCAATGCGGTGTGGGCCGGCGCGGCCAAAGCCGGACGGCTGCTGGACGGTCTTGGCATGAACGGCGGCGCGGCCACGGGATTCGCGGCCGGCGTGAACGCGGACACGGTGTGGACGATGTGCGCGTATACCAGCGTCATCGCCGAATACGGGCTGATCGGGCTGGCCATGCTGGTCGGAGCCTCGATGGTCTGCATGACGCGCGGGAGGACGGTATGCCGTGGCGGTGCGGATGGCGCATCGTCCGACGAGCTGGCGCACGGTGTTTGTGTCGCCGACGTTGCCGGGGGTAATAGTGGTGGTGGCGTTGCCGGCGCGGGTTCGGGCGAATCCGGCGTCTGGCACAAGACCGTCATCTGCTGGCTCGTCCTGGTCGCATACCTGTACATCCAATGCGAGAACTATGCGTTCGCCGCTCTGCCGCTTCTTGTGTTCGCCGCCTCGAAGGTGAGGCGCGAGCCTGATTTCTCGCGGGCCGACGCATCGACGCGGCCCGAGATGGACCAAAATCCAGAATAACCGACATTCGCCGCTGTTCCGTTTTTCGCTCAAGGCGTATATCTCCCGTATCTTGAGGTGCATCATGTATCGTCGCGGCTAACTAATCGGCGAAACGCGGCATGTTTCGCATTTTGGGCGAAAAGCCCAAGTCCCACAGGAGGTATTGATGACGTTCGTTGCACGGTCGGTGCGCTATGTGCTCAGAAAACGAGTGCGAACCATAGTGCTCCTTATAATACTGACCATCATAACGGCGAGCATGCTATCCACGATCGCGGTTTCTCGGGCAGCTCAACAGGCCGCCGGACGAATCGAGAAGGAAGCGGTCGGTGGATTTGTGCTGTCCAGCAACATGCAGGGCAGCATGCTCACGCCTCGCGGAGGCGGCATGGTGCGCCCCGCCGACGTGCGCAGGATCGCCCAACTGCCCGGGGTCGATTCGTATATGGTCCGTCAGAACGCCACCGCCGATCTCGTGGGGGCGAATGTGGCGAAGGTCCCCGGCGGCGATGATTACGATGCGACCCAGGAGCAGCAGTTTGGCAACGCCGCCAACGTCATGGGCACGAATGATTCGTCGAAACTCAACGTGTTCACGTCGCGCACGCTCGGCATGGCCGAAGGACGACATCTGAAGGCCTCCGACAAGTACACGTCGATGATCCATGAGGATCTCGCCAAAGCCAACGGGCTCAAAGTCGGAGACACGCTCACGCTCAAGGCCAACGCCTATGACGCCGACAACGAATCACATTCGACGGCGACCGTCAAGACCACCATCGTGGGCATATTCAAGGGCGACAGCGCCAGAAAGGTATCCAGCCGAGCGGAACTCACCGCCAACACCATCTACACCGATCTGGATACCACACGCGACCTGTACCAGTACAAGGACGGCAAGGAAATATACCAGGACGCCACCTTCGTGCTGTCCAAGGGCGTTGACGTGGAGAAGACCATGGATGCCGCGAAGAAACTCCCGGTGGATTGGAACAACTATCAGATCACGCGCAACGACCAGTATTCATCGAGCATGCTGCATGCCGCCCGCGGCGTGCGCTCCATGATGCGCGGCGCCCTGATCGGCGTGACCGTCTCGGCCGTGCTCGTGCTCAGTCTCATGCTGCTGCTGTGGATGAACGACCGCCGTCAGGAGATGGGCATACTGGTGTCCCTTGGCGTCGGCAAGCCCTCCCTGGTCGCCCAATACCTCACCGAGATGGTGCTGATCGGTCTGCCGTCCCTCGCCCTCGGCTGGCTGTGCGCGCAGGGAATGGCCCAATGGCTCGGCACCACGGCGCTCCATTCCGTGAACGCCTCCGCGGCGAAGGAGCTGAGCAGCATGGGGCAGGTCGGCGGCGACCTTGAATCCAGCATGTCGGTGCGCACCCTGGATTCGCTCACGGTGTCGGTCGACGGGACCGCCATGCTGTACGTGGCGCTCGGATTGTTGGCGGTGATGCTGGTGTGCGTCGCGGTGGCGTGCATACCGATGCTGCGCAAATCGCCGCGAGACCTGTCGGAGATTCGATGATGAGCATGAATGTGTGGAAGCGTGCCACGTTGGCGATCGTACGCAAGCCGGTACGTAGCGGCATCATCGGTCTGCTGATGCTGATGGTCTTCACGAGCCTGGTGGCGCAGGTCGGAGTCTCGACGGCCCTGCGTACCATGTCCGACGGCATCGGCGCGGGCATGGGCATAGGGTTTACCGTCAGCGCCGGCGAGAATCCCATCAGCGCCGAGGAGGCGAGCCGGTTCTCGCGTATCCCCGGTGTGACGAAGACTGCCTATGCGACGAAGACCTTGGCGCAGGTGGATGGCGCGCGCCCGGTCATGCCCCGGCAGGGCCCCCGATTGGACTCCGATCTGGCCATGCAGGTCAGCGTGCTGGGCACCACCGATTCCTCATTGTCCGAGGAATTCCAGAGCGGCCTGTACCGCCTGGAGCAGGGCCGCCATATCTCGGGCGACGGCGACAATGTGCTGGTCCACCGCGACTTCGCGCTGCAGAACGGCCTATCGGTCGGCTCGACATTCCGTCTCCGGCAGGAGGGGCGCAACGCCACGGTGCGTGTGGCCGGGATCTTCTCCGGCAACGTGCAGGCCCAAAGCCCCCTGCCCTCGGACACTTCCGAGAACCTCATCTATTCGGGTAGGCGAGTAGCTTCCGCTCTGACCGGAAACGACCGGATCGACATGATCCGATGCCTGTCGGATAATCCGCAGGACCTGTCCGCGGCTATTGGACGGGCCAAGACCATGGCCGGCGGCAAGTACGACGTCACCGACGATTCGGCCCGGCTCTCCGGCGTCCTGCAATCCGTGCAGACGGTGCGTGATCTGGTGCGCATGGTGCTGCTGTCCGTCTGCCTCGCGGACGTACTGGTGCTGGCGATGGCGCTGGTCTTCTGGATTCGCTCACGCATCCATGAGATAGGCACGCTTCTGGCCCTCGGCATCGGCAAGATGCGGATCGTCGCACAGCTCGCCATCGAAACCGGACTCATGGCGGCGGTCGCCGCCCTGTGTTCGCTGGGCACCGGCGCCATGCTGTCGGGATACGTGTCTTCCCGACTGTTGCGCGATTCGGGCGTCGCGCCGCTGGAATCGTTGCACGTGGAGGCCTTGCCGCCTGAGCAGACGATGCTCATCCTGCTGCTCGGATGCGCGGTCATCGCCGTGGCTCTTGCCGTGTCATGCGCCGCCGTGCTGTCCAAATCCCCGAAATCCATTCTTTCCTCTATGCGTTAGGAGTCACCAATCATGTCTAACTGTCTGCAACTGGACCATGTCGATTACGCCTACGGCGCGGCGAAGATCCGTGTTCTTTCGGATGTCAGCGCGGATTTCGAATCCGGGAAGATGTATGCGATCACCGGCCCGTCCGGCGCCGGCAAGAGCACGCTGCTGTCGCTGCTGGCCGGCCTGGACGCCCCCTCCCGGGGAGTGGTCCGCTTCGAAGGGGAGGACATCGCCGCATCGGGCTATGCGAAGCACCGCCGGGAGCACGTGTCCCTGGTGTTCCAGGACCATAACCTGATCGACTACCTCACCCCCGAAGAGAACCTGCGGCTGGTCAGCGCCAAGGCCGATATGAAGATCCTCGAGGAACTGGGTTTGAGCCGTGAGGAATCCAAGCGCAACATCATGCACCTGTCGGGCGGCCAGCGTCAACGGGTGGCGGTCGGCCGCGCGCTGGTCGCCCCGGGCCGCGCGATCCTCGCGGACGAGCCGACGGGCAGCCTCGACCCGGAGATGACCGACGAGGTGATTCATCTGCTGCAGCACGCCGCCCATCAGCTCGGCAAATGCGTGATCGTGGTGACGCATTCCAAGCGCGTCGCCAACTCCGCCGATGTCGTGCTGCGTCTCAGGAGCAAGAAACTGACCCGGGCATGACCCACCTGGGCCGGGCGGCACCCCGGCGACGACCCGCATGGAATCATCGTCATAATGACGCCTGCGATCCCTGGACATGAGAAACCGCACCTCCGATCATCGAATCTGGATTACTCCAGTCCAACAATCGGGGTGCGGTTCAAAAGGCCCTTTTTTGTGTCGGATTACGAACCGCGCGTCTCACCGCTTGCCGTTGTAGATCTCGTTGTCGATCACATCGGCGAACACGCGATTGACGGCCGGGCGCACCACTTTCAGCGACGGTGTCAGGCACTTGTTCTCCTGCGTGAACTGCGTGTCCAGCACGGCGAACTTGCGTACGGATTCGGCGCGCGAGACCGTCGCATTCGCCTTGTCCACGTACTGCTGAATCTCCTCGCGCACCGCGGCGTTCGTGGCGAGCCGGTCGACCGGCGTCTCCGTGGACAGGCCGTGCGCGGGCAGCCACAATGCCAGCGACTCCGGATCGAGCGTCACCAACGCGCCGATGAACGGGCGCTGGTCGCCCACCACCACGCAGTGCTCCACGATCGGGCACTTGGCGATCTCTTCCTCCAGCGGAATGGGGGAGACGTTCTTGCCGCCGGCAGTAATAATAATGTCCTTGATGCGGCCGGTGATGACGATGTGGCCCTCATCATCGATCTCGGCCAAGTCGCCGGTCCTGAGCCAGCCGTCGGCGGTGAACGCCTCGGCCGTCTTCTCCGGCAGATTGTGGTAGCCGCGGAACACGTTCGGGCCCTTGACCTGCAGTTCGCCTTCGTCGGAAATGCGAATCGAGGAGCCGGGCGCGGGCTGGCCTACGGTGCCGATCACATTGTCGGTCACGCGCGTGGCGGCGAACGGGGCGGCGGTTTCGGTCATGCCATAACCCTGAATCATCGGCAGTCCGATGCCGTTGTAGAAATGCGCCAGATCGAGCGACAGTGGTGCGCCGCCGCAGGCCACGTACTTGATCTTCGGGCCCAGAGCACCGCGCACCGTGCGGTAGACGAGCGTTTCGTACTTGGCGCGCTCGGCGATTTCGGCAAACGTGTGCTGCTCGCCGGCCTGCTCCTTGCGGCTCCAGACGCGCGCGGCCTCGGCGGCCTTGACAAACAGGCGGCCCTTCCAGCCGGCACCGGCCTTGTGCGAGGCGGCGTTGTATACCTTCTCGAACACGCGCGGCACGCCCAGCAGGTAGGTCGGTTCAAACGAACGCAGGTCCGGCAGCAGGGTTTTGGTGTCCGGCAGATAACCGACCACGCCGTCATCGGAGGCGATGGAGGCGTACTGGATGAATCGCGCGAAGCAGTGGGCCAGCGGCAGGAAGAGCAGCAGGCGCGGATGGTCGTCAAGCACCACTTCATGCAACGCCTGCGAGGCGGAGATGGTGATGGACACGAAGTTCTTGTGGGTCAGTTCGGCACCCTTCGGGTTGCCGGTGGAGCCCGAAGTGTAGACGATGGTGGCCAGATCGTCGGCGCGCACGGTGGCCACGCGCTCGTTCAGTTCCTCGTCCGAAACAGCCACGCCCAGACCTTCGAGCGCGCCCAGCGCGTTGCCCTCGATCATGAGAATCTGCTTCAAGGCAGGACAGTGGTCCTTGACCGAGTCGAGCCGGTCGAAGCGCTCGCGGTTGTCGGCAAAGGCCAGCTTGACCGCCGAATCGTTCATGATGCGCTGGGCTTGCGGGGCGGAGTCGGTGTCGTAGATCGGCACGCTTACCGCGCCCACTGCGGCCAGTGCGAAATCGAGAATGCCCCATTCGAGACGGGTGGAGGAAAAGATGGTCACCGCGTCGCCCTTGGCGATGCCGAGCGCGATCAGGCCCTTGGCGGCTGAGACCACGCGCTCGTGGAATTCGCCGGTGGTGACGTTCTGCCAGCGGCCGGGGCCGATTTTCTTGGCGGCGATTACCGTGTCCGCGCCGGTGCGGGCAAGGCGATCGGTAAGTAGGGAGTAGATGGTCTGGTTGTCGCGGATTTCGATGGATTCGCCAGGCGTGGTGTAGTGGTCAAGCATAAGCGGGCCGTGTCCTTACGTGCGTTGCGTGATGGCTGTTGACAAAATCGAGCCATTCTGACAAGTTAGGTTACGCTGGCGTAAGGTTGCGCGCGTTGTGGGCAATGGAGAAGTTGTCTGTCTGGTTTTGTGGATTGTATACAACGCCGTGTCTAACCGGTTTGCTCTACGGTTATGACACCGTGTCCATTTCGGGAGCCATCGACTTCCTGCAGGACAAGTACGCGCTGAGCCCGGCCCTGCAGGGTCTGGTCATCAGCTCCATCATGATCGGCGGCGTGATCGGCGCCGGCTTCTCCGGCTTCCTGTCCGATAAGTACGGCCGCCGCCGAAGCACTGGTCGCCGCGCAAAAAGCAGCACTAGGCCGCGTTTGCTGCGTCTATTGGCGAATTGATCATATGGGTCGTCTGCGTGCAGACGACCCTTTTGCGTTCCGTCGGCTTCTGACACCGTAGAAACGTGCTTTCTCGGCTTCGAGGGGCTGATTTTGCCTTATCTGGAAGTCTACTTCCACTTCGAGGGGCTGATGCCCAAGTAGACACGGCCCTAAAACGGCGGAATGACGTTGACGTGTAGCCGTTTATACTTCCGATTACATGGATGAGGAGCCCCTCGAAGCGGAGATAGACTTCCGGCAAATGCGAAATCAGCCCCTTGAAACGGAAGTAGGCCTCCGGCAAACGCAAAAATGAGCCTCCTCGAAACGGATAAATGCACGTATTGGGTGTAGTGGATGCTTCAGCCCCTGATATCGAAGCATATTTTTTTGGTTGGCGCGTCTAGCATGCGCACTCCGCAATCGATAATTCTGTGGCCTCTCTCACTTTAAAAGTCTGGCGTGTGCGAGGGCGTTCGCTTAAGGTGAATGGGATTGCGCGGAATGTGGAGCGCAGGTACACATGACGAGGGCACACCGCAACAACACGGCAAGGGGAAGCGGACCATGTTCGACAAACGACTGTTCCAATTGGCGCCTGGCTTGAAAAAACTCATAGCTGGCAAAGTGGCCCTGATGTGGGTAGGTCTGCTTGCCAACATTGGTTTTATGCTGTCGCTGGTAATGCTGCTGAACAGCTTACTGACCGCTGTGGCACCGCCGCTGCTCCAATGCGGCGGCACTTCGCAAGGCGCGGCCTGCCCCGTGCCGTTGTCTGATCGGCACGGCGCGGATGTGCTGCCCATGGCTGGCGACGTCATGATTTACGTGCTGCTTGCGCTGGTCTGTATAGCGGTCCGTTACACGGCCACCACGCACGCCACCCGTCTCGGCACCGAAGCCGCCGAACGAGTCAAGCTCGCTTTGCGCTCCAAGCTGTACCGCAAAATGGTGGCACTCGGCCCGTCCTACAAAACCCGCATCAAGACCTCGGATGTGGTGCAATCCGCCGGCGAAGGTGTTGAACAGATTCAAAGCTTCTTTGAACTGTTCCTGCCGCAGCTCTTCTATGCGATTCTTGCGCCAATCACCTTGTTCGTGGCCATTGCGCCGATTAACGTGCCCGCCGCTGCCGTCATGCTGGTCTGCGCGCCGTTCATCATCATCGTGACCGGCATCGTCTCCATGACCGCCGCCCGCGCCTTCAAGAAGTACTGGGTGCGCTACACCGATATGGGCGCCGCGTTCCTCGACAATCTCCAAGGCCTTGAGACCCTGAAAAACTTCGACGCCGACGAGCGCGCCGCCATCGAGATGGACAAGAAAGCCGAAGGCTTCCGCGTCATGACCATGCGCGTGCTGCAGATCCAGCTGCGCTCGCTGACCGCCATGGACATAGTGGCCTACGGCGGTGCTGCGGCCGGCATCGGTGTGGCGTTATGGCAATACGCGCATATTGGCGATGCTTTTGCCAATGGTGCGTCCGGCTGGTCGCCAATCGCACTGGCCTCACATCTGCCTGGTGTGCTTGCCTACGCGGCATACGGCCTGCACTATCTCATCCCGTTCGGGGTGGGCTACCCGCTGTCTCTTACCGGTCTGCTGTTCATTGTGCTGCTGTCCGCCGAATTCTTTATTCCCATGCGTCAGCTTGGCTCGTTCTTCCACGTGGCGATGAACGGCATGACCTCCACCAAGCGCATCTTCGCTCTGCTGGACACCCCGGAGCCCGAGCATGGCACGGCGACCCTGCCGGCCAACGATTCCGATTCCGCTGACGACGGTCTGACGGTCCGCTTCGACCACGTCGGCTATTCCTATGATGATGCCGGGCACGGCGACTCCAAGTCCGCATCCGCAAAGACCGATAAGCAAGGTGAAACCAGCCCCAATTCCGCCGTCGCTCCTGCGCTCACCAACATCACCTTCGCCGCACGGCCCGGTCAGTTCACCGCCATTGTTGGCATCTCCGGTTCCGGCAAGTCCACGGCCGCCTCGCTGCTCGCCGGTACACTGGCCGGTTACCGAGGTTCGCTCACGCTGAACGGTGTCGAGGTATCCGATTTGTCAGGCGAAACACTGGCCGGAGCCGTCACTGTGATTGGTGCCAGCAGCCATCTGTTTGCGGGCGCATTGCGCGAGAATCTTCTGATGGCCTTGCCCGATGACGAGATTCCTGATTCGCCGGATTCCGTGGACTCCCGTCTGTGGTCCGCGCTCGAGCAGGCGCGCATTGCCGACTTCGTGCACGCACAGCCGAACGGACTGGGCATGCCGATTGAGTCCGATGCCGCCAACCTGTCCGGCGGCCAACGCCAGCGCATCGCCATCGCCCGCGCGCTCCTGCATGATTCGCCGGTATTTGTGTTCGATGAGGCGACCAGCAGCGTTGACATGGAATCCGAAGAGCTGATCCTGGATACAATTCGCGAATTGGCGCAATCCCGCGGCAAGACGGTTATTATGATCACCCATCGCATGGCCAACGCCGAACACGCTGATCAAGTGGTGGTGCTCGAACACGGCAAGTCGGTTGAGAGGGGCACCCATACCGAGCTGATGACGGCGGACGGCGTCTACGCCAAGCTGTTTACCACGCAGGCAGATATTGAGAACTTCGGAGAAGGCCATGCTCGGCGTGTGCTGCAGGTTGGTTCCCGCAAGCAGGAGCTGTCCGACGACAGTCGGACTGAGGGTGGCGCAGCGCGCGTAAGCGCAGAGGCGGGTATGACGGTTGACCGCCTGCAGTCAGCTTTGCCGACGGCTTCCGTTGGCGGGAGTGAGCAGGCCTCGGCTGAGACTCCGGCTGGTGTTGCAAATAGCGATTCGTCTTCCAAAATGAGCACATTCCAAGTGATCAGGCGACTGCTTAAGGAAGCCCGACCTCTGGCAGGACTGATGGCAGCGGCCTCCACCGCCGGCACCATCGGCCATCTTTCGGCCACTTTCCTGCCCGTGTTCGGCATTATCGCGGCATTTGCACTTACCGGTAATCCGGTGTGGGGCATGGGTGTTGCGCCCGCCGTCATCATGATGATTATCTGTGCTCTTCTGCGTGGCATCACCCGATACATTGAACAATATCTGAACCACAATGTGGCATTCCATCTGCTCGCACTCTTCCGTTCCAAGGCGTTCGCCGCGTTGCGCAGACTGGCGCCGGCCAAGCTCGCGGGCAAAGGTAAGGGCAACCTTATCGCCATGCTGACCACCGATGTGGAACTGCTTGAGATCTTCTTTGCCCACACCATCAGTCCGGTGGCCATCGCGGTAACCTCCACCATCATCTACACGATTGTGGCCGCCACCCTAAGCCCATGGATGGCGCTGGCGTTGATTGCCGCCCACCTGGTTATCGGCATCCTTGTGCCGCGATTCTTTGCCACCGGCGTACGTAACCTTGGCCCTGCCATCCGTGGCGCTGCCGGAGAACTCGACGATGTGATACTCGATGACATGCGCGGCCTGGACGAAATCATCCGATTTGGTCGCGGCGAGGAACGTGCGCAGGCCATCGAGGACCGTACCCATGCGTTGTGGAAGGATCACGCCAAACTCAGCAAGGTCAACGGCCGTTTCACCGGAATCAGCGGACTCTTGGTGGCTGTGCTCACAGCGGCTTCGGTCGCCGTGGCTATTGCCTGTGCCGGCGCGAACCCGCAGAGCATTCCGGCTCTGATTGCCGCCTTCGTGCTGTTCGCCGGCTCGTTCGGACCGACTTTGGCGCTCGCCGCCTTGCCCGCTAACCTGACTCAGACCTTCGCGTCCGCTAGCCGACTGTTCGGACTGATGGACGAGGTGCCCGCTGTGACCGAGAACGGCACTGTTGTGCCGCAGGAGTATATGGGCATGCGTCTTGATGACGTCACCTTTGCATATGCGGGGGAGCGCGAAGTCCTGTCCGACTTCTCGCTTGACGTGCCGCAGCATGGCGTGCTGGGTATCCAGGGGCCGTCCGGCCGAGGCAAGTCCACCATGCTCAAGCTGCTGCTGCGCTACTGGGATCCGCAGCGCGGTCAGGTGACGTTGTCCGGCACGCCGTTGCCCGAGGTCGATGTGCATGCTCGCCGACGTATTCAGGCCATGATGAGCCAGGAAACCCACCTGTTTGATGGCTCTATCCGAGACAATCTGCTGATTGCTTTGCCTGAGTCCGAGGTTGAAGCTGCAAATGTTGCAGGCAATGGGGAAGTGGGTGCCAAGACCGTTGATTCCCGACAGCAGCGGTTGGCGGCGCAATCGGCAGAGGGCGATGCCGTTCAGGTGGCAGCATCTGACGGTCTCGACGCTCGTTTGCGTCAGGCTCTCGCCAAGGCCTCCGTGCTTGATCTCATTGATTCCCTGCCCGATGGCCTTGATACTCAGGTAGGCGAGTTGGGCGACCGTCTATCCGAAGGTGAACGCCAGCGTATCGGTTTGGCTCGTGTGTTCCTGCGCAATGCTGATCTGGTGCTTTTCGACGAGCCGACCAGCCGTTTGGATGCTTTGAACGAGGCTATTATTCTACGTTCCATTCACGCTATGGCCGTGGGTGAGCAGCATGCAGACAAGGAGCGCGGCGCGGCTGTGGTGCTGGTCTCCCACCGCGAATCCGCCATGCGCATTGCTGATGCGGTACTCAATCTGTAACTGCCTGTAACTACGCGGGAATTACATCGCATTGCGTTACGTTACCGCGTTGCACTGCGGTTCCTCGCGGGTGGCGGCGATGCCATCTCCGGTCGTCATTGCGTTGCTGCGTTTGTGTTGCGATATGTGATGCGGCAACGCAGCAATGCGGCAATGCAATGTGATGTGGCAACGTGGCAACGTAGCGATGCAATAACGCGACAACGTGACAACGTAGCGATGCAATAACGCGGCAACATGGCAACATGGCAATGCAGTAACGCAACGCAGCATTCACGCCTTGATCAAAGTGCCGATGATGAGCGCCTTCTGCAGCCCTGGGCGGAACAGGTCGTGAAATTCATGCGACATTTCGGTTTCGAGTTTGACCGATGCATGGATGTCGTCAGTGCGAAGGCGTGCCTGTTCGGTGCCGATGATGTGCTCGAGCACCGCGAATCCCTCTTCGGTTTTGCCGGCTTGAATGAGGAATCGTGGGCTTTCTGGTGCTCGCACCATGGAGAGCAGGAACGCGGCGGCCGGAATCGCACCCAGCCTCAGCATCCAACGCCAACCGGCGTTGACATCCCAGCTTCTGGAACCGTAGGAGGCGATGATGTAGTTGATGACATTGGTCAGGAAGATGCCGCATACCGCGAGGAGCTGATAGGAAAAGGCAAGCAGACCGCGGATATTGACCGGCGCTTAAGGCCAGACCGAACGTATATTTGCCCGATCCGTGAGTACGTATGGTTGTTCCCAAGGGATTGCGCTGCTTGGAAGCAGCTTGAAACAGGCCCGCCATGTGCTTTTCCTCTCAATACAGCTATGGGGGGTGCCTGTTCATACTAGTCAGATTCTTGTCATATGGCGTTGAATATCTACAAATGTGGGCACTGGTGAGGCGGCTGAGTGGTGGAATCGCGCCGTGGTGTGTGGGTGTTGGGGACTCACGAGCATGCTGCGCGTTATTTGGTGGTGTGCTGAGAGTCGGGACCTACTCACGTTGGGGGAGGGGATGAAGAGCCTCTGAGACAAGTCGCTGTTCGACTGGAGATTTGCTCACGTGGAAAGCATGGAAAAGGCGAAAAAAATCAGGCGTGTCGGGTGATTTGACAAATTGGTACACAGGTGTATCATCTTAGGTATTGGTACACGGGTGTACCAAAGAAAACACCCCAAGGAAAGGTGGCCAGAGGAGACTTCGCAAGCGGCCAAACGAATTGAAATCCAACGCAGCAGTCGATTCGTTTTTGGCAATCGGAAGGCAGTCGTCAACAATCGGAAGGCAGCCAAAGACAGCCGGAAGATAACCGAGAAGTAACCGGACGAAAACCGGAAGCCAGTCGGAAGAAAGCCAACCACCCGCAAGTCAACTCCAATGGTCCAGAAGGAGATAACATGCGCAACACCAAGAAGGTCATCGCGGCAACGGCAGCCGTGGCCACGCTCGTCGGTCTCGCCGCCTGCGGCAGCAGCAACGACAACGGCGCCAACAAGGGTGACGCTGACAAGGCCGAACTCGTGTTCTGGGGCTGGGATTCCGGCAACTCGATGAAGGAAATCCTCGCTGACTTCGAGAAGGCCAACCCCGGCATCACCGTCAAGTTCAACAACACCGGCACCGCCGAGAAGACCTCCACCGCGCTCTCCAACGCCATCGCCGCAGGCAACGGCGCCCCTGACGTCGTGATGCTCGAAGATCCGACCGTCACCCAGTTCGCCGTCACCGATGGCCTCGTGGACCTGAGCGAATTCGGCGCCGACAAACTCGCCGACGACTTCGCCGCCGGCCCGTGGAACAAGCTCCAGTACAACAACAAGCCGTACGCTCTGCCGATTGATTCCGGCCCCGAAATGTTCTTCTACAACAAGGCAGTGTTCGACAAGGCCGGCGTGGACGGCGAGTCCATCAAGACCTGGAACGACTACTACGAGGCCGCCAAGAAGATCCGTGCCACCGGCTCCTACATCACCAATCTGGCCGGTACCTCCAACGACTATCAGCCGTTCACCGCCCAGATCTGGCAGGCCGGTGCCCAGCCGTGGAAGGTCGATGGCGAGAACATCACCATCAACATGACCAAGGACGAGGGCATGCAGCGCTATATCCAATTCGTCCAGAAGCTCATCGACGAAGACCTCGTGGACGCCAAGACCCCGAACTGGTCCGACGATTGGAACCGCGAGCTCAACGATGGCACCCTCGCCTCCCTGACCATCGGCGCTTGGATGCCGATCAACCTCATGACCGGCGCCCCCGATCAGGCCGGCAACTGGCGCGTCGCCCAGCTGCCGCAGTGGGAGGAAGGCAAGGAAGTCTCCGCCGAAGACGGTGGCTCTGCACTTGCCGTCACCTCGCAGTCCAAGAACCAGGCCGCTGCCTACAAGCTCGTTGAGTACATGACTCATGGCGAGGGCGCTCAGACCATGGCCGACACCGGTACCTTCCCGTCCCTGAAGAAGATCCTCCGGTCCGACTCCTTCACCGACCCGACCACCGAGTCCAACAAGAAGACCAACGACTACTTCGGCGGTCAGAACGTCAACGAAGTCCTTTCCGCCGCGGCTCAGCGCCCGACCGAGAAGTTCCAGTACCTGCCGTACAACCCGTACGCCCAGACCGCTTACGGCGACGAAGTCTCCAAGGCCTACTCCGGCGACATCACCCTGGAGAAGGCGCTTGAAAACTATGCCAACAAGCTCGCCGAGCAAGGCAAGCAGCAGGGCTACAACGTCACCGTCAAGTGACGCAACCGATCTATTGCCGGTACATCCGGCACTGACCAACAATCAAAACCTGCGGCTAGGCCACTCTCCTTCCGCCTAGCCGCCCGATCTCCCAAAGCGGGGATGCTCCCCAGTGTCCCCGCTTTCCCGTGCCCTCGCCTGACGTGACCGCTCCAATCGAGCGACCCCCTGGTAGCGGGCGCAGCACAGCAATCCGTATTCCAAGAAAGCAATCGATTATGTCCGATCAAACAATGGCCGCAGCCCCGCAGCCAACGGTGGGAATCCTGCCTGAGGAGGCGGATCTGCACACGGCCGAGGCCCGCGTCAACAAGCACAAGGCCGACTGGCGCGGCTGGAAGTTCATGTGGCCGTTCGCCGTGGTGTTCGTCTTCGTGTTCATCATCCCAATTGTGTACGCCATTTACATCTCCTTCTTCAAGAAGCAGATGGTCGGCGGCACCAAGTTCGTCGGCTTCGAGAACTACGCCCGACTGATTCAGGATCCGCAGTTCTGGAGCTCGGTGGGCCGCGTCACTATCTTCACCGTATTCCAGGTGCCGATCATGCTGTTTCTGGCCGCAGCCATGGCCCTCGCTTTGGATTCGATGAAGCTGCATGGCACCAAGTTCTTCCGCATCTCCACATTCCTGCCCTATGCGGTGCCCGCAGTGGTCTCCACCATGATTTGGGGTTTCGTGTATGGCGCCAAATACGGTCTGGTCGGCTCCCTCAACGACTTCCTCGGCACCAACATCGATGTGCTCAACCCCGACGTGCTGCTTGCATCCATCGCGAACATCAACACGTGGGAATATGCCGGCTACAACATGCTGATTTTTTACAGCTCCCTAAGCACCATTCCACACAGCTTGTATGAGGCCGCCTCCATCGACGGCGCTTCGGAGTGGCAGATTGTTAAGAAGATCAAGCTGCCGGAGCTGAAGGGCTCGCTGGCCATCACGGTGATCTTCTCGATCATCGGCAGCTTCCAGCTGTTCAACGAGCCGAGCATTTTGCAGAACATGGTTCCGGGCAACGCGATCACCACGTACTACACGCCGAACATGTACGCCTACAACCTGAGCTTCACCGGCAATCAGAGCAACTATGCCGCAGCTCTGGCCATCGTGATGGCCATCATCACCATGGCCATTGCGTATGTCGTCCAGCTTAAGAGTATGAAGGAGCAGATGAAGTAATTATGAGCACTGCAACCATGACTTCAACAACACCCATGACCCTGGCCGATCTCAAGGCTCAGGAAAAGGCCGCCAAGAAGGCCGAGAAGGAGCGTCAGAAGCGCATCGACGCCGACGAGAAGGCCGAGCGCAAGCGCGCCGCCAAAACCGGTTTCTCCAACCCGGCGAACCCGACCCGCTCGATGGCCCTGACCATCGTGTGCGCGATTTTCGCGGTCTACTGCCTCTTCCCGTTTGTCTACCTGATGATTAACGCCACCAAGACCCAGTCCGACTTCACTTCGACGTTCGGCCTCGGTTTCGGCAAAACGTTCGCCCTGTTCGACAACATCGCCACGGTGTTCACCTATCAGGACGGTATCTTCGGCCGCTGGTTCGTCAACACGATTCTGTATGTGGTGGTCGGCGCCGGCGGTGCCACCTTGCTGGCCATCATGGGCGGCTATGCGCTGGCCAAGTTCCGCTTCCCCGGCCGTAAGCTGTGCTTCGTGATCATCATCGGCGCCATTTCGGTGCCGGGTATCGCGCTGGCCGTGCCGCAGTTCCTGCTGTTCGCCAAGATGGGCCTCACGAACACCCCGTGGTCGATGATTATCCCGAGTTTGGTATCCACGTTCGGTCTGTATCTGATGTGGATCTTCTCCGATCAGGCCGTGCCGGATGAGCTGCTTGAAGCCGCGCGCGTGGATGGTGCCGGCGAGTTCCGCACCTTCTTCCAGATTTCCCTGCCGCTGTTGGCACCCGGCATCGTGACCACTGCATTGTTCGCCATTGTAGCGACGTGGAACAACTACTTCCTGCCGTTGATCATGTTGAAGGATTCCAACTGGTACCCGTTGACGATCGGTCTGAACCAGTGGAAGGACCAGGCTTCAACCGCAGGCGGTCAGGCTATCCAAAACCTCGTGATTACCGGTTCGCTGATTACGATCATCCCTCTGGTGATTGCGTTCCTGTGCCTGCAGAAGTACTGGCAGTCAGGCCTCGCCGCAGGCGCCGTCAAGGAGTAACCTCTGGCTCCCTCTGACGGGAGCTGGCCGCGGAGCGGACTGAGGGTGGTCATATGGGGATTCGACTGGCGACCACCCCCCAGTCAGCTTCGCTGACAGCCCCGCCAGCGGGGGCGGCCTCTCTGGTGTTCACAACCTGCAAGCACAGCACTTCCCGCAAACCGATACAATAAAGGATTTGATTAATATGACTACTCATAGAGCATTTAGGTGGCCGTCCCTGCTGACGGAATCCGGCCGCGGCATCGCGTTCGGCGGCGACTACAACCCGGACCAGTGGCCCGAGGAGACGCTGGACGAGGATATCCGTCTCATGGGTGAGGCCGGCGTGAACGTCGTATCGCTGGCAATTTTCAGCTGGGACAAGATCGAGCCGGTCGAGGGCGCGTTCACGTTCGAGTGGCTCGACCATGTGATCGACAGGCTCGGCAGAGCCGGCATCGCCGTGGACTTGGCCTCCGCCACAGCCGCCGCGCCGCTGTGGCTGTACGAATCCCATCCAGAGGTGCTGCCGGTAGACCGGTATGGTCATACCGTCAACGCGGGCTCACGCCAGTCGTGGCAGCCCACAAGCCCGGTGTTCAAGGAATACGCGCTGCGCCTGTGCCGCAAACTTGCCGAACACTACAAGGACAACCCGTATGTGACCGCCTGGCACATGGGCAACGAATACGGCTGGAACAACCGCTACGACTACTCCGACAACGCCTTGGCCGCGTTCCGCACGTGGTGCGAGGCCAAGTACGGTACCATCGACGCGTTGAACGAGGCGTGGGGCACGGCCTTCTGGTCGCAGCACGTGAACAGTTTCGACGAGGTGCTGCTGCCACGTCACATGGGCGGCGACGCCATGGTCAACCCGTCGCAGCAGTTGGATTACGAGCGGTTCGGCAACGACATGCTGCTCGACTTCTACAAAGCCGAACGCGACGCCATCGAGCAGATCTGCCCCGACAAGCCGTTCACCACGAACTTCATGGTCTCCACCGACCAGTGCGTCATGAACTACGCCAAATGGGCGGATGAGGTGGACTTCGTGTCCAACGATCACTACTTCCATGAGGGCGAATCCCACCTGGACGAACTCGCCTGCTCGGACGCGCTCATGGACTCCCTCGCGCTGGGCAAGCCGTGGTACGTGATGGAGCACTCCACCTCAGCCGTGCAGTGGAAGCCGCTGAACACACGCAAACGGGCCGGCGAACTCATGCGCGACTCCCTGGCCCACGTGGCCATGGGCGCCGACGCCATCTGCTTTTTCCAATGGCGGCAATCCAAGTCGGGCGCCGAGGCGTTCCACTCCGCCATGCTGCCCCACGCGGGCGCCGATTCCAAGGTCTTCCGCGGCGTATACGAGCTCGGTAAGGCGCTGAAGACCCTCTCCGACGCCGGGCTGCAGGGCACTGAGCTCGAGCGTGCCGGCACGGCGATCCTGTTCAGCGCGGAATCCGAATGGGCCACACGCTCCGAAACCCTGCCCAGCATGAAACTCAACCACTGGCACGACGTGCGCGACTGGTACCGCGGCTTCCTGGATGCCGGGCTGCGCGCGGACGTGGTGCCGCTCGCCTACGACTGGACCGGCTACAAAACCATCGTGCTGCCCACCGTGCTCAGCCTGTCCGACGAAGACGTTCTCCGTATCGCCGACTTCGCGAAGGCCGGCGGAACCGTCATCGTCGGCTATGCCGCCGGCCTGATCGACGAGCACTTCCACATCGGCCTCGGCGGCTACCCCGGTGCCGGCAACGGGCTCCTACGCGACATGCTCGGCATCCGCTCCGAAGAATTCAACATCCTCGGTGAAGAAGCCGAAGGCGAGCCCAGCGAAATCAGCCTGTCCAATGGTCTGACGACCCGCCTGTGGCAGAACGACGTGACTTCCATAGCCGCGGACACCACAGTGCTTGCCTCTTACGCAGGTGAGTCCGCCGCCGACTGGGAGCTGGAGCGCACCCCCGCCATCACCAGCCGCCCCTATGGCAACGGTACCGCCATCTACGTGGGCTGCGACCTCAACCGTCACGACATTGCCCAGTTGCTCAAAGCACTTGGCTCCCGATGGCAGGAGTTGTCGGCGCAGCCGACTGAGAGTGGTCAAACTCCAACCTATCCCACCACAGATCCCCGCATCCTGCACACCATCCGCCGATCCGCAGACGGCTCCACCCGCTTCGATTTCTACCTCAACCGCTCAAACCAGCCCGTCGCCATCAACGGTGTGGAAGGTGATCCCATCATCGCCCACCGTTGCGAGACTGACGCCGTTGGATATACGCTGAACCGCAACGCCATTCTTATCGCTAAAACGTCCTGCTAAACCGCGCTAGAATGGCAATGTTGTCCGGATAGAGGAGTGCGGCATGAGCGACGAGAAAACAGCCAAGCGTCGAGTGACGCTACGCGATGTCGCTCAGGCCGCCGGTGTATCGCTCAAAACTGCGTCGAACGTGATCAATGGCTCCGGGCGTATGACAGATGAGACCCGTGCCAAGGTCGAGTCGGTCATTAAGGACCTCGACTACCGAGTCAACGTGGCCGCCCGCAACCTCAACCGCGATCACACCGGCTTCATCACCCTCGCCGTGCCTTCGCTGATTCCGCCATATCTGGCCGAGCTCGCCAACCGCACCATCGAGGCCGCCCGTCAGCGCGACTATTCCGTATACGTCACCACGTATGCGGAAGGCTCCGCGAAAGGCGCGCGCGATCTGCTGAAGAAGTTCAACTCCACGGTGTCCGATGGCATGATCCTTTCCATGAGCGAGGTGGAAAACATTTCGCCCGATGATCTGAAGGTTGATTTTCCGCTGGTCATCGTTGGCGCGCGTACCACGTGGGGCATTGTGGATCACGTGACCCCAGACGATGTATCCGCAGCCGCCATGGCCGCAGGCTACCTGTATGACCGCGGTTCCACCAGACTTGCAGTGATCGGTGCCCGTGACGTTTACGACGAAGATGCATTGCTGAATGCCGTAGAAGGCAACGCGCAGCTGCGTCTGCGCGGCATCATCGAAGAGACCCGTAGGCGTGGGCTCTCCTTGGATCCGCAGCTGATTGGCAACACCGATCAGGATTGGACCATCGGAGCCGGTGCCCGTGTGACCCAGCGGCTCATTGATTCCGGCGTGCCATTCGACGGTGTGATTGCCTTGAACGATCAGTTGGCCATCGGCGCATTGACCGCTCTGCGCACCGCTGGTTATGAGGTGCCCGTGCAGGTGCAGGTCATCGGCTTCGATAACAACGAGGAAGCCCCCTACCTGCAGATTCCGCTGACCACCATGGATTCCCGCCTTGACTGGACGGCTCCCACGGCAGTGGATCGCATCCTCGGACGCATCGACGGCAGCATCACCAAGTCCGAACTGCTCACCACCGAATCCCAGGTCATCGCCCGCGCCTCCACACGCTGAACGACATTGCTGTAATGCTGGTGTTGCTGTACTGGGCCGTACGAGGCGTTGATACACCGGTTGACCAACACGGCATAAAGTGCTAAGGTGACGATTGCGTGGTACACAGCTGTACCGCGTGGCGCATAAGGAAAGGAAGCGCCAAGCATCACTGGGCGTTCGTTCTGAGCGTTCACCATTCAAAGGAGAAAAAGCATGCGCCGAAATACCGCGCTTACTCGCATTATGGCATCCGGCGTGGCCGCCATAATGCTCTGCGCAGGAGGCACGTTCACTGTAAACGCCGCCGAAGAAGAACCAGTTAAAGCCGACGTCTCGGTCAAGGCCATCCAAGGCTTAAGCGATGATTTCATCGGCGGTATGGACGTCTCATCCATGCTCTCGTTGGAAGAAAGCGGCGTCACGTTCAAGAACGCCAATGGCGAGGTCGAGGATTTGTTCACGTTGCTCAAGGAATCCGGCGTGAACTATGTGCGTCTGCGTGTGTGGAACGATCCGTTCACCGCAGACGGCCAAGGATATGGCGGCGGCAACGTCAACGCCGATCGCGCACTGACCATGGCCAAGCGAGCCACGGCAGCAGGGCTGAAAGTGCTGGTCGACTTCCATTACTCCGATTTCTGGGCCGACCCCAGCAAGCAGCAGGTGCCCAAGGCGTGGAAATCCTTTGAAGGCGACGCGGACAAAACCGCCGACACCGTATACGACTACACCAAGCAGACTCTGACCACGTTCAAACAAGCCGGCGTGGACGTCGGCATGGTGCAGGTCGGCAACGAAACCACTGCGAAAATCGCCGGCATCTCCGGCTGGGACGGCATGTCCAAAGTATTCTCCGCAGGTTCCAAAGCCATACGCGAAGTGCTCCCCGAAGCCAAGGTCGTCATTCATTTCACCAACCCGGAGAAAGCCGGCACCTACGCCACTTACGCCAAACAGTTGAGCAACCACAATGTGGATTACGATGTGTTCGCCAGCTCCTACTACCCGTTCTGGCATGGCACCACCGAAAACCTCACCAGCGTGCTCAAGAACGTGGCCTCCACTTATAAGAAAGATGTGATGGTGGCGGAAACGTCGTGGGCATACACCTTGGATGATGGCGACGACGATTCCAACACAGTGCCCAGTAAAGTAACCGCCGATAACCTCAAGAAATACGACATCAGCCCGCAAGGCCAGGCCGATGAGATTCGCGCGGTCGCCGAGGCCGTGAACAATATCGGCGACAATGATGGCGATGGCGAAAACGACGGCCTGGGTGTGTTCTACTGGGAGCCCGCATGGGTGCCCGTGGGCACCGGCGGCAAGGATAACGCCGAACTGGTGGATACGTGGAACAAGTACGGTGGCGGCTGGGCCACTGAAGCGGCCGGCGAATACGATCCCAATGACGCCGGCCTGTACTGGGGCGGCTCAGGTGTCGATAACCAAGCTTTGTTCGATTTCGATGGCAAGGCGCTCGCCTCTCTGCCGACGTTCAAGTACATTCACACCGGTGCCGTCACCGATCATGTGTTCACCAAGATAGATCCAGTGGAGATTACCGCGACTGACTCGGATTCCATCGACGCGATCAAAGCGCAATTGCCGAGTGAGGTGGCCGCACACTATCAGGATGGGGTGGACGAGACCGAAACCGTGACCTGGCAATCCGCTGCGCTTGACTGGATTCGTGGCGCAGGCACATACACCATCACCGGCACCACCAACGCTGGCCACGACGTGACCGTCACCGTCACCGTCACCGCCACTCCCGCCAAGGATTACGTAACGGACGGCAGCTTCGAGAACGCTGAGAACGATAAGAACTGGACCATTGCCGGCACCGGTGCGTCCATCACCGAAGACAGTGGCAACGCCGCCGACGGCAAGCGTGCGCTGAAGTTTTGGGCATCCGATGCCTACAGTTTCTCCGCCACGCAGACCATCACCGGACTCGAGACTGGCGAATACGTGCTGACCGCCATGAGCCAAGGCGCGGCAGCGGACAACGCCGCTATTACCGATGGTGTGGCACTCTCCGCCACAACGGGTGGCAAGACCACGTCCGATGCGCTGGAACTCAACGGTTGGGTTAAGTTCGATACCGCCACCGTGCCTGTCACCGTGGGTGCTGATGGCACAGCGACCATCACCATCACGGGCAACCTGCCTGCCGACGCATGGGGCAATGTGGACAAGGTCTCACTCGTCAAAAAGACCGAAACTCCGGTGAAGCCATCCACGGAGAACCTGGACAAGGCCGTGGCCGAAGCCGGGAAAATCAATCGCGATGAGTACACCAACGAGTCGCTCGCCAAACTCGATCAGGCGCTTGCCGCCGCTGACGTGCTGCTTGCCGGCAGCACCTACACCGAGCAGGACGTGAACGATGTGATCAAGCTTGTTGCCGATGCCATTGCCGGCCTCGCCCAAAAGGAGGTCTCCAGTCTGACCGTCACGCCAAGCAAAACCACCTATCAGGTGGGCGATGCCATCGATGCCGACCATGATCTCAAGGTCGTGGGCAACTATTCCGCAGGCATGGGCAACGTGACGCTTTCCGACGACCAGTTCACGCTCGATTACGATTTCTCCGCTCCCGCTGATGCGGCGAAGGTTACCGTAACGCTCAAGTCGAATCCGAATGTCACCGAAACCTATACGGTTGCGGTTACCGCTCGGGCCGAAGGTGGTTCCGGCAACGGCTCGGACGGTGCGGGTAATGGCGGGGCTACTATCAATCCCGATACGGGCGAGGGCGATAAGACCAACGGTGCGAATGGCGACAAGATCACTGGTGTGCTGAGCAATACCGGTAGCGCGGTGACTGCCGTGGGTCTTGCGGTTGTCGTTCTCGGCGTGGCCGGCGGGGTCTCGCTTGCTTTGCGTCGTAAGCGCTCCTGATAGAGACTGATGTGGCATTATGATGCGGTTGCCGGCAGCCGGCAACCGGCTGCCAGATGCCATCTGTCGGCTGTCGTTTATCGGTTGTCGGCTGTCAGATGCGTCTGTCTCGGCGCAGCGATGCGATTCTGTCCCGGTTCGTGCATCAATCGTTTGATGTGGGTACCAGGACAGAAATCACTGTCCTGGTTTGCGAAAACGGGTGTTTTTCGCGTACCGGGACAATTCCCGTTGCCCCGGTTTGCACGTCAATCGTTCTACGTGAGAACCGGGACAGTATGTTGATTTCGGGATTGGCTGTATTCCGCCGATTCTGTTTGTCGGGGTATGTGGACTTTGGGGATTGTCTTGTCCTGGTTCTCGAAAATGGCCCGAAATTGCGTACCGGGACAACGATTTCTGCCCCGGTGCAAACGTCAATCGATTGACGCCTGTACCGGGGCAAATTCGCGCCCGGGAACAATAGGGCGAGGGCCGGTCGCAGGAGTAGAGCGTGATGTTGTCATGATTGCGCCCGGCTCTCCCACACGGAAGGCCGGGCGCAATCATGCCGTTTGGTTGCAGCACCCGCACATCGCCTGCATAACCGTGTACAGTGGCGTGTAGTTGCAGTACATGAAGGAGCATCACAAGCCATGACCAACGGACACATCAACCCCGCCAACGTGCCGGACATCGCCTTGAAAGACGGTCATTCCATTCCGCAAGTCGGTCTCGGCGTGCTACGTATCGACGACGAGGGCGTGGTCCCCGTCGTCGAATCCGCGTTGGAAGCCGGTTACCGCCATATCGATGGTGCGGCCGGCTACAACAACGAGGCCGGCGTGGGCCGCGCGCTCGCCGCTTCCGGATACAACAAGGGCACCAAGCGCGAGACCCTGTGGGTCACCACCAAGCTGCGCGACTCCCAGCAGGGCTACGATTCCGCGCTCAAAGCTTTCGACAACTCGCTGAAACTCCTCCAGCTCGATTACGTGGACATGTACATGATCCATTGGCCCACGCCGTTCGACTGGCGCAGCACCGACACCTGGAAGGCGTTCGTCAAGCTGCGCGACGAAGGCATGGCACGCACGCTCGGCGTATGCAACTTCATGCCCGCCGATCTGAAGCGTCTGCACGGGGAGACCGGCGCATGGCCGGCCGTCAATCAGATTGAGCTGCACCCCACGTGGCAGCAGCGCGAAGTGGTGGCGTTCTGCAAGAAGCACGGCATCGCCGTGGAGGCCTACTCGCCGATGGCGCGTGGCGCCGACCTCAACGCCGGCGACGGCACCATCGAGAAGATCGCCGCCGCCCATGAGGTCAGCCCGGCCCAGGTGATTCTGCGCTGGCACATCGAAAACGGCACGATCATCATCCCCAAGTCCGTGCATGCCGACCGTCAGAGGGAGAATCTCGACCTGTTCGGCTTCGCCCTGACCGCCGATGAACACGCTGCCATCGACGCCCTCGACGGCCCCACCCGCGCCGGCCACGACCCCCTCACCTTCACCTATGCGTGATTGATGGCACGTCGTAACGCCCACTTCCGCCGTCGTTTCAACGCCTCTGGACCGCTGGAGCGCGTGCTGATTCTCATCGTTCTCGCCGTAGCAATCGGCGTGACCATCGGCCTGTTACTGCCACAGGTCAGCTCCGACGCGGCCAAAATCACCGGTGGCTACACTGCCACCGGTTCAGCCGCCGACACTTTGAACGCGCTCGCCGTAGACGACAACCAAAGCTCCTCCGGCTACGACCGCGATTCCTTCGGTTTCCGCACCACCGACGTCGACGGCAATGGCTGCGACGTACGCGACGACGTGCTCGCCCGTGATCTCACGGACATCACCTACAAATACGCCGGTTCCTGTGTGGTCGAGTCCGGCACACTGGCCGATCCGTACACCGCTCAGACCATCCATTTTGTACGTGGCCGCGCCACCAGCGCCAAAGTGCAGATCGACCATGTGGTGGCCCTTGAAAACGCTTGGCAATCCGGTGCGCGCGACTGGTCCACTGCCAAACGCCATGAATTCGGCAATGACCCCTACAACCTGCTGGCCGTCGACGGCCCGGCCAATCAGGAGAAGGGGTCGGCTTCCGCCGCCTACTGGCTACCCACCAACGCCGACTACCGTTGCGACTACGTGGCCCGCCAGATTGGCGTCAAAGACAAGTACCAGCTCACCGTCACCTCCCAAGAAAAGGACGCCATGCTCGCCGTCCTCCACACCTGCCCGGGCCAGGCCGTGCCCGCAGACGAATAGGGGCTACCGCTCAGGATTGTTGAGCATAGGTGTCTGCCCCTCGTCATAAGCGCGCAGGAGCCGTCGGAGCAAAAATGTGGTGAAGTATGGTGCGGTGAACACGTGTTCGCTACTACCGATATTGCCGGCGGATAGTTTCACGCCGAACTGAATTTCCGGATAAGAATCCGAAGCGATTAGCGTCCGCATGGATTTGGCGGTGCCTTTTTTCGATTTCACCTCCACCGGCACCAGCCATTCGCGCGTGCGGACGAAGAAATCCTGTTCCAGTGTGGAATCCTCTTTTTTGTAGTAGTACAGGTCATAGCCGGATTTCCGTAGCGCTTCAGAGACGATGCTCTCGTACATAGCACCCTTATAGACACCAAGATTACGATTGGCCCGCAGATCATCACTGGCCTCGTCGTCAAGCATCGCTACGAACAGACCGGTATCGCCGAAATATATCTTGAACTTGTTTTCGTCATAATTGCCTTTCAACGGCAGTTCAGGATAGGACATACATCGGCAGATATTCACCATTCCCGAGGTTTCAAGCCATTCCACGCATCCTCGATAGTCTTTGAAACGCGCTCCGCTGGCAACCTTGCTGATTTGGAACTTCTTGTTTTCCTTGGCGAGTTGCACGGGAATATGGTTGAACACGTTGAGAATTCGTGCCTGATCGAGTCCTTGCGCGTATTTGCGGATATCCTCCTGGTAGTCCAAAATAAGCTGGCGCTGCAATTGCAGTGTTCCCTCGAACGTGCCAGTGCGTATATGGGAGGCGACAACCGCAGGCATGCCGCCAAGCACGCAGTAATCCATAAATGCCGTGGAGAAGACGTTCATTTCCACTTCAGAGAATGGCGTAGCATCACACAGGTGGGTGAACATGCTTTCGATGACGGCCTCATCGTATCCGCGAGCCCACAGAAATTCCTCGAAGTCCAACGATCGCATTTCGTAGTCGGTCTTATATCCCACGCTATTGCTTTCGATTTGCTTATAGCTGATGCCCAGCATTGAACCGCTGCAAATCACATCATATTTGCCGTCGATTTTAAAGAACTTCAGTGCAGTGACGATATCAGGATGGGCCTGGATTTCGTCGAAAAAGATGAGCGTATCGCCCGGAATGAACTTTTTAGCTGGGTCGATCAGGGAAATATTGCGGACGATGGTATCCGCGCCATAACCGTCCGCAGTGATTGCGCGATATTTCGGTTCCTCAACGAAGTTGATTTCCACTACCGAACGGTAGTTGTGTGCGGCAAAGTAATCGATAGTCTCTGTCTTGCCTACTTGACGAGGGCCCTTGACGATTAGCGGGGAGCGATTCGGGTCGGATTTCCATGCATTGAGATAGGCATCGGCTTTGCGTTTGAGATACATGAGGAGCCCCTTTCCGAATTACTGCTATATCAATGATTTTACACTTTCATGAGCGAGTTTTCTACCATCTGGCACATTTCATGAGCGAGTTTTCAGCGGTTTTTCACATTTCATGAGCGAGATGGCGGGAAATGCCAGCTGCCAGTCCGCCGGTCATCCATCAATCGTCCGCAGATTGTCCGTCTGCTGACTCGGGAAACATGCCTGCGCTATAACTGTGCGCGGTATGAAGGGAACAGGTACAAACGATATGGCAGTAACACACACCGAAGCAGATGTCACTGCGGCAACCGCTATGACGAACGCTGTGGCAGACATCGAACAGGAAACACCGGAAATCGGGAAGGAACGCCAGCTTGCCGGAGTCGGAACCGGGACCGGAGCAGGGGCGAACAACAAGAAAAAGCCGCATGACCATGCGCTGGCCAGCATCCTTGGTCCCGCGTTCGTGGCGGCCGTGGCCTACGTCGATCCTGGTAATGTGGCGGCCAACATCACCTCCGGTGCGAGGTACGGCTACCTGTTGGTATGGGTGCTGGTGCTCGCCAATGCCATGAGCGTGCTTATCCAGTATCAGTCCGCCAAACTCGGCATCGTGACCAACAAATCCTTGCCGGAACTGCTGGGTGAGCGTATGAGCGACGCCGGCCGATTCATGTTCTTTATGCAGGCCGAGGTCATCGCCATCGCCACCGATCTGGCCGAGGTGATCGGCGGCGCCATCGCCCTGAACCTGCTGTTCGGATTTCCACTGTTCATCGGCGGTTTGGCGATTGGCGTAATCTCCACGGTGATGCTGTGGTTCCAAGGCGGCAAGACACAGACCACATTCGAGCGCATCATCATCGTGATGCTGCTGATTATCACATTCGGCTTCATCGCAGGCCTGTTCGTAGCCCCGCCGAACCCCGGCGAAGTGGTCAAAGGCATGATTCCACGCTTCCAAGGCGCCGACTCGGTGTTGATGGCCGCCTCGATTCTGGGCGCCACCGTGATGCCGCACGCCATCTACCTGCACTCCACGCTGGTGAACGACCATTACGCAGGCGGCGAAAAGCCGTCAATCAAAACGCAGCTGAGAGGCTCGAAAATCGATGTGGCCTGGGCGCTGTTGCTGGCCGGCACCGTGAATCTGGCGATGCTGGTGCTCGCCGCCAACTCGCTGCATGGCATGTCTGGCACGGACTCCATCGACGGCGCACAGCGGGCGATCACGCAGGTGCTTGGCCCGGTGATCGGCACGATCTTCTCCATCGGCCTGCTGGCTTCGTCGCTGAGCTCCACATCGGTCGGCACGTATGCCGGCTCGGAAATCATGCACGGTCTGCTGCACGTTAACGCCCCGATGTGGGCCTGCCGCGTGGTCACGCTGGTGCCGGCACTGATTGTGCTGTGGTTCGCCAAGGACCCGACTCAGGCGCTGGTCATCGGCCAGGTGGTGCTTTCCATCGGCATCCCGTTCGCCGTGATTCCGCTGATGCGATACACGCATAACAAGGAACTCATGGGCAAGTGGGCTGATGGAACCGTCAAGCACGTGATTTTTATGATTGTGGTGGCACTGATTGTGGCGCTCAACGTGCTGCTGATTGTCCTGACGCTGATGGGCAGGGCGTAATAGACTCCAGCTGAAATCCTGCGATAGCACAACATAATAAGAAGCCCCGGTGTTGGAACCGGGGTTTCTTATTATGTTGAGAATGGTTGAATCTGCCGTCAGTTCGCAGCCATACGCCGCGCACGCCGTTCGCGCAGCGCGCGCAAGGAAATAATGTCTCGCGTACGACCGGCACCGTCGCCCTTGACGCCGAAGAACACCATCAACACCATTGCCAGGCAGATCATTGCGGAGATGCGCAGCGCCCATTGAATGCCGAAAATCGAAGCGGCGACGGCGGAGGCGCCGCCCTGCTTATGCAAAGCGGCAAACGTTTCCATCAGAATCACCAACACGGGTGCGCCCACAGCGCCCGCAATCTGACGCGCGGTATTCGTCACCGATGATCCGGCGGACACTTCGCTCGGCCCGTTCAGGCAATTCAGGGACCACGTGGTAATCGGCATCAGCAGGAAACCCATGCCGATCTGACGGATGAACTGGCAGATCGATACCCACCAGATCCACGTATCCATCGCCACCAGCGACATGCCCAAGGTGCCAAGGGTCAACACAATCGAACCGAACAAAGCCACCGGGCGCGCGCCGAATCGATCCATCGCGCGGCCGCCGAAGAACTGGGAGACGCACTGGCCGATAGCGCCCGGCAGCATGATCAGACCGCTCATCGTGGCCGAATAGCCGCGGTCGGTCTGGATGTAGAGCGGCATGATGACCAGAATCGAACTGAATGCAAAGAACGCCAGAGATGCCGTGATGGTGCCGACGGTAAAGGACCGATTCTTCAGTACTTCAAGATCCAGCAGCGGCGGCTGGGGGAGTGCCGACTCGTCCTTGGCTACGGCCTCGCGATACCGCTTGCCAGCGCGCAGGTTACGCAGCACGAACCAGACAATGCCGACCAGTCCCACAACCATCGGCCCCCACGTGACCGGTGCTGCGAATCCATAGGTCTCCGAATTGGTGAAGCCGAACATCAGCCCACCAAAGCCGATCACCGACAGGCACACCGAGAAGAAGTCCGCGCGGGCCGAAGGGTCGTGTGAACCGAAATTATGCAGTCCGAACATGGCTGCCAGCAGCGAGATTACGCCAATGATGGTCATGGTCAGGAAGATCGAGCGCCAGCCGTTGGCATCGGTCTGCCAGCCGCCCAAGGTGGGGCCGATGGCTGGCGCCACGCTCATGGCCATGCCCACCGTGCCCATGGCAAACCCGCGGCGAGACAGCGGGTAAATGGAGAACACGGTGATTTGCAGCACCGGCCACATCACGCCTGTGCCGGCAGCTTCGAGCACGCGCCCGACCAGCACCCATACGAAGTTTGGCCCCAACCATGCCAGCACGGAGCCGAGTGTGAACACCGCCATCGAGCAGATGACGATCTGGCGGGTGGAGAAGCGTCGGGTCAGAAACGCGGTCAGCGGCACCATCACGCCCATGACCAGCTGGAACACGGAGGTGAGCCACTGCCCGGTGGTTACGGAGATGTGGAATTCGGAAACGATAATCGGCAGCGCGGAACTCAGCTGCAACTGCGTGAAGTTGCCCACGAAGGTGATGAAGGTCAATATCGCGATGGAGATGAACGCCGCCCGGCTGAGTTTGCCGTCTACATATGATTCCTCGCGGCTCAGCACCCGCTGCAGTTCGCCGCGATGATTCTTGATTCCCTGAGCTCCGTTCATTCCACTCACGTGCATACTCCACTCTCGCTGATCGACCGCAACAACGCATCAGGCGGTCTCTCAAAGCAACCCCAACACGCTACACCCAGGGGTAGTCCGTGGGGTAGTCCGTCGAGATGCAATGCCGAGATGACTGGCCGCCCGGTTGCAGAGCAAATTAGTCCCGTTATTCGAGACGTCAAAATGAACGTAGTTACTATCCGATCACGTTTGCTATGTGGTTTTCTGACCCCCCCCCCTAGCGGTTAGGGGCGTGATGTCTGTACTATATTGAAGGGGTAACCCCTGTATATACCCGTACACGGGGGAATCCAGAGAAGTGAGAGCCGCGAGACCTGCAGTGTACGGTCGAAAAGGAAGGACTGGTGTCTGAGGTGTCGTATCTGAGCAGTAACGGTCAGCCGTCTACGCGCAGCAGACAGGCCAATAGCGGTGACCGAACCACCGCTCAGCTCAGAGATATCCGCCAAAAGCAGCTCAGCCACGTGCTGTACTGGCGATTCTTCGTCAATCTCGCCCTCATGCTTATCGACGCCGCCATGTACATCATCGCCGGAGCCACGGTGCTCAATCTGCGCCATGAGGCAACGCCGCTCTATTCGAGCAGATTCAATTTCACGATTGACTCCACCGTTTACCTTATTATTGTGGCCTGCTTCTGGGTGTGGTCGCTCTATGTTGCCGGCATTTATCACCGCCATGTTATGGGTGACGGTTACCAGCTCAATGTGCTGCTGGTCAAAGGCATGGTTGTGTGCTGGGTGGTGCAGTGCGCGTTCAACTACTTCTTTAATCTGGGTCTGACCCTCACGTCGCTCTGCTTGGTGGTGATTGCCGGATGGTTGCTCACCATGGTGGAACGCATCGCCAGCCGTGCATTCATTACGCGTAGTCGTCGCAAGGGCGCCTACGCTTATGGCACGGTGATCATCGGTTCCCCGCATGGCATTGGTCGCACGCTACAATTCCTCGGTCAGCGTCGGCAACTCAACTACCGCCCGGTGGCAGTATGCCCGATTCATCTCAATCCCGATACCGGATTGATTGAACAGAGCACCGACCATGAGACACTCCGTGAGGAGATGCAAAAGAACGAGGGCTGCCAGCTGCCCGTACTCGAGTACAGCGATCATAATCTTGCTGAACAGATTATTGACATGAACGCGCAGACCGTTATGGTGGCTGACGAGCTGCGTCGCTATTCGGATAATTACGATATCTTCTCCGTGCGCATGGAATCGTTCGGTCTGGAGATTGCCATGCTGGCTTCCGCCGCTGACACTTCTAACCATGAGATTCAGGTTCGATCCATACAGGGCACCACGATTATCACGCAGCGTCTTGCGCAATACACGCCAGCCCGCCGTTTGACCAAACGCTTGTTTGATTTGGTGATTTCTTCACTGGCGATCATCTGTTCGTCGATTATCACCATCCCGGTGGCGATCGCCATCAAAGTCACGGACGGCGGACCGGTGTTCTACAAGCAGACCCGTATGGGCCTGCGCGGCAAGCCGTTCCAGATGTACAAGTTCCGTTCGATGGTGGTGAACGCCGACGCGCTCAAGAAGGAGCTCGCAAAAGAAACCGGCCAGACCGATCGCTTCATCTTCAAGATGAAGAACGACCCACGCATCACCAAGGTGGGGCATTTCATTCGCCGCTTCTCCATTGACGAGTTGCCCCAGTTCCTCAACGTATGGATGGGTGATATGTCCGTAGTGGGGCCGCGACCGCCGCTGCCTGAGGAATATGCCCGTTACAACCGTCTGTACGCCACCCGCATGTTGGTCAAGCCCGGCATCACCGGTCCGTGGCAGGTGTCCGGCCGCTCCGATCTGTCCGCCGAGGAAAGCGAGGCCCTTGATGTGGCTTACGTGCAGAACTGGTCGATTATGGGAGACATTGTGCTGCTGTTCCGCACGGTGGGTGCAGTGCTGAGCCATAAGGGAGCGTACTGATTCCTTCCCGTTTCGCTGTCACAGTTTTGCCGCGCCCTTGCCGCACCGCCCTTGAACGTGATTACAGAAAGATAAGTCGATATATCTATGACTGATTCGAACATACCAGAAATACCTCAGCCGCCGGCACCCTCCGAGCGGTCGGAAAACGCGGATGATCGCCAAGTGATACAGCCGTATGTTGACCCTGAGGTACTTGCTGAAGACGCCCGAGCGGCGGAACGGCGTAAGCACCGCCGGCGTATGAGCCATGAACATATCAGGCGGATCAAGCGCAAAAAGCGCATTCGGATGGTGCTGATTGTAATCGGCGCACTGCTGTTGATTATTGCCGCGCTCGCGGCGTGGCTTGGCCTTTCCGCGCTCAAAGCGAAAAATGAAGTGGAAGCAGCGATTCAGGCCGCAAGCCGCATCCAATCACAAGTTCAAGCCGGCGACACCGACAAAGCGCAAGCCAGCATTGAAGCATTCTCCCAGCATATCGACGCTACGTATGCGCAGACCAAGCAGCCGGTATGGAAACTGGCCACATTGGTGCCCTATTACGGTTCTGACGTGAAGGCCGCGCGAGACATGGTGCACATTTTGGAAGACGTGTCGAACAACGCATTGCCGAAGCTTGCCAAGGCGGCACAGGCCTTGGATTTCAACAGCATCGGTATCAAAGACGGCACGATTCAGCTGGGGGATATGGCCAGCGTGGCTCAGGATCTTGCCGCCGCCAATGGAGTAGTGGCGGATGCCAGCGTAGACATGGGCAAGATTGGCGATACGCATATTCCGCAGATTACCGAGGCGGTGCAGCAGGCGCGTAGCAAGTTCAAGGAGCTTGCCAGCCTGACGGATGCGGCCAGTCGGCTGGCGGATGTGCTGCCCAAGATGTTTGACCTGGATGCCAGCGATGGAGGTGCTAGCGGCAGAGGCCCGCGAACCTACCTGGTGCTGGCACAGAACAATGCTGAGCTGCGTGCCACGGGAGGCATTCCAACTGCGTGGGCCACGCTCACCGTCGATACAGGCAAAATCAGCATGAGCACGTTCGGCGATCCGCCTCGGAATGGTCTGTTCAGCCAGGATGAAGCCGCGAGCGTACTGACGGCGGAAGAACGCAATCTCTTCTCCACCAAGATGGCCACGGACTACCCGGACATCAATTTCACTCCCGATTTTCCCCGCGTCGCTGATATCGCGAGTCAGATCTGGCACCGAGCCGGTCATGACGATGTGGATGGCGTCATCAGCGTGGACCCGGTGTTCCTGCAGCGGTTATTGAAGGTTGCCGGCCCCGTGACGCTCTCCGACGGCACGGTGATGAGCGGCGACAATGCCGAGCAGCGAATTCTGAACCAGATTTATATTGATACCGATACGCAGGCGGAGCAAACCGACTTCTTTACGATGGCGGCCAGTGAGGTCTTCGCTCATGTGCTCAAGAATGTGGACGGCAAGAATCAGCAGCTGGTGCAAACGTTCCAGAAGTCCGTATCCGACGGCCATCTGTATGTATGGAGTGCTCATGAAGATGAGCAGCGGCGTATCTCGGGCACGACCATCGCCGGCGAATTGCAGTCGAAACCGGCTCATTCGGTTACGGGTGTGTACTTCAACGATGCCACTATGGGCAAGATGGACTGGTACCTGAAGCGTGAAGTGACCAGTACATATGACAAAACCTATCCCAGTGGCGCCAAGCAATACACCGTTCACATCAAACTGACGAATACGGCCGATGCCGCCGAGGTGAATGCCGCTCCGGATCTGTTGCGCGGCTATGACCATAACGGCAACCCCCGTACGGGGGAGATCGAAACGGTGCTGTACGTCTACGCCCCCGATGAAGGGCGCATTGTGGATTGGACCCAGGATTTCGATCAGTTCGCTGTGCACGATGGACTGACGGTGGGTGTGAAAACCGTGACATTGCGGCCGGGGGAAAGTTTCGAGACCACGGTGCATGTGCTGGCCAGTCCCGCGGCCAATGAAAATGAAATGATTTTGAGACAGACCCCCTTGGTTGATTAAAGGGGCAACCCCTATACATTAAGGTGGAACCGTGAATAAGGAAGAACGGAGCATAGCCGTGGATGAAGCTGAACAGGTGCAGGATGGTAATGGAGTCACCATTCTCGATTTATTCAATGCGGTAAGAAAGCATGTGATTACCGCAGTAGTCACACTGGTTATTGTGATGGTGGCAATCTGCGCGTACACCTTTACCCGCACTCCGCAATACACCGCAATTTCCGAACTCTTGGCCACTTATCGCAGTTCAGCGGCTGCGTCGGGCGCATCCAGCAATGCAGGCGAGCTGAGCTCTGGCGCCAATTACATCAATAGCCAGATTCAAACGTATCCGCAATTGGTAAAAACCGAGTCTGTATTGCAGCCGGTTATTGACGATCTCGGTCTTGACACCACGGTAAAGGAATTGGCTGCGAGCGTTACCGCTTCCAACCCGGATGGCACCATGCTGGTGGATATTTCGGTTAATAATCCAGACCCGAAGCAGGCGTCCAGCATTGCCAATTCGGTTGCCGAAAACCTGAGAAAACAGGTTACTTCCACGATTTACAGCGATGAGGGCGATAAGATCATCTCTCCCGTCAACCTGACTGTGGTGCAGCAGGCGTACGCTCCGGCTTCCCCCAGCTCACCCAACGTCAAGCTCAATCTGGCGGCAGGTCTTGCGGTTGGTGTCATTCTCGGCATCGTGGTTGCCTTTATCAAGGATTTGCTGGACACCCGTGTTCGCCGCGATTCGGATGTTACTGCTGTTATCGATGCTCCCGTACTGGGGTCGCTGAGCCGCAATGAGGCTTATGCCGGTACGTCGCCGGTGATTATCTCCCGCCCGGCCTCCCGCGAGGCAGAAGAGATTCGACGCCTGCGCACCAATGTGATGTTCGTGCTGCCCGATGAGCCGTTATCCAATGTAATTGTGGTGACTTCTACCGGCCCGTCCGAAGGCAAGACCACGCTGAGCGTGAACCTGGCGACTGCATTTGCCGAAAATGGCAGCAAGGTACTGCTGATCGACGCCGATGTGCGCAACCCCTCGGTGAGCAAGGCCCTAGGCATTGAGGGCGCAGTGGGCTTGACCCATCTGATTACCAACCGTGTATCGTCGCATGATGCGATTCAACGCTACTGGAAGCCGAACTTCCACGTGCTTCCTGCTGGAAAACAAACCATGAACCCCAGCATTCTGCTGAATTCCCGCGCTATGAAGGCACTGGTTGAGCAGGTTTCCGGAGCCTATGACTATGTGATTATCGATACCGCCCCCATGCAGGTGGCCAATGATGCCGCCGTATTCGCCAAGGAAGGGCCGGAACTGCTGCTGGTGGCCGGCTTGGGAGTGACGGAAAAGAAACTGCTCCGGCAGACCGGGCGCGAACTGGGCACACTGAGCATCGATCCCGTGGGCTTGGCCATGAATTACGGCGAGACGGAGAAGCCCCAGAAGGGTGGCTATTACTACTACGGTGACGAGTCCGACGACAACGGCAGGAAGCGCCAAATCCAGCACAAAAAGAGCGAGAAAATGAAGAAGGACTGAGGCCATGAGGATCGCGTTCATCGGCCACAAACGCATTCCGTCTCGCGAAGGTGGCATCGAGATTGTTGTGGACGAACTGGCTACACGTATGGCTGCACGCGGGGAGCAGGTCATAGCGTTTAACCGCAAAGGCCATAATGTTGCCGGTGCGGTGTTCGATAATGCGTCGAACCAGAATAGCAAGCCGTTCATGTATCGCGGAGTGAAGGTAATACCTGTCACCACTATCGATGCAAAAGGTCTGGCCGCGCTCACCTCGTCATTCTTTGCCACAGTAAAGGCTATTATGGCCCGCCCTGATGTGATTCATTACCACGCGGAAGGGCCGTGCGTGCCGTTGCGTTTTGCGCACTGGTTCGGTATTCGTACAGTGGCCACGATTCATGGTCTAGATTGGCAGCGCGCCAAATGGGGTAAATTCGCCTCTACGTATCTGAAATTAGGGGAGCGTACCGCCGCTACCTGTGCCGATGAAGTGATTGTGCTGAGCCGCAACGTGCAGCGCTATTTCAAAGACACCTATGGGCGTGATGTGCGATTCATCCCCAATGGCATTGAACGCAATGAGTCTGTTCCAGCCGATGAGATTACTCGGAAATACGGTTTGGTGAAAGACGGGTATGTGCTGTTTCTAGGCCGTATCGTGCCGGAAAAAGGCGTGCATTATCTTATCGAGGCATTCAAGCAATTGGATACTGATAAGAAGCTGGTCATCGCCGGTGGATCTTCCGATTCCGCTGAATACTATGAACAGATTCAATCTGCTGCGGCTACCGATCCTCGCATCGTGTTGACTGGTTTTATCGAGGGCCAGGAACTTGCGGAGTTGTACAGCAATGCTTATATCTATGTGTTGCCTAGTGATCTCGAAGGCATGCCCATGAGTCTACTGGAAGCCATGAGCTATGGCAATTGTTGCCTTACTTCCGACATCCCCGAATGCGCCGAGGTAGTAGAAGACTACGCCGTTACTTTCCATAAAAGCGACATTGCAGATCTCACTGCCAAACTGAGCAACTTACTCGCCGATTCCTCTCGTGTGGCGGAGCTGCAAGCGACCGCCGCCAACTACATCACCCAAAAATACAATTGGGACAAAGTAGTGGATCAAACCTTAGCCTTGTATAAGGCCACAGAATAGGTATAGGGCAATTGAGTGAGAGGTAATTGTGCAATGGATGTTCAACCCTTAATTAGCATAGTCGTGCCTGTATATAATGTGAAGCAATTCCTGACGAAATGCTTAAATAGTATCATTGGCCAGACTTATTCCAATCTAGAAATCATTGTCGTAGATGATGGTTCAACAGATGGTTCGGCTACGATTTGTGATGATTATGCTAAAAAGGATAATCGTATTTCAGTCATTCACAAAGAAAACGGAGGCTTAGCCTCTGCTCGAAATGCGGGAATTGACGTTGCTAAAGGTACATATATAGGGTTTGTTGATAGTGACGACTATATCGAGCCATATATGTATGAGAAGCTTCTTCAAGCGATCTTGAAGTATTCTTGTAATATTGCGGTATGCGGCATCAACTATGTATTTGATGATGGAGAAGTTATCGCCAAGGCCAATACCGAGCCAGAGCAGTTTTTTGAGTTTCCTCGGGCTATTGAGGAGATGAATACCTTTAGACTATTTGATATGGGAGCGTGGAGTAAGCTTTATAAAAGAGAATTATTTGCTGATATTCGCTTCCCTGTCGGTAAATTAAGTGAAGATTTCTTCATTATGTATCGACTGTTTGACCTTGCTCAGGGAGTCGCCTACGTTCCCGATGCATGCTACAATTATTTTCAGCGTGCCAACAGCATTACCAAAAGTAAGAAGATTAATCATGATTTTCTTGATGCTGCCTATGAGCAGATGGTCTTTCTGGATAAGAATTATCCTAATCTGGCTGTTATTGGCCATGTATCATATGCATCAGCTGCATTGACTGTTTACGATTCCTACTTGAAGAATAAGGTGCAATGTCCCGGATCCTTCCGGAATCATTGCCGAGAAATTATTCTGGATAATAGGTCCTACATCCGTAATGCCAGTTATCTTTCGCGATCCAAGAAGATTCAGTTTAGATTGTTTACGTTAAATGTTCTTCTTTATGATAAGGTCTTCCTTCTTTATAGGAAGAAGAAGAGGGTTTGATTTTGCTCATAGAAAGGGGTAGAAGGAGGTGATCTTATGAAGAAGCTTCTATACACGCGCATTACAGAAAAAACAATCGCGCTTTTTCTCTTTGCTTTCTTGCTATTGAGCCGTGCGTCTATTACGACAACGGTGAATTTCATTCCTCTTAATACAACCGTTGTTCAGGTCGCCTATTCCGGATGTATGTTTATGTTGTATGCATTTGAGAAGATCAAGAGGAATGAAAAGTTTGGCACATTTCATATATCAACGTTTCTTTCGATTCTTCTTGCTGTCTATATAGTCGTATTTGGCAAGGTTTTTATTAATCCTCCTCTGGCGCAATATACAAATGGTATTTTTATGCGTCAGACACTATTCCTTTTGGTAGTGTTTTCTACGGTAGCTGTGATATGTATCTATCATCTTTTTGATGGGGTGCTACTGACAGCGTATTACGTTTTTTCCTTTATCATTCTTTTCCAGTTTCTCACCAATATAACAGATATAGCACAGTTGAATGTGGCTACTGTTTTCAATGATTCTGAACGGGCTCGAGTAACATATGGATTTAGTCATTACAATGCTTTAGGTGCATTTTGCATATGTTATTTGATGATTTGGATAATTCTGCGAAAAAGAGACCAAATACCCTTTGGTAATAAGTGGATTAATTATCTGACCTTGCTTGTAAGTGTCATAATGCTGTTTGGCAGCGCTTCAAGAAATGCGATTTCGGGATTTATTATTTTTTCCCTTTGTTATCTTTTCATGATGCTTAGGGAAAGTAAAATAGGTCAAAGGGTTCGATTTTTTGTTGAATGTACAATAGCAATTATTGTCGTTCTATTCTTTTCGTATGGATTAACCGGGTTATCATTCTCTGATTTATTAAATCAATCCAATCGAGAAACACTGCTTGAAGTTGCTCTCCCCACCTTTTTGAAAAGTGGGCGTATGGTTGTTGGTTTGGGATTGGCCTCGAACGAAATTTATGGTCTAAATCAAACTCCGTATAAGACGTATTGGTTGGATAATAGTTATGTCTACGTATTAATCACATCAGGGTATCTTGGTTGTGTATTTTATGTTACTATGATTATTATACTTTTCGCCGGATTGAACAGGGTGGCCAACCATGCTCTGAGAAAGGTTTTCTTAAGTTTGGCCATCATGTATATGTATTCTGCGATGTTCGAGACAACATTGTTTTGGGCCGGTGTTATGCAGAATTATATATATATGATCATATTCCTTGTGGCGCTGAGCGGGTTTTTTAATAACCCAAGTTTTGATAAAAAATATTCAATATATCTCAAGTAATAATGTAAAGAGATAAGGAGAAAAGTAATGACTTCGAATGGCAAGATCGGCATGATGACTTTTCATGCTTCACACAATAATGGTTCTATGCTTCAGGCTCTTGCTCTGCAGCATGTGCTGGAGGATCGTTTTCATCAACAAACCGAGTTGATTGATTTTTCCAACCGTGGGCAGCGCAACATGTATGCTCCCATTCCTAAGCCCAAGAATTGGAAGCAGGCGATTAAAAGCCTTATCTGGGCTACGAATATGAAGGAAATGAAGCGTCAATACAAAGCATATGAAGACTTTCAGAAGAAGTACTTCCACCTTTCTGATCGCTCATATTCGGATTCCAGCGAGCTTGTTCCTCTTTCGGACAAGTATAAGGCGTTCATTACTGGTAGTGACCAGGTATGGAACATTAAGTGTATCGATGCTGATGATGCATACTACCTCTCCTTTGTGAAGGATCGTCCTCGCTTTGCTTATGCAGTAAGCTTTGGTGCCAATAATCCCTTCGATTTGGAGGGTGATTCTACTCGTTATGAGGATTACTTTGCCAAATTTGACAAGGTTTCCGTGCGTGAGAAAAACGCTCAGAAGTGGATTAAAGCTGCCACGGGTGTTGAGGTGCCCATCTGTCTTGATCCCACTATGCTGATTGATGTCGATGAATGGGAAAATCTCGTTGATATCGGTAATGGCCCTGTGATTTCGGGAGATTATATCTTCTACTATTGCTTCAGCATCACTGAGGAGGTCCAGAAGTTTCTCAAGTCGGTTTCCAAGAAGACTGGAATGCCTGTGTACTTCATGGAGGCCAAGGAGTGGACATTGAAGATGTGCTGGCGCAACGGAATCCGTTTGATTAAATCCTATGGTCCCGATGTGTACATGAACATGGTTAAGCACGCTAAGCTGTTCATCACCAGCTCCTTCCATGGTACGGCTTTCGGTACCTTGTACCGGAAGAATTTCTGGTATATCAGGAGCAAGCATAGCGAGACGTCTCTTGATGATCGTGCGAGCTCCTTCCTGACCCAGCTTGGCTTAATGTCGCGGTATCGTACGATTTCTGAATTGTCGAAGATTGACCTGTTTGCCCCGGCTGACTATTCCACTTTGCCGGAAAAGCTTGAGCCTCTGCGTAAACTTTCGTTTGACTATCTTCAATCCGTCGTGGATTCCCTGGAATAATGTCACGCCACGCTTATCTTATTATGGCTCATAACCATTTTGAGCAGTTACGAGCCTTACTCCGATGCTTAGATGACGGTCGGAATGTCATCTATTTGCATCTTGATGCAAAGCTCGGCACGGTTGATGTTGGTCAATTTAAAGATCAACTGAAGCATGCTGAGCTTTGTGTGCTCGCAAATCGTGTGGATGTACGATGGGGAGATTTTTCTCAGATTGAATGTGAGCTTCGCTTGTTGGAAGCATCTATACCTGGCCATTATGATTATTATCATCTGATGTCTGGTGCAGATCTTCCTTTACAGTCTCAGGATGTCATACATACCTATTTTGAAAGATATCAGGGGACAGAGTTTGTACATTTTGATGCGAAGAGCGTGGATCCCGAAACCTACGGGCGTGTTTCAAAGTATGCATTTTTCTCAAGTAGAGAAAAGAACATATTTGAAAAAGTGATGTACAGGTTAACGATGCTTGCTCAGTTCTGGATTGATAGAGGACGTCTTTATGGCATTCAATATCAAAAGGGTGCCAACTGGTTTAGTATTACCGATGACTGTGCTCGTTATATTGTTTCGCGACGTAAGAGAGTTGAACGAGTATTCCATAGAACTCGATGTGGTGATGAGTTCTTTATACAAACAATAATTGTAAATTCTGGGTTTGAAAAAAAACTATATCGCCCAAATTTCAATGATAGTTACAAGACGATTCGATATTGTATTGATTGGAAACGTGGCAACCCATATGTGTTTCGTAAAGAGGACTATACGATGCTCAAGGCAAGTGGAATGCTGTTTGCACGTAAGTTTGACGAAGATATAGATTCGGAAATCATTAAAATGATTGAGCGGTCAATTACCAATAACGAGTGAACATAATATAAAGAGGCTGTATGACTTCGTTGAAAAAGAATATGGCATATAACGTTGCCTACCAGGTGTTAGTGATTGTTTTGCCATTGGTGACGGCCCCATATGTTTCCCGAATTTTGGGTGCCGAAGGATTAGGAATTTATTCCTATATTTTCTCAATTGTAACCTACTTCGGATTGTTCGGCATGCTCGGAATCGCCAATCATGGCAACAGGAGTATCGCCCTTACCAAAGCTGATCGAGAAAAGGTTTCCCAGACCTTTATCAATATATATGTGATACAGCTTTTTACCACGTTCGTGGCGTTGATTGCTTACCTATTGTTTGTAACTTTCTTGTTTTCTGGGAACAAAATAGTTGCTTATATTCAAACGATAATTTTATTGTCATATGTCTTGGATATAACCTGGTGTTTTTTTGGTTTGGAACAGTTCGCTGTGACCGTTACTAGAAATGCGATCATTAAAATTGTAACGGTAATAGCTATATTTACGTTGGTGAAACATCGAGACGATGTATGGATCTACGCGTTTATTATGTCTTTTGGTATGTTGTTCAGCCAACTATATCTATGGTTCCAGCTTCATAAGTTTGTTAGTTTCAAAAAACCACAATGGGTCAATATTAAAAGGAATATCCAACCGATTTTATTATTATTCGTTCCCGCTATTGCCTATAGCATATATAAGCTGTTGGATAAGGTTATGCTGGGCGCAATGACTTCGATGGCGCAAGTCGGAATGTTCGATAATGCTGAAAAAATCATCAATATTCCCACCAGCCTGATAACTGCATTCGGTACAGTTATGATGCCTAGAATAACTACACTATTGGCAAGTAGCGATAGTGAAAAGATTTCTTATCTTAACAGAATTTCAGTTCGATACTTTACTATATTGGTGGTTGGAGCTGCTTTCGGTCTTGCTGGAATTAGCAGTGTGTTGGCTCCTGTTTATTTTGGTCAAGAATTTGCAGATAGTTCTGTATTGATTGCTGGACTTGGATTCAGCTTGATTTTTGTCACATGGGCAAATGTAATAAGAACGCAGTATCTTATCCCTCAGCAGCTGGATCGTCCATATGTTATTTCAACCTTAATTGGAGCAGTAGCAAATCTTGCAGTCAACTTGGTCCTAATACCAAGATTTGCCGCTGTTGGTGCAATGATTGGTACCATTGCTGCCGAATTCACGGTATTCTTTGCCCAATTATTGTTTGTTCGTCGGCAGTTTCCCATGATGCGGTACATCGTTCCGACATTATGGCTTTTCCCTATAGGTGCTGTAATGTGTTTCGCTGTTTTTGAGATCGGACATGTTATTGGAACAACCATTACCTCTTTGGTAGTACAGCTTCTTGTTGGTGGGGTTATTTATCTTACTGGATCAGCACTGTATCTATGGCTTGTTCGTGATGAATTTTTGATGAGAATGCTAACTAGACTTGGTTGGAAAACCGTATCAGGACGTCACTCCCAGAAGTTCGACTAGGATAGGTGATAGTGAATGAACGAATCGTCGATATTGTTTAGTGTTGTAATTCCTGTTTATAATTCTGAGGATTATATTGAGCAACTTTTAAGACATTTTGTTACTCAAAACAATAATCGTTTTGAAGTAATTGTAGTGGATGATGGATCAAAAGATAACTCTCTTTCGATTTGCCAAAAAGTTTCTGATCAGAACGATTTCATTGTTGTTCTATCTCAGCGGAATCAGGGTGCTAGCGCAGCCCGTAATTATGGACTTCGGAATGTGCGAGGAAAGTATGTCGTTTTCGTTGATAGTGATGATTCCATTACCGATGATTACGTGTCTGCATTGACACAAATCTGTGAGACCAATAATTCTGATCTTATCCAGCTGAATTGGCTGCAGGGATCATCGGAGGAGGGTTATAAGCCTGCATATACCGATTTGATGGATTGCAGCCCTTCCGTGAAGGAGTATTGCTGTGAGCTCTTACAGCAGAAATTTAATCCGCCGTGGAATAAGGTGTATAAGCAATCTTTGATTGATTGTTACGGCATTATGTTCAATACTAATATGGTAATGGGTGAGGATCTTGAATTTACGATTAAATATGTAAATAACATTCAATCCGTGTCGATTAATTCCCGGTATTTGTATAAGTACTTCCTGAATACCGGTGGCCTGTGTGCAAGAGCATCTTTGTCATATTTTTCGGATCTTCGCAAAATCTATGATGCTATGCAGAAGCTTGTTTTTAATCGATCTTTTGGTCGTGCAGTGTTATTATATGCTGATGAGTCAATTGTTGCTTCAGTTTTCCGCTCGATCGGAAGTTGTATGCAAAGCGGCTTTTCTCCAAAGGAGATTAAGAGAGAAGTTAAGAAGACTGGTTTTATCGATTTATTCGGATCGATGAAAAATCTTTCGATTCCGTCTCTTTTGAGGAAAGATTTGGTTCTTTTGGGGTTTTACAATATTATTGCTTTGCTATTTAAACTTAAGAACGGCTCTAATGGTCGCGTTTAATTATTTCTATATTAAGAAGGCTCACATGGCATATGAATATAAGCGAATTAAAACCAAGGATGATCTCAAAGAGTTTATTGCCGCTGACCGTAAAGCTCAACCTTCGCAATGGGGGGGTATTTGATCCAATTTTTAAATTGAAGACACTCTTAAGAAGGTGCGAGTATCATAGGAATAATAAAAGCAATATTTATCATTTTTTAATGTTTGTAATTTTGCGATACAGATTTCGTAAGTTACAGCGTAAAATGTGCTCCGAAATTGGTTTTAACGTATTTGGAAAAGGCTTGATCATTTGGCATGGTCAAAGGATAATTACAAATGGTGAGGCTAGGGTGGGTGACTATTGCAGTATCTCTAGCGGTGTTGTAATTGGTCATGGAAATGGTGGTGCTCCTCATATTGGGAATAATGTCGAAATGACGATTAATTCAACAATCATTGGAGACGTATCCATTGCTGACAACGTCAGGATTGGTGCCAACGCATTAGTTGTGAAGGATATTATTGAGCCCAATACGACATGGGGTGGTGTGCCGGCTAAGAAAATCAGTGACCATGGAACAGTAGAAAATCCCGTCGTCGCCTAAGCCTCTTGCAATACTCCCTGCTGGTTTGAGAACTTTGGCTATTCGCTGTTTGTGGTGGGTGATGGTCAGGCGGTGGTGACGGCTTTGGGGTCGAGTTTGCCGCAGGTCAGGTAGATCATGGTGGCGAAGTAGTTCATGTTCCTGAAGCCTCTCGCCCGTCGTTTGACGTTTTGGATGACGCTGTCGGCGCCCTCGAGCACGGCGTTGGTGTACGGGTGCTCGAAGTAGGCGACGATCTTGGCCTCGAAGTCCCGGGTGAACCTCGACCCGGGCTCGGCCCACGGTACCTGCGCGACCATGATTCCGCACCTCGGGCAGTCCACGCGCGTCATGGCGGCGACCAGTTCGACGCGCCAGCAGCCGAAATCCTGGCCACGCCAACGGCGCGCGCCGCCGCCTTGGTCGTAACCGTGCCAGCGTTCGCCGCATCGGGAGCATCTGAGCATGCCCGCACGTGGGCGCACGCGGATCTCGAGCACGGGTTCGGGACGCAATGGGGAGTCGGCGATGCGCGCGTCCTCGACCACCGTGCCTTTGACGTTGAGAAGCTGGTTGAATATCCTGCTCATCAGGCGCTTTTTGGCTGTGTTTTTCTTGGTCGTTAAACATCCTACCCAAAAAGCGCTCTTCTCTTACTCCCACAACGGTTCAACAACGAACCACCACCCACGAAAACAGCAACAGCGCCATAAATATACACTTATATACACATATATACACATATATACATGAATATGTGAGTTCAAGCGAACTGATGCTACGCCGGCTTGTCCCCGTCCCCATCAAACTTGTGCTCATCCTCGTAGGCAACGATGTCCATATCGCCTCGATGGAGTTTCTTGAGTGTTTCAGCCACTCGCGCCTGCTCATCATCAACAACAGGGCGCTCGCCGGCTAGGCATGTGAGACCATCGGACACTGCGGAAAACACTGCCGAACCCGCCCAACAAACATTGAAGCAATACATTTTTTATTTGCTTCGTTACTGCGTATTCTGTACTTCACATGTGCGAAACGTTGGAATTCCGCCAAAATTTTATTTGCCTGGTATTTGCTTGGGTGGGTCGCAAAGCGCGGTTGCGGCACGATTCTTAGTGGTGGTGCCTTATGGCGTCGGGCTTTCCTTGCAAATCGAGGTAAGGAAACTGGCCCTTAACCCGGAATTTGAAAAAGTAAAAGGTCCCTGGCTGTTCACCAGCCAGAGACCTTTTTGGTAACAACTGAGGTTGAGGAAACCTCGGCAGTTGGGTCCAACGGGGCGAAAGTCTGTGGCGCCGCCGAGAAAATTGCCCCGAAGCTAGCGCGACCTTTCTGCTACAACACAGCATACCAGCATCCATCGAACCTTATCTTTTACGGGTTCCGGCCCCTCGTCTTCAATCAGGGCACTATTTCAAGGCAGAAGAATCAGGCGGCCTTTTTGCGGCCGCGGCGCTTCATGGTGCCAGCGGTGGCGTTGGCCACGTCGAAGATCACGGTCTTGCTTTCGGGGTAGGCGGTACCGTTGACGGACTGGTAGGCGATTTCGCCTTCCGGAGCCTCGGGCAGAGTGAAGTATGCCTTCACTGCTTCAATGAGCGTGGCTTCCTTGACGCTTACCGAAGCGGCCTGCTTGCCTTCGGGCTTGCTGAACTTAATGGCGTTGTCGGCCTTGGCGGTGGTCGGGGTCACGGCGATCTGCTCGGTCTTGTCGTTAATCAGCACCTTGACGTACGCCGGGAATCCGAGCACTTCAGCGGTGGCTTTGTTGAAACGAATGGCGGAATCGGTAACGGTCAGAACGGTCTTGCCCACCGGCTTGACCAGCTGAACCTCTTCGAATCCCTGAAGCAATGAAGCCATAATTGCTCTCCTTATTGCATTGGTCACGTGTTTTTATTTACGTCACTAATTGTAACCAGCTAATTTCGCATTATACAAATCATATGCATGCATGATTGCATAATTGAAGAACATTTGACCTACGTATTGCGCTCCCTGAATAGTACCGATTTAACCAATACCAAGAAAAGCGGAAACAAGAACCCGCAATATCAGCCGTATTGAATATAGCAATATGCAATTTCAACATCGCAATAACTGGCGGCCTTTTTTGCTGGCTCTATTCGCCGATATTGCATTCAGGCCACAGCGCCGAGCATAATATCGACGCCGTGCTTGATTTCCGCATACACGCGTTCAAACACCTCGCGTGATTGACGATGAGGATCTTCGGTTTCGAGTGCCGTAGGCAAAAACGGCCGCAGCATAGGTACGCAATCCATGATTTCGATGAGCCTGTCTGCGGCGGTATCGCCGGCAATCGGACCCTCAGCATGCATATGTTTGCAAGCGTTCACGAAGTCATTGAACAGAAATACTTTGCGAATAGCCAGTGGATTCTGCTCAAGCAAATCGGATATTTGCTCACGCTCAAAACACAGAATCAGGTCGGCTTGCCGGCTGATATCGGTGGTGAGAGGGGTGGAAGAATGGGAATTCGCGTCAATGCCGTCGTTCTTCAGCAAATCGATAACCATCGGATCAGCTGGATGTGGGGGATAGTGCAGAGTACCCGCGCTGCGCACGGTGATATTGCCGCTCTGCAAGCCAATTCCTCGGTCGGCAAGCTTGGCTCGGGTGTAGTATTCGGCCATCACGGAACGGCATTGATTGCCGGTGCATACATACATGATTTGCATAACAACGTCCCTTCTCAAGTGTTGTGAGCATTCCCTCATATATTTCAGTGAGCATTCCTCGCGAATATGCGTGCGTTATGTACCGTAGCAATAACATGAAAAAACCGGGAATCATCGACTCCCGGTTCAGTGGTATTCGCGAACTATGCTTCAGCGTCTACTGTTTATTATGTCAGTCACGTCAGCGACGAGTGGTGTTCTTGCGGACGGCGAACAGGGCGATGCCCGCGGCGGCAAGCAGAACAACGGCCACACCGTACGGTGCGATGGCCGCACCGGTGTTGGCGGTGGTAGCAGTCGTGGTACCGGACTGGTCACCGGTTCCGGTTGCCGGAACCTGAATGGTGGCGGTCTTGGTACCGGATACAGCGCCAACAGCCTTGACCGCGATGGTCTTGCCAGCCTGGCTGGCCTTGAACGTGTACAGCAAAGTCAAGGAACCATCTGCCTTGGCAGTGAACGTCTTGGATACTTCAGCGATCTGCTGGACGTCGGCGACGATGGCATCATCGTAGTACACGGTGACGGATTCGTTCGGCTGGAATGTGCCTGCAGGGAACGTCACGGTAGCGGTGGTGCCGCCGTAAGTAACCGTTGCACCGTAATCATCAGCCATAGCGGTATTCGTTGCAAAACCAAAGCCCAGAACTGCGGCAATAGTGGCCAGCACGGCCATAATCTTCTTCTTCATAACTTCGAACCTCCACAATAGAACCGGTTACTACCGATAAAAAATCGGTTCTTATCAATAGAAAATCGGTCTTCCTTCAATTACAACCCCCAACCATACACCCCCCTTTGTCGGTATATAAGGGGTAATTATGTTAACGGGTAAGGGGGTGTGACAACGTGGTCACACCATGTGACAACGTTCGAACATATTGTCGCCGCATTACCGTTGCAGCGGGGTCTTCTGACATTCTGAAAACGTTGCTATTCCAACGATTTTGCTGACTGGCGATACGTGTATGGCAAACAACAGGGAAATTTTTTCTGCGACACGCCGACGGGCTACTCGGATTCTGATTTGTACTCGTCGTCAAAACTGAACAGGTCCTCTACGGTGGTGCCGAACACCCGCGCCAAATCCATGGCCAGACGCAATGATGGGCAGTATTGCCCCTGTTCCAGCCTTCCTATGGTCTCACGTCGCACGTTGACCAGATCGGCGAGGTCGGATTGCTTCATACCGCGTTGGAGTCGGTGAAGTTTCAGGCTAGTCTTCATCGTCGCCCTCGGTGCCGGCATCGTGTTCCAGCCATAGATATCGAATATCGGAAATGGCCAGGGCGCACATGGCCAATGCGGGCAACAGCATTGGCGGAATAATGTGAACTATCGAGCGGTCAATCAGATTCAGCGTGGTGTAGATAAAGCCGACAATTACCAGAATACCCACCAAACTGACCAGCGCGAATTGCATGGCCGAGCCTTGATGCATATCGGAAAGCTCGTCGCGTCGCGGGTTCTGCCGTCGGAATGCAGTCATGCCCCATACTTCGCCGCCGATCCACAACAGCGCCGCGATCGCTGCCACGATTACTCCGAGCAGGTTATTGCCAATAAGAGCCATCAGCATGCAGGCAATGGCACCTATGGATTCAAGGATGGCACAAAAGCAGATATACCGATTAAAAGTCATGGCCGCCTCCGTGAATTATGCGAGCGATATTGAATTGCATACGCAATTATAAAGTTAGGGGGTAACCCCTTGTGTGGTGGTTAGACCAACCGGCGGAGGCTCTTTGCGTAGACCGAGAATAATCGCAATCAGTAATTGTTATGAGCGATCCAGTAGTTGTACGCTGCGACGATGCCGCCGTAGCGCTGCTCGCAATAGCTGATGAACCACTTGAACTGGGTCTTGTAGTTGGTCTGCCAGTCCGCACCGGCGGAAGCCATCTTGCTACCGGGGTAGGCTTGACCCAAGCCATAAGCACCAGACGTGGGGTTGGTGGCGGTGGGGCTCCAACCGGACTCGTGGTTGATGATGTAGTTCGCAGCGGTGAAGTCCGCTTCGCTATACCCGTTGTCCAACAGATACTGATGCGCCCAGGACTGCACTTCTCCAGCCGGAACAGTGGTGCCGAGATCGGCTGACGACGGCGACTTGGTGGAACCAGTGCCCACCAGGATCACCTTATCCACCGGGGCCTTCTTGACCCATGAGGCGAATACGTTGGAAGAGACGACCTTGTCGCCGGCTCGCTTGACCAGCGAGGTGGTCTCCATAATGCCTTTCTGGCCCTCGGTCTCGACCTTTTCCTGACCCTTGGGCAGGCTGCTGGTCTCCTTGCGCACTTCATTGAAGGCGATCTCGGTATCGCTGGTCTCCACATCGGCATCCGCGCGATTAATGGTGACCACGGTGGCCTCGGTGACCTTGGATTTCAGCGAGGGAGATACGGCATCATCCGGGTCAAGCGTGATATCACCCGTCTCCAGCACGTCCTTGACGGTGGTCATGTTGGCTTTTTCGCCAAGTACTACGCGCGAATCGCCATTAATCTTCACCGTAACGAACGTGGTGTTCTTGTCGGCGCTGTTGATTGCGCCACGAGTGGCAGAACGGGATGCGGCCGAATCGGTGGCGGAGAACGAAGTGATGGTGGAAATCGGCTTCACATCATCAGCATGGTAGAAACTGCGCGACACCAATCCCGCCGCGCCGAGCAGACCTGCCGCGGCCACCACAGCCGCGATCTTCATCCACTGGCGCTTGTTCAACGGTCTGAGCATACGGGTCGGCTTGGCATGTCTCGTCATTGCGCTCCTTGATCGGATTTCACACTGCCCACCATGATAGGCGGCGCAGTGGATGAAGGAAAATCAGGCTCAGGCCTGCTGGTCGGCACCGGACTGGGCGGCCTTGGCGGCGGCCAGGTCGAGCGCCTTGGCCTGGGCGATCAGATCGTCGAGATCGGCGGCCTGCAGCGCGCCGGCCTGCTGGAAGATGACCTCGCCCTGCTTGGCGATCATCAGCGTGGGCACCGCCTGGATGCCGGCGGCCTGGGCCAGATCCTGGTTGGCGTCGATATCAACCTTGACGAAGGCGATGTTCGCGTTCTCCGGCTCGTTGGAGGCCGCCTCGAAAATCGGGCCGAACGCGCGGCACGGGCCGCACCAGGTGGCCCAGAAGTCAACGAACACGATTTCGTTGTCGGTGATGGTCTTCTCGAAATCGGCGGAGGTGATGGCGGTGGTTGCCATGATGTTCCCTTCTTTTGTGTTTTCCTTGGCATCGCCGTACGGCCCTCATGCGTGGCCGCCGGGCGATTGCCTTATTCATGCAATACGTCTTGGCGCTTGGGGCCGTGCGGTTCGTGGCCGTCGGCTCCCTGCTGGCTACCAGCTTCCCAGCACCACCCAACATTTGTGTCGTATTTTCCGCCGCCGGCCAAACGTTTCCCAAGATTTCGCCGTAAGGTGACGCGTGGCGTGATTTTGCGCGCAATAATGGGATGCATGCCAGTCATGAATGATGAAGTGCCCGACGAGGGCGATTATGATGCCGGCCGTGGCCGCGGCGAATTCGACAACATCACGCCCGAGGACTTCATCCACGGAGGCGGTTCCGGTCACGGCAACCCGCCGGGCTGGCTGGGGCCGTCCGACATCAACCGGGCGCGCCATCAGATGCCCATCGCGTATGTGGAGATCGTGCCCGTACGCACCGATGAGATGGGCCGCATCTCCCAGGTGGGCTCGCTGCTGCGCGTATCCGAGGACGGGTCGATCGAGCGTACGCTGATCACCGGCCGTGTGCTGTACCACGAGACGTTGCGCGAGGCCATCGCCCGCAATGTGGCCAAGGACCTGGGCGATATCGCCTTGCCGCTGCTGCCGATCGGGCTCCAGCCGTTCACCGTGGCCGAATTCTTCCCCACGCCGGGACTAAGCGAATACTACGATCCGCGCCAGCACGCCATCGCACTGTGCTACGTGGTGCCTATCGCCGGCGACTGCAAGCCGCAGGATGAGACGCTGGATGTGGAATGGGTGGATCCCAAGAGCGACGTAATGGACACGTTCGTGGCGCAGATGGTCAACGGCCATGGGCGCATCGTGCGACAGGCGTTGGCCTGGGCCGGAATCTGACAGTTGTTTTGCCTTCCGTTGGAGGGGATGGCGCGTAGCGACGGAGGGCGGTCCGCGTTGAGACCGCTCCCAGCCGACTGTGCCGACAGCTCCGCCAGTGGGGCGCGAATGTGAAGGAGTAATTCATGGCAATCGAATTGGCCAATCATATCTACCGCGACGGCGAAGGCGTGCCGGTGGTGCTGATGAACGCCTACCCGGTGGACCACCGCATGTGGGACGTGTGCGCGAAGGCGCTCGCCGACTTCGCCGACCTGAACGACGTGCCGGACTTCCCGATCTGGGCTCCGGACATGGCCGGCTCCGGCGCATCCCCGGTGCCGAGCGACGCCGATTCGGGCCCCCGCATGGCGAACGGCGCGTACAGCGAGGCGTTGGATCGCCTGGCCGGAGCCTACGTGGACCTGATCAAGGCCGCCGGCTATGAGCAGGCGATTTGGGTCGGGCTGTCGATGGGCGGCTACGTGGCGATGGACATCCAGCGCCTGTACCCCGAAACGGTGGCCGGACTGGCCTTGTGCGACACGATGGCCGCGTCCGACGGCGTGGGCGGAGAGAACCGACTGAAGATGGCGGACGCCGCCGAACAGACGAACTCGGTCGAACCGGTGATGCACTTCGCGCAGCCGGCCGATGGCGATTCCACCGTCAAGAAGACTCCTGAATTCATCGCGACCATGACCGGCTGGATCAACGAACAGAACCCGGCTGGTCTGGCCTGGCGTCAGCGCATGACCTACGGACGTCCTGAACTGGGGGCGGTGCCGGAAACGATCAGCGCACCGAGCCTGGTGGTATCCGGCGAACTGGACCCCTCCAGCAATCCGAGTGTGATGCGGCCGCTCGCCGAACGAATCACCGGCGCTGAATTCATAGATATTCCGGACTGCGGCCATTTCAGTGCCGTCGAACATCCGGATACCGTGGCGCGAGCACTGCTCTCGCTCGTCAAGCGCGTGCAGAGCGCGCAGAAGAACGCATAGGAGACTTCGATGACCGCTGACATTCATTTCTCGCCTCTGGCACTGACCCATGCGCTGCCGTTCCTGCCGCTCGCACAAGGTGACATCGACTATCAGGTGGACCGGCGCAGCGAACCCGGCCTGATCGACGAGCTGTTGGCCGAGCCGACCACCAAAGTCGTGCTTACGCGCGGCGGACTTGTCGCCGTACCGCGCGGCCAAGGCGAGCTTGTGGACTATGAGAACGTGAAAATGCGGCTCGCCACGTTGCCGGGTGCCTATGTGTCCGCCGAACTGGCGCGCTACCCCGAAGCGGTCGCCATGTTCCTTGGCTCCTATGTCGGGGCGCGCGGCGAATCCGTGGTCGCCGTGGATATCACGCGCGTGCCGGAAGCCGGCGTTCCCGGTGTTGGCGGGATTGCCGGTGTTGGCGGTGCCGTCGGCGGCGTGCTCGGCACCCAGGATTCCGGCACTGTGGACGGCGCGCTGGGCAAGAACGGCATCAGCGGAGGTGCTGCCGCCGGAATACGGCAGCCGGGAAACGCCAAGGGTAATGGCGGCGTAGCCGCAGCCAAAATCGCCGGGCCGCTCGGTGTACCGGATTCGGCCGGGCAAGGTGCGGACGATGCCTTCGATGATTCGGTCGGCGCGCCCGTACAGCCCTTGGCCCCGAAGCCCACGCTGCTGCAACAGGCCGTGACCCGGTTCGACTGGGTGGACCTGCGCGGATTTGCCCCTCACTCCAACGCGCGCGAGGCCGGGCAAGCCACCAGTGCCATCACCTTAAGCATCTGGCACAGCCGCCAGCGGTTCTGCCCCACCTGTGGCGCGGCGGTCCGGCCGGCGCTCGCCGGATGGGCGCAGCGATGCACCAACGAGGCGGACGGCAACCGTGTGCTGTTCCCGCGCGTGGAGCCGGCGGTCATCACCGCCATCGTGGACGGGCACGACCGTCTGCTGCTGCAACACAACGCGGCATGGAAGGATTCGAGGCTGTATTCGGTGTCCGCCGGATTTGTGGAGGCGGGGGAGAACCTTGAACACGCCTGCCGCCGCGAGGCCATGGAAGAGACCGGCATCAAGCTTGGCGAGGTGCGGTACCTGGGCTCGCAGCCGTGGCCGTTCCCGGCTTCGCTGATGATGGCGTTCAAGGCACATGCGATCACCACCGACGCGCGTGTGGACGGCGAGGAGACCATGACCGCGCGATGGGTCACACGCGACGAATACACGGCCGAGCTCATCGCCGGCCGTATGGCGGCGCCGGGCCGCGCCACCATCGCCCGCTACATGATTGAGGAATGGCTCGGTCGCGAGCTGTGACGGACCGCGAAGATAGGTTAGGCTTATGACTATGAGTGATGACAACGAAAACGAACAGCCGCTGAACCTCGACATTCCCGACCATCTCGAATACTCCGAGGAGCATGCGTGGGTGGACCGTTCGGTCGACCCCGCAATCATCGGCATCACCGAATACGCCGCCGACCAGCTTGGCGAACTTGTGTTTGTGGATCTGCCTGAGCCTGGCGCCCGTGTGGAGGCCGGCGACGAGATCGTGGAGCTTGAATCCTCCAAGGCCGTCCAGCCGCTGATCAGCCCCGTGGCGGGTACGGTCAAGTATGTGAACCGTGACGTGGCGGACGACCCGTCCGTGGTCAACGGCGATCCGTACGGCGAAGGCTGGCTGCTGAAGGTCGAGCTTGACGACGATGAGCCGGAGCTGCTGAGCGCCGACGAATACGCGAAGGTCGTGCGGTAGTTCCTTTTGAGCTCCCCTCTCTGAGGGGAGCCAAGAAAATGAGGCGTATGGCCTATATTGGTGTCTATGAGAAGCCCACGCGAGGATTTTGAGGCGGCAGGCAAGCGACTGCCTTGGGATGCTGCTGCTCGCAGTGCAGCGCTGTCCGCCACCGCGCCAGTCTCTGACGTCAAGGCATCCGCCAATGGCGCCGACAATGCCAGCAATGCTGAACATTCCGATGACATGCCCACCGTGCCGATTCCCGCACGCAAGGCTGCCACGACGTTCGACACCCCCTCCAAGCGTGAGCGCATCGAGGTCAAGCCGCCGATCACCCGATTCATACGTCGTGCCGTCACCCGCGTGTTCGGTGTATGGTCACGCATCTCCACTCAGGTGGTGCGCCAATGGGACTGGTATCCGCGAGTGGAACCCTATGTGGGTTATGGTACCGGCGATTACTCGCGTCTGATCTGCCGCACGGTATACGCCCCCAGGCACGCGCAATCCGGCGAACTGATCCGCGGCATCCGCGGCATGCTTGCCATACCCGCGCCGCGCACCCACGTGCAGGCCAGCATTGATGACATGCCGCTCAACACCGTGCAGATCGGCGTCTCCGAGGTCTATGACAAGGTGGACCGCACGCGCGATCTCGGCAGCGAATACGCCATCTCCGATTCCGCCGGATATCTCGACCTCGTGGCCGAGCATCGTCTGGTGCCCGGCATCCATCGCGTCTCCTACAGCGTGGCCAACCGCAAACCCGTGAGCGCCAACCTGTACACCATCCCCGCCAGTGCCAAAGTCGGCATCATCTCCGATGTGGACGACACCATCATGATCACGCAGGCCCCGGTGCCATGGAAGGCCGCGTACAACCTGCTGTTCCTCGACCCCAAGAAGAAAGCCTCCGTGCCGGGCATGAGCGTGCTGTTCACCCGCATCGCCGACTTGTTCCCCGGCGCACCGTTCTTCTATCTTTCGACATCGCCCTGGAATGTGGAGAGTTCGATTCGCAACTTCATCACTGACCATGGTTTTCCCGAAGGCCCGCTGCTGCTGCGCGACCTCGACCCGAGGCCCAAGACCTTCGTACCCACCGGCCCCCAGCACAAACTTGAGTTTGCCGAACAACTTATGGCCGACTTCCCAGACATGAAGTTCATTCTGGTGGGCGATGACGGGCAGAAAGACCCGACCACGTACGCCACCATCGCCCGCAGATATCCCGGACGTGTACTGGCGATCGTCATTCGTGAGTTGAGCCCGCGCGAATCAACCGGATTGGCGTCGGTGACGGGGCTCACCTCGACCCAGCCGACTCCGGTAACCGATGTGCCAGTATTCACCGGCACCACCGGCTCGAACATTCTGAAGACCATGCTGCCGTATCTGAAGACGGTGTTGCGATAGGCGCGGCGTGATGAACACTGAATGCGTCCCGGTGCGGTGCCTCGCCTATAATCGCGTGGTATGACTGACGAGAGCACAAACGCCGCGGCCGCGATGCCGCCTTACGCCAAGCGCGAGCCGAAGCGCCGCGAATTCCACGGTGACGTTTTCGAAGACGATTACGAGTGGATGCGAGACAAAGACTCCGATGATGTGCGCAGCTACGTAGCTGCCGAAAACCAGTACTGCGAGCGTCGCATGGCGCATCTGGCGGATTTCCGGCATACGTTGTTTGAAGAGCTGAAATCGCATGTGGAAGAGACTGATATGTCGGTTCCCACGCGCGTCAATGATTACTGGTACTTCACCCGCACGCAGCAGGGCAAACAGTATGGCGTGCAATGCCGCATCCCCGTGCGCGATGCCGATGACTGGGACCCGCCGGTCGTGGATCCGCAAGGCGCGCCCGGCTCCATGCCCGGTGAACAGGTCGTTTTTGATGCGAACAAGGAATCCGAGGGACATGACTTCTTCCGGCTCGGCGGCTTGGATCTGAGCAAGGACGGCCGTTGGATGCTGTACGGCGTGGATGTTGCGGGAGACGAACGATATGATTTCCGCATTCGCGACCTTGCCGGGCTGGAGACCGGGGAGCCGGTCAGCGAACTGCCCGAACAGTTCACCGGCATTGGCAGCGCATGCTTCACGCCGGACGGCCAATGGGTGTTCTGGGTGGAATTGGACGATTCCTGGCGGCCGCTCGCTGTGTGGCGGCATCGTGTTGGCACGGCGGTCGAATCGGATGTGTGCGTGTACCGAGAAACCGATGAACGGTTCTGGGTGGGCGTTGGCATCAGTTTTGATGAGCGCAATATCGTGATCGGCACCGGTTCCAAAACCACCACCGAAGTGCTGATGCTGCCGGTGGCCACGCCTGAAGGCGAATTCCAAGCTTTCATTCCGCGTCAGAACGATATTGAATATGATGTGAGCTTTGCCTGTTTTGAAGGCGCGGGGGAGAACGGTGCGGATGTGCCACTCGCCGTGGTCTATCACAACGCCGCCAATCCGAATTTCGAAATCGACGTCATTGACATGCGTGGCCATGAGCCGCCGTACCGACTCGGCGAAGGCGTGTGCATTGCCGCCGGGTCGCCGTACGGCTGTGAACATGGTGAGCCGGATAAGCCGATTACCGAGGCATACTTCAACGCCGTCAATCCGGCGATATTGCAGGGTGCCCACGGTCTGGGCATCGAAGGCATTGCGTTGCATCGCAACTTTGTGTCCCTGAGCTACCGTGCCGACGGCCAGCCGCACGTGGCATACATGACCAAGAGCGCGGCTGCCGCCGACTTCCTGGCCGGACGGCCGTGGCGGTTTACGGAATTGCTGCCGCCTGCCCTGGAGGACGACTGGGACATGGTTGCCGACGATCGCGAAAACTTCACCGGCGATCATGGCGAAATCTTGTGGACCGAAGATGAGGCCCCCACGGATCACACGTCATCTTCCGATGGTGCTAGCGACGACCACCTGCCCGGTGAGACCCGGCGCTTGTACACCATCGGCGTCGGCGGCAACCCCTCGTATGAGGCGCCGCGCATGCGCTACTCGTTCGCCAGCTACACCCGCCCGGGCGAGTTGCACGAAATCGATCCCGCCACCGGTGAAGATGCGCTGCTGAAGCGAGCCACCGTGTTGGGCAACTTCAATCCACGCGATTACATGGAACGCCGTGTGTGGATTACCGCGCGCGACGGCGAACGCATTCCTGTTTCCCTCGTCTGGCACCGCGATTGCCCGGCGCAGGATTCGCCGATGTTCATTACCGGATATGGTGCATACGAGATTTCCTCCGATCCGGGGTTCTCGGTCTCTCGTCTGAGCATGTTGGATCGCGGTGTGCTGTACGCCGTGCCGCATATTCGTGGCGGCGGCGAAATGGGACGCGCCTGGTATGAGCAGGGGCGCAGACTGAACAAGAAGCATTCCTTTGAGGACTTCGTGGACGCCACACGCGCGCTGCAGAAGGCGCATTTGGCTGATGCTTGGCGCACCGTGGCCAACGGCGGATCCGCTGGCGGCCTGCTGATGGGCGCGATTGCCAATATGGCGCCCGAATGCTACGCCGGTGTTGAGGCGGATGTGCCGTTCGTGGACGCGTTGACCTCCATTCTTGACCCGGACTTGCCGTTGACCGTCACCGAATGGGACGAATGGGGAGACCCGTTGCATGACCCTGAGGTGTATCAGTATATGAAGTCGTACACGCCATACGAGAATGTGCCGGTCGCCGTGCTCGAGGGCGGCAACGACGAGGCTGCCGGTGACGGCAGTGCTGATGGGGCTGCCACCGGCGCGGTCGCCGCCGCGCAATTCCCGAGAATCTTCATTACCACCTCGATGAACGACACCCGCGTGCTGTACGTCGAGCCGCTCAAATGGCTGGCCCGTTTGCAGTCCGCCGGCGTGGACGCGGTGGCCAAGATTGAGGTCGAGGCCGGTCACGGCGGTCTATCCGGGCGTTACAAGCAATGGGAAGAGGTTTCCTATGAGAACGCTTGGTGCATGGATGTGATGGGGCTCGCTCATTAGGCCATGTCCACTAGCTGAGCGGGTTCGGGCCGGCAGGTGATAGCGCGAGTAGGCTCCTTGAACTATGGCAAAGACATATAAAATCGCCGTTATTCCCGGCGACGGTATTGGCAAGGAAGTCACTCCGTGGGCTCAGAAGGCTTTGGAAAAGGCCGCTGAAGGCGTAGCTGACTTCGAGTACGAGAACTTCGACTTGGGTGCCGAGCGCTATCTGCGCGATGGTGCGATCCTGCCCGAGGACGAAGAGGAGCGCATCAAGGCCAACGACGCGATTCTGCTCGGTGCCGTGGGCGATCCGCGCATCAAGGCCGGCATTCTGGAACGCGGCCTGCTGCTCAAGCTCCGCTTCGACCTCGACCAGTACGTGAACCTGCGCCCCTCCAAGCTGTACAAGGGCGTCACCTCGCCGCTCGCCAACCCCGGCGACATCGACTTCGTGGTGGTACGTGAAGGCACCGAAGGTCTGTACTGCGGTGCCGGCGGCGCGGTGCGCCGCAACACCCCGCAGGAGGTGGCCACCGAGGTGTCCATCAACACCGCATACGGTGTGGAGCGTGTGGTGCGTTACGCCTTCAAGCTCGCTATGAAGCGCAAGAAGCACGTCACCCTGGTGCACAAGAAGAACGTGCTCGTCAACGCCGGTGATATGTGGCAGCGCATCGTCGACAAGGTCGGCGAGGAATACCCTGAGGTCACCCACGACTACCAGCACATTGATGCGGCCACCATCTTCCTGGTCTCCGACCCGAGCCGTTTCGATGTGATTCTCACCGACAACCTCTTTGGCGACATTCTGACCGATGAGGCCGGCTCCGTGGTGGGCGGCGTGGGCTACTCCGCCTCCGGCTGCATCAACGCCTCCGACGAGTTCCCGTCCATGTTCGAGCCGATTCACGGTTCCGCTCCGGACATCGCCGGTCAGAACAAGGCCAACCCGACCGCCGCCATCCTCTCCGCCGCCATGCTGCTCGAGCATCTCGGCTTTGATGATGCGGCCAAGAAGATCCATACCGCCGTCGAAGCGGACATCGAGGAGCTCGGCTCCACCGTGCGCTCCACCGACCAGGTCGGCAAGGACATTCTGGCCCGCATGTGACCTCAAACTTGGCTCCCCTCGCTGAGGGGAGCCAGAAAACTCTCTATACTGAGTTGCATGCAAATGCGACATGGGGAATGCAAAACCGTTGGCAGCAAACTAGTCGCCGTGACCGTATCCGTCGATGATGACGGCACCGCACAGTCATGCCATATCAGCGGTGATTTCTTTATTGAATCAGTTTCGGATGCCGAATCTCATGCTTTGTTGCATGACCTGGAACGAGCTCTAATTAGCGATGATTCATTGCGGTCCGTATTGGACGCCCATCCTAGTTGCCAAATTATCGGCACAGATGAAATTGCCATCAAAACCGCATACAGCCGAGCCGTAAGCAGCAACTTACCCCCGCTGGCGGGGGCTCCAGCGCAGCGGGTGGGGGTGGGCAGCCCCGATGCGCCGAACATCCCAGCATCCATCAATACACAAACCAAGCAGCCCGACAAAAGCTCTGAATACCGGGAGCGCTGGAACGCCCTCAAGCCTCAACTCACCGTGATCCACGGCCATCCGCGTACTCCGGACGAGCAAATGGCCATTGACGAGACCTGGGCGCGTGAAGTCGCAGCAGGAACACGACAGCCGACCATCCGATTATGGGAGTGGGCGGGCCCGGCTGTGGTCATCGGCCGTTTCCAATCGGCCCAGGACGAGGTGAATCTGGACATTGCCAAGCAGCTCGGCTTCGACGTGGTACGCCGTTGCACGGGTGGCGGAGCGATGTTTATCGAACCGGGCAACACCATTACCTATTCTCTGTATGCGCCGCTCGATTTCGTTCAGGGCGTAAGCATCGAAGAATCCTACCGGCTCTGTGACTGGTGGCTGGTCGAAGCGCTGCGCGAACTTGGCTTGGATGTGCGGTTCGCGGGCCTCAATGATATCGCCTCGCAGTACGGCAAGATCGGGGGAGCGGCGCAGCGGCGCTTCCCCGTAGGCTCAGGCGGCGCGGTGCTGCACCATGTGACCATGGCGTATGACATCGATGCGGCCAAGATGAGCCGTGTGCTCAACACCAGTCGCGAGAAGATGTCAGACAAAGCGGTGAAATCAGCGGTCAAACGCGTGGACCCGATGAAAAGCCAGACGGGTCTCAGCCGCGAACACATCGTCGAGCACCTTATTGACTGGTTTGCGGCGTGATTTCACCGATGGCCGTATACGATTTTGCCGGTGGCCGTGCGCGGTTTTGTCATGGGCGAGCGCGGTAACCGCGACAGTGCCGTTTTTCGCGGTAACGCATTCGTCAGCATGCCGTACGGCTATCGGATCGTGCCACACATGAAGTGACGAATGAGGGCATGCTCCTGACGAAACCTGTGGGGGCGCGTTACAATATGACGGATGGGCGACGACGGTCATAGGACAATAAGGATGGTGCGATGAGCTTGGAAACGCCAAACGCTTTTGCTGACGAGGAAAACATCCTGTTGCATACGGCATTGTTCAAGCAGGTATCGCCAGCCGAAGCCGAGGAGCTGTTGCCGCATTTGAAGCATGCGACGTTCGATAAAGGCGACTATATCTTCTCCGAAGGCGATACCGATCAGCGCATGTATTTACTGGAGCAGGGGCGCGTCAAGCTGATTCGCACTTCTTCCGATGACCGCGTGCAGCTGCTGTCCATCCACGCGCCGGGCGAAGTGCTTGGCGAGATTCCGGTATTCGACCCTCATGGTGGCCCGCGCACCGCGTCCGCGGTGTCCATGAGCCATGGCACGCGCGTGGTCTGGCTGGAGCATGATGCCCTGTTCGCATGGCTTGATGAGCATCCGCGTGTGGCCATCGACATGTTGCAGGTCATGGCCAACCGCCAGCGCGGCAACAACGAACGCATCTCCGACTTGGTATTCATGGATGTGCCGGCGCGTCTGGCCAAGACATTGCTCAACTTGGGCTCACGTTTCGGCGAGCCGGTGGAACAGGGCCTCAAAGTGCCGCATGACCTGACTCAGGAAGAGCTGGCCCAACTGGTGGGCTCCAGTCGTGAGACCGTGAACAAGGCGTTGATGGACTTTTCCAACCGCGGATGGATCGCACGTGACGGCCGATCGATCATCATCTTCCAGCCAGGTATGCTGATTCGACGCTCGCGGCGCTGACCGTTCGGCTGACTTCCAGCCAATGTTACGCTAGTGCGATTCTTGTGATGATATGTTCACGGGAGCTGACCGTAAGCCCGGTTGGTAGGGCACCCCATTTAGAATGGGGCCCATGCCCAAAAAGAAGTCCCTCACTCTCCAACGTGTGCTTGTTCTCCTCTTGGCCTATATCATGCTTGCCGTCTGCGGTGGCGTGGCGGCCAGCGTGTTGTTTGTACCGGGTGTGGTCGGTGCCAATAAAGCCGCCAAAGCGGTGATTCCGTCGCTCAAGGTAGAAAACGTGGACTTCGACGTGACTAGTCTGCCCCAGAAGTCGACGATGTACGCGCGAGACGGTTCCACCGTTATCGCGACGTTCTACAACCAAAACCGTATCGTCGTGCCGCTGAAGAAGATTTCCAAAACCATGCAGCAGGCAGTGGTGGCGCGCGAAGACCGTCGATTCTGGACTCACGCCGGCGTCGATGTGCAAGGCGTGATGCGTGCGTTCGTGCAGACCTACCTCGTCAAAGGCTCCCAGCAGGGTGGTTCGTCGCTGACCCAGCAGTACGTCAAGAACGTGCTGCTGATGCAGGCGATCGAGGATGACGATTCGATCGCCCAGTACCATGCCACTGAAGACACCATCGCCCGTAAGATTCGCGAGATGCTGATTTCCGTGCAGATGGAAAAGAAGTATTCCAAGGCCGAGATTCTGCAGGGCTATTTGAACATCGCCCAGTTCGGCAACAACCTGTATGGCGTGGAAACCGCGGCCCAGCGCTACTTCAGCGTGTCCGCCGCCGATTTGAACGTGGTGCAGTCCGCCACCATCGCGGCTATCACCAAGAACCCAAGCCTGTACGATCCGCTGGTCGAAGAGAACCAGAAGGAAAGCGAAAACCAACGCAATATCGTGCTCAAGCTGATGCTGCAGGAAGGATACATCACCCAGGACCAGTACACCGAAGCTGTGAACACGCCGTTGAAGGACACGCTGAAAGTACAGGACGTGAATGTCGGCTGTCAGGACACTGGCGATTACGCGTACTTCTGCGATTTTGTGGTGCATCGCATCCAGAACTCCGAAGAATTCGGCAAGACTCGTGCCGAGCGTAACAAGCTGCTGCAGGAGGGTGGCCTGAAAATCGTCACCACGCTGGATGTGGAAGCGAATTCCACGATGATGGAGACCGCGCGTAATACCATTCCACCGGACGATCCCAGCGGCATGGAGATAGCCATGGCCGCAGTCAAACCGGGAACCGGCGAAGTGCTGAGCTTTGGCCTGAATCGTTACTATGACGCCACTCCGGCAGCCGCGAACGATCCCACCAGGACGAGCCAGAACTATGCCGTCGATTTGGCGGATGGCGGTGGTTCTGGTTGGACCATCGGTTCGTCCTGGAAGCCGATCAACCTGATTGCGTGGATGGAAGCGGGCCATTCCATCAACGACAACCTCCAGACCTCGACGTCATACCCCACTACGGACTTCGCCTGCAGTAACTATTCGGGCGGTGCCGATTCGTGGAACGTGTCGAACGCCATGGGCGCAGGTACAGTGAACCCGGAAAGCCCATTCCTCGGTCTGGTCCGTTCGCATAACACTACTCAGGCTTCCATGGGTGCCATCCTCAAACTGTGCAAGGTGGCGGACACCGCGACTGAACTGGGATACCATGACGCCGCCACGGGTGAGACCATCGACAAAACCCAGGTGTATACACCATCCATGATGATCGGCTCGGTGAATGTGTCCCCGCTGACCATGGCGAGCATCTTCGCCGTATACGCCTCGAATGGTGTGCAATGCAACCCGATTGCCATCAGCAAGGTGACCGATAAGGACGGCAACGATCTCAAGGTTCCATCCGCGAACTGCCATCAGGCGGTGGATAAGGACATCATCCAAACACTCGCTTATACCCTGAACCAAGGTACGGTGCGGCCGGATGGTGCCGGTTGGTCATTCAGATTGGCTGACGGGCGTAAGTCGTTTGGTAAGACCGGTACCAGTGAGGATCTTGCGGTGTCCGGTGGATCGTTCATTCCTAATCAGATTGCGGCGTTCGCTGTGGTCGGCGATGCACAGAACCCGTACACCAACCGTATTTCCAACATTGCCATCAACGGCCGGTACAACAGCTATTGGGATGGTTCGACAATCGCGGCTCCGGCCGTTACCAACTTCTTCAATAGCTACATTTCCAAGAAGAAAATACCGATTGACAACGATTACGGCCAGCCCGTCTCGAAGTACACCACGACTGGCAAGTATCTGGGCATTGGCGGACGAACGTTCAGCGTGCCGCAGACCACTACGAATGGCAACAGCCAATCGCAGAGCAGCAACAATCAGTCTCAGTCGCAGAACACTGGGCAAAACAACACCCAAACCCAGGGCACCAATTCAGAGCAGTCGAATGATGGCCAGTGATTGGTGATTGGCGTTTGACATTTGGTGATTGCAGGCCGGCTGAGTCTACGTAACATGGCCGACTGCGATACCCAAATTACGTAGTTTGCGGGCGTTACCTGTTTCAGGTGACGCCCGTTTTACAATACTTAATGACAACGCCATCGCGTTCATCGAATATTTGCCATGAACGTGCATCGGAAAGGGGAACGATGAGCAACGACGATCTGACGCATGAGAATTTTGATTTTCGTGGATTCGACGTGCCGGATCTCAAAGCGGTGACGCTGGCTTCGTCTTCGGACGGCGATCAGTCCAAGCAGCCGAAGACCAAGCACGAGGATGCATCGAAGAACCGTAAGCACGGTAAGAAGAAGTCAAAATCCGACGCACGGTCCAAGAAGCGGGCCGGCGCGGGCAAGACGAGCGAATCGTTCGATGATTATGAGGATTATGAGGAAAGGGAAGCTGTGAGCAAGGCAGATAAGAAAGTCAGCAAGGACCGTCCGGGGCTGTTTGCGCCAATGACGCTGCGCGAGGTGACCGTGCGTAATCGTATTTGGTTGCCGCCGATGTGCACGTATTCGTCGTTCGCCCGCGATGGTAGGCCCACGCCGTTCCACTACCAGCATTACGTGTCTCGCGCGTTCGGCGGATTCGGCATGGTGATTGTCGAATCCACCGCCGTGGCTCCTGAGGGGCGTATCACGCCGTGCGATCTGGGCCTGTGGGAAGACGGGCAGATTGATGCTTGGCGCTGGATCGTGGACGGTATTCGCGAGGCGGGTGCGGTGCCTGCCATCCAGCTCAACCATGCGGGGCGTAAGGCTTCGACTGGTTGCTTTGCCGTTGGTTACGACGGTCAGAGCGTGCCGGAGGAGGCGGGCGGCTGGCCTACCATGGCACCGTCTGAAATCGCGTTCGGTGGGTTGCGTACGCCGCGCGCGCTGTCCGTGGATGAGATTCATGGTCTGGTCGGCGCGTTCGCCGCGGCGGCGGGCCGTGCGGTGGCCGCCGGCTTCCAGGCGATTCAGATTCATGCCGCGCATGGCTATCTGATTTCTCAGTTCCTTGACCCGCTGAGCAATGAGCGTGATGACGAATATGGTGGCGATTTGACCGGTCGCTCTCGGTTCCTGGTCGAGGTTGTGGATGCCGTGCGTGGGGCCGTCCCTGAGGGCGTGCCGGTTCTGGTGCGCATTTCGGCCACGGATTGGGCCGCCGGCGGTTGGGATTTGGACCAGACCATCGCACTATCCAAGGTGCTGAAGGAGCATGGCGTCGATGTGATGGACGTGTCCACCGGCGGCATCATGTCGGGAGTGTCGATTCCGGTCAAGCCGAACTATCAGGTGCCGTTCTCCGAGCAGGTCAAGGCCAAGGCCGATATTCCGGTGACCGCGGTGGGTCTTATCACCAAGCCGAAGCAGGCGGCCAAGATTCTGGCCCATGGCGAAGCCGATGCCGTGGAGATTGGCCGCGCCGCATTGCGTGATCCATACTGGCCGTTGCGTGCAGCCAACAAGCTGGGCATACCGTCCACCGAGATCCCCTACGCCCCGCAATACGTGGCCGGTGCGTACTAAATCCTCATGGGGCGGTAACTTTCCCATGGGGCGGTAAAACCCTCATGGGGCGGTAACCCAAAACGGCGGTATTCTGCGGAATGTGAAATTTGGCTAACCGCCCCATGGGTAATAGGGCAATATGTGAGTTCACTCCACGTCTACGCCGACGGCGTCGGAGACGTGCTCGAATCCGTCGCGGCGCAGCAGCTGGGGACAATCACCGCCCCATGAGGGTTTTACCGCCCCATGGGTAATAGGGCAATATGTGAGTTCACTCCACGTCTACGCCGACGGCGTCGGAGACGTGCTCGAATCCGTCGCGGCGCAGCAGCTGGGCCAGACCGCGCTTCAACACGGTAATCTGCTGCGGGCCTCGGTACATCAGCGAACTGATGAACATGACCAAGCTGGAGCCGGAACGAATCTTCGCATAGGCTTGCTCGGGGGTAAAGACGCCACCGATGCCGGCGATAGCGAACCGGTCGCCATACTCTTTATACACCTTGCGAATCAGCTCGGTGCTGGCGTTGGTGCACGGGCCGCCGGACAGGCCGCCCTCCCAATCGCGCGGAATCTCGAGGCCGGTGCGGTCCTTCTGCAGATTGGCGATGGACAGCCCCTGCACATTGTGCTCGGCCAGCACATCGAGCAGTTCCTTGTACTCGCCCCACGGCTTGTTCAACGGCATCTTGACCAGCGTGGGCTGCGGGCGGTCGATCTTGTCGAGCGCCGTAAACAGACGGTCGAGCGCTTCCGGAGTCGCGGTGAACGGTTCGCCGACGTGCGTGTTCGGGCAGGAGACGTTGACCTCCACCATCGCGGTGCGGCCGGCGGCGCGGCGCATTGAAATGCAGTAATCCTCAATGCCTTCGTCCAAATCGCCGCACTGGTCGTCGTTGGTGCGGGCGATCGACACAGACAGCTGCATCTGGCGGGCCTGAGTCCAAGCCTTCTCGGCGCGCTCGATGACCTTGTCCGAACCGATGTTGGCGAGGCCGACGTGCACCATCATCGAATCGTATTCAGGCAGACGGTGGAACCACGGTTTGGCGTTGCCCGGGCAGGGGCGCGAGGTGGTGGAGCCTACGGTTTCGAAGCCGAAGCCGGCGTGGTCCAGCACCACGGGCATCTCGCAGTTCTTGTCGAGGCCGGCGGACAGGCCGAACGGGTTGGTGAAATCGACGCCCATCACATTCGTTTCCAGAATGGGGTCGGTGTAGTCGAGCATCAGCTGTTCGGCGAGCAGCAGCGGCGGGACGTTCTTGACGACGTGGCAGAACTCGATCATCTGATCGTGTGCCTCATCGGGGCGGTGGTTGAACACGAAGTTCGGTTTGATGATGTGCTTGTAGCCGAAGGTGAACAGATCGGTGGTGGCTTTGTTGACGGCGTTGTGCCAGAAGCTTTCAGAAACGTAAGTCATACCGCCTATTGTCTCACGCTTGGGCCGGTGCGGCTAGGTGATTCCTACCTAGGCGAATTGGGGAAGGGGGCTACCGCTGTGAGAATATCGGTTCGCGCAATGTGCGATTTTGCGCGGTTTTGTGGAAATGAACACCTGAATTGCCCGGGATTTTCGAGAGATTGTCCCCAAAACGCTCAAGCCGGTTTGGTTTGTGAGCTTTTGTGTGCGATAATGTTCGCATGATTTCGTCACAACGTCAGCACCTCATCTTGAGCAGGTTGCGCACACGCGGGGCAGTGCGCATTACGGCGCTATCGAAGGAACTGGGTGTGTCGGCGATGACCATCCGCCGCGATATCGCCGAACTTGCCGACAAGGGACTGTTGAAGCGCGTCCATGGCGGCGCGGTGACTACCAGTACCTTGCTCAGCGAACCCCTGTTCTCTGTCAAGTCCCAGATGGATATCGGCCTGAAGGACGCCATCGCCCAGGAAGCCATCAAATATGTGGCTCCCGGCGATGTGATCGCCATCGGCGGCGGCACCACGGCCTATGTCTTCGCCCAGCATCTGCTCGAATCGCAGCAGTCCAGCGGCATCACCATCCTCACCAATTCGATTCCCGTGGCCGAACTGGTCCAGGCCCTCGAATCCAAGGACGTGGAGGTGATCGTCACCGGCGGAGTGATCACCCGATCGAACTCGCTTGTCGGTCCGATCGCGGACAAGGTCGTCGCCTCGCTGCGTGTCAACACCGTATTCCTCGGCACCCACTCGGTGTCGATTCCCCGTGGCTTCCTGATGCCGAATTCGCTGGAAGCCGCAACCGATATGGCGATGATGGACATCGCCGATCGCACCATAGTTTTGACCGATCACACCAAGTGGAGCTGCACATCGCTGTCGCTGTTTGCGCGCTTCGACCAAGTGGACACGGTCATTACTGACGACGGGCTCGACCCCGACTCCGCCGCCAAAACCAAGGATTTGGTAAAGGAACTCGTGCTGGCCCACCAGAGCGAGATCATTGAGGAAAGTGAGTAAACCCATGGCTGATTTCGCCAACTACACCCCCGGGGAGTATGCGAAGGAGCACATCCGCATCACGCCGACGACGCTTGCCGACGGTCGTGACTTCTTCTACCTGGACGACGACCCCGAGTTCGTCTCCGGTGCCAAGTCCCGCGAGCTCAAGGACCCGCGCCCGCTGGACTACCGTTTCGCCCCGCACCTGGACGCCGACGGCAACGAAGTGCCGTACGCCGCCCCGCAGATGCGCCGCGACCCGCTGACCGGCGACTGGATCCCGATGGCCACCGCCCGTATGAACCGCCCGATCACCGCCGGCCCCGGCGCTACCGCCAAGGGCAACCCGCTGGCCGCCCGCAAGCCCGGTGACCCGTACCAGGACGGCGAAGTGCCGGACACCGACTACAACGTCGTCGTGTTCGAGAACCGCTTCCCCTCCATGGTGCGCGTGCCCGGCGTCTCCGAGGACGTGACCTACGTTGACGGCAACCCGCTGTGGGAGAAGAAGCTCGCCGCCGGCCGCTGCGAGGTCATCTGCTTCGACCCGAACGAGGACGGCCTGCCGGCCGATCTGCCGGTCTCCCGCCTGCGCACCGTGGTTGAGGCTTGGGCCTTCCGTACCGCCGAAATCTCCAAGATGGAAGGCATCGAGCAGATCTTCCCGTTCGAGAACCACGGCCAGGAAATCGGCGTCTCCCTCGCCCACCCGCACGGCCAGGTCTACTGCTACCCGTTCATCGCCCCGAAGATGGAGAAGGAACTCCAGCACACCGAGGCCTACCACGAGAAGACCGGCGGCAACCTGCTTAAGGACATCATGAACGCCGAGCTCGAAGCCGGCGAACGCATCGTGATGCGCAACCACAGCTGGGTCGCCTACGTGCCGGCCGCCGCCCGTTGGCCCCTCGAGGTTCACGTGGCTCCGGTGCGCGACGTGCTCACCCTCGACCAGCTCAACGACGAAGAGCGTTGGGACCTTGCCTCCATGTACTCGCACCTCCTGAAGCGCGGCAACGCCTTCTTCGACAAGGGCGACGGCAAGGGCATGGACCTGCCATACATCGCCGCCTGGCACCAGGCCCCGGTGCACGACAAGCGCCGTGAGAACTACCGCCTGAACCTGCAGTTCTTCTCCTTCCGCCGCGCCGCCAACAAGATCAAGTACCTCGCCGGCTCCGAATCCGGCATGGCCGCCTGGATCTCCGACACCACGCCGGAACTCATCGCCAAGCGCTTCCACGAGCTCGGCTCCATCGACATCGCCGACTGATAGAAAGAAAACATCAATGACTGCTGTTGAATTCATTGAGCCGCTGACCCATGAGGAAGGCGTCTCGCAAGCTACCAAGCTGTTCGTCGACACCTACGGCGCTGCGCCCGAGGGCGTGTGGGCTGCTCCGGGCCGTGTGAACCTGATCGGTGAGCACACCGATTACAACGCCGGCCTGTGCCTGCCGATCGCTCTGCCGCACCGCACCTTCATCGCCCTGAAGCCGCGCGAAGACACCAAGGTTCGCGTCGTCTCCGGCGTGGCTCCCGACAAGGTCGCCGAAGCTGATCTCGATGGCCTCAAGGCCCGTGGCGTGGACGGCTGGTCCGCCTACCCGACCGGTGTGGCTTGGGCGCTGCGTCAGGCTGGTTTCGACAAGGTCAAGGGCTTTGATGCCGCCTTCGTCTCCTGCGTGCCGCTGGGCTCCGGCCTGAGCTCCTCCGCCGCCATGACCTGCTCCACCGCTCTGGCTCTGGACGACGTGTACGGCCTCGGCTACGGCGATTCCGACGCCGGCCGTGTGACCCTCATCAACGCCGCCATCAAGTCCGAGAACGAGATGGCCGGTGCCTCCACCGGCGGTCTTGACCAGAACGCTTCCATGCGTTGCACCGCCGGCCATGCGCTGCTGCTTGACTGCCGCCCGGAGTTGACCCCGCTGGAGAACGTCTCCCAGCAGGAGTTCGACCTCGACAAGTACAACCTCGAGCTGCTTGTGGTCGATACCCAGGCTCCGCACCAGCTCAACGATGGCCAGTACGCTCAGCGTCGCGCCACCTGCGAGGAAGCCGCCAAGATTCTCGGTGTGGCCAACCTGCGCGTTACCGCCGACGGCATCTCCAAGGCCGATGACCAGTTCCAGGCCCTCAAGGAAACGCTTGACGCCCTGCCTGACGAGACCATGAAGAAGCGCGTGCGCCACGTCGTCACCGAAATCGAGCGCGTGCGTTCCTTCGTGCGTGCCTTCGCTCAGGGCGACATCAAGGCTGCGGGCCGTCTGTTCAACGCTTCCCACGATTCGCTGGCCGCCGACTACGAGGTCACCGTCCCCGAGCTGGACATCGCCGTGGACGTGGCCCGCAAGAACGGCGCCTACGGTGCGCGTATGACCGGCGGCGGCTTCGGTGGCTCCATCATCGCGTTGGTGGACAAGGGTCGTTCTCAGGAAGTCGCTCAGAAGATCGCCGACGAATTCGAAAAGCAAGGCTTCCACGCACCGCGCGCGCTTGCCGCGTACGCGGCGAAATCCGCTTCACGCGAGGCATGATAATAAATCACAATGCTAAATGGCGGGTGTCTTCCCTATACTTGGGTAGTCACCCGCTTTTTGTATACGACCAGGGAGAGCCATGAACAAGGCAATCATCACCGTCGTCGGTCAGGACACCGTCGGCATCATCGCGCGAGTCTGCACCTACCTGTCCCAGCACAACGTCAACGTGCTCGACATCTCGCAGACCATCATCGACGGTTACTTCAACATGATGATGATTGTCGACTACGCCAACGCGGACAAGGACTTCGGCGCGATGGTCGGCAACCTTGAGGACCTCGGCGACGACATCGGCGTGCGCATCCGCTGCCAGCGTGAGGAAATCTTCACCAAGATGCACCGTATTTGAGGCGGCCCGCTCAGCAGGCCGCCTCACGCGAGGAGGTGGAAAGCCCGGTGGGCTTTCCACTGACGGAGCCATCCTTATCCCTCTGATGAGGGTGACCGCCAAACTAGTCTTTAAATATCCTGTAAGGAACAAACCATGCTGAACATCATGGAGGTCCACGAGACCAATCAGATGATCGAGCAGGAGAAGCTCGACGTCCGCACCATCACCATGGGCATCTCGTTGCTCGACTGCGCCTCGGACGATGTCGACAAGACCTGCGACAACATCTACCGCAAGATCACCACCTATGCCAAGGACCTCGTTTCCACCGGCAAGGCCATCGAACGCGACTACGGCATCCCGATCGTCAACAAGCGCATCACCGTCACCCCGATCTCACTGGTCGGTGCCAGCTCCTGCAAGACGAGCGAGGATTTCGTCAAGATCGCCCACGCGCTTGACAAGGCGGCCAAGGAAGTCGGCGTCGACCTGATCGGCGGCTACTCCGCACTCGTTTCCAAGTCCATGACCCCGGCCGAGGAGCTGCTCATCCGCTCCCTGCCGCAGGCTCTCTCCGAGACCGACATCGTCTGCTCGTCCGTGAACGTCGGCTCCACCAAGACCGGCATCGACATGAACGCGGTCGAACTGCTCGGCCATATCATCAAGGACGTTGCCGAGCGTACCGCCGACAACGACTCCTACGGCTGCGTCAAGTTCGTGGCCTTCTGCAACGTGCCTGACGACAACCCGTTTATGGCCGGAGGCTTCCACGGCGTCACCGAGGGCGACGCGGTCATCAACGTCGGTGTCTCCGGCCCCGGCGTGGTCTCCCGCGCACTCGATGCGGCCAAGGGCAAGGACTTCGAGTTCCTGTGCGAGACCATCAAGCGCACCGCGTTCAAGATCACGCGCGTCGGCCAGCTTGTGGCCCAGGAAGCATCCCGCCGCCTCGGCATTCCGTTCGGCATCATCGACCTGTCGCTCGCCCCGCCCCCGGCTGTGGGCGACTCCGTGGGCGAAGTGCTAGAGAAGATCGGCCTCGAACAGGTCGGCGCTCCCGGCACCACGGCGGCGCTCGCCATGCTCAACGACCAGGTCAAGAAGGGCGGCATCATGGCGTCCTCCTACGTGGGCGGCCTGTCCGGCGCGTTCATCCCGGTCTCCGAAGACAAGAACATGATCGACGCGGCTTCTTCCGATTGCCTGACCATCGAGAAGCTCGAAGCCATGACCTGCGTGTGCTCGGTGGGCCTCGACATGATCGCCATTCCGGGCGATACCTCTGCTTCCACCATCTCCGGCCTGATCGCCGACGAGGCCGCCATCGGCATGGTCAACCAGAAGACTACCGCCGTGCGCGTGATCCCGGTTGCCGGCAAGGGCGTGGGCGAGATGGCGAACTTCGGCGGCCTGATGGGCTACGCGCCCATCATGCCGGTCAACCAGACCAGCTGCGAGGCCTTTGTGACCCGTGGCGGTCGTATTCCCGCTCCGATTCACAGCTTCAAGAACTGATTCAGTAGGGTATCTGCCTTCAAAGAGGTACATTTGCGCAGATAGGTATCTGCTTTCAGAGGGGTACCTCAATCAAGAAACCCCGAGTACAAGCGTTGATATTTCAACGCCTATACTCGGGGTTTCGTCCTTTAACAGCCCCTCGAAGCGGCAATAGACCCATTTTCTGCGATGATGGTCGTGCTGCGAGGCTCAGGGTTTCCTCTCTCACGCCTGTCGGCGTTCGTTCGGCGTCGCTACTCGAAGGCCCACCGGGCCTTCTCCTCAGCGCCCTCCAGCGAAGTTGAGTTGGCGCCAGGCTTCGTAGATGGCGATGGACGCGCAATTGGTGAGGTTCAGGGAACGCAAGGACGGGCGCATGGGCAGTCGCACTTGTTCGGCCACATGAGGGCCCTCCATGATGTCCATCGGGTCGGGGATGTCGCCGGGCTCGGGGCCGAACAGCAGGATGTCGGTCGGCTTGTATTCCACCTCGGTGTACAGCTTGGTAGCATGTGCGGTGAACGCGATGATGCGCGAATTGGGCATGGACTCCACCAGGTTGTCGAAATTCGGGTGCAGCACCACGTGGGCCATGTCGTGGTAGTCGAGGCCTGCTCGGCGCAGCTTGGTGTCGCGCAGGTTGAAACCCAACGGCTCCACCAAATGCAGGATGGTGCCGGTCACCGCGCACAGGCGGATGGCCGAGCCGGTGTTGCCGGGAATGCGCGGTGAGTAGTAGCACAGATGCGGTGTTACGGTTTCGGTGGTGGCGGCCTTTTCAGCCGAGAGCATCGCGTCCACCACGGAGATGGGGTTGCCATGCGCGTCGGTTACGAGTTCGTCCGGTCCGTAATTCGATTTACGGTACCCGTACTCGAACATCTTCTCGACTTTTGTTTCGGGATTCTGTGCGTTCTGCGAATTCTGTTCTGCTTCGTTCGTCATAGCTGCTAAGAATAAGAACGATGAACGACACAGCAATTTCTTTGCGATTGGGCGCATGGTGGGAGGCCAATGCGCGCGATTTGCCATGGCGCTTCGGCCGGGCCACGCCGTGGGGCGTGCTGGTATCCGAAGTCATGAGCCAGCAGACGCAGATGAGCCGTGTAGTGCCGTACTGGACCGACTGGATGGAACGTTGGCCCGACGCCCGCGCCCTCGCCGAGGCCCCCAAGGCCGAGGTGATCACCGCATGGGGGCGGCTCGGCTATCCACGCCGCGCATTGCGGTTACAGGAATGCGCCCGCGTGGTGGCTGAAGATTACGCCGACAAACTGCCGCGCACGTATGACGAACTCACTGCATTGCCCGGCATCGGCGATTACACCGCCTCCGCGGTGATGAGCTTTGCGTTCGGCGAACGAATTGCCGTGATCGATACCAACATTCGCCGCGTGCTGAGCCGCGTGTCCCTGGGCGTCGAATCGCGCGGGGGAGCGACCAGCCCGGCCGAACGCGCGCTGGCGAACCGCATGCTGCCCAAAGACGAGATTCTCGGGTGCGATGCTGACGTCGCCGATAATGCCGGTAGCGCCGAACATGTCGTGAACAGCACTATCCGTGGCGGCAAACGCTCTCGACTGCATCGTGGCGAGCGCCCATCGGTCACGTGGAACCAGTCGGTGATGGAACTGGGCGCGGTGATCTGCACGGCCAAGTCGCCGCTGTGCGACACCTGCCCGATTGCGGACGACTGTGCATTTCTCAAGGCCGGCCGCCCCGGACTGGGGGAGCGCCGCACCCGCCCACGCCAACGATTCCAAGGCACGGATCGACAGGTGCGCGGTCTGGTGCTCGCCGCGCTGCGCGAGCTTCCCGCTGGAGCCACGTTGCCCAGGGAAGATGCCGACAAGCTTTGGAAGGACCAGATTCAGCTTGCCGCCTGCATCGCCAGCCTTGACGATGACGGCCTGATAGAGATTCTGGACGGCGGCCTGCGACTACCCAGCTGACATTGTGAAAAATGGTGGGCTCCCCAAGCGTGTATGGGCGTGGTGACCGTAGACTGGAAGAGTTATGGCAGTGCAGAGGAACACATCAGGCGCGAGAACGGCACGCGGAGCCGGCACCGGGGCCAATGGGCCATCCGGCGGGCCCTCCCAAAACAACCGTTCCGGCAAGCCGCGCAAGCGCAGGATCAGCAAAAAGCAGCAGGCCATCTATCGTCGTCGGCGTATCGTGGCCGGTACGGTGCTGCTGCTGATAATCGCGCTGATTGTATTCTGCGTGTATAGCCTTGGCCGGGGTATCGGTGCCGTGAACTCGATGATCCACCATGACGAGGTGTATGCGATTTCCCGCGACGCCACGCCGGCGCCGAAGAAAGTCAGCAACGTCAAGGATTGCTCGGCCAGTGATGTGACATTGCAGCTTTCCGCGGCCTCCCAATCCGTGCCGGTAGGAGGATCGCTTGATTTCACCGCGACCATCGTGCACGAGGGGTCAGGCAACTGTTTAGTGGACGGGTCCGATTCCGGCCGTGTGCTCACCATTACTTCCGGTCAGGAAACGATTTACAAGTCCGATGTGTGCCCGGCGGATTCACGTCTGCTGCTGATGGCTAAGGGCGATAAGGACGTTCAGAAGGTCACGTGGAATACCAATGCGAACGCCACGCTCGCCAAATGCACGGATGAGTCAGGTTGGGCCAAAGTCAATGCGGGAACGTACGTGGCGCAGCTGAGTTTGAAGGATCATCCGAAGGTGAAGAGCGATCCGGTGACGTTTACGGTGCAGTAAAAGTCTTGCCTTAGCGCTATTCTTTTGACTTTGCATGAGGTGTGTCATATTGCGGGCATGCCGTCGACAATGAAGCGTCCGCATAGGCATATGGTGGCCATGCCGGCGCTCCCAGGGGAATTACCACATATTAGCGAGCGATAAGGAACGTCCATTGGCTACTGAGTCTACGACGAACACCACCACCATCATCGCACGCGCCGACCAGCATGATATTGACCTGCACAAGGCGTCGGATCGCGTGAACTTCGGTTCCATCAAGGAACCCATCGATGTGCCCTACCTGCTGGGCGTGCAGACCGACAGCTTCGATTGGCTGATCGGCAACGAACGCTGGAAGGCGCGCGTCGAGGAGGACGAAAAGAACGGCACTAACACCGTGGCCCACACCTCCGGCCTCGATGAGGTCTTCAACGAGATCTCTCCGATCGAGAACTTCGCTCAGACCATGAGCCTGACCTTCTCCGATCCGTACTTCGAAGAGCCGCGTCACACCGTGCAGGAATGCAAGGAGAAGGATTACACCTACTCCGCACCGCTGTACGTGAATGCCGAGTTCGAGAACGGCGACACCGGCGAGATCAAGTCCCAGACCGTGTTCATGGGCGATTTCCCGCTGCAGACCCCGCACGGTACCTTCATCATCGGCGGCACCGAGCGAGTCATCGTCTCCCAGCTCGTGCGTTCCCCGGGCGTCTACTTCGACCGCCAGCAGGATCGCACCTCCGATAAGGAAGTCTTCGGCGCGAAGATCATCCCGAGCCGTGGTGCATGGCTCGAGTTCGAGATCGATAAGAAAGACCAGCCGCAGGTGCGCGTGGACCGCAAGCGTAAGCAGTCCGCCATCGTGTTCCTCATGGCCATCGGCATGACCAAGTCCGAGATCGCCCAGGCATTCAAGGACTACCCGCTGGTGCTCGACGCACTGGAGAAGGAAACCCTCGAGACCCAGGACGAGGCACTCGTTGACCTCTACCGCAAGATTCGTCCGGCCGACACCCCAACCCCCGAGGCCGGCAAGAATCTGCTGGACTCCTTCTACTTCAACACCAAGCGCTACGATCTGGCCCGTGTTGGCCGCTACAAGATCAACCGCAAGCTGGGTGTCGAGGCCGATTTCAACGATCGTTCCCTCCACCAGGAAGACATCATCGCCACAATCAAGTACCTGGTGGCCCTGCACGACGGTGCGGCGACCTTCCCGGGCAAGCGCAACGGCGAAGACGTTGACCTGCGCGTGGACGTCGACGATATCGATCACTTCGGCAACCGTCGTATCCGCCAGGTCGGCGAGCTGATTCAGAACCAGCTGCGTACCGGTCTGAGCCGTATGGAGCGCGTGGTGCGCGAGCGTATGACCACTCAGGACGCCGAGGCCATCACCCCACAGTCCCTGATCAACATCCGCCCGGTGAACGCCACCATCAAGGAGTTCTTCGGCACTTCCCAGCTCTCCCAGTTCATGGACCAGAACAACCCGCTGTCCGGTGTGACGAACAAGCGTCGTCTCTCCGCACTGGGCCCCGGCGGTCTGTCCCGCGACCGCGCCTCCATGGAGGTGCGCGACGTGCACCCGTCCCACTTCGGCCGTATGTGCCCGATCGAGTCTCCTGAAGGCCCGAACATCGGTCTGATCGGCTCCCTGGCAACCTTCGGCCGCGTCAACCCGTTCGGCTTCATCGAGACCCCGTACCGCAAGGTCGTCAACGGCCACGTGACCGACGAGGTCGAGTACATGACCGCTGACCGCGATCTTGACCACGTCATCGCCCAGGCCAACCAGGAGCTCGACGAGAACGGCAACTTCGTGCAGAAGTCCGCCCTTGCCCGAGTCGGCGAAGAAGAGGCGGTCGATGTGCCGGTGAGCTCCGTGGACTACATGGACGTCTCCCCGCGCCAGATGGTCTCCCTCGGCGCCTCCCTGATCCCGTTCCTGGAGCATGATGAGGGCCACCGTGCACTGATGGGTACCAACATGCAGCGTCAGGCCGTGCCGCTGATCGAATCCGAGCGCCCGTTGGTGGGCACCGGCTCCGAATGGCGCGCCGCCAACGACTCCGGCGACGTCATCAAGTCCGAGAAGGACGGTGTGGTCACCTACGTGTCCGCCGACCTGATCCGCGTGATGAACGACGACGGCACCACCAGTTCCTACAAGCTGGCCAAGTTCCAACGTTCCAACCAGACCACCTGCTACAACCAGCGCCCGATCGTCCACGACGGCGAGCGTGTGGAAGCCGGCTCGGTTATGGCTGACGGCCCCGCCATCCAGAACGGCGACCTGGCCCTGGGCAAGAACCTGCTCATCGCCTTCATGCCTTGGAACGGCTACAACTACGAGGATGCTGTGATCATCTCCCAGCGCCTCGTGCAGGACGACACCCTCTCCTCCATCCACATCGAGGAGTACGAGATCGACGCCCGCGAAACCAAGCTGGGCGCCGAAGAGATCACCCGCGACCTGCCGAACGTCGGCGAGGACGCCGTGGCCAACCTCGACGAGCGCGGCATCATCCGCATTGGCGCCGAGGTCGAGGCCGGCGACATCCTGGTCGGTAAGGTCACCCCGAAGGGCGAGACCGAGCTGACCCCGGAGGAGCGCCTGCTGCGCGCCATCTTCGGCGAGAAGTCCCGCGAGGTGCGTGACACCTCCCTGCGCGTGCCCCACGGCGAGACCGGTACCGTCATCGGTGTCAAGGAGATCACCCGTGAGGATGCCGAGGAGGACGGCGACGAGCTGCCCAACGGCGTCAACCAGATGATCCGCGTCTACATCGCCCAGCACCGTAAGATCACGGTGGGCGACAAGCTCTCCGGCCGCCACGGCAACAAGGGCTGCATCTCCCGCATCCTGCCGGAAGAGGACATGCCGTTCCTGGCTGACGGTACTCCGGTCGACATCATGCTGAACCCGCTGGGTGTGCCTTCCCGAATGAACCTTGGCCAGGTGCTCGAACTGCACCTCGGCTGGATTGCTCACTCCGGTTGGGACATCTCTTTGGATCCGAATCTGGAAGCCGAGTGGAAGAAGCTGATTCCGTCCGGTGCCGAGAAGGCCGAGCCGAACACCCCGGTCGCCACCCCGGTGTTCGACGGTGTCAAGCCTGAGGTCCTGAAGGGCCTGCTGTCCACCACGCTGCCGAACCGCGACGGCGACCGTCTGGTCGGCCCCGACGGCAAGGCCACCCTGTTCGATGGCCGTACCGGTGAGCCGTACACCAAGCCGATTTCCGTTGGCTACATGTACATGCTGAAGCTGCACCACCTGGTCGACGACAAGATTCATGCTCGTTCCACCGGCCCGTACTCCATGATCACCCAGCAGCCGCTCGGTGGTAAGGCCCAGTTCGGTGGCCAGCGCTTCGGCGAGATGGAGGTGTGGGCCCTTGAGGCCTACGGCGCCGCCTACACGCTGCACGAGATGATGACCACCAAGTCCGATGACGTCGACGGCCGCGTGCGTGTCTACGGTGCCATCGTCAAGGGCGATAACCTGCCGCCGGCAGGCATCCCCGAGTCGTTCAAGGTGCTCCTGAAGGAAATGCAGTCCCTGTCCCTGAACGTCGAAGTGCTCAACGCCGAAGGCGTGGCCATCGACATGAAGGATGAGGATGACGATCCGGCCAGCTCCGCTGACGACCTCGGCTTCAACATCGGCGCCCGCCCCGACGCGGCCGCCAAGGAAGACCAGAAGGCCGAAGAGCCCGAATACCAGTGATCCCTCGGGCTGCATGCGGTCAATACGCCGCGTGTAGCTCCGCCAACGTGAAATAAATAACGTACAGAGACCTTTCCGGTTTGCACTACCCCTCAGTCAGCCTTGGCTGACAGCTCCCCTGACAAGGGGAGCTTGGGAAGGTCTCAAGAACAGAAACGGATTAACAAGTGCTGGACGTCAACGCATTTGACAAGATTCGCATCGGCCTTGCCACCGCCGATGACATCCGTGGTTGGAGCCACGGTGAGGTCAAGAAGCCTGAAACCATCAACTACCGTACGCTGAAGCCTGAGAAGGACGGTCTGTTCGGCGAACAGATCTTCGGCCCGACCCGTGACTGGGAGTGCGCCTGCGGCAAGTACAAGCGCGTGCGCTTCAAGGGCATCGTCTGCGAGCGATGCGGCGTCGAAGTGACCCGCAGCCGCGTGCGCCGTGAGCGCATGGGCCACATCGAGCTCGCCGCCCCGGTGACGCACATCTGGTTCTTCAAGGGTGTGCCTTCCCGCCTCGGCTACCTGCTGAACGTCACCCCGAAGGACCTGGAGCGCGTGATTTACTTCGCCTCCTACATGGTCACCGAGGTGAACGAAGACGAGCGTCACAACGATCTGCCCGGCCTGCAGGACGAGTTCGATTCCGAGATCAAGCGCCTTGAGCAGCGCCGTGACTCCGACATCGAAGCCCGCGCCAAGAAGGTCGAAGAGGATCTCGCCGCCCTTGAGGAGGCCGGCGAGGCCAAGGGCCCGGCCCGCACCAAGTTGCGTAACGGTGCCGAGCGTGATATGGCTGCCATCCGCACCCGCTACAACGACCAGATCGCCCGTGTGGACGCCGTCTTCGACAAGTTCAAGAAGCTCAAGCCCGGCGACATGGTCGACGACGTGGACCTGTGGCGCGAGATGCAGGACCGCTACGGCGATTACTTCGACGGCTGCATGGGCGCCGAAGCCATCAAGAAGCGCCTGCAGTCCCTCGACCTGGAGACCATCTCCAAGGAACTGCGCGAGGAGATCAAGGACGCTTCCGAACAGCGTAAGACCAAGGCCCTGAAGCGCCTCAAGGTCGTCAACGCCTTCCTGACCACCGGCAACAAGCCGGAGGCCATGGTGCTCGACGTGATCCCGGTCATCCCGCCGGACCTGCGCCCGATGGTCCAGCTCGACGGTGGCCGCTTCGCCACCTCCGACCTCAACGACCTGTACCGCCGTGTGATCAACCGTAACAACCGTCTGAAGCGACTGATCGAGCTCGGCGCCCCTGAAATCATGCTCAACAACGAGAAGCGCATGCTCCAGGAAGCCGTCGACTCCCTGTTCGACAACGGCCGTCGTGGTCGCCCGGTCACCGGTGCCTCCAACCGTCCGCTGAAGTCCCTGTCCGACATGCTCAAGGGTAAGCAGGGTCGTTTCCGTCAGAACCTGCTCGGTAAGCGAGTCGACTACTCCGGCCGTTCCGTGATCGTGGTCGGCCCGTCCCTGCGCATGCACCAGTGCGGTCTGCCGAAGCCGATGGCCCTCGAGCTGTTCAAGCCGTTCGTCATCAAGCGCCTCGTGGACCTGAACTATGCGCAGAACATGAAGTCCGCCAAGCGTCTTGTGGACCGCGGCGACGCCGAAGTGTGGGGCGTGCTCGAGGAGGTCATCTCCGAGCACCCCGTGCTGCTCAACCGTGCACCTACGCTGCACCGTCTGGGTATTCAGGCATTCGAGCCGATCCTGGTGGAAGGCAAGGCCATCCACCTGCCGCCGCTGGCCTGCGCCGCCTTCAACGCCGACTTCGATGGTGACCAGATGGCAGTCCACCTGCCGCTCTCCGCCGAAGCCCAGGCCGAGGCCCGCTCGCTGATGATGGCTTCCGACAACATCCTGAAGCCGGCCGACGGCCACACCGTGACCATGCCGAGCCAGGATATGATCCTCGGTTTGTACTACCTGTCCACCGTGCTGGAAGGCGTCAAGGGCCAGGGCCGCGTGTTCTCCTCGCTGGAAGAGGCCGAAATGGCCCTCGACCGCCACGAGATCGACATGCAGGCCAAGGTGCTCATCCGCCTGCCCGAGAGCTTCGTGCTGCCGAAGAACTGGGAGCCCGGCGAAGTCAAGGTGCTCGACCCGCGCGAAGGCGAGGACGAGGTCGTCAAGGAAGAACGCTTCCACGACGGCACCGTGCTGTTCGCCACCTCCTACGGCCGCATCCTGTTCAACGAGACCCTGCCGACCGACTACCCGTTCGTCAACGAGCAGGTGGCCAAGGGCCGTCTGTCCAAGATCGTCGATGACATCGCCATGCGTTACTCCACCCAGCAGGTGGCCGCCACGCTGGATGCCCTGAAGGATCTCGGCTTCACCCGCGCACCGTGGTCCGGCGTGTCCTTCGCGTTCTCCGACGTGAACGAGCCGCCTGAGCGCGACGAGAAGATCGCCGAGTACGAGGCCAAGGCCGACAAGGTCAACGCCAACTACGAGATGGGTCTGTTGACCGAGGAAGCTCGCCGTCAGGAACTCATCGACCTGTGGACCGAGTGCACCGCCGAAGTGTCCAAGGAAGTCGAGGAGAAGTTCGACCCGACCTCCAACCTGGCCATCATCGTGCAGTCTGGTGCACGAGGCAACATGATGCAGATCAACCAGATTGCAGGTATGCGAGGCCTCGTGGCTAACCCGAAGGGTGAGATCATTCCTCGTCCTGTGAAGTCCAACTACCGCGACGGCCTGTCCGTGCTGGAGTACTTCATCTCCCAGCACGGTGCACGTAAGGGTCTGGCCGATACCGCACTGCGTACCGCAGAATCCGGTTACCTGACCCGTCGTCTGGTCGACGTCTCCCAGGACGTCATCGTGCGCGAAGAGGACTGCGGCACCAAGGCCGGTCTGCCCATCCGCGTCGCCGAGCGCGACAACGACGGCAACCTGGTGCTCGTCAAGGCCGCCGACGGTGGCCCGTACTCCCGTCTGCTCGCCGCCGACGTCATCGACCCGGCCGACGGACAGACCGTGCTGTACAAGCGCGACGACGCCCTGTCCATGGACGTGCTCAACGACCTCGTGGCCCACGGCGTCGAGGAAGTCAAGTGCCGTTCCGTGCTGACCTGCGAGTCCAAGCGCGGCGTGTGCGCCAAGTGCTACGGCTGGTCCCTGGCCACCAACAAGCTGGTCGATGTCGGCGAGACCGTCGGTATCGTCGCCGCCCAGTCCATCGGTGAGCCTGGTACCCAGCTGACGCTGCGTTCCTTCCACTCCGGTGGTGTGGCCGCGGCCTCCGATATCACCCAGGGTCTTCCCCGTGTCACCGAGCTTTTCGAGGCCCGCACCCCGAAGGGTGAGGCCCCGATCACCGAGTTCGCCGGCAGCATCAAGATCGTGGAGAACGATCGCGGTCGCCAGATCATCCTGACCCCGGACGCCGATTCCGGCGCACCGAAGGAAGACGGCGTGATCAAGCCGATCACCTACCAGGTCTCCAAGCGCGTGCCGCTCAAGGTTGCCGACGGCGACCACATCAAGGTCGGCACCCAGCTGGTCGAAGGTTCTGTGGACCCCAAGAAGATCCTCACCATCCTCGGCAAGCGCGCCGCCCAGGTCAACATCGTGGAGGAAGTGCACACCGTGTACCGCTCCCAGGGTGTGGATATCCACGACAAGCACATCGAGGTCATCGTGCACCAGATGACCCGTCGCGTGACCATCATCGACTCCGGCGACACCGACCTGCTGCCGGGTGAGCTGGTGGACAACGCCCGCTTCCGCGAGATCAACCGCAACATCGTCAAGAACGGTGGCCGTCCGGCCGTCGGTCGTCCGGCGCTTATGGGTATCACCAAGGCGTCGCTGGCCACCGACTCCTGGCTGTCCGCCGCATCCTTCCAGGAGACCACCCGCGTGCTCACCGAAGCCGCCCTCTCCGAGAAGGTCGACGACCTCAAGGGCCTCAAGGAGAACGTCATCATCGGTAAGCTCATCCCGGCCGGTACGGGCCTCGCGCGCTACCGCAACGCCGTGGTCGAGCCTGACAAGGCCATCCGCGACACCATCTACCCGAACTTCGGTCTGGGCGGCGATGGCGATCTCGGCGACGCGAGCTTCTCCGACGCCGACCTGTCTGACCTGAACTTCTCGAACCTCGAGTTCGGCGATCTGAAGCTCGGCGACGACTTCAACCCGGATGATTTCTACTCCGATCAGGGCGGTCAGCCTGACATCGAGGAGTAAGTGAGAAGGTCCTAGAAAGGATGCCCCTTCTAGGACTCAGATCTTGCGTTAATCGCAATAAGATGGCCCGGAACTATATCAGTTCCGGGCCATCCGTATATTTGCCATTGTGATTTTCCTGTTGAACAAGAGCAGGCAGCCGCTCGTTGCTTGATTACTCAAGCCTGTTTTTCGGTGAACTGGAAGAACTGGTCTCCGATACGCACCGTGGCAGGCGCGCTGAGCTTGAGCGGTGTGCCCTTGGTGACTTGTGTCTCTTGGCCATTGGTGATGATGTAGGTGCCGTTCAACGAGCCGTAGTCCTCGATCCACAGCGCGCCATCGGTGTCGATGCTGATGGCGGCATGGTTGCGGGATGTGGTGCGGGTCGGGTCTACGATACGCACCGCCTTGGCACCCTGCGGCACATCCATGGAAGGCTTGCGGCCCAGCAACGTGCTCTTATCGATCACGATGGTCTGGCCGGTGACATCGTTATGCAGCAGGTACGTCTTCTTCGGTGCCTTGGACGTGAACGAGGAGGAGAGCACGGTGCTGTCCCAATCCTCGATGTCGTTTTCGGCGGCGTGCGGTGTGGTGTCTGCCGGAGCGGTGGCAGCGGGCTCAGCGGCGGCGGCCGTGGCGGCAGGCTCTGCGGTAAAAGCGGTATTGGTTGCCGCTTCCGCGGTACTGGGCTGCCCGTAGTCGTTCTGCGGTTCGGCTGTGCCAACTGCGGAATCCGGGGTGCCTTCCACCGGATCGTCAGAATACCAACCCAGTTCAGGTGCTGGAGGGTAGGGAAGTTTGGCCATGATGATGCCGTCCTTTCACTGACGGGAAGCCAGAGCGGCGTTGATTGCCGGGTCGCCGAGCTGGCCCAGCCATTCGATCAGTGCCGGATAGGTGTTGGGATTACGTGCGATGCAGGCGCGTAGTTCAGGCGCGCACTGGGCAATCTGGGCGATTTGCATCTGGTCGGTGGTGGTCAGGGCCTGTTCGGCGGTGAAACCGTAAGGATTGGTGGCCACAGGCTCCTCGAATGCCGCCTGAGCCGCGGGCTGCTGAGCCTGTTCGGCGGCGGGCTGCTGGGCCGCCTGTGCCGTGGCTTTCTGATCCTGAACCGGGCCGCCGAATGCCTCGGCAGTGAACCCGTATTGCGCCAGGGTCTCGCGGGCGCGATCGTCACCGAACTCGGCGATCCAACGCTTCAAGCCGGGATAACAGCGCGGATTCACGGCGACATTGGCACCGAATTCCGGATTCTCGTAGGCGATTTTTGCCAGCAGAATCGGATCCGCGTTCGGATCCTGAACGGCAGCGACCGCAGCATCATAATCAACCATGGGATTACCTCCTTATGTTCGCTCGGTTATGCCGAACGTATGGTCCGTAGTGTTTGTAGTGTTGCGTCTTCAATGGCGCCGATATCCTCACCTTCGTCCAGCCTGAATGCGCTGAACGCATGATGTTCGGGTTCGGTCAATGGCATATCGGCCACAATCACAGTGATATTGTCGGTTCCGCCCGCATCAAGAGCGGCCGCCACCAAGGCGTCCACGGCCTCCTGCGGACTGGAATGCGCCGCGGCGATGGCCGCGATCTGTTCGTCCGGCACCTCGCCATGCAATCCATCCGAACAGATGATGAAGCGGCCGGTCAGATCGGCGACATATACGTCGGGCATGATGCCATCCGGATCACCCAGACATTGGGTGATGATGTTGCGTGGAATGGTCGCCTCCGCCTCTTCCGGCAACATCTGCCCGGAATCGATGGCTTCTTGGCGCTGGGAATGGTCTCGCGTGATGCGGGTCAGCGAAGCGGCGTCCCACACGGGAATGATATCCGTGGCGGGAGCATCGGCATGCGCCAACGGACTGAGATGGTAGGTGCGGGAATCGCCGACATTGACCACATAGGTCTGGTCCGAGAAGTCCTGATCATCGGCGTCACTGAACAAAGCAGCGCTGCGGGCGCTGGCGGAATCCGCATGATCTTGGGGCAGTACCAAACCGGAGCAGGTTGTGCCGGCCACGCCGCCAAGGCGGTCTCCCAGATCGAGAATGTCGTGCTGGGCCCGTGCCAAGGTGTCGTCGATATCCTGACGGGTGCGTGAAGGCATGGCGGCCAATTGTGCGAAATGCTGGGCAGCCAACTGGCTTGCCTGCTCGCCGCCTTTGCCGCCGCCCATGCCGTCACAGACCATGAACACGCCTTGTTGCGCGAATCCGGTGTCTTGGTTGTTTTTGCGCCTAAGACCCACGTCACTGGTCATCGCGATACGGATGGAGCCTGTGGTCATGACGCCTTCCCCTTCTTACGCGTGCGCTTGACATGCGTCGTGTGCGGCTTTGCTGCGTGCCCATTTGACAGTATAGCCACGCTTTTCAGGGAAAGTCGTGTACGTATCCTCCTGAAACGCGGCAAAGAAGCGAGCATTGCCTTGCGTAATTGGTCGACTCCTGTCCAATATGTGGTGGCTTGGCCCGATTCAATGTCTTGCCCCGAGAACGTGGCGTAGTCGGCTTCCCGGCCAAGCTGGATCAAAGCCTGGTCATCTGTGCCGAGTTGACGGGCGATGGCACCGGCCTGATCTCGACGAGTGCCCTTGGCTGTGATGCCGCTTTGCTCGGCAAGCATGCGTATGGAATTCCAACCTGCTGCCACACGGGTTTTCGGACTGCCATGCCGCCGCGCTCGTGCCAGCAGTATGGCCTTGAACATCAGAATCAGACCGCAGGCGATGAGTAGGGTCCACAATGGGCTGCCGTACAGGGCCACCTTGCGGGTCACTCGCCAGAACCGCGCCCAGAACAGGTTGGTCGGCGAATCATCGGCGTCGGCGCCGGCCAATGAGCTTTGGCCCTTGGCTTGCGTCTGATCGCGCAGCGGATCGGTCAACGGCACTGGTGGTTGCCGGACCAGCGTCTGCGGATTCGGCGGCGTCAGGTTCTGGTTTTCATCAGGCATCTTGGTCTCCTTGGGCGTCGGATAGAACGCCACCCATCCCAGGCCCTGCAATTTGATTTCCACCCAAGCGGTGACATCGTTGCCGGTGAATTCGATTTTGGTGCCATTGCCTGAGGTCTTCTCCGTGCGGGCATCGGTGATTTCGCCATCCTCGTTTTTCGGCAGGAAGCCCAGGACCACACGGGAGGGCAGTCCCAGATCACGAGCCATCAGTGCCATGGCGGAGGCATATTGCTCGGAGTCGCCCACCATGGCCGTGCCTGCCAGCAGCTTGTTGATGCGGTAGTTGCCATGGCCGGCATCGGAGGGATAGTCGCCTTCAAGTCCATGAGAGAACCATCCGGAGTCTTTCAATGTGTCGGCCAACGCCGTGGCTGCGGCACCGCCCGAGGACTGCCCGCCGGCAATGGACGTGGCCAGTTTGCTGGCCGAATCGGGAACATCCTGGGCTTCTGGTTGGGTGATGCGGGCCGCAGCCGCACTGCTGATCTGCTTATCGGTGGGATTACGGGCGATAATGCCGGATTCGGTATAGGTGAGGCCTTTACGCGTGCCGGCGGGAATAATGGCGGAATCGGTATCCGTGTTGTAGTAAAACGTGTCATTGCCGTTGTCGGCATCGTTGGCGAAGCTCACGCCAGTGGCCGCTCCCGCCAGCGGCAGCCAGGTGTCGGTCAGTCCCTGATCGACGGTGAAGGTCGCAGTGAAGGATTTACCCTGCTCATCCGCCTTGATCGTGGTGCCCACGCGATGATAATTCGAGGAGTCCGTGGCTTCGGAAGAATCGGACAGGTTCCATACTGTGCCATCGAATCGATCCATCACCGCAAGTTTGACCGGTGTTCCGGCCGGCAGATTATGAACGGTCAGCAACACGTCTTTTTTGTGGTCCTTGATATAGGATCGCATGCCGCTGAGCGGGCTGGTGTAATCGTAGGGGCTTAACGGCGGATCGTAGCGGTCACGCAGCACGAAACGGTCCTGTGGCACCAGCAACGTGCCCCCGAAAGCAAGGCCGGCAGCGAGCACGACGATGATCAGCGCGGATATCCAGCGCCCCCCTTCCAGCAGTTCAAGACGCCAAGACAGCCAGATAATCAGCAGCAAGGCAAAGGCAATACCGCAGATGGCGCGTTGCCAGCCGCTGTCTGTGCCCAGCAGGGCACATACGGCCACGGCCGCCGCAAGGGGCAGCACTCCCACCAGAGACAACCATGCGTTGGCATTAATGGCAAACACGCCGGTGAAGAACGTAAGCCACAGGCCGATGGTCCATACCGCCATCAGCACGCCGTCTTGCGTGCCCAGAGGCGGATCGACGGAAATAATGTACTTGAACGAGCCAAACGTCATTTCCCAACCTGAACTCAAGGTCTTCAAGGTGGGAATCACGTAATGGGACGTAGTGGAACTCAGCGTTACCACCGGGCCGATGATGAATTGGGCAAACGCCAGAAACACGATTTGCCACCACAGTCGCAACGCCGGCAACATGCCCGCCAGAGCGATGATCGCGCCCAGCAAGGTGGCCGGTACAGCGGCAATCGCCCAAGTGGCCACGCCGCCGTACACGTCGATGAGATTGGCTTGCGCCAGCAACATCATCGCCGCTATGAGTACGAGGCTGGCGATTCGTTTGCCCCACGGCTGGCGACTGAGGCCCATGCCGCGAAGCACATTGCCTCTGGTCATCCAGATAACCGAATGTGTGGAGTCGGCCCAGGAGCCGGTGGTGGTGGAGGTCCCGGTGTACGTGCCGGAGGAAGTGCCGGTGTATGTGCCGCTCGATCCGGCGTACGCAGCGGTATTGGTATTGGTGATACTGGACTGGTCGAAGGTCATGCGAGCACCCCCATGATCAGCGGGAGATCATCGAGGTCGCCGATGGTGGCCAATGTGAAGTTGGCGAATCTTCTGATGCCGCGATTGGCGCCGGCGCTGGCCTGCAATACCACGCAGCTGGCCGATCGGGGCAAGGCCAAGGTCATGCGCTTGATTTGCTCGATGTCTTTCAGCGATCCAACAGTGAAAAAATAGAACGAAGCATCAGGACTGTGCTTCAGCGTGCCCTCGGCGAGATTCGGATTATCCTCACGATCAGGCTCTATGGCACTGGCGTTGTCGAGGAACTCCATGGCGTTGCGCGGCTGGCCGTGCGTGTTGCCCGCGTGGCAGAACAATGGACGATCCTGCAGCAGGCATTTGACGCCGATGGAGGAGTGGATGGACACCGCCATCTCGAATTCCTCGCCGTTGACGTATTCGTCCGGGTTCACGCTGATGGTCACCGAGGTGTCGGTGCGGCGCGTGGCCTCATATTGGCGAATCATCAACGTGCCGGTTTTCGCGGAGCTCAGCCAGTGGACGTTACGCACGTCGTCGCCCGGCTCGTATTCGCGCAATCCGTAGAAGTCGAGATCATCATCCACGATCTGGCCGGATGGTTGGCCTTCCAGGTCGCGGGGCACGCCGGCATTCAGAGTATCGAGACGCACGGTACGAGGGTGGATGAATACGGTGATGCGGTCGGCCAGCTCCTTTTCGTGACGCACCAGACCGAACGGGTCTCCCTTGCGGATGCGCAATGGGCCGATGGGCAGTACTGCGCGCGATACGGTACGGAACTCCACATCGGTTTGCTTGGATTGCCCGGGAGCCAGCATGGGGATGTTGAATCGTTCATGCGCATCGCCGATTGGCAGATATCCGCGTGCCGTGGTCGTCGGCGTTCTGCCGGTGTTGTCGATGCCGACGATAACGGATACGGTGTCTCCCACGGTCACGCGATGATTGGATACGACGATGGACGCGTGGAAGCGTGTGTTGCCGAGGGAAAGCACGATTGCCGCGAGCATCATCACCATCGCCACGATGCCGAATACGAGCAGCTCATACCAGCCCAGAAACGGGAACGCAATAAGGCATGCGATGCCTGCGCCCGTTACCGCCCAGCCCAAGGGCGAGACGTAGGATGCGAAGAACCGTCTGATGCGTCTTACCGCGCGCTTGAACATGCGTTCAGCGCGCCGGCGACGGCGTAATGCGGCGGATGTAGATGCCATGGTCGGATACCTTTCCGGGCCCTATCAGGAACCGATGGTGGGGGAGGGAACGTCTTCGAGCACCTGTGCGATCAGGCTTTCCGGAGTCGCGCCATCGAAGGTGGCTTCCGGAGTCAGCGTGATACGGTGTGCGAGCACGGCCACTGCAAGGTCCTTGACGTCATCCGGCACCACGTAGGCACGGCCATCGGCCGCGGCCCAGATACGGGCGCATCGGGTCAGTGCCAAAGCGCCACGCATGGAGGAGCCGACCGTGATCTTCTCGTTGTGGCGGGTCGCCTCGACGAGCCTGACGATGTATTCACGAATCGCATCATCCACATAGATTTCGGTGGCCACCTGACGCAGCCGCATGACATCGTCACCGCTCAGCACCGGGGAAATGGTCTGCGCACGGTCGGTGATATCGACCTGCTTGAGGATATCGACGGACACATCATGGCCCGGGTAGCCGATTGACGTCTTGATAAGGAATCGGTCCATCTGCGCCTCAGGCAGCTTATAGGTACCGAGCTGCTCGATGGGGTTCTGGGTTGCAATCACGATAAACGGCTGCGGCACATCATGTGTGACGCCGTCAACGGTGACTTTCTGCTCTTCCATAACCTCCAGAAGTGCGGACTGCGTCTTCGGCGATGCACGGTTGATCTCATCGGCCAGCACGATGGAGGCGAAAATCGGGCCTTCGCGGAACTCAAATTCTCCGCGCTTCTGATCGTAGAAAGTCACACCCACCACATCCGAAGGCAGCAGATCGGGCGTGAACTGAACACGCTTGAAACCGGTGGAAATGGAATTGGCCAAGCCTCGGGCCAACTGGGTCTTACCGGTGCCGGGGTTGTCTTCAAGCAGAATATGGCCACCGACCATCAGTGCGGTGACGCATTGCTTGATAGGGATGGTCTTGCCGATAACCACCTTGGAGACATTTTCGACCAGCGCATTGAAGGACTGCTGGAAATCCCGGACCTGAGCCGTGGGCTGGGGCAGTAGTCCGGAATTGATGCTGGCGGGCAGTGCCGATGCGGCTGCTTGCGCGGCTTTGCTCGACTGACGCTGCGGCTGTGATTGCGGCTGGGATTGCGCGGTGGCCTGCTGCGGGATGGCTGGCGTCGATCCCTTGCGCGGCTTGAGCACGGTGCTGTCATCGCCCGCAGGAATGGAGGCGGCATCAGTAGTAGGAGACGGCTTTTCTGACGGCGCTTGTGACGGCCGCTGCGGCAGGTTAGGCAGCGCAACGGACTGCGGCGCCGACTCGGTGCTTGGGGTCGTGCCGGTGTGTGGTGCGGATGCCAGGTGCGTGGCGTCGGACAAGTGCGTGCTGTCGGATAGCTGCGTGCTGTCGGACAGACGGGTCGTGTCAGACAACTGCGTCGCGTCATCGATGTTCTCGCTCATGGATGTTCTCCTACTGCTTGTGAATGGTGGTTGACGATATTGGGGTATTGCCGAAACCAAGAATCCAGGGGTTCTTGGCCAAAGTGGTGACATCGGTACCGGATTTGAGCGACTTGGTCCCCTCCGAGGAGTCAGAGGGACGTGTGCCCGCGACGCTGCCTCCGTCCGCAGTGTTGTCGAGACCGGAGTATCCCGGCCCGCCGGTGACTTTGACGCTCCACGTGTAGTTGCCATCGGCGGCCACGGCCAAGTCGGTGACATCCAATGGCTGGCCGGAGTTCCACGTGAACGGTTGGCCATTGATGATGATTTGTACAGTGGCCGACTTGCCATAGACATCAACCGAACCGCCGGTGACGTTAATGACGTGAGCGTTGTCTGACCAGCGCAGCTCCTGCGGTTTGTTGATTACAGCCTTCTTCTCATAGGTGTAAGGAGCGCCATTGTGCGGGCCTCCGGTGACGGCGTCGCTGGTAGCGCCGTTGAACACCTGTTGCACCGATGCGGTGTTGCATTTGGCCCAAGGACTCATTCGGAAGTCGAGTGAGTTCCGGTTAGTAGCTGTACCGGAATCGATGCCATCGGCAGTCACGCTGTAGGACTGCGCATGTCCCTGCTTGGTCCAATGCACGGTGCATGTACTGCCGGATCCGGTGGTGTAGACGTCAGTGGGCGGCTGGACCTTGTACTGCGGGACAAAGCTGCTCTTGCCCGTGCCGGAGGAAGCATCGCGCTGCGGCACCACGGTGGCCGTTACGGTGATTTCCCGGGTATTCAAATCGTTCTCATTGATATCGAACGTAGCGCCACCGTCACTGCAATCGATGGTGTCCTTGACGTCTCCTCCCAAGGAAATTCGCCGGCAGCCGGCATTGCGGTTATTGCCGAGAGTGACTTTCGCCGTTACCGTGGTGTCGTCGTTCGACAACGCAATGTTCGGCGCATCCGGGTCTCCCCAGATCTTCTCTGACGGCGATGCGGCGGACTCGGCACTCCAATTGATTTTGTTATGGGCTTTGACGGTCGCCGTAATGGCGGTGCCATCGGAAATGTCGTTGTTGTTGAACGTAAACGACAGCTCGGTGGCCGTATTGCCGGTTTCCTTGGTCTGCGGAGCACCTGCACCGGTGACGGTCACTGAATAGTTGTCGACGGCGCTGAAATCACCGCTCGGCGCTTTCCACGTCACCTTGGCGGTTTTATTGCCACCTGTGACCGTAACATCGGTGGGAGCGGACGGCACCTTGTCCGGTGTGGCTTCGACGGCGGTGGACGGCTTGGACCAGCCGACGTCATTTCGCGCGGCGACGGTGAAGGAATAGGTTTTGCCGTTCTTCAGACCAGTGACCTGGCATGAGGTGACGGTACCGCAATCCTTCTCTCCGGTGACGGCACCGGTCCAACTGACCTTGTAGTTGGTGATCGGGCTGCCATTGGCGGCACCGGGCGTCCATGTGAGGCTGACCGCGCTGTCCTGCGGTTCCCCGGCTACGGGAGAGAGCAGTGGCGGCTCGGGCTTGTCGATCACGGACACGGTAATCGATGCGGTGACTTCACGATCCTTGGACTTGGTGCCGTCTTGCACGGTGACGAGCACGGTGTTCGTGGAAGCACCTACATCGGATGCGACGGCGATGGTGATGTTTCCGGAGGCATCGCATCCGGCGATGGTGAGTTTGGCGGCGTCATCCGCCTTGCAGCTGATGACGGTCAGCGAGGAATCGGGGAACGGATTGTACGCGCCGGTAAGCACGTTCACGGCATCGCTGGCACCGGCCTTGATCTTCAACGTCTTGTTGCCGACGCGTGTCAGCGGACGGGTCGAAGACACTACGCGCACGGTCACACCGGCATTCACGGTGCCCGCGCCGTATGCGATTTGCACGGGAATGGACGCGGTGGTGCCAGGAGCGGCATCCTTGGTGGCGGAAACCTGCAAGCTACCGGAACGGGACAGGTTTGCGGTGATTTGCCTGGATGATGAGCTTCCACCGGAATACGTGTATTGCTTTTCGTCGTCATACACGCCGGACGGTGCATGGGTGAGCGCCGTCAGATCAACGGTCTTGGGGTCCGCGCCCGCCTCGACATCAATAGTGGAGGACGAGAACGTGGGCGGCGGCACATCGCGGCCTATCACCGTGATCTGGAGAGTGATCACTGCGGAATTGATGATCTTGGTCTTATCCGATCCCTGCTTGCCATCCACAGCGGTAAAGGTAATGGAGGCGGGGCCTGCGTAGTCTTTTGCCGCAGTGAACTTCAGGGTCTTGTCGTTCACGTAGAAATCGGAGTTGGAAGCCTTGGTGGCGCTGACGGAATCAGCGCTTTCGATATACGGTTCCTTGCCGGCGCCGACGCGGACATAGTCATTGATGTTGATTTCAATGGTCTCGCGCGAGTTGACCTTCAATTCCGGTGCCTTGGGACGCAGCGTGGGCGGAAAGACACCATAGGCCGGTACCTGGATGAACGCGGTGGAGGTGATGTTGTATTTCGTATTGGTCACCGTGTAAGGCACGGCTCGCGCCTGTGACGTCAGGTCGACGGTGATGGTGGTCGAATGCTCGCCGCCCTTGACGTGAGCGTGAGCGCTGGCGGAGGGATGCACGCCGACCTTGAGCTCATTGGCTGTGCCGGAAGGATTGGCGATCCACTGGGAAACATCCACATCCACGGACTTCTTATCGATGGTGGCGGCGGACGGCACACGATAGTCGTAGGCGGTAGGCGGCTCGATGGCGGCACTCGGATCCACGTTTACCGTGAGGGTGGCCGTATCGGACAAGCCGGCCTTGTCTTTGACCGTGTAGGCGATATAGTCGGTGGTGGCGCTGCCGGGCGTGGTGAAGGAGATCATATTGTCTTTCACGCTCACCCCGTCGAGACCTTGGACCTCGACATGCTTGTCGACGGTCAGATTGGTGTTGTCGCCGGAGATGTCGTTCTGCGCGACCGGCACGGTTGCGGCCGTATTGGGCCTCAACGTGATTTCGTCATCCCTGGCGTATACGCCGGAGTCGGACGATCCTTGGAATACGCCCACGCGGATCTGCGCCTGTGCGCGCTGACCGGTCCAATCCTCCACGGCATAGGAGAAGGTGTCGGTGCCGGACGAATCCGGATACGCTTCATAGACCAAGTAGTCGGAACCGACTTCGGATATGCGGCCCAGCGTGGGTGCCTTGTTGCCCAGACCCAACAGCTGATCGTCGTCGCCATCCGTGTCTATGCCGGTCAGTGTGATGGGGATGCGGACCTTCTGCCCGGCGGCAACCTGTGCTTCGGCGTCATGCGGGGTTGGCGCGGCCTTGCTCGCTGCGTCGCTCTTATGCACGGTAATGGTGATATTGGCGGAAGCCACATTACCCAGATTGTCTTCAACCGTATAGGTGATGGGGAAGTTGCCGGTCTCGCTGGATGCTTGGTAGCGGACCGTGTCTCCAGAGACGAAGGCCAGACCCTTGAACGTCCCCTTGTCGTATTGCAGGTTGTTCTTGAGTTTGACCGTGGTGCCATCCGAGTAGGCCACATGGTCAAGCACATCCACGGACACGATGCCGTCGGTACGCACCTGGGCATTGATATTGCTGGCCTTGGGCACTGAATTCGAGGTGGCCAGAGCCGGCGGCTGCAACACGATGGTGCCCTTGGCGGTTCCGGAGGCGTTGGCCACGGTGTAGGTAAGGGCGACGGGCTTCGTGGGCACCTGACGCGCGGTGATATACACGCGCTTATGGCTGACGAGACCAACCTTGATGCCGGAGTCGGCCGGTGCGCTCACCGTGGTGACGGACAGCACACCGCCCATCGGATCGACGTCATTGGTGAGCGGCTCCACAATGGCGGTATTATCCGCGCCAAGCAGGGCGACATCGTTGGCGGCAACCGGTTTGGCGGCCTCGCCGGTGGCAGGCTGCACCTCGACTCGAGCCAATCCGGTGGCCGGAATCGAACCTTGAGTAATGATGTAGGGCACATAATAGGTGCCGGGATTGGTGGCCTTGAACGTCAACGACATATCCGCCGCATTGGTGGTCGTCGAAGCGCCGTTGGGCGTATCCACCTGAGTCAGTTGTGCCGGCTGCAAGGAAGTGCCATGCACATAAGAGGACAGCTTGACGACGGTATCCGTGTTGGGAACGGTGGTTTTCGCTACCGGGTCGATGACCGCGGCCAAGGTGTTCGCGGGCTTGACCGAGAAATACACCATGCCGGTGCCGGTTGCCGTGCCGTCGGAGACGGTGACCTCGACGCCCACACGTCCCGACGCCAGCGCACCGGTGTTGAACGTAAGCTGGCCGTCGGCTCGGGTGGACACCTGCACCTGGTCGGTGTTCTGGGCCACAGCGGAGACCAGAGTGAGCGGGTCTCCATCCGGATCGTTGAAGCTGCTCAGCGCATTGGCGGTATAACTGGCTCCCTGCTCCACATCGATCTCGGGAGGAGTGTCGAACTGTACGGGAGCGTGGTTGCCTCCATCATTCAGGGTTACGGTCACCGTGGCGGAAGAGGTCTGGCCGCGACCATCGGAAATATCGTAAGTAAAGGTAACGGTGCCTGCGGATGCGGCGGAGGCATCGAGTTGCAGATACCGGCCGTCGTAAATCGGCGAAATGGTGACGTCTTTGTTGTTTGGTGCGCCAACCTTGGTGATTTTCAGTACGGAACAATCGGTCTGCTCGTCATTGCGCAGCGCGTCGAGAATCTGTTCCGAACCGGCTCGTGCGCCGATTTCATCATCCTCGGCTTTGATTTGGCCGGATTGTGCGGAACAGGTCTTGGAGAAGTCGTGGTGGTTGTTGGCCGAGTCGTTGTTCTGCTGTTCTTTCTCGGTCTGCTCGGTCTGTATTTTGTTCCACTGTATTTTGATGACTTTGGTGGAATCCTCAGGGTTCCACACATTGCCGTTAACCGTGTCGTTGAGCACCACAAGGCGATGGTTGGTGCGGAACACCAATTCGGAAGTAGTATTGACGGATTCGAGGGTTTGCGGCTTGACGCTGGTATCCGTGGGGGAGCAGGCGCGAATGTAGTTGCTGGCCTTCTGGCTCCAAGCCGAGTACACGCAGCCCTTGGACGATACCGGTCGTGCTGGATTCGCCTTGCCCCCGTTGGCTATGAAATTCGCCTTGGCATTGGACTTCAACGGGATAAGCGCAAGGCCTCTCGGTGATGCCGCGGCCACCCAATCGGACTGTATGTCATCGGTGGGAGGCTCCTGAAGGGTGAGGGTGCCGGTCGTGTCGACATCGACGCGGCCGCCCTTGAATATGACGGTTTTGCCGGTTGCGATTACCGGCGTGCTCCCGATGACGGTAAAGCTTTCAACGGTCTGCTGCTTGCCGTCGGTCAGCGATTCGAGGGTTTTGGCCTTGGCGCTGCTGGGATTGTCAAGACGCAGCACCATACCGTCGGATGGACGGTATCCGTAGACCTTGCCATCGTGGGTTACTGCGATGCGCCCGCCCTCGCCCAGCTTTATTTTCGGATCGGAAGTGGTGGGGGTCACGGAATCAAGGTTTTCCGACAAGCCGGTCCACACATTGCCGGTCTTCTCGTTGATCAGGGCTGCGGTATCCCCGCCGACCACAGTGGTGGTGTTGGCTTTGATGTCGGTCTTGACACCGGTGCTGACCGTGGATGCCTTGATGGTGGAGGCTTTGGTCGTTTCGGTCAGGATGGTGTCGCCATTATGCTGTGCGATGTCGAATCGTGGGGCGGAGGAGGAGACGCCGGCGTCGGCCTCCTTGTTCTTTACGTTGAATCGTGCGGCCTTCTGGTTTTTCAGCGAAGTGACCCATACGGTGCCATCGTCCAGTTGCACATGGCGGCGCGTGACGGTGCTCATGATCACCGCGCCGGCAACAAGTCCCAGAAGTAGCAGGAGCGTGATTACGGGAACCGTCCACGTATGCCCTCCGGAGGGCATAAGGCGGCGCAAAGCCGCGCTGATGCGTCGGCGACGATCGTATGACTGGGACGATGTGGCCATCTGAACTCCCTGACCCCTGTTTTCTCTGGTTGCTGGTGTAATGACAACGCTTTACGGTTCCAATACCTGCCGTTCCTGTTGTCCATTTGGTGAATTCGCCGCTGCTGGGCGCACGTCTGATGCGATACGCAATGCCAGGGTGGCATGCCCGTCAGTGGCGAGCGGATCATTCTTGCGGCTTGGCCGCACAGGCGATGGCGGGGCTGACGGACATCTGGCGGTTCTTGCGCACAATGGACACCTGAATGCAGGTCTGCGAGCCTTCCTGCGCGTTGACGGTCACCGTGGGATCTGACGTTGTGACGGTTTGCGCGCTCTGGTCGGTATTGCTGCCCTGCACTATGGCCCACGCATAGGTATCACCGCTTTGCGGGTCTGGATTCGTCCAGGTGAACGTCACGGATGACCCATCCGCCGCATAGGTGCCGTTCAGATTCTCCGGGGAAGGAATCTGGGCGTTCGCGGTATCGGTGATCACGTCATCCTGATTATTGCGGTTGTTGTCATCATCCTTGGTGCCGGGCGTCGCCACCTGTTTGGTATCTGATCCGGTGGCGCTGTCCATGCGGGGAACGACCACGAAGGCGAATATCAGTGCCGCTGCGGTGATCGCCGCAAGTATACCGACGGTAATACCCACCGGTTTGACCCATCGCCGTGACGAACGGGTGATCTGATCTCGCTGGTCCGTGGCCCGGCGCCGACGCTCGATGTCTTTGGGATAGGCCGGCATCCCTTCCACGGTAACGGGAGTGGCATGCCCGAAATATGCGAATTGCACACGCTGCATGGCACGTGCGAACTCCAACGCGGAGTAGTACCGCTGGTCGGGGTCCTTGTTCAGGGCCCGGCGCAGCACCGCTTCCACATCGGCCGGCACGTCGGGGCGGTTGAGGCGAGGCAATGGCTGGTTGACGATCAGCGAAATCAGTTCCGATTGCGAACGCGGGTGATAATCGTGCTGGAATGGCGAGCAGCCGACGAACATGGCGTACAGGGTGGCCGCCAGTGAATAGATGTCGGCGGCTTCCGAACCATTGGTCAGATGCTGAAGCACCTCAGGCGGTGCCCACGGCGGCGAGAATCCGGTTTCGGTGCGGTCATACACATCGGTGGAGATACCGAAATCACCCAGAACAGGCAAGCCCTGCGAGGTGATGAGAATGTTGCTGGGCTTGATGTCGTGATGGATGATATTGCTGCGATGCGCGGTGAACAGCGCGCTTGACAGCTTGATGCCGAGGTCGAGTACCTGCTCGCAGGTCATGGACCGGGCCTTCATGATGCTGTTGTAGGTGCCGCCCGGCGCATATTCGATGACGATGTAGCCATGGCCATCGGAGGTGACGCCGGCACCATATACCGGCAGAATGTACGGGTGGGATGACAGCTTGGCCATGAAGTTGGCCTCGCGGTTGAACAGGGCAGCGGCCCGTGGGTCAAGGGTTTTGGCGCTGGCCTTTACCGCCACCGGGCGTGCGGGCATACGCTGGTTATATAGGTACACCGTGGCGGTGGCACCGCTTCCCAACATCTGGACGAAATCATATCCGGGCAGCTTCGGCGGTCTCATCGGAATGTTGTCCATCTGTTCCCTCCCTCCTTGGAAAATGCGCTCTCCCTGCATTCGTTCTACAGGATACCGTCAAGGGTACGATTCTTCGTCGGGTTCGGTAAAATTTTTCCCTCTGTGACGGTCGGGTTTAGGCTGGAGCCATGATGACGAGACTTGAACCTGGAACAGTGCTGGACGGCATCGACCGTGATGGAGCGGCGAGGCTGATTGTCGGCACGCCTGGAAGCGGCAAAACTGAATTCGCCTTATCGGTGTTGATGGCGGGGCTGCGCCGCTACGGTGGCACGCAGGCGGTGATGGCCGTATCCGGCCGTGTGGCCGCCGACGCATTGGGCAATCGGGTGATTCGTGAGCTCGGGTTTTCCGTGCAGGCCAGGCCGGTCACCACGCTGGGTGCCGTGGCATTCCGGGCCATATCGGCTTCGCGCGAGGGAACTGGATTGCCGTCGCCTCGATTGCTGAACGGTGCGGAACAGGATGCTTTGCTGCGTCAAGTCATGGCCGTGCATCTGCGCCATGCCGTAGCGGGAGATGATTGCGGCACCTGTGATTTGCTGCGCGTCTACTTTGCCCAGGATGACTGGGCGAGACTCATACGCGATGCCGGTGCCGGCGAGATGCCCGGCTCGGCCGCTTCCGCACAATCAAGCCTCTCGCAACAAGGGTCGGATTCGCCGTCTCCGACGTCGGCAGGCGGCTCGACCAGCGCGGATAGGTTCACGCGAGGTATTTCAGATGCGTTTATCAGCCAGTTGCGCGATATGCTGGCCCGATTGGATGAGCTCGGTGTAGGCGTTCACGAAGAGCCACGTCTCTTGGACGCCGTGACGGAGGACGCGCGATTGTCGGTGCAATGGCGTTTGGCTTTCGCGTTGCGCCGTGAATATATTGCAGCCCAAAGCGCGGTATATCCGGGGCAATACCGTTTGGATGCCTCGTATTTGCTGGTGGCAGGCGCTCGTGTGGTGCGTGAGGCATTCGCCGCCGATCACGCGGATGATTCCGACCGGCCTATGTGTGTGGAGGCGTTGGGCTTGCCCCGGCTGCTGGTTGTGGATGATGTTCAAGACACCACGCTGGCCGGCATGCGCTTCTTGGAGGAGTTGGGGAATGCCGGCGTCAAGTTGGTGCTGGTCGGCAACCCGGATGAATCGGTGCAGACCTTCCGCGGATCGTATCCGGAATATCTGATGCGCCGTGCCGTGGAAGGGCGGCTGAAGGCCAAGGAAGAACAGCTGGTTGGCGGCAGTGCCGTCGCTGATCAGTCGCACATGACGATGGCTGATGTGATCGCGTCTCGTATTTCGCTGTCGATTCCCTCGCCGGAAGACGAGCCGCTGCCTCCGGCCGAGCGTCCCGGCAAGCTGACCGCCATACTGGGCGGAGTCGATGCAGCGAATTATCAGGCGGACGGCACGGTGACCGCCGGCCTGTACCGATCCTCACGTGAGGAGCTGGATGATGTGGTCTGGCGCATCAAGCGGGCGCATCTTGACCGGCATATTCGGTGGAACGACATGGCGGTCATCACCCACGACAATGCCGCCGTGCGGCTGTTCGGCGAACGACTGCGCCGAGATGGTGTACCGGTGCGGTATTCGTCGGTCACCCGTCCTTTGAAGGACGAGACTTTCGTGCAGGGATTGTTCGCGCTTGTGGAGCTTGCCCGATTGCGTGCCGAGGGGATGGCGGAATGCCAGATGACGTTGGCTTCCTGCGCGGCATATATAAGGACTAGAGTGGCCACGTTGATGAACGGCCCGTTGGTGAGTGCCGGGGCCAAACCCGGTCAGGGGCGTCCCGCAAGGCTTGCGCCGATCGAATCGGCCATGGGGTCGTTGGAGTCGCTGGCGCATCTCGCCACGGATGATGCCATGCTGACCTCTCTGACGACGGCATGGGAAACATTGCGTGAAACATACCATGAAACACGGCGTGAAACAGGTCGTGAAACATCCTCGTCAGTGGTTTCGACGTCAGCGGTTTCGTCGTCAGTGACTTCGTTGCCAGTGTCTGTCGAAATACTCGGTGAACCGTCCGGCGATGACTTGGCCTTTGGCGTTGACGCGCTGTACGTGATGCTTGCCATTGATGATGCCGCCGCGCCGGCGCAGGCTGCGCTCGCATCCATCCACGCGGTGCTCGGCAACGACCCTCAGGCCCGCGCTTTTGCGAACCTGTGGCATCTGGTGGGCAGCGTTGCTTCCGGCTTGGAGCGGCTGCCGGCAAGCCAGCGCGTACAGCCGCGCTATGCGCTGTCTGTTGCGTGGAACGCCACCGGTCTGGCACCGGTCTGGCAGCGTGCGGCATTATTCAACACGGCAGAGGGGCGTACGGCCAATGACCGGCTGGACGCGGCAATGCGCCTGTTCCAGTTCGCCGATGATTCCACCGCCAGTCGAGACATCACGTCATTCATGGCACAGGTTCGGGGCATGGAAGTGCAGGCCGATTCCTTGGCCCACATAGGACCGGTGGAAGACGCGGTGACATTGACTACGCCGGCAGGCGCGGCCGGACGCCACTGGGAATATGCGTGGATACCGGTGGTCCAGCAAGACGTGTGGCCGAACCTCGCCGGGCGCAACACCATGTTCGGTGGTGAAGACCTTGCCGAGCTCGTGCTGAGGGGAGCGCTTGAAGAAAGCGACAAAACCGGGCATGATCCGCGGTTCGCGGCTGTATTGTCGGGCGAGAAGAAGAGTTTCCTGGTCGCGCTGACCCGTGCACGGCGAATCATGATCAGCGCGGTATGGAACGACAGCATGAGCCCCTCGGACTTTCTCTTCGGGTATCTGCCGGAATACTATCCGCGCAACCGGCAACAGGCGCCTTTCACCACAGTGGGGGCACATGCGGGATTCGCCGAATATGATCTGGCCGGATTGGACGCCGACCCACGTGGGTTGGTCAGCGCCGCCCGCGCGGTTCTGGCCACTGCTCAACCGCAGCAGGCTGCCGCAAAGGACGCCGCGATTGCGTTGACACTCCTGTTAGAGCATGGTGTGCGCGCCGCAAATCCGCAGAGCTGGGCGTTTGTGGAATCGCCGGCCCAATCGGATAGCGCGTCATCTGGCGGTGCGTCATCTGGCGGTGCGTCATCTGGCGATACCTCATCTGACAGTGCCTCATCCGACAGCGCGTCATCTGGTGGTGTACAGCCTGACGGTATCCAAACAGGGAAAGGCAAGACGGATGCGCAGGCCGCGCCCATGGTCACCTTATCTCCATCGGCGGTCGACAGCCTATGGGCATGCCCGGTGTGCTGGATGCTGGAGAACCGGTTCGCCGGTCCTCGCCCCAGCTCCGTGGCCACCAGTTTCGGAACCCTCATCCATGCGGTTGCGCAGCAAGGCAGCGAGGAAGGGCTGGACCATCTTTCCCACAATGCCCAGGCGTTGGCCGCACTGGGCTTGGACTCCACGGCCGGCACGGAACGCCGCATCGAGGCTGTCGCGGCACGGCTTAATGCCATCTATCAGAGCAAACGTCCCGATCCGAATGCCATAGCCGACACCCGGAACCGCTATGAGGCCACCCGTAAGGACGAGTCCGCGGCGGATGCCCTGCGCAACATCGCCGATTACTTTGTGCGCAGCGACGCCGATCCGGAAACGTATCTTGGCAAGAACTCCAGCAACTTCAGCATTGGCGCATTGGCCGGTGCCGAATGCGAACGGGAGTTTGCCGCACGTTTCGATGTGCGTGACATACTCGACGCATACAATGCCGTGCCCGGCATGCACCCGATCGATCGGAACACGCTGGTTCGTCTGATGGGAGCACTGGTCGGAGGATGGCCGGAAGGCATGGACGAGCATCTGACCGTGAGACTGTCCGGGCGTATCGATCGTATGGAAACCCGCGTACTCGCAGACGGCGGCGAATGCATTCGCCTCATTGACTACAAAACAGGCAGAACGCCTACGGTCAAACAGATTTTCAATGATTTGCAGCTCGTGTGCTATCAGCTTGGCCTCGTGTTCCCCGAAGACGGGCCGCGCGGTGCCAAGGCACTTGCCGCAATGCCGCATATCAGCCAAAGCGCGCTATTCCATGTCGGGCAGAATGCGGCACCAGCCAGAAGCTACGCTCCGGAAGGTGCCTTCCAGCCGCCGCTGTTCACTGATGGCTCGTTGAATGCCGAACCGTTCACGCCCCGATACTGGTATAAAGACCCCAACCGTTTCTTCGACATACCCGCCATAGATCCGGCTACTCCTCCCGAAGGTGTGAGTGCCGAAGCGTGGGCGCAATTCGCCGCGCTCGCCGGTACGCAGACGTTATGGTCGCTGACCATGATCGCCCGCGTATTCTATGCCGCGGCGGCCAGCAGATCAGCCATCATCGAGGCCCATCCGCAAGACACCCATATCGGATTCTGCCGTATGAAGAACGTCTGCCCTGCCTGTGCAGGCCAGATCGACACGATTTTCGAAACGAGGCAAGCATGAGCACGTTCACTCCCAGTGCGGAACAGGCCGCCATCATCGATGCGCCAGTCGATGCTGACGTATTGGTGGTTGCCGGTGCCGGTTCCGGCAAAACCTTTACGATGACCCAACGCATCATCGCGCTTATCAATCGAGGTGTGGCACCTGAACGCATCCTTGGCCTGACCTTCACACGCAAGGCCGCAGGCGAACTGCTGGAACGCGTCTCCGCCGCAGTGGCCGGTGATATGGCGGGCTCTACGACCGCCACGGTGTCTGATCGGGCATTCCTCAAGCCGGCCATTTTCACGTATGACGCCTTCTTCCAGACCATCGTGCGCCAATATGGACTGCTTGTCGGATTCGATCAGAACACGCAACCATTGAGCGCAGCCGGAGCGCTTCAACTGGCCACCGAAGTCATCGACAGGCACATGGATCTGGCGTTCAGTGAGGATTTTGGCGCCTTCTCCAGTTTGGCGAACCGTGTTCTGGCGTTGTCGGATGCCATTGGCAGTGCCATGATCGGTGCCGGCTGCACCAGCTTCGATGATGCGATCAATCGAGTACGGCAATGGGATTCGGCATTCATCAATCGATTGCAACAAGCCGTTGCAGACGAACCCATGCCCGAGGACGAGCCGAAAATCCCCAAGATCAAACGACTGAAGAAAGATACCGACGCCAGCTGGCAAGCCAAGCTCGATGACCGTGCCGAACATTTGCACGCCCGTTGCACCTATCATTGCGGTGCGCTGCTGGAGACCACACGCAAACGCGATATTCTGCTCCAGCTGGTGGAGGCCTATGCCCAAGCCAAGCGGGAACGCAATATGGCCGAATTCTCCGACTTCACCATTGCCGCGTATCAGCTTATCGAGCGCTTCCCCTCCATCGGAGAGCGTACGCGCCGCAGGTACAGCCACGTGCTGCTCGACGAATATCAGGACACCTCCACCACGCAGGCCGCTCTGCTGGCAGCACTGTTCCACGTGGATGCGTCACAGAGGTCCGCCGTCAACGCGGTGGGTGATCCGTTCCAGTCGATTTACGCATGGCGTGGTGCCAGCCCTGGTGCATTCCGTATGTTCCAGCAAGATTTCCACCTGTCTGCCGGATACAAGCCATTCCCGCTGTCCGTCACCAGGCGAAACAGCCGTATAGTGCTCGAAGCCGCCAATAATCTCACGCTGCCGTTGCGCTCCAATCCGTCGCGTCCTTCCAGCTCATTGATGCGTGAGGTCGATGTCTCATCGCTCGACCCCATGCCTGATGCCCCCGAAGGAACATTGGGAGTACTGGGCTTCGCCACGGCCGGGCAGGAGATCGACGCCGTAGTGCGTTTCTGCAAGACGGCCATCGCACGGCACCGTTCCGCAGCCGAACAACAGGAACAGATGCCGGGCGAACAGAAAGCGCCGGTCGCCGTGCTGTTTCGGTCCAAATCACATATGCCCGAATATCAGGCGGCATTGGAACAGGCCGGATTGACCACATTCGTGGTCGGCTATTCCGCGCTGTTGGAACGTCCGGAAATCCGCGATCTGATGGCGTTGCTGCACGTGGCCGCCGACCACACCGATACGGGATCGCTGATGCGCTTGCTGGCCACGCCACGATTCACCATGTCCGCAGCGGATTTGACCATGTTGGCCCGTTTTGCTGAAGAACAGAACACGGAACAACGCTTCCAAGCATTGGTGCAGGCCGGCCTTGCCCAACCGGATACACCAGCGAATGAATGGGCGGCTGTGGTGCGTGAGTACCGCGATCAGGTGGCCAATGCGGTATTCCTGCCAGACGTATTGCTACGCGGCGACCTGGTAAAACTGCTTGAACGGTTGAGCGCACACGGGCGCAACGCCATAACCCGGGCCGCGGTGATGCTCCGTCAGGTGCATGATGCCGTCGGGCGGCCACTGGGCGACGTGATTCGCGCCGGCATAGAAGCGTTGGATCTTGACATCGACACCGTATTGGCCGGTGTGCTGCATAATCCGCAGCACCGCGCCAATCCCGCTTTGGCGCATATGCCTATGGATGCGATTGTGGATTTGGTGGATACGTACACGCAAGAGATTGCCGCTGAGCAAACTCCCTCGTTGCATGGGTTCATCACATGGGTGGATCATCTGGCTTCGGTGGAGGATGAAGCCGCCAGTCTCCCTGACGCTCCGGTGGATGTGGAACTGATGACCGTACACCAGTCCAAAGGGTTGGAATGGGATGCCGTTGCGGTAGTGGGGCTTACCGCCGTCGGATTCCCCAGCAATCAGGGCGACCATCTCAAGATCGTGCTGGACGAGCACCATACGGGAGGCACCGAGCAAGGTCACTGGACCGCACCCGAATATCATGAGACCGCCGACTCCTGGCTCACCAACCCCACCGCCGTACCCGTGCCTATGCGTGCCGATGCCGGCATTCTGCCGCGATTCCCCCATGATACCGATGTGGAAGCCGACCCCATCGCATCGTTGGCGGCTTTGGATGATGTGGAGCTTATTGATGATGAAGTGTTCGGCTCCATGCGCGAATTCGGCGATGGCGTGGAAGAAGTGGATGCATCCGGCTGGTATTTGACGCAGGCGGAGGAATATGGGCGCCGGCTGCATGCCGACGAACGTCGATTGATGTATGTGGCGCTTACCCGTGCGCGAGAAGATGCCCTGATGACCTATTGCGCCTATACGGGCGAATCCGGGCGGGACCCGTCAGTGGTGCCCAAAGGCTCTCGCGCCGCTCAGCCATCCAATTTCTGGCTTGAAGTGCATGACGCGCTCCAAGCCCGTGAACATGCGATATCGGCTCAGGACTGTGTGGAACGGCTGCAAGCCGCCAATGCCGGGAAGCCCATGCTGATCTCGGCGCAAGGCGAAGCGATTGCCCCTCCCGAAGGGTTCTTTATCGGAGAGCATGCCGCGGCATACGGTGACGCCGTGGTGGGGGAGGCATGGCAGACGCCGATTACGCAGACGGATGCCGCTGTCGAATTGCCGTGGCCGGCTACCCTCAGCGACGCAGTGCATGAACAGCTGTCACGTGGCATCGATGTTATCGCCGCAGATTCCTCGTCACTTGAGCAGCACCAAGACGCCGGTCCACTGCTGCAACGGGCGCAATTGCTGGTGGACGACGCCGATTTGATGGCCGATGCCGCCAGCGGCCAGTCGCTTGATGAGGCAGTCAAAGCCAAGGCGCAACGCGTTCTGGCTGCAGGACGCCAGAACGTGACAAGCCTGCAAGCCCGCGTAGGTGGCATGAACGAACGGGAGGAGCGCCTCTACTGGCGTAGCATTATCCGCCCGATTCCGCGCATATCGTCTCCGGCGGCCGAGGCCGGCACGCAGTTCCATGCGTGGGCTGAGCAATTCATCAATGCCGGTAAGCCGGATGAAGCGGTACTGGCATATGAAGCCGAATCAAGTATGCCGCATACAGGTCAGGATGCGGGATTCGTTTCCCGGGAAGCCATGTTGGCCGATTTGGCCGAACGGGAGCGGCAATGCCGCAAGCCATCCACACGGCAGCCCGCTGTCCCACAGCCCACGGCTCAACAATCCGCATCCGCCGTATCCGCCGCCTCCGCCACTTCCATAAGTAGCGACAATGCCACCGAGTCCAAGCTGGTGGCGTGGCAGCGCAGACTGGCCGAATCATCGTGGGCCAAGCGCATCCCGGCGTGGACGGAGCGTGCCATCGTCGTGGACGTGCCGGGCGTGGGCCTGGTCAATGGCAAACTCGATGCGGTATTCATCGGTGGACTTGACCCGTCCAGCACCACCGCACGCTTTACCGTGGTCGACTGGAAAACCGGTCGTCGGCCCACCAAGCCAGACGACATCACCCGCAAACTCGCCCAGCTCGACATGTACCGACTGCTGCTGGCAGCGGTCGAAGGTGTGGAATTGGACAGTATCGACGCCACTCTCTACTATGTCAGTGAGCCCGACGAGGGCTTGCGCGAGCTTCACGCCCGCGCGAAAACCAAACAGGAAATCCATACCGAGTTGAGCTCCGGCATTCCCGAACAATCTGACAACGACTGAGCCCAAAGGCTCATGACCTGTACAGCATCGGACGGCCTTCACCGGCGGAGAGACCTTATGCATCGCAAGGCATCTCCGACGATGAAGACGACTGGCCACGTACCGGTCCGCGGTTGAAACGCGCCGCGTGACGTTGCTTGGGAACCGCTACCCCTCGGATGGCACGTGTGGGCGGGCGCACGTGCCGGACAACGCACCAGTAAGGAGTTATTGTGTCCACGACTCGCGCGGTTTCGAAGTCGTCCGCTGCCCACTCGCCCTATCAGCGCCTGTTCATGCTGCCCGGAGCCAAGGCGTTCTGCCTGTCCGGCGCGGTGGCACGATTGCCGATCTCCATGATGAGTCTCGGCATCGTTCTGGCGCTCAACCATCTCTACGACAATTGGACCATCGCCGGCACCATGAGCGCCGCCTATGTGCTGGCCATGAGCTGCGTCACCCCGTTCTACGCCCGCGCCTTCGACCGTTTCGGCCAAGCCCGCGTGGGCCGGCTTGCGCTCGCCGTGCAGATCGTGGCCATGCTCGCCTTCGCCTTCGCGGCGTTGGTGCGCGTGCCGATTCCGCTGCTGTTCGCTTTGGCCATCATCATGGGTCTGACGCAGTTCTCATTCGGCGCATTGGTCCGAACCCGTTGGTCCTATGCGTTGCGCGGTGTGGAAGATGGCGAACAGCTGCTCAACACGGCCTACGCCATGGAAGCCGCCATTGACGAGATCGTCTTTATTCTGGGGCCGATTCTGGCGGCTTGGCTGGCCACCTCCGTGCATCCGGTATCCCAACTGTTCGTGCCCACCGTGGCATGCGGCATCGGCGGCACCATATTCTTCTCGCTGAAATCCACCCAGCCGCCGGTCATCGTGGAACAGGTCAGCGTGGCCGCGCACGATGACGGCAGCCCCGCTGCAAGCGAAGATGCCGACCAGCTGACCCTGCGCCAACTCAAACGCAGCGGTGCCAAGCCCAAGAGTGTATTGCTCTATGCCGGCGTACTGCCGTTGCTCGCCGTGTTCATCGTGTTCAATATGAGCTTCACGTCCTTCGACGTGTCCATTACCGCCACCATGAAATCCATGGGACTTGAGCCCTTCCTCGGTCTGCAATTGGCGATGTTCGCGGTCGGCTCGTGCATCGGCGCGCTGGTGTTCGGCTCTCGCCAACTCAAAGGCTCCCATTGGGCGCATATGGTGATGTTCCTGTCGCTGCTGACCGTCGGCTACGTGTTCTTCCGGCTGTCAATGGACAATCTCATCCTGCTGGGCGTCTTCGAAATTCTCTCCGGCCTGACCGTCTCGCCGACGTTCGCCACCGGCAACCTCATCGTCAAGGATCTGGTGCCGGCGGAATCCCTGACCGAAGGACTGAGCTGGGTAACCACCGCAGGCACGGTCGGCACATCGATCGGCTCGTCCGTGGCCGGCATTGTGCTTGACGCCTCCAACCCTCATGTGGGCATGATGCTGCCATTCATCTTCACGCTGGCGTCCGTGCCATTGGCGTTGGCCGGATGGGCCTTGGCCAAGCGGCGTGGGTGAAACGGAATCGGGCTACGCCTGATGGATGGTTGGCGGCTTCGCCGGGGGTCTCTCCCTCAGTCCGCTTCGCGGCCAGCTCGAACGCAATTAAATGATGGCTTTCAGCCAACTGAATTATTGCTCACTGTCGTTCGCCCTCACCTAAAAACGCCTCCGGCGTTTTCTTCACGGTTCGGCTTGTCAGAGGGAGCTCGATTCTGTGGACGGGATATTGGCGTGAGGGCTTGGCGGTGATAGGCTGATTGCCGATTGGAAAACGTTCCGGGTACATTGCCGGGCAGGTACGGGTAGACAGGGAAGAAGACATGATCAAGGTTTCGGTGGTCGGAGCAAAGGGCCGCATGGGCTCGCACGTGGTCGAAGCGGTGAACAACGCCGAGGATACGCAGCTGGCGCTCGCATTGGATGCCGGCGACGACCTGACCCAGGTCACCACCGACAACACCGATGTGGTCGTCGAATTCACCGTGCCGTCCGTCAGCCTGAACAACGTGCTGACCCTGATCGGCCAAGGCGTGGACGTGGTGGTCGGCACCACCGGTTGGACCGACGAGAAACTCGCCCAGGTCAAATCCGCCATCGCCAACGGCCCGAAGCCCGAAACCCAGAAGGTCTTCATCGCACCTAACTTCGCGATCTCCGCCGTACTGGCCGACTACTTTGCAACCAAGGCCGCGAAATACTTCGAATCCGCCGAAGTCATCGAACTGCACCACCCCACCAAGGTGGACGCCCCCTCCGGCACTGCCATCCACACCGCCCACGGCATCGCCGAAGCGCGCAAGGCCGCAGGACTCGCCCCCGTGCCGGACGCCACCGAAACCGATGGCGGCTCACGCGGCCAGGTGGTCGACGGCATCCACGTGCACGCCGTGCGTCTGCGCGGCCTCAACGCCCACGAGGAAGTGCTCTTCGGCAACGCCGGCGAGCAGCTGACCATTCGGGCCGACAGCTTCGACCGCACCAGCTTCATGCCCGGCGTCCTGCTTGCCGTGCGCAAGCTCGCCGGCGACGCTCCGGCCGGCCTGACCATCGGCCTCGACCACTTCCTCGACCTGTAATCGACCCGCAGTCGACCAGTAGTTGCCCCCGCATTTCAGGCAGGGAAGCGCGCCGGGACGCGCATCACGGCATTGCCGCCGGTTCCGGTCATAATGCCACGCATTCAGCAACAATCAAGGTACGTAATATAAGAGTCCACAATGGGAAGTACGGTGAACACTATGAGCGAGCATGACATGCACCTTCTTGAGCCAGCACCTTTCGGCCGCATTCTGCCGGCTATGGTCACCCCGATGAAATCCGACGGCAGCGTCGATTTCGCCGCCGCGCAGAAGCTCGCCAAATACCTCGTCGCCGATGGCGCGGATGGTCTGGTGGTCAATGGCACCACCGGTGAATCGCCCGTCACCCATATGGATGAGAAGGTCGAGCTGGTCAGGGCCGTCAAGGAGGTCGTCGACGTTCCGGTGATTTCCGGCGCCGGCTCCAACGACACCGCACACACCGTGCGTATGGTCGAACAGACTCAGGAAGCGGGCGCCGACGCGGTGCTCGTCGTCATGCCTTACTATTCCCGCCCCTCGCAGGACGGTATCGTCGGCCACTACAAGGCCGTCGACGAATCCGCCGAAAAGCCGATCATCGTCTACGATGTTCCCGGCCGTACCGGCTTGAAGGTCAAGGTCGGAACCTACGACCGACTGGCCGAACTTGAACACGTCAAGGCTGTCAAGGACGCCACCGGCGATCTTGCAGCCGCAGTGGAGAAGCAGCAGCGCACCGGCCTCGCCTGGTATTCCGGCGATGACGGCCTGTTCCTGCCGTTCCTCTCCATCGGTGCCGTCGGCATCATTTCGGTGATTGCCCACGTCGCCTCCAACCCCATGCAGCAGCTTGTCCAGGCATTCGATCGCGGCGATATCACTACCGCCCGTCGCCTCGCCAACCAGCTCGCCCCCCTTGTCCACGCGTTGAATGGCGACGGCTATCAGGCCGTCATGGCCAAGGCTGCGCTCAAGGTCAAGGGCGTTATCCCCTCCACCACCATGCGTCTGCCGAACATCGGTCCCGACGCCACTCAGCTTGACAAGGCTGAAGAGGGCATGCGCGCTGCCGGACTGCTGTAAGCCCGAAACGCTGCATACGGGTTGCCAGCCCGCCGCCCCTGCATGACAGAGCAGAGGCACCACAACAGAAATCCCAAAAAAGTTATGGCACAAGAACAAAAGAAAACAAGCAAGAACACGAATTCTCGCCGTCGCGGTTCCGCGCGCGGCCGCAACGCCAACGGATCCAACAGCCGTACGCCGTCCCGTAAGATTAACGCCACCCGGCAGGCCACCGCACCTCAGCAGGATGCCGTGCTGATCGCCCCGCCGAAGTACCGCAAGGGCTCCATGCGCATCACGCCGCTCGGCGGCTTGGGTGAAATCGGCCGCAACATGAACGTGATCGAATACAACGGTCACCTGCTGCTCATCGACTGCGGCGTGCTCTTCCCCGAGGAGGAGCAGCCGGGCGTGGATCTCATCCTGCCCGATTTCAGCTACATCAAGAACCGTCTCGACAAGGTCGACGCCCTGGTGCTCACCCACGGCCACGAGGACCACATCGGCGGCGTGCCCTACCTGCTCAAGCTGCGCCCGGACATCCCGCTGATCGGCTCCAAGCTGACCCTCGCCTTCGTGGACGCCAAGTGCAAGGAACACCACCAGAACCCCACCAAGGTTGAGGTTGCCGGCCGTGAGAAGCTCAAGGTGGGTCCCTTCGACCTCGAATTCGTCAACGTCACCCACTCCATCCCGGACGCCCTGGCCGTCTATGTCAAGACCCCGGCCGGCTCCCTGATCGATACGGGCGATATCAAGCTCGACCAGCTGCCGCTCGACCACCGCATCACCGACCTCGTCGAATTCGGCAAGATCGGCGAAAAGGGCGTGGACCTGCTGATGATGGACTCCACCAACGCCGAGGTGCCCGGCTTCGTCAAGCCCGAGACCTCCATCGGCCCGGCCCTTGACCAAGCGTTCGCCCAGGCCACCCGCAAAATCATCGTCGCCAGCTTCTCCTCCCACGTGCACCGTGTGCAGCAGGTGGTGGACGCCGCCCACAAGTACGGCCGCAAGGTCGTGTTCGTCGGCCGTTCGATGGTGCGCAACATGTCCATCGCCGCCGACCTCGGCTACCTGCACATCCCCGAAGGCACCGTCGTGGACCTGAAGCAGGCCAACGACATTCAGGACGACAAGCTCGTCTTCATGTGCACCGGCTCCCAGGGCGAACCGATGGCCGCACTCGGCCGCATCGCCGACGGCAACCACCGCGATATCCACATCAACGAGTTCGACACCGTGATTCTCGCCAGCTCCCTGATTCCAGGCAATGAGCACGGCGTCTACAAGGTGATCAACAAGCTCGTGCAGCTCGGCGCCAAGGTCGTCAACCGCGACAACGCCGCCGTGCACGTGTCCGGCCACTGCAACGAGGGCGAGCTGCTGTACATGTACAACATCGTCAAGCCCAAGTGCGCCATGCCGATCCACGGCGAAAACCGCCATCTGGTGGCCAACGGCCTGATCGCCGTCAAGACCGGCGTGGACCCGCAGAACGTGGTTTTGGCCGAAGACGGCGATGTGGTCGACCTGTACCACGGCAGGGCCGCGGTCGTCGGCTCCGTGCCGTGTGGTTACGTGTACGTCGATGGCGATTCCGTCGGCGAGCTGACCGATGACGAGCTGGAAAAGCGCCGCATTCTCGGCACCGAGGGCTTCGTCTCCGCGTTCGTGGTGGTCGACACCGACAATCACGAGGTCGTCACCGGCCCGAAGATCTACCTGAATGCCGTGGCCGAGGACGAAAGCGAGTTCGACAAGGTTCGTCACCAGATCGTCGAACAGCTCAACGACCAGATGATGCAGGGCACGCGCGACACCTACAAGCTGCAGCAGACCATGCGCCGCACGCTCGGCAGCTGGGTTGCGCGCCAGCTGCACCGCAAGCCGATGATCGTGCCCGTCGTGGCTGACATCGCCCAGGACGTCGAAACCGTAGAAACCAAGTAGTCCGGATTATCCAGGGACGACCGTAAGGAGTAATTGAAGTCATGCCCGGTTCTAATCTCACTCGTATTGAAGCCGAAGAACGTAAGGCCGTTATCGAAGCGCCGATTCACTATCACGTCGACCTTGACCTGACGGTCGGCGCGAAGAACTTCGGTTCCAAGTCGTTCATCTGCTTCAACGCGAAGCCTGGTTCGTCGACCTTCCTCGACCTGATCGCCGACGAAGTGACCTCCATCGACCTCAACGGCAAGTCCCTGGACCCGGCCGTGGCCTTCCAAGACAACCGCATCGAACTGACCGACCTCAAGGAGAAGAACGAGGTCACCGTCGAAGCCAGGTGCCGTTACTCCAACACTGGCGAGGGCCTGCACCGCTCGGTCGACCCGTCCGATGGCAACATCTACCTGTACTCCCAGTTCGAGGTGCCGGACGCTCGCCGCGTCTACGCCGTGTTCGACCAGCCTGACCTGAAGGCCACCTTCGACTTCAAGGTGCTCGCTCCCGCCAGCTGGATCGTCACCTCCAACATGCCGGTTGCCACCATCGAGGACGATCCGCGCGAAACCCTCGACGGCACCCTCGGCGACAAGCCGAACGAAAGCACCCGTCTGTGGGACTTCGAGCCGACCCCGGTGATGAGCTCCTACCTGACCGCCATCTGCGCCGGCCCGTACGCCGAATGGCACACCGAATACCTGAACGAAGACGGCCGTACCGTGCCAATGGCCCAGTACTGCCGACAGTCGTTGGCCAAGGCCTTCGCGAAGGACGTCGACTACCTGTTCGACATCACCAAGAAGGGCTTCGCGTTCTACGCCAAGACCTGGGGCGTGCCCTACCCGTACGCCAAGTTCGACCAGATCTACGTGCCCGAATACAACGCGGGCGCCATGGAGAACATCGGCATGGTCACCATCCGCGACTCCTACGTGTTCGAATCCAAGGTGACCGACGCGCTGGCCGAGCGCCGCGTGGTGACCGTGCTGCACGAGCTTGCGCACATGTGGTTCGGCGACTATGTGACCATGAAGTGGTGGAACGACCTGTGGCTCAACGAGTCCTTCGCTGAATTCACCTCCACGCTGGCCACTGCCGAAGCCACCGAATGGCATGACGCTTGGGCCACTTTCTGCTCCGGCGAGAAGAGCTGGGCGCTGCGCCAGGATCAGCTGCCCACCACGCACCCGATCGTCGCGCCGATCAACGACCTCAACGACACTTACGTCAACTTTGACGGCATCACCTACGCCAAGGGCGCCTCCGTGCTGAAGCAGCTGGCATTCTACGTGGGCCGCACGCAGTTCTTCGAAGGTATCCACAACTACCTGAACCGTCACGCCTACTCCAACGCCACCCTGGCCGACCTGCTGAGCGAACTGGAAAAGACCTCCGGCCGCGATCTCAAGGCCTGGAGCGCCAAGTGGCTGGAGGAATCCGGCATCAACACGATCGCCACTGGCCTGACCGTAAACGCGGACGGCACCATCGCCGAACTGAAGCTCACCCAGAGCGCGCCGGCCGAACACCCGGTGCTGCGCCCGCATCGCCTGGCCGTCGGCTTCTACAACGAAGACGCCGCAACCGGCAAGATCGTGCGCACCGAGCAGTTCGAACTCGATGTAGATGGCGAAACCACCATCGTCGAGGCCGCAGCCGGCAAGCCGCGCCCGGCATTCGTGCTGGTCAACGACGATGACCTGACCTACACCAAGATTCGTTTCGACGCCGAATCCCAGGCATTCGCCGAAGCCAACCTGCATCGTTTCGATGATGCCCTGGCCCGCGCCGTGACCTGGCTCGCCTTCTGGGATATGACCCGTGACGGCGAATTCCCGGCCGAACGCTTCGTGGACATGACCCTGCGTCTTCTGGCCACGGAAACCGAATCCACCACCTTCCGTTACGCGCTGGCCTGCATGAGCACCACCGCCCACCACTACGTGGCGCCCGCCCGCCGCGACGATGTGCTGCGCCACGTGGCCGCCGAACTGTGGACTCTGGCCAACGCCGCCGAAGCCGGCTCGGACACCCAGTTCCAGCTCGTCACCGCCTACTTGGGCTACGGTGAGGAGGGCGACGCCGCATTCGCCGCCAACGCACACGGTCTGCTGGACGGCACCGTGCGTCTTGAAGGCCTCGAAATCGACAACAACTTCACGTGGACCATCGTCCAAGCGCTCACCTCCGTCAACGAGATGACCAACGACGACGTGGACGCGCAGCTCGCCAAGAAGGAGACCACGGAAAACCGCGAGTTCGCCTACGGCGCCCGTGCCTCCATGGCCACCGCTGAGGCCAAGGAATGGGCTTGGGATCAGGCGCTCCACAACGACGAGCTGACCAACTCCCAGCTCGAGGCCGTGGCCCGTGGCTTCTCCGCCACCCCGCGCTCCGATCTGGCCGAGCCGTTCGCCGCCAAGTACTTCGAGACTGTGGACTGGGTCTGGGCCAACAAGACCTACCACATGGCCGACGCCCTGCTCAACGGCCTGTACCCGGGCTACGCCGATCCCGCCACGCTGGTCAAGCTCGGTGACGCCTGGCTGGACGAGCACATTGCCGCCGACAATGCCCTGAAGCGTCTGATCGTCGAAAACGTGGCATCCTCCCACCGCACCCTCAAGGTTCGCGAATACAACGAAGCGCTCTGATTTCCTTCTGGCTCCCCTCGGGCGCGAGGGGAGCTGTCGCCTCAGGCGACTGAGGGGAGTCGCTTCCGCGAGAAGCTACGTCCACATTCCAACATAAAACCCGCAACCAATCCTCAACAGCGTATTCTCGCTCAAGGCCGGCAATATGCCGGTCGATGAGCGACAAGGATACGGGGAATGATTGCGGGCTTTTCCATAACTTCATTACTGCTGATTCTGTTGGCCGGAATCGGCGCAGGATTCGTGGGCTATGCGGTAGGCGCATCGTCACTGGTCTCATACCCGGCCCTGCTCGCGTTCGGCATTCCGCCTGTATTGGCAAACGCTTCTAACACCGTTGGCGTGGTCGGCACGGGCATCGGTGGCGTGATGGGTGCGCGCAAAGAACTCAAAGGCCAAGCGGTACGCTCCATTACGTATGTGGTCATCGGCGCATTCGGCGGGGTGGCCGGTGCGTTTCTGTTGCTCAAACTCGACCCGAGTGTCTTTGAATTTGCCGCACCAGTGCTGATTTTGCTGAGCTCGCTGATCATCGCCATCAATCCGCGCGGCCGCATGCAGGCCAAGCAAGCCGCCGCGGATGCCACCGCGCAACTCAAGCACATCGAAGCCACTGAAGCCACTGAAGCCACTGAAGCCGCCAAGCGCGCAACCACCCCTACCGCACCTCACCGCCCGCCGGAACAACTCGTGCAGCCCATGAGTCAGGATTCCTGGTGGGTATGGCTGGGCGTAGCGGCGGTCGCCATCTACTCCGGCTACTTCGGCGCGGGCGCCGGTACCTTGGCTCTCGCCGTGCTTGATGCCGCCAAAATCGGCCCATTCCACAAGATCAATGCATTGAAAACCCTGATCGGCACAGGCGCGAACATCAGCGCCTCAGTGGTATTCATCATCCAAGGCGCGGTCGATTGGCCGGCCGCCATCATGCTGTGCATCGGATGCTTCATCGGCGGGTACATCGCCCCGTCCATCACCCGCAAGATTCCCGCAAACATCATGCGCGCCGCCGCCGTAATCGCCGGCATCATTCTTACCATCGATCTGGGGCTCAAAACCTATTGATTCGTGCCTTACACTGATGCAGTGAAGCATACAGCATGGCCGTCAACCGCAGCGTGGTCGCAGACCCCGATAAGGTGGCCAATGTCTGGCATTTGGCGACTGCGGAACCTGAGCGCCTAGAAACCAGCGCGGCAGGCGAAGCGGTGAACGACTTCCTCGATCCGCCAGACACGTCGCAGATTCACGGCATTGCGTGTCATGCTGATTGGCGGTTCGCGGCGCGAGCAGGTGCTGTTCGCCGGCGTTATGAAGGAGCTACTCGCGCCCATCAACAATCCGCGATATGTCATCATCGGTAAGGAATGGGGCGTGCGCGCTTACTGCGTGAGCTTCCCCTGCCCGTCCGTATTTGCCCGCCGCCAGCAGGACGCCGAGATACTGAGCCGGCAGTTGGACCGCTGCCTGACGCATTGCACCATGGTATACGCCCGCACTGAGGAAGGTCGGCATACGCTACTTCGCTGCCAAACGCGTTCTTTCCTCAACCGCGACGAGCAACTGCCGCACATACTGACCACAACATCGGAGTAATAGATCGTTGCATTCATGGCCGAGACCACCCCGGTAGAGGAGATGCCGTTGGGCATGTTCATCGCATGGCTCAGCGTGTTCCTCGCCGTCGTTCTGTTTGGTGTTGCTTTGCCGGTTATCGATGTACGCTGGGTAGTTCCGTTCGTCGTATTTGCCGCTGTATTGTTTACAGGCGCGTTTGCCGGCCCGTTCTTACTAGTGCGATGGCTTCGTTCCCGTGCCGGAGTGCATCGGTCCGCCCGGCATGCCCGCTAACGAATGTATCTCATCATTCATCCGCCGAACAAGATGAATATGCGGGTTTGTGGGTGATGCCATTGCGGCTGTTGAATGCTGATTTCCGGTTCTGGAGCAGATTCCGTGGCGGTTTTTTGCCGAGTCGGGTCCTAGGGTGGAGCACAACGACTACGATGGTGCGGGTAACGCGATACAAGGAGTGGAACTTCATATGCCGAAGATGTTTGGAACCGATGGTGTTCGAGGACTGGCCAATAGGGATTTGACCGCACGTCTGGCGTTGGATTTGGGCGATGCCGCCGTGCGTGTGCTCGGCGACGCCGGCACCCAAGACGATCAGCCTGAGGGGCGCCGCCGCGCGCTCGTGGGTCGTGACACCCGTGTGTCCGGCGATTTTCTGGCTTCCGCCCTGTCTGCGGGCATGGCCGCCGGCGGATTCGACGTGATCGACGCAGGCATCATCCCGACCCCGGGCATCGCGTTCCTGACCAGCGTGCTCAACGTTGAGATGGGTGCCGTGATCTCCGCCTCCCACAACCCGATGCCCGACAACGGCATCAAGTTCTTCGCACGCGGCGGCTTCAAGCTGCCCGACCAGAAGGAAGACGACATCGAGGCCGTGCTCGGCCAGGACTGGGACCGCCCGACCGGTGCCGGCGTGGGCCGCGTGAGCCACGACCAGACCACTGCCACCAACCTGTACATCGATCATCTGGTGGCCACCATCGCTCCGCTGAACGATGACAAAACCCAGCCCAAGCCGCTCAAGGGACTGAAGATCGTGGCCGACTGCGCCAACGGCGCCACTTCCGTGGTGGCTCCCGAAGCCCTGCGCCGTGCCGGTGCGGATGTAATCGTGATCAACGCCTCGCCGGACGGCTACAACATCAACAAGAACGCCGGTTCCACCCACCCCGAGCAGCTGCAGGCCATGGTCAAGGCCACCGATGCCGTGATGGGCGTGGCCTTCGACGGCGACGCCGACCGTTGTCTCGCCGTGGACGAAGACGGCAACATGATCAACGGCGACCAGATCATGGGCATTCTGGCCCGCGCCAAGCAGCGCGAAGGCAAGCTCAACCACGACACCCTCGTGGTCACCGTGATGAGCAACCTCGGTCTGAAGCTCGCCCTGAAAGATATGGGCATCAAGACCGTGGAAACCGCCGTGGGCGATCGTTACGTGCTTGAGGAAATGCTCAAGGGCGATTACTCGCTCGGCGGCGAGCAGTCCGGCCACGTGATCAACCGCGAATTCGCCACCACCGGCGACGGCACCCTGACCGCACTGACCCTGTGCAACGAGGTCGTCAAGTCCGGCAAGAGCCTGAAGGAGCTCGCCGCCGACTTCCCGCAGCTGCCGCAGACCCTCATTAACGTGCCGAACGTGGACAAGAAGGCCGCCTCCACCAACAAGCGCATCCAGGATGCCGTGGCCCGTGAGGAGGAACTGCTGGGAGACACCGGCCGTGTGCTGCTGCGCCCCTCCGGCACCGAACCGCTCGTGCGCGTGATGGCCGAGGCCGCCACCCAAGCCTACGCCGACGAAGTCTGCACCCGCCTCGCCAAGATCGTCGCCGAAGAACTCGCGCTGTAGCACCCTTCCCTAAGGAAAAAAACAATGTTTGGAAAGAACGCCAAAGTCGACCTCGAACTCAACCGTGATGTCGAACAACTCATCAAAACCGGCGGCAAGGAGAAGCTCCTGCCCATCGTGCAGGCCGGCGAACCGGTGTTGCGCCAACGGACAGTGGCCTATAATGGCCAGCTTTCCAAGCGTACGCTCGCCAAACTCATCGATACGATGCACACCACCATGCTGGAGGCACCCGGCGTGGGGCTCGCCGCCACCCAGATCGGCTTGGGGCTCGCGCTCGCCGTGGTCGAAGACCACGTGCGCGACGACGAGGATGATCCGCGCGAAATCGCGGAATTCCCCTTCCACGTGATCATCAACCCGAGCTACAAACCCACCAGCGACAAAACCGCCTCGTTCTACGAGGGCTGCCTGAGCTTCGACGGATACCAAGCTGTGCGCAAGCGTTGGCTCGACATCACCGCCGAATGGGATGATGAAGACGGCAAACACCACAGCGAGCCGCTGCACGGCTGGCCCGCACGCATCTTCCAGCACGAAACCGATCATTTGAGCGGCGAGTTGTATATCGATCGCGCCGAAATCCGTTCGCTGACCACCAACGAGAACCTCGAGGACTACTGGTGCGAAGACCCGGTGCCCACCGAGGCCGCTGAAGAGCTCGGTTTCGCACTATGACCGACCGTGCATGGTTCGACGCCGCCAAGGGAGACATTCCCCAATGGGCGGCGTCCATGCCCAAGGACGCCGATGGCACCACCATCGACTGGGACTGGGTGCGTTCTCTGGACCTGGCGCATGGCGTCGGCACAATACCGGAATCCACCCCACAGTCCATCCACGACGCATTGAAGGCCGACTACGCCACACGCGAGCGTCTGGAATCGATCATCGCCCAATGCAACAGCGCATTCATGACCGATTTCGACCGGTTCATCGGCTCCTATCGTCTGCCTCGCGCGCTCGCCTACGCCAATCGTCGGCTCAACGACAACATCAACACGCTGTTGCATCTGGGCGAACAGCAACACCTATGGGCGGTCAGTCGCGAACGGCGGGGGAGGGCCACCATTGCCGTGCTCAAGCCGTACTCCGGCAGCGGCCCGTCGAACGATGACCAAGGCATGCTGGATCTGAGCGGCGAAGCCGGTGGCACATCTGCCGGAAACACTGCCGCCGAAAACAGCGATGTCAAGTTCCCCACAACAGTCGCCTTGGACGATGTCCAAGATCGTACGGCAGCGATTCTTGACGCACGCGCCGAACGGCGTAAGGCCCAGCGCTTCCAGAAGCGGGCGGGCGATGCGGCGATGGCCCGCGCCAATCTCTCCGGCGCGACTTCGCCGGGTGGTGCCGCTCTGCCGGGTGGTGCCGCCTCGTCTGGCAACGCTACCGGCCACCATCCCAAGCCCGACTGGCGCGACGCCTATCTGCCCGGCCGCGACGTGGACGCGGTGATGGGCATCGACATCGAAACCACCGGCATCGATCCGGCGCGTGACTACATCATCGACGTCGGCTTCGAGTTCATGAACATGGCCAGTCCGCGCCCGGCCGGCGAACCTGAGACATACGCCTATGAGCAGGGCTATTACGCCGCCGGCGACGCCTACGGCCAGTCCCGTCTCGCTTTTGGCGTGCCGCCGGAAAACGCGGCGCTCGGCAACGCCCTCATCGCCAAACTCACCGGCATCGATGTACGCGGCCGCAGCAGCGAGGCCGGGTACCGACTCTTCGACGAATGGCCCCAAGCCCAGGCCGGCCTGCTCGCGCGGCTTACCCAGCAGCCGTACGTGGCGCATAACGCCACCTTCGAACATAGCTGGTTCATGCTGAACGTCGCCGGATACGCGGAAAGCTACCGTGCCGGGCGCATCACCATCATCGATACCCTGCCGATGAGCCGGCAGTGGGACCCCGGCGCGGTACCCACCAACGAGCATCCTTACGGAGACAACACGCTCGACGCCTACGCCAAACGTCAGGGCGCGCTTGATTCCGCCCACAACGAACGCCACTTGGGCCTTGAGGATTCGCACATCATGCTGGTGGCCATGAAACACCATCTGGCGGCGCTGAAAGCGCAAAGGAAAGGGCCGTGGGGGCCCGCCGGCAGGGCTGGCGTCGGCGGCAAGTCCTGCGGTCGTAAGCGGTGAGTACACTATTGGTCTCGTGAGTAACTATCAGGACGGCCGACAGCAGCGTGAGAACCGCCGCCGCACCATCGTGCGTGTGGTGTGTGTCGTCATAGCTGTGGCCATGCTCGGCTCCCTGATCATCCCGGCGATTTACGCGGGGCTTTGACGTTGCCTTCGCATATTCGTGCCCGCAGTTGAACACGTCTGATGCGAGGGATTTGTGAGGTCGCCCGGCCGGCTATCGGCAAGGCAGGCCCGGAACCTTCTGACAGCATGGATTGCAGGCGGATGCGTGTGTGGCGCGGCAATGCCCGCCAACGCCAGAGGAATGTGCGAAGGCTGTCAACAAGGACGTGACTTCCCAAAGAATCTCAAAGAATCAACAGTAAGGTAAACCACGATGGCAGAATTTGACTTTACCCAGGCGATCGGCGAAGCCCGCGCCAAATACGAATCCATCGCCAAGGCGCTGGACGTCGACCGGCTCAAGGCCGATATCAAGGATCTCGAAACGCAGGCCGCGGCCCCGGGCCTGTGGGATGATCCGGAAAACGCCCAGAAGATCACCAGCCGGCTGTCCGCCGCGGAATCGCAGCTGAAGCGTCTGAACTCCGCCTCCCAGCGCATCGACGATGTGGAAACGCTCGTTGAACTCGGCCACGAGGAGGGCGACCAGGACTCTCTGGACGAGGCGCAAAGCGAAATCGGCGAGATTCAGAAGGATCTCGACCAGATGGAGATCCAGACCCTGCTCGATGGCGAATACGACGAACGTTCCGCCGTGGTGACCATCCGCTCCGGTGCCGGCGGCGTCGACGCGGCCGACTTCGCGCAGATGCTGTTGCGCATGTACCTGCGCTACTGCGAGCGTAACGGCTTCAAGGCCAAGGTCATGGACACCTCCTACGCCGAAGAGGCCGGCATCAAGTCCGCCACCTTCCAGGTGGACGCCCCCTACGCTTACGGCCGTCTGTCCGTGGAGGGCGGCACCCACCGTCTGGTACGTATCTCCCCGTTCGACAACCAGGGCCGCCGCCAGACCAGCTTCGCCGCCGTGGAAGTGGTGCCGCTGGTCGAGGCCACCGACCATATCGACATTCCGGATACGGACATCCGCGTGGACACCTACTGTTCCTCCGGCCCCGGCGGCCAGGGCGTGAACACCACGTACTCGGCCGTGCGCATCACCCACCTTCCCACCGGCATCGTGGTGACCATGCAGGATGAGCGTTCGCAGATTCAGAACCGTGCCTCCGCCATGGCCGTGCTCCAGTCCCGACTGCTCGTGCTGCGCCACGAGGAGGAGGCCAAGAAGAAGAAGGAGCTCGCCGGCGACATCAAGGCCAGCTGGGGCGATCAGATGCGCTCCTACGTGCTGCACCCCTACCAGATGGTCAAGGACCTGCGCACCGGCTACGAAACCAGCCAGACTCAGGCCGTGTTCGACGGCGACATCAACGCGTTCATCGAGGCCGGCATCCGCTGGCGCCATGAACAGCGCCGCGCCGCCGAAACCGAGGAGTAAACAGCATTATGGCACTGATCTCACTGGACAATGTGTCCAAGATCTATCCCAAAGGCACCCGACCGGCGCTTGACAACATCAACCTCGATATCGAACGCGGTGATTTCGTGTTCCTTGTGGGTGCGTCCGGCTCCGGCAAGACCACGCTCTTGAGCCTGCTGTTGCGCGAGGAGGAGGCCACCAGCGGCGAGATTCGCGTGGCCGGCAACGATCTGCGGCGCATCACCAACCGTCAAGTGCCGCAGTACCGCCGTTCGCTGGGCTTCGTGTTCCAGGATTACAAGCTGCTCAATAACAAAACCGTATGGGAGAACGTGGCGTTCGCCCTTGAGGTGATCGGCACGCGGCGGTCCACCATCAAATCGTTGGTGCCCAAGGTGCTGAATACCGTGGGACTCACCGGCAAGGAAAAGAACTATCCGCATGAGCTCTCCGGTGGCGAGCAGCAGCGTGTGGCCATCGCCCGCGCCTACGTGAACCACCCGCAGATTCTGCTGGCCGACGAGCCCACCGGCAACCTCGACCCGACCACTTCGCTGGGCATCATGGAAGTGCTGGACGCCATCAACCGCACCGGCACCACCATCGTCATGGCCACGCATAACGAAGAGATCGTCAACTCGATGCGCAAGCGCGTGGTCGAACTGCACAACGGCAAGATCGTGCGTGACGAGGCTCATGGCTCCTATGATTCCGCCCTGTTCTTCCCGGATGCCGAAGTCGAAGCCAAGTCCGACGCCGCCCATCATGTGCTGGCGGCGGCGACCAAGGCCATCGAGGGCAGTGACGAGCCGTCCGAAGGCATCGCCCGTCTGGCCAACTCCGTGCATTCCGGCCGCACCGGCCGCTATGGCGAGACGTTCGCGCCGCTGGAAGACACGCTGACCTGGGGCAAGGGCATCCCGTTGGACGAGCAGGCCGCCGCCCTGGAAAGCACCCAGGCGTTCGACCCGTTCAATGACGAGTCCGGCGAGACCGCCGCGACCGCCGCGGTTGCCGATACGTCCGTGTCATCCGCCGCCGAGCCGCCGGCCCCGCCGGAGCCGCCCGCACCGCCGGAACCGCCCGCACCGCCGGCCAACGAGCAGTCCGCCGCCGAGCAGCCTGCTGACGAGCAGTCCGCCGACGAGCAGTCCGCCGCAGACCAAACATCCGACGATCAACCCGCTGAGGGCGCGAAGGAGTAAGGGGGATCATCATGCGAGCACGATTCATTCTGTCCGAAACGTGGGCCAACCTCACCCGTAACCTGTCGATGCTGCTGTCGCTGACGCTGGTCACCTTCATCTCATTCCTGTTCATCGGCGCTTCGGTGCTTACCCAGGCGCAGATCACCAAAGCCAAGGGCGACTGGTACGACAAGGTCGAGGTCGTGGTGTGGCTATGTCCCGACGGCACCAGCCAGTCCGCGAACTGTGCTTCCGGCAAATCGCCCTCAGCCAATGAGATCACGGCACTGCAGAAAACCATTCGCGATGAACTCAACGACGTGGTCTCCAACATCGACTATGTCAGCAAGCAGGATTTCTACGACAACACCTTCACCAAGCAGTACCCGAACGGTGAATTCCAAGGCCGTACGCTGACCGCGGACGATATGCAGGACTCCCTCTGGCTCAAGCTCAAGGACCCCACCAAATATCAGGTGGTCTCCGAAGTGCTCTCTGGCAAGGAGGGTGTGGAAGACGTTACCGATCAGCGCCAGATCTTCGACCCGGTGTTCGCCGTGCTCAACCGAGCCACGGCGGTTACGGCTGTGCTCGCCGGCGTGATGGTGGTGGTCGCCATCCTGCTGACCGGAACCACCATTCGTATGTCCGCCGCATCCAGACGAACCGAAACCGAAATCATGAGGTACGTGGGTGCCTCGAACTGGACGATTCGTCTGCCGTTCATTCTGGAGGGCACCATCGCCTCGCTGATCGGCTCGGTGCTCTCGTGCCTGATGCTTTCGGCTATCGTCAACGTGTTCGTCACCGGCTGGCTGGCGAAATCCGTTACATGGATTCCTTATGTGAATCAGCTCACGGTACTGGTGATATCGCCGTTCCTGGTTGTGGGCGCGATACTGCTGTCCATCATCGCTTCAACCATCTCGTTGCGGCGTTATTTGAGGGCGTAACGCGACCGGCTTACCCGCGAGAAATGTGATGACATCATGTGCAAGCCTCTCAGGTTCGCATGTTATGGTATTGGCTTAAGTGAGCGAAAGGACTATTCACATATGACGAACGTACGTGTGATCAAGCCCGCACTGGCGGCACTGGTGGCCGCCGCAGCCTGTGTGGGAGGTCTGGCGTTCAGCTCGGCACAGCCTGCCCAGGCAGACACCTATTCCGACCTGATCAATGCGCAGAACCAGCACGCCGCGTCGGTACAGCGCGAGGCCGAACTCAAGCAGCAGCTGGCCGGTGCCAGCCAGGACCTGGCGAATAAGGTACTTGAGCTGGACGATCTGACCAACAACAAGATTGTCGCCGCGCAGGCCAAGGTCACACAGGCCAACGAGGATGCCGCCACCGCTCAGGACGAGGCCGATGCCGCATCCGGACGTCTTTCCGCCGCGCAGAAAGACAAGGAGACGCTCGAGGAGCAGATCAAGCAGACCGGCAAGGACTACGATGACGCGCACGCCGCCGTGGCCCAGCTGGCCCGTGACGAGATGCACGGCTCGAATGCTTCCGACGTGATGAGCGTGGTGACGGGTGCCACCAGCACACAGGACTTCGTCAACTCCATGCAGTCCCGGGACGCGTTGTCCCGCAACGAGGCGAATGCGGCTTCCTCCGCCGCGACCTCACTGAGCACGTCGAAGAACCGTGGCGAGCGCTTGGCGGCCATCGAAAAGCAGATCGCTGTGCTCAAGACCCAGGCCGATGAGAAGGCCGCTTCCGCGCAGACCGCCGCCGAAACCGCGCAAAGCGAACGTGACGCTTTGGATAAGCTGCGCCAGGAAGGCGAAGCAAGGCGTGACGAACTGTCTTCCATGATCGACAGTCTGGATTCCCAATCCGCCAAGCAGGCGGCCCAGACCGTACTGATCGCCTCCCAGGTCGATTCCTACAATCGTCAGTTCCAGAAGGAGCAGCAGGACGCCGCCAACCGGGTGGATACCGGTAACCAGGGCGGTACGCCGTCCACTCCGGTGACTCCCGCTCCGGCGCCCGCTCCGGCGCCGGCTCCGGCTCCGGCGCCTGCCCCCGCCCCCAGCGTCGGCGGCCAAGGCACGTCGAACGGTGATTACGGCAACGCCTATGCCACCGGCCAGTGCACGTACTGGGCGTATGAACGCCGTAGGCAGATGGGCATTGGCACGCCGTCCTATCTCGGCAATGGCGGCGACTGGTGGCGCAACGCCCCCTCGTACGGCTTGCGCGTGGACCACAACCCTCAGGTCGGCGCCGCGCTCTCCTTCCTGCCTGGTCAGGACGGTGCCGACGGTACCTGGGGCCATGTTGCCGTGGTTGAAGCCGTGTATGGCGACGGCACATTCCAGATCTCCGAGATGAACGTGGGCGGCCTGTGGATGATGAACTACCGCACGCTGACCAATTTGGGTCAGTACTGGTTCGTCCACTGACCGGTTGGTTCGGCCGATATATGCGGTTGAAGGGTTCCTCTTGAAGAGGAACCCTTTTTCGTATTCGAGGCCGGTCCGTGATATCGTCGGATGTTGCGTTGCTACTGCTACCCACGAGTTGTTGCCCACGAAAGGAGGAGACATGCCCAAGGAAACCGGTGAGAAACTCATCGTCCAGAACAAGAAGGCCCGGCATGACTATGCCATCGAAGACAAGTACGAGGCAGGGCTGGCCCTGACCGGCACCGAGGTCAAGTCGTTGCGCGAAGGCCGCGCATCGCTGTCCGAGGCGTTCATCTCCATCGACCGCCGCGGCGAGATGTGGCTGGAGGGCGCGAACATCCCCGAATACCTGAACGGCACATGGAACAACCATGCGCCCAAGCGCAAGCGCAAGTTGCTGCTGCACCGATTGCAGATCACCAAGCTCGCCCGCGGCATCGAGGCCAAGGGATACACGATTGTGCCGCTGAGCCTGTACTTCAAGGACGGTCGCGTCAAGGCGGAGATCGCACTGGCCCGAGGCAAGAAGGAATTCGACAAACGCCAGGCCCTGCGCGAAGAGCAGGACAAGCGTGAAGCCCTACGCGCCATGCGCTACGCCAACATGCGCCACTAGTCCCGCCCCTTGGCTCCCCTCCGGAGGGGAGCCAAGAGTAGGATGTCCACGTTGTGGGCCATTTCGCCCACGATTAACGCTTCCGTAGCATTGCACTCCTACGCTCTGGAACCATCTGGGAAACATACCCGCCCAGCTGACTATCCGGAGAGAGGAAATCCAATGTCTCTAAGCAAGGGAATACAATCCGCTGCGGCCGCCGCCCTGAGCGCGGCCATGCTGATCGCCGTGGCGGCCTGTGGCACGACTGACGGCACCGACACCGCATCCAAGAGCGGCGATTCATCCAAGGACTCGTCCAGCACCTCGATTCAAGGCTTCGACACCAGCAGCATCCAGAAGGACGACGAGATCGCCGCACTGCTGCCCGATTCCGTGGCCGGCGACGGCACGCTGACCGTCGGCACCGATACCTCTTACGCTCCGGCCGAATTCCTGGCCGAAGACGGCAAGACCCCGGTTGGCTTCGACGTCGACCTGTCCAAGGCCATCGCCGCCGTATTCGGCCTGAAGGAAGAAACCATCTCCTCTACCTTCGACTCCATCATTCCGTCCGTGGGCTCCAAGTACGACCTTGGCATCTCCTCCTTCACCGTGACCAAAGAGCGCATGCAGGCCGTCGACTTCGTCACCTACTTCAAGGCCGGCTCCACCTACGTGGTGCAGAAGGGCAACCCGAACAAGGTCGACTCCTCGAACCTGTGCGGCGTGAAGGTGGCTGTGCAGACCGGTACCACTCAGGAAGAGGAAGTCAACAAGGCCAACGAGCAGTGCAAGGCGGACGGTAAGGATGCCATCGACATCCAGTCCTCCAAGCTGCAGACCGATGTGACTACCGCCGTGGCTTCCGGTAAGGCTGATATCTTCTACGCCGATACGCCGGTTGCCGGCTACGCCATCAAGCAGACCGGTGATACGCTCGAGGCCCTCGGCGAGGACGTTGGTGTGACCCCTGAGGCCGTGGCCGTCAAGAAGGGCGATTCCAAGACCGCCGAGGCCGTACAGAAGGCCATCCAGAAGCTGATGGATGATGGCACGTACAAGAAGATCCTCGACACGTGGGGCGTCTCTTCCGGCGCCGTCGACAAGGCCGAGATCAACCCGTCCGTCGAGTAGTTTCGGTTACTATGAAGACTCCCGTTGCCCTGCGGCGGGAGTCTTTTTGTATATGTATGCACTGTAGTGTATAAATATGCTTAACCGTTGATCGTTGCCGTTGAAGCGGCGTAAGAGAGAAGAAGAAACGATTATGCAGTCCACCAAACTGAAGTCCATTATGGCCATTGCACTGAGCTCGGCCATGCTGTTCGCCACCGCCGCTTGCGGCACCTCCGACAAGGCCGATGCCGGTACGGATTCCGCCAAGGGCTCCGATGCCGCCACCATCACCAGCTACGATGTCAGCTCCGTGGAGAAGGATGACACCATCGCCGCACTGCTGCCTGAATCCGTGACCAAGGACGGCAAGCTCACCATCGGCACCAACCCCTCCTACGCCCCGGCCGAATTCCTCGACGCCGACGGCAAGACCCAGATCGGCTACGACATGGATCTCGCCCGCGCCATGGGCAACATCTTCGGTCTCGAGACCGAAATCGTCTCCTCCAACTTCGATACGATCATTCCGGCCATCGGCTCCAAGTACGATCTGGGCATCGCCGCCTTCACCATCACCAAGGAGCGCATGGAATCCATCGACTTCGTCTCCTACTTCACCGCAGGCATGGGCTATGCAGTGGCCACAGGCAACCCCAAGAACGTCGATGAGAACGACCTGTGCGGTCTGAACGTTGCCGTCGAGACCGGCACCGTCGAGGAAGAGGCCATCAACAAGACCGCCAAGCAGTGCAAGGCGGACGGCAAGAAAGACATCACCATCCAGTCCTCCAAGCAGCAGACCGACGCCACCACCGCTGTGGTGACCGGCAAGGCCGACGTCTTCTTCGCCGATTCCCCGGTTGTCGGCTACGCCATCGCCCAGACCGATGGTCAGCTGGAACAGCTCGGCAAGGACTTCGATGAAGTGCCGAACGCCATCGCCATCAAGAAGGGCGATTCCCAGACCACCGAAGCCGTGCAGAAGGCCATGCAAAAGCTCATGGACGACGGCACCTACACCAAGATCCTCCAGCACTGGGGCGTCGAATCCGGCGCACTGGACAAGGCCGAAATCAACCCGGCCGTCGAATAGTCGACAAGCTGTCGCGAAAATTCGAATGGGGCGCACTGTTTGTAACACAGTCGCCCCATTCGTGCACTAAGGTTCAATGCTAGTTGCAACTTGCAGTTCAGGCTGCCCAACACATCCAAGGAACCAGATTATGGCGAAGAAAGAAGTCGACGGTGAGGGGCTGAACATCCCCAATCGCATCAAGGCGCTGCCGGTCAAGCGCCCCGGCCCGATTGTGGCCGCAGTGATCGTGGTACTGCTCGCCGCGATGCTCATTCAAGGCTTGATTACCAATCCGCGACTGGATTGGCCCACCGTCTGGAAGTACCTGTTCAACGAGAACGTGCTTGAAGGCATTCGCTATACCTTGGAGCTCACCGTGATCTCCATGGTCGTGGCGATCATCCTGTCGGTGATTCTTGCCATCATGCGCAAATCCATCAATCCGGTGCTGCGCGGCGTCAGCTGGTTCTTCATCTGGTTCTTCCGCGGCACGCCTGTGTACACGCAGCTCATTTTCTGGGGTCTGTTCGCCGTGCTGATTCCCAAGATCAGCCTCGGCATTCCGTTCACCTCGGTGGAGTTCTGGAGCATCGACTCCAACGTGGTGGTCACCGCATTCAACGCCGCATGGATTGGTCTGGCTCTGAACGAGGCCGCCTACCTGTCCGAAATCGTGCGTGCCGGCCTTGAAGCCGTGGACCCCGGCCAGACCGAGGCGGCCAAGGCATTGGGCATGAACCGCACGCTCATCATGCGCCGCATCGTGCTGCCGCAGGCCATGCGCATCATCATCCCGCCCACCGGCAACGAGACCATCGGCATGCTGAAGACCACCTCGCTGGTCACCGCCGTGCCGTTCACCCTCGAACTGCAGTTCGCCACCAACGCCATCGCCAACCGTATCTACAAGCCGATTCCGCTGCTTCTCGTGGCCTGCTTCTGGTACCTGCTGATCACCTCCATTCTGATGGTTGTGCAGTCCCGCCTCGAGGCGCACTTCGGCAAGGGCTTCGATGCCCGACCGGTGGGCACCAAGGGCAAGCAGACGCCATTGCCGGGTAAGACCGACGGTGAACCGAAGGATGACGTGGACAAGCTCAACCAGACCACATTTGTCGGATTGAATGCATAAGGCGGGAGCGCGATTATGACTACGAATGACATCACCAGTGTTGCCCCGGTCGTGCGCAAGGCGGCTGACGGTTCCGTGATCCCTGCTGTCAAGGCCGTGCAGGTGCACAAGGCGTTTGGGCCGCTGCATGTGCTCAAGGGCATCGATCTAACCGTTATGCCCGGTACTGTGACCGTGATTCTGGGGCCCTCCGGTTCCGGCAAGTCCACGTTCCTGCGTCTGATCAACCAGCTGGAAACCTTGACCGGCGGTTCCATCGAGGTGGACGGCGAACTCATCGGCTACAAGCACGTGACCAAAAACGGCCAGGACATGCTGCAGACCCTGGACGATAAGGAGATCGCCGCACAGCGCTCTCGCCTCGGCATGGTGTTCCAGCGCTTCAACCTGTTCCCACACATGACCGCGCTGGAGAACGTGATGGAAGCCCCGATCCACGTGCAGCACCAGTCCAAGAAAGCCGCCCGTGACCTAGCCGTGGCCGAGCTTCAGCGCGTCGGTCTGGGCGATCGCATGGACTATTACCCCTCCCAGCTGTCGGGTGGTCAGCAGCAGCGCGTGGCCATTGCCCGTGCTCTGGCCATGAAGCCGGAGATCATGCTCTTCGATGAGCCGACCTCCGCCCTTGACCCCGAACTGGTGGGCGAAGTGCTCAACGTCATGCGTTCCTTGGCCAAGGAAGGCATGACCATGGTGTGCGTGACCCACGAAATCGGCTTCGCCCGCGAAGTCGCCGACCAGATCGTGTTCATGGACGGCGGCGTAGTCGTAGAAAAGGGCGGCCCCGACATCATCGACCACCCCACCGAGCCTAGGTTTAAGGACTTCCTACAGCACGTGCTGTAGGAAGGCTGTTATATTACCTCAGCACTGTCATGCTTCGGCGTCGCCTACGGGGAGCCCACTGGGCTCCCCGCTTTACGGCTCCGCCTACAGCACGTGCTGTAGGAAGGCTCGTTGTTGCAGCTCCAAAAGCGTACGCTGATGAACTCAGCGTACGCTTTTCACGAAGGGGCATGTTCCAATCCTGCAAAGGCGGCGGGTTGGATTCGCTTTGCGCAATAATCGTCCGCTAGGCTGGTGAGCCATGTGTGGAATCGTTGGATACGCGGGAAATATTGAAACGGCATGCGGCAAGCCTTTGGAGGTCTGCCTGCAAGGCCTGGAACGTCTGGAATACCGAGGCTATGACTCGGCCGGTGTGGCGCTGACCGCGCCCGGCATGGATAAGGTGGTCGTGCGCAAGAAGGCCGGCCGTTTGAAGAACCTGGTCGAAGACATCGAGCGCAAGCCGATGCCGCTCGCCACGGTGGGCATCGGCCACACGCGCTGGGCCACCAATGGCGAGCCGAGCGACGTGAATGCCCACCCGCACACCAGCATGGACGGCAAGGTGGCCATCATCCATAACGGCATCATCGAAAACGCCTCTCAGCTGCGTTTCGACCTGCAAGCCGAAGGCTACCGATTCGCCTCCGCCACCGACACTGAGGTGGCCGCTAAGCTGCTCGGCAAGATCGTGGACAAGATTATCGCGGACGAAGGCAAGCCAGACTTGTTCAAGGCTGTGCGCCGTATGGCCCGCATGCTTGAAGGCGCGTTCACCATTCTGGCCACCGACTGCCGCCAGCCGGACATCGTGGTCGGAGCCCGCCATGATTCGCCACTGGTCGTGGGCCTTGGCGAGGGGGAGAACTTCCTCGGTTCCGACGTCGCCGCATTCGTGGCCTACACCAAGCGCGCCATGGAAGTCGACCAGGATCAGGCCGTATGCGTGTCCGCCGACAAGGTCATCGTCGCCGATTTCAACGGCAACGTGGTCGAAAACCCGAAGACCTACACCGTGGATTGGGATGCTTCGGCCGCCGAAAAGGGCGGCTGGGATTCCTTTATGGACAAGGAGATTCACGAAGACCCTGCCGCAGTGCAGCGCACCCTGCTTGGCCGCTTCGACACGAATGGCGACATCACCCTTGATGAAGTGCGTATCGACGAACACGACTTCAAGGCCATCGACAAAATCATCGTCGTGGCCTGTGGCACCGCCAGCTACGCCGGCCAGGTAGCCAAATACGCCATCGAACACTGGGTGCGTATCCCCGTGGAAATCGAACTCGCGCACGAATTCCGTTACCGTGACCCGATTCTGACCCCGCGTACGCTCGTGGTGGCCATTTCTCAGTCCGGCGAAACCATGGATACGCTGATGGCCCTGCGCCACGCGCGCGAACAGGGGTCCAAGGTGCTGGCCATCTGCAACACGCAGGGTGCCTCCATTCCGCGCGAATCCGACGCCGTGCTCTACACACACGCCGGCCCGGAAGTTGCCGTGGCATCCACCAAGGCGTTCGTGGCGCAGATTACCGCCGCCTACCTGCTGGGCCTGTATCTGGCGCAGGTCAAGGGCGCGATGTTCCGCGATGAGATTCATCAGATGCTCGACTCCCTGAAAGACATGCCGCGCAAGATTCAGTGGGTGCTCGACACCCAGCCCAAGACCATCCAGGCGGCCGCCGAGCGCATGGTGAACGCCAACTCCTTCTTGTTCCTCGGCCGCCACGTGGGCTACCCGGTGGCGCTTGAGGGCGCGTTGAAGCTCAAGGAAATCGCCTACACGTTCACCGAGGGCTTCGCGGCCGGCGAGCTCAAGCATGGACCGATCGCGCTGGTGGACGAGGGCGAGCCCGTGGTGTTCATCGTGCCGCCGCAGCGCGGCCGCAATGTGTTGCACGCCAAGGTGATCTCTGGTATCGAGGAGGTCAAGGCTCGTGGCGCGTACATCATCGCCGTGGCCGAGCAGGGCGACCCGGATGTGGAACGGTACGCTGACGTGGTGTTCTGGCGCCCCGCCTGCCCAACGCTGATGAGCCCGCTGGTTGACGTGGTGCCGCTGCAGCTGTTCGCCATGGACATGGCAAAGCTCAAGGGCTACGACGTGGACAAGCCCCGCAACCTCGCCAAGTCCGTGACCGTTGAGTAAGCCACATCGGTATGTGATTGACGAGCCTCATATTCCGTTTGAGATGGACGTGCTGTATGAGGACGAGCGGATCATCGTGGTGGACAAGCCGCATTTTCTGGCCACCATGCCACGCGGCATGTGGTATCGGCAGACCGCGCTGATCCGATTGCGTGAGCGGCTGGGGGAGCCGGACATCACGCCAGCGCATCGATTGGACCGCATGACCGCCGGCGTATTGGTGTTCGTGCGGGATCCGGCCTGCCGCGGCGCGTATCAGATGCTGTTCCAGAACCGGCAGGCCGTCAAGGTCTATGAATGCCTGGCGCCCTGCCGGCCGATCAGCCGCCCGCGATTCGGCACGATCATGAAGGTCGAGCCGCCATGCCCGTTCCCATTGCTGCGCCGATCGCACATCACCAAGGAACACGGCACGATGGCCGCATTCGAGGAACCGGGTTTGGCCAACGCCGAAACCCTCATCGAGCGCGGCGACCTCTGTTTCCCTCCCGCTGGCGGGAGGTGGCGCGAAGCGCCGGAGGGTGGTCCCCATCCGGGAAATCACCCCATCTGCCGCTACACACTCCACCCGCGCACCGGCAAAACCCACCAATTGCGCGTCCACATGAATTCGCTCGGCCTGCCCATCGTGGGTGACGACTTCTACCCGCGCATCCAGACACGCCCCTACGACGATTTCAGCCAGCCGCTGCAATTAGTGGCGCGTGTGCTACGATTCACCGATCCAATAACAGGCGAGAAGCGCGAATTCGTTTCCCGTGTGCCGCTTAAGATCTGATTTCTTAGGGGGATGGCGAGACCAATCCCCGCCCGTCCGAATCACTGTCCCTTTCGACTGGCCCCAGCTCATTGCATCGTCGTACACCATCATGATGCGCTTGCGATAGCTATCGATGAATTCCTGCGCACCAATGCTCGCGATAACGTCGTGAGCGGGTTGCACGGTGCTGTCGAATGCCTCCGGCAGCCTATCCACCAAGGTGTGGAATCGTAAAATCACGGATTCCTCATCTAATCCCATCCGCTGTGCGAATCGTTCCAGATGTTTGCGGCGTAATTGAAGAAGATCTCGGCGTCCGCCGATGTTCATCGCCAAAGTGGCATTTATGATCTGCTTGCCATGCCCCAAATAAGGGAACACCGAAGCAAGGTCATAGAGCGGGGCAAGCCGCACGGACGCGCCATCGAGCAATAGCGAGTAGTTCTTGGCGTGGCTGTCTGTTGCCCCGACGAGATAACTGGCGAGGATGCCGTCGGTGAAGGCTCGGATATTGCTTTCGGCCTGACCGGGCAGACCGTGCTTGCGCAACATTTCCGCATATGCATTGGACGTTGGGCCGTTGTGTTCCTCGTATTTCAGCGATGAGGGAATGCCCAGCGCTTGGGTAAAGTCTTCTTGGTGCAGGGCCGTCACCATACCATTGGCGGACACTATACGGTCATACCGCTCGCTGATGATGGCTGGGACCCCATCAAAGATGTGAAAAGAGGTGTGGGCCACGGGTATTCCCATCGCCTCCACAATGCGCATGGTGATGTGTTCGTTGAATGCTTGGTGTGGAAGGGTCGGTATGCCGGGCTTGATGATATGAGTCGTCCGCGCGATTCCAGTGGTGGAGAACCATGATCCATCGCGGTTCCTCAGTGCGATCTTGCCCTGCTGTCCCGCGACCGACCAATGCTCGTCTACGCTTGCGGACTGGATGCCTGTGGGGGCGGCTGCGCGTAGTCGATTCGCGATCTGCGAATCGCTGATTGGAATAAGCGAATCGTCATCTATGGGCAAGTGCGGGTCGGCGGACAGTCGTAATGCGCCGGTGGCATCGAATCCGATGGCTTGCAACAGATCAAATGCGCTTGTCGATCGGGCATGATGCAATCGCATGGCTTCATCTCGGGCCTGAGGGGATTCCGGGACCAGGGCCTCAAGGAAATTACGCGGGATGTCGCCTGAATATTCGGCTGCGGTAATGGGCATGGAAAGCGATATTGGTGTGGGTGATTGCGACCAACGATAGGAATCGTGATATTGGAAAATAATGCTGCCATCGTTTGTTCTTCGAAACTGGCCGATGGGTGTTTCGCCGAGAAATGCATTGAGAGTGTTTTCGCTCATGGTGTCACCATTCATAGAGTTCGGCGGGCTGCGGGGTTTTGCGGACATCCAGCGACAAGCCAAGCTCAGTCAGAGCGCTGAGAATGGTGGAGAATCCGGGATTGGGGACTCGGGCGTGTTCAAATTCGATCAGCCAGCGACGTGACACGCCCAGCCGTTGGGCCATGTCGGTCTGACTGATGCCCTGGCGTTGCCTTTCATCCTTGATAAGCCGCGCGTATTCGGCGATATCCATGACAATCATGTGCAAAATATATCACAGTATAGTAAAGTGTGCAATATTCTGCACATAGTTGGAAATGTGCAGAATATTGCACAACCGAGTCGATTGGTCGGTGCGGAATTGCCTATGGATCACTGGCAGGTGGATCACTGGCAGGTACCAGTGGATGCCAGCGCATGCCGCTCGTCAGCTGATGTCGAGCACGGAACCGCGTTCAATCAGTTCCGGCGGGATTACGGTTTTGACGCCGACCGGTATCTTCTCGCCTTCGCATTGACGGCGGACCATGGAGAAGGCGGTGGCGCCAATGTCGTCAAAGCGCAGCTTCATGGTCGTCAGGTTCAAGCGCGGGACCATATCGACCAGCGAATCATCGACGCCCACGATGCTGACATCCTCGGGCACGCGCTTGCCCGCTGACTGCAACCCGAGCATTGCGCCGTATGCCATTTGGTCGTTGGCGGCGTAGATGGCCGTGCAGTCGGGGTCGTGGGCCAACGCCACGCCGGCCTGGTAGCCTGAATCCGCGCACCAATCGCCGATGTACATGCTCGGTATGTGTGCTCCCATTTGTTCCAACGCTTCTCGCCAACCGCGGGCGCGGCTTTCGGCGGCGCGCGAGGTGGACGGTCCGGCAATGTGGTAGACGGTCTTGTGCCCCTTGCTCATCAGGTAATCGACGATAGCGGTCGAGCAGCCATACTGGTCGGCGTCAACGGTGGGGCAGTGGTCGGCGGCGGATTCGCAGATGAGCACGACTGGAAATTCTCGCGGAGGCTTGTATCCGACGAAATCGGAGATGCGTTCCTCCAGCACTACGATGACACCATCCACCGGCTGACGCTGCATGCGATCGATGGCGGCGGAAAGCGTGCGTTCCGCACCGTGGCGCATGGTCTGGATGGTGACTGAATAATCGTCATCGGCCGCGTTGGCCACAATAGAATCAAGGATGCGGGCGTTGCCGAACGTGGCGGTGTTGAACATCACCACGCCGATATCCTGGAAGCGGCCGTGCTTTAGGGCTCGGGCCGCATAATTCGGACGATACCCAAGGCGTTCCATTGCGGCTTCGACACGCTGGCGTGTTTCGGGTTTCACCGCATCGCTGCCATTCGCCACGCGGGACACTGTCTGTGGCGAAACGCCGGCGGCTTTCGCTATGTCTTGCATGGACACCTGTGTTGGCCTCGACATTTCACCCTCGCTTGACTCATTAATGTCGGTGTTTCGTTTGCAACGCTTATCTTAGGGTCGCTTACGGTAACGATAACATCGTTGTCTTCGTGACCATTGTAGCAGAGTGACTGAGAAACCCTTAATTCAACACGGTACTCAACACGATTGGACAATGTTACAAATGGTGTTATGATGATAACGCAAACATTTTGGTCAACCTTCGAAGGAGAGGGGTTGGGAATGGCTTCAGCCGATATCGCAGCTGCGCCCGTGCATTCGGGCAAGGCTCGTGTGAATAAGCACAAGGCCGATTGGCGTGGATGGAAATTCATGTGGCCTTTTGCGGTGGTGTTCGTGTTCGTGTTCATCGTGCCGATCGTGTACGCCGTTTATATTTCGTTCTTCAAGAAGCAGATGATCGGCGGCACCAAGTTCGTCGGCTTCGAGAACTACGCGCGCCTGTTGGGTGATGGCCAGTTCTGGAGCAGTGTTGGTCGTGTGGCCCTGTTCACGTGCGTGCAGGTGCCGATCATGCTGTGCCTGTCGGCTTTGATGGCCCTGGCGTTGGATTCGATGAAGCTGCATGGCACGAGGTTCTTCCGTATCTCGACGTTCCTGCCCTACGCGGTGCCGGCGGTGGTGTCGACGTTGATCTGGGGTTTCGTGTATGGCGCGAAGTACGGCCTGGTGGGTTCGTTGAACGATTTCCTGGGCACGGACATCGACGTGCTCGCCCCTTCCGTGTTGTTGGCCAGCATCGGGAACATCGTGACGTGGGAGTTCACGGGCTACAACATGCTCATCTTCTACAGCTCGCTGTCGACCATCCCGCATTCCCTGTATGAGGCGGCGAGCATCGACGGCGCGTCGGAGTGGCAGATCGTGAAGAGCATCAAGCTTCCCGAATTGCGCGGCAGCCTGGCTATCACGGTGATCTTCAGCATCATCGGCTCGTTCCAGTTGTTCAACGAGCCGAGCATTTTGCAGAACATGGTTCCTGGTAATGCGATCACGACGTATTACACGCCGAACATGTACGCGTACAACCTGAGCTTCAGCGGCAACCAGTCGAATTATGCGGCCGCGTTGGCGATCGTGATGGCCGTGATCACCATGGCCATCGCCTACATCGTCCAGTTGAACAGCCTGAAGGAGCAGATGAAGTGACGATGACCGCTGTTCGTGTTGAGGAATCGATGATGATCGTGAAGGAGCGTATGTGATGAGTGCAGCAACGACTTCGGCCGCCGGTCGCCTGACCGACGCCGAGCTCAAGGCCCAGGAGAAGGCCGCCAGGAAGGCGGAGAAGGCCCGCCAGAAGAGGATCGCCGCCGACGAGGCCGCCGAACGCAAGCGCAGCGCGAAGGCCGGGTTCGCGAACGTGAACAACCCGAGGCGTTCCACGTTGTTGACCGTCCTGTGCGCGGTCTTCGCCGTGTACTGCCTGTTCCCGTTCGTGTACCTGCTGATCAACGCGACGAAGACACAGGCCGACTTCACGAGCACGTTCGGCCTGGGGTTCGGCAAGACGTTCGCTTTGTTCGACAACATCGCGACCGTGTTCTCCTATCAGGACGGGATCTTCGCGCGCTGGCTGTTCAACACGATCCTGTACGTGGTGGTCGGCGCCGGCGGCGCGACCCTGCTGGCGATCATGGGCGGCTACGCTCTGGCCAAGTTCCGCTTCCCGGGGCGCAAAGCGGTGTTCGTGGTCATCATCGGCGCGATCAGCGTGCCGGGCATCGCTTTGGCGGTTCCCCAGTTCCTCCTGTTCGCCAAATTGGGCCTGACGAACACCCCGTGGGCCATGATCATCCCGTCGCTGATCAGCCCGTTCGGTTTGTACCTGATGTGGATCTTCAGCGAGCAGGCCGTGCCCCAGGAGCTGCTGGAGGCGGCGCGCGTGGACGGCGCGTCCGAGTTCCGCACGTTCTGGCAGATCAGCCTCCCGTTGTTGGCTCCGGGCATCGTGACGACGGCCCTGTTCACGATCGTGGCGACGTGGAACAACTACTTCCTGCCGTTGATCATGCTCAAGGACGCGGACTGGTACCCGCTGACCATCGGCCTGAACCAGTGGAAGGACCAGGCGAGCACGGCCGGCGGCCAGGCGATCCAGAACCTGGTGATCACGGGCTCCCTGATCACGATCATCCCCTTGGTCATCGCGTTCTTGTGCCTGCAGAAGTACTGGCAGTCCGGCCTGGCCGCAGGCGCCGTCAAGGAGTGAGCGTACTTTGGCTCCCTTCTGGTGGAGGGAGCCGAGATAAAGGCATAACCACTAACAGAAGGAGGCACCTATGCAGATATTCGCATTGTTGAGAATTGTGCAGGTGCCTCCTTGTGTGTCTGTGCAACGTGAGGAATTTATTCCCGTAGACGCAGATTATCGATAAAATTCAATAAAGGAACTGAATCATCATGGAACGTAAAGAGTTCAAGTGGCCGCAGCCTCTTGCGGGCAACGAGCCCCGCATCTGGTACGGCGGCGACTACAACCCCGACCAGTGGCCGGAGGAAGTCTGGGACGAAGACATCGAGCTTATGCAGCAGGCCGGCGTCAACCTCGTCTCCGTAGCCATCTTCTCCTGGGCCAAGCTTGAGCCCGAAGAAGGCGTGTACGACTTCGATTGGCTCGATCGCGTCATCGACAAGCTCGGCAAGGCCGGCATCGCCGTCGATCTCGCCTCCGGCACCGCATCCCCGCCGATGTGGATGACCCAGGCCCACCCGGAGATCCTCTGGGTCGACTACCGCGGCGACGTCTGCCAGCCCGGTGCCCGCCAGCACTGGCGCGCCACCAGCCCGGTCTTCCTTGACTACGCGCTCAACCTGTGCCGCAAGATGGCCGAGCACTACAAGGACAACCCCTATGTGGTCTCTTGGCATGTGAGCAACGAGTACGGCTGCCACAACCGCTTCGACTATTCCGAAGACGCCGAGCGCGCCTTCCAGAAGTGGTGCGAGAAGAAGTACGGCACCATCGACGCCGTCAACGACGCCTGGGGCACCGCCTTCTGGGCGCAGCGCATGAACAATTTCTCCGAGATCATCCCGCCGCGCTTCATCGGCGATGGCAACTTCATGAATCCGGGCAAACTGCTTGACTGGAAGCGCTTCAGCTCCGACGCCCTGCTCGACTTTTACAAGGCCGAGCGCGATGCCCTGCTCGAGATCGCCCCCAAGCCGCAGACCACCAACTTCATGGTCTCCGCCGGCGGTACCGGCATCGATTACGACAAGTGGGGTTACGACGTGGACTTCGTGTCCAACGATCACTACTTCACGCCTGGCGAAGCCCACTTCGACGAGCTGGCTTACTCGGCCTCCCTGTGCGACGGCATCGCCCGCAAGAATCCGTGGTTCCTCATGGAGCACTCCAGCTCCGCCGTCAATTGGCGCCCGATCAACTATCGCGTCGAACCCGGCGAATTGGTGCGCGACTCCCTGGCCCACTTGGCCATGGGCTCCGACGCCATCTGCTACTTCCAGTGGCGCCAGTCCAAGGCCGGTGCCGAGAAGTGGCACTCTTCGATGGTTCCTCACGCGGGCCCCGACTCCCAGATCTTCCGCGATGTGTGCGAGCTGGGTGCCGACCTCAACAAGCTTGCTGACGAGGGCCTGCTGAGCACCAAGCTGGTCAAGTCCAAGGTCGCCGTCGTCTTCGATTACGAGTCCCAGTGGGCTACGGAACACACCGCCACGCCTACTCAGGAGGTGCGCCATTGGACCGAGCCGCTCGCGTGGTTCCGCGCGCTGGCGGACAACGGTCTGACCGCAGACGTGGTGCCGGTTCGCGGCCCTTGGGACGAGTACGAAGCCGTCGTGCTGCCGAGCCTGACCATCCTGTCTGAAGAGACCACGCGCCGCGTGCGCGAGTATGTGGCGAACGGCGGCAAGCTGTTCGTGACCTACTACACCGGTCTGGTGGACGACAAGGATCACGTCTGGCTGGGTGGCTACCCCGGTTCCATCCGTGACGTGGTGGGCGTGCGCGTTGAGGAATTCGCCCCGATGGGAAACGACTTCCCCGGTGCCATGGACCACCTTGACTTGGACAACGGAACCGTGGCGCACGATTTCGCCGACGTGATCACCTCCGTGGCCGATACCGCTCACGTGGTCGCCTCCTTCAAGGCAGATAAGTGGACCGGTTTCGACGGCGCTCCCGCCATCACCGTCAACGACTTCGGCGACGGCAAGGCCGCATACGTCGGTGCCCGTCTCGGCCGTGAGGGTTTGGCCAAGAGCCTGCCCGTGCTGCTGGAGGAACTCGGCATCGAGACTTCGGCTGAGGACGATCGCGGTGAAGTGCTGCGCGTCGAGCGTGCGGACGAAACTGGCGAGAACCACTTCGTGTTCCTGTTCAACCGCACCCACGATGTTGCGGTCGTGGACGTGGAAGGCGAACCGCTGGTCGCCTCGCTGGCCCAGGTCAACGAGTCCGAGCACACGGCCGCCATCCAGCCCAACGGCGTACTTGTCGTCAAGCTGTAAAACCGCGCATAGCGCCTAATTACCCAACGGCTCCCTTGCTGCTCATCGTAGCAGGGGAGTCGTTTTCGTATCTCCAGCAAAGTCGGGTAGGGTGGTCACCGTGCGAGGCAAAAACAGAGTGACGATGGCGGACGTGGCCCATGAGGCCGGTGTTTCGGTAGCCTCGGTGTCTAATTTTCTGAACAAACAGCCATATATGAGCGAGGCGATGGCCGCGCGTATTGCGGAAGCCATCGACAGGCTCGGATACAAAGTCAACTCGTCGGCCAGAAACCTGCGTTCCGGGCGTACCCGGTTGCTCAAGCTGGTCATTCCCGATCTGCGGCAGGTGTACTTCTCCGAACTCGCCGAGGATATTCTGGCCGAGGCCCGGCAACATGGCTACGGCGTCATCGTGGAATCCACCACCAACAATCGTGCCCGCGAGCTGGAAAGCATCGCATCGATGGGCACGCACAGCGCGGACGGGCTCATCTTAAGCCCTCTGATGATGACGGTTGACGATATCGCGGCTTTGGATGGCGATTACCCGCTCGTGCTGTTGGGTGAACGTTTGTTCGGCGTCAACGCGCCGCACGTAGTGATTCGCAATCGCGAAGGGGCCGCCGCCGCGACTTATCACCTGCTTGATGCCGGTTGCCGCCGCATCGCCGTAGTCGGTGCCGTGCCCCACCCCGAGCACGATTTCTCGTCGGGCTCCATCCGCACCCACGGATATCGTGAGGCGCTGGCCGCGCGCGGCATCCCCTGTGATGACAGTCTGCTTATCGAAACCCAAGGCTGGGGGAGCGCCGACGGTTTGGTCGCGGTGGACACCATGCTGGAGAGTGGCCTGCAATTCGATGCCGTGTTCGCTTTGAATGACTTGCTGGCGTGGGGCGTGCTGCGTGAACTGCGCGAACGCGGCGTTGCCGTGCCGGATGATGTTCGCGTTATCGGCTTCGATGACGTGGAGGAATCGGCCTACATGGTGCCGTCTCTTTCCACCGTTAACCCCGGCAGGGAAGCCATCGCCCGACTGGCCGTCGAATCCATCATCCAACAGGTCGAATCCGGCAGTCGCGCTCCTGCCCAAACCATCGAGGCCCCCTATAGCCTCTCCCTGCGCGAGTCCTCACCGGCGTTGGCCTGCGCCTGATGAATCCATGGTTCGAAATATCCGAAGTGAATGACAAGGCCCGTCAATCGTATGGTGATTGACGGGCCCTGGTCGTATTGGACTTGACTGTACTTGGTACGGGCGTGACTCTCCGTCTTTTAGCCGTGGAATTCCACGCTGATCCAGGAGATGGCGGGAAGCGTTGCCGTGCAGGTGCCGGTGGCGTTCATCGCAATGCCGAGCGGTTGCGGCGTGACGGCTTCGGGCGCTTCGGCGGTGTTGGTGCGGTACGGATCGTCCTCATGCAACAGTTGCGCCTTGCCGAGCGCGAGCGTGCCGAGACCGGGCAGGCCGGGCAGCCCGGAAAGGTCGATGGTGAGCGTGTGTGGGGTGTTGGCGTCGCGGTTGACGGCAAGCAGCAGACCGGTGCGGGCCTGTTCATCCCACGTGACTACCGCGTCGATGGCCGGCACGTCGCCGTATGCCTCGGTATGGATGGTGGGGGAGCTGATGGCCGGAGCGTAGGCCTGGCCGCGCGCGTGAAGGGCGGCTTCGGCGAACGGGTAGAACGTGGTCTGCCGCCATGCCGGGCCGTGTTCCTCGGCCATGATGGGGGCGATGACGTTGACCAGCTGGGCGCGCGAGGCGGAACGCACGCGATCGCAGTGCTTGAGCAGGGTGATCATCAGGGAACCTTCGACCACCGCGTCGGCCGCGGTGTAGATGTCTTCCAGCAAATGTGGAGACTTGGGCCATGGCTCGTGGTGCAAACCCTGCGCGGCCTCCGCCTTCCACTGGTCTTCCTGCTCGTTCCACTTGTCCGAATACCATACGCCCCATTCGTCGAAGGACAGGGCGATGTCTTTGGTGCCGTTGTTGGCTTCGCGCGCCTGATCGGCCGCGTCCGAGACGGTGGCGATGAACTTGGTCATGTCTTCGGAAGAGGCCAGGAAGTCCTGCATGGAGGCGGCGGCCCGGGTTTTATGGCCGCGGTCGAAGTAGTAGGCATGGCAGGAGACGAAGTCGAGATTCTCGTAAGCCTTGGTGAGCACGGTCTTCTCCCACGTGCCGAAGGTCGGCATATAGGCACCCGAGGAACCGCAGGCCACGAGTTCGAGACCGGACTCGGCGAGCTTCATGGCGTGGGCCACCTTATCCACCGCGCCGGCATATTCTTCCGGGCTCATGTGGCCCACCTGCCACGGGCCGTCCATTTCGTTGCCGATGCACCACATCTTGATATCCATCGGCTCCTCGATGCCGTTGGCCACGCGCTGATCCGCCCAAGCGGTGCCGGGCGCGCCGTTGACATACTCGAGCTCGTCGAGCGCGGCTTTCAGCCCCCGGGTGCCCATGTTGACGGCAAGCATGATTTCGGTGCCGGCTTTCTGGCTCCAGCGGTAGAAGTCGTCGATGCCCATCTCGTTGGTTTCGGTGCAATGCCAGGCCAGGTCGCGGCGCATGGGGCGATTCTCGCGTGGACCGATGCCGTCTTCCCAGTTGTAGTTGGATACGAAATTGCCGCCGGGGTAGCGCACGCAGGTGACGCCCAGCTCCTTGACCAGGTCAAGCACGTCTTGGCGGAAGCCGTTTTCGTCGGCGGTGGGATGGCTGGGCTCGTAGATGCCGCCGTAGACGCAGCGGCCCAGATGTTCTACGAATGAGCCGAACAGACGCGGGGGAACGTCGGCTACCGGAGTGGCGTCGGCGTTGAGGGCGATGCTGGCGTCCGGCGTGGTTGCGTTGCCAGTTGTGGAGACGTTACTGGCCGTGGTGCCGGCGGCGGTCGGCACCGGGCTGCTTTCCTGCTTGTCGGGATGGGTGGTTTCGGCGGAATACTGGCTGTTGTGAGTGGTCATGAGCGGGATGCATCTCCTTCGGTTTGCGGTTAGTCACCATGGTGCGACGTGTCGTGTTTGCGTAAACATAAAACATGTGGTACCGTTTCTTAAAACGATACAAGGCTTGGAACAAAACGCCAAGTCCCGTCGTTTCCCATAACAAGGAAGGAAAGAACGATGAAGTTCGGCAAGAAGACGATTGCCCTGATTGGTGCTGTGGCCATGCTCTCCTCTGTAGCTGCCTGCGGTTCCACTTCTGCCGGGGATGGCGGAAGCACCGGCTCCTCTGATAAGAAGGTCGAGCTGACCGTGTGGTCCTGGGATTCCACACTGCCTCGTACGGTCAAGGGATTCGAGGCCAAGAACCCGAACATTAAGGTGAAGGTGACCAACGCCGGCACCAACAAGGACGAGTACAACGCACTGTCCAACGCCATCGAGGCAGGCTCCGGTGCTCCGGACATCGCCCAGATCGAATACTACGCACTGCCCGAATACGTGATTCGCGGCCACCTCGAGAACCTTTCCGATCTCGGTGCCTCCGATTTCAAGGACTTCTACACCCCGGGCACGTGGTCCTCGGTGAACATCAATGACGGCGTCTACGCCCTGCCGATGGATTCCGGCCCGATGGCCTGGTTCTACAACAAGGGCGTCTTCGACAAGGCCGGCGTCGATCCGACCCAGGTGCGCACGTGGGACGACTTCTACGAGGCTGCCAAGAAGATTCGCGCCGTGGACTCCTACATCACCTCCGATTCCGGTGACGCCGGCTTCTTCGACTCCATGACCTGGCTGGCCGGCGCGACCCCGTTCGAGACCTCCAAGGACGGCGAGACCGTGGCCATCAACCTGACCGGTGACAAGAACGTCAAGACCTTCACCGACTTCTGGCAGAAGATGATCGACGAAGACCTCATCGACACCAAGACCGTCGGCTGGACCGACGATTGGAACAAGGGTCTGGATGACGGCTCCATCGCATCCCTGCTGACCGGCGCTTGGATGCCGTACAACCTGCTTTCCGGCGCTCCGAACGGTGACGGCAAGTGGCGCATCGCCCAGATGCCGACCGCAGATGGCTCCGAGACCAACTCCGAGAACGGTGGTTCCTCGCTGGCCATCGTGAAGTCCGACGACAAGGCCAAGGTCGCCGCCGCCTACAAGTTCATGGAATACGCCTGCCACGACGCCGAGGGCATTAAGACCCGTGTTGACGGCGGTGCCTTCCCGGCCGACAACGACACCCTCAAGTCCAACGACTTCCTCAATATGACCTCCCTGACCGACTCCGACGGCAAGGCCCACGAGTACTTCGGCGGTCAGAAGTTCAACGAGGAGCTGGCCAAGGCCGCAGCCAATGTGTCCACCGGCTACAAGTTCCTGCCCTTCGAGGTCTACGCTCGCGGCAAGTTCGGCGACTACGCCGGCGATGCCTACACCGGCAAGACCACGCTCTCCGATGCCGTGGCTTCCTGGCAGAAGGACCTGCAGGATTACGCCAAGCAGCAGGGCTACCAGGTGAAGTAACGGCAATCACAGCAGACTTCCTCCTGTGGTTTCTGTAGCGGGAGGTTGCGATAACAGGATCGGGCACTCTTCGGAGCGCCCGATTTTCTTATGCCATGGGAGCAGTGGCGCGCGGATTGCGATACCAAGATGGCGTGTTGCCGAAGAATGTGTATAATAAAAGATGTTATCGCAACCATAGCTACAAAGTGGCGAAACAAAGCCGTTTTGTGACTACTGAACCATAGAGTGATGGTTCACGATAGCATGACGACGAGGAGAGTTGCCATGCTGTTGTGGTGACAATCACTGCAGACCGCCGAAAGGCGATCCAAGGAAGGAGAACAGAACGATGAAGTTCACCGTTGCTAAGAAGGCCATTGCACTTACCGGTGCGGTTGCCATGCTGGGTTCCGTTGCCGCCTGCGGTTCCGACACCGCCAGTGGCAAGCCGGCTCAAGATAAGGACGTTACCGAAATCACCGTGTGGGCTTGGGAGCCCACGCTGACCCAGGTTGCCAAGGACTTCACCAAGAAGACCGGCATCAAGGTCGATCTCAAGAACGTCGGCACCAACACCAAGGAATACACCCAGCTTGATAACGCCATCGAGGCTGGCTCCGGTGCTCCGGACGTCGCTCAGGTTGAGTACTACGCCATCCCGCAGTACGCCATCAAGGGCAACCTGCTGGACATCACCGACAAGACCTCCGGCTACTCCGACTTCTACACCCCTGGCCCGTGGGCTTCCGTGCAGTTCGCCGGCAAGGTCTACGGCCTGCCGATGGATTCCGGCCCAATGGCCTTCTTCTACAACAAGGAGGTCTTCGACAAGGCCGGTGTTGACGCCGAGCAGATCAAGACCTGGGATCAGTACTACGACGCCGCCAAGAAGATTCACGCTCTGGGCGACAACTACTACATCACCTCCGACACCGGTGACGCCGGCTTCTTCGACTCCATGACCTGGCTGGCCGGTGCAAAGCCGTTCCAGACCTCTTCCGATGGTTCCGAAGTCACCGTCAACCTGACCGAGGACAAGGGCGTCAAGACCTTCACCGACTTCTGGCAGAAGCTGCTGGACGAGGGCCTGCTCGACACCAAGACCGCTGGCTGGTCTGAGGACTGGTTCAAGGGCATGGTCGACGGCACCATCGCCTCCCTGTTCACTGGCGCTTGGATGCCTGCCAACCTGGCCAACTCCGCTGCTGACGGCGCTGGCAAGTGGCGTGTGACCCAGATGCCGACCGCTGACGGCTCCACCACCAACTCCGAGAACGGTGGTTCTTCGCTGGCTGTGCTCGCCTCCACCAAGAAGGCTGACGCTGCTTACCAGTTCATCGAGTACGCCAACCACGGCGACGGCGTGGCCACCCGTGTGGCCGGCGGTGCATTCCCGGCTGACAAGGCCTCCATGGAGTCCGACTCCTTCAAGAACACCACCACTGTGAAGAACGCCGATGGCGAGGACGTTGACTACTTCGGTGGTCAGAAGTACAACGAGGTTCTGGCTCAGGCTGCTGAGAACGTGTCCTCCGACTACCAGTTCCTGCCCTACGAGGTCAAGGCCCGCACCATCTTCGGCGACTACCTTGGCAAGTCCTACACCGGCGACCAGAAGCTGACTGACGGTATCGCCGCTTGGCAGAAGGCACTGCAGGATTACGGCAAGGATCAGGGCTTCACCGTGAAGTAAGCCTTGAACCCTCGCTGAGACTGCCTAGCTAATCTCACCTGATACACAAAGCCCCGTGACGAATCCCGTCACGGGGCTTTTACCGTTTTAAGCCCCGCCTAGTACACTCGTCACCATGCGAGTGATCGGACAGCGAATCAAAAGAATGGCAACCATAGCAGTGACTGCCATCCTTTCCGTATCCCTGGCCTCGTGCGGGCAGGCCACGGACGACAACCGTACGGAGATCAGCGTATGGAGCTGGGAACCGAGCATGGGGGAGGTCATCCGCCGTTTCGAAAAAGCCAATCCGGACATCCGCGTGAAATGGACCAATATCTCCGGCTACGGCAATCTTAATACCGCCATTCAAGACGGTTACGGCACGCCGGACGTGGCTCAAATCGAATACTATGCACTGTTGCAGTACGCGGTCTCCGGCCAATTGCTTGATCTGACCGACAAAATCGGCTCGGATTATTCCAACTTCTTTACCCTCGGCACATGGTCGTCCGTGCAGCTCGCCGGCCGTACCTATGGACTGCCCATGGATTCGGGCCCGATGGGCTTCTTCTACAACGAAGACGTGTTCCGCCAAGCCGGCGTGGACGCCACCAAGATCAAGACTTGGGATGACTATTACGAGGCCGCCGAAAAGCTCAAGGAGATCGGCGCGTATATCGTCGCCGACTCGGGCGACGGCAGTTTCTATGACGCGATGGTCTGGCTCGCCGGTGGTCAGCCGTTCCACACGTCGGCCGACGGCAAAACCGTGACCATCGATTTGGATGAGGATGCCGGCACCCAACGGTTCACCGAATTCTGGCAGAAAATGATCGATGAGGGGCTTGTTGACACCACCTCCGCCACATGGTCGGATCGGTGGAAAAGCAGAGTGGGCACCGGCACCATCGCCTCCGTGTTCTCTGGGGCTTGGATGCCGTCGCTGCTGCTGTCCAATGTGCCGGGCGCGGCCGGTCTGTGGCGCGTGGCTCCCATGCCCACCTATGATGGCCAGCCCACCAACGCCGAAAGCGGCGGGTCGGCACTGACCGTACTGCAATTGACCCGTAAGCCGGATGCGGCTTATCGTTTCGTGGACTTTGTGGCGCATGACGCCCAAGGCATTAGCGCGCGTGTGGATGGCGGTGCTTTCCCGGCCGATTATGCCACCCTGAATTCCGCTGATTTTTTGGATAAAACCACGATTACCAATGACCGGGGCATTGAAATCCCGTATTTCGGCGGGCAGAAGTTCAACCGTGTACTGTCGGAGGCCGCCGAGGATGTGTCGGTCGGATACCAGTATCTGCCATTCGAAGTGTATGCGCGCAGTGACTTCAAATCGACGGTGGGCCAGGCATACGAGTGGTCCGGCAGTTTCCACGCCTATCAGCAGCGACAGGAAGCCATTGAGATGGGCATGAAGGACGAGGAAGGCAACCCGCTCGAACCGTTGGAGAAGCCCGGCAAGAAAGTCAGTCTCTCCGACGGCCTGGCCCAATGGCAGAAAGACCTCCGAGAATACGGCTTCAATCAGGGCTTTACGATTAAGTAGGGATTCGTGGTTGGGTCGGAATCGACCGCGCTATACGCGGCCGATTCCTGCATACTACGTCACTTCACATTGCGCGAGTAGATGTGCGCCATGCCCTTGAAAATCAAATCCGGGTCATACACGTCAATCAGCTCGGTGTCATTCTCAAACACTCGACCGAGGCCACCGGTGGTGATCACCTTGAAATCCTCGCCTCCGAGCTCTTTGCGGAACTGACGAATCGTGCGCTCCACACCGCCCAAGAACGTGTAATACAAACCGGCCTGCATGCAGGTCTTGGTGTTGGTGCCCAGAATCGTATCTGGTCGCGTAATTTCCACTTCCGGCAGCTGGGCCGTATCTCCCCACAGAGCGGCCGCACCGGCACGGATGCCGGTGGTGATGACGCCGGAATCGACCACGCCCTTGTCGCTCACGTGTGTGAACGTGGTGGCGGTGCCGAAATCAGCCACCAGCACTGGGCCGCCATACTCGTAATAGGCACCGGCGCAGTCGGCCAGAATATCCGCACCCAGCGATTTCGGATCGTCAACGCGCACGTTCATACCGGTCTTGATGCCCGGTCCCACCACCATCGGATCAATGTCGAGGAATTTGACGATGGACGAACGGAAGGAGTGCATCACTTTCGGCACCACCGAACAGATGATCACATCGTCCACATCGGATGGCTGAAAACCGCTCATTCTCAGGAATTCAGTCAGAAACAGCCCATACTCATCAGACGTATGGTTGGCTTTGGTGGTGATGCGGTAGGTGCCGGCGATGGTATCGCCATCCAAAAAGCCCAGCACGATGTTCGTATTGCCGATATCAACGGCGACCAGCATGATAACCCTCCAGATTCAAGATGGATTTCATGCGCAATTCTACAGTCCCATGGCTATGATGGCCTGCGGTGGTCGACCCAGCGTGGCGGCCAACCGTAGAACACAACATATACAGAGGAAGAACCATGTCTCAAGACAATGGTGCGCACGTCGAAGACGGCGCAACCACAGATGCGAGCCTTGCCTCGCGCGCAAAGAATCCGAAAAAAAGCGGCCCGAAGTGGTGGCTGATCTCACTGATTGCCGTCATCGTGGCAGTGGCGGTCGTCATCGGCGTCACGCTCGCTTTCGGCGGTAAGAAAGATGACAAGTCGGCTTCGTCCAGCAACCAATATGCCGACACCGTGACCATCGGCCTCAAACTGGCCCCCACCAATCTGGACATCCGCAACACCGCCGGCTCCGCGCTTGACCAGATCCTGATCGGCAACGTATACGAAGGCATCGTGGCACGTGACTCCAAGAACCAGGTCGCTCCCGCCATCGCCTCCAGCTGGGAGACGTCCAAGGACGGCCTGACCTACACCTTCCACCTCAATAAGAACATGACCTTCTTCAATGGCGACAAACTTGACGCCGAGGACGTGGCCTGGTCCATCAACGAGCTGATCGCTAAGGGCTACCACGACGCCGACGCGCTCGCCGCCGTCAGCAAGGTGGAGGCCAAGGACGCCGACACCGCGGTGATCACGCTCAAGACGCCGAACTCCAACCTGTTGTGGACCCTGACCGGTCGCGCAGGGCTCGTGTTCGACAAGGACGCCAAGTATGACCTGAAGACGCAGGCCGTCGGCTCCGGCCCCTACACCGTTGCCAAGTTCGTGGAAAACAGCTCGATCACGCTGAAGGCCAATGAGAAGTACTGGGGCAAGAACAAGGCCAAGACGCCCACCGTGGTCGTCAAGTATCTGGCCGACGACAACGCCGCGGTCAATGCGCTGAAGTCCGGTGACGTGCAGGTGCTCGCCCCGATTACCGAGAACCTCGCCGAACCGTTCAAGTCCGATTCCGCCAAGTACACGGTCAAAGCCGGCAACGGCACCGACAAGTTCGTGCTCGGCTTCAACAACGCTTCCGGTTCCAAACTGGCTGACAAGCGCATTCGCCAGGCCATCCGTTACGCCATCAACCACAAGGAGCTCATCGCCTCTCGCGGCGGTGCGGACAAGGCGCTCGGCGGCCCGATCCCGTCTCTCGACCCCGGCTACGAGGATCTGACGAATCTGTACCCGTATGATCAGAACAAGGCCAAGTCGCTCATGGCTGAAGCCGGCTATTCCACCGACAAGCCGCTTCAACTTACGCTGACCTACGCCAACATCTACGGCACCGAGCTCGGAGACCAGCTGCGCTCCCAGCTCAAGCCCATCGGCATCGACCTGAAGGTGAATGTGGTGGAGTTCTCCACGTGGCTGCAGGATGTGTACACCAACCACACCTTCGATATTTCGCTGGTGGACCACAACGAAAGCCACGACTTCGCATCGTGGACCGATCCGACATACTATTTCGGTTACGACAACAAGAATGTGACCAAGCTGTACAACGAGGGTGTTGCCGCCACCTCCGACAAGGAGCGTGATGCCAAGTTCGCCGCGGCCGCCAAGCTTGTCTCCGAGGATGCGCCGGCCGACTGGCTGTTCAACTACCGCATCACCACCGCCACGGCCAAGGGCGTTGAAGGATTCCCCTTCGACCTCAACCAGACCGTTCTGCCCCTCTACAACGTGACCTACACGAAGTAGTTCGTTACAGCAATGAGCTCCCTCAGTGAGGGGGCTCATTGTTAATCCAAGTAAAGTAGGCATTATGCGATTCGTGTTGAAACGGCTGGCGTTATTCGTGGTGGCGTTGTTCGGCCTGTCCGTGGTGGTTTTCGCAGCATTGCGCATTCTGCCTGGCGATGTGGCCTCCGTGATGGCCGGCGTCAACTCGCCGCCTGAGCGTGTGACCCAGCTACGCGAACAACTCGGTCTGAATCGGCCATTGATTGCACAATACTTCGATTGGATGAGTGCGCTGGCCCGTGGTGACTTCGGCACTTCAATCCTGACTGGTCGCTCCGTAACCTCCTTGGTAGGCGCACGTGCGTCCATCACCTTTCCCCTGATTATTCTTGGCCTGCTCATTGCCTTGGCCATCGGCTTGCCGCTGGGCTGTGCGGCGGTACTGGCCCGCAGCGCAACGGTGCGTGCGGTGTTTCATGTACTGGCTATTGTCGGCGGTGCCGTACCTGCGTTGTGGGGCGGTCTGCTGCTGATTCTGTTGTTCGGGCGCGGCGTAGGATTGCTTGACGTGTTTCCCTCGCAAGGGTTCCCGCTGGATGGTTGGGGCGCACCCGGTTCGGCGATATCAGCGTTGGTATTGCCGGCTGTATCGGTCGGCATCATCGTGGGAGCATCGCTTATGCGATACACGCGCGCGGCCTTAGGGGATTTGGCCAGTTCCGGCTACATCGATATGGCACGCTCGTGTGGCATGACGCGCACTCAGGCGGTGTTGCGTGTGGGATTGCGGTTGGCAACCCCGCAGCTGGTGTCTGTTATCGGGCTGACCTTCGCTTCGATGGTCACTGGCGTGATGGTCATCGAAAACCTGTTTGCGTTACCGGGCATCGGCAACGGTCTTGTGACCGACGTGGGCAACCGCGACCTGATTGCCGTGCAAAGCGAGCTGTTCCTGCTGACCGCGTTCTTTTTGACTGTCGGCCTCGTGGTCGATTTGCTCCACCGCGTGCTCGACCCGCGTCTGAAAACCGCTACCGCCATTACGGAGGTGACCGCATGAGCAATGTTCGTCGTGCGACGACTGGTGGTCGACGGGCTGCCTTCGTCATCGTCCTGCACTCCATGTGGCGTCGTGCCGAGGGCAAATTCGCACTTATCGTGCTCGCTCTGTGGTTGCTCATTGCCATCGTTTCCCTGTTCTGGACCCCGCAATCGCTGTGGGCCACTGATGGCTACCATGTATGGGCCAAGCCGTCCGCCGAGCACTGGCTCGGCACTGACGGCACCGGCGCGGACGTGTTCAGCTGGCTGCTGGCCGGCTCACATACCAATCTTGTGATCGTGCTGCTGACCGTAGTGGCATCTATGGCTTGGGGGCTGCTGCTCATCGCGGCCATGGTGGCACGCAATGCGGCGCTCGCCAGTTCTTCGGTAGTGGTAGTTGATGCGTTGATTTCCGTTCCCACCGTGTTGATTGCGTTGATTCTGGCTGTGCCGTTGGGAGCGTCAATCGCGGTGATTGTGATCGCCTGCGGCTTCGGATATGGGTTGAATCTGGCTCGTGTGGCTCGCCCCGCAGCGTTGCTGGCGGCCCGCTCGTCGTATGTGGAATCGGCCTTGGCCAATGGTGCCAGCGGGTGGCGTGTGCTCATAAGCCATGTTATGCCGAATATTCTGCCGGTATTGGCTGTGCAACTGTCATTGTCGGCGGGCACGGCGGTGTTGGCTGAGTCGGGGCTTACTTATCTCGGTATCGGTGTGCCGTCCGGTGTGCCGAGCTGGGGACATTCTCTGGCCACTTCGGTCAAACTCATCAACGTGTTCCCATTAACCGTAGTGTGGCCCGGCCTGATCGTCACGGTTGTGGTTGTGGCACTGAATATTTTTGGTGATGTGCTGCGCGATGCCATCGATCCGGTCACCAACCCCGCATTACGTGAAATAGGAGGCGAACGATGAGCGTCGATGTTCGCGGGCTGAAAATCACGATTGGCGGCAAACCAATCGTCTCTGATGCGGATATGACCATTGCCGACGGTGAACGAGTCGGCTTGATCGGTTCTTCAGGCTCCGGAAAATCTATGATTGCCAAGGCGATGCTGGGGTTGCTGCCCCTGACCGCTGTGACTAATGGGTCGATTGATATGGGCGGCACGGAAATTATCGGAGCTTCCGAACGTGCGCTTGCCGACCTGCGCGGCCGGTATGTGGGTGCGGTGTTCCAGAATCCGGCTGCCTCACTGAACCCGGTGATGACCGTGGCGCAGCAGATCGCCTTGCCATTGCGGTTGCACTATGATCTGACCAAGGCCGAACGAGCCGACCGAGTGAATGCCTTGTTGAGCAAGGTCGGGCTGGATCTCGATATGGCCGGCAAATACCCGCACGAACTGTCCGGCGGCCAACAGCAGCGCGTGGGCATCGCCACGGCGCTGATCACCTCACCGCGATTCATCATCGCGGACGAACCCACCACCGCACTCGACTCCATCACGCAACGCCAGATCGTGGACCTGCTGACCTCGCTGGTGGACGACGCCGGTGCCTCCATGCTGTTCATCACCCACGATTTCTCCGTACTCGCGCGTGCCACCACCCGCTGCTACGTGCTGGACGCCGGCCGCATCGTCGAATCCGGACCCACCGCCGACCTGCTCGCCGCGCCGACCACACCACAAGCCCAGCGCCTGGTTGCCGCCGCCCAAACCCTCACCCTCCACACCCCCAAGGAGGATTCGCATGAGTAACAGCAGTGTGCCACTCCTCTCCGCCCACTCCATCACCAAATCCTTCGGCCCGCGCACCGCACGCCACCAAGTCCTCTTCGACGTCTCCGCCGACGTCCACGCCGGCGAATGTCTGGCCGTGATCGGCGGCTCCGGATCCGGCAAATCCACGCTGACCCGCATTATGCTGGGCTTGGAATCCGCGGACTCCGGCAGCGTGGAATACGAGAGCCAATCCATTGTCGGCGGCCGAAAATCGCCGGGATTCGCGGCCCTGCGCCACGAATCGGGACTGGTGTTCCAGGACCCGTTCTCCTCGCTCGACCCACGTTGGCGAGTCGCCAAATCGGTGGCTGAACCGCTGAGTCTGCAACGGCGTGACCTGAACAACACCGATATCGACGAGCGAGTGACCGCGGCTCTGACCATGGCAGGCCTTGAACCGGCAGACTTCCTGAACCGGTACCCAATCGACCTGTCCGGCGGCCAGGCGCAGCGCGTGGTCATCGCCCGCGCCATCATCAACGAGCCCAAAGTGATCCTCGCCGATGAGCCGATGAGCGCCATCGACGTGGCCGCGCGCATCCAGATCCTCGACACCTTCGCCGCCATCCGCGCGGCCCGGCCGAGCACCGCCATCATCATGGTCTCCCACGATCTCGGCGTGGTGCAGCACATCGCCGACCGCATCCTCGTGCTTCACGACGGGCGCGTCGAAGAGACGGGTCCCACCGCCGAAGTGCTCGGCAACCCCCAATCCGATTACACCCGTCAGCTCATCGAGGCAGCCTCGTTATAGACCTTTTTGGCTCCCTCTCTGAGGGGAGCTGTCGAACGCAGTGAGGCTGAGGGGAGTTACGGGTGCCGTCGTATTCCCCTCAGTCCGCTTCGCGGCCAGCTCCCCTCAGGGAGGGGAGCCGAGGTCGCCGGCGACACGCGCTTGTCGCGGGTTGTGCTATGGTGTGAGACATGCAGATTATCTCATGTTGTTGTCGCTAACCGACGCCCCTGGGCGAGCGGTCAGTGACGCATAACTTGAGATAGAGCATTCGAATCGCGGCAAATCTGTCGCATGAATTTTCATGAAATCGATGGCACGAGCGTAACCGTGTAACGCGCGAGCCGTGGTTAACATGAAAAACCGATTCACTTTCCGGCTTCACCGTACAGTGAGCGGGAATACTCGATTTCAAACTAAAGCCACAGTCCATTCGTCTGGGAACGTCGGTTCACGAGCGCAACGCAGCAAAACCCCACAACCCCAGCAACGAAGGACTTCACATGACCATCCACAACAGCCTCGCAGAACTCATCGGCAACACCCCGCTCGTCAAGCTCAACCACATCCCGCAGGCGGCCGGCGTCAAAGCCACCATCACCGTCAAAGTCGAATACTTCAACCCCGGCGGCTCCTCCAAGGACCGCATCGCCGAGCGCATCATCGACGCCGCCGAACAGTCCGGCCAGCTGAAGCCCGGCGGCGTGATCGTCGAGCCTACCTCGGGCAACACCGGCGTCGGCCTGGCCCTGGTCGCCCAGCAGCGCGGCTACCGCACGATTTTCACCCTGCCGGACAAGGTTTCCGAATCCAAGCGCGCGGTGCTGCGCGCCTACGGTGCCGAAGTCATCGTCACACCGACCGACGCCGGCCCGGACGACCCGCGCTCCTACTACCAGGTCGCCGAACGACTGGCCAACACGATTCCCGGCGGCTTCCGCCCGAACCAGTACGACAACCCGAACGGCCCGCTGAGCCACTACTACACCACCGGCCCCGAGATCTGGGAGGCTACGGACCACAAGGTCACGCACTTCGTGGCCGGCATTGGCACCGGCGGCACCATCTCCGGCACCGGCAAGTACCTCAAGGAAGCCTCCAACGGCGCGGTCAAGGTCATCGGCTCCGACCCGGAAGGCTCCATCTACTCCGCTTCCTCACGCGACGAAGTCCACCAGTACGACATCGAGGGCGTGGGGGAGGACTTCTACCCCAAGGCTTTCGACCGGAACATCACCGACGACATCGTGCGCGTATCCGACGCCGAAGCCTTTGAAATGACCCGCCGTCTGGCCGGCGAGGAGGCGTTGCTGGTCGGCGGCTCGTCCGGCATGGCCGTGGCCAGCGCCATCAAGTACGCGCTTGCCAATGATTTGGACGAGAACCAGATTGTGGTGGTGCTCGCCCCTGATTCCGGCCGCAGTTATCTGGAGAAGATCTTCAATGACGACTGGATGCGTGCCAACGGCTACGGCGACATCGTGGAGCGCACCAGCAAGCCCTCCCTCGCCGAGCAGTACCTTAACGGAGCTCCCTCTGATGAGGGAGCTGGGGACGGACTCCATAACTAGCTATCAAAAGAATCAATACCAACATCCGCACTAACCAATCGCACCTGTTCTACCTTCGAATACGGAACGATCCCGAAAGGAACCCAATATCATGTCCGCTGAATACAACGCCAAGTTCGTCAACACCGACATCGCCACCCGCGCCATCCACGCCGGCCAGGAGCCCGACCCGACCACCGGTGCGGTCGTCACGCCGATCTTCGCCACCTCCACTTTCAAGCAGGATGGCGTGTTGGGCCTCAGGGGAGGCCACGACTACTCCCGCTCCATCAACCCCACTCGCACCAGCTTCGACGAGCAGCTCGCCGCCGTGGAAGGCGGCAAGTACGCGCTGAGCTTCTCCTCGGGCTTGGCCGCCATCGACGTGCTGCTGCGCTCCACCATCAAGCCCGGCGACAACATCCTGCTCGGCAACGATGTGTACGGCGGCACCTACCGCCTGCTCTCCAAGGTGTTCGTGCCGTGGGGTGTGGGCCTCGACGTGGTGGACATCACCGATCTGAAAGCCGTGGAAACCGCATTGGCCTCCAAGCACTACCAGTATGTGTGGGTCGAGACCCCGTCCAACCCGCTGCTCAACATCACCGACATCGCGGCCACCGCCGAAGTCGCCCACAAGTACGGCACCAAGGTCGCGGTCGACAACACCTTCGCCTCGCCCGCCCTTCAGCACCCGCTGGCCGATGGCGCCGATGTGGTGGTCTACTCCACCACCAAGTACATCGGCGGCCACTCCGACGTGGTCGGCGGTGCCGTGGTGGTCAACGACGAGGAGACCCGCGAGAAGGTCGCCTTCCTGCAGAACGCCGCCGGCGCAGTGCCCTCCCCGTTCGACTCCTGGCTGGACATCCGCGGCCTGAAGACCCTGGATCTGCGCGTCAAGCGCCACAGTGCCAACGCCCTGAAGGTGGCCGAATGGCTCGAATCCCAGCCCTCTGATGTGATTGAGCGCGTCTGGTACCCGGGCCTCGAGTCCCACCCGGGTCATGAAATCGCCGCCCGCCAGATGCACGGCGGCTTCGGCGGCATCGTCTCCGTGCAGCTCGCGGCCGGCGCCGAGGCGGCCAAGCACTTCGTGGACCACACGCAGATCTTCACACTGGCCGAATCGCTCGGCGGTGTGGAAAGCCTCATCGAGGTGCCCGCCGCCATGACCCACGCCTCCGTGGCCGGCACCACCCTGCAGGTGCCCGCCAACCTGGTGCGTATTTCGGTCGGTATCGAGAACGCCGACGACCTTATCGCCGATCTCAAGCAGGCGTTGGATCGTATCTGACCGTACTGACGGTACTGGTGGCACCGTATTGACGGTGCCACCACGCTTATCGGCGGACTCGCTATCGATTGGTACCTACAAAAAATCCCCGGCCCACAAGGGTCGGGGATTTTCCGTTATCGATTAAACATATTGAATCAGCTGGCGTTGCCGCCCTGCCATCCAGTGGCATCCGCACCAGCCGGGCGCAACGTCTGACCGGAAGTCGGTGTGGTGCCATCAACGACCACACGAGTGCCGATGGCGGCAAAGTCGTACATCCACTTGGCGTCGGCCACCTGCATGTTGATGCAGCCGTGCGAGCCTGGGATACCCTGCTGCACATAGATGGGGTGCTCGCCCCACATGTATGCAGGAACACCGTGCAGAGCCTCGCCGCCGTTATAGTAGGAAACCCACGGCGTGCCTGGCTGGTTGTAGCCTTCGCCAACCATGGTCTGCGATTCGTACTTGAGATACACGTAGAACGTGCCGGTATCGGACAGCATGGAACCATCGGCGGTGGGCTTGCCAGAAGCGATGTTGAACTTCTTGACCACCGTGGTGCCCTGATATGCAGTGGCAGTCTGGTTCGTCAGATCAACATGAACCCACTTATCGCCATTTGCCGTATCGAAGTTATGAGGCACCTCGACCTGCTTGACATCATACGGGCTGTCTTTCACAGCCACAGTGGAATCAGTGGACTGGTTCTGCTCGATGGCGGTAGCCAGACGTTCGGGGGCGTCCCCGGCGCCAGTCACTTCAATACCATCCACGCCGAGTGTCTTATCGGCACCAATTTCCACGCCGCCTTCGTCTTTCGGCGTGATGTAGACCTCGCGTGTCACCTTGGGAACAGTCAGTTCTTTGGTTACGCTGTCACTGGTGACGTACTTGGTGATGGCATCGCGGTCGACTACCAGACTCATGGTGCCTTCCGCCTTATTCGCCGTGGGCTTGAGGAATGAGGCAATGGTATCGGCCGGGATGGTGACGCTCTTGTTCACGCCGTTGTCCACGGTCAGTTTGAGGCCAAGCCTGGCATTGGCGTCAAACTGTGTTTGCTGTGCGCTCGCGTCATCAATCGGATTCTTTGCGGTCTGTAGCTTGACCGGCACCGTCGCATTTTCGCCCGGGGTCGCGACGGCCTCCTTGACTGCAGCATTGACAACATTGATATCCGGGCCCTTGCCGTCCTGACCCGCGGTGTAGTCGAACTGCTTGGTGCTCTTGTTGTAGACAACGGTGGCAATCTGCGCTCGGTCGACCTCATCGACCAGGCCGGCGGTGACGAATTGTTCGGCAGTCTCTTTGTCCGTGGTGGCGGTCAGAGCGATATGCGGCTGATCGAAAATATTGAGCTTGGCCACGTCGCCGGTCTTCGCGTTCAACAGCGCATCCACGGTTTTATCCGTGTCGACGGTGACGCCAAGGTCCTTCAGCGAGGCTTTGACGCTGTTGCCTTCGGCGGTGAACGTCACCGTGGTGTTATTCAGCCGCTGCTTCACAGTATTCGCAAGTTCTTCGCGGGTCTGGCCCATGACAGAGACGTTGCCCAAATGAACACCGGGCGCAGCCTTGTCTTGGAAGTACCAACGTCCGACGAAGAAATAGGCTATTAATGCGGCAAGCAACACTGCAAATATGGTTATGATGGCAATCCGTGCGGCCTTGCCATGTGATTTAGCGGTGGCAGATGCCATAACATGTTCACCCACATAGGCTGTATTGTCGGCATGGTTATTGGTGCCACTGTCACTTTGCTGTGGTGTGGCGGTACCTGAATCCGCGGCTGCGAACAGCCCATCGGTGGCCACAGGCTGCAGCACCGCCGTCTCCTGATCGTCAGGAGAGGAGAAGGAAAATGTATCGTTGGCCATAAAATGCCCCGTCTTAGTTCTCTCAAAGCGGCATATCATGCGATATGCCGGGAATAACGTTCCTTGACGCATAATAATACGGAAGGGCTACGTACATCGTTGCGAGGTATTCCGTTATACGATGAAATCCAGCCGCGGTCGGCCTACACTGGTCGTTTATGACAGCACATCAGGCGGCGCTGGAGGCGCTCACACGATACTTCGGCTATGACTCGTTTAGGCCCGGACAGCAAGGAATTGTCGAGGCTTTGCTTGCCGGACGCGATGTCTTGGGCGTGATGCCCACCGGCGCAGGCAAGTCCGTGTGCTACCAGATTCCCGCCGCGCTCAGCCCGGGTGTGACTTTGGTCATATCTCCCTTGATTTCCCTGATGCGCGACCAGGTCGATGCGCTGAACGACCTCGGTCTGCCGGCCGCGTTCATCAACACCACTCAAACTCCCGACGAGCAGGCGATGGTGTTCGCCCAAGCCGCCGCCGGGCAGATCAAACTGCTGTACGTGGCCCCGGAACGCTTGGAAACCGGGCGATTCCGCGACTTTGCCGCCCGTACGCCGATCTCGCTGATCGCCGTGGATGAAGCCCACTGCGTCTCCCAGTGGGGTCAGGACTTCCGCTCGTCGTACTTAGGTATCGGCGATTTCATCGCCGGGCTGCCGCAGCGTCCACCGGTGGGTGCGTTCACCGCCACCGCCACCGAACGGGTGCGCCGGGACATCGTGGGACTGCTGGGATTGCGGAATCCGGCCGTCACCGTTACCGGATTCGACCGGCCGAACCTGTATTTTGATGTGGTCAAACTGGAAACCAAATACAAGGCCGCATGGGTGGCGCGGTATGTGGCCGACCATCCGGACGAATCCGGCATCGTCTACTGCGCCACCCGCAAGACCACCGAAGCGCTCGCCGACACGCTGAACCAGATGGGGCATCCGGCCGTCGCCTACCATGGCGGCATGTCGCCGGACGCGCGTGAGGCGGCCCAGCGCGACTTCATCACCGACAAGGTGCCGGTGGTCGTGGCCACCAACGCTTTCGGCATGGGCATCGATAAGTCCAACGTGCGTTACGTCATCCACCACAATCTGCCCGAATCCATTGAGGCCTACTATCAGGAGGCCGGCCGCGCGGGCCGTGACGGCGAGCCCAGCCGATGCACGCTGCTGTGGAATGAGTCAGACATCGTCACCCGGCGTCGGTTGCTGGATAACGATTATGAGAACGAGCGATTGACTCCCGAAGAGCAGGAAATCGTTCGCCAGTCCAAGCGCCGGCTGCTGGACGGTATGGTCGGCTACTGCCGCACCACCGACTGCCTGCACCGGTATATGACCCGGTATTTCGGTCAGGAATTGTCGCCGAATGCTGGTTCCACGGCGGGTGAAGACATTGCGGCGGACTCTTCGCAGTCCGGCAAATGCGGTGCCTGCTCGAACTGCGAAAGCACGTTCGAGACCATCGACGTGACCCGCGTGGCGCAGGCGATCAGCCGTTGCGTGCATGACGTGGGGCAGCGCGTCGGTTCCGGCAAGATCGTCAAGATCCTGCGCGGTTCGCGGGCACAGGATCTGGCATGGCTGAACCCGGAGCGGATGCCCACCTTCGGCATGCTCAAGGACGTGAACGAGGCTCGCGTGCGCGACGTGTTGAGTCAGATGGCCACGGACGGGTACCTGTCAATCGCCGAAGGGCGTATGCCAATCGTCATGTTCGGTGCGCGGGCGGCCGAAACCGCCGCTCCCGACTTCCACTATGAGATCAAACGGGTGGAACGCAAGTCGGCGGCGGCCGGTTCCGGTCGGAGCGGGGGAGTGGCTGATACTGCCGATTCCGCCAATGTTCCCGGCGATGCGCTGGGCTCGTATATCCCGGACGATGACGAGGAATCGCTGTTCCAGAAGCTACGCGAACTGCGACGCACCATCGCCCAGGAAATCGGCAAGCCGCCGTACATCGTGTTCTCCGACAAGACCTTGCGCGACATGGCCCGCATCAAGCCGGTTACCAACGCGCAATTTCTGGCGGTCAACGGCGTCGGTCAACACAAGCTCGACCTCTACGGCCAGCGCTTCATGCAAGCCATCGCCTCGTTCAATGCCGGGAGTGCGTCATAACAATCTCCTATAGCGAACTGCGGAGTATTTGCGGGCGTTCTTGGGCTGGCTCGACTACGATGACTGTTCGATGCTTCATGACCGAACACTCGGCAAGTAGAAAGGCAACAGCATGGCAGAAGAAACGGCCGAAAAGCCCGTCGTCGAATCATTCCAGCTTGATCACACCAAGGTCAAGGCGCCGTACGTGCGTTACATCGACACCGAAACGGGCCCTCACGGCGACGTGATCTCCAACTATGATCTGCGCCTGACCCAGCCGAACAAGCAGGCCATCCCCACCGGCGGCCTGCACACCATCGAACACACCATCGCCGTGCTGCTGCGCGAACGTATCCCGGGCTACATCGACTGCTCGCCGTTCGGCTGCCGCACCGGCTTCCACCTGCTGACCTGGGGCACCCACCCCACCGAGGAAGTGGCCAAGGCCCTGAAGGAATCGTTGGAGTTCATCGCGTACAAGGCCACGTGGGATGACGTGCCCGCCACCACCGAGAAGAGCTGCGGCAACTATCGCGACCACAGCCTGTTCACCGCCAAGGAATGGGCCAAGCAGATCCTTGAGGAAGGCATCAGCTCCGACCCGTTCGAGCGCAAGGTCGTCTGATCGCAAGCCAATCGGCATGGAAGAACCCCGCCCCCGCATACCACGCGGACGGGGTTTCTTTGTGCCTATGTTTGTGCCTATGGCATGGTAGGTTTGCCGTCAGTTAATCGTTGGCCGCTGCACATCGGTAGCTTGGCATGTTGGAGAGGTGGAAGTGACTCAGTCGAACGCTGCAAACAAGGCGACAGGCCGCCGTTTCCGCCACGCCACCATGCGCGATCTGCCGCAGATGCAGAAAATCTACGCACGCGCACGCGCGTTGATGGCCGCCAACGGCAACCCCACCCAGTGGGGCAACGAATTTCCGCGTGAATCGATGATTGAGGACGACATCGCCAACCAGCGTACGATGCTGCTGGTCGACACCTGCAATGGCCACGAACGCATTCTGGCCCAGTTCGCCCTGTGCCCGGGCGAGGATCCGACCTACGCCAAAATCGACGGCGCCTGGCTGGACAACGACGCCTATGTGACCATCCACCGCATCGCCGCATCCGGTCTGGTGCGCCACGCGGCCCGCGACTGTATCAGGTGGGCCCTGAAGCACTACGGCAACGTGCGCGCCGACACCCACCCCAATAACAAGGCCATGCAGCACGTGCTCGAAAGCTCCGGCTTCGCCCGTTGCGGCCTGATCCAGCTGCTCGACCGGCCGGTCGACACCACCAGAATCGCCTATCAGCGCCACGAGTGGTGAGTGTGGCTGCCGGCTGATGTGCTCGTTTCTGCACCGTCATCGGTTTCTGACGGTAGAATCAGTGTGTGAGAAGAACACGTTGGGTCGGGGGCGTCGTGACGGTGCTTGCGGCTGTCATGCTGTCGTCGTGCGGCGGCGTCCAGTCGAATCCCGGGTAACACACCGTTGCCAATCCATTCACCGCGCAGGTGAATGGAGAAGACATGGCGATGCCTGTCGGCCGATGGAGCCCCATCGGCCGACAGGCATCGAGGAAGTCACCGTGGCCGGCGGAACGCGCGGTCGCCGATTGGGGCGAATGGCTTGTGTGGTTCGCTTTGGTACCAGTAGGCGACCGTGGCCACGTCGTCCTGTCGTTCGAAGTTGCCGGCTTCCTCGGTGCCGATCTGCTGCCATTCGACGCGCAGGTCTCGCTCGAAGTAGATCGGGTCGGGGATGTGCCAACGGTATAGGCCGCGGGTCACGGGGGTGGCAGTGTCCCAGTAGGCGCTTTCGCGTCCGGCGAGGTTCTGCGAGTAGAACGGGAAGCCGAGGTATGGGCCGGTGAAGGTGCGCTCGTGCATGCGGCCGTGTTCGTCGAATTCGGCGAAGCTCCAGGCACCGCCGAAGTAGTCCTCGGCGCCGGTGCTGCACCAGGTGGGGTATTTGCCGTCGCCGTCGATGTAGAACTTGAATTCGCCTTCGCCCCACCAGCGGCTTTCGAGCGCGGTGAGCGCCAGGTAGGTGCCGACGTAGGTGCCGTGTCCTTCGACGCCATCGAGCACCACGTAGTCGTGGGCGAGTTCGGTGACGCGTTGGCGGCGCCACTGCGCGTGGAAGCGCATCGTGTCGGCCGGCAGCCGGTCGTATTCGGTGTAGTCGATTTGGTAGAAGAACGCGGGCACGTCCTCGTTGTGGTCGTTGCGCAGCACGATGCGCGCGTGTTCGAACGGCATGGCGAAGTAGCAGTTGAAGCCCCGGTTCGGGTTGACCATGACGGGAATTGAGTTGATGGTGCAGGACTGGGCGTGTCCGCAGCAGAAGAAGTCGCCGATCGGGCATTGCACCGAGGGGGAGTCCTCGCCGTCCCAGTAGAATTCCAGGATCAGGTTGCGTAGCACGTCGGGGCCGGTGGGGGAGGTGCGGTCGGTTACCGTCATCCAGATGTGACGAATCACGCCGGGGCCCTCGACGTCCATCAATGTCACCGATTCCCCGGACCTCACCGTGCTGATGCAGGGGCTTCCCTTGCGGGAGGGGCCCAACGCGCTGGCCGCCATGGCCGCGCGGCCCTTGCCGCCGTCCGGGTTTTCGGCGTTGATGCAGCGGGTGCGGCCGGGGGTCCTCATGGCCACGGCATCCAAGGCGCCTTGTCCGAGCCCCGGCGCGGGGTTCGCTGTGGTGAATGCGTCGAGCATGATGCTTACTTCCTTTCCTGTCGCAGGCCCGTCCCGCCACGGCGTTTTGTCTGGGGTGAGCCGGGCTGCTGGGGGGGAGGGTATTTCACGGCACCGGCGGTGATGCCCTGGGAGAGCTTGCGCTGGGGTAGTGCCCGATATCTTGCGCACTTTGGTCTTCGCCCGTCCCTGTGGCGATGATCGGTTCGCTTCCCGTACAGTCTCACCGAGTCTTGACATGTCGAGGTAGCGGCGCGTCGACCACTCGTTCGACGTGACATAGCGCACGCGTGCGCAGACGAGCATCAACGCGCTGCGTTCGTCGGGGAAGCTGCCGACCATGCGCGTGCGCCGTCTGACCTCGCGGTTGCGGGGGTGACCCTGGCGAGGACGTTGCGTTCGAAGTGCACCATGCACCGCTGGTAGCGGGCATCGCGTTCAAGGTCTCCTTGACGCTCTTGCGGACCATACGGTCCAGGGTGGTCTCCGACATGGCCTCATATCGCAAAAACCGTACGCTGAAAGTAACTCAGCGTACGGTTTTCACGAAAGCAGCCATCGGCTATCGGTCAGCCGATAGACCTCAGTCCTCAGTCCTCAGTCGCAGCGACCTTGGCGTCAGCCCCGGCCTTCTGCTCAAGGCCGAGCTTGGAGCGCTTGCGGCTGTAGCCGAAGTACACGATCAGGCCCAGACCGAACCAGACGGCGAAACGCACCCAGGTCTCCCAGTTGAGACCGGCGATGAGCACGAAGCAGAATACGATGGCCAGAATCGGGGTGACCGGCACGCCCGGCGCGCGGAAGCCGCGGGGCGCATTCGGCTGGGTCTTGCGCATCCATAGAATACCGGCCGACACGATGATGAACGCGGACAGCGTACCGATGTTCACCAGCTCGAACAGCACGTTGATGTTGATGAAGCCGCCGGCGAACGCGGTCAGCAGACCGAAGAACCAGGTGCCCTTGAACGGGGTACGGTACTTCTCGTGCACGTGGCCGAAGAACTTCGGGAACAGGCCGTCACGGCTCATGGCGTAGCAGATACGGGATTGGCCGTACAGCTGCACGAGCATCACCGTGGTCATGCCGATGAGGGCGCCCAGGTTCACGATCACCGCGAGCCAGTTCATGCCGGTCTCCAGAATCACGCCGGCCACCGGGGCGTCGATGTACTTGGCGAACTCCTTGTAGGGCACCACGCCGGTCATGATCAGGGTCATGATGACGTAGAGCACGGTGGAAACGGCCAGGGACAGCAGAATGCCGCGCGGCAGCGTCTTGTTCGGGTTGATGGTCTCCTCAGCGGAAGAGGACACGGCATCGAAGCCGATGAAGCTGAAGAACACGATGGAAGCGGCCGGCACGATGCCGTACGGCTGGGTGGAGCCGGGCTGGAAAGTGTAGATGCCGTACGGGGAGAACGGCTGCCAGTTGGACGGCTTGACATACCACACGGCGCACACGATGAACAGCACGATGATGGCGAGCTTGATGAGCACCATCACGTCATTGGTGCGCTTGGTCTGGTTGATGCCGATGGAGAGCACCCACGTGATGATGAGCACGATGACGAAACCGGGCAGGTTGAAGTAGGTGGTGACGTCCGGGTTGGTGCCGTAGGCGGCGGTCAGCTCGACCGGCAGGTGCAGGCCGAAGCCTTCCAGCAGTTTGTTGAAGTAGCCCGACCAGCCGGCGGACACTGTGGCCGCCTGCAGGGCGTACTCCAGAATCAGATCCCAGCCGATCACGAAGGCGATGAGCTCGCCGAACGCCAGATAGGCATAGGAGTAGGCCGAGCCGGACACCGGGGCCATGGCGGCGAACTCGGCGTAGCACAGACCGGCAAAACCGCAGCAGACGGCGGCCAGCAGGAACGATACGGACAGGGCCGGGCCGGCGGTCAGCGCGCCCTTGCCGGTGAGCACGAAGATACCGGTGCCGATGATCGCGCCGATGCCGAGCATCGTCAGATCGAAGGTGCGCATCGTGCGCTTGAGGGGAGTGGATTCGGCGACAAGCTGATCCACGCTTTTCTTACGAAACAGATCCATGTTCTTCTCTCATGAAATCTAGGATTATGGGGCTGAACCGGACGGATTTCCGGGATCCCGGCACGCCTCAACGCCGGGAATCAAAGGCGGCTTCCGAGAAACCGCATATCGGTCATTAGTGTACGACTGCCGGGCGAAAACAGACGATTGCGACTACACGTCACATTCTCGCGCAACAATAGGTGCCTATGAGCATGAACGCAGCACCTGAAATCGCATTCTCGTCCGAGCAGGGCAAGGCCAACTATGCGGCCGCCCGCCGCCAATACCCCGCACAGGCCATCGTGGACCTCAAAACCATGCGCGACAACATGGCCCACCTGGTCTCCGTGGTCGGCGGTCCCGCTTCCGGCACGGCGGTGATGGGTGTGGTCAAGGCCGACGCCTACGGCCACGGACTGCTGCCCGCCGCCCTGGCCGCGCTCGCCGGCGGCGCCACATGGCTCGGCACCGCGCAGTCGCACGAAGCGTTGCTGCTGCGCAAGCTCGGCATCGGCCCCGACCGCTGCCATATTTTGACTTGGGTATACAACGGCACCGAAGTCCCGTTCGACGAGCTGATCGCCGCCGACATCGACGTATCGGTCGGCTCCCTGCCCGGCCTCGACGCGGTGGCCGCCGCCGCACGCAAGCTCGGCAAGCCCGCCCGCGTACACGTCAAGGTCGATTCCGGCTTCGGTCGCAACGGTTTCACACCGGCCGGATTCGACGCCGCGCTCGCCAAACTCGTGCCGCTCGCCAAAGAGGGCGTGTTGCATATTGTGGGTCAGTGGAGCCATCTCGCCGTGGCCGATTCGCCCGATGTGCCCGAATTCGTGTCCTCCACCGACCGCCAGATCGAAACATTCAAGGACTTCACGCGCCGCATGGAACAGGCCGGCATTCCGCCGGAGATCCGTCACCTGGCCAACACGGCGGCCACTTTGGACCGCCCGGAGATTCACTTCGAACTTACCCGCCCCGGCATCGGCCTGTACGGCTACGAGCCCGATCCCGCGATGGGCACCCCGCGCGACTGGCATCTGACCCCGGCCATGCGCCTGCAGGCGCAGCTCGGCACGGTCAAGGATGTGGAGGCCGGCCATGGCATCTCTTATGGCCGCACCTACCTGACCCCGGACAACACCTCGACCGCTATTGTGCCGCTGGGCTACGCCGATGGCATCCACCGCTCCGCTTCCGGTTTCGATATGGAAGGTGCCAAGCACGTGGAGAAGCCGGGCGGCCCGGTGCGCATCATGACCACTGAAGGTCCGAAGCTCTACCGCGTGTGCGGCCGCGTGTGCATGGACCAGTTCATCGTGGACCTGCACGGATCCGCCGCCGAACTCGGCGTTCACGAGGGCGACACGGTCGAACTGTTCGGCCCGGGCCGCGGCGAGGATTACGTTGAGCCCACCGCCGACGATTGGGCCCGCGCCGCCGACACCATCAGCTACGAGATCTTCACCTGCCTGCGCAACCGCATCCCGCGCCTTTACGAGCATGCCGCCGAAGTACTGCCCGCCGCCGACCTCGCCAAACTCGACCCCGCCACGCTGCTATAGCGGCTGTTGATCGGGCTGTTTGTGTCTCCGCTGAGGTGATGTGGCGTACCGAAGACATCTGAGCGTACGGTTTTCACGAAATGGCCCTTAAGTTCGTGAAAACCGTACGCTGAGTGCTAATAAGCGTACGTTCTTCACGAACTCAAGGATAATTTCGTGAAAACCGTACGCTGGCAATCGATAATCGGCGAATAGGATATTCGACTGCCGAATGACAGGCATATCGTGACTAATTTCACGGAAGTAATCCCGTAATTCGGCTGGATTCGGACGAAAGGCCTCTATGCTTGGGTTATGGAAACAACGCAGGATGGGGAACGGGTGCTGAGCGACGAGGGGTACAGCGCCTTTGATGAGGAACGCTGGGCACCCGAGCCGCCCAAATCCAAGTCACGCACCGCGTTCGAGCGCGATCGCGCGCGACTGATTCATTCGTCCGCTTTGCGGCGTTTGGGCGCGAAAAGCCAGATTCTGATTGCCGGTACCGACGATTTCGCTCGCACTCGACTGACGCATACGCTGGAAGTCGCCCAGATCGGTCGCCAAATCGGCGCATTGCTCGGCTGTGATCCGGACGTGGTCGACTGCGCCTGTCTGGCCCACGACCTTGGTCACCCGCCGTTCGGGCACAATGGGGAGCGTGCGCTCGCCGACATCGCCGGCAATATCGGCGGCTTCGAAGGCAACGCACAGACCATGCGTATCCTGACCCGGCTCGAACCCAAGATCTTTCACCCGGACGGGCGTTCGGCCGGCGTGAACCTGACCCGTGCGGCCTTGGACGCGGCCGTCAAATACCCGTGGACCTTGGCCGAAGCCGACCAACACCCAAAGGGGGAGCGGTCGAAGAAATTCTGCGTCTACCCGGATGACGAGCCGGTATTCCGATGGCTCAAGATCGGCGCGCCTCAGGCTACCAAGCCCATGGAATGCCAGATCATGGACCTTTCGGATGATATCGCCTACTCCGTGCATGACGTCGAGGATTCCATCGCCACCGGCGCGTTCGATCCGATTGTGCTCGCCGATCCGAAGATGCTGGACCACATCATCGAGCAGACGCGCGCATGGTATGGGGCGAAGTGGGATGCCGACAAGCTGCTGGCCGCGTTCATGCGATTGCGCCGAGAGTATTTGTTCCCTGCATATTTCAATGGTTCACGCGAATCGTTGGCACAGCTTAAGAACATTACGTCCGATTTGATCGGCCGCTTCTGCTGGTCGGTGGAAACCGCCACGCGCGACACGTACGGGCCCGGGCCGTTGACCCGGTATTCCGCGAACATCGTGATTCCCGAGAACACGAATTACGAGATCGTGGCGCTGAAGGGCATCGCCGTGTACTTCGTCATGGCGCCTCGCGAGCGCGAGCCATTCCATCAGGAGGAGCTCAAGATCGTATCGGATTTGGTCGATGTGCTTATGGCCGATTCGCCGCTCCCATCCGACGCTTTGGAAAGCCAGTTCCTGGCCGATTGGAACGAATCCACCAACGACGACGAACGCCTGCGCGTCGCCATCGATCAGGTCGCGAGCCTGACCGACAACTCCGCCCTGGCCCTGCACTCCATCTTGTGCTGAGGGCGTGTTGGACGGGCGCTTCCCTCAGTCTCGCTGCGCGAGCCAGCTCCCCTCGGGTGAGGGGAGCTGTCGCTGTAGGCGACTGAAGGGAGTTTCGCGGAAGAAATGATAACCGACGGTAAAAATTTACCGTGTCTCAGGTGAGGCGGTACTCTAGAGACTTATGGTCGGAATGATTAAGAAAGAAGATGTCGAGAAGGTGCGCGCCGCCGCGGACCTGTATGACATTGTATCTGCGACCGTAACGCTTAAGCCCTCCGGCACCGGCACCTTCGTAGGCCTGTGCCCGTTCCACGACGAGAAAACCGGCAGCTTCAACGTGCGCCCCTCACTCGGCGTGTGGCACTGCTTCGGCTGCGGTTTGGGCGGCGACGTATTCAAATACGTCGAACAATCCGAAAACATCGACTTCCGCGAAGCCGTGGAACTGCTCGCCGACAAGTACCATATCGAACTGCACTACGAGAACAGCGGCAACGGGCCGAACCGCGAAAACGCCGGCTCCAAGCGCACCCGACTGCTGGAAGCCTGCGAGGAAGCCCAACGCTTCTTCGTCTCCCAGATCCTGACCAAGGAAGCACTGCCCGCCCGCAAGCTGCTCGGAGGCCGCAACTTCTCCCAAGCCGACTGTGAACGCTTCGGCTGCGGCTACGCGCCCCAAGGTTGGGATAATCTCGTACGTCACTTGGCCAACAAAGGCTTCACACAAAAGGAAATCCTCGACGCCGGTCTGGCCCGTCAAGGCCAGCGTGGCATCTACGATTATTTCCGCGGCCGCGTGACGTGGCCCATCCGCGATTCGACCGGCCGCACGCTCGGCTTCGGCGCGCGCAAACTATACGAAGACGATCAGATCGCCGCCAAATACATCAACACGCCGGACACGCAGCTCTACCGCAAAACCCAGGTGCTCTACGGCATCGATTTGGCCAAATCCGCCATCGTCAAGAAGCGACAGGTGGTGATCGTCGAAGGCTATACGGACGTGATGGCCATGCACTTGGCCGGTATCGACACCGCCATTGCTACGTGTGGTACCGCATTCGGCGCCGAGCACGCCAAGATCGTGCGCCGCCTGATCGCCGACGATTCGCTGGGCGCGGTCCAGCTGGTCGGGCCGTTGAAGGTCAAGGACCAGCCGTTGAGCTCGCGCATCGTGTTCACGTTCGACGGTGACGCCGCCGGCCAGAAAGCCGCGCTGCACGCTTTCGGCCTCGATTCGGCCTTCCTCTCCCAAACCTTCGTGGCCGTGGCCGACGACAATCTCGACCCGTGCGACCTGCGCATCGAGCGAGGCAACGAAGCAGTGCGTTCGCTGATCGCCCGCGCCAAACCGTTGTATGACTTCGTGATCGACGCCGCCATCAGCCGGTTCGACCTGACCTACACGCCCGGCCAGGTCGGTGCGATGAAAGCCGTGGCCCCGCTGGTGGCGCAGATTCGCGACCGCTCCCTATGGGACGCTTACGCGCGCAAATCCGCAGGCCGTATCGGCGTGGACCTTGAGGTAATGCGCCGCGAGGTGATGAACGCGCGCCGGCAGATGCACGTGCGCGATGAGGACGCCTACGCGCCCAAACGTCGATTCGAGCGTGACGAGCCGCGTGTGGAACCCGGCACCAACCCATACGCCAATCCGGCCACGCGCAAGGCGTTGGAGCGCCGTGACGCCGCCGAACAGGCATATTTCAAGATCGACGACGCCGTATTCATCGCCGAACAGCAGTTCATGGCCGTGCTGATTCAGGTGCCGCGCGCCATCGACCGCACCATGTTCGGGCAGCTGACCATCGACCATTTCATGACTCCGGTGTTCCGCACTTTGTTCCAAGCGATTGCGGCCGCCGGCGGACTGCCATCCGACGATACCCCGCAGGGGCTGTGGATGCACAACCTCACCAAGGCCGGCGGACCGATGCTCAATCAGGTGATCAACGAGCTGGCCGTCATGCCGTTGCCACTGCCTGGCGACGACACCGGTAGCGGTGCGCAGCCGGTGCAGGCCAACGTGTCGGGAGGAGGTGTTGGCGTGAATGGCGGTGCCGCCGCAGTACAGCTGCGTCCTGCCACGCCGGAAGAGCAGCGCTACGCCACCGAACTGCTCACCCGATTGTTGGACATGGGCTTCATGCGCCAGATCGGTTTGGCCAAACGCCGCATGGCCCAACTGCCGGATGGCGAGGAGAAAATCACCCTCCTCGGCCAAATCACCCGTATGGAGACTGCTCGCAAAGATCTCCAAGCCCAAATCTATGGCAACACCGTTGGCTAGTAATCTCTCCCTCTGACGAGGGAGGTTACTGGCCGCAGTCGGGCGGGGCGAGAGAAGCGACGTCAGATATATCGCGCAGCATCGATGTCACATCAACTATTCGTTTGATATTAACTTTTTAATGACAAACGATAAATTATGGTATAATGCAAGTATGAGTTGCTTGGTTTGCGCAATGAAGCGGAGGCTCAATCATGGCAACGACAAAGAAACTATCCTTCGGTTTGGATAAGGCCGGTGGCGCGGCCTTGATCCTGGCCCGCATCGGTGCCGCGCTCCTATGGATCATCGCAGCGCTCGCGGCCGTGGTGTGGGTGGTATTCCTCATTTCCCCGCGCTCGTTCGCCGCGAACTTCGGCAGTGTCGACCTGAATGTCGGCGGCGCGTTCACCCTCAGCATCAAGGGCGACTTGTTGGACTACTCCTATAATCTGCAGAACTTCCACGACGGTCCCGTCAACATGGTAGCTACCATCTCCACCGGTCTGGCGAGAATGGTGGTCTACGCTCTACTGGCCTTGGCGTTCTCCGAAATGGCCGCACTGTGCAAGGATTTGACGGTGTGGCTTGCAGACGGCAGGGATGCCACGCCTTTCCAAGGCATGGTGTCCGACCGGTTGAACAGGGCTGGCTGGTATCTGATTGTCGCGCCGATTGTGGGTCTGGTGAACTTCATCGTATGTTTCCTGGCTGGCACGGGCGGCAACTGGGGCTTATGGATGAGCGGCATGATGGTGATGATTGGCATTATCCTGTTGCTGATTGCGCGCATCTTCGATTATGGCATGGGTCTGCAACGGGAAGTCGACGGTCTGCTGTGAGGGGGAAGAGCGCCGTAGGCCCGCGTGGCGCCGGTCCGAACAGGGCCGGTCCGAACACCGAGGGCCCGAATGAGGACAGCCTGAACATCGTTGATTCGAGCGAGACCGGCCTGAATACGGCTGACTCAAACTCCACCGGTCCGGCCGGCATAGGCCATATCGTCCTGCGCCTCGACCGCATCATGGTCGAGCGAGGCCGCTCACTCAACTGGCTGGCCGATCAGGTGGGCATCACCAACGTGAACCTTTCCAAAATCAAAAACAATCGCGTTTCCGCCATCCGCTTTTCCGCCCTCGCCGCCATCTGTGCGGCATTGGATTGCCAGCCCGGCGACATTCTTGAATATGTGGATGGCATTTCGGGCGATGCGGACGATGCGAATAGCAAGTAATCGCACGCATGCCAACTCTTCTCCTCCTGGCCTGTGATTGATTGACAATCAGGGATTACATGCCAAATGGGAGAGATAAACATGTGGAGGTTGGATTGGATGGGTGCAGAAGTTGCGAATTGGCCCCATCCAAATTGGACTGGTTTGGGTGGGGCCAATCCACTCCGTTCAATAATGAAGCGCGATACCAAGCAGCGTCGAACGAAGGGAAACTCATGACGCAGAATCGTGCGGAACTCAACCGTAATTTGGCCCAGATGCTCAAGGGCGGCGTGATCATGGACGTCACCACGCCCGAGCAGGCGAAGATCGCTCAGGACGCTGGTGCCTGCGCGGTGATGGCGCTCGAGCGCATCCCCGCCGACATCCGTGCCGCCGGCGGCGTTTCCCGCATGAGCGACCCGGCCATGATCAAGGGCATCCAGGAAGCCGTGTCCATTCCGGTTATGGCCAAGGTGCGTATCGGACACATCGCCGAGGCCCGCATTCTGCAGGCCATCGAAATCGATTACATCGACGAATCCGAGGTGCTTTCCCCGGCCGACGACGTGTACCACATCGACAAGAACCAGTTCGATGTGCCGTTTGTGTGCGGTGCGAAGAACCTGGGCGAGGCGCTGCGCCGCATCGCCGAGGGTGCAGCCATGATTCGCACCAAGGGCGAGCCCGGCACCGGCGACGTGATTCAGGCCGTGCGCCACATGCGCACCATGAACAAGCAGATCCGCGAACTTGTCGGCCTGCGCGACGACGAGGTCTACGAGGCCGCCAAGCAGCTGGCCGTGCCCTACGATCTGGCCAAGTACGTGCACGACAACGGCCGTCTGCCCGTCGTGAACTTCGCCGCCGGTGGTGTGGCCACCCCGGCCGACGCCGCCCTGATGATGGAACTCGGTGCCGAAGGCGTGTTCGTGGGCTCCGGTATCTTCAAGTCCGGCGATCCGGCCAAGCGCGCCGCCGCCATCGTCAAGGCCACCGCCAACTGGCAGGACGCCGATCTGCTCGCCAAGCTGTCCGAAAACCTAGGCGAAGCCATGGTCGGTATCAACGAGGACGAGATTCAGACCATCATGGCCGCTCGCGGAGAGTGACGGGAGTCGAAGCCGGAGAGGACAACATGGTTGTAGCTGTTGAATACATTTCCAAAGAAGAATCCGCAGACGCCGAAACCGCCACGCACGGCGTGACCGGTATTCTGGCCGTGCAGGGCGCGTTCGCCGAACATGCGGCGGTGCTCGACAAACTCGGCGCCCCGTGGAAGCTGTTGCGCGCGGCCGAGGATTTCGATGAATCCATCGACCGGGTCATCCTGCCTGGCGGTGAATCCACCACGCAAGGCAAACTCCTGCGTTCCACCGGCCTGTTCGAGCCGATCGCCGCCCACATCAAGGCCGGCAAACCGGTGCTTGGCACCTGCGCTGGCATGATTCTGCTGGCCAAGAAGCTCGACAATGATGAGAACGTCTACTTCGGCGCGCTCGACGCTGTAGTGCGCCGCAATGCTTACGGTCGTCAGCTCGGCAGCTTCCAAGCCATCGCTGATTTCGGCCAAGCCGACGACCCACAGCGCATCGCGGACTTTCCGCTGGTGTTCATCCGTGGACCCTACGTGGTGTCGGTCGGCCCCGAGGCTACGGTCGAAACCGAAGTCGATGGTCACGTGGTGGGCCTGCGCCAAGGCAACATCCTCGCCACCGCCTTCCATCCCGAACTCACGGACGACGTCCGCATCCACGAGCTCTTCCTGTCGCTGTAGCCGATTCGTCTGCCGTTAGACTGGTATTCGACCGACGAATCAAGGAGACGATCTGCCATGCAGTTCACGCTGAACCGGCGCAGCACGGTGCCGATGTACCGGCAGCTGGCTGCTGAGCTGCGTGAACAGATTGTCTCCGGCGCAATGGCTGAGGGCTATCGTCTGCCGCCTGAACGCGAGTTGGCCTCACGCCTCGAGGTCAATCGCACCACGGTATTACAGGCCTATCAGCAACTCAAAGATGAGGGACTCATCGCCTCCAAAGTAGGCAAAGGCACGTTCGTGCTGCCGTTGCAGCATATTGAGACTGCCCGGATTCCTGTAGTGAGACATGAGCCGATTGACGAGGAGCCGAAACCGAGCGTTGTGCGGCCGCCGTGGTCGGTGTTGTTCTCCGACTATTCCAACCGATTCACCTACCACGACATTGCCTCGGCCGAGCGGGCGCAACGCGGCGATACCATCATCGACTTTGCCACCGGCTCGCCTAATCCGGCGGATATTCCCGACGATTTGTTGCGTTCAGTGAGCATTGAAGCGTTTGAGTCGCGCGAATTCGACGGTCAGCCAGAATCGCCTATCGAAGGATTCGATGAACTCCGCGCATTACTTGCCGAGCATATGAGCACACGCGGCGTGCAGTGCGATGTACGAAACGTGATGGTGCTTTCCGGTTCCGAGCAAGGCATCGATCTTATCGTGCGTGCATTCGTCAATCCTGGCGACTGCGTGCTGGTCGAACAATCCACGTTCTTCCCGGCATTGCAGACCTTCCGCTCGGCGGATGCGCGCATCATCGGCGTTCCAGTGGACGAGCACGGTATGCGTACAGACCTGTTGGACGGCTATTGCGCGCGATTCCGGCCCAAGCTCATCTACACCGTCCCGACGTTCCAAAACCCCACCGGTACCACGCTGCCGCCCGAACGACGCAGCGAACTCATCGACGTGGCGCGGCGCTATCAGTGTCTGATCGTGGAAGACGATGCTTACGGCGATTTGTGGTACGGCGGGGAATCGTCCGACGCACATCGCCCCATACCGCTTAAGGGCATGGAGAATGCGGGATACGTGATGTATTTGTCGACGTTCTCGAAAACCGTCACTTCGGGCCTGCGCACGGGATGGGTTGTGGCCGACCCGCATGTGATTAACCGGCTGGCGGCTCTGCGGCGCATGGTCGACCAGCATACGAGCACGTCATCGCAGCGCATCTGCCTGGAACTGCTTAAAGAAGGCCGCGTCGCCGAACATTTGCGCGGTTTGATTAAGGCTTACCGCATTCGACGAGATGCAGCAATCGCAGCATTGGAGCGGTATGCGCCGGATGAAGTGTATTGGACCGTGCCTGCAGGCGGCTACTATATTTGGGTTTCTTTGCCGGACGGCGTGCGTTCTCTGGATGTATTGGAATCCTGCCGTTCCCAAGGCGTTACGTTCATGCCGGGCAGCGTGTTCGACGTTGACGAAATGGATGATTCCCATATTCGTCTCAACTTTGTGCGCCCGGATGCTGCTGACATTGATACCGGCATTCGAATCATTGGCGAGACGATAGCACAGATGTAGTCAAGTGACTGGCTCATTGCGGTTGTCGAGTTTTTTGATGGCTACATACCCACAGCGATGAGTGCATTCGACGAATAAATAAGCGAGGAAGCCATCATCAGTTCGCTGTGGCATGCGCATAGCGTTGTCGGGCGAACGGGACAGACCACGTGGTCGTTGCGTGATCTGGTCGATCGAGCCGGCATTACATTACCCCTGGCGTAGTGGCGAGGTGGCGCAGTAACGAGTCACGCCATCGCGAGCCGATGATGCGAAATGCGGAACCGGTCGCGGCCATCAACGGCTATCATACATGCGGAAGCAACGATACGTTGGCGTCAGCACATCCATCTGACTCCAGAAAGGGACGCGATATGACCACATCCTCCGTTTCGCCGGTGACCACTGAACTGGCGGGCAGCGAAACCGGCATCACGCTTGTCATTCACGCCGGAGCGGGCAGTCGTGGCAAGCACAGCACGCCTGAACGCATCGCCCAGGTCGAACTTGATCTGCAGCGCGCCCTCGATGCCGGATACCAGTTGTTGGAATCCGGAGCACCGGCGCATGAGGCTGTGGTCGCCGCCATCCACGTCATGGAAGACGCTCCCGAATTCAACGCCGGCCGTGGTGCCGCCCTGACCAGCGATGGCATCGCCCAGATGGACGCCTGCCTGATGGCCGGCGATGGCGAGGTCGGTGCGGTCACCGGCGTAAGCACCGTGAAGAACCCGATCGATGCGGCGCGTGCCGTCAAAGAGCAGACCAAGCATGTGCTGTTCGCGGACCCGACCGATGCCGAGATCGCCGATTGGGGCGTCGCGACCGAAAGCAACGAGTACTTCATCACCGAACAGCGTCGTCAGTCCTTGGCCGAGGCTCAGTCCGGTGGCGATGAGTGGGAGAAGCATGGCACCATCGGCGCCGTGGCGCGCGATGCCGAGGGCAATATCGCCGCCGGCACGTCCACTGGCGGCATCACCAACCAGATGCACGGTCGTGTAGGCGATTCGCCGCTGCCCGGTTGCGGCACGTTCGCCAACCAGTCCACGGTGGCGGTGTCCTGCACCGGCATCGGCGAGGCATTCATCAAGGTGGTCGCCGCCCATCAGGTGTCGGATCGTGTGCGTTTCTCCGGCGAGAACGTCGAGGATGCCGCGACGGCCACTTTGGACGAAGTCGCCGCGCATCATGGCGATGGCGGCATGATCGTTCTGCCGGCGGTCGGCCGTGGCGTGGTCGCCTACAACAGCGAGATGATGAACTTCGGATACCGTAGCGCGCAAGGAGGTAAGGTGCAGGGCTGATTGCCCCCTGTATTGCGGCATATATCATAATGGCCGGTGTGCTGCGGATTCTTGGTAAGGAATCCGCAGCACACCGGCCATTCATGTATGCGGCAAGTGCCGCCGATCAGTGCGGCAGTGCGCGCTACTTGGTGATCGTGTTGTACGTGGGCATGTTCGTGTAATCGAACTGCACGTTCTTCACGTTCTGTGCAGACACGGCGGCGAAACGTTTGACCGGGAATACTGGGGTAATACGCAACTTCATCGCTCCTCTTCCTCGAATGAAACTATGTTCCATTGGTATGAGCCAGCCACGTACGGTATTCGTGTCTGGCCTGCCACACAATGATGCAGCCGTATATACGGGCACAGCATTGCGCGGCAGTTCATTGTATGGAAGACATGCAAACTCAATGTTTCCTTGTCCAAATAAAAAAACGAGCGCGGCTGATGTGCGGCACCGGTCCAAAAACTCATGTCCGCCAGCGCAACGCGACTACGTACCTTATGCTGGTCTGCGCGTAAAATAGAATGGTTGCGATATTGGGTTATTCACGGAGGAATGGATGCGACGCTGGCTGATCAATGTAGCCAAAAATGAGACGATTCTCATCGTCGCCGCAATACTCGCCCTGATTTCGTGTTTCATTGTGCCGCCGGACGCCGATTACAAAAGCTACATTCACGCCAGCACCATCAGCCAGCTCATCTGCCTGATGATTGTGGTGTGCGGATTCCAGCGTATCGGCGTGTTCCGCATCATCGGTTCGCGATTGCTGGAGAAGGTCAGCACCATGCGCGGACTGGTCATTACGCTTGTCGCTTTGACGTTCTTTTCCGCGATGTTCATCACCAATGACGTTGCGCTGGTCACGTTTGTGCCGTTCGCGGTGGCCGTGCTCATCATGGCTGGGCAAGAGGATAAGACCATCCTCGTGGTCACGCTGATGACCATTGGCGCGAACGTGGGCAGTATGCTCACCCCGATCGGCAACGCGCACAACCTGTATCTCAAAGCCCTGACCGGCATGCCGACCATGGAATTCCTCGGCATCATGGCACCGTATTCCGGCACGGCGGCCGTGTTGCTGGTCATCGTGATTTCCGTGGTGTTTGGCGGCAAACCGGTCGGCGACCTGGGCGACCTCGAAACCGGCGTGCTGGCTCCCGAGCGCAACAAACACCAGCCCGACGAGATTCGTATCACCGGCTACGGCGCCGGTTATGGCGGCTGGCGCACCATCGTCTACTCGCTGCTGTTCATCGTCTGCCTACTGGCCGTCTCCGACGTGATTCCCCTGTGGGTGATGTGCGTGATCGTGGTCGTCGTGTTCCTGTTCACCGATCGGCGCGTATTCAAATACGTGGATTGGGGACTGCCGCTCACCTTCTGCATGTTCTTCATCTTCATCGGCAACATGAAGCGCGTGCCCGAATTCTACGAACTGGCGCGCTCGCTGGTCGGCGGCCATCCGCTGGAGGTGGCGGTCGGCTCCAGCCAGGTCATCAGCAATGTGCCCACCACGATTCTGCTTTCCGGCTTCTGCGACCAATGGCGCGATCTGATCATTGGCACCAATTTGGGCGGCATGGGTACGCTCATCGCCTCGATGGCCTCGCTTATTTCTTACAAGAACGTCGTGCGCCAATACCCGCACAAGAAAGGCCGGTATCTGGCCGTCTACTCCGCCGTCAACGTTCTGTTTTTGGCCGTATTGCTGACCTTGAGCTGGATCATCGAGCCGAGTCTCTGAGCCGCCGTTGTGGGTTGGGCCGGTCTACCGCGCGTATACGGTGGGGGAGCCGGTCAGTCGGCTCATGGCCGACTGCGGGATGTCGTGGATGCGGCCGATGGTGGCATCCAGCGTGGATACGCCGGATACGCCGTCTGTGTTGGCTGTGTTGGCTGCAGAGGTGATGCTGGATACGCCGACTGCGGACGATGATACGGACGCAACCATCGGCTGACGATAGGCGTTGGAGTTGCGGGCCAGCCGGGCGAGCGCAGGACGCTGCCTGCGGAACAGATTGATAAACATACCGCACACTCCTTCATCGTTGGCCGGCGGTCTTCTGGCCGCCGTGGATTCCATCCTGCCCTCCTGCGCTTGTATTCGCTATGGGGGATAGCCCCTATTATTCCCTGAATCTGCACGATTCCCCCTCATCCTTGAGGGTGATTCTAACGGCAAAGGCATCGGCCTAATGGCCGATGCCAATCAGCGCGAAACCACCAGCGTGACGCTGTACGGCTTGATCTTCATCGCCAGCAATGAAGACGGCGACGGCAATGTGTAAGCCCGACGTTCCGGCACAATCGCCCCCGAAGCCTCGCCGCGGTATCCGATAGTGGTCTTCGCCGTCGGATTGGCGCTTAACGTCGTCACCTCCAAACGCACCGGTCGCGATGGCGAGGCGCCCAGCCCGGCCAGTCCGCGCGCGATTTCCAACGTCACATCCACCGGGGAATCGGAGATATTGACGATTTTGATGTAACGGCAGGCGTCATCCCTGTCATGCCCGGTGGCGCTGACATACAGATGTTTGGCGGGGCGTGACGCGGTCTGCTCGATGGACACGGCATACGTCGTGTCGCCCAGATGCGTGGAAAACAGCCGCTCCACCTCATAATTCACCGTGGGGTTCACATGCGCCGGATTGAATTCGATAAGATTCTGCGCCCACCCCTTAGCCGGAATATGCGCGAGCAGCGGCGCATAGGAGGTCATGCGCACCACGTCGGAATTGCGCTCGCAGCCGGTCAGGAACGCGGCCTCGCCGAGTGCCGACTTCCACGTGTTCGCGCCTTGTTCGGTCTGTGGTTGGCCGGCAAAATAGCCGTTGGCTGAATATTCGCCGAAATAGACGCCGGCGCCACAACGCGGGTAAGCGTCGAATCGTGACGCCTGGGATGCAAACCATTCGGGGGAGTGGTAGGAATGCTCGTCGACGATAATCGCGTCACCGGTGGCGGAATCATGTGCCCCGGAATCGGTTGCGGCCAACGCTCGCGCATGGTCCCAGCTGCGCTTCATCGCCGGCTGGAAGGGGAACAGTCCGGCGCTCATCACACACAGCATATCCGGGTATCGTTCGTGAATGGCCTCGCTGATCATGTCAAACTTGGCCACGTAGTCAGCCCCGAAGTTTTCGTTGCCCACGCCGATCATGTCCAGGCCGAACGGTTCTGGATGGCCCATATCACGCCGGACCGCGGCCCACGAGCTGGACTCCGGATCGCCATTCGCGAATTCGATGAGGTCCAGGTAGTCCTGAATCACATTGTTGCGGAAGGTGGCCGAATTGATATCCATGTGGCGCGGATCTCGGCCGGGCGACTGGCATGCGATGCCGGCGAACAGAGTAGGCAGCGGCTTGGCCTTGAGATCCTCGCACAGGCAGAAATATTCGTAGAAACCGATCTGATAGCTCTGCGAATAGCTGGAACCATCCGGCATCTTGAACGACCACATCGAATACTGTTGGCGTCGCGCGGCCAGAGAGCCGACGGTATCCTTCCAGCGATACTCATTGCCGGGCGTCACACCTTCGACGATGCAGCCGCCGGGGAATCGCAGAAACGCTGGATGCAACGCCTGAATGGTCTCCACCAAATCGCGGCGCAGCTTGCCGTAACGCCATTTCGGGTCGCCCGCGCCCCAATAGTCCGCATCCATGAACTGCACCAGATCCAGATCGAACGTGGTGCGTTCGCCGGCGTCAATGGTGATACGCAGCTTGCCGTAATCGGTGTTCAGTCCGGTTACGTCGGCGTTGAACCGGTACCAGCCGTCACGGCCGATGACGATGGCACCATCCGACGAATCCGGACTGATCGAAACGCCGGAATCCTGCGCATCGGCCCCATCGTCCTGCCTCAGACCGGTCTCTTCCGTATCGTCAAGCGGATCGGAGTCCACGATATACGACAATCGAGTGATACTGGTGAGCGGCAGGCCGTACCTATCGACCACGCCGACGGACAGCTCGGCCCGCCCATGAACCGGACGTACCGCGAGACTGACGGAATAGGTGTGGTCGGCGACGATGGAGAACGCGGGCTCGCCCCCGTTGTCGCCGCCTCCGTTATAGCCGAGGTTTTCCAGATATGCAGGGCCGGTTTCGGAAGGAACATCGGACGTGATGCGAGCGTATCGGCTATGTGCGTGAATTGGCGGGGCGGGGCAGTCGGTGGTCACCCGCTGGCCGTGAATCCCGCGTATCTCACTGCCAAGGCTGGCGGCGGAACAGTTGATGAAATCCCAGAAACGCAGGGAATCAGCCTGCGTACGCCACCGTTCGGCACCGGCCATACGCCACGTGTGATGGTCGAGATAAACGCCGTCAAAACTGTAGTTGTTCACCATGTTGGCGTTCAGCCCGCCATCCGCACCATGGTTGATGTCCTCGAAGAACACGCCGTACAGTCGCCCGCTTGTGTGATGGGTGGGGCTTCCCACGCTAATCCGCACCATGGTTTCGATTGTAGAGGGAATGGAGCGGAAAGGTAAACGGAAGAGTTCGCTCACCGTTCATGTTGCGGTCAATCCAAGTCGACTGTTCGCCGGTATACAGCCGGTAACCTCGAAACAGGAATGGAAAATACGGACGACTAGGAGCGCGGCTGTGCAATCCTCGGTGGGAATACGTGAGCGCATCGACCACGTGTATCCGTCGCTGCGTCCGGCGGAGCGCGCCGTGGCCCAGTATATTCGGAATCATATCGAGGAGGCGGCCGACCTGACCGTCGGTCAGATGGCCGACATCGCCCACGTCAGCCAGCCGACGGTGATTCGGTTCGCCCGCAAGCTCGGCTTCGGCGGTTACCGTGAACTGCGGTACGTGTTGCGCAACCCGGCCGCCGAACACAAAGTGACCTTCAATCCGCTGGCCGGATTCGATCTGAATCCGTGGGATGGCGAAGATGAGATTCCCGGTAAAGCGGCCGATGGCGCGAAGGCGCTGATCGACGAGCTGCACAGTGCGTTGGACCCCAAGGCCTATCGCAAGGCGGTCGCCCTACTCGCCGAATCGGAGTTCATCGACATTTTCGGCGTGGAGAATTCGTTGACACCGGCGATGGATCTGTTCACCAAGCTCGGCTACCTGGGACTGACATGCCGTCTCAATACCGACGCTTACCTGCAGCAGATCGGTGCCGGGCACCTGCCCCACGGCGCTGTGGCCGTCGCCTTCTCCCATTCGGGCAGTTCGGCGGATACGGTCAAAGCGTTGCGATTGGCGAAGTCGCATGGCGCGAAAACCATCGCCATAACCAATGCCATCGGCGCGCCGCTGGCCAGCTGGGCCGACGTGACGTTGCTGACGGGTCGTGATTCGCACACGATCTATGGCAATGCGATTTTCTCGCGCGTGGCCGATACCGCGCTCGTGGACATGCTGTACATGGGCGTGATTCTGTCCGACTATGGCCGGTTCTCCACCGCGCTCGACGAATCCGGTCGCATGATTCGCGACCGCGTATTCGAGAACTGAGCTGCTGCTTTATCGCGCCTTGGGCCGTATTGCTCTGGTCGTTGCTGCTTGGGTTGTTGACGATTTGGTCGTTGTCGCCCTGGTCGCTACCGTCCTGAGGCATGTGCCAGCGAATACGTAGTGGACTTGGCGTGCGTATGACGTTCGATCTTGCCGCTCAACTCCAGCTGGTCCAAGAGCTGCGTCATCTGATCCTTGTTCAGGCCAAGCGCTTTCTGCATGGTTTTACGGCTGAGCTTCACACCGCGGAACGCGAGGAAATTGAGCGTGAACTGTTCCAACGTTTGAGGCGACGGTTCCAGCGTTGCCGTATCAAGCGGGCGGGTACTGGCCTGATCGTCACCGTCCGGGCGTTCGCCGAATCCACTGCCGAGAATCAGCGTCTGCAGTGGCGCGCAGCCGATGATGCGTGCGCCGGCCAAAGCATCTGCGGCGTTATCCGTCATGCGCTGAATCGTGGGGAATGAGTACATTTTGGCATGCTGTGCTTCGTCAGTGGTGCTGGGCGCGGCGGAAGCATCGGCATCGGTCCGATGCGAGGACGCGGCCTCGGCCGATACAGGGATAGGCAGTACCATTGCCACCGAAGTGGGGCCCACGCGCAGTTGCGGACTGACCGCGCTCTGCGCGTAGGCGTCCATAATGCGTTGAATGCCGGTACCGCAGTTCTCGCAGAGGCCCAAATCGGCGAACAATTCAGCCAAACGCGGGGTGCGTGGCTGGCATACGCCGTTGAGTAGATCGTTGATTTCCAAACCATCGGTCAGGCCGCCGAGCGACACGATTTCCAAGCGGGAATCGAAGATATTGATCAGTGTGGGGCCGGAGTACGTGTAATCGCGATGTTCCAGTGCGTTGACCAATGCTTCGCGCAGGGCTATGGCCGGGTATTGGCCGGATTCGTTGATGCCGTTCAGCAGGGCGCTGGCTTGGTCGAGCTGGCGCAGCACCGAGCCGGTGAATGTGTGACGTTCGCGAATGGCGTTTTTGCCATTGCCCTCGAAAATGGTGGCCTTGATAACGAACGGGCATTGGTTGGACAGCAGGGTGGCAAGCGACGATTCGGTGGTGCTGGTGAAGGTGTTGTTGGTGCCGGTGTTGGTGATGCTGCCGGCGGGGACATTACCGGCATCGGCAGAGACGGATGCAGCCATGTTGGTCACAACCGGGCTTTCCCAATCCTTGCCTTCACTGGCAAAACGACCCTGTGCGTATGTGAAAGTGAGCTCACCGCTATCGCCTGCGACGGTCTGGCCCGATGCGGCGTGATCTACGTTGCTCTCCGTTGTCCCCATATCGCCGATGGTACCGGTGCAAGCCGACGTTACGCCGAGGTGTTTTACACCCCTACGGCTAGACTTACACGAGTTTGGCCCCGTAGCTCAGCTGGATAGAGCATGTGACTTCTAATCTCAAGGTCGACGGTTCGAGCCCGTCCGGGGTCACGATGTAATAAGCCCTTGGTCCCTCATCGTTTGTGAGGGGCAGGGGCTTTTGAATATTATGCCGGTCTGGGTCCGTCTGGAGCCTGAACTGTCGACCTTGAGATTAGAAGTCACATGCTCATCACCACCATCCGGGAACACCCTTAAGGGGTGCGTCTCCTGCATAACGGCTATACTCTGACTTGAGATGTGCTGAATAATAACCAGCTATCGCGCGTCCGCCAATGGCGACGAACGAGGGAAGAAGGCCCGTGCCACGAGCAATCATCGAGGTAAGAAACCTACGCAAGGAATACCCCGTCGAGGATGAGACGGTGGTGGCGCTTGACCGTGTCAATCTCAGTATCCCGCAAGGCCAGATCTGCTGCATTTTCGGCGAATCCGGCTCCGGCAAATCCACGCTGCTCAACCAGTTGGCCGGCATGGAAAAACCGACGCGCGGCGGCGTGAGAATCGGCGGCGTACCCGTCAGCAAACTCGACGAGCGTGAGCTGGCGGCCTTCCGCCAGAAGCATCTTGGCTTCGTATTCCAGTCGTACAACCTGCTGCCCAATCTGACCGCGCTCGAAAACGTGGCAATGCCGCTGATGTTCCGCGGCGTGCCCAAGGAACAGCGCGAACGTGCGGCGCGTGGCGTACTCAAACGAGTCGGGCTCGGCCATCGTCTCAGCCATTACCCGCGCCAGATGTCGGGAGGCCAACAGCAGCGCGTCGGCATCGCCCGGGCGTTTGTGACCAAGCCCGAGGTGGTGTTCGCCGATGAGCCGACCGGCAACCTTGACTCTAAAACCAAAACCGAGGTCATGACGATGATCTGTGCATTCGCCCATGACTTCAACCAGACCATCGTGCTGGTCACACACGATCCGCAGATGGCTTCATACGCCGACCGCATCGTCACCTTGCTCGATGGCCGCATCACCAGCGATCGGCTCAACACCGACCTTTCCCGCCCAACTGTTCCGTCCACGCCGTCCGCCCAAAGAACCCAAGGAGTTGACCGATGAAGCACCTCTCCCACCGCACCATCGCCATCATCGTCGCGTTGCTCTCCACGCTGTCACTGGCACTTGCCGTCATCTCCCTTCCGCACCAGGCGTACGCAGTCGACGGCACAGACGGCACAAGCGGCACGAACAGTACGTCTCAGGGAAGCGACGGCGATTCCGCGCCAATCGCCGGCCCGGTGCCGAACATCATCGTCACCAACTTCACCTATGGCGGCGATTCCGTGGCCGCCGGCGCCGATTTCAACCTCGACTTCACCTTCCAGAACATGGGTCAGGTGGCGGTGACGAACATGGTCATCACCGTGGACGGCGGCGAGAGCTTCGCCATCGCGGGAGGCACGAACACGTTCTACGTCGACGCGCTGTGGGGCGGTTACGCCATGACGCAAAGCGTGCCGATGCAGGCGCTCGCCTCCGCGAAAAGCGGTGCCCAGCCCGTGACCGTGAACTTCCGATACGAGTATGTGGACGCCAGCGCCCGCTCCTCAAGCCAGTCCGATGTCAAGATTTCCGTGCCGATCAGTCAGCCTGACCGGTTCGAAATCAGTGATCCCGTAGTGCCCGACCAGGTGATCGCCGGTCAGGAAAACACGGTCACGATGGAATATGTGAACAAGGGCAAAGGCGATATCGCCAACGTCGAGGCCACGATGGAGGGCGAAGGTTTCGATGCCACGATGAAAACCCAGTACGTGGGCAATGTGGCTTCCGGCGCCACCGGCACGATTGGTTACGCCTTTACGCCGCACGCGTCAGGCGAGCTGAAGACCACGCTCAAAGTCACGTACGAGGATTCCGACGGGCAGACCAAAACCAAGGAATTCCCGCTCGCCATACCCGTAACCGATATGCAGCCGGTGGATGATTCCGACATGGCCGATCCGAACATGGACCAGAGCGCCAATCAGGGATTGCCGGTGCTGGTGTATGTGGTCATCGTCGTGATCGCCGTGGTCATTATCGTGGTGATTGTGCTGCTCGTGCGTCGCCGGCGCAAGCAGAAGGCCAAGAAGAACGATATTGATGAGGACTGGGATGATTGGTCCGAAGGCAAGGATGATAAGACCGATACCGACGTGACGGATGGTGCTGCGGCAGACACCGCTCCTATTGCACCAGCCTCACCAGCCTCACCGGCCGGCCCGTCCCACAAGGCCTGAAAGGCCCGACCATGCGATTCGGCGACATACTGCGGCTTTGCAGACAAAACCTATGGCGGCGTAAATCCCGTACGATTCTGACCGTGCTGGGCGTTATCGTCGGCTGCTGCTCGATTGTGCTCATGGTCTCTTTGGGCCAGGGCATTAACGAGCAGAACGAGAAGATGCTCAAATCGATGGGCGATCTGTCCATCGTCACCGTGTACACCAACGGTTATGCCGGTCCGATGGGCGGTGGCGGTTCGTCCGAGATGGGCGATACCAAGCTCGACGACAAGGCCGTGGAATCCTTCCGCGCGATGAGCGGCGTATCCGGCGTGACGCCGATGATGAACTTCCCTTATAACGTGACGGCCAGAGCCGGCGCGGGCGGCCGTTACCTCTACGATTACGTGCAGATCATGGGCATCGACATGACCCAGTTCGACCAGATGGGCTACAAGCTCGTCGGTGGCGAGAAGCCGGTCAAAAAGGATCAGGTGCTTGCCGGCGAATGGTTCGCCTATGGTTTCATGGACACCCTGAAGAACGGCGAACAACGCACCAGCACACGCGGCGGTCAGTATTCCTCATGCACGTTTGACCAGACCACCGGCCAGTGCGAGGAAGACCAGGACGAGGATCCGTTCTTCGATCCGCTCGCCACGCAAATCAGTCTGACCACCGGCACCAATTATCAGGGCGACCAGTACAGCATGAACATGTACGGCGGCGGTGGCGGCGGCACAGGCGGCGCGGGCGGCGGTGGCGGCGCGGGCGGCGCAAGCGGCAGCGCCGCGGGTCAGTCGGAAAACGTCACCCTCGATGTGCTGGCTTCCGGCATTGTGGCGGGCGACTACAACAAGGGCTATGCCACCTCCGACGGTCTGGTCATGGATTTGCAGGCGTTGAAGGAACTGGCCGCCAAAGTCGATCCAGCCGCCGCCAAAAAAGCCACCGCCTATGATCAAGTGCTGGTCAAGGCCGCCGACCTCAAGTCCGTGCCCGAAGTCGAATCACAGATCAAAGCGTTGGGCTACGAGACCTCCTCCTATGAAGACATGCGTAAGTCGTTGGAAGAACAGTCGCGCGCGATTCAGCTGATTCTGGGCGGTATCGGTGCGGTTTCGCTGTTGGTTGCGGCCATCGGCATCGCCAACACAATGGTTATGTCCGTAACCGAGCGCACGCGCGAGATCGGCATTATGAAGGCGCTTGGCTGCTACGTTCGTGACATTCGCGTCATGTTTCTTGCGGAGGCCGGCGCGATCGGATTCTTCGGCGGATCGATCGGCTGCGTGCTGAGCGGACTGATATCGCTGGGCATCAACGTTGTCGGCGCGTTGTATGCGGGCGGCATGAGCGGCGGCATGTCTGGCGGTATGGTCAGCGGTGCCGGCGGGGGCTCCGGCGACGGTACCGGTGGCGGAACATCTATCTGGACCATACTCTGGCAGGCGATAGTTGGTGGCGAGAATGTGACCCGTTATTCGGTGATTCCGTGGTGGCTGTTCCTGTTCGCCGTGCTGTTTTCCACGCTGATCGGCTTGCTATTCGGCTTCGGCCCGGCCAATAAAGCCGTTAAAATCCCGGCCCTAGACGCCATCAAAAACAACGAGTGATCGCCTCTGTCACCTGCTCCACCGTTAGTCCATAACGTTCGTTCAGTTCGCCCAGCGACACGCGGTCGGTAAATTCCTTGGCTGCGCCGAAGTTCAGCACACGAGGATTACGGCTGCCGTCCGAGACATGATGATTCGCATAGTATGCGGTCACTTTCTCGCCCCAGCCGCCTTCAAGCTGCCCGTCTTCAAGGGTGATGACCTGCTGGTGGCCATCACGCAACGACTCCAGTACGTCTGAATCCAGCGACGTGCACTGGCGCGGGTCGATAACCGTTGCCGTGATGCCATAATCGTCAGACAATGCGGCGGCCGTCTGCTCCGCCAACGGATACGCATTGCCCAGTCCGATGATCGCGACTTGCGAGCCCGTCTGATTGACCCGCCAATCCAGCATGTGACGCGCACCGGCATGCTGAGCCGTTACGCTAACGGTCCCGCGGACTGTTGCGGCAGATATGCCCCCGCTGGCGGAGCTGGCGGAGGCTGGCAGCGAAGCTGACTGGGGGCGGTCAGCAATCTGCCCACCCGTCACCGGCAGCAGCGTCGCATCCCGCTCCGCCGCCAAAATCGCCTCGCCCGGCACCCGAATCACCGCCGGACCAGCAGGGGCGTCCGCCGAACCGGCCGGCGCGGTAGCCCATGCCAGATCAGCTAGATAGTCGCGAGCCGAAGTCGGCACCAGCATCGTAGCCCCTGGAATATTGGAGAACATCGTCACGTCATACGCGCCGGAATGCGTATTGTCCGAACCGGACAAGCCGCCCAGAAAATCAAGTACCGTGACTCGCGAACGGTTCAGGCTCATCTCCTGGAAGAACTGGTCGTAGGCGCGCTGGAAGAAGGACGCCGTGGTGGCCACCACCGGCGTGCCACCCGCCCGTGCGATGCCGGCAGCGTACGCCACGGCATGCGATTCGGTGATGCCCGTGTCTACATAATGTGCGCCCGCGCGCTCTCGGAACTCATGGGTGATGCCGTTCGAGCCCGGCGTGGCGGGGGAGATGACCACGAGTCCTGGCTCGGCGGCGAAACGCGGTTCGAGCGCGGCCATCGCCATTTTGCCGTAATGCTTGCGCGGATCGTCCGGCTTGCCGATTGCGGCATCCGGATTCTGCCAATGCGAGGCCTCGCACTGGCCTTCATGTGGTTCATGGTCGGACAGGTTGCAGTGATCCGAATGCCACGGTTCGCTGTGCAGCACGTTGCTCGTGGGGCGCACGCCGGTGTCGGAGACTGCCGGATCCAGCTCATGGACGTTACCGGCCGAGGCCGAGGATGCGCCGGCCACGTGACCGGCGCCGTCATATCCCGCGCCCTTCAGCGTATGAATATGGACCACCACCGGATGATCGATATCGCGCACTTCCTCGAAAGCCGCGACCAGCGCGGAAACATCGTTGCCGGCCTCCACATACCGGTAATCCAAGCCAAACGCGTTGAACAGGTTCGGCTGGGCAGTGCCGCCGGATGCGCGCAGACGGGCGAGCGGGCCGTACATGCCGCCGAAATCGCCGGCAATCGACATCTCGTTGTCGTTGAACACGATGATGAGGTTGCCGCCTTGCTCGGCCGCGTTGTTCAGCCCCTCGAACGCCACGCCAGAACTGAGCGAACCGTCCCCGATCACGGCGACCACATTGCCGATGCCGCTGCCCGGCCCCTCCATGTCGCGGGTTTTCGCCAGGCCGCAGGCCAAGGAGATCGAAGTGCCGGTGTGCCCGAGCACGAACTGGTCGTGTTCGCTTTCGTCGGGGTTGGTGAAGCCGGTCACCTCGCCGAAACGGTTCGGATCCATATACGCGCCGGCCCGTCCTGTGAGCATCTTATGCACGTAGCTTTGGTGGGATACATCGAACACGATACGGTCACGCGGCGAATCGAAGACGCGATGCAGGGCCACCGTGGCCTCCACCATGCCCAGATTGGAGCCGATATGACCGCCGTGTTGGTGGCCATATGCCAGCAGCGTGGCGCGAATCTCGCGGCACAGTTCGGCGAGCTCGTCGGGGGCAAGGGCCTTGACATCGGCCGGGCTGGCAATGCGGCTCAGCAGATGGGAGTCGTCGCCATGGGAAGGGGTAATGCTCGGGGGGATGTCGTGAAGGCGCGCGGCCCCCTCGGCGGCACCGGAGACGGCGAAGGAATCGCTTGAATCAAATCCGTTTCCTGACGCGTTGCGCATACCCTCGAATCTCCCTTCGCTAGTCTTTCCGAAGTTGAATGCTAACGCCCGGCATTGTCCGAGGTCCACATGACGAATCAATGCCCCCAACATCTCCGTAAATGGGTGATTCGTTCGCTGCGCGATGTGGGACAATGAATGCGGTAATTCCTTTTGATACCAAGGAGCGCGCAATGAAGGCCGTATACGCATCCACCGTCAACCATGACGATCCGCTTGCCGCGTTGGCGGTGGGCGAGCAGCCCGAACCCCAGGCCCGCCCGTTCTGGTCGACCGTTTCGGTGCGCGCGGTGACCGTAAACCATCACGACGTCTGGTCGCTACAGGGTGTGGGTCTCGCCGCCGAACAGACGCCGATGATCCTGGGCACCGATGCCGTGGGCGTTCTGGACGAGGACATCCCCGGCAAGCATGGGCTCAAGGCTGGCAGCGAAGTGGTGCTGTACACGTTCGTCGGCACCGATGGCGCGGGCGTGGCCCCGGGCGAGCGCCGCACGATCCTCTCCGAGAAATACCCCGGCACGATGGCCGAGAAGACTGCCGTGCCGTCCGCCAACGTGTTCGCCAAGCCCGCAAACCTCACCACGGCTGAGGCGGCCGCACTCGGCACCAGCTGGCTGACCGCCTACTCGCTGTTGTTCGATGCCGCCGGCATCAAGCCGGGCGACTCCGTGCTCATTCAGGGCGCGGGCGGCGGCGTGTCCACTGCGGCCATCCAGCTCGCCCATGCCGCCGGTCTGGAAGTGTTCGTCACCTCGCGTGACGCGGACAAGCGCGCCAAAGCGCTGAAACTTGGCGCGAACGCCGCGCTGGAGACCGGTGCGCGGTTGCCGCGCAAGGTCGATGCGGTGATCGAGTCCGTGGGGGCGGCCACATGGGGCCATTCGGTGCGGTCGGTGCGTCCCGGCGGCACCATCGCCATCTGCGGCGCCACCACCGGCGACCAGCCCGGTGCGGAGCTCACGCGACTGTTCTTCCAGGACATTCGCGTGCAGGGCTGCACCATGGGTTCGCGCGAGGATTTCGCCCGGCTGCTGCGCTTCGTGGAGCACGCCGACCTGCATCCGGTGATCGATTCCGTGGTCAGCGGGTTGGACGCCGCCCCCGAGGCGTTCGCCAGAATGATCGCCGGCGACATGTTCGGCAAGATCGTTATTGAGCTGTAAGCCTCACAGAATTATGTATTGAGAACGATTCGCTGCGTGGCTTAACTCCGCTATCAGGAGTACAGTGGGCCTTATTCTCAATAACTAGGGAGTAAATGATAATGGCAAATGAATCCAAGCCCGAAGTCGCAGTGGTCATGGGATCGGCCAGCGACTGGGAGACCATGAAGCGCGCCTGCGATATTCTCGACCAGTTCGGCGTCGCCTACCACAAGCAGGTCATCTCCGCGCACCGCACGCCCGAGCTCATGGCCGAGTTCGCGCACAACGCCCGCGCCAATGGCCTGAAGGTCATTATCGCCGGTGCCGGCGGTGCCGCCCACCTGCCGGGCATGATCGCCGCGCAGACCACACTGCCCGTGATCGGCGTGCCCGTGCGCTCCCACGCCCTGTCCGGCTGGGATTCGCTGCTGTCCATCGTGCAGATGCCCGGCGGCATTCCGGTGGCCACCACCGCCGTCGGCAACTCCGGTGCCACCAACGCCGGCCTGCTCGCCGTGCAGATGCTCTCCGCCTTCGAGCCCGAACTGGCCGACAAGCTTGAGGATTACCGTAACGAACTGAAGGAAAAGGTGGCCGAATCCAATGCCCAGCTTGTCTGAAGAAACGGGCGGCCGCGTCTCCATGCTGATGCCGGGCTCGACCATCGGCATCATCGGCGGCGGCCAGCTCGGCCGCATGATGGCTCTGTCCGCCCGCTACATGGGCTTCCGCGTCGGCGTGCTTGACCCAACGCCGAACTGCCCGACCGGTCAGGTGGCCGACTTCCAGATCACCGCCGAGTACGATGACAAAACCGCCATCCATGATCTGGCCGTGCAGTCCGACGTGCTCACCTACGAGTTCGAGAACGTGGACGCCGGCGCCATCGACGAGGTGCGCGGCATCACCGCCACCCCGCAGGGCACCGACTTGCTGCGCGTGACCCAGCACCGCGTGCGCGAGAAGCAGTTCATCAACGACCACGGCACCGCCACCGCACCGTGGCGCGCTGTCAACAACTTCGATGAGCTTGACGCCGCATTGGGTGATATTCATTATCCGGCCGTGCTGAAGACCGTGTCCGGCGGCTACGACGGCCACGGTCAGCTCGTGCTGCGTTCCGACGCCGACTTGGAGAAGATCCGCTCCCGCTCCGACCGTGGTGGTGGCTTCCCGCCGAGCATCCTGGAAGGCTTCGTCGACTTCGCATTCGAGGCTTCGATTCTGGTCTCCGGCAACGGCAAGGACTTCGTCACCTTCCCGATTGTGCGTAACGAGCACCGCAACAACATCCTGCATATGACCATCGCCCCCGCCGAGGTGTCCGAACATGTGGCTCGCGAAGCGCATGAACTGGCGATTCGCCTGGCCAAGGGCTTCGAACTGGCTGGCACGCTGGCCATCGAACTGTTCATCACCAAGGACGATCAGGTCATCGTCAACGAGCTCGCCCCGCGCCCGCACAACTCCGGCCACTACACCATCGAGGCCTGCTCGATGGACCAGTTCGACGCCCACATCCGCGGCATCGCCGGCTGGCCCCTGCCCAAGCCCAAGCTGCTCTCGCCGGCCGTGATGGTCAACGTACTTGGCCAGCATGTGGAACCGACGCGCGCGCTGATCGCCACCCACCCGGAGTGGAATGTGCACGACTACGGCAAGGCCGAAGTGCGCCACGACCGCAAGATGGGCCACATCACCGTGCTCACCGACGACCCGGCCAAGACGGTCGCTGACCTTGAGGCCACCGGCTGCTGGGACGACCTGAAAAAGAAGGCGTGACCTTACCGATGGTTGAACATATCGAACGCCAGACCAAGCAGAAGGACGCGATTCGCGCCGCCTTGGCCGACTGCGAGGAGTTCATCTCCGCTCAGGACCTGCACCGCAGGCTGGAGGACGAAGGCTCGAAAATCGGCTTGGCCACCGTATACCGCCAGCTCAACGCCTTGGCCGATGCCGGTGCCGCCGACACGATCCGCCTGGACGGCCAGCAGCTGTTCCGCCTATGCGGCGACGACGGACATCACCACCACTTGGTGTGCAGGCGGTGCGGCAAAACCGTGGAAATCGACCCGCCCAGCGAGGCTTGGCTGCGCAAAGTGGCCGACGGCCACGGCTTCACCGTTGAATCCCACACCTTGGAGGTCTTCGGACTGTGCTCTGATTGCCAAAAGGAGCAGAAAGCGCAGAAGGCTCAGAAAGCAGTGAGCGAATAACAAATGGGATCGGCTTCAAAGCCGATCCCATTTGTTATTCCGCTGCTATTCCACTGACTTCAGCGCGCCGAGCATGCTGTTTCTTTGAGGTCGTGTTCTGCACGATGCCTTTCACGCCGTCCAGCTTCATGAGCTTGGCGCTGCGCGACTCCACATTGGAGGTCTCGTGGTTCTTGAGCCGCACCATATAGGCGTTCGACTGGTGCTGCTCGCCGAACACGTGCTTATAGCCACCCGAAGTCATGAACATGAAATGCCCGAAGTAGGGAAGCCGGCTTGTCACGCAGCTTGCGTTTGGCCGCTACCCAGGCCGGTACCACGGTGCTCGCCCAGGCCAGCAGGAACGCCGCCAGGGTGATGGCAGGGTGGAACGCCAGCATGACACGCCGATGTAAATGCAAATGATAATAATTCTCAATACATGTTATTCTGTCGTGTTGGTGGCTGGGCGATGATGCAGCAACAGCAGCATCGCCCAGCCGTTCGGCTAATTAGAGAGGAAAACCCAATCATGTCCATCATGTCCAACGCCAAGCGCGCGCTCGCCATCGCGGCCGCCGCGGCGACCCTGCTCTCGATGGCCGCCTGCGGTTCCAGCAACGCCGCCAGCGGCAAGTCCGATTCCAGCGGCGCCGCGTCTTCCGGCAAGATCGAGGTCGTCGCCTCCATCAACCAGTGGGGTTCCGTGGCCGAAGACCTCGGCGGCAGCAACGTCGAAGTCACCAACATCATGACCAAGACCAACGTCGAGGCGCACGATTACGAGCCCACCAGCCAGGATGTCGCCAAGTTCGGCACCGCCAAGGTAGCCGTAGTCAACGGCGCCGATTACGACCCGTGGGCCACCAAGGCCGCCCAGCCGACCAAGGCCACGCTGGTCACCGCCGCCGAAACCGCCGGCATCAAGGAAGGCGACAACCCGCACGTCTGGTTCTCCGCCAAGGTGCGTTCCAACACCGCCGACGCCATCACCGCCGCCTACCAGAAGGCCGACCCGAGCCACAAGGACGACTACGCCAAGCTCAACAAAGAATGGCACGCCAAGGAAGACCAGCTTGAGTCCAAGATCAAGGAGACTTCCGCCAAGACCGAGGGCCTGCCGTACGCCGCCACCGAATCCGTGGCCTGGTACCTGGCCGACGACCTCAAGATGACCGACGCCACTCCGAAGGGCTACGCCCAGGCCTCCGCCAACGAGAGCGAGCCGACCCCGGCCGACATCAAGGACTTCCAGGACACCCTGAAGGCCGGCTTCATCAAGATGTTCGTCTTCAACAGCCAGGAAGCAAACTCCACTACTGACCAGATCACCGGTGCCGCCAAGGACGCCAACGTGCCGATCGTGGAGCTCGCCGAGCAGATGCCGAAGCAGTACACCAACCTGCTCGACTGGATGAGCGCACTGGTCGACCAGTTCGCCGCCGCCGTGAAGTAATGCGGCAGTAGCCGTCAATCCGCAACAGCGATAAGGGGAATAATCAAGTCAGATAGCGAGGCGTTGTCTAGGGGAGAACAGAACACTTCGCTATCAGGGATAGGCTCCTTATATATCAGGGTGCTTCGGGGATGTCCCGAGGCACCCTTTGCGTTAGGGTGAATAGTTAGGAAACGGTAAGAAAAATAGTGGAACTATGGATTTTCCAAGGTTCAGCGGCAACAATATGCCCTTGAAAAGTCACATACGGAAACAGGCGAATGAGCGAGAACACTAGTAATACCACCACAGTGAAACCCCATTTCAAGCTTTGGGCCAAAAAGGTCGAAGCCAATGAAGTCACGCCCCAACACCCCCACAAGCCCTTCCCCGGCTGGGTGTACGGCGTGCTCTTCGTTATCTTCGACATCATTGTCGTGACGGCGCTCGAAGTGGGCGTTTCGTCCAGCTCCACCCGTGTGCAGCTGTCCAGTCCGACCGTCGGATTCGGCTTCGTGAGCAAGATGTGGACCGACGGCAATTTCGTATTCGTGCTCAACGTGATACTTGTCGCGTTGCTGTACCTCATGTTGCTGATGCTGTTCAACCGGTTCTGGACGGCAAGCATCGTGATTCTCGCGGTCGGAATCATCGTGGCCGCCATCGAACATTTCAAGGTCGAGATCCGTTACGAGGCCATTCTGCCCGCCGATCTAGGCTTCCTTGGCTCGAACACCGGCAACATGCTCACCTTCATTCCGGCCGGTGCGCATGTGACCATCCTCGTGGCACTCGGCGCGTTCGCCGTACTGCTCGCGCTGATTCTGGTGCTGCGTCATTTCGATGGGCGCAAAGGTCGCATGATTCGTACGGATAACCTGAGCCTGAACCTCACCTCCCGTCTGATTCTTCTGCTGCTGCCGATTCTGGTGTTCGCGTTGTACTGCATTCATGTGAGCACCACCGATTCGCTGGCCAACAAGTTCTCCCGCGCCTTGGGAGACACGCCATCCATGTGGGATTCCGTGTATGACGCGCAGCGCAATGGTCCGCTCGTGGCCTTCACCCGCCAGCTCAACCCGAAGATCATGGACAAGCCGAGCAACTACTCCGAGGAGACCATGAAGAAGGTCGCCGCTCGCTATCAGAAGGAAGCGGAGACAATCAACGCCTCCCGCACCAACAACCTCACTGATTCGACAGTGGTGTACGTGTTGTCCGAATCCTTCTCTGACCCGAGCCGCGTGCCGGGACTGAAGACCAATAAGGATTCGATGCCCAACATCCGCAAGATCAAGGCGGGCACCACCTCCGGCCTGATGCTCTCCTCCGGCTACGGCGGAGGTACGGCCAATCTCGAATACATGGGACTTTCCGGCCTGAGCATGGCCAATTTCGAGTCCTCCCTGTCCAGCCCGTACCAGCAGCTGGTCCCGAGCCAGCATTGGACTCCCACCATCAACCAGCTGTGGGGCGCGCCCGTCAACTCGCTCGGCTACCACCCGTACGAATCCAGCATGTACTCGCGTGCCACGAACTACAAGAAGTTCGGCTTCTCGCACTTCTACACGTTGACCGGTCCGGACGTGATCAAGTATCAGGACAAGATCGACGAGTCGCCGTACGTCTCTGATAAGTCTTCCTATGATTCTGCGTTGGAAGGCATCAAGTCCGGCAAGACGAACAAGTTCATTCAGATCATTACCATGCAGAATCACATGCCCTACCACGAGTGGTATGAGAATAACGACTACACCGCCGAATCCACCACGGGTACGCCGCTGGGTGATGATGAACAGCAGTCGATTGAGACCTATCAAAAGGGTGTGGAGATTACCGATCAGGCCACTCAGGAGTTCCTGAATGAACTGGATGCGCTGGATAAGCCCGTCACCGTGGTGTTCTATGGCGACCACTTGCCGGGCATCTACTCGTCCGCCAGCGAGGATGGCAACAACTCCTTGGCCCTGCACCTGACCGATTACTTCATCTGGTCGAATAAGGCTTCCAGCTCCCAAGGCAATAAGGCAAGCGATGCAGCCTACTCCTCGCCGAACTTCTTCGTGGCGCAGGCCGCCGATCACATGAACGCCAAGGTCAGCCCGTATCTGGCGTTCCTGACCGAAATGCATTCCAAGATCGCCGCCATGGAACCGCCTGTGGTCAACAAGATCCAAGGCTGGGATCGTATCCCCGAAGGCCAGAACATCTATCTTGATCAGAACGGCAACCCGATGTCCACCGATGACTTCGACAAGGAAACCAAGCAGTTGCTTGCCGACTACAAGCTCATCCAATACGACATCACCGCCGGCAAAAACTACCTCAAAGACACGGACTTTATGACGCTGCCGTAAAGCAGACAGCCTAGTAGGCTGTCTGTAGGCAGCGTGCGAGCCGACAGACGAGCCAGCAAGGCGCGGGGCGTAGCCCGTCCAAAATTGCAGTAGCGCTGCCGTAAAGCAGGGGGTGCTTTCATGACGAACCAGACTTTCGAACAACTGAAGAAGACTTACGAATCCGGTCGTACCCGGCCGCTGGCATGGCGCCGCGCGCAGCTGAACGCACTACGCCGTCTGGTTACGGAGAACCGTGATGCCTTTGTCTCCTCGGCTATGGCTGACTTGGGCAAGCCCGCGGCTGAAACCGTGCTCATGGAACTGAACCTGGTGGCTGGTGAAGCACAGTTCGTGCGCAATCGTCTGAGCCTTTGGACCGCCCGGCATCCCAAAGCGATGCATTGGATGTTGCAGCCGGCTGCCGGATGGACGATTGCCGAGCCCAAAGGCGTGGTGCTCATCATTTCACCGTGGAATTATCCGGTGCTGCTGGCCTTGGAACCAATGGCTGATGCGCTCGCTGCCGGTAACGCCGTCTGCTTGAAACCGTCCGAGCTTTCACCGAATACGTCCAAGCTCCTTGCTGAGTTGGTGCCGCAATACCTTGACTCCGAGGCCGTGCGCGTGGTCGAAGGCGGGCCCAAGGAAACCGGCGAACTGCTGAAATGCCCGTTCAACCACATCTTCTATACCGGTGGCGGCCACGTCGGCAAAATCGTCATGCGCGCGGCGGCCGAGCATCTGACGCCGGTCACGCTGGAACTCGGCGGCAAGTCGCCATGCTTTGTGGATCGCACTGCGGACATCAATGTGGCTGCACGCCGCATTGCGTGGGGCAAATTCACCAATGCCGGGCAGACTTGCGTGGCACCCGACTATGTGCTCGCCACGCCGGATGTGGCCGAGGCTCTGGCCGAGCGCATCGCCGTAGCCATCACCGAATTCTATGGCGAAGATCCGAAGGCCTCGCCTGATTTTGGTCGTATTATCAACGATCGTCATTTTGAACGACTGTGCAAGCTATTGCCGGTCGGCACCGTGCCGCCTGAGGAGCCGAGCTCGCCGCTGGTGCAGGTGGCATCGGCGGTAGGCGCGGCCATGGATATGGTTGGGCGGCGCTTCAATGCCGTGACTACTGGGCGCGGTGGCGCGGGGGAGATGGCCGGCAGCGCGAACAATGCGGCGAAGCCGACGGCCGGTTCGAATATGGCAGCCGCTGATGATGGTGCGACTGCCTCGGCCGCTGTTGAGCCGAGCGAGATTCACAAGGTGCCCGGCGTGTTCGACCTGGCCGGTCGAATCGTTTGCGGCGGCAAGGTCGATCGTGCCGCCCGGTATATCGCGCCTACCGTGCTGTACGGTACGTCGCCAGATGCGCCAGTAATGAAGGAGGAGATTTTCGGGCCGATTCTGCCGATTCTGGTGGTCGAGGATGCCGAGTCCGCAATCCGATTCATCAACAAGCGGTCCCGGCCGTTGGCTGCATATGTGTTCTCGCGCGATCACGAGGTTCGGCTGACTTTCGAACGTCAGACCAGCTCCGGAGCCTTGGGATATTCGCTGCCGTTGGGCCATCTGCTGTCCAGCCGGTTGCCGTTCGGTGGCGTGGGCGCGTCCGGCATCGGCACCTACCACGGCAAAGCAGGCTTCCTCACCTTCAGCCACGTCAAAACCGTGGTTACCAAGCCGCAGTTCCCCGACACTCTGCGCCTCGTGTACCCGCCCTTCAATGAAGCCAAGGCCAAACTGTTCGACATCATCGCCAAATTCAGCTAGCGTGATATCGCTCGCTGATATTGGGTGATGGCGTTGTCATAGTGACGTTCGCTGTCCCGGTAATTACGTCAATCGATTGATTCGTGTACCGGGCCAGATTTTTCTGTCCTAGTATTTGATTTCGGGTCATTTTTGCTTACCGGGACAAAACTGACGCCGGAAGTATCGTCCGCGTATTACGAAAATGGCGGAATAGTGCGGTTTCGTATGGAAGGGAATTTCAAATATTCCTATATTCGAGGGGTTCAGCTGTCCTGGTTTGCGAAAAAGAGCCGAAATCGGCTACCGGGACAGAAAAATCTGGCCCGGTAGCCACGTCAATCGATTGACATGTCTGCCAGGCCAAAAATATGCAGCAGATGCGCCGCTTCTGTTACTTCAGGGCTTTGAAGCCGATGTCGTGGCGGTAAAACAGTCCGCGCAGCTCGAGCTTGTCGATGATTGCGTAGACCTTGTCCTGGGCGGACTTGATGTCCGGAGCGGAGGTTTCGACGAGCAGCACGCGGCCAGAGTTGGCCACAAGGTTACCGTGCTCGTCAGAGGCGACGCCGGCGTAGTAGACGTGCGAATCCTCGTCGACTTCGATTTCGGGCACACGGGCACCCTTGATGACGTTCTCCGGGTAGCCGTTGGAGGCGATGACCACGCCGAGGGTGGCGTTGGACTCATCCCAGGTGAATTCGGGGGTTTCGCCGTCGAGAATGGCGGAGATGCCGGCACCGAGGTCGGAGGTGAGCTTCGGGAGCACGACTTCGGTTTCCGGGTCGCCGAAGCGGGCGTTGAATTCGATGACCTTCGGGCCGTCGGCGGTGGCGATCAGACCGGCGTACAGGATACCGGTGAATGGCGTACCTTCCTCGGCCATGCCTTCGACGGTGGGGCGCACGATTTTCTCGATGGCCTCGTCGACCACGGACTGCGGAATCTGCGGCACCGGGCTGTAGGCACCCATGCCACCGGTGTTCGGACCCTCGTCGCCATCGTGGGCGCGCTTGTGATCCTGGGAGATGGGCATCGGCCAGAAATCGGTGCCGTTGACAAAGCTCATCAGGGAGAATTCCTGGCCGTCCAGGAAGTCCTCGATAACGACCTTGGCACCGGCGGAGCCGAAGCGATGGTCGATGAAGATGTCTTCGAGTGCGCGCTGGGCGGTGTGCTCGTCCATGGCCACGGTCACGCCCTTGCCTGCCGCCAGACCGTCGGCCTTGATGACAATCGGGGCACCGTGCTCGTGTACGTAGTCCTGCGCCATCTCGAGATCGCTGAAGGTCTTGTATTGGGCGGTCGGGATGTTGTGTCGGTCCATGAGCTGCTTGGCGAAGTCCTTGGAGCCTTCAATCTGGGCGGCGGCCTTGGACGGGCCGAACGCCTTGATGCCGGCGGCGGCGAAATCGTCCACGATGCCTTCGATCAGCGGGACTTCCGGGCCTACGAACACCCAGTCATAACCATTGTTCTTCACGAATTCGATAAGTGCGGCGTGATTCGACTGGCTCAGCTGCGTGGTGTGGATGCCGTCCTTGAGCATGCCCGGGTTGCCGGGAGCCACGGTGACTTCGTCGATGCTCGGTGCCTTGAGCAGCGTGTAGGCAATGGTGTGCTCGCGCGCGCCGGAGCCGATAACCAATACTTTCTGACCCATGTTGTTCCTTTCCTGCGGAAAGCGAGTTACTTCAGTACGATTTGCGTGCCGGTGGTGTCGGCTGCGATCTGGCCGAGCACGTAGGCGGGCTCGTTGTTGTCGGCGAGCAGCTTCAGCGCCTCGTCCTTGCGAGCGAGGTCGATGGCCAGCACCATGCCGATGCCCATGTTGAAGATGTTGTACATCTCCTTATGATCGATGTTGCCAGCCTTCTCCAGCACGTCGAAGATCGGGAGCACGGGCCAGGTGCCGAGCTCGATTTCGGCGGCCAAGCCGTCCGGAATCATGCGCGGGATGTTCTCGATGAAGCCGCCGCCGGTGATGTGGGCCACGCCTTTGACCACGCCCGCCTTGAACAGGGGAGAGAGGGCCTTGACGTAGATCTTGGTGGGGGTGAGCAGCACGTCGCCGAGCTTTTCGCCGCCCAGCTCGTCGAGTTCGGTGTCCACGGTGTAGCCGGCCTGCTCGAACAGGGCCTTGCGCACCAGGGAGAAGCCATTGGAGTGTACGCCGGTGGAGGGCAGGCCGATGAGCACGTCGCCTTCAGCGATGGTGGAACCGTCCACGATGGCGGACTTTTCGGCAACGCCGACCGAGAATCCGGCGAGATCGTATTCGTCTTCGTCGTACATGCCCGGCATTTCGGCGGTTTCGCCGCCGACCAGCGCGGAACCGGCCTGTACACAGCCGTCGGCCACACCGGCCACGACCTGCTCAAGCAGTGCCGGGTCGTTCTTGCCGCAGGCGATGTAGTCAAGGAAGAACAACGGCTCGGCGCCCTGGGCGGCGATGTCGTTGACGCACATGGCCACGCAGTCGATGCCGATGGTGTCGTGCTTATTGGCCAGCTTGGCGACCATGAGCTTGGTGCCCACGCCGTCGGTGCCGGAGATGAGAACCGGCTCCTTGTAGCCCAAGGAGGCCAGATCGAACAGGCCGCCGAAGCCGCCGATGCCGCCGACCACGCCGGGGCGGTTCGTGCGGGCCACGTGCGACTTGATGCGCTTGACGACTTCGTACCCGGCTTCGACGCTCACGCCGGCGTTCTCATATGCTTTTGGCATTTGGTTGGCCTTTCTACTTATTTTGGCTCCCCTCTGGAGGGGAGCTGTCGGCAAAGCCGACTGAGGGGAGGCAAGCGCCTCTGGTTCAAAGAATTGTTATTGAGTGGATTGGTGGTGAGCTATTCGGCATCCGGCTGCACGGTGTTGTACTCGTTGCCGATGTACTTGCTCTTGTACAGCGCGAATTCAGGCAGACGCACACGGTCCTCGGGCGTGAGGGACTTCAGGAAGTCGGCCTCGTAGTCGTCGAGCGCAGTGGGGTAGTCGCCGTTGAAGTAGGCGACGCACAGGCCACCGTATGGGGCGTCGGCGTTCAGTCCGATGGATTCGACCAGACCGTCGAGCGAAAGGTAGGCCAAGGAATCCGCGCCGATGTATTCACGGATTTCCTCCACGCTCATCTTGGCTGCGATGAGTTCCTTGGTGGTGGAGATATCGATGCCATAGAAGCAGGGGTACTTCAGCGGCGGGGAGCTGATGCGCATATGCACTTCAGCGGCGCCGGCTTCCTTGAGCAGCTGCACGATGCGCTTGGACGTGGTGCCGCGCACGATGGAATCATCGATGACGATAACGCGCTTGCCTTTAACCACGCTGCGCACAGCAGAGAGCTTCATACGCACACCCTGCTCGCGCAGTTCTTGCGTGGGCTGAATGAAGGTGCGGGCCACATACTGGTTTTTGATTAGACCCATTTCGTTGGGCAGGCCTGCTGCTTCCGCATAGCCGGATGCGGCGGACAATGAGGAGTTCGGCACGCCGATAACCATATCGGCCTCCACCGGGGATTCGGCGGCGAGACGTGCGCCCATGCGCTTGCGGGCGGAGTGCACGTTGACGCCATAGATATCGGAATCCGGGCGGGCGAAGTAGATGTACTCCATCGAGCAGATGGCCAGCTGCGTGTTGTTGGTGTACTGCACGATCTTGTAGCCGTGATCGTTGACCACCACGATTTCACCCGGGCGAATGTTGCGCACCAGCTCGGCGCCGACGACATCCAGTGCGCAGGTTTCGGAGGCGAGCACGTAGGCGCCGTTCTTCATCTTGCCGAGGGAGAGCGGGCGGAAGCCGTTCGGGTCGAGTGCGCCGATCATGGCGTCTTCGGTCATCAGCAGGTAGGCGAAACCGCCATGCACCGTGTTGAGCGCTTCCTTGAGCTTGTCCATAAAGGTGCGCTGCATCGAACGGCGAATCAAGTGCATCAGCACTTCGGTGTCGGAGTTCGAATGGAAGATGGCGCCTTCGTCTTCAAGCTTGCGGCGCAGTGACGGGCAGTTCGTCAGGTTGCCGTTATGGCACAGAGCCACGTCGCCGTCATGGAAGCGGAAGATGAACGGCTGGATGTTGTCTGTGGTGCCCGAGCCGGCCGTTGCGTAACGCACGTGGCCGATGGCGCAATTGCCCTTCAGTCGTTCGATTTCGCGCTCATCGCCGAACACCTGGGTGAGCAGGCCGAGTCCGCGATGACCGATGAGATGACCGTTATCGTTGGAGACGATGCCGGCACCTTCCTGACCGCGATGCTGCAGCGCGTGCAGGCCAAAATAGGTGAGTCGTGAGGCGTCGGGGTGGCCCCATACGCCGAAGATGCCACATTCCTCGTGAATGTCTTCGAGTTCAGCCGACAAGCCAAAGCTCCTTTTTCAAACAGGGGATTAACTATCTATCAACCCTACCAATCGGCGGCTACATCGCGTGTTGTGGGGTGGTGGAACTTGTTGGGGTTTGCGGACGCGGTTTAAGCACCAGATCAGTCAAGTATGAATAGTGGCTTAGGATTTTGGCCTTTCGCTGTTTGTGGTGGGTGGTTGTGGTGTGGGGTGATGCCGACGGGTAGGTTGGAAGCATGGATACCTCTTACCTGTTCACCGCCGCATTACCTGGTGCTCCACTTTGTGCTCAAGCGTGATACCGAATTGTCGGTGTGACGTGATCGGTTGACTTTCGTCAACGCAATTTGAAAGGCTCCGACGGTATTATCCGTCGGAGCCTTTCGTCGTATGAATCCGGTGCTTGTTTTTCGGCTTCGTCTCAGTGCCTGAAATGGCTGAAGAACTCGATGGTCTCGGGATCCTGCGACTCGTCCATCACCTCAGCGGGTGTGCCGTTCTCGGCGATGACGCCGTGACGGAGCAGTACGATGCGGTCGGCCGCTTCGTGGGCGAAGCTCATTTCGTGCGTGGCCATGAGGATTGTGGTGCCTTGGGCCTTTAACTCGGCAACCATGTTGAGCACTTCGCCGACCAGCATCGGATCAAGAGCGGATGTGATCTCGTCAAGCAGCAGCAGTTCCGGGTCGGTCATCAGTGCGCGCGCAATCGCCACGCGCTGCTGCTGGCCGCCAGAGAGCTGATCGGGGTAGGCACTGGCTTTATCGCGCATGCCGATGCGTTCAAGCAGTTCCATAGCGCGGGTTTCGGCGCGATCCTTGCTCCAGTGGTGAACCTTGATTGCGGCAAGGGTCACGTTCCTGAGCACCGACATGTGGGGGAAGAGGTTGAACTGCTGGAACACCACGCCGATACGTGCGCGAATCTTGTCCTGGTCGGCACGCGGGTCGGTGATATCGGTATTGCCCAGCCAAATCTGGCCGTCATCGACCTGTTCAAGCAGGTTGACGCATCTCATCAATGTGGATTTGCCTGAACCGGAAGGCCCCAGCAAAGCCACCACCTCATGTTGGTGAATGTCAAAGGAAATGCCACGCAGCACCTGCGTGTTTCCAAAGGATTTGCGCACGTCATCAAGACGCAGCACCGTCTTGTTGCTCACGGGGGAGTCACTCGCCTCGGTGGTGATATTGGTCATTTCGCTCATACCGTTCCTCCGCTGAGTTCGCGCTTACGCAGACGTTCCGTGTACCAGTCGTTCAGCAGGATGAACGGCACGCTCATCAGGATGAACAGCAGGCTGGCGACCACATACGGCGTGAAGTTGTAGGTGCTGGCCACGTCGATCTGTGCGGCGCGCACGGCATCCACCGCACCCAGCACGGAAATCAGGCCGACGTCCTTTTGCATGGAGATGAAGTCATTCATCAGTGCGGGCGCCACTTTGCGCAATGCCTGAGGAATGACGATCAGTCGGGTCGTCTGGCCGGAGGTCAGGCCCAACGAGCGGGCCGAGGCTCGCTGAGAAGGATGTACGTCGTTAAAACCGGCACGCAGCACCTCGGAGACATAGGCGCTGTATCCCATTACCACTGCAATGGTGCCGAGTACCGAGGGATCGATACGGCCGAACAAGCCTAGGCCGGGAATGCCGAAACCGATTAGATACAGCACGACGATAATAGGCACGCCGCGCATCACAGTCGTGTAGATCAATGCCAGGATACGCAGCGGGAACAGAATAGGGGAGCGGCTGGTGCGCACCAGCGCGATCAGCGTGCTCAGAATCGCCACGCCGACCACTGCGACGAGCAGAACGCGGATGTTGAGCCATAGGCCGTCAAGCACATGGGGAAACGATTTGACGAAGTATTCGCCGGAGAAGAAGGTCTCCTTGACTCGTGGCCAGCCGGGGGAGAGCTTCAAGCCGATGACGATGACCACCACGAACACAATGGTGCTGATCAGACTGGTAATCGTCGATTGAATTTGCTGATGAACACGATATTGGCGTCGTTCGAGCTCGACCTGACTTACCTCGTGTCCGTCAGGGGCATTGTGCTGCCTGGTTTCGGTTGGTGCTGCGGTCATGTGATGAATGTCGCTCGCTTCCTGAATGCCGGGATGGCCGGGTGCCACAGGAAAATTCCCGCAGCGCCCGGCCAAGGTGTTGTGACCTTATGATGTAAGCCTACTTCACTTACTTCTTCAGTTCGGTCAGGTCGGTGGTGTACTCGGCCAGCCACTTGTCCTGAAGCTTCTTGATGGTGCCGTCGGCGTTCAGGTCATCCACTGCCTTGGTCACGGCTGCAGTCAGCTTGGAATCCTTCGGCAGCACGATGCCCATGCCGCTCTTGTCTTCGGAGTCAGGCAGACGGCCGAGCACCTTGGCGTCCTTGACCTGCTCGGACTGCACCATGTACACGCATTCCACGGTGCTGGTGACCAGTGCGTCGATCTGACCGGCGTCAAGTGCCTGAGCCAGTGCGGCATCATCATTGAACGTCTGGATGTCGTCCTTGATGTTCGCCTTGGCGTAGTCGTAGGCAAGGGTGCCGACCATGACGCCCACGGTCGCATCCTTCAGATCGGATACCTTGGTGGCGTTGGCGAACTTGCTGTCTTTCTTGACCACGACGGACTGGCTGTCGTTGTAGTAGCTGGACGAGAAGTCAACGGCCTTCTTGCGCTCGTCGGTGATGCCGAACTGCTGGATGTTGAAATCCCAGTCCTTGGCGCCGGGAGCGATGGCGGTGTCGAATGCGGTGCGGGTCCACACCACGTCGCTCTTCTTGAAACCGAGCTTGTCGGCCACTGCGTAGGCGACGGCCGCCTCGTAGCCCTCACCGCTTTCCGGCTTGTCGTTCATAACCCACGGCTCGTAGGCCGGCTGTCCGGTGGCGATGGTCAGCTTGCCCGGCTTGTACGTCTGCTGGGTGATGTCGTCCGAATCGGTGGAATTGGATGCGGTGGACTGGCCGGAACCGCAGGCTGCGGTGAACGACAGAGCCAGGATGCTGACGGTGGCCGCAATGGTACGGACGATGTGTCGCTTATTGAACATGGGTTTCCTCTCCTCAAGTGTTCGTCATGCACACGGTTCAAACCGTGCTTGATGCATTCGCGCCAATTGTATGGCTATTGGGTTACAAAACATCGATATTTTCGGATGCTGGCTATCGCCATTGCTTATGGCCGACTAGAGCCGCGCAATCTGGCGCGTAAGCGGACGGATATCTCATATTGGCGCAGAGCGAAATGGCGTTCACTGTTCGAGTGTGAAGCCGTCGAATACGAATCCCGGACTGACCACACAGGAGACCAGCGCATCGCCCTGGCCTGGCACTGTGCGCTGCCAGACGCCAGCCGGTACGACCGCATGTCCCGATACGGTTACGTCGGCCTGATCGGTGGTGATGCCGGAACCCAAGGTGATTACGGTTCGCTTGGATTCGTCGGATTCCGGAGTCTCGTCGCTGCCGCCGAGCTCCAGTTTGACCGATGCCGGGCCATGCCACAGCCAGACCTCATCCGCATCGACCTTATGCCAGGCGCTGGCATCTCCCTCGGGCAGCAGGAAGTAAATCAGTGACGATAGCGGTCGGCTTGAGGCCTCATCCGTGTGCGGGGATTGCCAGTCACGCGTGTACCAGCCGCCTTCGGGGTGGGTTTCCAGTCCAAGGCGTTCCACTATGGACCGGGCGTATGGACTCATGTCTTGCAAAGCGACGCTCATAATGAGATCTCCTGTTCTTGGCGGGTTTGCTGGTTTTTGGCTTCTTGATATCAGGTCAGGTCAGCGGTGTCACCAGGCGTTGTTGTAGGCTTCGCGCCCGGATATCACCGTGGCTCGGTTCGTGCCTGCGCCGTGCCTCACCAGTGTTTCCAGCGTTTCTTCGATGCCGGCCGGAGATGATGTGTCGACGGGGATGTCGAAGAACGCGAAATCAGCCAATGCGCCCGCGTTGATTTGTCCAATGCGGTTGCGGCCCACGTGCATGCCCATGGAGGCGGCGCCGCCCAGCGTCATCATACGAATCAGGCGATGTGTCAGATCGTCGCTGGCATAGCCTTGTTCGCGGGCCAGGTCGTAAAGCATCGACACATCATCAAGCAGATCGAGGGTCGGCGTGCTGGAGAGCGAATCGGTGCCCACGCTTACCAGATTGCCTTCCTCGAGGTATTCGCGCACCGGTGCATCTTTGCCGGTGTTGGTAATGCGATTCGATCGGGGGCACAAGGCCACGCCCACGCCGCGCTGACGTAGAATACGCCGATCCTCGCCATTGGCCCACACGCCGTGTGCAATGTGCACATCCGGTCCAAGCGAGCCAAGCTGATCGACGAACTGGATGGCGGAGGCGCCTTTGCCCACTTCCTTGAGCTGCCGGTAGCTTTCCCAATCGTGGTCACTCCAGTCGGCCGCCGAATAAGTGGTGAGCACCGGCGGATAAGTGCCGGCCTCGAGCGGGGTCTCCGCCAGATGGATATGCAGTCGCATGTTCAGCTGACGAGCAATGTCTGGAAGATCAACGAACGGTTCGGACTCCAGCGTATACGGAGCATGCGGGCTGATGCCGAGGTTTGGCAGCTGCTCCTCGTTCATCCGGCGCAACTGCCGGATGAGCTCAGTGCGGCCCTTTTCCATCCATTCGGCGTTGTGCCAGCCCATTACCTCCCAATAAGCGATGCCGTGCATGCCCTGCGAAGCCAGCGCGCCGGCGGCGTCCAAATCGGTGACGATGTCTGCGGCGGCCGTCGTTCCCGATTCGACCATCTGGCGAGCGCCGTCCTCGGCCCACTGCTTCCATGGCTGGGTCTTCTGCGCCTCGGCGTACACCTCGTTGAATGCCAGTTCCCAGGCGCGGAACCGATCGTAGGTGCCTTGCCCGACCTGCACCATGCCGCTGTACTGCAGATGAGTGTGCGCGTTGATCAATCCGGGGGTGAGCACCCCATCCCAATGCCGTTCATGGATGGTGCCGTGAGCCGTCATTTCCTGCTTCAGCGCCTTCAGCACCCAGCGGCGTTTACCTACATGAACCACGCGGTCGCCATGTATGGCAACTGCGCCATCGATGATGACGGGGCCCGTCACGGGGATGATGAGTTTGGCGGAATACAGTGTCACATCATCGATAAGCTCGGTATCGACGGTCGGCCAGGTGTTGTCGGTCATATTCTCCTCGCTGCGTTGTGCTCGGTGCCGTGTCTATGGCTATCGGTCGGCGTTCTCTCGGTCGTTTTCCGCGAATCTGGTCAGTCGCCAATTGTAGCCGTTGTCCTCCACGGCATGGCTGGCTCGGTATCCGCGCGCCTTGAGCGCGCTGGCGGCGATGCGCTGGTCGGTCGCTGCGTCAAGTCTGATAAGCGTGTGATCCAGTGTGCCTCGATGTTCCAGAAGATATGCGACGGCGCTGGCCTGTACGGCGAAGCTCAGATCCATGATCTCGATTGGATTGCCGCCTCCCACCGTGTAGTTCACGCCATCGCCGTCGGCGATTAGCGTGAGCGTTGGTCCGTCGGGAACATTGAGTTGCACGGTGTCCCTGTTGACCTGTGGGGTGAAGTCGCTTACCTCGTCCAAGGCGATTTCGTTGGCGATGCCGCCGATCACTGCGAGCGCCGCGCCCTCGTGCATTGCGCGCATGTGCTCAAGTGTGACCGTATGTCTCACGCCAGTGGCGGACACCACCATATCCGCGCAAGGGAGTGCCTCGTCAATGTCTTGTGCGGCGAAGCCGTCGAACACCGCTTTGAGTGAAGCCACTGGATCGATATCGCAGATGGTGACTTCGGCGCCAAGCGCGCGAATGCGCCGTGCGAAGCCTTGGCCGACCGGGCCGTAGCCGATGACGGTGACGTTCTTACCGTCGAATGCATGCTCGCCGAGAATGCGCTGCATGGTGGTCACGCATGTCTCCCCAGTGCCGTGGGCGTTGTCGAATCCGGTTTTCAGCACACTGTCGTTAACGGCTACGACCGGGTAGGTGAGGGCTCCCGCTTCCTGCATCTGCTGGAACGCGCGTACGCCGCTGGTCGTTTCCTCGGCCACTCCAATGAGGTTCGCCGTGAGTTCGGGGCGTTCGAGCGAAGCGAGACGGGCGAAGCTGGCACCATCGTCGATGATGATGTCCGGCTGTATTTCGTCCAGCAGGTGCAGGGCCGCCTCGTGCGCCTGTTCCGCGGTCCAGTCTCGGCTGGATTCGACCGTGATTCCTTCCCGGCGCAGCTGTTCCGCCACTCGGGGATCCGTGGAATCCGGGCCGCAATATACGCCGACGATTGCGCCGGCGGCCTTAAGCTTGCGCAGCAGAATCGCGGTCTTTGGCTCCAGTATCAGACAGACGGCAATACGAATGCCTGAGAAATCGACGCGAGTGGTGAGGCTATCCATGGTGTCGCGTAATACCGGCATGTGCTGTTCCGCGTACTCCATTGCCTCCAGTCCGCTTGCCTTGCGCATATCGGTGATGGAATCGATGCTTTGTGTGCCGTCGCATAGGAATTCCTCGTTGTGCTCGTCGGTCATCGTGGCATCTTCGACGGTCATGCCCCATTGCTGGGCCTGAGACTTGATTTCGGCATGCTTCTGTGGCTCCGGAATCGCGAGTCGGGCTCCTGCCAGTGATCGATTCGTCTTCTGGGATCGGGCTGCCGCCCACGCTGCAAAATCGCTGTCTGCTGTAATGCTTTTCTTCATATTCCCCATGGTACGCATGCATGCCGCTGCTCCGCCGCTGCGCGTGTGGCGTGGGTGAAGAGCGTGCTTGGGCGCGTTGCGTGCGTCGACTTCGGCAGCTTCAAACAGGCATGTTGCATCGAACAAATGTTCGACTGTGTTGATATGCTGGTCGGGCCAGCGGTGGTAAGGAGGTGATGGCGATGGGCAGCGGAACGGTATCGACGCAACGCGAGCATACCTATATTGCCATTGATCTCAAGTCCTTCTATGCCTCGGTGGAGTGCGTGGCTCGTGGGCTCGACCCGTTGACCACGCATCTGGTGGTGGCCGATGAAACCCGCACCGATAAGACAATATGTTTGGCGGTCTCACCCTCGCTGAAGAACTATGGCATTCCCGGTCGTGCGCGGCTATTCGAGGTAAAACAGCGCCTGAATGGAGTCAACATCGAGCGCGCGGTCCATGCTCCCGGCGGCCGATTAATCGGGGAGTCCTGCGATGCATGCGACCTGGAACGCTCGCCGGGACTCAAAGCCTCGATGGTCATCGCCAAACCTCGCATGGCGCACTATCTGGAAATCAGCGGGCAAATATATGGCATCTACCTCAAATACGCCGCACCCGAGCACATCCATGTCTACTCGATTGACGAGGTGTTCATCGACGCCACGCCATATCTGCGCTCGCTGGGTATGGGGCCGCATGCGATGGCGCGAACCATCGTGCGCGAAATCCTCACCAAAACCGGCATCACCGCCACTGCCGGCATCGGCTCCAACATGTATCTGGCCAAAGTCGCCATGGATATCGTCGCCAAGCACATGCCCGCCGACAAGGACGGCGTGCGCGTGGCCGAACTGAATGAAATGTCATATCGTCGGCTGCTTTGGGATCATCGTCCGCTCACCGATTTTTGGCGGGTTGGGCGCGGCTATGCCAAGAAGCTCGAGCATGCCGGACTGATGACCATGGGCGATATCGCCCGATGCTCGGTGGGTCGTGCTTCGGATTACTACAACGAAGACCTGCTGTATCGCATGTTCGGTGTCAATGCCGAACTGCTCATCGACCATGCGTGGGGCTGGGAGCCGTGCGAAATCGCAGATATCCGATCCTATGAGCCAGGTGCGCACAGCATTAGCAGTGGGCAGGTGCTCACCGGCCCCGCCGACTATGCCACGGCCCGGCTGATCACCAAGGAGATGGCCGATGCGCTGGCCCTCGATCTGGTCGATAAAAGCGTGCTGACGAACCGACTGACGCTCGCCGTCGGCTATGACATCGGCAGTCTTGATTCGTCAAAGCTCGATTCGTGCGCTGATTATGCGATGAAACGTGCCGCTGAGCGGGCAGCGAAAAGCTATCAAGGGCCGGTGACCATCGACCGATTTGGGCGCAAGGTGCCCAAGAGCGCGGTCGGATCGATTGGTTTGGGTGATTTCACCTCGTCGTCGGCACGTATTCGTGAGGCCATGACGATGTTGTACGAGCGCATTGTGGATTCACGCTTGCTTGTGAGGCGGTTGACCGTCATCGCCGATGATGTGGCCACTCCGGAGGAGCTGGCCGCCGGCAAACGCTATGAACAGCTCGACTTGTTCGGTGATGACGAGGCCCAATCGTATGGATCCGATTCCACCAGCGAAAAAGATGGAGAGCATGATATCCAGCGTGCGCTGCTGGATGTGAAACGTAAATTCGGCCGCAACGCCGTCATCAAAGCCATGGATATGGAAGACGGCGCCACCGGTCAGGACCGCAACCGTCAGATCGGAGGCCATCGCGCATGACCCTGCAAGAGACCCATGCATACGACGACATCATCAACCTGCCACACCATCAGTCGCGCAAGCATCCGCACATGTCCCGCCACCAGCGGGCCGCGCAGTTCATGCCGTTCGCGGCCCTGACCGGCTACAACCAAGTCATCGAGCAAACAGCAAAAAACGCCGAAACCGCCATCGCTCAGGCCGAAGCCCAAGGCGATACCGATTTCGGCGCTTGACAATCGCTCTCGTTGGAGGAAGTCTCAGATTCGTCAGCCTACGTGACGTTCGAAGCGGTGGAAGCCGGTGATCTTGTCGATTTCGGCCATCGCGTCAGCCGGAATCACAAAGCCCGCGGCCTTCATGTTGTTCTCCAGTTGGCTGGGCTTGGAGGCGCCGGCGATCACACAGCTGATCTCCGGGTGCTGCAGGATCCATGCCATGGAAAGCACCGGCAGGTTCGTGCCGAGCTCGTCGGCCACCTTGCGCAGCTGCTCGACCTTGTCGAGGTTCTCATCGGTCAGCAGATCGTTGATCTGGTGGTCGGACTGCCAGGTGGCGCGCGAGCCGGCCGGCAGCGGCTGGCCCTTGCGGTACTTGCCGGTCAGCAGACCCTGCGCGAGCGGGGAGAACGTGGTGATGCCGATGCCGAGCTTGCGGCAGGTGCCCATGATCTCATGCTCGATGTAACGGTCGTTTAGGTTGTACTGCGGCTGAACCACGGTGATCGGGTACAGGTTGTAGCGGTCGATGATGCGCTGGGCCTCTTCAAGGCGAGCCGAACCCCACTCCTCGGAAACGCCATAGTACAGCACCTTGCCTTGGGCGACCAGGTCGCTCATCGCGCGCAAGGTCTCGGTAAGGTCGGTGGTCTCGTCAAAACGGTGGCAGAAGTACATGTCCAGATAATCGGTCTGCATGTTCTTCAGCGTCTGGTCGATGCTCTCGAAAATGTGCTTGCGGGACAGGCCGCGGTCGTTCACGCCTTCGCCGGTGGGGAAGTAGACCTTGCTGGAAATGACCAGTTCCTTACGCGGGTACTGCTTCAGCGTCTTGCCGAGGAAGCGTTCGGCCGCGCCGCCAGAATAGGCGTCCGCGCAGTCGAAGAAGTTGACGCCGGAATCGTAGGCGAGCTTCACGGTCTCCTTGGCCACGTCCTCAGCCGCCGTGCCCTTGAGATCCGTGACCCAGCTGCCCAGTGCGACCTCGCTGATCTTCAGTCCCGACTTGCCAACGCTGCGATACTTCATGTGTGCTCCTTGATAATCAATCGTCACCGTCGTCTCTTCATGGCCGGCCGTGAACGCTAACAATTCTTATTGAAACAGTTCAACCCCACTTGAACGCAAGTTGGCGGCTATTGCGACACGCCGGTGGTGACTTCGCGGGCGCAACGAATGAAATCATCAATGACGCTCCACCGATACGATGTGGCCGGAACGCCGAACTGAATGGCATATGCGGTATCCGGGCCGCAATCCAGCACGCGCAAAGTACGCAACCGTTCGCCGTCAAGCAGCGCTGGCAGGAACCGCTCCGGGCATAGGCAGGCACCCATGCCGTAATGGCACAGTTCCAGCAGAGTCAGTACGTTATCCGAACGGGCTGTGACTTTCGGCTCAAAACCGGCACGGCGGAACAGCAGATCGGCAATGCGTCCGTCAATATCTTGTGGGCTGCCTAGGAGAAACGGGCAATGCTCCAGTGAGGAAAGGTCACCTGCGGCAATGGCGCGCTCGTCCGGCGCGGTTCTGACGGCATCGACTTGGCCATTCGCCGCGCCACCGGTAGCGGCCAAATCCATCCACAGTGATTGTGCGAGGACCAGCACCATGCGCTCGTTATAGAAATCCATAAGTTCGATGCCGGCCGGTTTCCCGGCGAAGTCCGCCACCGCCAGATCAAGATCGCCGTTCGCCAGCCATTGTTGAATCTGATCGTTGCGGCCCTCAATGAGTTCAACGATGATATTCGGGCAGTCACGTTGCATCGCCTTCACAATCGGCGGCATGATCGCCCGGCTACGCGTGTAGGCAACACCCACGCGCAGCACGCCGGCCTGATCGCCGGCGATGTCGCGCATTTCTTGGCCAAGTGCATCGCGATCGCGGCGGAATCGCTGCGCATATCGCGCGAACACCGTGCCGGCATAGGTCAATTCGAGCGGCACATGGCGTACGAAAAGCGTGCATCCGAGCTCCCGCTCTAGGGCGGCGATGTTCGCACTCAGCGTCTGCTGCGTGATCCCCAACCGTTTCGCCGCCTTGCTGAAGCTATGTTCCGAGGCCACGGCGGCGAAGTATTCGATGCTGAGAAAGTTCATGGCGATACTCCCGTGTGTATGGCGTTTGCGTGGTGTGTGTATGACGTGTCGTGGCGCGAATCAATGCCACAGTATTAAACCTGTAATAGATATCAGTTTAGTCTGTATTTCTCCTGTTATCTTAGGTCATGGCTCGTGCGAATAGCGTTGATGTTTGCGACTGCGGGTCATGAGATGGAATCTGAGATGAGGCTGTAGCCGGAAGAGGAGAGGATCGCATGCTGGAAGCGGGCACGATGTTGCTGTTCTGTGCGGTGCTGTTTGCCAGCGTCGCCCTCGGCTGGTCGATTATTCCCGCGCTGTTCGTTGGTGTGCTGCTGTTCATGGGGTATGGGCTGGTTCGCCGGTGCTCGTTGCGCGCGATGGCGAGCCGTGCGGCCGGCAGCGTACGGTCCGCAGGGACCGTGGTGGTGGCCTTCGTGCTCATCGGCGTACTGACCTCGCTGTGGCGGGCCAGCGGGACCATCGCCTTCATCGTGGCCCATTCGACCGCGGTGATTCACGCCGCCACGGTGATTCCGCTGTCGTTTCTACTGTGCTCGGCGATGTCGGTGCTGGTCGGGTCGTCGTTCGCCAGTGCGGCGACTATGGGCACCATCTGCATGTCGTTGGGATTGTCGATGCAGGCGAACCCGGTGATGCTCGGTGGCGCGATTCTTGCGGGCGTCTATGTGGGCGATCGTTGTTCGCCGGTTTCCACCAGTGCCTTGCTGGTCAAACAGCTTACGCATACGAACCTGTTCAATACTATTGCCCGCATGCTGCGCACGGGTGCGGTGCCGTTTGTGCTGAGTTGTGTGGTATACGTTGCGGCTGCGGTGGTGGAGTGGCTGTGCGCGAGCGGTGGTTCCGGATTTGGTGCGGCTAGTGCGGCTGCTACGGCTGGCTCGGCTGGCTCGGCTAGAGCGGCTGTTTCAACCAACGCAAGCAGCATAACCGATATCGGCGGATTGTTCTCATCGGCCTTCGATTTGCATTGGCTTACCCTAGTTCCAGCATTACTGGTCATCGTGTTGGCGTTGCTGCGTGTGGATGTTCTGCTGCTTATGCTCGCCAGCATTGCCGCCTCGGTCGCGGTATGCGTGGGCGTGCAGCACATGGAATGGGCAGAACTGTTGCGGCTGCTTATTTTCGGTTACCATGCGCAAAATCCGCAGGTGGCCGCACTCCTGGACGGCGGCGGCATCCTCTCCATGCTCACTGTGATGGCCACTGTCTGTATCTCCTCCGCCTACGCCGGCATTTTTGCCGAGACGCGGATGCTTGCTCGGCTGCAGCAGGTCATCGAGATGCTCGGTCATCGCATCGGCGCATGTGGTGCCACCATGATTACCGCGACTTGCGCGGCGGCGCTCGCCTGCAACCAAACCCTCACCATCATGCTCACTCACCAGTTGTGCGGTGGGCTGTACGGCGACGACGAATCCGAACGCTCCGCACAAGCTATCGATTTGGAAGACAGTGCCGTGGTGATCGCTCCGCTGATTCCTTGGTCGATCGCCGGTGCCGTGCCGCTTGCCACCATCAACGCGCCCACACTCAGCCTGGCCGCCGCGACCTTCCTCTACCTGCTGCCGCTCTCGCGGATGCTCGCCTCGGCTGTACGCCGCCGCTCGGGATTTCGGACTCGGCATCGATCCCAAAATCAAAACCCGGGACTCGCCATCCCACACCGGCCCAAACCCATGCTCCACATGTTCGTTCATGGTTTCCATCCTAAGTCGGGCGATTGAGCGCACGAGGCAATCAGGCCGAGAACTGTTTGCCGAATTCCGAGAAGAGCTGACGGCGGGCGAAGACGAGCAGGCCGAGCAGCACCAGCAGGGAGACCAGCCCGCTGACCATCACCAGTACATCCCACGGAGCCCAGCCGAGCGGAATGAACGTCAGAGGCATCAGACCAGCGACGATGTCGAACGCCAGATACTTGGCGTACTCGTCAATGGCCTTGGCCCGCAGCACGATAAGCAGCACCACGTCAAAGACCAGCGAAACCAGACACGTGATCGGTATGACGAACATGGTGACGACATGATTCATCGTCGCCACAAACCAGACCAGCGCAATCGCCAGCATGATATAGAAATATCGAAACATGAGGCGAAGCGGCCGCGGCACGTGCAGAATCGCACTATTGATGAACAGCACGCTGATGATCAGCGCGGCCGCCGATGCACTGGCAATCGGTATCGGCCACGAAAACAGATAGCTGAAGAAGCCATGCAGCAGCAAAATCGCGCCGGTTACAAACGTGATGATTTCCACCGCCAAACGCCTCGGACGCAGATAGATCTGCTGCGCGGGGAATGCGGCGGGGGAGGCCTCGCCGCGCAATTCGTTCTGGCAGAGCGGGCAACGGGCCATATCGCCGGTGAAATCGACGGTGCAGGCATCGCAATGCTTCATGCCGACGCTCCTTTCTCCACATGCACGCCAGCGATGTTCATACGGCCGCTGATGCCCTGCGCGGCGAGAATCCGACACAGGTTCTTGATGACGTTCAGATCATGGTAGATGGTGGAGATGCCGATGCTCAGGTCGTCGCCGAACGAGCAGACCGTGAAATTCAGGCTGGCCGGTGTGGTGAGGAAGCTCACCGAACGTACATGGCGCGCGAGTCGTTCGTCCAAGGTGACTCGGCCAAGGTTCGAGACGGTGGTCGTGGTCTCGCGGTCGGCGATGAACCGGGCCAGCTCCAGCACCCAGTCCTTGGCAGGGGAGGGCGCAAGACGCAGCACCGGATTCTTTTCCAGCGCAATCATGCGGTTCATATGCGATTCGACGCGCTCGCGACTGGTGGCATGGCCGAGCTGCTCCTGCACATGGCGGGCGATGTCGGCCAACGGCTCATCGGTCAGCAATCCACCCATACCGTTGCCGTGCGCGGTGCGGGCGGCGGACTGCTGGCCGTCGCCGGCTGCGTCTGGGCTTGTTGCGGAAGTTTTCGCGGAGTCCTCATCGGCTTCGATTTCGGCCGGCGTGTACGCCACGTAAGTCATGCCGTAGAAGTTGCGCACGGTCTCCGACCTGAAGAAGGCGCGCAAGTCGACCGGAATATCCACGCGAATCGCGCGATTGCGGGCGCGCGAGGGCATGACGTCGCGAATCGCGCACAGTATCGCGGCGATGAGGTAGGAGGTGAGACTCACTCCGCACTGATGCGCTGCACCAAGCACCTTGCTGGCGCTGACGTGGTATTCCATGAACGTAGGCGCGGCCCGGTCGATGGGGCCGGCCAGCCGGTAGATCTTCGTGCCTGGCGCAGCGCCGGCCTTGTCTTTCTCGTAGTATTTGTCGAAGCTGTTTTCGGCTTTGTCGCTATCCGAACCGTCGTAATCCGAAGGCACGCCCGGCACGTCGTATCGCTCGGCGATGTAGGCGTGCAGCAGCGACTTGAACAGGTTGATGGCGCCGCGACCGTCCGAAATGATGTGCGAGACCTCGAGATTGACACGATTGCGGAAATAGCTTACGCGGAACAGCATGCTTTTGGGCCCGTAATGCAGTCGCGAGCATATCGGCAGATGTTCCGGCTCCACCAGCGGCCGGCCGTCTGACTGTTCGAGGTAATGCCAGAACATGCCGTTGAGCAGGTGCACGTTGAAGCTCGGGAACTGGGCGATGGCATGGTCGAGCGCGTGCTGCAGGATGTCCGGATCGATGCCGTCCGCCAGCTCGGCCGAATAGCGGAACACGGTCTGCGAGGAGCGGCCAGCCTGGGAGGAGTAGAACTTGCCGATGTTGTCTAGTCGGTACCAAGTACGTCTTGCCACGCGTCGCCTCCCTCCGGTGCGTTGGCGGTGGTGCCGGTGCCGGGAGCTGGTTCCAGCGGTGTGCCGTCGAGGAAATGCTCGATGATTCGGTAGGTGGTGGCCACCAGTCCCACGGCCGACGTATTGAGCAGGTAGCCGTGGATGCCATCGTGAATTCGGTAACAGGAGACGTTGTCGTTCACCAATTGCAGGCGACGGGCGTACGCTTCGTCCTCGTCTCTGAGCGGGCAGTATTCGGCGGACAACACCAGCGTGCGCGGCTGATTGCTCAGGTCGTGCGCGGTGAGCGGCGCGAAATACGGATTGGTCAGATCGGCCACGGACGAACGGTACATGTCGATGTAGTCGGCCATGTCCTGTGCGGTGAGGATGTAGTCGGTGCCGTTGGTCCGCACCGATTCGAACGGGCTGGTCTCGGGATTGTAATCGTTGCCGACTACCGGGTAAAGCAGCATCTGCGTGCGCGGCATGAACTCGCCGCGGTCGCGGGCCATGAGCGAGACGGCGGCCGCAAGATTGCCGCCCGCGCTGTCGCCAAACAGCACGATGCTGTCGGGATCCGGTGCTGGGATTGTCGCAGATATATCGCCCCCGCCGGCGGGGGCTGTCGGCGCAGCCGACTGGGGGTGGTCAACGGCGGCAACAGTACCGCCACCCACCCCGGAAATCGGCAATTCCCCAGCAAACAGCTGCCGGGCTACCTCATAGCAATCCTCAACAGCAGTAGGGAAGCGGTATTCAGGAGCCAGCCGGTACTCGACTGAGATCACACGGCGTTGCAGACGTACGGCCATATGCGCGCAAGCCTGCGTGTACAGGTTGATGCCGCCTGTGGTCCAACCGCCACCGTGGAAAAACAGGATCGTGCCACGCGGCGTGACTGAGGGAAGTTCCGTGTTGGCATTGCCGGAAATACCGTCGGCGTTGCCGCTCGACGTGCTTTCCTTGATGAGTATTTTGGGTAGGACTTTGGGTAATACGGCGGGCAGAATCGCGGATATTGCCGAGGCCACGGGCGTGCCATTGGCGGAAGATTCCTCCAGGGCTTCGGGCAGGGGCGCTCCATAGGCGACCAGCGGCGTGAACACTCGCAATGGTACGGCATATCCATCCGCCATAGGCGCGAAGGCGTCCTCGACACGGCATTTCGGATTGTCGGGTGCCTGCTTGGCGATAAGCTCTTCCGCCACGCGCTGCAATTTGTACGACTTGCCCGCGTTGGGCTTGATGTAGCTGGCGGCCTTCATCGCGGCGAACAATGCCTCGTTGATCGGCATGACGACAGGTCCTTTCAGCGGCGGATTCGGTAGTGCGAACACCCCAACCTTAGCCCATGACCGGCATGAACAAAAAAGGGAAGGAACCCGAGAGTTCCTTCCCTGTGTGCCGTATCAGACGCGATACGCGCCGATTATCAGGCGGTGAAGTATTCCACGCCGGCCTCGAAGATCGGCTGGTACTTGTTGCCGGGCACGTTGACGTACAGGCCGTTGCCGGAACGCTCCGAGTGACCCATCTTGCCAAACACGCGGCCGTCCGGGCTGGTGATGCCCTCGATGGCGAGCAGCGAGCCGTTCGGGTTCACATCCAGGTCCATGCCGGGGGTGCCGGTCTCGTCCACGTACTGCGTGGCGATCTGGCCGTTGGCCCTGAGCTGGGCGAGCACCTCGTCGGAGGCCACGAAGCGGCCCTCGCCGTGGGAGATGGCCACGGTGTGAATGTCGCCGACCGAAGTCTTGGACAGCCACGGGGAGAGGTCGGAGGCCACGCGCGTGCGGACCAGTCGGCTCTGGTGGCGGCCGATGGTGTTGAAGGTCAGCGTCGGGCAGGCGTCGGTCATCGGCACGATGTCGCCGTACGGCACCAGACCCAGCTTGACGAGCGCCTGGAAGCCGTTGCAGATGCCGAGCATCAGACCATCGCGGTTCTTCAGCAGGTCACGCACGGCCTCGGTGACGGCCGGCGCACGGAAGAACGCGGTGATGAACTTGGCGGAACCGTCCGGCTCGTCGCCGCCGGAGAAGCCGCCTGGGATCATCACGATCTGGCTCTTGTTGATCTCGTCGACCAACGCCTGCGTGGATTCGGCGACGGCGGCCGGCGTCAGGTTGTTGACGATCAGTGTGGTCACATCGGCGCCGGCACGCTCGAAGGCGGCGGCGGAATCGTACTCGCAGTTGTTGCCCGGGAACACCGGGATCACCACATGCGGCTTGGCCACGGAAGAGCCGACGTACACGGTCTTCTTCGGCGCGTGGAAGTCGATGGTCTCGACGGTCGCGCCCTTGTCCTCGCCCTTGGAACGGTACGGGAACACGGATTCGATGCCGGACTCCCAAGCTTCCTGCACAGCGTCCAGGTCCAGCGTCTCGCCGGCGGCCTTGAACACGTACTCGGAGGTGGTGGTGCCGATTTCGCCGATCTCGACCAAATTGGAGACGGCCGGAAGCTTGGCATCGTCCGCCAGCTCGACGATGAACGAACCGTATGCCGGGGTGAACAGGTCGTCCACGGCGATGCTGTTGTTCAGAGTCACGCCGATGCGGTTGCCGAGCGTCATCTTGAACAGGGCTTCGGCGGTGGCGCCATAGCCCGGCGTAGAGACGGCCAGGGCATCGTGGAAGTCGGTGAGCTCCTCGATCACGGAGAACACCTCAAGCAGCGCATCCTTGTCCGGGGTCAGACCGTCGGCCAGGTAGCGCGGCGCGATGCGTACGATACGGTGATCGGCGTCCTTGAATTCAGGGGAGGTGGCGCGCTTCATGTTGCCCACGGCCACGGCGAAGGAGATCAGCGTCGGCGGCACGTCGAGATCCTCGAACGAACCGGACATGGAGTCCTTGCCGCCGATGGCGCCGGCGCCCAGGTCCACCTGGGCCATCAGCGCGCCGAGTACGGCGGCCGCCGGCTTGCCCCAGCGTTCCGGCTCGTCGCGCAGCTTCTCGAAGTACTCCTGGAAGCTCAGGTAGGCCTTCTCATGCTCGAAGCCGGCCGCGACCAGCTTGGCCAGCGACTCGACCACGGACAGGTAGGCGCCGGTGAACTGGTTCTTGGACATGATGTACGGGTTGAAGCCCCACGCCATCGCCGAAGCGGTGGTGGTCTCGCCGAACACCGGCAGCTTGGCGACCATGGCCATGTTCGGGGTGAGCTGACGCTTGCCGCCGAACGGCATGAGCACGGTGCCCGCGCCGATGGTGGAGTCGAAGCGCTCCGAAAGGCCCTTGTTGGAGGCCACGTTGATGTCGGTGACCAGCTTGTTCATGCGTTCGGCCAGCGTGCCCTCGCCCCACGGGGTCTCGTAGGACTGCTGTTCCTCGACATGCACGGTCTGGTGCTTGGAAGCGCCGTTGGAGGCCAGGAACTCACGGGACAGATTCACGATCTTGTCGCCGTTCCAGGTCATCACCATGCGCGGGTCCTCGGTCACGGTGGCAATCACCGTGGCTTCGAGGTTCTCTTCGCGGGCGTAGGCCAGGAACTCGTCCACGTCCTCGGCGGCCACGTCCACGGCCATGCGCTCCTGGGATTCGGAGATGGCCAGCTCGGTGCCGTCCAGGCCCTCGTATTTCTTGGGCACGGTGTTGAGGTCCACGAACAGGCCGTCGGCCAACTCGCCGACCGCCACGGACACGCCACCCGCGCCGAAGTCGTTGCAGCGCTTGATCAGACGGCAGGCATCGCCGCGGCGGAACAGACGCTGCAGCTTGCGCTCCACCGGAGCGTTACCCTTCTGCACTTCGGCGCCGTCGAGTTCGAGCGATTCCACGTTATGCGCCTTGGACGAACCGGTGGCACCGCCGATGCCGTCACGGCCGGTGCGGCCGCCCAGCAGGATGATTTTGTCGCCAGGGGTCGGGGTTTCGCGGCGCACATGGTCGGCCGGGGTGGCGGCCACGACCGCACCCACCTCCATGCGCTTGGCCACGTAGCCGGGGTGGTAGATCTCGTCGACCTGACCGGTGGCCAGACCGATCTGGTTGCCGTAGGAGCTGTAGCCGGCGGCGGCGGTGGTCACGAGCTTGCGCTGGGGGAGCTTGCCTTCCAGCGTCTCGGAGACCGGCACGGTCGGGTCCGCGGCGCCGGTGACGCGCATCGCCTGATACACGTAGGAGCGGCCGGACAGAGGATCGCGGATGCAGCCGCCGATGCAGGTGGCCGCGCCACCGAACGGTTCGATTTCGGTGGGGTGGTTGTGGGTCTCGTTCTTGAACAGGAACAGCCAGTCCTCGTCGTGGCCGTTCACGTCAACCTTGACCTTGACGGTGCAGGCGTTGATTTCCTCGGACTCGTCAAGGCCGGTCAGGACACCGTTCTTCTTGAGCCACTTGGCGCCGATGGTGCCCATGTCCATGAGGCAGACGGGCTTGGCGTCACGGCCGAGCTCGTGGCGCATCGCCAGGTAACGCTCGAAGGCGGCCTTGACGGTGGCGTCATCGATGGTCACTTCGTCCAGCTCGGTGCCGAACGTGGTGTGACGGCAGTGGTCGGACCAGTAGGTGTCGATCACCTTGATTTCGGTGATGGTGGGCTCGCGGCTCTCCTCGCTGAAGTACTTCTGGCAGAATTCGAGGTCGGCCAGATCCATGGCCAGACCGCGCTCGTCGATGAACTTCTGGCCGGCTTCGGCGTCCATCTCGTTGAAACCGGCGATGGTCTCGACCTTGCCGGGCACCGGCACCTGGGTCTTCAGGGTTTCCTTGGTCTCCAGGCTGGCCTCGCGGGCCTCGACCGGGTTGATCACGTAATGCTTGATGGTGTCCACGTCGGCGTCGGTCAGGTCGCCTTCCAGCGCGTACAGCTTGGCGGAGCGGACGGTCGGGCGCTCGCCCTGGGAGATGAGCTGGATGCATTCGGCGGCGGAGTCGGCGCGCTGGTCGAACTGGCCGGGCAGGAACTCGGTGGCGAAGACCTTGGCGCCGGCGAAGTCGGGCAGGTCGTAGGCCACATTGTCCACCTGAGGCTCGCTGAACACGGTGGGCACGGTCTGGTCGAACAGCTCCTGGGAGATGCCTTCGACGTCATAGCGGTTCACGATGCGCAGGGCCTTGAGGCCGGTCAGTCCGAGGATCGTGCGCAGTTCGCCCGCAAGCTGCTGGGCTTCGACATCAAAGCCGGGCTTCTTTTCCACGTACACGCGAAAAACCATGGAAATCCTTTCTTGAAATTAAAGACAATTGGCTCCCCTCGAGAGGGGAGCCAGATAATGCATTACTCGGCGACTTCGATGCCTTCGGACTTGGCGAGTTCGGCGAGGCGCTCCTCGATCTCTTCGTAGGCCGGGATGATGCTGCCGAGACCACGGCGGAACAGGTCCTTGTCAAGGTGCTCGACCTTGCCGGAGTGGTCCTTCTGGTCCCACAGACGGCAGGAATCCGGGGTGATCTCGTCGGCCAACAGCAGCGTGCCGTCGGTGGCGCGGCCCATTTCGATCTTGAAGTCGACCAGCTTGACGTCGATCTTGGCGAAGATCTCGATCAGGGCCTCGTTAATCTTGCGGGCCAGCGGGGCGATCTCGGCGAGATCCTCGCGAGTGCATACGCCGAGGGCCACCAGGTCATCGTCGTTGACGAACGGATCGTGCAGATCATCGTTCTTCAGGAAGTACTCAAGTACCGGCTCCTTGAGCGGCAGGCCTTCCTCCACGCCCAGACGGGAGCAGAAGTGGCCGGCGGCCACGTTGCGCAGCACGATCTCCAACGGGAACATGTTCACCTTGCGCACCAGCTGGCCGGTGTCGTCCACTCGCTTGATAAGGTGGCTGTCGATGCCGCGCTTCTTGAGCAGGTCGAAGATGATGGTGGTGATGAGGTTGTTCAGACGGCCCTTGCCGGTGAAGTCTTCCTTCTTTTCACCATCGCCAGCGGTGGCGGTGTTCTTGTATTCGACCCACAGAACCTCGGGATCGTCGGTTGCGTACAGTTGCTTGGCCTTGCCCTCGTAGAGCTTTTCCAGCTTCTCCATGACTCACCTTTCAGGAGTGGAATTTCTGGGTGAACTAACGGTAAAAGGGTACCAATCGAGGGCTACAACAACACTCAGCATGACGCTACGATGCGGCCGGCGCATCATACGTCGCTGCATCGAACGGCCATACGCTGTTGGGATGGCGGAGGCGGCCGTCATTGGCCAGTACGATCAGCTCGTCTCCGGTCGTGTAGCCTTCCGGCATGAAGATATCTGCAGAAGCGCGTGTGAATACTCAGATGTTCGTCAATAGACGAAACATGACTCTTCGGCCATATACACACGATAATGGGAGTGACGAAATGGTACAAGGAGGTTCGTCATGATCGTTCATCCACGACCCGGACGGCAATAATATTGAGGCCATGCTGAGCTGATCAGGCCGTGGACTACTCCACGGTAATCGTCAACGCATCGGCCACGAGGCCGGCCTTGGCACGGGCGTCGGCTTCGGACTCGCCGACGGCCAGTGCCACGGCCATGCGGCGGTGGCCATGCACTTCGGGCTTGGCAAAAATGCGCAGGTCCGTGCCGGGTTCGGCCAGAGCAGCGGCCACATCGGTGAACTCGACCTCACCGTCGCCGGCCACCACAATCGCATGGCTTGCCGCCACCGAGCCGGCCGGAATCGTGAGCGACACATGCTCGGGGGTGATCGGCAGGCCGAGAATCGCGCGGGCGTGCAGCGCGAACTCGCTCAGACGCTGGGAGGCCATTGTCACCATACCGGTATCGTGCGGACGGGGGGAGACCTCGTTGAACAGAATCGAGCCGTCGGTGAGCACGAACAGTTCCACGCCGAATACGCCCCAACCGGTTTCGCCGGCCGCCTGAGCCTTGGCCACCAAGCCTTCAACGGCGGTACGTGCGATGTCGCGCGCCCGCTCGGCCTCACCATCGGGTTCGGTAGCCGGCTGCCAGGACTCGCGGTAATCGCCGGACTCCTGACGTTGGCCGATCGGCGCGCACGTCACAATGCCGGCGGACGAAGAAACAGTCAGTACCGTCAGCTCACGCTCCAGCGGAGCAAGCGCCTCAACGATCACGCGCGACACATCGCCCTCATCGGCGGCGCGGCGGCCCTCCTGCGCTTCGGTCCAAGCGGCATCGATGGCGTCGGCGGAACGCACCACCGACTGGCCGTGACCAGACGAGCTCATCACCGGCTTGACCACGCACGGATAGCCGACTTCCGAAGCTCCGGCGCGCAGCTCTTCCAGCGAGCCGGCAAAACGATACGGTGTAGTCGGCAAGCCCAATTCTTCGTGGGCCAGTACGCGCAGGCGCTCGCGGTCCATGCAAATCGCGGCGATTTCGGCGCTCGGCACCACCTGGGCGCCCGCGGCCGCAGTACCGGCCAGCACATCGGTGGCGATGGCCTCTACCTCGGGCACGATGATGTCCGGCTTGATTTCATCGAACAATGTCTGCAATTCGGCGGCATTCGCCATATCCAACGCGCGATATTCATGCGCCACCTGCTGGGCCGGAGCGCCGGCATACGAGTCAGCGGCGCACACCCACGCGCCCAGTCGCATGAGCTCGATGGCCACTTCCTTGCCCAGCTCACCAGCGCCCAAAAACAGCACGCGGGTGGGGTGCTTGCCCAGCGGTGTGCCCAGCGGGCGGTTGGCTGCGCGAGTTGCGGGGGAGACGGCGGAAGTCTCGGCGGGAATTGCGGGAGAGGAGGTGGAAGTCACGGCAGTATTTACGGCGTTCTCAGTCATACCCACATTCTGCCATGCCGCGATGATTTCGCCTATGCGGGGCTCGGATTCGGCGACGTGCGCTGCGGAGCGCGTGATTCAATATTGGGCAAAATGCGGCAGCCCATACCATTTCATACGCGTTCAGGCAGCGCGGCCGACGCCATTGCAGCGCGGTGGTTTAGGATGAGGCAATGCGCGAAAACGGGATTGAAGAGAGCATTGATCGTCCGCTGACTATCGCTCTTGTGGTCGATACGGTGGGCAATCAGGGCAACGGCACCTCCAATTCGGCCTTGCAATGGGCTGCAGAATTGGAGCGGCAAGGCCATCATGTGAGGCTTGTCGGTATAGGGGCGCCCGAATATCCGGCGCGCGTGAATAGGGTGCCGCTCGTCTCGTGGGTGGCCGCCAAGCAGCTCATGCAATTCGCCGAACCCAGCGACACGTTGTTCCGCACCGCCTTTCAAGGCGTGGATGTGGTGCATATCTATATGCCGTTCAAATTCGGCCGTCGTGCCGCTAAAGTCGCCCACCAAATGGGCATTCCCGTGACTGCCGGATTCCACCTGCAGCCGGAGAACGTGCTGTATTCGGCCGGCCCTCTACGTCGCATTCCCGGTATTTCCAGCTTCCTGTACTGGCTGTTCAAGCACTGGCTGTACAAGCACATTGACCACATCCATGTGCCCACCGAAATGACCGCGAGCCTGTTGCGCGCGCACGGGTATAAAGCCAAGTTGCACGTGATTTCCAATGGTTATTCACCGGTGTATTCGCCGAAGAAGCCGGCCGATCCGGATGCCTCGGCTCCCGTGCCGTTCCGCGTCATCGCTTCCGGCCGACTGGCTAGCGAGAAAGATCAGATTACGCTGATCAAGGCGGTGTCGATGTCCCGGCACGCCGGCGATATTCAGCTGGTGATCGCCGGTACTGGGCCGCTCAAGCAGTATCTCAAGTTCCGCGCCGGGCGTTTGCTGGCGCGCAAGGCCGATATCGGATTCCACAAGCACGCCGATATGCCCGATTTGTTGCGTTCGGGCGATTTGTTCGTGCATTGTTCGATTGCCGACATCGAATCGGTGAGCGTGATCGAGGCGATGGCGTGCGGATTGGTGCCGGTGATCGCCGCGTCCGAACTGTCGGCGGCCAGCCAGTTCGCGCTGATCGACGAGTCGTTGTTCCCCGTGCGGGACGCGGCCCTGCTGGCCCGACGCATCGATTGGTGGATTGCACATCAGGCCGAGCGCGCCGAATGGGGCGAAAAATACGCCGAATACACCAAGGCGCATTATTCCGTGGAAGCCTCGGTCCACAAGTTCGTGGATATGGAACGCAAGGCGATAGGGGAGTAGGAGCCTTCTCGTTTGCGGAGAGGTCTTTCCCTCAGTCCGCCTGCGGCGGCCACCTCCCTCATCAGAGGGAGCTACGAAAAAACCTCCCTCTGATGAGGGAGGTGGCATCGCGAAGCGATGACGGAGGGAGAGATTAGCGAAGGGTTTTACAACAACTCAATAAGCTGATCGACCTCTTCATGCGTGGTGGCCCAGCTGGTGCAGATGCGCATCACGGTATGCGTGTCGTCGGCCTTCTCGGTAAAGCCGAGCTTGACCTCGCGCTCCAGACGGTCGATAGTCGGCTGATCCATCGTCACGAAAATCTGGTTGGTGGGCGCTTCGAAAGTGAGCGTGTAGCCCTTGGCGCGCAGGGCCTCGCGAATACGATCGGCCGCCTCATTGGCGTTGCGGGCGATCTTGAAATACAGGTTGTCAGTGAACAAAGCGTCAAACTGCGCGCCCAGCACAAAGCCCTTGGCCAGCAAGGCACCGTGCTGCTTGATGAGGGTCAAGAAGTGCTTCGGCGTGTTGTGCTTGGTAAACACCACGGCCTCGCCGAACAGGGCACCCACCTTGGTACCGCCGATGTAGAACACGTCGGCGATGGTCGCCAGATCCGCGAGCGTCATGTCTGAACCGGTGGCGGTCAGCGCGTAGCCGAGTCGCGCGCCATCCACGAACAGCGGCATGTCGTACTTGTGCGCCACATCGGCGATGGCCTGCAACTCGGCCTTGGAGTAGATGGTGCCATATTCGGTGCTTTGCGAGACGTACACGGAGCCCGGGAACACCATGTGCTCGTAGTTGCCGTCCGCATAGAAGGTCTTGCAGAACTCGTCCAGTTCGGTCGGGTCCATTTTGCCGTTGTGCTGGGGAATCGTGAGCACCTTGTGCCCGGAGAACTCGATGGCGCCGGCCTCGTGCACGTTCGGATGGCCGGAGGCGACCGCGACCACGCCTGCATACGCCGGGGTGATGGTGTCGATGACGACCTGGTTGGTCTGCGTGCCGCCGACGAGGAACCACACATCCGCGTCCGGCTGGCCGCAGGCCTCGCGGATCTTGGCCTTGGCCTGATCGCTCAGTTCGTCGGACCCGTAGCCCGAATACAGATGGTTGTTGGCTTCAGCCACGGCTTCAAGCACCGCGGGATGGGCGGCGCGGGAGTAATCGTTCTCAAAAGACAGCATGACGGACCTTTTGTCCTTATGTTCGGTGAATTGGATATGCCCTGAGTGTACAACGCGGTGGTTCCCGGCATGCCTATTTGGCCTATAACCCAGGAGCGGGGAATTCAGGGAGAAAAAACAAAACCCTTCCGCGAACGGAAGGGTTTTACTGGGGTGGCCAACGCGGCTCGAACGCGCGACCTTCTGAACCACAATCAGATGCTCTACCAACTGAGCTATGGCCACCATAGTGCCGCATTCAGCAAGCTGAATTCGCGCAACAGGTGAATACTATACACAACTTTGCGGATGTGTGCTCATCGGTGTGTCGCGATGGAATCAAGTGGTCGGTTTCATTCTTGGGGCCAGGCTGTGGGCTGTCTCAGATGGCGGGATGTAGACGAGTGGGTCTTGTGCGGCGATTGATGAAAAGTCAAGGCACACGACGGCGTGATGGTACGACTGGGGATTGCAGAAATGATTACGTGAGTGTTCGCAATGTGAGCATTATGTTTCATGTCAACCGCGACCCTCCTAGTTTCATGCGATGTTACCTACACCAAACAAGGGAAGAGAAACACCATGGAAAAGGTTAAAGCCTTTGCGGATTGGCTGACCAAGTGGTTTACGGTCATCGTCATCGTCTGGGCCGTCTTCAACTACTTCGTGCCGGCCGCCAGCCTGTGGGGCAAGGCGTACACCGGCTACATGCTGGGCATCGTGCTGTTCGGCATGGGCCTGACTCTGACGCTGGACGACTTCAAGCGCATCCTGACCCAGCCGCTGATGGTCATCATCGGCACCGTAGCTCACTTCAGCATCATGCCGCTCATCGCCGTGGCCCTGTGCGCGATCTTCCACCTGTCCGGCCCGCTGGCCGTGGGCGTGATTCTCGTCGGCTGCTGCCCGTCTGGCACCTCCTCCAACGTGATGAGCTACCTGTCCCGTGGTGACGTGGCCCTCGATGTCTCCATCGGCATCCTCTCCACCCTGTGCGCCCCGTTCATGATTCCGCTGCTGATGCAGCTGCTCGCTTCTCAGTACGTGTCCGTGCCGACTCAGTCCCTGTTCCTCAACGCCGTCAAGGTGGTGCTCTTCCCGATCGCCCTCGGTGTGATCTGCCACATGATCTTCGGCAAGAAGATCGAGAAGGTTACGGTCGCCCTGCCTATCGTTTCTCAGGTGGCTATTCTGCTTATCATCGGCGTGGTCGTTGCCGCCAACGGTCCGAAGCTGTTCGTGGCCAGCTCCCTGATGGCCATCCCGGTGGTCATCCTGCACAACCTGTGCGGCTACTCGCTGGGCTTCGGCTTCTCCAAGCTGATGTACAAGATCTACCCGAAGGGCTTCCGCTACGCACAGCAGAAGGCCATCACCTTCGAAGTCGGCATGCAGGACTCCGCTCTGGGCGCAACCCTGGCCCTGACCTCCTTCGCAACCAACCCACTCGCTGCCGTGCCGTCCACCTTCTTCTCCGTGTGGCACAACATCTCCGGCTCTATCCTGTCCAGCTGGTGGCGCAACCACGATGACAAGCACGAGATCCACTGGGATTCCGACAATGGCGAGAAGGGCTCTGCCAAGAGCACCGTTTCAGCGGCCCACCCGTTCGACGCCGATAAGGCCGCCAAGGTCGCTGCCTGAAATCCTGAAATGGTGAGAAAGGTCGGGTAAGGCACGACTCCAGTCAGTCGGTCATCCACCTTTCCTACCTCGCATAACATAGCCGCTCCCGCTTACTCCCGATTGAGGTATCGGGCGTTTCGCGAGGGCGGTTTTGCTATAATTGGTAATGCAGAAAGCGGCAAGGTAATACGGCAAAGAGGCCGGGTCGCTAGAGGTTCCCATCGGATATGGAAGAGCACGAGGATGTGCTGGAAACAGATAACACAGAAGCGGATGTGGTGAAAAGAAACATAATGTAACCTCCTTGGCGGTGCCCCCGTGTGACATAGTCTCCGCGGGGGCACCTGCTGTGTGGCGTTCCTTTTTGCGACGCATTCCCGGGAATATTGCGTTGGGAGGAGAGGAAAAGTACAGGGCGCAAGAGGTCCCCAAACCAGTGAGTTGTGGCCCGGCGCGTCGTTGTCCGGAGGAATCGTAATATAGGTATTCGTGTGTGCCAGCAGCACGCCTTATGTAACAGGCGAGCATGCTGGGATATCCTTCAAACCGCTGATCGCACGCAGTAATGCGCCGACGGGAGGGGCGAAGGCCATCGGGCCGGTGGACTGGGCTATCTTTTCCGATTCGTCGGGTGCCGCCAACAGGCGGATACCAAGCGAGTGTGCTGAAAAGTGTGGGTGCAGTGCGGCGGTCACACAAAAGCAAGAGAAACCACTGAATCGGAGAATTCAAGTTGCCTACTATTGAACAGCTCGTCCGTAAGGGACGTCAGGCAAAGCCGAAGAAGTCCAAGACTTTGGCCCTGAAGGGCAGCCCGCTGCGTCGCGGCGTGTGCACCCGTGTCTACACCACCACCCCGAAGAAGCCGAACTCGGCTCTGCGTAAGGTCGCTCGTGTGCGCCTGTCCTCGGGCATCGAAGTCACCGCCTACATTCCGGGCGAAGGCCACAATCTGCAGGAGCACTCCATCGTGCTCGTGCGCGGCGGCCGTGTGAAGGATCTCCCGGGTGTGCGTTACCACATCGTGCGTGGCGCGCTCGATACCCAGGGTGTCAAGGACCGTAAGCAGGGTCGTTCCCTGTATGGAGCAAAGAAGGCGAAGTAAGAGATATGTCACGTAAGGGACCTTCCAAGAAGCACGTCGTGCTGCCCGATCCGATCTACGGTTCCACCGTGGTGGCGCAGCTCATCAACAAGATTCTGCTTGACGGCAAGAAGTCGATCGCCGAAGACATCGTCTACTCCGCGCTCGATATGGTCAAGGAGAAGTCCGACCAGGAGCCGGTGGCTGTGCTCAAGCGCGCCCTGGACAACATCCGTCCGTCCCTCGAGGTTCGCTCCCGCCGTGTCGGTGGCGCCACCTACCAGGTGCCGGTCGAGGTCAAGCCGAACCGCGCCAACACCCTGTCGCTGCGCTGGCTGACCGACTTCTCCCGCGCCCGTCGTGAGAAGACCATGGCTGAGCGTCTCGCCAATGAGATCCTGGATGCCTCCAACGGCCTCGGTGCTTCTGTCAAGCGCCGCGAGGATACTCATAAGATGGCAGAGGCTAACAAGGCCTTCGCTCATTACCGCTGGTAATCACTCGCCCTGAGTAAAACTAAGGAAAAAGATGGCTGAAGAGATTTCGGACCTCCACGACGTCCGCAATATCGGCATCATGGCCCACATTGATGCCGGCAAGACCACCACTACCGAGCGTATTCTGTTCTACACCGGTAAGAACTACAAGATCGGCGAGACCCACGACGGCGCCTCCACCATGGACTTCATGGCGCAGGAGCAGGAACGTGGTATCACCATCCAGTCCGCTGCTACCACCTGCTTCTGGAGCCGTCAGTCCCACGACACCAAGGACAAGTTCCAGATCAACATCATCGATACCCCTGGCCACGTGGACTTCACGGCCGAGGTGGAGCGCTCCCTGCGTGTGCTCGATGGTGCCGTTGCCGTGTTCGACGGCAAGGAAGGCGTGGAGCCGCAGTCCGAAACCGTGTGGCGTCAGGCTGACAAGTACGGCGTTCCGCGTATCTGCTTCATCAACAAGATGGACAAGCTGGGCGCGAACTTCTACTACTCCGTCGACACCATCAAGGAGAAGCTGGGTGCTACTCCGATCGTGATGCAGCTGCCGATTGGTTCCGAGAACGACTTCACTGGCGTTGTCGACCTGGTTGAGATGCAGGCTTACGTGTGGAACGGCACCGAGGAGCTCGGCGCCAAGTACGACACCACTGAAATCCCGGACGACCTCAAGGACAAGGCTCAGGAGTACCACGAGAAGCTCGTGGAAGCCGCTGCCGAAGCCGACGACGACCTCATGAACAAGTTCTTCGAGGACGGCGACCTGTCCAAGGAAGACATCCGCGCTGGCGTGCGTAAGCTCACCATCGCCAAGGAAGCCTTCCCGATCTTCTGCGGTTCCGCCTTCAAGGACAAGGGCGTTCAGCCGATGCTGGACGGCGTTGTCGATTACCTGCCGTCTCCTGAAGACGTGCCGGCCATCAAGGGCTACAAGCCTGGCGATGAGTCCGTCGAGATCGACCGTCACCCGGTCAAGTCCGATCCGTTCGCGGCTCTGGTCTTCAAGATCTCCACCCACCCGTTCTACGGCAAGCTCGTGTTCGTGCGCGTCTACTCCGGCTCCGTTGTGCCGGGCGACTCCGTGCTCGACTCCACCCGCGAGAAGAAGGAACGTATCGGCAAGATCTTCCAGATGCACGCCGATAAGGAAAACCCGATGGACCGCGCTGACGCCGGTAACATCTACACCTTCGTGGGCCTGAAGAACGTGACCACCGGTGACACCCTGTGCGCCATCGACGATCCGATCACCCTCGACTCCATGACCTTCCCGGATCCTGTGATCCAGGTGGCCGTCGAACCGAAGACCAAGGCCGACCAGGAGAAGATGGGCATCGCCCTGTCCAAGCTGGCCGAAGAGGATCCGACCTTCCAGGTCACGACCGACGAAGAGTCCGGCCAGACCCTGATCGCCGGCATGGGCGAGCTCCAGCTCGACATCATCGTCGACCGTATGCGCCGCGAGTTCAAGGTTGAGTGCAACCAGGGCAAGCCGCAGGTCGCCTACCGCGAGACCATCCGCAAGGCCGTCATGGACCAGGGCTACACCCACAAGAAGCAGACCGGTGGTTCCGGCCAGTTCGCAAAGGTCCTGATGAACTTCGAGCCGCTCGACACCACCGAGGGCAAGACCTTCGAGTTCGAGAATAAGGTCACCGGCGGCCACATCTCCGCCGAATTCATCGGCCCCATCGAGGCCGGTGTCAAGGAGGCCATGGAGTCCGGTGTTCTCGCCGGCTTCCCGGTCGTGGGCGTCAAGGCCACCGTCACTGACGGCCAGATGCACCCGGTCGATTCCTCCGAAATGGCCTTCAAGCTCGCAGGTTCCATGTGCTTCAAGGAAGCTGCCCCGAAGGCCAAGCCGGTCATTCTCGAACCGATCATGAAGGTCGAAGTCCGTACGCCGGAAGAGTACATGGGCGAAGTCATCGGCGATCTGAACCAGCGCCGTGGCAACATCCAGTCCATGACCGACGGTGTCGGCGTCAAGGTCATCGACGCCAAGGTCCCGCTGTCCGAGATGTTCGGCTACATCGGCGACCTGCGTTCCAAGACCCAGGGTCGTGCCATGTTCACCATGGAGATGGACTCCTACGACGAGGTGCCGAAGAGCGTCTCCGAGGAGATCATCAAGGCCCAGCGCGGCGAGTGACACGCGCCACTGCATGAAGTAGCCAGTGTCTTCAGTCAGCGGTAATATCGTATACCGCTGACTGGGTTCTGGCTCTTCAAAGTGGCACATAACCCAGAAACCCAGTAGAATAAGCGAGTTCCTGTGCGAAAGGGTGCAGGAAACTCACGAGACGTCCAGGAGGACAAAAGTAATGGCAAAGGAAAAGTACGAGCGTACTAAGCCGCACGTTAACATCGGTACCATCGGCCACGTCGACCACGGTAAGACTACCCTGACTGCCGCCATCTCCAAGGTGCTGCACGAGGAGTTCCCGGATGTCAACCCGGAGTACGACTTCAACCAGATCGATTCCGCTCCGGAAGAGGCCGCCCGCGGTATCACCATCAACATCGCCCACATCGAGTACCAGACCGAGAAGCGTCACTACGCTCACGTCGACTGCCCGGGCCACGCCGACTTCGTGAAGAACATGATTACCGGTGCTGCCCAGATGGATGGCGCTATCCTCGTTGTGGCCGCCACCGACGGCCCGATGGCCCAGACTCGCGAGCACGTGCTGCTCGCCCGTCAGGTTGGCGTTCCGAAGATCCTCGTCGCCCTGAACAAGTGCGACATGGTCGACGATGAAGAGCTCATCGAGCTCGTCGAAGAAGAGGTCCGCGACCTCCTCGACGAGAACGGCTTCGACCGTGACTGCCCGGTCATCCACACCTCCGCTTACGGTGCTCTGCACGACGACGCTCCGGACCACGAGAAGTGGGTCCAGTCCGTTAAGGACCTCATGGACGCTGTCGACGACTACATCCCGACCCCGGTTCACGACCTGGACAAGCCGTTCCTGATGCCGATCGAGGACGTCTTCACCATCTCCGGCCGTGGTACCGTTGTCACCGGTCGTGTCGAGCGTGGCCAGCTGGCCGTCAACACCCCGGTCGAGATCGTTGGTATCCGTCCGACCCAGCAGACCACCGTCACCTCCATCGAGACCTTCCACAAGACCATGGACGCCTGCGAGGCTGGCGACAACACCGGTCTGCTTCTGCGTGGTCTCGGCCGTGACGATGTCGAGCGTGGCCAGGTTGTGGCCAAGCCGGGCTCCGTCACCCCGCACACCAAGTTCGAGGGCGAAGTCTACGTGCTGACCAAGGACGAAGGCGGCCGTCACTCGCCGTTCTTCTCCAACTACCGTCCGCAGTTCTACTTCCGCACCACCGACGTCACCGGCGTCATCGAGCTGCCGGAAGGCGTCGAGATGGTTCAGCCGGGCGACCACGCTACCTTCACCGTTGAGCTGATTCAGCCCATCGCTATGGAGGAAGGCCTGACCTTCGCTGTGCGTGAAGGTGGCCACACCGTCGGCTCCGGTCGTGTGACCAAGATCCTCGCCTGATTTTCATCAGACAAGAATCTTCGCTTGAACTAGCGTTATAGGAAATCCCCTTCGAGGAAACTCGGAGGGGATTTTCTATAACCGCAGCAGGATATGGATATGTACCACGACTTCCGGCCTGGATGCGCTAGTGTTGCTTTTCAATAGATAAGAGGAATGCGCGTTCGCGGTACGCCGTGCACAGCCGGGACGTGCCGGACACACGCTTATTTATCACGTGTATGCAGGCGACTGGCAGCCGGCAGGGGAGTGCCAGCTTGAGTTGACCGGCTCCACCATTGATGAACTGTGGGCTTCCTTGTGCTCGCAAGCGATCTTGGGGACGCCAGACTTCGAGAATCTGGATGCACGCATCGTGCAGCATGGCGAGATCGAGCGACTCGAAGCCGATGTTGACAAACTTACGCGAGATCATCAGCGTGCTAAGAATCCGGCACAGCGTAACGAAATTTACGCCAAACTCCACAAGGCAAAGACGCAATTAGCGCAGATGCGCGAAGCATAAGGCGTTACAGTTGAACCATGTTCCCTCTGCTCGAAACCCTGGTCGCCGTATACGAGGTGGGTCAGTTCACGCTGGCCGCCGATGAGCTGAAGGTATCGCAGTCGACGGTGTCGTCGCGTATCGCCCAATTGGAGCAGATGGTCGGCGCGCCGCTGTTCGTGCGCAATGCGAAAAGTGACGTGACGCCCACACAGGCCGGGCGGATGCTGTACCAGACTGCCATCGGCATCGACGGATTATGGCGGGATACGCGTGAGCAGATCGCCCGCGTGCAGGAGGCGCGTGAGCCGCTGGCCGTGTCGTTCTCGCACACGACCGCGGCGATTCTGCTGCCGAAGGCGTTGCCGGTGATGGCTCGGGACATGGACGGTTTCGACTTCGCTGTACACGTGATGAACTCGGATGCGATTCTCGAACAGGCCAGCATGAAGGCCGTGCAGCTCGGCGTGGTGGAAAAGCCGATCGTGAACGATTCGGTGGACCGCGTCACCCTGTGCGAGGACCGGCTGGTGTTGGCGGGGGAGCCTGACGGCGTGTGGATGGTGCGCGAACACGGTTCCGGCGTGCGGTATTACACGGATTTGTATTTCAAGACCATGCAGGGTTTGCCGCCTCGCACCATGGAGGTGTCCAGCAATGCCGCGATTGCGGCGGCGTTGTCTTCCGGCTTTGGGCAGTCGCTGATTTCGGAAGCCGCAGTGCCTTCTGGAGTGCCGGCGCGAGAGCTCGGAGACGAATTCGTGCGCCGTTTCTATGCCTTGGTGCCGAGATCCGGCCTGACGCACGATCAGCGAGAGCTGGTGGAAGCGATTATCGCTGCGTTACGTGGGTAGTTTTTTCTGGCTCCCCTCCAGAGGGGAGCCAGAGTGTGGTATCGGCAAAATCGATGATATGTATTAGTCGCAATGATTTGACCGATGTAAACACTTGGGATTCAATAGACACCGTGAGAGAGTTCTGTACAAAATGGTGGAAGCGCATTGCCACCGTTGACATGTTGTTCATTGGCGTTCTGACTCTGCTGGCCTCGCTGTTCGCCTCCTGGCTCAAGCAGTTCCCCGGATTCAGCCTGTTCGGCGCGCTTATCATCGCGCTGCTCATCGGTATGATCATCCAGTTCCCGATCCGCAGTGCCTACGTCGGTTCCAATGATGGCCGCAAGGCAGGCGTCAAGGACGCCGCTGGCCTGATTTCCAACAAGCTGCTGCGCCTCGGCATCATCCTGCTCGGTTTCAAGCTCAACCTCGCCGTGCTGTTCACGCAGGGCATCAAGTGTCTGCCGATCGCAGCTGTGGTCGTCACGCTGACCATCATCGTGTGCTATGCCATCGCCCGCAAACTCGGTGTCGACCCGATGCTCGCCATCCTGACCGCCGGTGGCACCGGCATCTGCGGTGCGGCCGCCGTCATGGGCCTGGCCGGTTCCATCAAGGTGCCTGAGGACAAGCAAGACGAGAAGGACAACGACGTGACCATGGCCGTGGCCATCGTAGCCATTATGGGTACTGTGTTCGCGTTGCTGGAGATCGCGCTCGGCCCGCTGACCGGCATGACCAAGGACCAGCTGGGCATCACCGCCGGTGCTTCCCTGCACGAAATCGCCCACGCGGTCGCCGCCGGCGACGCTTTCGGCGCGGTGGACATCGCCACCATCATGAAGCTTTCCCGCGTGCTCATGCTCGTGTTCGCGGCCATCATCATCGCTATCTGGTGGGAGAAGAAGCACTCCGAGGTGGAGAACACCGGCAAGAAGACCGTGGCTTTCCCGTGGTTCATGCTCGGCTTCATCGGCGCTTCGATCATCGGCACCTTCGTGCCGCTCATCGCCTCCATCACCCCGCAGCTCGTGGACTTTGCGTACATCGTGCTCGGCATGGCCATGGCCGCGCTCGGCATCAACGTGAACTTCAAGGCCATCGCTTCCAAGGGCAAGAAGCCGATGCTCGCCAGCTTCCTGACATCGATTCTGCTCATGTGCTTCGCCGCAGGTGTTGCGATGCTGTTCTTCTGATAAGCGCTCCAAATACAAATAGGCGAAGGCGAACGACAGTGAGCAATTGGAATGTGTCACCTAAAAATCACGTACTTGCACAACGGATAGCCCCAGCCGAACTGGCAGGCCATCGCGATGAATTTCACCACATACGGGCTCAGGCCCGTCGCGTCCGGCATCCAGCCGATCAGCAGCGTGCTGAACGTGAAGTTCCAGATCCACAGCAGTACGAACAGCACCACCGATCGGGTGAAGTTGCTGGACGATTTGAACGTCACATTGCGGTTCATCACGAAGTTGTAGGTCGCGGAGCACACTACTGCGATGCCGTTGGAGACCTGTGAGGGTACGCCAAGCAAGTGCAAAATCGCGAACGTCGCATACTCCACAATGGTCTGCGTGGCCGAAACGCCCACATACTTGCCCAGCACGGCGAGCCCGTTCTGCTTGTTCTTCTCTTCTGTGTCTGCCATGCCATGCACCTCCGGCCATTCGTCTTCCATCAATCTCGCGGCATAATATCGTTTCTATGCGAGAAAACCACAGGCCGCCGCAGCAATCGGCACTACTAGAGATAACGCCAGATAAGCCGTTGCGGTGGGGTAGTGGCGTTTGCGGAAGAGCGTCACCATTTCGTTGATGGCGGTCGAGAACGTGGAGAAGCCGCCGAGGAAACCAGTGGCCAGTACCAGACGCCACGGTTCGGCCAATGTTCCGCCAAGTGCCAGCGCAGCAACCAATCCAGCTAGAAAACCGGCAATGAGATTGATAGTGAATGTGGAAAGCGGAAATGCGCGCTGCCAATACGTTTTGATGGTCACATCCAGCAGATAGCGGCAGGAAGCGCCCGCGCCGCCGCATAGACATACCAGAATTGGCAAGATTGCAGATGCCATCAGCGTGCGCCTCCCATGATCGTGGCAGAAGAGTGAGAGGCAGATGCGGGATCCGCAGTCGATTCCATCTTCGCGGTGCTGGCCGAATGAGCCGAATGAGTCGATATGGCAGTTTGGGCATCACCTGATGGAGAGCCGGCCAGATGTGTCCTGGTCCATACGCCGGCAGTTGCGCAAGCCAATCCAAGCACAAACGTCACCAGCAGATAGGCGATGCCGGCCGCCGCCTGACCGTCGCAAATCGCGGTGAAGCCTTCTAACGCAAGCGTCGACATCGTGGACAGGCCGCCGCATACGCCCATGCCGAGTCCGCGGCTGGCGAATTCCTTGGAGCGTGCGTCGAATCGAGAGGAGCCGGCCAAGTAAGCGGTCAACCCTGCATAGCAGAAGCAGGCCAGCATGTTGGCCACGAACGTGCCGGTATGGAAGCTGCCGGCTGCGGGAATTTGAACAAACGCATAGCGAATTGCGGTGCCGATGGCACCGCCGCAGAAGACGACTAACGCAATATCAAGATGAATGTCGGGAAGTTTGCGAGTCGGGGAAGTGACCGTACGTACGCTCGGTCTAGCGTCTGCGGATGGGGATTGCGAATCCATAATAGCCTTTCCGGAAACCGCTGAATCCTGCTGAAGACACAACGATTCCATGCAATATCAAATCGTGTGTAGGAACTATCAGCAGTGTGCGGTTCGAAACGAGTTCAGGCGGGTTCCATCGCCGGTTCCTTAGCCTACTCGTGGCGGCGACAACAAACGGCAGCAGTATCTCGGATATTGGCCTATCGCGGTGGATTTCGGCAAGAGACTTCTGCAATGCCGATGAACTTGGTTGCCGTGAGGAGATAAAGCACGTAGATGAATTGCTTGGTTGCTTCCATACCTCGTGGGTATGGCTCAACATGGTTTATGGCTATTGGTTAATACATGTCGATTGTCGTTTAATGGAACATGAGGATAACGGGCCCTAATCGCTCGGTGCCGGAAACAAGGAGTTGTGAATATGTCTGAAACCATGAAAGCCGCGATTTTCGTTGAGCCTGGCAAGATGACCGTGGAAGAGGTGCCAAAGGCGGCACTTCAGCAGGATGATGACATTGTGATTCGCATGGTGCGCACCTGTGTATGCGGCTCTGATTTGTGGTTCTTCCGTGGGCTGAGCGGACAGGCCGCACACAGTCAGGTGGGCCACGAAGCCATTGGCGTGGTCGAGGAGACTGGCGCGGCGGTCGAATCCGTTAAGCCAGGTGATTTCGTGGTCGTGCCATTCCCGTACAGCTGCGGCAAGTGCCCGGTATGCAAGGCCGGCTTCGAATCCGTGTGCCCGCACGGGGGCTACTTCTCCGCTTGTCAGGCCGAATACCTGCGTGTGCCCGAGGCGGACGGCACCGTGGTCAAGGTGCCCGGTTCACCGGAAGATTATTCCGATGAACAGCTCGCATCACTGCTGACCATTTCCGATGTGATGTCCACCGGTTATCACGCGGCGGTTTCTGCCGAGGTCAAGCCCGGTGACACAGCCGTGGTCATGGGCGATGGTGCAGTCGGCCTGTGCGGTGTGATTGCCGCCAAGATGCGTGGTGCCACGCGCATTATTGCCATGAGCCGTCACGAGGATCGCGCGGCGCTCGCCCGCGAATTCGGTGCGACTGATATCGTGCCCGAGCGTGGCCAAGAGGCTATTGACAAGGTGCTGGAGATGACCGGTGGCTATGGTGCGGACGCGGTGCTCGAATGCGTGGGCTCCAAGCAGTCCTTCGACACGGCGATTGGCCTGATTCGCCGCGGTGGCGTGATTGGTCGTGTGGGTCTGCCGCACGACGTGGAGATCAGCGCCGAAGGCACGTTCTACGGCAACATCGGCATCAAGGGCGGCCCGGCTCCCGTGCGCCACTACGATATTGACGGTGGTCTGCTGGATGCGGTGCTTAAAGGCGAGATTAACCCTGGCCGCGTGTTCACCGCCGAATATGACCTCGACCATATTCAGGACGCTTATGAGGCCATGGACCAGCGCAAAGTTATTAAGGCGTTGATCCGGTTCTAGGGTCAGGTGCGCAGAGAACGGTTCTCACTAAGAACCGTGTGAGCCATTCGCACAAAACCGCACAATCGAACAGGCCGCCGGTGTGATGGGGGAGAGATTGGGGGTGAGCCGGTTCGGTGCATGTTTCCATACCGTTGTTTTCGTGTAGAATCGGCCATCTCTATACTTCTGTTTTCGTGTAGAATAGCATATGCCTATACTGTTGTTTTCGTGTAATGAGGTGATTGCTCATGTTGAAGCGCAAGATGCTGGATAAGCTGATCGCATGGAAACAAAAAGCGGGTGGGCGTGAGGCTCTTCTCATCGAAGGCGCTCGCCGTGTGGGCAAAAGCACCATTGTCGAGGAATTCGGCCGCACTCAGTACAAGTCATATATTCTCATCGATTTCACACGTTTGCCGCGCGACGTTCGCGACATCTTCGAAAACCAGCGTGATGACTTTGACACATTTTTCATGCTGTTGTCTGCGTATTACCGCAAGCGACTGTACGAGCGTGAATCGTTGATTATTTTCGACGAGGTGCAGCGGTATCCGGCGGCGAGGGAGCTCATCAAATATCTGGTTGCGGATGGCCGGTATGACTATGTGGAAACTGGTTCGCTGATCTCCATCAAGAGGAATGTGGCGAATATCGTCATCCCCTCCGAGGAACGGAAAATGGACATGGGGCCGCTCGATTTTGAGGAGTTCTGCTGGGCCATGGGGGAGGAGCTGCTTGCTGAAACGATTCGCAAATCGTTCGAGCGTCTGGTCCCGTTGCCCGATGCGCTGCACAAACGAGCGATGAGGCTGTGGCGCGAATATCTGCTGGTGGGCGGTATGCCGCAGGCGGTTGCCGATTATGTCGAGCAGCGCGATTTTGGCGAGGTGGATTTGATCAAGCGTGGCATCCTGCAGCTGTACAGTGATGATATCGGCAAGTTCGCCAATGGCGATGCCGGCCGCGTGCGGGGCATTTTCGCTCAGATTCCAGGGCAGCTGTCCAAGCATGAGAAACGATTCGCTCTGGCATCGGTCGATAAGGGGGCTCGATCTCGTGAATACGATTCGGCGTTCTTCTGGTTGGAAGACGCCCGCTTGGTGAACCTGTGCCGTAATTCGACTGACCCTTTGGTGGGGCTGGGATTGTACGAAGATAACGATTCATTCAAATGCTATATGGCGGATACCGGTTTGCTGGTGTCGCAGGCGTTTGCCGATCGAGAGACAACGCCGGATGATGTGTACCGGGATATTCTGTTCGATAAACTCTCGCTCAACGAAGGGATGCTGGTGGAGAATGCGGTGGCTCAGCAATTCCGGGCGAATGGGCGCAAACTGTATTTCTTCTCGCGCTTGGATAGGGCGGATGCCTCGAAAACCATGGAAATAGACTTCCTCATCGTTCGGGAATACGATAATGCCGCGATGAAGCCTCGCATCAGCCCGATCGAAGTGAAATCCACGAAACGATACGGTGTGTCTTCGCTCGACAAATTCCGCAAAAGGTATGCCCAACGATTGGGCAAGGAATACGTTCTGCATCCCCGCCAACTCGAAGTGGATGGAGAACGCATCAAGCTGCCGTTGTATATGGCCCACTGTCTGTGATTTGTGCTGATTGATGCATGTTTGGGCTGCAAGGTTCAGGCAGTCGAAGAGTGTCCGTTCCGCATAGGACATCCGTGAATATGGCTGGACTCACACTGGCTCGACTGCAGGGAAAGGAGTTGGCATGGGATATTCCATCGGTCAGGTGTCGCGAAAGACTGGGCTGTCCGAACATACGTTGCGCTACTATGACGGCCAAGGTCTTTTGCCCGGTATCGCTTGAACTGGTTTCGGACGGAGATGCTTCGATGACGGCGATCTTGAATTGCTTGATCTCATTGAATGTCTGAAATCCACGGGCATGAGTCTCGCAGAGATCAAGGATTTTGTTGATATGACTAAGCAAGGTGATGCCACGCTCGAATCACGACTTGCTGTTTTTCGCAATCAGCGAGATGTGGTGAAACGTCAAATCGCCGAATTGCGACGCCGGTACATCAAACTTGACGTGGTCATTACATCCGGTGCCTCTTGCACCTCGTCGATGAAAATCAATATCCCTTATGGGAGTAGCATTTTCTGCCTTGTATGTGCAGAATGCCGCATTTCAAAATGGGGTTTTGGTGCAAAATACCGCATTTCAAAGTAGGGTTTGGTGCAAGATGTCGTGCAAATGGTGAATCGGGTGTGTTTGTAGGGGCGGCTGGATGACTGTGCGGCTGGACTGTTGTGTGGCCGCATGCTTATGCGGCCACAAGTCGTGCGGGCTGTTCGCAAACTATGCGCGGTCGGTCGGCATTCGCCTGCGCTTGAGGTGTTCGATAAGCAGCTCACACTTTTTGACATCCTCGGCGGTCGAGGCCGGTAGGTCGTCGGAGGAGGTGTCGATGATGCGCTGCAGGTAGCCGTGTAGGGTTTGTAGCTCGGTTTCATTGAGACAGTCCAGCATGGAGGAGGTCTGGTCGGGCGCTTTGCCCAGCAGATCGGCGGCCTTGCGGCCCTGGTTGGTGAGGCTGACCATCATGACGCGGCTGTCCCGCCTGGATGGACGGCGGCTGATGTGACCGCTGGCCTCCAGTTTCTTCAACAGTTCGGCCATGGCCTGGCGGCTCATGCCGAACATCGCGGCCAAGTCCTTCTGGCTGGTCTGGTCGGATTCCCTGAGCGTGGCCAAGACGCGGCCTTGGCCACGGCGTGGGTCGAAAGCATGTTCGCCGCGCGGCGATTTGGCGCCGGGGGAGACGAGCCGTCTGTGTATCGCGCGATACGCCATGATACGGCCAATGCTGATGAAACTGCTGAGAACATCGTTCTTGATATCGCCGTCGGCGGTGTCGTGGCTTGTGCCGTTCTCCGCCGATTGACTCGTGGCCATTACGTCGTCGACCGCGTCGTTTCCGGTTACGGCGGCGTTGTTGCTGGTGCTGCTCATGTTCGGAATCCTTACGTCAGTGCTGCATGTTGTCGCCGGTGGATTCGCCGCGATAGCGCATCATCATCGAGCGCTGCATCTCCTGCGCGTTCGGCGGGGTCCAGGTCAGCGCGTTCGCGCCGGCCACGATGGTTTCGGCCATGGACTCGTCGGTCGAACCGCCGCTGGCGAGCAGCGGGATGGAGGGGTGACGCTGCCTGATCTGCTGGACCACGTCAGGCGTCCTGCGGCCGGCCGCCACGTTGATGATGGAGGCGCCGGCCTCGATTTTCTCGTCCAATTCGTCATCGCAGGTCAGGACCGTGGCGATGACCGGGGTGTTCGTGATGCGCGACACGTCGTACACCGTGGAGGGCGGCGCCGGCGCGTTGAGCACCACGCCCGCCGCACCCTGCATCTCGGCCATCATGGCGAGTTGGATGACGCGCGGGCCGGTGGTGGTGCCACCGCCCACGCCGACGAACAGCGGGGCCTGGGCCGCGGTGAGTAGGGCCTGGGTGATGACTGGTTCGCCGGTGAACGGATATACGGCGAGAATGGCGTCGGCATTGGTGTTGCGGATGATGGCCGCGTCCGTGGTGAACGCGAACGAGTGGAGTTGGCGGCCCTGGACGGTGATGCCGGAAGTGCAGCTGATGATGTCGGGAACACGGGCCGCGGAGGAGCTGATGCGGTTTTCGATGGGGTTCGGTCCGTCTACTTGACGGGATTCCGGGTCGTATTCGGTGAGGTCGTTGCTCATGTCATGTGTGATGTTCATGCCGGTCTCCTTTAATAAGGAAGCGAGCGAAGCGTCGCTGGTCGTGTGTCTTTTTCATCCTCTTCAGTAATTATGTCAAGTACCTGACAGATATGAGTATACGACTCCATCAAAGATTGTCAAGTACCTTACGTATTGCTGTTGTGTCGCATTTTTCGACAATGCCAACATGCGTATGTTGTTTGATGCGGATCTGAGTGTGGAACGGCTGATTCCCGCACTGTCGATCGAGTCCGGAACTAGGATCACTCCCGAGGATACGCTCGTCATTTTCGATGAGGTACAGGAGGTGCCGAGGGCGATGACTTCGCTGAAGATGTTCAATGAAGCTGCCCCGGAGCATGACGTCTTGGCCACTGGATCGGCGCTTGGCATCGCCATGCATCCTGGGTTTTCATTCCCGGTTGGCAAGGTCAGTAGACTCAAGCTGTATCCTATGTCTTTTGTTGAATTCCTGTATGCGTGCAAACAGTATGCCTTGGCCGAAATGCTTGAGTCCAAGGATTCTCCGCTAATTAACGTAATGCATGACAGGGTCATGACTTGGCTGCGGTATTTCATGTATACAGGAGGCATGCCGGAGATCGTTGAAGCGTTCGCCAGTACTCTGCCGAATCCTGACTTCACGGCGGTTCGTAAATTGCAGAATAGTCTGGTCTCCGATTATCGTGACGATTTCTCCAAACATGTTGATATGCGTGATAGTCCCGCCGTCACCACGCTTCGTCTCAATCAGGTATGGGATTCAATTCCTTCCCAGTTGGCGAAAGAGAACAAGAAGTTCGTATACGGCGTGGTGTGAGCTGGTGGACGTGGCAAGGATTTTGAGAGTGCCATACAGTGGCTTGTCGATGCGTCGTTGGCGTTGCGCGCATCCGCCATCGCGCAAGCGGGAACGATCGCATTCCCGGTCACGAGGATTCCGCTGGTTCCGCCTCCGGGGATCGGCCGGTTGGATGAGGTTACGCCGTCTTGAGAGCCGTCGAACGATCAGGGCCAAAGGTAAAGAAATTCGGTATTCTTGCAAGGCTTTTTGGGTTATCCCGCGGGCATGGGTAGACTGGCATGCGGTAGGAGAGATACTCGCTGAAAGGTGCATGCCAGCTCATGGGAACGGGTGACCAGCCGGAAAAGACCAACAACTAAACCAGCGATTGCTGTCGGCTGGCCGGTAATAGCCGTAACTGCAGCGGACGTTCCCCGCTGCAGGTGACACGCATCGCCGGAGGGCAGCTGCAAGTCCAGGTACCGGTCCGCGGCCACCCCAGTCAGCCGCGCTGACAACCCCCGGCATCATACGCGATGTGCACGTCGTGCACTGCTACGTGCCGTCCGCCGGGCTACCCGTCCAGCGAAAGCGTAACCGGGCAGCTAGCCAGTATCGATACATGTCATAACGTAAGGAAGTAGCCCATGCCATCACACGCACGCACGGTCACCAGGACAACCCATCGCGTTCGCAACGCGCTGCTCGTCGTACTGCTGTTGCTGGTCGTGTGCGCCGCGGCGGCCGGCTTCAGCGGATTCAAACTGTACAAGTCGGCGATGAGCGCCAAAGCGCACCTCAACAATGTCGTTAACGCGGCCAAGGTCATCAAGGACGGTTCCACCGACGACATGGTCAAGGCGCTGTCCGACGTGAGCTACATCCAGAAGGAGGCGGCCGCCGCCAAGCAGGATGTCAGCGGCGGTCTGTGGACGCTGGCGGAGAAGATGCCCGTGGTCGGCGGTGACGTGAAGACGGCGCGCACCGCCATCGGTACCATCGATGACTTCGCGCAGACCACGCTGCCCCAGCTGGGCAAGGTCGTCACCACACTGACCGGTGCCAGCCTCTCCAGTGGCGATGGGCAGCTCAACATGGAGCCGATCATCGCTGCGGCGCAGCAGCTTGCCACGGTCGACCAGTCCGTGCAATCACAGGCCAGGACGATCTAGGATCTTCCCGACGCCAAACTCGGCGTGGTGAACAACGCGCTGCAGAACGGCAAGACGCAGATGGCCGCCCTGGCGCAGGTGACCGAAAACCTGAGCGGCATGCTCAACATGCTGCCGAACTTCCTCGGTGCGAACGGCGCCCGCAACTACGTGCTGCTTGCCCAGACGAATTCCGAGATCCGCGGAACCGGCGGCCTGATCGGTTCGGCCGGTTCCTTCAGCGCGGACAACGGCAAGATCGCGGTGGGGGAGTTCCACGCGGATGCCGAGTTCCCCTCCAACGCCGCGTTGGATGACGTCAACCAGGACGGTGACGGCACGCTGTACAGCGGACTGTACTTCGGTCAAGTCATTCATAATCTTTCGTCCACGCCGGACTTCCCGCGCGTCGCGTCCATGGCCCAGAAGTTCTGGCAGGCGGCTCCGTTCGGCGGATCGTCCGACGGCGTGATGTCGCTCGACCCCGTCGCGCTGCAGGCGATGATCGGCGCCACCGGCGACGTGACTCTGTCCGACGGGCGCGTGCTCAACGGGTCGAACACCGCCGAATTCCTGCTCAACGGCGCCTACAAGGAACTGACGCCCTCCGCTCAGGACCAGTACTTCAGCGAGACCGCCGCCCAGGCGGTCGCCCACCTGTTCAGCGACATGAACACGCAGAAGCTCATGACCGTCGCCAAGACGATGCTCCGGATGGCCGAGCAGCGGCACCTGTACTTCTGGTCGTTCCACGAGGAGGATCAGGCGGTGCTGCGCAGCGCCGGCGTCACCGGCGAGATCACCAACGACGCGAAGAACCCGGTGACCGGCGTCTACTCCAACGAGATGCAGGCCTCGAAGATGGACTGGTACATCCAGCGCAAGTCGACGGTGAAGAGGACCGGCGACAACACCTACCACGTTACGTATTCGTTCACCAACACCCTGCAGCCGGGCGAGGCCGGATCCCTGCCGGAATACATCACGGCGAACGCCAAGGGAGGCGTGGCGGTGAACCGCGTGGTCATCTACACGCCGGCCGGAGGCGAGGTCAGCAACGTGTCGGCGTCGAACGGCAGTTCCTTCGCACAGGTGCAGGCCAAGGACCATATGACCTACATGGACGACATCTCCCTGGCGCCTCAGGACACGGTGACCATCGAATACGACGTGACCACCGCGGCCGGCTCGGCCAACCTCAAACTGGATCAGACGCCGACCATCGGCGACCCCGCGATCACGTACGAGTATTGATCGGTATTGATCTGTGGGTGTGATCTTGGGATTGTGTGCCCTTATGAAAGCGCGCCGCCGACTCCTCTCGGAACAGGTGACGTGCTTCCGGACGACGATGTCCATTACGATCACGGCAGATCGATAGCCGACAATATCGTCACGCTGGTTCAGCTAGTTCGAATTGCAGGTGGCGGACGGTGCCCAAGACGAAAGATTCTCGTCCGTCGTTCGGCCGCCGTCGTTGGCCGTGATGATACTGGAGACCATGAAGCTCAGGCGGCGGCAGCCAAGGGCGAAGTCGAGAAAGAGGTGACGGCGTGACACTTGAACAGAGGTCAGATAGCGCGGCGGCGGAGCGGTGCCGAGCATGACCAACAATCAACGGCCGCAGGCGATCGAAGTGCGCGGGGCGCGCGTGCATAACCTGAAGAACATCGACATCGACATTCCGCTGGGCGAACTGGTGGGCGTGGCCGGCGTCTCCGGTTCGGGAAAGAGCTCGCTGGCGCTCGGCGTGCTGTATGCGGAAGGTTCGCGGCGCTACTTGGAGGCGCTGTCCACGTACACGCGACGCCGCCTGACCCAGGCCAGTCGCGCCCAAGTGGACGAAGTACTGCACGTGCCGGCCGCGCTGGCCCTGCACCAGCGGCCCACGGTGCCTGGCATCCGTTCGACGTTCGGCACGATGACCGAACTGCTCAACAGTCTGCGGCTCCTGTTCTCCCGCGTTGCCTCGCACGTGTGCCCGCATTGCGGGGCGCGCAACGAGTCGACGCTGAACGTGGCGGCCGGACTGCCCATCACCTGTGCTGGCTGTGGCAAGGAATTCCACGCGCCCGGCGCCGAATCGCTCGCTTTCAACTCGGCCGGCGCCTGCCCGACCTGCTCCGGAACCGGCATTGTGCGCGAAGTGAACCGTGCGGCCCTGGTGCCGGATGAGTCGAAAAGTATCGACGACGGTGCGGTGCTGCCATGGGGCTCGCTCATGTGGGACCTTATGAAGCAGGTGTGCGGCGCGATGGGCGTGCGCACCAACGTGCCGTTCAGCGAGCTCACGCCCGAAGAGCGTGACATCGTATTCAACGGGCCGGCCGTCAAAAAGCATATTCTTTACAAGCCGAAGAAAGGCGACGATTTCGCCGAACTCGATTTCACCTACTTCAACGCCGTATACACGGTGGAGAACGCGCTCGCCAAAGCCAAGGACGAGAAAGGTCTGAAGCGCGTGGCTCGATTTCTCAAGGAGGGACCATGCGCCGACTGTGGCGGCACACGACTGAGCGCCGCAGCCCGGGCCCCGCATGTGCGCGGGCTGAACCTGGCCGAAGCCAGCGCGATGACCTTGGATGCGGCGGTGGATTGGGTGCGCGGCGTGCCGGAATCTCTGTCCGCCGACATGCGGCCGATGGCCACCAACATCTGCGAATCATTCCTGGACGTGGCCCGCCGACTGTTGGATCTGGGCCTCGGCTATCTGGCGCTTGACCGCGCCGGTGCCACGCTTTCAACCGGTGAACGCCAGCGTGTGCAGCTCGCCCGTGCCGTGCGCAACCGCACCACCGGCGTGCTGTATGTGCTCGACGAGCCGTCCATTGGCCTGCACCCCTCGAACGTGGATGGGCTGCTCGGCGTGATGCATGACTTGGTGGCGGACGGCAATTCCGTGGTGGTCGTGGACCATGACGTGCGCGTGCTCAAGGCCGCCGACCATCTTATCGAAATGGGACCGGTTGCCGGCGCCGAAGGAGGGCATGTGATCGCGCAAGGGACGGTCGGCGAGGTGGCGGCGAATCCAAGTAGTCGTATTGCGCCGTTCTTGGCCGATAATGTGAGCGCGCGCATCCGTGAGCGCGTGGCGGAACCGCAGGTGTTCGACCTTGGCCGCATCCGCATGACAACCAGCCAGTTGCATACGGTCAAGCCGCTGGACGTTGATATTCCGCGCGGCCGGCTCGTGGCGGTGACAGGCGTCTCCGGCTCCGGTAAAACCACGATGGTGCTCGAATCGCTGATTCCCGCGCTCAAAGCGCAGGCGGCGGGGGAGCGGTTGCCGGAACATGTGCGTGAACTTGAGGCCGAGGGCATCCATCGTGCGAATCTCATCGACGCCACGCCGATTGGCGCAAACGTACGCTCCACCGTGGCCACCTATGCCGATATTCACGACGAATTGCGCCGCGCCTTCGCCCGCACGGACGGCGCCAAGGCGGGCGGCTGGAAGGCTGGCGATTTCTCATACAACACCGGCCGACTGCGTTGCCCCACATGCGACGGCACCGGTTCAATCTCGCTCGATGTGCAGTTCCTGCCGGACGTGACCATCGAATGCCCGGATTGTGGAGGCTCCCGCTATGCGTCCGAAGCCGACGCGATTCGGCGTGCGGTTAAAGCGGCTAAGGGCAAAGCGGCGAAGATGAAGGTCCCGGATAAACGCAAAGCTGCCAAGGAAAAATTGAGTGAGGCGACGGATCAGGGTGGCGGCAACATTTCCCTGAGCCTGCCTCAACTCATGGCAATGAGCGTGGACCAGGCGCTGTCCGTGACCGGCGACCTCAAGAAGGTTCACGCACGTCTGACCACCCTGCACGACTTGGGCCTCGGCTACTTGACGCTCGGCGAACCGACGCCGGCGCTTTCGGGCGGCGAAGCCCAGCGGCTGAAACTCGCCAGTGAAATGGGCAAGGCCCAATCGGACGCGGTATTCGTGTTCGATGAGCCGACCATCGGTCTGCACCCGTTCGACGTGCGCGTGCTGCTGGGCGTGTTCGACCGGCTCGTGGCGAGCGGCGCAACAGTCGTGGTCATCGAACATGACCTTGACGTGATCGCCAATGCGGACTGGATCATCGACATGGGTCCGGGCGGTGGCGAAAGCGGCGGACGCATCGTCGCCACCGGAACGCCGGAACAAATCGCGGCCAATCCGAACAGCATCACCGGGCGGTATCTGCGCTGACTCGTATGGCGGTAACGCGCCTTTGCATAGGACCCTGCGCGAGTAGGATAGCCGTCCATGGTGCAGATTCATGGCATTAGACGCGCAAGCGCGGACGCGAAATATCGGCAGATGACCGGGCAGCCGGTCAAGCCGCTGATTCTCAAACTGTGTTTGCCGGCCGTCATCTCCAACTTGGTGACCACCGCCTACAATCTCACGGACACGTTCTTTATTGGTCAGCTCGGCACCGCGCAGTCCGGTGCCATCGGCATCGCGTTCTCCATCATGACCGTGATGCAGGCGCTCGGCTTCTTCTTTGGCAACGGCGCGGGCAACTCGATGAGCCGCGAACTCGGCAAACAGAACAATGAGCGCGCCTCCCGACTACTGGCCGTGGGCTTCGCGGGTGCGGTGCTCTCTGGTTTGGTGATTGCCACAATCGGATTGCTGACCCTGCGGCCGCTGGTCGTCATGCTGGGATCGACCTCGACAATCGCCCCATACGCCGTGCAATACCTGACGCCGTTGTTGGTCGCCGCACCCTGTGTATGCGGTTCGTTCGCACTCAACGGACTGCTGCGATACCAAGGGCAATCGACGTTCGGCATGATCGGGCTGGTTTCGGGCGCATTGCTGAATTTCCTGCTCGCGCCGTTGTTTATCTTCGTGCTGCACCTCGGAATTTTTGGTGCCGGCCTGGCCACCGCCATCTGCCAGACGGTGAGCTTCACGATTCTGACCACAATGAGCCGCAAATTCGGCGTGATGAAACTGTCCCTGCGCAATTGCAGGCCGGATGTGCTGCTCATGCGCGAAGTGGCCGGCGGTGGCCTGCCCTCGCTGATCCGCCAAGGCGCCGGTTCGATTTCCGTGACCTGCGTGAACATTGCCGCCAATCCGTTCGGCGATGCGGCCATCGCCGGCATGGCCATTGTGATGCGCATTATGTTGGGCGCCAACTCGGTGATCGTCGGCCTCGGCCAAGGTTTCCAACCGGTGTGCGGCTACAACTACGGTGCCGGCCTGTTCGCGCGCGTCAAAGAAGGGTACTGGTTCTGCGTGCGGCTCGCCACCTGCGTGCTCGTGGTGTTGGCGGTGTTGCTGTGGGTGTTCGCACCGCAACTGGTCGAGATCTTCCGCTCCGACCCGGCCGTGGTGGCGGTGGGCGTGGCCGCGCTGCACATCCAATGCTGCACGGTGATTCTCAACGGCTTCAACATGATGGGCAATATGATGACCCAGACCATGGGCCGCACCGGCATCGCCTCATTCCTGGCCCTGTGCCGACAAGGTCTGTTTTTGGCACCGATCGTACTGATTCTGCCGATGATGTTCGGCGTGCTCGGCGTGGAAATGGCGCAATCGGTGTCCGACGTGCTGACATTCCTAGTCACTATCCCGTTCATGCGGCGAATCCTGCATGAATTGCGGTGAATGGTAGATGGCAACTATGAATAATCGAAGTGCAAAGCGGGTGCCGGGCGTTCCTTCTCCCGCGTATATCGAATCGCTGTACCGCACCATGGCTGCCGCCCTTGGCCCGACCGGATGGTGGCCGGCTGAAACCACATTCGAGATTATGGTGGGCGCGGTGCTGACGCAGAATACGGCGTGGGGCAATGTGAATCGTTCGCTTGCGGCGTTGAACGCGGAGGGTGTGCTCGAACCCCATAAGCTGGCGATTATGGGGCCAGCGCATCTGCAGGAACTTATTCGCCCGTCCGGCTTTTATGTCAACAAATCCAAGACGGTACAGTCACTGAGCCGATGGTATGTGGAGCGTTGCGGAGCCTCGCCTGAGGGCGCGGCAGATATTCCCGACGCCGAATTGCGGACCGAATTGCTCGGATTATTCGGTATCGGGGGCGAAACGGCCGACGACCTGATGCTATATGTGTTTTCGCGCCGCACATTCGTGGCCGATACTTATGCTCGCCGACTATTCGCCTTCCTTGGATTTGATGTGCCAACCGGCTATCTGGCATTCCACAAGGCCTATTCGCCCGTGGTGCTGGATGCGAGCCTCAGCGTCAAGGATTTGCAGGAATTCCATGGGCTTATTGACGAGTTCGGCAAGGCCTACCGCGACGACGCGGCCAAAAGCGAGTCCTTTTTGGGTGGATGGAGGGCTTGACTGCACGGCGAATCGTTCTCAATAAGAAAAGTGTGAGGCCCGCACGGTGCCAATCGCACATCTGAATCCAAGAAATGGCTGTTTGATGCTATTCCCGCGAATGCGCGATTGAGTGATATTGTGCGTTTGCCTCACACTTTTCTTATTGAGAATGATTCGCTGCGATATGCCGCTTACTTGACAACCTTAAAACCGCTGGTCCATGGGGTCTGATTGGTGACGCCTTCAGCCGCTGCTGCTGCGGCCTTGTCCGGGTTGCGGTCGATGACCTGCACGGTGGCGCCAGCCTTGACGGTGATGCCTGTGACGCCGGCAATCCGCTCTCCACCGAGCAGATCGACGACCCCTATCGCCGTGGCATCATCGCCGTGCATGACGCCGAGATTGCCGCCGAACTTGACTGGCTGCGCTCGATGCTAGGTGTCGAAAACGAGTCTGTGACAGAATAGTTCGACCGACGCAATCGCCAAAACGCCGAACAGGAGCCAATGATGACCGAAGACAAGCCGATCGCCAAGCCGATTATCGATGATGCGACGCGCGAGAAAATGGCGCTTATGTTCTCTGGCGAGGTCTACCTGCCGGATGATGTGGACGGCTTTTTTGATCTGCAGGCCGCCCAGCGTGATCTCCAGCTCGAACTCAACGCCACGCCGCTGACCAACCCGAAGCGCCGTACCGAACTCATGCAGGCGTTCTTCGGCGCGGCGGGGGAGGGTCTGTACCTCGAATGCCCGGTGTATGCGAACTGGGGCTGCAATACTTATTGGGGCGAGCGCTGTTACGCCAACTTCAACCTGACGCTGGTGGACGATGGTGAGATCTTCATCGGATCCCACACCATGATCGGCCCCAACGTCACGCTTGTAGCCACCGGCCATCCCGTGCGTCCGGACCTGCGCTATCAGGGTGCCCAGTATTCGTTGCCCGTCCACATCGGCGAGAACGTCTGGATCGGCGCGAATGTCACCGTGCTGCCCGGGGTCACCATCGGGGACAACGCGGTCATTGGCGCCAACTCGCTGGTCACCAAGGACATCCCCGCCAACACGGTCGCCTATGGCAGCCCGTGCAAGGTAATTCGCGAAATCAACGAACGCGACGACGTCTACTACTGGCGCGACCGCCAATTCAGTGAGCGTTTTAAGCTCAAAGAGCAGTAGCGCGAAAGCTCACTCCCACACGTCGAGCTTGCGATTTTTGTAGAAATACTCGCGGTCCTTGTCGCCGATTTCACGCACGACCTCGCAGGGCGCGCCGTAGGTGACGGAGTTGGCGGGGATGGAATGTGTCACGACCGAACCGGCGCCAATCACGCAATTGTCGCCGATGGTCACTCCCGGCAGAATCGACACGTTCGCGCCGACCCACACGTTGCGCCCGCTGATCACCGGAATGCAATACGTGTAATGGTGCTCGCGCAGCACCGGCAACACGGGGTGGCCGGCGGCGCATTAGCACGGGGAACGGTTGAACGAGAAGTGGATTGGCATGTGATGGTATCGAACATACTGATGCGTGTGCCGCCGAGCCTGTCCAGATGGCTGCCTATATGAACCAGTGACAGAAAAGCACGGGAACGCGAGCGAGAGGAGTGTGCATGGGGCAGTTCGGCGTCATGATTGGCCAGTTAGTCGGATTTCTGATCATGCTGATGGTCGGGTATGGATGTGTGAGGCTTCGATTCTACGGTCAGACGGCGTTGGACGGCATGTGCTCGTTGCTGCTCAACGTGCTCATCCCCGTGCTTGTGTTTTCGAACGCCGTCGATGGTGCGGACCGCGCGCAGCTTGCCTCTAACTGGGGCGTGATGCTGCTGACCGCCGTGATGTACGCGCTGCTCATCCTGGTGTTCTGGCTGGTCGCCGAACTGTTGCGGCTCAAAGGTTCGCGTAGCCATGTATTTCAGGCGTCGCTTATTTTCGGCAACGCCGGATTCATCGGCATTCCGTTGATTATGGCACTTTGGCCGCAGAACGGCGCGATTTACGTGGCGCTGATGTCGATCATCGACCAAACGCTGCTCTGGACGTACGGCGTATGGCTGTGCGAGCCGGTCGACGAAACGACTGGCGGCAACGCGATTGGCGCGCGAGGTGCGGTCGTGAACGGTTCGGTGAACGGCGCCGGTTCGGTGGGCAATGCTGGTTCGGCGAGCAATGCCGCAAACGGTGGTTCTCCGGCCATCGTCCGCCCCTCGCCAGGCACCCGCGTCCTCGGCCTGCTTAAACGATTCGTCAATCCCGCCTTCGTCGGCGTGATGCTCGCCCTGATTCTGATTCTGCTCGGCGTCAAGGTGCCGGACATCATCCTGAAGCCGCTGCACACCATCGGCAATATGGCCACGCCGATGTCGCTAATCTACTTGGGCGGCCTGTTCGCGCTGACCAAGTGGTGGGGCGTCCTCAAACGCTACGAACTCTATGCTGGCCTAGTCGCCAAGATGATCGCATTCCCGCTCGCCTTCTACGCGCTACTGACCGCGCTGACCGGCGCATTGCCGCAACTGCCGATCACCCATGACATGGTGCTGATGATCACGGTCATCGCCGGACTGCCGACCATGACCACCATCGCCATGTTCACCGGTCGCAAGAACAACATGCCCGAGTATGCGGTCGGCTTCGTGCTCGTAAGCACGCTGTTCTCGCTGGCCTCCCTGACGATTGTGTCGGCAGTTGTGTTCTGAATTGTCCCCTTCGACGAAAAGAATGCCGGGGCCTCCGGCGCTTGGAATTTCATCGACGCCGCCAACGACTCCAATCCGAGGCGGCCGTGCCGTATTTCAAGGAGATATTCGATTACGCGCGCACGCTCGATCCGCAGCATCGCCCGCTGACCTACACCAATCTGCTGATGGCCGCCGGAGGCAAAGACAAGTGCCATCAGTTCGCGGATGTCATCTGCCTGAACCGGTATTACGGCTGGTATGTGCAAGATGGGTATCAGCTCATCGGAGCCAAGAAGGCCTTCATCAACGAGATGAACCAATGGATGAACACCGAACCCAACAAGCCGTTTCTGTTCACCGAATACGGTGCGGACACCGATGCCGGTGTGCACAAGCTGCCGAGCATGCAATGGAGTGAAGAGTACCAATGCGAGTACCTCACCATGCAGCACGAAGTGTTCGACATGTTCGAGGCAGTGGTGGGCGAGCAGGTATGGAACCTCTGCGACTTCCAAACCGGTGAAGGTATCATGCGCGTCGACGGCAACAAGAAGGACGTCTTCACTCGCGACCGTCAGCCCAAAGCCGCCGCCTATGTACTCAAGGAGCGTTGGGAGACTAAGTAGCGGCCCGCCCCTGGAATATTCCAGGAGCAACACACATCGCATAACACACAACGCAACATACAAAAAAGAACCTCGTGAAACGAATTTCACGAGGTTCTTTCTAGTTACGCTGAATGACTCCCATTAGACTCCCACGAGGGAAGAGCAATGGGAATTCCAACGTGGCTAAGCTCTCAAACTCAGATGTGGAAGTAGAGCTCGTACTCGAGCGGGGTCGGGGCCAGGCGAGCCTGGTCGATCTCGTCGCGCTTGAGGCCAATCCAGGTCTCGATCAGGTCGTCGGTGAACACGTCGCCGGCGGTGAGGAAGTCGTGGTCCTCTTCCAGGGCGTCCATAGCCTCGGCCAGGGAGCTTGGCACCTGCTTGATGCCAGCGTGCTCTTCCGGCGGCAGCTCGTAGAGATCCTTGTCGACCGGCTCCGGAGGCTCGATGTGGTTCAGGATGCCGTCCAGGCCAGCCATCAGCTGAGCGGAGAAGGCCAGGAACGGGTTGCAGGACGGATCCGGAGCGCGGAACTCGATGCGCTTGGCGGCCGGGGAGGTGCCGGCCAGCGGAATACGGATGGCGGCAGAACGGTTACGAGCGGAGTACACCAGGTTGACCGGAGCCTCGAAGCCCGGGACCAGACGGTGGTAGGAGTTCAGGGACGGGTTGGTGAAGGCCAGCACGGAGGAGGAGTGCTTGATCAGACCGCCGATGTACCAGCGAGCCAGATCGGACAGACCAGCGTAGCCCTTCTCGTCGTAGAACAGCGGCTTGCCGTCCTTCCACAGGGACTGGTGGCAGTGCATGCCAGTGCCGTTGTCGTCGGCGATCGGCTTCGGCATGAAGGTCGCAGCCTTGCCGGCCAGAGCGGCGGTCTCGTGGACGACGTACTTGTACTTCATCAGGTCATCGCCTGCGTGCTGCAGGGTGTTGAAGCGGTAGTTGATCTCCTGCTGGCCAGCGCCGGCGACCTCGTGGTGGGAACGCTCGAGGATCAGGCCGACCTTCTGCAGGTTGGCGACCATATCGTCGCGCAGATCCTGGGTGTGGTCAATCGGCGGAACCGGGAAGTAGCCCTTCTTGACGCGATTCTTGAAACCGATGTTCGGGGTGCCGTCTTCCTCAACGTCAACGCCGGAGTTCCACGGAGCTTCGATGGAGTCGACCTCGTAGAAGGAGCGCTGCATGGAGTTCTCGAAACGCACCTTGTCGAAGATGAAGAACTCGGCCTCAGGAGCGAAGGATGCGGTGTCGGCGATGCCGGTGGACTTCAGGTAGGCCTCGGCCTTGCCGGCGACCTGACGCGGGTCGCGGGAGTACGGCTCGTCGGTCAGCGGGTCGACGATGGAGAAGGCCACGTCAAGGGTCTTGTGCTTGCGGAACGGGTCAATGAAAGCGGTCTCAACGTCCGGGACCAGCTTCATGTCGGACTCGTTGATGGCTTGGAAGCCCTGAACGGAGGAACCATCGAACGGCATGCCGTCGGTGAAAGCGTCCTTCAGGAATTCGCTAGCCGGCACGGTGAAGTGCTGCTGAACGCCGATAAGATCGGTGAAACGGACGGAGACATACTCGATGCCTTCCTTGTTGATAAGGGCCTCGGCGTCTTCCTTGGACTTGAGTTCGGTCACGGGACCGCTCCTTTCGTATGAAATATAACGGTATCCATCGTAAAATCGCGCGTTTCGCCGGCTCGAAACTTGGGTTACGAGAATGTTTCGTGACTGTGGCCGACAATCGCGCAGGCGCGTTATTTCAACGAAACATCATTACAGAATGGAAACGGAGGCTATCGGGGGAGTGGGTAGAGGTGTCCGCAACGTGGACAGTGGATATTGACAGGTGACGTAGGTGGATGTATGTGGACGCGATTATGAGACATATGACGAAGCCCCGGAACCGATTGAACGGATTCCGGGGCTTCTGTGCGATTTGGTGGTGTGCTGCCGATCAGCGACCGCGCATCGCGCGGCGGGAGATCTTCTGCGGGTGGTTCGGGTCCATGCCCTTGGGGATGGCATAACCCTTCTTGGCCTGCAGCGTGCGCAGACGATCGTTCAGCGTTTCCATCTCGGCCTTGGTCAGCAGGAAGCGACGACGCGGATGAATCTTGGCGATCAGTGCGTTCTTGTGGTTCGTGGGCTCATAGCTCTTGGACTTGGTCACCGTGCTACGCAGCTTGTCCAGTGGCACCTGCTTGGGGCCGTGGCCCACGGAGATGCGGTACACCGGAATGGAGGAGCCGGCGGTGACGCCCTTGATATCGTGTTCCTGACGATCCATCGCCTTCATGATGCGACCGTATTCGCCTTCGCCGATCAGGTAGATGCCGTTCATCGAAGTGCCGCGCCAGATGGCATCCTTGGTCTTCGGGTCGATCCACACCGGTTCCTGCGGGAAGTTAAAGCCGGCTTTCTGCATGTTGCTCAGCACGCCGATGGCGGCACCAGGCTTGCCGTCAATCTGCTTGTAGCCGACTGCATCCGCGCGGCGGGTGAGCATCATGGTGGCCAGTAGCATGCCGAGCATGATGGCGGTGATCATGGTGAAGATCCAGGTCAGCCAGGTCCACTTGGCAATCAGACCGATGATGATCATCACGACTACAGGCAGCAGGAAAGCACCGGCCTCAAGCCACGGCAGGGCCTTGTCTTCCTTAGCCGTGTACTTGTAGATCTGGATGATCTGCTTGATTGTGCTCTGCTTCTTCGGCTTCGCGTCCTTTTCCGCCATCACTTCTTCCTTTGTTGGGACGAAACACACTAGGCAACATCTTATCAGGTGCGCTGGTCCGAACTTGTTTGTGCTGGTTGGTCTCAGCGTGTGTGTAACGGCCGTCCGTCGGCCTTGAGCAGCGCCTCGCCGAGCGTTTCACTGAACGTGGGATGCGGGTGAACGAGGCGGGCTGCGTCGGCGAGCGGCACATGGTTGCCGACCAGCTGTTCGGCTTCGGCGATGATGTCGGAGGCCATCTGGGAGACCATGTGCACGCCGAGCACGCGCGGGGTGTCCGGGTTGGCCGCGTCGCAGCCGGAGACGATGGTCAGTGAACCGGCCGTGCCGCTCATCAGCATGCGCGCGTTCGCCAGCATCGGATAGTTGGTCTCCTTGATTTCAATGAGATCCTCTCTCGCCTGCGCCTGTTCGACGGTGAGCCCGACCGACGCCGCTTCGGGGAAGGAGAACACGATTTGCGGCACGGTGGCTTCGTCCACCGGCTTGGGATTGAGTCCGGCGATGGTCTCCGCGATGACGATGCCTTGCTCAAAAGCACGATGCGCCAGCGCGTGACCGGCCGTCACATCGCCCACCGCCCATACGCCCGGTTTGTCGGTGCGGCCGTACGCATCCGTGGCGACATGTCCGTGGTCGTCAATCGTCACGCCCCATGCTGGGTCGGTGATCGGGTCACGCCCGATGGCGACAAGGGCGATTTCGCCCCAGACGCTTTGTTCGCCGTCCTGGCCTTCGCGCGTGTAGTGCACGGTGGCACCAAGGTTCGCGCCGGTGTCCACATGGGTGACGCTGGCGCGGGTGATGATGTTCACGCCATGACGTTTGAGCTCACGGGTCAGCGTGGTGCCGGCTCTCCGGTCCCAGGCTGAGAGCACGCGGTCCTTGCGAATCAGTAGGGTCACCTTCGAACCGGCGGCGTTCCACATCGAGGCGAATTCAAGGGCGATGGCCCCGGCGCCGATAATCACCGCCGACGAGGGAAATTCGTTGACTTCCAGCGCCTGTGTGGAGTCGATGAGGGCGCCGGCGAACGGGTTGCCGGGCAATGGGCGTGGCTTGGCACCGGTGGCGATGACGATGTTCGTGGCCGTGAGGTCCATCGTGGGGCCGCTGGGCTCGGGGACATCGGCCTTGTGATAGGTGAGGATGTCGCTTTGGTCGGGGGAGGGAACGAGGTGGACGATGTGGTTGGAAGTTGCTGGAGCGGTCTCATCCGCATGGAACGTGGCATTGGCTCGGAACACGGTGATGCCGCGATGGGCAAGCAGTCCGGCCAGTCCTCCCACCATCGTCTTGACCACGCGCAGGCGATAGTCGCGCAGCGTGCCGAAGTCGATGCCATTCACCGAGGCGTTGACGCCGAGTTCGGCCGCACGGTGCACGGTGTCGATGGTGTGGGTGGCGGTGATGAGCGCCTTGGAGGGGATGCAGCCACGGTTGAGACATGTGCCGCCTACGGTGGCGTCACGCTCGACGAGTGCCACTTTCATGCCGAGTTCGGCGGCGCGCAGGGCTGTGGAATAGCCGCCGGGGCCGGCCCCGATGATGACCAGATCAAACTGTTCGCTCATGATTGCCTCCTTGATACATATAAGTATGGCTCCCACGCTAGGGAGCCATATGCGGCTATCGCCGCCACTTCGCCTAAAAACGGTCCACTGGACTGTTTTCTTTACGGCTCAGCCCCTCAACGAGGGGAGCCAGAGTATATATGGACAATCAGTCCGCCGGCCAGTGACCGCGCTTCGGGTAACGCGGCTTGGGAAGCCTCCAACGACGCATCTGAATCGAACGGCTCCAAGCGTAGGAGAAGGAGCGGGAGCCCTTGGACACGGACTGTTCGCCGTACTTGGCGATGAGCTTGGCCTTGAGCTTGCGCCACATCAGCCATACGTCGATGATCACGGCAATCAGGTAACCGTACATAAGCGCCATCATGATGATGGAAGCCCACTGGTTCTGCATCAAAGAAGTGACGAACATGGAGACGATCAGAATCGCGAAGGCCACCGGGATGAACCATTCGCCAAGGTTGAAACGGGCATCCACATAATCACGGATGTAGATACGCCAAGGCAGGCGTTCCGCCTTGGGCATGTGGTTGATATCGCCATTCTGCATCGCCTCGTACTCGGCGTTCTCCTTCTCACGCAGACGGGCTTTGGCGGCCTTGGCGCTGGCCTTGCGGTCCACCGGAACCAGCGGACGGATACCGGCGGCCTGAGCCTGCTTCATCTTCGGGGTAGGACGGCCTTTTTTCTCAGAAGGATTGGCGGCCTTCTTCGGGGCCTGCTCAACAGGAGCTTGGGCCTCTTCTTTTTTCTTAAACGGATTCCATGTCATGCTTTGAGGTTACGGTGACGTTCAGACACTTGTACACTGGCGCAGTCATTGCAATGACGCCGCTCACGCACATATATACGCACATATATAAAGGAGGATCATCATGACAACGCTCACCGCTGACGAGATTCGTTCGCGCGTCGAAACCGATTGGAACCGCATAGTCAAGGTGCTGGCCGAAAAGGTCGCGCTGCAGTCGATCTCCGCCAAGGGCATCACCGCCGAACATATGAAGCGCTCCGCTGAATTCGTGGCAGACGAACTGCGCCTCGTGGGTGTGGATGCCAAGGTGGTCCAGGCTTCCAATGCCGACGGCACTCCGGGCGCATGGGAGGTCATCGGCTCGCATATCGTTTCTCCGGACGCCCCCACCGTGCTGCTCTACGCCCATCACGATGTGCAGCCTGTTCCGGACCCGGCCGAGTGGAACACCGACCCGTTCGTGGCCACCGAAATCGACGGCCGTCTTTACGGCCGTGGCTCCGCCGATGACGGCGGCGGCATCGCCATCCACTCCGGTGCGCTGAAGGCCCTGGGCGACGACCTCAACGTCAATATCAAAGTGTTCATCGAAGGCGAAGAGGAGATGGGCTCGCCAAGCTTCATTCCCTTCATCGAGGCTCACCGCGACGAATTCGCCGCTGACGTGATTATCGTGGCCGATTCCGGCAACTGGTCGGCGGACATTCCTTCTTTGACCACCTCGCTGCGCGGCAACACCTGTGTGGACGTGACCGTGCAGGGCCTTGAGCATCCGGTGCACTCCGGCCAGTACGGCGGCCCGATTCTCGACTCCAATACGTTGGCCGCCATGCTCATCGCTTCCATGTATGACGAGAACGGCGATCTGGCCGTACCCGGCGTGACCGCGGAAGAGCCGATCGGCGGTTTGCAGCACGACCTTGACGAAACCACCGTGCGCGAGGATTCTGGCGTGGTGGCCGGTTACGAGTTCGCCGGCACCGGCTCGCTGGCCTCACGCCTGTGGACCAAGCCGTCCGTGACCGTGATCGGCTTCGACGCCCACCCGGTCGAGGGATCCTTCAACGTGATCGCCCCGGAGACCCGCTTCCGTCTGTCGCTGCGCACCGCGCCCACCCAGCGCCCTGAAGAAGCGCAGGAAGCACTGGCTGCATTCCTCGAATCCCACGCGCCGTTCGGTGCCAAGGTCACTGTCGAACGCGGCGAAAACGGCATGGGCTGGGCCATGGATCCGACCGCCGTGGCCACCAAGGACGCGCTGGAAGCCATGACCGAGGCCTTCGGCGTTGAGCCCATCAACAAGGGCGAAGGCGGCTCCATTCCGTTCATCCCCGAACTGCAGCGCATTTTCCCCAACGCTCAGGTGCTGGTCACCGGTCCCGAAGACCCGAAGGCCAACGCCCACAGCCCCAATGAGTCCATCTCCCTGCCCGGCCTCAAGAACAACGTGATCACCGAGGCTTTGCTGCTGGACAAGCTCGGCAAGTAGCCGAACCGCATCGGTAATGGTAGTGAGCCGCCGTCAGGTAGGTCACAGATGTGGCTATTGCCTTTGACGGCGGCTTGCTTTATAGTCGGGAGTTGACACGGGAGCTGCCGTTGGGCGGCTGAGAGGAGACTCATAGTCTCGACCGATGGAACGTGACCGGATAATGCCGGCGCACGGAAATGTCGCTCTTACCTACCCGTGCCTGAACCAACCCGCGCGTGGCCACGAACATGTGCATCATGTGCGTACATATATCCATGTATGTTCGGCCTGCGTACGAGCAGAAGAAAGGCACATTCATGACTGAAGCTGTGGCCAAAGCCAATTACAAGTGGCGCGTCGTCGATATCGTCGTCGCCGCAATCATCGCCGTCGCATCCGGCGTCATTTTCTGGGGCTGGGACATTGTCTGCTCCGCCCCGCTGGCCCTGTTTGAAGGCGTGACCCCCGGTTTCGAGGGTCTGCTCAACGGATTCTGGCTGTTCGCCGGCCCGCTCGCCGCAATCATCGTGCGCAAGCCCGGTGCCGCACTGTTTGCCGAAACCCTCGCCGCCTTCCTTGAGCTTACGCTGGGCAACCAGTGGGGCGTCGGCGGCTCGCTGATCGTCGGCATCATCCAGGGTCTGGGTGCCGAAATTGCCTTCGCCGTCTTCGCTTGGAAGAAGTGGAACATCGGCACCACCATCCTGTCCGGTGCGCTCGCCGGCGTGGGCTGCTGGGCCTACTACTGGGCCACCAACCCGGGCTGGAACGGCCTGCGCGTCACTTGGTATCTGGTGGGCTCCATCATCTCCGGCGTCGTGATCGCCGGCGTGGTGGTCTGGTACTTGTCTCGTGCGCTCGCCGTCACCGGTGCTCTGGAGCGTTTTGAATCCGGCCGCAGCAAGGCGCGCGTCTGATGCAGATTAATCCGGCTGCGGTAGAGGCCAGCGGCTGGGGATGGCGGCACGCCACGCGTAAGGACTTCGCGTTGCGTGCCGTCGATTTCACCATCCGGCCAGGTGAACGTGTGTTGCTGCTCGGTGCTTCGGGCGCGGGCAAAAGCACGATGATGGCCGGTCTCGCAGGCGTACTTGGCGGCGATGAGGAAGGCGAGCAGGAGGGCTCGCTCACCATCGATGGCGTCGATGCGCGCGAGGCGCGAGGTCGCGTGGGACTGGTGCTTCAGGACCCGGACTCGCAGATCATTCTTGAACGACTGGGCGATGACGCGGCCTTCGGCTGCGAAAACCTCAACGTGCCGCGCGAGGAGATTTGGCAGCGAGTGCGCGAATCATTGGATATGGTGGGACTCGGCGGACTCGAACTGGATCGGTCCACCCGCCATCTGTCCGGCGGTCAGCGTCAACGTCTCGCGTTGGCCGGCGTGCTGGCTATGAAGCCCGGTCTGCTGTTGTTGGACGAACCGACCGCCAACCTCGATCCCGAAGGCGTGGTCGAAGTGCATGACGCGGTCAAAAAGGTCATCGAGGCCACCGGACAGACCATGGTTGTGGTCGAACATCATATCGATGTATGGCTCGATCTGGTCGATCGCGTGATTGTGCTCGGCCGACCCGATGCAAGTTCGCCCACGGGTGCGGTCATTGCCGACGGCAAGCCGGACGAGGTGTTCGCCGAGATGGGCGACGTGTTGGCCGCCGGTGGCGCGTGGGTGCCGGGCCGTGCGATTCCCGATTACTCACCGAAGCAGGAGTCTGCGCACGATGCGCCGGTGCTCAGCACCGAGAACTTAAGCTTTGGCCGTGGGGCCGCTCTTGGCGTTGGTATCAATCTGGATTTTTATCCCGGCGAAGTAACGGCTCTGATGGGTCCGAACGGCGCGGGCAAATCGACCTTGGCCTTGACCTTGGCCGGGCTACTCAAGCCTATCGCCGGCAAGGTGCTCATCGCCGACAACCTCAAGCCCGCGCATGCCGGGCGTGAGCCGATCGACTGGAAAAGCAAGGAACTGCTGGGCCGTATCGGCATGGTGTTCCAGGAGCCCGAACACCAGTTCGCTGCCAACTTTGTGCGTGACGAGGTATCCATCGGCCCCAAGTCGATGGGGCAGAGCCAAGACGAGGCTTATCAGACCGCCGACCGCATGCTTGAGCAGATGAATCTCACGCGCTTCGCCAAAGCCAACCCGTACACCTTGTCTGGCGGGGAGAAGCGGCGACTGTCCGTGGCCTCCATGCTGGCCGCCGCACCCAAAGTGTTGGTGATGGACGAGCCGACATTCGGACAGGATTTCAGTACGTGGAATGAAATGGTCAAGCTGATCGCCGCCATCCGCGACCAAGGCTCGTGCGTGATCATGGTGACGCACGATGAGGCGCTGGTGGATGCGCTGGGCGCACGACGTGTGATGTTCGAGGAGGCGAAGGCATGAGTGACGTGGTAACCGTCAGCCCGCAGGAAACGCGCGTGGAGCCGGTCAAAGCCTCATCGCCCTCATGGTTCATCGCGCGCATCAACGCGGTCAGTCGCATCATCGGTGCGCTGTTGCTGTGCATTCCGATGTTCATCAGTCTGGATGCGGTATCCGCATCCACGGCGCTCGGCATCGAATTCGTGCTGCTGTGGATTGGTGGCGTGGCTCCGTGGACCGTATGCCGTAAGACCTGGCCGGTATGGATCGCCGCCGCCGGCAGTTTTATCTCCGTGTTCCTCTACGGCCGCACCTCGGGCGAGATCCTGTGGCAGGGTGGCTGGATTGTGATCAGCGAGGGATCCATCAATCTGGCCATCGCCACGGCTATCAGGGTGGCGGCCATTGCCGTACCCGGCGTGATTCTGGCCTTGGGCCTCGATCCCACTGATTTGGCGGACGGTCTGGTTGAGATTCTGCACTTCTCACCGCGATTCGTATACGGCGGATTGGCCGGATTGCGCATGTTTACGCTGCTGCAGGAAGATTGGCGCGCACTCGGCTTGTCCCAGCGTTCGCGCGGCCTTGGTGACGGTAACGCCATCGCCCGTGCCCTCTCCCAAGCGTTCGGACTGCTGGTGCTCTCCATCCGGCGTGCCACCAAACTTGCCACCGCCATGGAAGCGCGCGGCTTCGGCTCCGGCGCCCCACGTTCCCAAGCCCGCATCTCGCGTCTGAAGCCTATCGACTGGATCTTCTACGTCATCTGTCTGGCCGTCCCGCTGGCCTCCATAGGCGTAGCCGTCGGCACCGGGAATTGGCACTTCGCCTTTCAGGGTGTCTGAAAGGCGGCAGACTGGCACTTCGCCTTTCAGGGTGTCTGAAAGGCGACAGATTAGCACAGTGCCTTTCAAGGTGTCTGAACGCCTTATGATGCCCCCGCTGGCGGGGGCTGTCGGCGTAGCCGACTGGGGTGGTTCCAGCCTCGACCACCCTCAGTCTCGCGACTGACGTAATGACCCGGCAGTAGGGTAGTGGCTATGCCCATCAACGCCCAGATTCTTGATAATCCGAAATCCGACCGCGTGCGCCGCATCGCCGATCTGACCCGCGCCAAAGGCCGCGAACGTTCGGGCCGTTTTCTTATCGAAGGCCCGCAATCCGTGCGCGAGGCCGTCACTTGGCGGCCGGACGTGGTGCAGGACCTGTATGTAGAGGTTTCGCAGGCGCTGGAACATCCGCGTATCATCTCCTCCACGTTGGAGAAGATCGTCGAAACCTCGCAGGATGCCACGATTTATGTGCACTACTGCACCGGCGACGTGATGCGCCGCATCAGTCCGGACGCCCAAGGCATCGCGGCCGTCGGCAATGCCGAGTCCATGCACGCCGGAGCCGATGACGTCGAACTTGGCAAGAACGGTCGGGCCCCGCAGATTGCCGCCTTCTGGCAGGTGCGCGACCCGGGCAACGCCGGCACCGTGATCCGTGCGGCCGATGCGGCCGGCTGCGACGCCGTAATCTTCGTGGACGACTGCGTGGACGTGCTGAACCCCAAGGTCATCCGCTCCACCGCAGGCTCCCTGTTCCATCTGCCGGTACTCGCCATGAGCACCGACGAATTCTTCACCTGGACAGGCGACCATAATATGGACGTCTGGGCCGCCGACGTATACGGCACCGAAGAACGCAAGCCGGAAAGCCTGCCCGCAGTACTGGCGGACAAGGCGGCGGTCGAGGCTCCGAAAGCCGTGCTGTTCGGCAATGAGGCGCGTGGCTTGGAACCGGACATCCTCACGCGCTGCGGCCGCATCGTCTCCATCCCGCTTTATGGCAAGGCCGAATCGCTGAACCTCGGCACCTCGGCCGCGGTGATGCTGATGTCGCTGTCTATGTCGGGTCATGTTGAAAGAATGTGAAACCGGTAAAAACGCTGTGAAACGCTGAGAAAACATCAGACGAAAGGGTTCTCGTGGCAGAACAAATGGTGTTCGACGCCGACCAGGTGACCGCTGAGGTTGCCGAGGGCATCGAGAAAATCCAGAACGCCTCCAACCTGGAGGAGCTCAAGGCCATCAAGACAACGTACGCAGGTGCCGATTCGGCGATGACCAAGGCCAGCAAGGCCATTGGCTCCCTGCCCGCCGACCAGAAGAAGGAAGCCGGCAAGCTCATGGGCAAGCTGCGCGCCGACTTCGGCCGCGCCTATGGTCCCAAGGAGGTCGAGCTCAAGGAAGCCGCCGAGAAGGCCGCGCTTGCCGCCGAAACCGTGGATATGACGCTGCCGGTGAGCCGTAAGCCTCTGGGCGCCCGTCACCCGCTGCCTAAGCTGATGGAGGACGTCGAGGACTTCTTCATCTCCATGGGCTGGCAGATCTCCTCCGGCCCGGAAATCGAAGCCGAATGGTACAACTTCGACTCCCTGAATTTCGGCCCGGACCATCCGGCCCGCCAGATGCAGGACACCTTCTACGTCAAGGGCAATCAAGCCAAGGACGCCGCCGGTTTCGTCGGCTCCAACATGGTGGTGCGTACGCAGACCTCCTCCGATCAGGTCCGTGCCCTCCTGACCCGTGGAGTGCCGCTGTACATCGCGTCCCCGGGCCGCGTGTTCCGCACCGATGAGCTGGACGCCACCCATACTCCGGTGTTCCACCAGTGCGAAGCCCTCGCCGTCGACAAGCACCTGACCATGGCCGACCTGAAGGGCGTGCTGGACAAGCTCGCCGTCGCCATGTTCGGCCCTGAAGCCAAGACGCGCCTGCGCCCGAGCTACTTCCCGTTCACTGAGCCGAGCGCCGAACTCGACCTGTGGTTCCCCGACAAGAAGGGCGGCCCCGGCTGGCTCGAGTGGGGCGGCTGCGGCATGGTGAACCCGAACGTGCTGAAGTCCGCCGGCATCGACCCGGACGTCTACACCGGTTTCGCCTTCGGCGTCGGCATGGAGCGCACGCTCCTGCTGCGCAGCGACATCAACGACATGCACGACCTGGTCGAAGGCGACGTGCGTTTCGCCGAACAGTTTGTGATGGGGGAGTGATTCAGCCATGCCTATGATCGATATCGATTGGCTCAAGGACCATGTCGAGGTTCCCGAAGGCCTGACCTACGAACAGCTCGCCAAGGACCTTGTCAAGGTGGGTCTTGAGGAAGAGGAGATCCACTCCTCCCAGGTGACCGGCCCGATTGTGGTCGGCTACGTGGTCGACGCCACCCCCGAACCGCAGAAGAACGGCAAGACCATCAACTGGTGCCACGTGGACTGCGGCGACGAATGGAACGAGACCGACGAAGACGGCAACAAGGTGCCGCGCGGCATCATCTGCGGCGCGCCCAACATGAAGGCCGGCGAAAAGGTCGTCGTCACCCTGCCCGGTGCCGTGCTGCCCGGCGACTTCAAGATCGAGCCGCGCAAGACCTACGGCCACATCTCCAACGGCATGTGTGCCTCCGAACGTGAGCTGGGTCTGGGCGACAACCACAATGGCATCATTCTGCTGCGTCAGTACGGCTTCTCCGAGGCTGAATATGAGGCTCTGAAGCCTGGTCAGGACGCCATGCACCTGCTGCACCTCGACCAGCCTCTGCTTGAGATCAACATCACCCCGGACCGTGGCTACACGCTGTCCTACCGTGGCGTGGCCCGCGAATACCACCACTCCACCGGTGCCGCCTACACCGATCCGGCCGTGGCACTGAACGAGAAGGCCCCGGAACCTGCTGACTACCAGCCCGGCACCCCGGTGGACATCGATGTTGAAATCGACGATAACAATCCGATTCACGGCGTGCCCGGTTGCGACCGCTACTACGCGCGTATCGTCAAGGACTTCAATCCCAACGCCCACACGCCCAACTGGATGCGCCGCCGCCTGATTCGCGCCGGCATGCGCTCCATCTCCTTGGCCGTGGACGTGACCAACTACGTGATGCTTGACCTCGGCCAGCCGATGCACGCCTACGACCTCGACAAGCTCGAAGGCCCGATTGTCGTGCGCCGCGCCAACGAGGGTGAGAAACTCACCACCCTGGACGGCAAGGAACATGACCTGAGCGTCGAAGATCTGCTTATCACCGATTCGCCGAACGGCGAACGCGGCTCGCGCATCCTCGGCCTTGCCGGTGTGATGGGCGGCCTGTATGGCGAAGTGACCGCTGACACCAAGAACATTCTTCTGGAGGCAGCGCACTTCGATCAGGTGACCATCGCCCGTTCGGCCCGTCGCCACAAGATTCCATCCGAGGCCTCCCGCCGCTTCGAACGTGGCGTCGACACCGCGCTGCAGCCCGCCGCCACCCAGATGGCCGCCGAGCTCATGGCCAAGTACGGCAACGGCGAGCCCAGCGAACACCCGAACGACGTGAACAACACGCCGCGCGCCAAGGTCATCCACTTCAAGGCCTCCGAAGTGGCCCGCGTGGCCGGCCTCGATGTGGACATCAACCGCATCTCCGACATCCTGACCGACATTGGCTGCACGGTGGCCGGCGGCGGCAACGGCGAGTTCGCCGTAACCGCGCCGAGCTGGCGTCCGGACTTGAACGAGCCGTGCGACCTGGTCGAGGAAATCGCCCGACTGGTCGGCTACGACCAGATTCCGATCACCGTGCCGCCGGCACCGGTCGAGGGTCTGGTGGGCCTGACCCCGGACCAGCAGCGTCGCCGTCGCGTGGCGGACGAGCTCGCCGAGTTCGGCATGGTCGAATCGCTGAGCTACCCGTTCGTGGGCGACGACGATTACAAGGCCTTCGGCTTCGACCCGGAAGCCACCAAGAAGGTCAGCGTCGAGATCGCCAACCCGCTCTACGGCGACCGTCCGTACCTGCGTCGCGAGATTCTGCCGACCCTGGCCACCACCGTGCAGCGCAACATCCGCCGCGGCATCGAAAACGTGTCCCTGTATGAGCTCGGCCACGTCTACCTGTGGGATCCGAACGCGCCCGCCATCCCGGCACTGCCCGGCGGCGTGCGCCCCACCGACGAACAGCTCGCCGCGCTTGACGCCGGTCTGCCCGAACAGCCCGACCATGTGGCCGGCATCCTGACCGGTCTGGCCGAGGACGATGGCTGGATGGGCGGCAAGCGCCCGGTCGACTGGTCCGACGCCGTCGAGGCCGTGCGCCGCATCGCCGGCCGTATCGGTGCCGCAATCGAACTCGACCAGCCCGCCGCCGACGATGTGCCCGTCCAATGGCACCCCGGCCGCGTCGCCCGCGTCATGGTGGGCGACGTCTTCACCGGCTGGGTTGGTGAACTGCACCCGCGCGTCAACGAGGCGCTCGGCTTCCCGGCCCATTCCGCGGCCTTCGAGCTGAACCTCACCGCGCTGTTCGCCACGCTGACCGGCAAGCCCGTCCAGGCCAAGCCGATCTCCACGTTCCCGCCGGTCAAGCAGGATTTGGCCTTCACCGTGGACGAGACCGTGACCGCAGGCCAGCTTGAGAACGTGATTCGCAAGGCCGCCGGCGCGAACCTCGAATCCATCGAACTGTTCGACGTGTTCACCGGCGAACAGGTGGGCGAGGGCAAGAAGTCCCTGGCCTATGCGGTGGTGTTCCGTTCGCCGAGCAAGACGCTGTCCGCCGAAGACAGCGACGCCATCCGCAAGGCCATCGTGGCTGAGGCCGCCGAAATCGGCGCCCAGCTGCGCGCCTGACCCAACCGATCATCCGAATCGAGGAGCGTCATGAGCCAACCGGAGCAGGACAAGCCGAAATACGGGCAGTACCAGCAGCCTGAATATGGTGCTATGTCTGGCCAATACGGGCCGAATTACAACCCGTATATTTATGGCGCTCCCGAGCCGGATACCAAGAAGGATTCCGCCGCAGCCGCTGGCATCAACGGTGGCGCGGCGCAATCCCAGCAGGCCGGCCAGCCGTACGGTCAGCAGCCGGCGTGGCCCGGCAATCAGCAGGCGGGCGGCTGTCCGTATGCTCAAGGCGGCCAACAGTCCGGTCCGGACGCATATCCGGGCGGGTACCCGGGCATGCAGGGGCAGTCGTATGGTCAACAGCCGAACGGTCAGCCTCACCAGCCGCATTATTACCACGGCATCGACCTGAACGATCCAAACCAGAACCCACTCTACGGGCACTGGGATTCGTATGCGATCATCTCCTTTATCCTCGCCCTGTTCTTCCCGGTGCCAGTGCTCTCGGCACTGATGGGCGCGGTGGCAATGTGGCGCACGCGCACCTTCCATATGAAAGGCTTCGGTTTGGCTGTGGCCGCCGTGGTGATCAACGTGCTGTACACCATCGCCGTCATCTGGATGGCCTTCAATGGCTATGACGCCATGAGCCTCTACCAGGAAGCCCTCCAGCAACTCACCGGCGGCACCGGCTCCTCCTCCGACTCCATCTCCGCATAAGTAGCGTTCACATACCAACACACCCACTGCATAAATATGCAATAGTCTGCATAATCGCGTATACTCATTCGAAGAAACATCAGTGAAAAGAGATGAGTATGGCGAAATATACAGTGGCCGTGGCCGGTGCCACGGGCTATGCCGGCGGTGAAGCGCTGCGCATTCTGGCCGCGCACCCCGACTTCGACATCACCTGCGTGGCAGGCCATTCCTCAGTGGGGGAGTCGATGGCCAAGCACATGCCGCATATTCCCCAACTGGCCAATCTGGTCGTCGAAGATACCACGCCCGAAGTGCTGAACGGGCATGACGTTATCATCCTCGCACTGCCGCACGGTGCTTCGGGCAAGCTCGCCTCGCAGCTCGATCCGAATGCCGTGGTTGTGGATTTGGGCGCCGACCATCGTCTCGAAGAGCAGGCCGCTTGGGATGAGTTCTACGGCGGCGATTTCTATGAGCATTGGACCTACGGCATGCCCGAGCTCATCACCGGCAAAGCCGCGGACGGCTCATACACCCGCCAGCGCGCGGCGCTTCCTGGCACCAAGCGCATCGCAGGCCCTGGCTGCAACGTCACCGCCACCACGCTGGCCCTTCAGCCCGGCATCGCCGAAGGACTGGTTGAATCGCAGGATATCGTGGCCGATCTGGTCGTCGGATACTCGGGTGCCGGCAAGAATCTCAAGCGCACCAACCTGCTTGCCGCCGAGGCCCTGCAATCCGCCCTGCCGTATTCGGTGGGCGGCAAGCACCGTCACATTCCCGAGATCCTGCAGAACTTCGCCCACGCGGCCGGCAAGAGCGCGGCCGAAGCCAGCGAATTCACGCTCGGCTTCACGCCGATTCTCGCCCCCATGTCCCGAGGCATCCTCGCCACCGTGTCCGCCCGCATGACGGACAAGGCCAAGGCACTGAGCGATGAGGAGATTCGCGCCGTATGGTCCAAGGCCTATGAAGGCCAGGACTTCATGGTGCTGCTGCCTGAGGGCACACTGCCCGCCACCGGCAACATCATCGGATCCAACGCAGCCCACCTGCAGGTCGTCGCCGACCGCAAGGCCGGCCGCATCTACGCTTTTGCCGCCATAGACAACCTCAACCGTGGCACCGCCGGACAAGCGGTCCAATCACTGAACATCGCACTCGGCCTGCCGGAAGACGCGGGCCTGACCAAGATCGGAGTAGCACCGTGAGCGTTACATTTGCACAAGGTTTCTCCGCCGCCGGCGTGGCGGCTGGTATTTCATCCGTCGAAGGCAAGAAGGACTTGGCCCTCGTGGTCAACAACGGCCCGCTCGACGCGGCTGCAGGCGTGTTCACCTCGAACCGTTTCTGTGCCGCCCCGGTGCAGTGGAGCCGTAAGGTCGTCGCCGACGGTCACGTCAAGGCCGTGATTCTGAACTCCGGCGGTGCCAACGCCTGCACCGGCGAGGCCGGTTACGCCCAGTCCGTCACCACCGCGGAAACGGTCGCCGGTCTCATCGGCGCCGAACCGAATGATGTGGCTGTCTGCTCCACCGGTCTCATCGGTGAACTGCTGCCGTTGGACAACGTGCTGGCTGGTGCCAAGAGTGCCCATGAGGCTCTTGCCGCCACCGCCGAAGCCGGCGCCGCCGCCTCCCACGCCATCATGACCACCGACACCAAGCCGAAAACGGTCGAACTGACCGGCTCCAACGGCTGGAAGATCGGCGGCATGGTCAAGGGCTCGGGCATGATTGCCCCGCAGCTGGCCACCATGCTGTGCGTCATCACCACCGATGCGGTCGTCTCCGCCGGCCAGATGCAGGCCGCACTCGCCGTGGCCGCCGAACATTCGTTCAACCGCATCGACGTGGACGGCTGCATGTCCACCAACGACACGGTCCTGCTGCTCGCCTCCGGTGCCTCCGGCGTCGAACCGGACAAGGACGAATTCAACAAGCTGGTGCGTGAGGCCTGCGTCTCCCTGTCCCGCCAGATCATCGGCGACGGCGAAGGTGCCTCCCACGACATTCGCATCACCGTCACCGGTGCCACCAGCGAAGACGCGGCACTTGCCTGTGGTCGTGCCGTCGCCGCCTCGAACCTGCTCAAGTGCGCCATCTCCGGCAACGATCCGAACTGGGGCCGCATCGTCAGCTCCTTGGGCACTGTGCCGCCTGAAGTCGCGCCTTACGATTCGAACAAGGTGACCGTGGACGTCAACGGCGTGCGCATCTGCGAGAACGGCGGCGCCGGCCGCGACCGCAGCGAGGTCGACATGACCCCGCGCGAAGTCCACATCGACATCGACCTGAACACCGGCTCGGACGCCGAGGCCACCGTCTGGACCGACGACCTCACCCACGAATACGTCCACATCAACGCCGACTACGAAAGCTGACAAACAGCCCAGTGGGCTGTTTGTAGCAGCCGGCAGCGATAGCGTCGCCGGCGTCGCATATAACGCAAACAGCCCAGTGGGCTGTTTGTAGCAGCCGGCAGCGATAGCGTCGCCGGCGTCGCAGAAAAGAGAAAAATTGGCTACAGAATTGAAGGGACCTGGGTTCCATTTCGACGTGCACACCGATTTGCGCGCCGATCAGAAGGCAGAAGTGCTTATTGAAGCGCTGCCTTGGCTGGAGGAGTTCGCCGGCCAGCGTATCGTCGTCAAATACGGCGGCAACGCCATGGTCGATGACCATCTGAAGCAGTGCTTCGCCGAAGACATGGTCTTCCTGCGTCAGGTGGGTCTGCACCCGATTGTCGTGCACGGCGGCGGCCCGCAGATCTCCCACATGCTCAAGGCCCTCGGCATCAAATCCGAATTCAAAGGCGGCCTGAGGGTCACCACTCCCGAGGCCATGGACGTGGTGCGCATGGTCCTGACCGGCAAGGTGTCACGCGAACTGGTCGGCCTGATCAACGCGCACGGCCCGCTGGCCGTAGGCCTGTCCGGTGAAGACGGCGGCCTGTTCTCGGCCATGCAGCGCAGGCCCATCATCAATGGCAAGCCCACCGATATCGGCTTGGTCGGCGATGTGGTTTCCGTCGATGCCTCGGCAGTCGAGGATCTGGTGGCCGCCGGTCGTATCCCGGTCGTCTCTTCCGTGGCTCCGAACGAAGAAGATGCCACTGAAGTGCTCAACGTGAACGCCGATTCCGCCGCCGCCGCTTTGGCTGCCGCTGTGGGCGCACGCAAGCTTGTTATCTTGACCGATGTGGATGGTCTGTACGCCGATTGGCCGGACAAGAATTCTCTGATTGGCCGGATCGGTGTGGAAAACCTGCGCGATATGCTGCCGGACCTGGAATCCGGTATGCGACCCAAGATGGAGGCCTGTGTCAGGGCCATCGACGGTGGCGTGTCCCAAGCCCATATCATCGACGGGCGCAAGCCGCATTCGATTTTGAATGAGATATTCACCTCCGCAGGCATCGGTACCATGGTTATGCCCGATGAAGGACTGGAAATGAGGAGCTCTTATGGCTACTGAGCATGAGGAAAAACTAGGTACGGAGGACAGCAAGTGGCTGGGAGAGTACTCTCAGGTCCACATGAATGTGTTCGGTACGCCGTTGCGCGTCATGGATCACGGCCAAGGTGCCCACATCTGGGATGTTGACGGTAACGAATACCTCGATTTCCTGGCAGGCATCGCCGTCAATTCCCTCGGATACGCCCACCCCAAGTGGGTCAAAGCGGTTGCCGATCAGGCTGCCAAGGTGGCTCATATCAGCAACTATTTCGCGTCCGAGCCGCAAATTGAGCTGGCATCCAAACTGGTCAAGCTGGCTGGTGCACCTGAAGGCTCCAAAGTCTACTTCGGCAACTCCGGTGCTGAAGGCAATGAAGCTGCCCTCAAGCTTGCCAAGCTGTATGGCCGCACCTTGCCTGGTGCCCTGCCTTCCATCGGCGGCAAGCCCGCACGCATTCTCGCAATGACTCACGGCTTCCATGGCCGTACGATGGGTGCGCTGTCCGCCACATGGAAACCCGGTATCCGCAAGCCGTATGATCCGCTGGTGCCGAACATCGAATTCGTGCGCGCCGGCGACAAGGTCGCCCTGCACGACGCTTTTGCACAGACCGGTCTCGGCCGCTATGGCAAGGGTCCGGTGGCTGCTGTGATTCTGGAACTTATCCAGGGCGAAGCCGGCGTGCAGCCGTTGGGCGCCGATTACGTCAAGTTCGTGCGCGAACTGTGCGATATCAACCACGCGCTGCTCATCATCGATGAAGTACAGACCGGTATCGGACGTACCGGCAAGTGGTTCGCATTCCAGCGTGACGATCTGTCCGGCGGCGTGACGCCGGATATGGTGACTTTCGCCAAGGGCGTGGCAGGCGGATTCCCGATGGGCGGCATGATCGCTTTCGGCGAGAAACTTGCGGCTCTGTTCACTCCTGGTTCCCACGGCTCCACCTTTGCCGGCAATCCGCTGGGTGCGGCTGCGGGACTCGCCACTCTTGGCGTGATTGAAGACGAGAATCTGGTGGCCAACGCCGAAGCTCGCGGCGAACAGCTGCGCGATGGCATTATGGCCACCGGTAATCCGCTGTTCGTTTCCGTACGCGGTCGTGGTTTGCTGGACGCCGTCGAGCTCAAGCATCCCTGCTCCCACGCGGTGATGAACTACTGCCTCGAACACGGGCTCATCGTCAACGCGGTGGCTCCCAATGCGCTGCGTTTCGCACCGCCGCTGATTGTAACCGCTCAAGACGTGGATCAGGCACTTGCCATCCTCAAGGATGTGCCTACGGACCTGCCCGACGACTGATTTCTCGCCGTCACTGCCGACCCACCGATCCAAGGAGATCATCATGACCCCAGAACTTCGCCACATGCTGCGTGACGACGACCTCAACCATGAGGAGCAGAAGCAGGTGCTCGAACTTGCCATCAAGTTCCACCATGACCGCTTCTACAAGCAGCCGTTCGCCGGCCCGCAGGCCGTCGCCGTACTGTTCGACAAGCCATCCACCCGCACCCGTTCCAGCTTCTCCATCGGCGTTGCCGAGCTTGGCGGCTACCCGCTGGTCATCGACAAGTCCGGCTCCCAGCTGGGCCGTGGCGAGCCCGTGGCCGATACCGCTCGTGTGCTCGACCGCATGGCTTACGGCGTGGTGTGGCGCACCTTCGGCCAGGACCGCGTCGAAGAAATGGCCAAGTACTCCACCCATCCGGTGGTCAACGCCCTGACCGATGACTTCCATCCCTGCCAGATTCTTGCCGACTTCCAGACCATCGCCGAGCACCGAGGCGGCGTCGACAACCTGAAGAACCAGACCATCGCCTACCTCGGTGACGCGGCCAACAACATGGCCAACTCCTACCTGCTCGGCGGTGCCGTGGCCGGCATGGACGTGCGCGTGGCCGGCCCCCACGGCTACCTGCCCCGCCCGGACATCGTGGCCGACGCCAAGCGCGTCGCGGCCGAGACCGGCGGCTCCATCCTGGTCACCACCGATGCCAAGGAAGCGGTGAAGGACGCCGACTGCGTGTTCACCGACACCTGGGTCTCCATGGGCGAGGAGGCCGAATACGCCATCCGTTCCAAGCCGTTCTGGGATTACCAGGTCAACACCGAACTTATGGCATTGGCCAAGCCGGATGCGCTCTTCCAGCACTGCCTGCCCGCCTACCGCGGCAAGGAGGTCACCGCCGAGGTGATCGATGGCCCGCAGTCCGTGGTGTGGGACGAGGCCGAGAACCGTCTGCACGCACAGAAAGCGTTGCTGACTTGGTTGACCGGCAAGGCCCGTGGAGACGAAAGCCTGCTCGCATGAGTGAAACCGGTCCGTCCCTGCAGCGCCCTGCCACCAGGGCGGCGCGGCTGAGTGCCATAGAACAGGCGCTCGCCACGCATATCATCACCTCGCAATCACAGCTGTCCAAAATCCTTATCGACGAGGGCATTGCGGTGACTCAGGCGACCCTGAGCCGCGATCTTGACGAGATGCATGCGGTGAAGACCCGGCTGAAGGACGGCACGGTGGCCTACACGGTGGGTCGCAGCGTCGTTGCTTCAGAAGGTGAGGATGTAGGGGAGCGCGGTGAGGCACAGATGTCCCGCGTGCTGAACGGACTGGTCACCTCGGTGGCCGCCGCCGGAAATCTGGTTGTGGTGCACACGCCTTCCGGTGCCGCACAATACGTGGCCTCGGTGATTGACAGGCAGCCGATCGAAGGCGTGCTGGGCACCATCGCCGGAGACGACACCGTCATGGTGATTTGCACCAATGACGACACCGCCGTCTCCCGCTCCGACTGGCTACTAAGCCTCGCCTCCAAATAACCAACACGCCGTGCATAAATATACAGTCTTCTGTATATACTTGCATCAGTTTGTTTTTCAGACCTTGAACGAAAGGGAAGCAATGGCAGATAACAAGCGCATTGTTCTGGCCTACTCCGGCGGTCTTGACACCTCCGTCGCCATCTCGTACCTGAAGGAGCGCACCGGCAAGGACGTCGTGGCCGTGTCCCTCGACGTCGGCCAGGGCGGCGAAAGCCTCGAGACCATCAAGCAGCGCGCCCTCGCCTGCGGAGCCGTCGAATCCTACGTGGTCGACGCCCGTGACGAGTTCGCCAACGAATATTGCATGAAGGCCCTCAAGGCCAACGCCATGTACGAAGGCGTCTACCCGCTGGTCTCCGCCATCTCCCGTCCGCTGATCTCCAAGCACCTCGTGCGCGCCGCCCACCAGTTCGGCGCCGACACCATCTCCCACGGTTGCACCGGCAAGGGTAACGACCAGGTTCGTTTCGAGGTCTCCATTGCCTCCATTGACCCGACGCTGAAGGCCATCAGCCCGATTCGTGACCTGTCCCTGACCCGCGATGTCGAGATCGCGTTCGCCAAGGAGCACAAGCTGCCGATCACCCAGACCGAGAAGTCCCCGTACTCCATCGACCAGAACGTATGGGGCCGCGCCATTGAGACCGGCTTCCTTGAGGATCCGTGGAACGGCCCGACCAAGGACTGCTACTCCTACACCGACGACCCGGCCTTCCCGCCGGTCGAAGATGAAGTCGTCATCGAGTTCAAGGAAGGTGTGCCGGTCAAGATCGACGGACGTGACGTCACCCCGCTGCAGGCCATCGAAGAGATGAACCGCCGCGCCGGAGCCCAGGGCATCGGCCGCATCGACCTCATCGAGGACCGCCTGGTCGGCATCAAGTCCCGCGAGCTGTACGAGGCTCCGGGTGCCGTGGCTCTGATCACCGCTCACCAGGAACTCGAAAACTGCTGCCTCGAACGCGAACAGCACCGCATCAAGCGCGACATCGACAAGCGCTGGGGCGAGCTGGTTTACGATGCGCAGTGGTTCTCCCCGGCAACCCAGTCGCTCAACGCCTTCATCGAAGACACCCAGAAGTACGTGTCCGGTGAGATTCGCATGGTCCTGCACGGTGGCCGCGCCGTGGTGACCGGCCGTCGTTCCGACTCCTCGCTGTACGACTACAAGCTCGCCACCTACGATTCCGGCGATACCTTCGACCAGAGGTCCTCCAACGGCTTCATCGACATCTATGGCCTGCCGTCCCGCGTGGCCGCAGCCCGCGACGTCAAGTTCGGCAACGGCATCGAGGTCCCGAAGAACACCGTCGAGTAATTCTTACTCAGTCGCCCCCGCTGCGAGGCTGTCGGCATAGCTGACTGGGAGTGGTCTTTGAAAGGACTGTCCTCAGTCACACTCCATGTGACAGCCCTCGCCAGCGGGGGCAACTGTATGTTTGAACACATTGCTACGCTTAAACACAGCTATTTTCACTTTTCAAGGAGCCTTCATGACTGAGAACAACGAACATCTGGCCCTGTGGGGTGGTCGCTTTACGTCCGGTCCGTCGCCGGAACTGGCCCGACTGTCCAAGTCCACGCAGTTCGACTGGCGCTTGGCCGACGACGATATCGCCGGTTCCCGCGCCCACGCCCGTGCTCTCGGCCGTGCGGGACTTTTGACCGCCGACGAGCTGCAGCGCATGGAGGATGCGCTCGACACGCTCCAGCGTCATGTGGATGACGGCTCCTTCGCCCCCATCGAAGACGATGAGGACGAGGCCACCGCCCTCGAACGCGGACTGATTGACATTGCCGGCGACGAACTCGGCGGCAAACTGCGTGCCGGACGCTCCCGCAACGACCAGATCGCCTGCCTGATTCGTATGTGGCTGCGCCGCCACTCCCGTGCGATTGCCGGACTCCTGCTTGACCTCGTCAACGCCCTGATCGAGCAGAGCGAAAAGGCCGGCCGCACCGTGATGCCGGGCCGCACCCACATGCAGCACGCCCAGCCCGTGCTGCTCGCGCACCAGCTCATGGCCCACGCTTGGCCGCTGATTCGCGACGTGCAGCGACTGATCGACTGGGACAAGCGCATCAACGCCTCCCCGTACGGCTCCGGCGCACTGGCCGGCAACACGCTCGGCCTCGACCCGGAGGCCGTGGCGCGTGAGCTCGGCTTCTCCCGCGTGACCGACAACTCCATCGACGGCACCGCCGCACGTGATCTCGTGGCCGAATTCGCGTTCGTGGCCGCCATGACCGGCGTGGACATCTCCCGCCTGTCCGAGGAGATCATCATCTGGAACACCCAGGAGTTCGCCTTCGTCAAGCTCGACGACGGCTATTCCACCGGCTCCTCCATCATGCCGCAGAAGAAGAACCCGGATATCGCCGAGCTCGCCCGCGGCAAGTCCGGCCGACTCATCGGCGATCTGACCGGCCTGCTGGCCACCCTGAAGGGCCTGCCCACCGCCTACGCTCGCGATCTGCAGGAAGACAAGGAGGCCGTGTTCGACCAGGTCGATACGCTCGAAGTGCTGCTGCCCGCCTTCACCGGCATGGTCAGGACCATGCACTTCGACGGCGACCGCCTGGAAGAGGAAGCTCCGACCGGCTTCGCGCTGGCCACCGACATCGCCGAATGGCTCGTCAAGAACGGGGTGCCGTTCCGCCACGCGCACGAGCTCTCTGGTGCCTGCGTCAAGCTCGCCGAAGGCCGCGGCCAGGAACTGTGGGATCTGACCGACAATGACTTCATCGAGACCTTCGCCGCGTTCCTGCCGGCCGACAAGGCTCCGGGAGTACGCGAAGTGCTCTCCAGCCACGGTTCGGTCGACTCCCGCAACGGCAAGGGCGGCACCGCTTACGGTCGCGTGCGCGAGCAGATCGCCGACGCCAAGGCCGAGGTCGAAGAACTCAAGCTCTTCCCCGCATCCACGTCGGATGGCTCCGCCTACAAAGCCCCCGGCACGTTCTAGTCCCAATGAAGCTCCCTCTGATGAGGGAGCTCTATTTTGTTGTTGTCACTGCAACGGCATACACTGAGAAACCGTAACGAACGGGAGCCGTGAGGCTGAGAGGAAGTCGCCAGACTTCGACCGGGGAACTTGACGCGGGTCATGCCGCCGTAAGGAATCGTTGTCGCAGATTTGCCGGGTTCTCCGATACAGCTTTCATTCCGTTTGCATAATTCAGCCGTGAGACGGTCGTGATGGAGCCAATACATCACAGCGGTCGAACGGTCGCATGATTGGGTTCATGAATGGGCGCACCACTTAAGGTACGGTTCGTTTCGTGCACCCTTTTTTACTATCTGAAAGGATATTATGCAGGTCAACGGAGAGCAGGTCACGCTCGAGACGCCGGTCAGCGTCGCCGATTATCTCGAAGCGCACGGATTCCGCGCCGAGCGTGTGGCCATCGAACTCAATGGTGAGATTATCCCGCGCGATAAGCGTGCCGACGCCATGCTCGACGACCAGTGCGTCATGGAAATTGTGCAGTTTGTACAGGGTGGATGAAAGGAAAAGCTATGAGCAATATTAATCCGGTTACTGAAGCATCTGTTGAGGCGACTCCGCTGCCGCCGCAGCCCGCCGTCACCAATCCGGTCGGCACCGCCGCGCCGATTCTCCCGGTGGAAGACAAGCCGCTGAACCTGGGCGGTCACGAGTTCCAGTCGCGATTCATTCTGGGCTCCGGCCGCTACGACCTGAACCTCATCAAGGCTACGGTCGAACATGCAGGCACGCAAATCGTCACCATGGCACTGCGCCGCGCGCAGACCACCGAGAACAGCGTGCTCGACTACATTCCCGAAGGCATTACGCTGCTGCCCAACACCTCCGGTGCGCGCAACGCCGAGGAAGCCGTGCGTATCGCCCGACTGGCACGCGAAGTGTGCCACACCGACTTCGTCAAGGTCGAAATCGAACACGAGACCAAGTACCTCTTGCCGGACAACGCCGAAACCATCCGAGCCACCGAAATGCTGGCCAAGGAAGGCTTCGTGGTCATGCCCTACATGTTCCCGGACCCGATTGCGGCCCGTCAGCTGGAGGAGGCCGGTGCCGCTGCCGTTATGCCGCTCGGTTCGTTGATCGGCTCCAATATGGGCCTGCGCATGCGTGACTTCATCGAAATCATCATCGCCAACGCGCATGTGCCGGTCATCATCGACGCTGGTATCGGCCGTCCGAGCCAGGCCTGCGATGCGATGGAGATGGGTGCGGATGCGGTGATGGCGTACACGGCCGTTGCCTCTGCTGGCAATATCCCGCTGATGGCTGAGGCGTTCAAGCACGCCATCGATGCTGGTCGTGCGGCGTATTTGTCTGGCCTTGGCAAAGTGACCGAGGGACAGGCTGTGCCGTCCAGCCCGACTACGGGGTATTTGCACTGACACTTTTATTAGCTCCCCTCTCTGAGGGGAGCTGGCCGCGTAGCGGACTGAGGGGAGATGGAAACATGGAGAAAACATGGCATTGACTGATGAACAGGTGGAGCGGTACGCGCGCCATCTGATTTTGAAGGGTGTGGGGGTCAAAGGGCAAAAGCGGTTGCTGGCCTCCAGCGTGCTCATCATCGGAGCGGGCGGTCTTGGTTCTCCGGCCGCCCTGTATCTGGCGGCGGCCGGCGTCGGCCATATCGGACTGGTGGACGGCGATGTGGTGGATATGAGCAATCTGCAACGCCAAATCATCCATACCACTGCACGTGTCGGAGCGCCCAAAGTGGAATCCGCGGCCACAGCCATCCGCGCGCTCAACCCGGATGTGACGGTTGATACCTACTACGAGCTCGTCGACGCGAGCAACATCGCCGGCCTCATCGAACCGTACGATCTGGTGATCGATGCCACCGACAACTTCGCCGCAAAATTCCTCATCAATGACGCCTGCGTGCTGGCCGGCAAGCCGTATATCCATGCCGGCGTGGTCGGATTCGCCGGTCAGGTGATGACCGTCATTCCCGGCGAAGGCCCCTGCTACCGCTGCATCTTCCGCGACCTGCCCGCCGCCGGTGAGATTCCGACCTGCAAGGAAGCCGGCGTACTGGGCGCGGTGGTCGGCGTGATCGGCAGTCTGGAGGCGACTGAGGCCGTCAAGCTGATTGCCGGCGTGGGGGAGCCGCTCGTGGCTCGCATGCTCACTGTGGATGCCCTGACCATGAATATTCGACGGGTCCCACTGCCAAAGCATGTGCCGGATTGCCCGGTGTGCGGTGAGCAGCCGACCATTACTGCTATTGATCCGGCCAACTATATTCAGCCGGCCTGCGCGATTTAGAGCTATGTGGTGCCCCTCCTTGAGGGGGGCCAAGATCAGAACGAGAGGGGAAGAACATGCCTATTGCTTTGCATAATGCGGTCGATGACGATGAGAGCAGTGAAGCATCGTACCGCCGCATCACGCCGGCGGAATTTGCCAAGCTCGACCCGAATACGGTCACGCTGCTCGACTTGAGGGAACCAGCCGACTTCGCCGCCCACCCGGTCGAAGGTGCCATCAATGCACCACTCGACCCTCTGGCCCATGTGCTCAAAACCGTGCCCACAGATCGAACTGTCGTAGTCTATTGTGCTCAAGGATGGTGGAGCGAGGAAGTAGCTGAAATCCTTGCCGATCGCGGCTACGATGTAGCAAGCCTCGATGGCGGTTTTCAAGGTTATCTCGACTATCTTGAAACCCACCACGATTAACGGTTCCCGTTGTCGTTCTTTTGGATGAGTGTGCACGGACATATTTGTGCCCTACAATCGGTCACGGTATTACTCGATGGATTCTTGAATATCGCCGGGTAATCGTAATTCACAACAGGGGATTGCACTGAACCAACCCAAAACGGGAAGGACCGAAAATCGTGGGACATCTGCTCACCCGAACGCAGATTCAACGCCTGGTCGCCAAGCACGGCCGTGAGGTCATCGAGCATCGCCACATGCAGATCGAACGCTGCTGCTACCAGCACGGCAATGTCACCACGTTCGAACATTCCGTGCGTGTCGCCTGCCTGGCTGTGTGGATGGCCGACCGCGCACACCTGTGGTACCGCGTCGACCTCAAATCCCTGATTCGCGCGGCCCTCCTGCACGATTACTTCCTGTACGACTGGCACGACTGGGATAACGGCGAACACCAGTGGCATGGCTTCACCCATGGCCACGCCGCCCTGGTCAATGCCCTGAAGGACTTCAAGCTCAACGATATCGAACGCAACAGCATCGAGAACCACATGTTCCCGATGACCCCGGTGCCGCCGCGCTATATCGAAGGCTATCTGGTCACCTTGGCGGACAAATGCTCCACCACCGCCGAGACCTTCTCGTTCGACCGGTTCAACAAGCGCGCGTTGCCCGCCGCGAAGCCTTACGCCGAGATCGAAGCCCGTCGATGATCATCACACTCGAACATTATTTCCTCTGGTTTCTGTTCTACAGTTTCGTCGGCTGGATGTACGAGTCCATTCTCGTCTCCTGCCAACAGCACCGCTTGGTCAACCGAGGGTTCCTCAACGGCCCGCTGTGCCCGATCTACGGCACCGGCGCGATACTCGGCGTCGCCATTCTCGGCAACGTACATAACCCGATCATCATCTTCCTGATTTCGATGGTGGGCGCCACGATACTCGAATACACAACCTCGTGGGTCATGGAGCAGCTGTTCCACGCCCGCTGGTGGGATTACTCGAACTTCCGCTTCAACCTCCAAGGCCGCGTCTGCCTGCTGGGCGCGTTGATTTTCGGCCTCGGCGGCGTGGGCGTGGTACTTGGTTCGCAGCCATATGTCGAGCGGGTCACGGATATGATTCCGCTGCCGATGCTGCATACGCTGGTCACGGTACTGGCCCTGATCACCATCATCGACTTGGCGGTCACGGTTGCGGGCATGCTCGAATTCGAGCGGGTGCTCGATTCCGTCTCTCAGGTGGTGCAGGATGTGGCGGCACGCGCCGGTGGCACGTGGCAGTGGGGCTCCAGTGCGGTATCCGACAGGATGCGTGAGCTTTCGCAGGATACGGTTGAGCGTCTGCGCTGGGCCGTCAATGGCGTCATCAACGCACAGCAGAAGCGTATGCTCAAGTCCTTCCCGAAGTTCCAGGTGCCGGATCGTCAGGACATCATCGACTCTTTGCGCGAACTTATGGGCCCGCGCCGCTAGAATAAGGCGTTTTACTGAATCGCGCGGCTCGGCTGGTGTTCGGCACTGTCGCCATGTTCTGCGAAACTTGACTGTGCCCAATTGGGCAGTCTCATTCACAATTCGATAGGGAGAAGCGACAAGCTATGGCTCACGTCACCGACTTCAAGGAAGCGGGTTTCAACACCCTGCTTGAGGAACTGGAATGGCGCGGGTTGATTTCCCAGTCCACGGACCGGGATCGACTCGCAGAAGCACTGAACGGCGAGCCCATCACCTATTATTGTGGCTTCGATCCCACCGCTGCATCGTTGCATATCGGCAACCTCGTGCAGCTCATCAACATGCGTCACCTGCAGCTTGCGGGCCATCATCCGATCGCTTTGGTCGGTGGCGCCACCGGACTTATCGGCGACCCGCGCCAGTCCGGCGAACGCACGCTCAACCCGAAGGACGTGGTGGCCGGCTGGGCCGATCGTCTGAAGAACCAGATCGGCGGCATTCTGGACACCGAAGGCGCGAACGCCGTACGTTTCGTGTCCAATTACGATTGGACCGCCTCGATGACCGTCATCGACTTCCTGCGTGACGTCGGCAAGAACTTCCGTCTGGGCACCATGCTCGCCAAGGACACGGTCGCCCGCCGCCTGAACTCTGAGGAAGGCATCTCCTTCACCGAGTTCAGCTACCAGGTGCTGCAGGGCAACGACTTCCTCCACCTGTTTGACGAATACCACTGCACGCTGGAACTCGGCGGCTCCGACCAGTGGGGCAACCTCACCTCCGGCCTGGACCTGATCCACAAGGTGCGCGGTGTGGACGTCAACGTGTTCACCAGCCCGATCATCACTGATGCTTCCGGCAAGAAGTTCGGCAAGTCCGAGGGCAACGCCGTCTGGCTCGACGCCACGATGCTCAGCCCGTACAAGTTCTACCAGTTCTGGATCAACCGCCCGGACGTGGAGATGGAAAGCCTGCTGAAGGCGTTCACCTTCCTGCCCAAGGCCGAAATCGAACGATTGGTCGAGGAATCCAAGACCAACCCCGGCAAGCGCGAGGCCCAGAAGACCCTCGCCTGGGAGGTCACCAGCTTCGTGCATGGCGAGGCCTCTACCCAGGCTGCCATCGATGCTTCCGGTGCGCTGTTCGGCCGCGGTGGCAACCTCGAAGACATCGACGAGGAAACGCTGGAATCCGTGCTCGACGGCTTCAAGGTGGTCGACGAGAACGGCGAGCACGTCTTCCCCGTCTCCAAGCCGGGCGATCGCGTAATCGACGCCGCCCAGGCTGCCGGACTGTTCAAGTCCGCTTCCGAGGCACGCCGCGCCATCAAGTCCGGTGGCGTGTATCTCAACAACAACCGTATCGAGGATGAGGAGCAGGTGCTGGCCGAAGCCGACTTCCTGGCCGGCCGCTTCGCGCTCATCCGTCGTGGCAAGAAGGCGCTCGGCGCCGTGGAAAACCGTTAATCAACAACGAATTAAGGAAAACAAGTAATGGCAGAAGGTAACGAGCGTTCCGGCAAGTCCTACGGCGGCGGCCATAAGGGGTATGGCGATCGCCGACCGGGCAACCGCGGTGGCAAGGGTTTCAAGCCGCGCGGCAAGGGCGGTTTCAAGCCGCGTCGCCGTGAGGATGGCGAGGGCTACGCGCCGCGCCGTGACGGTGATGGCGAGGGCCACGGCGGCTACCGCAAGTCGTACGGCAAGTCCGGCGGCTTCCACAAGGGCGGCCGCTCCGGCTTCGGCGGCAAGGGCGGTTACCGCGGCAATGGTCCGCGCCGTGACGGCGAAGGCTTCAAGCCGCGCCGCGAAGGCGGCTACCGTTCCCACGAAGGCGAGAACGGCGAGAATCCGCGCTACCAGCACCGTGATAACGATCGTCGTGATTTCCGCCGCGATGGTGAGCGTCGCAGCTTCCGCCGCAACGACGACCGCCGAGATTTCCGTAGGGACGACCGTCGCGATGGGGACCGTCGTGACTTCCGTCGTGACAATGACCGTCGTGACTTCCGTCGCGATGACCGCAGGGATAACGATCGTCGTGATTTCCGCCGCGATGGTGAGCGTCGCAACTTCCGTCGCGACGACGATCGCCGTGATGGCGACCGCCGCAACTTCCGCAGGGACGACCGCCGCGATGATCGTCGTGACTTCCGCCGTGACGATCGCCGCGACAACAACCGTCGTGACGGCGAATTCCGCGAGTTTTCGCAGGAAGAGAAGCGCCAGTACCGTGAGGAGAAGCGCTCTGAATACATGAGGCGCCCGCGCCGTAACTCCGACGGCACGATGAGCTTCCCCTCGCAGAACCCGTACACCGACCGTCGTCCCGACGAGCCCAAGATGCCCAAGGGCATGGAATGGTCGATGCTGTCCAAGGATGAGCGCGAACGTCTGCGCGGCCTGTCCAAGGAGCACGCGGAGAACATTGGTCTGCACATCCTCGCCGCTTTCGCGCTGGAGGAGAGCGACCCCGAACTTGCCTTGGAGCACGCCAAGTGGGTGGCCCGTCAGGCCTCCCGCATCGACTTCGCCCGCGAGACGCTTGCGTTCGTGGCCTACCGTCAGGGCGACTACAAGCTGGCCCTGCGTGAGTTCCGCACCGCCTACCGTATGAACGGCTTCCTCGACTACCTGCCGTTCATCGCTGACTGCGAGCGTGGCGTCGGAGAGCCGAAGAAGGCCGTGGAACTGGCGCTGTCCGATGAGGGCAAGCAGCTGCATGGCGCTCCCAAGGTCGAGATGTTCCTGGTGTACGCCGGTGCCCTTGGCGATTTGGAGATGTGGGACAAGGCCATTGAAGTGGTTCACACCGTCGGCCGTTCCCAGGGGCTGCCGGGTGAGTACCGCATGCGTGCCGTGCAGGCCGAGCAGTACTTCCTTGAAGAGGCCGGCCGCAGCAAGGAAGCCGAGCAGCTCAACGACCTGCTGGACCGTCTTGAGGACCAGTATGCCGACGAGGAGATTGACGAAAACAGCGACGACGTGGTGATCGATCACGATCTCGAAGACATCACCGACGACTCCGACGTGCTCGAAAAGCTCGGCATCGATCCGGATGAGGCGCAGTACGCCCCGGATCCGGAGCAGGAATACGGCGATGAGGATGACGAGGCTGAAGACGGTGATGCCGAGTCTGATGAGGCCGACGAGACCGAGACCGATTCCGCCAATGACGCCGAGGCTGACGATTCCGCCGAATCCGCCGACTCCGACTCCACCGAACCCGAAACCGAAACCGAAACCGAGGAGTGAACGGCGTAATGACCCGTTTCCTCAAAGGCACCGATCGCCCGCTCGCCGAGGCCTATCAGCTTGCGCTGCTGGACCTCGACGGCGTGGTGTATCGCGGCAAGAATCCGGTCGAATACGCAGCCGATTCCATTCGTGCGGCCGAAGCCGCCGGCATGACCATCGAATACACCACGAACAACTCCTCGCGCTTCCAGCACGTGGTGGCCGACCAGCTCAAGGGCTTCGGCTTGGACGTGGAGCCGTGGCAGGTCATCACCTCTTCGGTGGTGGCCGCCCGTGTGGTGGCCAAGGCGTTGCCCGCCGGCGCGCGCGTACAGGTATTGGGCGCAGAGCATTTGCGCGATGAGGTCACCCGCAACGGCCTGACCATCGTGGACGGTCCTCAGGACCGCCCGCAGGCCGTTATTCAGGGCTGGTATCCGGATATGACTTGGCAGATGATGGCCGATGCCGCGTTCGCGGTCGAGGCCGGAGCCACGTATTTCGTGACCAACCGCGACCTGACGATTCCTCGTGAACTGGGCATCGCCCCCGGTTGCGGATCGATGATTCGCGCCGTGATCACGGCCACTGGCGTCGAACCGGTCGCCTCCGCTGGCAAGCCGGAAGCGTACATGTACGATGAGGCCCGCGAACTGAACGCCGCCGAAGGCCACGATCTGGTGCCCAAGGAGGCGTCCATCGCCATTGGCGACCGACTCGACACTGATATCGAGGCCGGTAACCGCGGTGACTATGATTCGCTGGCGGTGCTGACCGGTGTCACCAACCCGACCGAACTGATGCTGGCTCCGGCACACCTGAGGCCCACATTCATCGCCCTTGATCTACGTGAACTCGGCGAAGCCCAACCGGAGCCGGTCTGCGATGAGAGCGGTACTTGGGAATGCCGCAAGGCTAGCGCTTGGTTTGAAAACGGCCAGGTACACGTCAGCGACCCCACCAGTATGGACGGCCTGCGCGCCGCCGTATGCGCCGCATGGGAAGCCGCCGACCAAGGCGCACAGCTTAGCGAGGCCACGGTACCGGTGTTCGCCATCGAGGCATAGTCCTATGCCTACGGATAGCGAACATGCGCCGGTCACCGAGCGATACCCCGAACTTGCGGATATCGATGAACAAGACAACGACCGCAAGCTTGAGACCTATCGCAACGTGCTGGAATCCTTACAACACGAGCTTGATAACAGCCGCAGCTAGCAGAGGTGATTCATTCTCCCGCCAGCGGAAGATGACGTGAAGTGCTGGATGGGGGCTCCATGCCGAGCCACCCCGTTGGTGGATGGTGGGCCGAAAGGAAGATATATGACCGAGCAGCATATCGATCCCGCGACTCCACTTGACCGACTTGACATGATGCTCGTGGCTTCGGGACTGGTCGAATCGCGGGCCAAAGCGCAGCGACTCATCAAGGCCGGGCATGTGCGCGTGGACGGCGAGACCATCACCAAGCCATCGTTCATGGTCAAAGCCGGGCACAGCGAACTCGCCGTGGATAAGGGCGACGACTACGTCTCCCGAGGCGCTTACAAACTCTTGGGCGCGTTCGAAACCTTTGCCGGCAATGGCCTTACCGGGCCGGAAGGCTTGGAATGTCTGGATATCGGTGCCTCCACCGGTGGCTTCACCGACGTACTGTTGCGCGGGGGAGCGGCCAAAGTCGTAGCGCTCGACGTTGGGCACGGCCAGCTCGACCCGCGCATCGCCAATGACGAGCACGTCATCGAAATGAGCGGCGTCAACATTCGCGAAGTAGAGGCCGACGACCTGCCTTACCGGCCGGCGATGATCGTTTCCGACGTCTCCTTTATTTCCCTGACCTATGTGATCCCGGTAATCGCGCGCATCGCGGCTCCCGGTGCGCAGATTGTGTTACTGGTCAAACCGCAGTTCGAGGTCGGCCGGGCAGGACTCGGCAAAAACGGCATCGTTGAAGATCCGGCATTGCGGGAGCGGGCATTACACGACGTGGTCGCCTGTGCTGAACAGCACGGACTTGACGTGGTGGCCACTGCCGATAGTCCCATCATCGGTACCCACGGTAATGAGGAATACCTGCTTTACGCTGTCTTGAGATGAATGCGTTGGCAGTCTCCGTTCACCAGCAGCACGCTGGAGGTACGGTCGATGCCTAGTGCGGTGGCACACGTGGCGCTTTCCACCGCACTGCCGTTGCGTAGCATGGCGGAGTCCGCCGTCAAAGTCCGGCATTGCAGATGGTTGGCTTCAACCGTGACGGCTGTGATATGGCGAACCGTGCTGCCATCCTCATACCCATCCATATCAAAACGGGAAAACATCGTACTGCGGAGTGGATGAACTTCCAGAGCCCTGCTGTTGACGTCATGACCCTTCAACACGCCGTTCAAGCGGACTGTCTGACCGCTAATATGACGGGTGCCTAGGGAGCCATTGACGGACAGATTTCCGGAACAAACGATATCGCCGTTGCATCGTAGTTTGCCGGTAAAGGTTATTTCATCGCAAATAATGTCGCCGCCGACTTCGATGTCGCCGCTGCCGCTGATGCTGGATACGCGAATATCACCATCACACCGCACAATGCCACTTTTGATGACCAGTTTGTCCCCTTCTATAACTGAGGCCTCGAGGGTGCTGGTCACAATCATGGTGTGAAAATGCGCGCCATCGGCAAGACGGGAACGTTGGTCCACTCCTATGGTGCCGTAGACTCCTTTGCCTATCAGCGTGCAATTCTGCGTATGCTTGCCCATGATGATAAAACTCCCCTTATTAATATGGACGTACAGCTTTATGGCTTATTGCCACAATAATGAGCGCATCCATGTTGAGGGGGTTATATCGGTCACGATGTGAGCAGATAGGGGGTATAGCGAGCGCAGTTAGGGGGTTAGCCTTGGATGAAGTGGTCGATCTGATCCTGCTTGCCCATGAGGATGAGTTCGTCGTTGCGATGCATGACCAGTTCCTTGGAGCCGTACTGGAACTCCTTGCCTGGGGCCTTGAGGCCCACCACGGTCACGCCGTACTTGTCATGTACTTGTACGTCCTCGATGCTGCGGCCTACCGCGTACAGGGGCGTGTGGACCTTGACGACGGTGTACGGCCCGTCGATTTCGATGTAATCCAGATAATTGCCGGCCACCAGATGGCCCACGCGCTTGCCGGCATCGGTCTCCGCGTTGATGATGTGGCGGGCGCCGATGCGCTGCAGAATGCGCGCATGCTCCTGGGACACGGACTTGGCCCACAGATCGGAAACGCCGGCGTCCAGCAGGTTGCCGGTGATGATCACCGAAGCCTCGATGCTGTCGCCGATGGCCACGACGGCCGTGTCGAACTGGGAGGCGTCGATCTGCTCGATGGCCAGCACATCGGTCATATCGGCCTGAATGGTGGGCAGATGCGCGGACCAACGGGCCACAAGCTCCGGGTTCTTGTCCACTGCGAGCACATCCTGACCCATCTGGTCGAGGGTGGCGGCCACGGACCCGCCGAAACGGCCCAGTCCGATGACCAGCACGCTTTTGTTGCCGCTCGGTTTTGCTGCCATGATGATGGTCCTCTCTATGTCAGATTGCTGGGCGCCGATTGAATGGCCGATCAGCCAACGATAATGTTTTCCTGCGGATAACGAATAGGTTCGGGAGCCATCGGTCGGCTGATGGAGTAGGCGATGGTCAACGGGCCAAGTCGTCCGACAATCATCTCGGCGGACAGAATAAACAGGCTGGCCGGATTGCCGGCGCTTGCCACGCCCACCGAATAACCACCCAACGAGAAGGCCGAGCAGGCTTCGAACACGGCGTCCACGAACGCGCAGCCGGTGGTGAACATCAGCATCATCGCACCGACCATAACCAACGCAAAGCAGGCCGTGGTCACGGACACGGCGGTCATCTGAATACGGCGGGGGATACGGCGGCGGAACACGGTGACATCGCGATGGCCGGTGAATGCGGCGCGGCAAATCAAGAGAATCACCGCGAACGTGGTGACACGGATGCCGCCAGCGGTGGATGAGGAACCTGCGCCGATGAACATGAGTATGCTCATGAACACCTTGGTCTCATTCGTGACTTCGGGCACCCAGGAAATATCGAAACCGGCGGAGCGGGGCATGACGGCGGCGCTCATCGCACGGCGCATCTTCATGCCGGGGTCATCTGCGGGGAACAGGCCGGTATTGCTCCACTCGACCAGCAGGAACCAAGCCAGTGAGGTGGCCACCAGCACAGCGGTGGTCACCAAAGTGAGTTTGGTGTGCAATGTCCAACGTTTCGGGCTGAGCCGCCGGCGTGCGCACTGCACCAGATTCAGCACCACGGGGAAGCCGAGCGTTCCGATGAATGCACTGATGAGAATCGGCAGCCCCACGCCCCAACGGTTCACATGCAGACCAGTGGCATCCGGCGTGAAACCGGTGTTGTTATAGGCCGACACCGCGTAGAACAGCGCCTGCCACAAGGTACGCCCCATATTGCCATGGTTCACGCGGAACAGGTCGGGCAGCAGCAGCACGAAGGTCAGCACCTCGGCGATGATGGAGGTGCCCAGCACCACGGTGAGCACTCCTTTGACCTCGGAAAGCTTCGTGGTGCCCAGCTCGTTCGCGGTGAGCATACGCTGGGAGACCTTGAGTCTGCGGGAAACGCCAAGAGCCACCATCGAGGCGAAGGTCATGACTCCCAGACCGCCGAACTGGATGGAGAACAGGACGACGACCTGGCCGAACATCGACCAGTATTCGCCGGTGTTCACCACCGGAATGCCGCAGGTGGACAGGGCCGAGACGGCGGTGAAGAACGCGATCGGGAAATTGGTGAAGATGATGTCCGATGTGGAGATCGGCAGCAGCAGCAAACCGGTGACGATGATGATCAGTGCGCCGAAATACACCATGGACAGACGGCCCGGGTGCCTGAGCAGACGGTCGGTGATGCTGATACGTCGAATGCGCTTGGCGGTTTTATCGCTTTTGTCTCGGCTCAGTACATCGGCTGAATACCACCATGACAGTCCCTTCGAGGCCTCCTCATTGGCGGAGGATTCGTCGAAGTCATTGGCCATGGGTCCTCAAGCTCCTCAACTGATACTGCTGTACGGTCATACGGCATGCCATCGCGCTGCGCACGGCACGCGTACGGTGATTGCGCGGCTGTACGCCATTGTATGCCGAAGCCTTACGATAATCGACTCTGTGGAACGTTGCCGGCGACGCGCCACGAAGCAGCATTTTTCGAACACCTGTACGACTGATGACGGTGTCTGCGGTTAGAATAATGAGCAGTGCGACCGAATCGACAGGAGGATGCCATGGCCAAGCGCAACGCGGTGGTGGTGACGCATACCAGGCTCAGGCAGACCGGAACCGTAGTGGCCGAGGCGGTGAGCCAGCTGCGAGTGGCCGGTTTCGAAGTCGCCATCATCGACAACACCGAGGCCCCCGATTTCGGCGTGCAGCCGCCGTGCGTGTCGGACGACACCGAAATCGTCGTGGTCCTGGGCGGCGACGGCACGATACTGCGCGCCGCCGAACTCGTCCACTGCACCCAAGTGCCGATTCTCGGCGTGAACATGGGGCATGTCGGCTTCTTGGCCGAATTCGAAAGCTTCCAGATCGACGAGGCGATCCGCCGGGTCTCCACCCACGACTATTCGATCGACGAACGCATGATCGCCCATGTGGACGTCTGGCTGCCCGGCGCCACCAAGCCCATTGAGGATTGGGCGCTGAACGACATCACACTGGAACGCGCCGACCGGGGCAAGATGGTCGAACTGTCCATCCGCGTGGACGATGTGGAGATGAACTCGTTCGGCGCGGACGGCGTCATCGTCTCCACGCCCACCGGTTCCACCGCCTACGCCTTCTCCGCGGGCGGTCCGGTCATGTGGCCGAACGTCAAGGCCCTGCAGTTGATTCCGTTGGCCGCGCACGCCCTGTTCGCCAGGCCGCTGATCATCGGCTCCGGCTCGACCTTCACCATCGATATTCTGGACGATTCCATGTCCGAAGGCTGGATTTGCTGCGATGGACGCCGTCAGCGCGCCCTGCCGCAGGGTACGCGCGTCATGGTGCGCGAATCGCGCGATACCTTGCGCCTCGCCCGACTCTCCGGCGTGCCGTTCACCAACCGTCTGGTCTCCAAGTTCGATCTGCCCGTGGTCGGTTGGCGCGAGCACGCGCGCAACGAGGCCTCGAGCCAGTCGCTGCATCACGGGCACACGTTCCCGGCGGCCGCGTATGCGGCTGGCGTTGCCGTTGCCGGTGACGCTGGCGTCGCTGGTACCGAGCCCGACAAGCCGGGCGAACGTGACGGCAAGGCAGGATCCTGATGCTCGAAGAACTCGATATCCGCAATCTGGGGCCGATTCGAGAAGCCACCATTGCGCCGGCCGCAGGCATGACCGCCATCACCGGTGAGACCGGTGCCGGCAAATCCATGCTGCTCTCCGCGATCCGACTGGTCTCCGGCGGGGCCGCCGAATCCTCGCGCGTCTCGGCCGGGGCGGACGAGGCTTGGGCCCAGGCGATTTTCGCGCTCTCGGATGATGCCGTCGCATCTGAACATTCCGGCGACACCAACGATGCCGGTTCTGGCGATGCCGACAGTGGGTTCACCGGTGCTGCCGCGGCCGTGGCCAAGGCCCATGACGCGGGCGTCGACCCCGAAGACGGCGAACTGTTCCTTTCCCGCACCGTACGCGCTTCCGGACGTTCGCGGGCTGTGCTCGGCGGCAAGTCCGTACCGCGTTCGGTGCTGGGGGCCATCGCCGGCGAACTGGTTACCATTCATGGCCAGACCGATCAGCTGAAAATCGCGGCCTCCTCACGGCAACGCGAGTTTCTGGACCGGGTGGCCGGAGACGAAGCCGAACTGGCCGCCTACCGCAAGGCGTGGGATGCGCTGGCCGCCATGGATGAGCGGCTGGAACGCCTGCGCTCGCAGGAATCCTCTGCCCGCCAACAGGCCGACTACCTGCGCGAATCCATCGACCGCATCAACCGAATCGACCCGCAGCCGGGGGAGGATGAGGAGCTGAAGGCGCGCCGCGAACGCATCGAAAACGCGGCCGACATCGCCCAAGGCGTGGGTTCGGCGCTGGGCGCGCTGGATGCCTCGCAGGTGGATGTGGACGCCGCCGACGGCGCTTCGGCCGTGGAACTCATCAATCATGCGGTGACCTCGTTGCGCGCGATTCGCGTCGGCGGCACGTTCTCCGAGCAGGCCGATCGGCTTGAATCCATCAATGCCGATTTGGGCGACGTGGTGTTCGCCCTGAGCCAGGAGCTGGGCGACGAAGGCAGCGTGGAGGATCTGGACCAGATCAACGGCCGTATCCACGAGCTTGGCGACCTCGCCCGTCGGTGGGGCCCCACCTTGGCCGACGTGCTCGCTTGGCGGGACAAGGCGGCGTTCGATCTGGAGGATCTGGATGCCTCGCCGGAAAAGGTCGCCGAACTCGAATCCGAACGGCAGACGCTGTACGATGCGGCCCTCGCCGCCGCCGACGTGCTGAGCGCCGCGCGCGTGGCTGCCGCTGCCGACTTGGGTGCGCGCGTCACTGAAGAACTCGGCTCGCTCGCCATGCTGGGCGCCTCCTTGGAAGTGCGCGTCACGCCGCGAGACAAGGCCGATGATCCGCTCGGCCCGTATGGTCGCGACGATATCGCGTTCCTGTTTACGCCGTTCGAGGGGTCGCCGCAGTTGCCGATGGGCAAAAGCGCTTCGGGCGGTGAACTGAGCCGACTGATGCTGGCCTTGGAGCTGGTGGCCGCCGACACGCGCGGCGGTGCCGACCAGACCTTCATCTTCGACGAGGTTGACGCCGGCGTGGGTGGCAAGGCCGCGGTCGAACTGGGCAAACGTCTGGCACGGCTGGCCCGCAGCGCGCAGGTCATCGTCGTCACCCACTTGGCGCAGGTCGCCTCGTGGGCGGACGCGCAGTTCGTGGTCACCAAGGAGCCGCCGGATGCCGATGACGACGATTTGGGCGTGGTCACCACCATCGCCGAAGTCAACGGCGAAACCCGCGTCCACGAAATCGCCCGCATGCTCTCCGGCAGCGAATCCGAAGCCTCCCTGGACCACGCCCGAGAACTCCTATCCGATTCTCGGCTTACGCTCCCGCTGGCGGGAGCTGGCGCCGCAGGCGACTGAGGGTGGTTGAAGAAGATGGAGATTAGCAAATGACCAAGGCCGCCATATTCGACCTCGATGGCACCCTCCTAGACTCCATGGGAGTCTGGGACCAAGTCGACATCGACTTCCTGAACAAGCGCGGAATCGAAGTGCCGCCCGACTACATGACCAAAGTCTCCGCCATGCAATTCCGCCAGATCGCCGAATACACCATCGCACGCTTCGGCCTTACAGACACGCCCGAAGAGCTCATGCAGGAATGGGACGACATGGCCAGCGTCGCCTATTCCACCACGGTCGAAGCCAAACCCGGCGCGCTTGACTATCTGCGCGATCTGAAAGACTCCGGTGTCAAACTGGGTGTCGCCACCTCGCTGCCCCCGCGTCTGCGTGAGCCGGCGCTACGCCACGTCGGCATGTTCGATTTGTTCAACGATATCGTCTCCGTCGATGACGCGAACGACGTCGGCAAGGACCAGCCCGACGTCTACCTGCTCGCCGCCAGGCGCCTAGGCGCCGCGCCGGTCGACTGCACGGTGTTCGAAGACCTGCTGGTCGGCATGAAGTCGGCCAAATCGGTCGGCATGAAGGTCTGGGCCATGCACGACGACTCCTCCGCCTCCGATTGGCCCGAAATCTGCCACCTGGCCGACGGTGTCCTCTTCGACTTCCATGACGCCCCGCGCGTGCTGTGATAAAAAAGTTACGCCCCCGCTGGCGGGGCTGTCGGCGGGGGCGTTGTTGGGCATGGGTACCCCTTTCCGAGGCCATTGTAGGCACGAGTCATGTTTCGACACTATAAGCTGACGATGTATTTGCTCACTGTTTGACTGTTATGTAACACACCTTGACAGTTAAGCAGAACAGTTATACTGTGTTGTATAACAGCTAAACAGCTGGGGTGCTAGTCAACCACAATCGAAAGGGGCATAGGTGAAACTGATCATCTCATCCGTGTCCGGTGAACCCATCTACGAGCAAATCAAAACCCAAATCCGTTCGGCGGTGCTCAGCGGCGAGTTGAAGGCGGGCGAGGCCCTGCCTTCCTTGAGGAAACTCGCCAAGGAGTTGCGCATCTCCGTACTCACCGTCACCAGGGCGTACAACGAACTGGCCGATGAGGGCGTGGTGCAGAACATCCAAGGCAAAGGCACTTTCGTGATGGACAAGGGCAACGAACTGATGCAACGTCAGCTCAAAACCCAGATTCGCGAAAGCCTGGCCGAGGCAAGCCGGGGCGCCAAAGCCGCCGGCATTCCGCTGGACGCATTGGACCGCATGCTCGAAGAGGAATACCGCAAGAAATAACCTCGAGAAAGGACCATGGCCATGACCGCCATATCCGAATCCGACGCGATGGCGTTGCAGGTCACCGACGTCACCAAACACTATGATTCCGGCTTCACGCTGGACGACGTGACCTTCGACCTGCCCAAGGGCTACATCATGGGACTGATCGGCCCGAACGGCGCCGGCAAATCCACCCTCATCAAACTCATCCTCAACATGATCCACCGCGACGCCGGGTCGATTCACGTGCTCGGCCTCGACAACATCGCCAACGAGGAGCTCGTCAAAGAACAACTCGGTGTGGTGTTCGACTTCAGCTACATGCATGAACAGTGGCAAGTCAAGAACATTGAACGTATTGTCGCGCCACTGTATCCATCATGGGACGGTGGATGCTATCGCAAGTATCTGGATACTTTTGGCCTTGGTGACGCACAGAACGGCAAGAAACATATCAAGGATCTTTCCCGCGGCATGCAGATGAAGCTGATGCTGGCCATCGCATTGAGTCATGATGCCAAGCTGCTGATTCTCGACGAGCCGACCAGCGGACTCGATGTGCTTGCCCGCGACGAACTCATGGATATCCTGCATGCCTACATTGAGGATGGCGAGCATTCGGTACTGTTCAGCACCCATATCACTGCCGACCTCGAACGTGCCGCTGACTTCATTACCTACATCACCGATGGCCGTCTCTACTACACCGGTCCGAAAGACGAGTTTGAGGAATCGTTCCGCCTGATTAAGGGCGGTCCAGACGAACTGGCACAACTGCCTGCGGACGTGGTGCTGGGCTCGCATACGTATGCCACCGGATTCGATGCGCTGGTCCGGTCAGATAGGCTTGATGCTGTTGCGTCGGTGGTTTCGGGGCTTGTCGTTGAATCGGCTTCCATTGATGACATCATTCGACTGACCAATGCCCATGATTCCAATCGTGACTTGAGCGGGAGGTGAGCGGCCATGGAGGCAATACTGAGGGTGTCGCGGTCTCGGCAACATGCATTGACCACTGCATTGCGCGTCGATATGGCCTACCTGTGCGTCGACGTACGGACTGTGCTCTCGTTGTTGTTGGCACCGTTGTTCTCCGTCATCTTTCAAGGTGAAGCTTATGGTGATGGCTTCGGCTATCGCATGGGTGTCATCATGACGGTATTCACCTGCGCCATGTGGGTGCTAACCATGGCGGTTGCTGACTTACAGAACGGATATCGACTTCGTGGCATTATTCCGGCTTCGAGGAAGAGTCAGGTGGCCGCGCGATATGTGGTTGGATTGGTGATTTCCGTATTGTCGATAGCGATGATCGTGCTGATTGACGGGTTGCAAGTGCTGGTCAATCCAGATTGGTCATTCGCGGGCAATCTGTGGGCGGCGCCGTTGGGAGGTTTCTGCACCGCGCTGATGGTCGCGCTTATCGTGCCCACGGGTTATCTGTGGACCAAACTAGGCGGTCTTCAAGTCACGATGATGGTGATCTATGTCGTTGCATTGGCTGTATCCATACTGCTATCTATTTCGCCTGCTTCGGTGACCAGAGGATTGGCCCATGCCGCGAATGCCATCATCGCGCAACGATTGTGGCTGGTTATTGCGGTATTGACAACGACGGTTGTGGCATATGGAATCTCGTATGTAATTGCCTCTCGCATATTTGCTTCAAGGGAATGGTGACGATGAACTGGAAATCCGTAGTAAAGCAATGTCGATTCGATTGTGTCGGGACGGGTCTGTTCAGCGTGGCGAATATGGTATTTCTGCTGGTTCTCCCGGTGCTGTCTATCGTGGTATCGCTGGCGATGATATCGACCCACGTCGATGAACACGTTGCCAGTGGTCTGATGGGCGGACTCGGAGGTCTGGCATCGACGATGGCATGTATGAGTGCATTGGGGCCTGCGTCATCCGAGGAATCTGCAGGACACAGTGCCATGCGAGGGCTGATTCCTGTTTCACGCACTGCACAAGTTGTAGGTCGGTACCTTTTTCTGTTGGTGGTTGGCCTGCTCTGGGCTTTGGACGTGGTGATATGCGGCGGCGTCTTCATTGTCTTTGGCGATATAGCAGATATGGGGTGGATCGGTACCTTGGCAGCAGGTGCTTTCATCTTCGCTTTGGCTATCATTCTTGGGTCGGTGCTGCTGGCCTGTGCATACCGGTTCACCTTCCGCAAGATGATGGTGGCCTCTGGCGTGGTCCTGGTTGGCTTGTATGCCGTCATTGCGCTGCTGGCCCGATTGCCTGTTGACTGGCAATGGCTTTTGCTGAATATTACCGATTTCCTGACGATCTGGTGGCATACGGCGCTTGTTCTCGCCGTGTTGTGTCTGCTCGCATTTTTTGGCTCCATGCTTATAGCCATCCGCATCTACCGAGCCAAAGAACTCTAGCCGCGCATTTGTCCGACCGCGAATGAAAAGAGACCGACAGGAATCTGTCGGTCTCTTTCCGTTATCGGTGTGTTATCAGTCCACCAGATCCAGAGCGATTGGCTGGTGCAGTTGCTGGGAATCGCTTTCATTGGCCGTGCGGCGCGCGCGGATGGCAGCGGCTGCGCGCTTGACGGTCTTGATAACTTCCTGCAGCACCACCACGCCGAAACCGACCGCGATGATTTTCAGCCACATGTCGATCGGCAGCGGCACGGTGCGGAACATCGCGCCGCCGAATTGCACCACTAGCACCTGAAGTGCGAACATCAGCGCGAACACGCCGATCATCACCTTATTGCGCAGCAGATTGGCGAACAGGCTGGCGTTGCCCAGCTCGCGGCTGTTGAAGGCGTTGAACAGCTGGAATACCACGAACAGCGTGAACAGAATGGTCGACTGCTGTTCGGCGGTGCCGCCCATGAAGTTCGTCCAGCTTTGCGCCATGAACACCACGGCGATGAACGCGCCGGAGACGATGATGCGCTCCAGCATGCCGCGCGAGACGATGCCGGCGTCACGGCGGGTGGGCCTGCGGTCCATAAGATTGTCGCGAATCGGCTCCATACCGAGCGTCAGCGCGGGCGGGCCATCCATGATGATGTTGACCCACAGCAGCTGCAATGCGGTGAACGGCGCGGCCAGACCACTGAACAGCGAGGCGAGTACCACGACCACCGAAGACAGGTTCACGGTGAGCTGGAACTGGATGAATCGCTGGAAATTCTCGTAAATGCCACGGCCCCAGTGCACGGCCTTGACAATGGTGGCAAAGGAATCGTCCAGCATCACGATATCGCTGGCTTCCTTGGACACCTCGGTGCCGGCGATGCCCATGGCGATGCCCACGTCCGCGTTCTTGATGGCGGGCGCGTCGTTGATGCCGTCGCCGGTCACCGCCACCACATTGCCCTGGGCTTTCAGAGCGTTCACCACGCGCATCTTGATAACCGGCGTGCTGCGGGCGATCACGCGGATGCGGCCGATTTCGCGGGACAGTTCCTCGTCGCTCATTTCCTCGATCTGGCGCGCCTCGACGGCGATATGCCGCTCGTCCAGAATGCCGAGTTCGTTGGCGATGGCCGTGGCGGTCACGATGTTGTCGCCGGTGAGCATCTTGAGCTCGATGCCCGCCTTGCGGCAGCGCTCCACGGCACCGGGCACATCCTCGCGCAGGGGATCCACGATGGCCACGAAGCCGTCGAACATCATGCCGGATTCCAAGCCGGCGCGGTCGGCAGCGTAATCGAGAGCCGCAGTGTCGGCGTCCTTATCGGAAATATGGCGGTGGGCGAAGCCGAGCACTCGGCAGGACTGCGCCTGGAACTTCGCGATCTCCCGTTCGATTTCGCCGCGCGTCTTGGCGTCGACGGCGCACAGGTCGAGCATCTTCTCCGGGCTGCCTTTGGCGAACACGGTAATGCCGTCGCCGTCACGCACCACAGTGGTCATGCTCTTGGTCTCCGACGAGAACGGATACGTGTGGAGCACCGTCGCGCGCTCGCGGCGAATCCGGTAGTCGAGTCCGGCCTTGTGCGCGGCGACCAACAGTGCGCATTCGGTGGGGTTGCCGATGAATTCCGGCATCGCGCCGGCCTCGGCTTCGGTGGCGCCCGGGAAGGTCACGTCGGCGGTGCCGTTGACGCAGAAGTTCTCCAGCAGCATGCGGTTCCTGATCTGCTCGGGCTTCTCCAAGGCGCGGCCCGGTGCATTGTACGCCTCGATCACGGTCATGCGGTTCTGGGTCAATGTGCCGGTTTTGTCCGAGCAGATCACGTTGATGCAGCCGATGGTCTCGCACGCCACCATCTTCTTGACCAGCGCGTTCTGCTTGGACATTTTGATGATGTTCACCGCGAGGCACGCGGCCACGATGGTCGGCAGGCCTTCGGGCACGGCGGCCACGATCAGCGTTATGGAGGTGATGAACGCCTCGGAAATCGTGTCGAACGAGGCGGTGCCGGAAGCCACGAACCGGGCCACCTGAAGCACGAACACCAGTGCGGCCACAATCGAGCCCACCACGGCGATCACCTTGCCGAGCTTCGCGAGCTTCTCCTGCAGCGGCGTCATACCGGTGTTGGCGGCGCGCAGTTCGCGGGCGATCTTGCCGAACTCGGTGTCGTCGCCCACGGCGGTGACCACGGCACGGCCATTGCCGGCGGTCACGAAGCAGCCGGAATACAGCATGTTCGTGCGGTCGGCCACCGGGGTCTTCGGGTCGGTGAACACGGCGTCGGCGGCTTTGGCACTCGGCACGCTTTCGCCGGTGAGCGCGGATTCGTCGGCGGTCAGATCGTTCGATTCGATGAGGCGCGCATCGGCCGGCAGCTTGTCGCCGGTGCTGATCTGCAGCACATCGCCGATGGTGATGTCTCGCTGCGACACCAGCGTGACCTCGCCATCGCGCACCACGGTGACGGTCGTGTCGTCATTGATGTCGTTCAGCGCTTCGAATGCCTTGGCGCTGCGACTCTCCATCACCACGGTGATTGTCACGGACAGGGCGATGGCGAAGAAGATGCCCACGCATTCGAGAATGTCGGCGTGGCCGCCGGCCATGGCGCGGGTGATGTTGACGCCCAGGGTGATGGCCGCCGCGATCATAAGCATGATGAGCATCGGGTCGGCGGCCGTCTTGACGATGCGGGAAAGCATCGATTCCGGCTTCGGCTTGGTGAAGGCGTTGGGACCGTACTGGTTCAGGTTGTGCGCGGCCTGTTCGCTGGTCAGGCCTTGATGTGCATCGGTGCCCAGCGTGCTGATGACTGCTGGCGCATCCTGCATGAATGGTGCGGGCGTCTGCCCGTTGGCCGTGGTCATATGTTCCTCTCGTTTGGTTGACACACCGCACTGAAACCCGCGTAATATCACTCGCGTACCGCGCAACATGGCGGCACGCAGCCAAACGAATCGTTGACGACCATGTATCGCATACTCCGCGGTACATGAGTCTCGTCATTTAAGGCAAAGCCAGACCGTAACGGAACTGCCGACGGCCACGATGTTGACTTGCCACATTGCGGTTTGGGCCGAGCCCTTCGCCGCAATGCTGTCTACTCCCTCATGGGACTATTCAGTTGCAGAAACAGAACCTAACAAACCACATGGATTTTCCCGTTCGCCGGCAGCATGGCGATTCCCGCCTTCCTAGAAAAAACAAGCAACACGCCATTGGCTCGTTGCAGGTGAAAAGCCGCAAGAAAGCCGCGCGTGACAAGGCTCGGACATGCTTGAACATGCCTGGACCTTCGACTTGTGACATCAGAAAACAAAAAACCGATACATGCTGGTAAAGCATGTATCGGTTGGGAATTGTCAGTTAGTGCCGTCAGCGGACTATCACAGCGCCTGGGCGGCCTTTTCGACGTAATCTTCCATGCCGTCGATGGCCACGACGTCCTTGAACCGCACGTCGGCGGTCTCAAGACCACGCAGGGCGGCCGGGGCGGTGGTGCCGGTCTCGTGGGCCAGCACATCCATGCACTCGAAGTCGGTGCCGGTGGCGTCGAAGCCCAATGCCTCGTTCACCACGCGCGGGAACTTGTAGGGGCTGGCGGTGGAGAGCAGCACGCGCGGGGTCAGCGGGTCGCGCGGCATCTGCTCAAGCAGGTAGTAGCCGCAGGCGGTGTGCGGGTCGATCACGTAGTGGTTCTCGTCCCAACAGTGCTTGATGGACTCGCGTACCTGATCCTCATCGGCCCAACCGGTGCCGAAGATCTGACGAATCTTGGCCAGCAGTTCTTCCGGGATCTCGTACGTGCCCCACTTGTTGAGGTCGTTCATCAGCATGGAGATCAGACGGGTGTCGCCCTCGGACAAGTAGTACAGCATGCGCTCCAGGTTGGAGGAGATGAGGATGTCCATCGAGGGGGAGATGGTCTGGAAGAACGGGCGCTGGCGGTTGTAGGTACCGGTGGTCAGGAAGTCGAACAGCACGTTGTTCTTGTCGGAAGCCACCACGAGGTGCTTGACCGGCAGACCGAGCAGCTTGGCATAGTAGCCGGCGAGGATATCGCCGAAGTTGCCGGTCGGGACCACAAACTCGACCTCATCGCCGACGTTGATCACCTGGTCGGCGAGCAGTTGGGCGTAAGCGGAGAAGTAGTAGACGACCTGCGGCACCAGACGGCCCACGTTGATGGAGTTGGCGGAGGAAAGCACCACGTGCGAATTGCCGGCGAGACGCTCGGCCAGGGCGCGGTCGCCGAAGATGCGCTTGACCGCGGACTGGGCGTCGTCGAAGTTGCCTTCCACGGCGGCCACCTGCACGTTGGAGCCGGCTTGCGTGGTCATCTGCAGCTCCTGGACCTGGGAGACCTTGCCTTCCGGGTAGAAGACGGTGATCGCGGTGCCCGGGGCGTCCGCGAAGCCGGCCAGCGCGGCCTTGCCGGTGTCGCCGGAGGTGGCGGTGAGGATCATGATCTTCTCGTCCGCGTCGCCATCGGCCGGCGTGGTGTGCGCCATGAAGCGCGGCAGGATCTGCAGCGCCACGTCCTTGAACGCGGAAGTCGGGCCGTTGAACAGTTCGAGCACGTAATCGTCGCCCAGGGGCTTGAGCGGGGTGATGCGCTCGTCGGACCACTGTTCGCCGTAGGCGTCGGCGATGCACTGGCCCAGCTCCTCGGCCGTGAAGTCCGGCAGCAGCGCGCCCAGCACCTCGGCGGCGATTTGCTGGTACGACTTGCCCGGCAGGGAGGCCACGTCCACCTTGGTCTTGCCCAACGCGTCCGAAACGAACAGGCCGCCGTCATCGGCGATGCCCTTACGAATCGCCTGCTTGGCGGTCAGCGAATCGGTGGTGCTACGGGTGGAATGGAAGGTGGTTGTCACGATGAATCCTTCTGCCTGAAAGGGATGATGAATCCACATCAGTCTAGCGTGGGCCGTGGGCAGAAGGGCCGTCCGTCTCGCATAACCGACCGGTCGCACCGGCGAAAATCACCATTGCCATCGAACGGGGACCGGCCATATCATGAAACAGGCCGGCTGCAAACGGGCCATACGGTAAGGCGACAACGGCGAATCAATTGTCGCTTATACCAAAGAGCACCCATGACCGCTTCACCCCTTGCGCAGAAGGCAACCGATGCTTTCAACGCGCCGATCTGCGAAACCGATCCTGAGATCGCCGAACTGCTGGACTCCGAACTGGGCCGCCAGCGCAGTGGCCTTGAGATGATCGCCTCTGAGAACTTCGTGCCGCGAGCGGTACTGCAATGCCAGGGCTCCGTGCTGACCAACAAATACGCCGAAGGCTACCCCGGCCGTTTCTACCACGCCGAGGCGTACGGCGTGAACCCCGAGACCTTCCGCATCGACCCGGAGATCATCCGCCAGCGCACGTTCGACGGTGCCAAGATCCTTGCCGAACGACTACTGGCCGACGACGTCAAGGCCAACGGCATCTTCGTGCTGACCGGCGGCACCGATGTGCATCTGGTGATGGTCGACCTACGCAACAGCGAGATGGACGGCCAGCAGGGCGAGGATCTGCTCGCCGCCTGCGGCATCACCATCAACCGCAACACCGTGCCCTTCGACCCGCGCCCGGCCTCGGTGGCCTCGGGCCTGAGAATCGGCACGTCCGCCCTGGCCACCTGCGGCTTCGGACCGAAGGAATACGAGGAGGTGGCCGACATCATCGGCACCGCGCTCGCCGCCGGCCCGTCCGCCGACGTGACCGCGCTGAAGGCCCGCGTCGACAAGCTCGCCGAAGACTTCCCGCTCTACCCCGACCTGGACCAGATTCACTGATTTTTTGCGGATGTACGCAGCTCCCTCATCAGAGGGAGCCGCGCTTATATCCCCGGCTATCTTCGGTGCAATATGGGTCGAAACGGGCAATGCGGCCCATTGTGGGTTACTCTTGTTTTTTATGAGCGATGAATTGAGTCCTGAGGTGTTCGACGCGGTGTGCCGCCAGGCCGATCAGGCCGCACGCGCACAGGAGCGTCTTGCACAGGCAAATACCGAAGCCAAAAACGAACTGTTGCTTGCCATTGCGGACGCGTTGGACGAGCATGCTGCGGACATCGAAGCCGCCAACGCGCTGGACATGCTCGAATCCAAGGAAAACGGCATGGATGCGGGCAAGCTCGACCGCCTGCTGTTCGACGTGCCGCGCGTGGCCGCCGCCGCCCAAGGCGTGCGCCATGTGGCCACCCTGCCCGATCCGGTCGGCGAGATCGTGCGCGGATACAACCTGCCCAACGGTCTGCGCCTTACCCAGACGCGCGTGCCGATGGGCGTCATCGGCATGATCTACGAGGCCCGGCCGAACGTCACTGTGGACGTGGCCAGCCTGTGCCTCAAGTCCGGCAATGCCGCGTTGCTGCGAGGCGGCCACGCCGCCGAACGCACTAACGCCGCCACGTTGGGCGTCATCGCCCCGGTGCTTGAAGCCCACGGTTTCGAATCCGCACTGGTGCAATCCGTCGACCAGTACGGGCGCGCCGGCGCCACCGCCATGATGGAGGCGCGAGGCCATATCGACGTGCTCGTGCCGCGAGGAGGAGCGGGTCTGATCCAAGCCGTCGTGCGCAACTCCAAAGTGCCGGTCATCGAAACCGGTGCCGGCAACGTGCATATCTATATCGACAAGTCCGGTGATCTCGCCAAGGCCATCCCGATCATCATCAACGCCAAAACCCAGCGCGTGGGCGTGTGCAACGCCGCCGAAAAGCTATTGGTTCATAAGGATGTCGCCGCCGAATTCCTGCCGCAGATCGCCGCCGCTCTGGCCGAGGCGAACGTCGTGCTGCAGACCGACACCACGTCGTACGGCATCATCTCCGGCGCGGCAATCGAGGGCCTTGACCTCAACCACGCCGCCGAAGAGGATTGGGACACCGAATACCTGGCCCTCAAAATGGGCATCAAGGTGGTGTCGGACCTGGACGCGGCCATCGACCACATCAACACGCATTCCACAGGCCACACCGAATCCATCATCGCCGAGGATTATGCGGCCATCGAGGAATTCACCAAGCGCATCGACTCGGCCGTGGTCATGGTCAACGCCTCCACCCGCTTCACCGACGGCGGCGTGTTCGGCTTTGGTGCCGAGCTTGGCATCTCCACGCAGAAGATGCACGCACGCGGTCCCATGGGATTGCGGGAGATGACCACCACCAAGTGGATCGGTTACGGAACAGGTCAGGTGCGCGCATGAACGAGGACGGCAACATGAACACTACGGCTGACACGGCAAACAAGGCAAGCGAACTGCGGCCCGACATCGACCTCAACGATCCCAAGCTCGGCCTGAAGATCGCGGCCGAACGGCTCAGCATCGTCCGCTATGTGTTCCTCGTGCAGATTGAGGACGGCATCGCCTCCGCCGCCCAGCGTGCGTCGCTCGAATACGCGGACGCCGTGCTCATCGGCTGGCCCGAGACCGATTCACCCGAAGTCGTGGACCTCAACGATGCCCAGCTCAAGATCGTGCGCGAACACATGGAACTCATGGAAGGCTACATCGGCAAATACAGCCAGATGGAGCACGACGGCGACCTCGACGGCATGACCGACACGCTCATCCGCATCACCGAGCGCGTGGCCGAGGTCCGCCGCCTCTACCAGCCGGACTTCCCGCTGCCCACCTTCGCCGAGATTCGTCGCGTGGTCCAAGACGAATGGGATGAAGACATGGGCAAGATCGATCCCAAGGAAGACAATCCCTCCGCCGGCGAAATCGAAGAGGAAACCGAATCAGCCGATGACGCCGCCGGCGAGGGCGGCCAGGCATGAGTGGTGTTACCGGCAGCCACAAAACGGCTGCGTCAGTTCAGTCCGAAAAAACAGTGGAATCCGCCGAGCCCGCCGAAATCATTGCCGTCACCCAAGGCGAAACCGAACGGCGCATGTCCGACCTGTCCGTACCGGCCGGGGCCAGCAGCCACGGCAAAGGCAGGCTTTCCGCACGCGGCAACTGGCATACACGCCTGCGCGTCGGCATCATGGGCGGCACGTTCGACCCGATCCACAACGGCCACTTGGTCGCCGCCTCTGAAGTCGCCTGGGTGTATGACCTCGATGAGGTGATTTTCGTGCCCACCGGCCGACCTGTGTTCAAGCTGGACAAGCACGTCACCAACGCCGAGGATCGGTATCTGATGACTGTGATCGCCACCGCATCCAACCCCAAATTCACCGTCTCGCGTGTCGACATCGACCGTCCGGGCGTCACCTACACCATCGACACCCTGCGCGATATCCGCGCCCAACATCCCGACGCCGAGCTGTTCTTCATCACCGGCGCAGACGCCGTGGCCGAAATTATGCAGTGGAAGGACGCCGACCTCATGTGGGACCTCGCCCACTTCGTGGCCGTCACGCGCCCCGGCTACTCCAGTCCGGACGGCGTGACCTTGCCCGAAGGAAAGGTCGATACGCTTGAGATCCCGGCCTTGGCCATCTCTTCGACCGATGTACGCCGCCGCGCCGAACACGACGAGCCGGTCTGGTATCTGGTGCCTGACGGCGTGGTGCAATACATCGGCAAGCATGGTCTGTATTCATACGAGGACTGACGATTCGTACGAGGACTAGTGTGCATTTGTACGAGGGCTGGTGAGGATTAGCGCGAATCAGTGCGCATCAATCCTCACCAGTGCAAAGGATAAGCAGTCAGGCCAGTCCCATCTTGATTTTCAATGCCATTACGCGAGTCGCCGCCGCCGTCACTTTCGAAGCGAAAGCCGGATCGGACTTCGCCCGTTCGTTGAGGCCGTCCACAATTGGCTTTACGTAATCCGTCTGACCGATGCAGGACATGTCGCCGCCCGCCTCGACAAGCTTTACTCCCAATTGGCTTACATCGTAGCTGCTTAACGCTTCGGCAGACATCGAATCCGAAATCACCACGCCCGTGTACTTCAGGGCGTTGCGAATATGACCGTCGATAATCGTAGAAGAAAACACCGCCGGATTATTCGGGTCGATGGATTGATACGTGGCCAACGACATCATCACCATCGCAGGATCGGTCTTGGTGATCGCCTGGTCAAAGGCACCTGCCTCGGCCCCGCCCAACGTGGTGGTCGTATCCAGAATGCCTTCGGTGGTGAAGTCGGTATTGCCGCTTACCGCGCCCAACCCAGGATAATGTTTGACCGCCGCGCCGACCTGAGCGTCTCGCAAACCTTCAATAACGGCGATGCCATGTTCGGCGTTGCCGGCCGCATCCAATCCGAAATCACGATCCAGCGCGCCAATCGGAGCATTTGAGGCACGATCGCCCACCACCGTGCCGAGCACCGGTGCCAAATCGACATTTATGCCAGCAGCAGCTAATTGCGAACCCCACGTGCCTGCCGATTGACGCAATGCGTCAGCGGACATTGTGCCCTGCTCAACGGCACTGGGCATTGTGTCGAAACCGGTACCAGTCAGATGCTGCACCTGACCACCCTCCTGATCGGTGGCGATGATGAGACGATTGCCGGCCGGCGCATATCCTTGGAGTTGCGCGGTCGCGGTCTTGACCGTATCGGCGCCGGTATTCCAATTGCCAATGAGAATGGCCGAGCCAATGTGCTCATCGGCGATTGTTGAAGCCAACGAGGAGGGATCGGAACCGGCAAGCAACGGCACCATCACTAACTGTCCCACACGTTCCTCAAGTGTCATGGCGGATACCGCACGTTGGGCTTGTGCGGCCGGTTCGTTCTTCTTCGGGGAAGGAACGTCGGCGCGTGGTAACGCACTTGTCTGGGAGGTCTGGGGAGTGGTGGTGTTGCCGTTTGATGTGGATTTGGCGAACCATCCGACATGCCATCCGTAGGCTGCCACGCCGGCCAACACCACTGCCAAAGCACATATTGTCGCCACGATTGGAGTGCTCCTGTGCCGAAGTTGGCGTGTGGCGTGTGCTGAGGGACGCATATGTTGTGGCCGTTGGCTGTTCATACCGGCAAGCGTAGAACGGAGCGTAGAACAGAACGCTGCCTCATTCTGTGCTCAGGGCATAACCTACCTCCCGCCCTTTCGATAGGCTTGAGTTATGTCTTTTAACGATCCTTTCTCAATACTGTTCGGCAATGGCGGCGATTCACGACGCAACAATGCGAACAATGACGATCCGATCATCCTCGATGTCGAGGCCGATGGGGACGGTCCGGCCCGCAACACCAACGCCGGCCCCTCCGGGTCATCCCGCCCTCCACGTGGCCCGGCCAATCCGCGTATCACCCGTAAGCCAGCGTCCGGTGGCTCAGGAGGCAGCCGTGGCAGCAAGATTCTGATCGGCGTGGTGCTGGCCTTGGCCATCATCGTCGGTCTGTTCTTCGGCCTGTCCCGATTCATCACCGATCTGATGTGGTACGGCCAGCTCGGCTTCCAGTCCGTGGTCTGGACCCAGCTCGGGGTGAAAATCGGTCTGTGGGTGGCCTACGCGCTGTTCATGGCCTTGACCGGCTTCGTTTCCGCCTGGCTGGCCATTCGAGCACGCCCTGATTCGGCCGACGGTTCCACCATTCGCATTAACGGCGATGTGGTCGAGGTCGGCAAATCCGTCAGCTCGAAAACCGCTCGCCGCGTGGCCGTGGTGATTTCGCTGATCGTCGGCGTCATCTTCGGCTCTCAGTTCAACGCGAACTGGAGCGAGATTCTGCTCATGTTCAACGCGCAGTCGTTCGGCACCACCGATCCGCAGTTCGGTCTGGACAACGGCTTCTACGTGTTCGTGCTGCCGGGCCTGAAGCTCGTGCTCGCCGCCGTGGCCATGCTGCTGGGCGTGGGCCTTGTGTTTTCCGTGGTCACTCATGTGCTGATGGGTGGTATCCGCATTACTATGCCGGTTAACGGACGCGGCCTGTTCTCCATCACCAAGCGTTGCCGTCGCCAGCTTGGCATCTGGCTGATGCTCAACATGTTCGCTTGGGCAGTGCGCCAGATGATCGGCGTCTTCGACCAGCTCACCGTGCAGGGTTCACGCATCACCGGTGCCTCCTACACCGCCGTGCATGCCAACATCCCCGTCACCTTCATCATGGCCGCGCTGACCGCCATCCTCGGCGTGGTGCTGGGCATCTGGCTCATGCGTTCCCACACGCTCGAAGGCCAGGCGTCCATCGGCGTGCGCGCCTCCGCCGCGCTCAAGGCCTGGCGTGTGCCGGTGACCTCCATTGCCGTCGTGGTCGTGGTGGGTCTTGTGCTCACCGTGGCATGGCCGGTGCTGTTGCAGCGCTTCCGCGTCAACCCGAACGCACAGGAGATGGAATCCACCTACATTCAGCGCAATATCGACGCCACCCGCGCCGCCTACGGTCTTGACAAGCTCAAGACCGAGCAATACAAGGTAACCGACAAGGGCGAGCAGGGCGCTCTGGCCAAGGAGGGCGACACCACCGCGCAGATTCGTCTGCTCGACCCGCAGGTCGTCAGCCCCACATTCAAACAGCTGCAGCAGTCCAAGCAGTACTACACCTTCGCCGACACTTTGGCAGTCGACAAGTACGAGATCGACGGCGTTTCCCAAGACACCGTGATTGCCGCCCGCGAGCTTGACCTGGCCGGCAACGACAACCGCAATTGGGTCAATGACCACACCGTGTACACCCACGGTTACGGCGTGGTGGCCGCTTACGGTAACAAGGTGACCGCCGACGGCCAGCCTGAATTCTTCGAATCCGGCATCCCCACTCAGGGCAAGCTCACTGAATCCGAAAAGTATGAGCCTCGCATCTACTTCTCGCCGAACACCACCGAATACTCGATCGTCGGCGCACCGGAGGGCACGCAGGCTTGGGAGTTCGACTACCCGACCGGTTCGGAAGGCGCCCTGACCACGTTCAAGGGCGACGGCGGCCCCTCGGTTGGCAACCTGTTCTCCCGTATTCTCTACGCAATCCGCTTCGGCTCCGATCAGATTCTCTTCTCCGACCGTGTGACCAGCGAATCGCAGATTCTTTACGATCGTTCCCCCAAGGAGCGCGTGGCCAAGGTGGCGCCGTACCTGACGCTTGACGGCCGTGTGTATCCGGCCGTGGTCGATGGCCGCGTCAAGTGGATCGTCGACGGCTACACCACCTCTGATGCCTACCCATACTCGCAGATGACCGACCTCGGCTCCGCCACCAAGGATTCCACCACCGTCTCTTCCGCAACGGTCTCATCCTTGGGCTCGCAGAAGGCCAACTACATCCGCAACTCGGTCAAGGCCACCGTGGACGCCTACGACGGTTCCGTGGATCTGTACGTATGGGATCAATCCGACCCGGTAATCAAGGCATGGGAGAAGATCTTCCCCGGCCAGTACCACCAGCTCTCCGATATCTCCGGCGACCTGATGAGCCACATGCGCTACCCGGAAAGCCTGTTCAAGGTGCAGCGCGAGCTGCTCTCCAAGTACCACGTGACCTCCGCCAACCAGTACTACTCCGGCGAGGACTTCTGGCAGACGCCGGTCGACCCGACCGAATCCCAGTCCCAGCAGGACCAGGACATCCTGCAGCCGCCGTACTACCTGACCTTGCAGACCGGTGGCACCAAGGAACCGGTGTTCTCGCTGACCTCCACCTACATTCCGGCTGGCCAGTCCACCCGTGAGATCCTCACCGGCTTCCTGTCGGTCGACTCGGATGCCGGCAATGAGAAGGGCAAGATAGGCTCAAACTACGGCACCATCCGATTGCAGGAGCTGCCCAAGGATTCGAACGTACCGGGCCCCGGCCAGGCGCAGAACAACTTCAACGCCAACGCCGACGTGTCCAAGGAACTGAACCTGCTGCAATCCGGCGACACGCAAGTGGTGCGCGGCAACCTGCTCACCCTGCCGCTCGGTGGCGGACTGGTGTACGTGCAGCCCGTGTACGTCAAGTCTTCGGGTGTGACTTCATTCCCGCTGCTCAAGAAGACGCTGGTCGCGTTCGGTGATCAGGTAGGATTTGCGGATACGTTGGATGAGGCCTTGGATCAGGTGTTCGGTGGTGATTCCGGCGCGGCCGCAGGCGATGCCGAGAACGTGTCCGGTGACGGATCGTCTGGTGACCAGTCGTCCGGCATATCCGGTGACCAATCTGGTTCCGATACCAATGGTGGCCAGTCCGGCACCACGGACGGCAAGTCGGATTCCGGCTCGTCTTCCGACCGTAGCCCCGAACTCCAGCAGGCGCTGAACGATGCCGCCCAAGCCATGAAGGACAGCCAGTCCGCCATGAAGAACGGCGACTGGACCGCCTACGGCAAGGCGCAGAAGGAGCTTGAAGACGCCCTCAACAAGGCCATCGAGCTCGACAAGTAGTTCCGACAGGAATTGGCTCCCCTCAGGGTGAGGGGAGCCATCGCCGAAGGCGACTGAGGGGAGTCGGTTACCTCAACTGACATAGCCCGTCCTTATCATAAGGACGGGCTATTTGCGTATTCAAAGGAACCTCATGCCATACACCTTCCGTCCGGCCGTCGAATCCGACATCCAAGCCATCACCGACATCTACAACGCCTCAGTGATGGCCGGCGGTGCGACCGCCGACCTCACCCCGCGCACCCTCGACCAACGCCGCGCCTGGGTCGAATCCCATACGCCGCCCTACGGCGTTTTTGTTGTGGAATCGGAAGATGGTTCAATCATCGGCTTCGGTGCGCTCTCCGTGTTCTATGACCGCGCGGGATATGACGGTGTCACCGATTTGGCCTATTACATCGATCCGGCATGGCAAGGCAGGGGAGTAGGCGCGTTCATGCTTGACAGGTTGCTCACCGAGGCGCGGGCCCGCCACATGCGCAAGGCTTGCGGCATCATTTTCGCCGATAACGCCGGCTCCATTGCCCTCATGCACCGCTTCGGCTTCACCCAATTCGGACTCATGCCCGCCGCTGCCACCGACTCTACCGGCACCATGCGGGACATGTCCTACTGGTATTTGGACCTGCAGCCTTGCAGTAAGTCATTTCAGTCAAGAAAAGTGTGAGGATGCCGGAGCAAACGAGCTTGACGGCGGCGTTGAGTACAATCTTGACGGTTGGATCCGGCCGGGCATGGGCCAGTGCGCGAGGCGAACGCGCGCATGACGTACGGAACGTACAGAACGTGCATACGGGAATAAAGGAAGACGGACGAGGAGCGGATTATGGCATCGGATTTCTGGCTGATTGCGGGACTGGGCAACCCCGGCAAAAAATATGAGGACACGCGGCACAACATGGGCTTCATGGCCGCCGACGTGCTCGCCGAACGTTGGACGGTGAACTTCGCCGATCACAAGGGCTTGGCCATGCTCGGTAAAAGCGTGATGAACCTGGACGGCCGCACCGTCAAGTTCTTTCTGGCCAAGCCGCTGACTTATATGAATGATTCCGGCAATGCGGTGGCTTCCATTAGCGCCTATTACCAGATCGAGCCCGACCATATTGTGGTGATTCACGATGACATGGACTTGGAATTCGGCCGTATCAAGGTCAAGGCAGGCGGCTCCGCAGGCGGCCACAACGGCATCAAGTCGATTGACCGTTCCCTCGGCACGCCGAAATACGCGCGTGTGCGCATGGGCGTCGGTCACTCCAAGCGCGGTGCGAACGCGCATGACAACACGGTGAACTGGGTGCTGGGCGGATTCGGTCCGGACCAGCGCAAGCAGCTGCCCGAATTCCTGGCTGACGGCGCCGACGCCGCCGAGGACATCATCTTCCACGGTCTTGCCAAGACCCAGGAGAAGTTCAATGGCCGGTGAGGCGACGCACCCGGACCTGATCAACGGCTCACTGGCAGGCATCCTGTCTGAGCTGGAACAGGACAAGACCTTCCTGAAGCTCGCCGCCGGCGACATCGAGGCTTCGGACGACGTCGACAACTCCGTCCTGGCCGGCATCCCCGAAGGTTTGCGCCCGGCTTTGGCCGCCGCCATCGGGCAGGGTGTGGCCGGCAAACCCGGCAAGCCGGTCGTGCTGGTCGTGGCCTCCGGCCGCGAAGCCGAAGAGACCGTGGGCTCGCTGCGCTCCTGGTATGATGGCGACCCGAACGACATCGCCCAGCTCGAAGCCTGGGAAACCCTGCCGCACGAGCGTCTGAGCCCGCGCGCGGACACCGTGGCCAGCCGCATGGCCGTGTTCCGCAGACTCAAGCATCCGAGCGATACCGATTCGATGTTCGGCCCGATTCGCATTCTCGTCATGCCGATCCGCTCGCTCATCCAGCCAGTCGTCCAAGGACTGGGCGATGTCGAGCCGCTCGTGTTCACCGTGGGGGAGGACCTGCCCCTCGACGAAGCCGCCAAACGTCTGATCGAAAACGCCTACACGCGCGTGGACCTGGTCATGGACCGTGGCGAGTTCGCGGTGCGCGGAGGCATTCTTGACGTATTCCCGCCCACCGCACCGCACCCGGTGCGTATCGAATTCTTCGGCGACGAAATTGACACCATCAAGGAATTCCACGCCTCCGACCAGCGTACCTACGGCGACGGCCTCAAGACCATTTGGGCCACCGCATGCCGTGAACTGCAGCTGACCGACGCCGTGCGCACCCGCGCCAAAGCCTTGGTCGGTTCGATTCCCAATGCTGAGGACATGCTCGAATCCATCGCCAACGCCATTCCGGTCGAAGGCATGGAATCCCTGATGCCCGCACTCGTGGACCATCTGGAACCGGTGGGCTCCATGCTTCCCAAGCACGCCGTGATCCTCCTGAGCGACCCGGAGAAACTACGCCGCTCCGCCGAAGACTTGGCAAAAACCGCGAACGAGTTCCTGGCCGCCAGCTGGCATGTGGCCGCCTCCGGCCACGGCGCCGGCGCGCCCATCAGCTTCGACGAAGCCAGCTTCCTCGACTATGCGGAAACCATCAGCTCCCTCGAATACTCCGAACATCCGGTGATTCGCCTCACCAGTTTCGGCGTGGACACCACGTTGACCGGCCATGTGCAGCTCGACGCCCAGAACCCGGCCGAATTCCGAGGGGATGAGGCCAAGGCCTCCCAAGGCATCGAAGGCCTGCTCGATGCCGGCTTCCACGTCACCATCACCGCCGCTGCGGCCGGCACCTTGGCTAGGCTCAAGCGTGCGATCAACACTACCGGCATCGCCAATTTCGACGTCATCCGCTCTCAGGCCATCGACGGCTTCGTGGACAAAGCCGCCAAAATCGCCCTGCTCACCGAACGCGACCTGACCGGCCGCACTTCAGCCGTGGCCGTGGCCAAAACGCCGAAACGCCGGCGCAAGGCCATCGACTTGGTGGAGCTCAAAAAAGGCGATTACGTGGTGCACGAGCAGCACGGCATTGGCCGGTTCATCGAAATGCGTCAGCGCACCATCGGCACCGGCGCCAACAAAACCACTCGCGAATACCTGGTCATCGAATATGCGCCTTCCAAGCGCGGCGCCCCGGCGGACAAACTGTTCATCCCCACCGACCAGCTCGACCAGGTCAGCAAATACATCGGCGCCGAAGCCCCCAAGCTCAACAAGCTCGGCGGCTCCGACTGGGCGGCCACCAAGGCCAAGGCCCGCAAGCACGTCCACGAGATCGCCGACGACCTGATCAAGCTGTACTCCGCCCGCCAGCGCGCCAAGGGCTTCGCGTTCAGCCCGGACACCCCATGGCAGAAAGAGCTGGAAGACGCCTTCCCCTATCAGGAAACCGCCGACCAGCTCACCACCATCGACGAAGTTAAATCCGACATGGAAAAGCCCGTGCCGATGGACCGCCTCATCTGCGGCGACGTGGGCTTCGGCAAAACCGAAATCGCACTGCGTGCCGCCTTCAAGGCCGTGCAGGACGGCAAGCAGGTGGCCGTGCTCGTGCCCACCACGCTGCTTGTCCAGCAGCATTACGAGACGTTCAGCGAACGATTCGAGGGTTTCCCGGTCAATGTGGCGGCCATGAGCCGATTCCAGACCACCAAAGAGATCAACGAGACCATCGAGGGGCTGGAAACCGGCACGGTGGACGTGGTCATCGGCACGCACAAGCTGCTGAACCCGAAAATCAAGTTCAAGGATCTGGGACTCGTCATCATCGATGAGGAGCAGCGTTTCGGCGTGGGACACAAGGAGACGCTGAAAGCCCTGCGCACCAACGTGGACGTGCTGTCCCTGTCTGCCACGCCTATCCCGCGCACGCTGGAAATGGCCGTGACCGGCATTCGCGAGATGTCCACGCTCGCCACCCCGCCCGAAGACCGGTTGCCGGTGCTGACCTATGTGGGCGCCTACGAGGATGCGCAGGTCACCGCAGCCGTACGCCGCGAACTGCTGCGAGGCGGCCAGGTGTTCTATGTCCACAATCGTGTGCAGGACATCTCGTCCATCGCCGACAAGATCCACACGCTGGTGCCCGAGGCGCACGTCGGCATCGCCCACGGCAAGATGGGGGAGAAGCAGCTCGACCAGATCATCCGCGACTTCTGGCATCGCGACATCGACGTGCTCGTGTGTACCACAATCATCGAGACCGGTCTTGATATCTCCAATGCGAACACGCTGATCGTCGACCATGCCGACCGTTTCGGCTTGAGCCAGCTCCATCAGCTGCGTGGCCGCGTCGGTCGCGGCCGCGAGCGCGCGTACGCCTACTTCTTGTACGACCCGTCCAAGCCGATGACCGAGCAGTCCCATGACCGGCTCGCCACCATCGCGCAGAACACGGCGCTCGGCTCCGGTTTCGACGTGGCCATGAAGGACTTGGAATTGCGCGGCACCGGTAACCTTCTGGGCGACGAGCAGTCCGGCCATATCGAGGGCGTGGGCTTCGACCTGTACGTACGCATGGTGTCCGAAGCCGTGGAAAAGTACAAGGAGCCCGAAGAGAACGTCGAGCCGGTGGCCGTGTCCATCGACCTGCCCATCGAAGCGTCGATTCCGATCGAGTACATTGATTCGGACAAGCTGCGTCTGGAAGCGTACCGCAAGCTCGCCTCCGCCCGCAACGAGGCCGATCTGAAGGATTTGGAAGAGGAACTTACCGACCGTTACGGCAAGCCGCCGGTCGAATTCGAGACCCTGTTCGACGTGGCCCGTCTGAAGTTCAAGGCCCGCAAGCTCGGCATTTCGGAGATTCTCGCGCAATCCAACCGCGTGCGCATCGGTCGCATCGACCCGCCCGAATCCATCCAGATGCGTATGGGCCGTATTTACAAAGGCACCCAATACCGCCCGGTCACCCACCAACTCATCGTCCCCACCCCGTTCACCGGCTCCCTGGGCCAAGGTCCCATGAGCTCCGACCAGGTAGTCCTCTGGACCAACCAGTTACTTGATGATTTGGCATGGACCCCGTCGTCAAGCAAACGGCAGAGCCGTTTGTAGACGGGGTGCGAGGCGACAGTCGAGCCAGCTATGGCTCACCGGGCAACCTCCGGTGAGCCATATTCATATTCATGCCGTCGTTTGTGACGATGATTCACCCCAGACGGAATCGTTCCGACTGTCCAGCGAGCGAGATTAAGTGACTGCTATGAGCGAAACGACTACGAGCCGCACGAACCAGAGCGCGACCACGGCAACACTTGCCGGCTATGAGATTCCCCGCCTTGGCATGGGCACGATGGCGCTCGCCATCGAGGGGCGCCCCTCCAACCGTGATCAGGCAATCGAGACCATCCATGCCGCGCTCGATGCCGGAGTCCGTTATTTGGACACGGCTTGGTCCTATTATCTGCCCAGCGCACCCGGCACCGGCGAACCGGAGGATATGGGCTATGGCGAATATCTGGTCCGCGATGCTCTGCACTCGTGGCATGGCCCCAAAGATCAGGTGCTCGTAGCCACCAAAACCGGCTGGCTGCGCACGCTTGACGGCAACGGCAACTACGGCTGGCAGGCCGACGCCCGACCTGAAACCATGATCGCCAATGCCAAGGAATCAGCCCGCCGCCTCGGTGTCGATACGCTCGATCTGCTCTACTCGCACTGCAATGATCCGCAGGTGCCGTACGAAGACCAGATGGGCGCACTCAAGCAGCTCGTGGACGAAGGTGTGGCCAAAGCTGTCGGCATCTCCAGAATCGACAACGCGGACATCGAAACCGCCCGCAATATTTTGGGCGATCGTCTCGTGGCCGTCCAGAACCAGTTCTCCCCGGTCCACCGCGACCCTGAACACACGTTGGAAACCTGCGAAAAGCTCGGTTTGGCTTTTGTCTGCTGGTCGCCACTCGGCGGATTCCTCGACCCGTTCAACGAGCATCTGTTCGACCGGTTCCGCGAAGTCGCCAAGATTCACGACTGCTCCTACCAGCGCGTCACGCTCGCGTGGGAACTTGCGCAATACCAATATCTGTTCACGATTCCCTCGGCCAGAAACCCGCAGGAGATTCAGGACTCGTTCAAAGCCAGCGAACTGAAATTGTCCGACAGTGAGATCGGCTACCTCAATGGCAAGGACGTTGACTGAGCGATTTCGTCCGTACTGCCTTGCAATCAGGCGGCACACTGGCATTGTGAGCGCTAACGCTAAATTTTGGGCGTGTTGTTCACAACGTCCACAAATCGCACTACTCTTAAGAATGTCATTCAAGATACACAACCGTTTTAAGGAGTAGTTGTGGCAGTAATTGAAAGCGTGTACGCGCGTCAGATTCTCGATTCCCGCGGCAACCCGACCGTTCAGGTCGTTCTGGACACCGAAGACGGCGCCCAGGGCCTGGGCCTGGTCCCGTCCGGCGCCTCCACCGGTGAGGCCGAGGCTTGGGAGCGTCGCGATGGCGACAAGTCCGTCTACGGCGGCAAGGGTGTTCTTAACGCGGTCAAGGCCGTGAACGAGGTCATCGCTCCGAAGGTCATCGGCATGGACGCTGCTGACCAGCGCGCTCTGGACGACCTGATGATCGAGCTCGACGGCACCCCGAACAAGGGCAAGCTGGGCGCCAACGCCATCCTGGGCGTCTCCCTGGCTGCTCTGTACGCTTCCGCCGAGTCCGCCGGCCTGCCGCTGTACCGCTACATCGGCGGCACCAACGGCCACATCCTGCCGGTCCCGAACATGAACATCATGAACGGTGGCGCTCACGCTGACTTCGCCACCGACATTCAGGAGTACATGATCTCCCCGTACGGCTTCGACACCTACTCCGAGGCTCTGCGCGCTGGCGTTGAGGTCTACCACACCCTGAAGAACGTCCTGAAGAAGGAAGGCCTGAACACCGGCCTCGGCGACGAGGGCGGCTTCGCCCCGAAGATGAAGTCCAACGAGGACTCCCTCAAGTACATCATGGACGCCATCTCCGCCGCCGGCTACGAGCCTGGCAAGCAGATCGGCATCTGCCTGGATGTCGCCTCCTCCGAGTTCTACAACAAGGAGACCGGCAAGTACCGCTTCGACGGTGAAGAGCGTGACTCCGCCTACATGCTCGACTACTACGAGAACCTCATCAACGAGTACCCGATCGTCTCCATCGAGGACCCGTTCAACGAGGAAGGCTGGGAAGACTGGGCTGCCATCACCGCTCGCCTCGGCGATCGTCTGCAGTTCGTCGGCGACGACCTGCTGGTCACCAACCCGGCTCGTCTGCAGAAGGCCATCGACCTCGGCGCCGCCAACTCCCTGCTGGTCAAGCTGAACCAGATCGGTTCCGTCACTGAGACCCTCGACGCCATCGAGCTGGCCACCGCCAACGGCTACACCTCCATGGTTTCCCACCGCTCCGGCGAGACCCCGGACACCACCATCTCCGACCTGGCTGTTGCTAAGAACACCCGCCAGATCAAGACCGGTGCCCCGGCCCGTGGCGAGCGCGTTGCCAAGTACAACCGCCTGCTCGAGATCGAGGAGGAGCTCGGCTCCACCGCTCAGTACGCCGGCTACAGCGCCTTCAAGGCCTGCAAGAAGTACCTGGCCAAGTGAGCTGAAACGCCCGTAAAGGCGTGAGTTTCCACTGAAGCTCGATACCCGTCGTATTCGTCAAGTCGAATGCGGCGGGTATTTTCGTGTGACATGAGCAAGTCGTCCCGTACCGGCAAACCTGGCAAAACCGGCAAAGCACGAGTTAGGAAAAAAGGGTCGGCGGGGCCTATAGCGTTCTTCGTCTCCCTGTTCATTATCGCCCTTGGCACCATCCAGCTGGTCTCCACCTTCCACACCTATGCCCTGAACCTGGCCGAACTCAATGGTCTCAAGCGTGAGGAGGCTTCGCTGATTGCCCAAAAGCAGGAGTTGGAAAACGACATCAAGCGTTGGGATGACAAGGCCTACATCACCGCCCAGGCCCGTGAACGCCTCGGCTTCGTATTCCCCGGCGAACAGGCCGTGCGTGTGCTTCATCCCGAAGCCGTGACCGTCTCCGATAGCGAATCCCAGAAAACGGAAGATTCCAGTAGCAGCAACAAAAAAGTCCTGCCATGGTACAGCGAACTGTCTTACTCGCTCAAAAAGGCCGATGAGCCTGTGACCGATAGCGAGTCCGGCAAATCCGATATTTCCGGTTCCTCTGACTCGTCATCCAACGACTCATCCAAGCGGTCCGATAAGTCAGACCAGAACACCCAATCCGATCAGAACACCCAACAGAATACCCAACAGAACACAGGGGAGGGAACCCAACAGTGACCATCGATATCGCCGCCAAGGCCAAGGCCCTTGTCGATACCGTGCTTGCCGAGCCCGCCAACGATCATGACATCGACCTGGTGCAGCGTCAGCTCGGCCGATACCCGCGCGGCATGGTCGCCGTGGGGGCGCGATGCGTCTGCGGTAGGCCACTTGCCGTAATCACCCGTCCGGTGTTGCCCGGCGGAATCCCTTTCCCCACCACGTGCTATCTGACCGGTCCGGAAGCCGTCAAGGCCGCCTCCCATGTCGAGGCCGCCGGCGTGATGCAGCAATACAACGACATGTTGGCCTTGGACGAGGAGCTCAAGGCCGCATATGAGCAGGCCCATAACCTGTATCTGGCATTCCGCCACGAACTGGCAGGACGTCTTGGCGACAGTGAGGAGCATATTGAAGGCACTTCGGCCGGCGGCATGCCGGTGCGCGTCAAGTGCCTGCATGCCCTGCTGGCCCAGTCCTTGGTTATGGGGCCGGGCGTCAACCCCATTGGCGATTTGGTACTGGAACGCGTCAAAGACGAATTCGATCCGACCGTCTGCCGCTGCACGCTGGACGATTGATCAACAGATGAGCCAGCGCGAACAGTCCATTCATACGCACTAAGGGATACGAGGAGAAGGCAATGAGCAAGGAATCCGTAACCGTCGCCGGCATTGATTGCGGCACGAACTCCATTCGACTGAAAATCGCACGTGTCGATGCCGATGGCATGCATGAGGTGGTGCCGCGCATCCTGCGTGTGATCCGTCTCGGCCAAGATGTGGACAAGACCCATCGTTTTGCCGACGAAGCGTTGGAACGCGCCTATGTGGCCGCTCGGGAATTCGCCGGTGTGATTGCCGAACATCCCATCGACGGCCTGCGTTTCGTTGCCACCTCTGCAACTCGTGACGCGGAAAACCGTGAGGAGTTCGAGGATGAGATCGAACGTATCCTCGGCGTGCGCCCCGAAGTCATTCCCGGCACCGAAGAAGCCGACCTGAGCTTCCTTGGTGCCACTTCCGTGGTCAATCGCGACGATCTGCCCGCCCCCTATCTGGTGGTTGATCTCGGCGGCGGGTCCACCGAGCTGGTCATCGGTGGCGACGGCGTCAGTGCGCCCACTACCCAGGTTCAGGGCGCGTTTTCCATGAACATCGGTTCCGTGCGCATGACCGAACGTCATCTGACCAATGATCCGCCGACCCAGACACAGATCGATGAGGCCGTTGTGGACGTCGATGAACATATCGATGAGGCCTTCCGCACCGTGGACGCAGGCAAGGCCCGTACCATCATTGGCGTGTCCGGCACGGTGACCACGATGACCGCCTTGGCCATGGGATTGAAGGAATACGATCACACCGTGGTCGACGGGCATCGGCTGAGCCTTGAAGACGCCTATGCCGTGGACGACAAGTTCCTTAGGATGACGCGCGCCGAGCGCCGCGAATACAAGACCATCCACCCCGGCCGTATCGATGTGGTCGGCGGCGGCGCTGTGGTCTGGAGCCGTGTGCTGGCGCGTGTCAGCGAAGCCGCCAAGGCCGATCATGGTGAAGCCATCGATTCGTTCGTTGCCAGCGAACACGGTCTGCTGGACGGCATTGTGCTCGATTATGGTCGCCGGTTGCTGGCTCAATAGCGTAAGTGGTAAGTGCCTCCAGCGGGCTGAGCCGTTAAGCAAACAGCCCGGTGGGCTGTTTGTAGGCGAGGGGAGCGGCTATGCCGCGACGGCTGCACGAAGTGCAGCAACCCGCAAGCAATGCTCAGGGCAGGAGATAGCTTATACTAGAAAAGTTGGCCTCCGTGGCGAAATGGTATACGCAGTCGACTTAAAATCGATCGCTTCGGCTTGTGGGTTCGAGTCCCACCGGAGGCACCTTGAAATCGGCCTGTGGCCGATGCCGTTTTTGCGGCTGTGCCGTGGTCTCTCCCCAGTCGGCTTCGCCGACAGCCCCCTCGTCAGAGGGGGCTCGCAGCTCACTATGTGGAGAGCTTATAAGGCCGAAACAAAAGGCCGTTAGGCTATGTGGCGTTGTGACGATGTACCTGATGAAACGAGGAATCCACATGGCTTCACGCTGGACCGATGTCGAACGAGTCGAACAAGGCGCACTGCCCACCATGCTTGCCCAAGCCGTCATTGCGGGCACTGCACTCACCGTTGGTGCCATCGCCTGCTCGGGATTCTATCTGTCCATGATCGGCAATGTGGCCGCACTCCTGCCATGGGCGACTATCGTGATACTGATCGCCGTGGCGTTCACCTACATCGTCGGCTTCGCCCTGTTGTGGTGTGCCGAAGCCCTGACCCTGCGTGCCAACGACAAACTCAAGCCATGGCTGTACGGCGTCGTCGGATTAATCGGCTACGGCGTGTGGGGCATGTTCGTGATGAGCGCGATGATGAACACGCTGAACCAGCCGCTGAACGGCGTGGTGTTGTCGAACGGCGATGTGATGGCCCTGACCGTCAACTACGCGGTGTTCGGCTTCATCGCCTTCCTGTTGGCACAGGCGTACGCGCCCAAAATCGCCACCAAGAAGGGACTGACCATCGGGCTGATGGTGGTGCAGATCGTATTGGCCATCATCGGTATCATCGTACTGGTCATGATGTTCTCCGCACTGTCTCACTGACTGACTTATCGCTCGCCGGCATGACGCGCGCGGCCATCATCGCACAAGGCGAAAGCGATTCCGGGCGCTGGGCTGGGATACGATATCGTGATGGTATGACGCCTGGTAACACCGGCATGCCGAACCAGCAGGGGAGAAGGAGCCAAATGTTCAGTGTGCTTGACATGTTCACCATCGGCGTCGGACCTTCATCCTCGCACACCGTAGGCCCGATGGTCGCGGCACATGCTTTCGCCTCCTCGTTGCAGGCCGACCATTTGGTCGATCGCACCGCACGTGTCAAAATCACGCTCTATGGTTCTCTGGCGCTGACCGGTCTCGGCCACGGCACCGATCGTGCTGCGATGGCTGGGCTCGAAGGCAATCTGCCGGCCACCGTGGATACCGACCACATGATGCACATCCGCGAGATCTGCGCGTTGGATGATACTCTGAACCTCGCCGGCCTCAAACGCATCCATTTCGACTACGACCGTGACGTGGTGTTCGAACAATGGAAGCGCATGGCCGCGCACCCCAATGGCATGCGATTCCAGGCGTTCGACGCCGCCGCAAGCTTGGTCGACGAACAGGTCTGGTATTCCATCGGCGGCGGATTCGTGCGCAAAGGCGCTCCCGAAGACCCGATGATCGGCATTCATGAACGCCCTCCGGAAGACGCCTCCTTTGCCGATGCGGACGAGTCATCATCCACTGATTTCGGCGTCGAGGCACCCTACCCGTTCTCATCATGCACTGAACTGGTGTCGTTATGCCGGGAACATCATCTCAGCATCGCCGAACTTGTATGGGCCAACGAAACCGCTTCACGCTCGGGCATCCAGGTCCGATCCGATATTGATGCCATCTGGCGTGTTATGCGCGCCTGTGTGGATCACGGATGCACCTCGGCGGAACCCACATTGCCCGGTGGCCTTGACGTACCCCGCCGCGCGCCGAAAATGTATCGGCGTCTCGCCTCGAATTCCGATGTGCTGCGCCGCGACAGCCGGCGCAAAGACGCCGTGCTCGAGTCTTCCGACGCCGCATGGGTGGATCTCTTCGCCTTGGCCGTCTCTGAGGAGAATGCCGGAGGCGGGCGCATCGTAACCGCTCCGACCAACGGTTCCGCCGGCATCATTCCCGCCGTGCTTCACTATTACTGGCATTTCGTGGACAACGCCAATGAACAGGGCGTGGTCACGTTTCTGCTGACCGCCGGTGCCATCGGATACCTGTTCAAACGCAACGCCTCAATTTCCGGTGCGGAAGTCGGTTGCCAGGGCGAAGTCGGCTCGGCCTGTTCGATGGCGGCGGCCGGACTTGCCGCAGTCGTAGGCGGCACGCCGGAACAGGTGGAAAATGCTGCTGAGATCGGCATCGAACACAACTTGGGTCTGACTTGCGATCCGGTGGGCGGATTGGTGCAGATTCCATGCATCGAGCGCAATGCCATGGCCGCCAACACCGCCATCAACGCCGTGCGTATGGCCATGCTCGGCGACGGCTCACACATCGTGACCCTTGATCAGGCCATCGAAACCATGAAGCAGACCGGTGAAGACATGATGGCCAAATACAAGGAGACCTCCAAGGGTGGACTTGCCGTCAATGTCGTCGAATGCTGATTGACATGTCCGGTATTCACCAGCATGATGACCGGAATTGACGTATACGGCCAGCGTGTCGTATCGCACAGGGATGAAGGACTACCGCCGATTCGCCGATGGTGCTAAGGTAGGGCGCATTGTGTCTTTGAAGGAGGACTAATGACAGATCAGATGCCTCAGGTGAACGCCGAATTTGGCACCACGCCCGTTATCGAGTTCCCGACGCCCGAAGCCCCGAAGGGCCTCAAGGTTGTGGAGCTGACCGAGGGAGACGGCCCGATCGTGCGTCGCGGCGACACCGTCACCGTGAACTACCACGGCGTGGTGTGGGGTAAGGACACCCCATTCGACTCCAGCTTCGACCGTCATCAGCCCGCCAGTTTCGGCATCGGCGTGGGACAGGTCATCAAGGGCTGGGACCAGACTGTGCCGGGCCATAACGTGGGTTCGCGTCTGGTGGTTTCCATTCCGCCGGAATACGGCTACGGTTCCCGCGGCATCCCGCAGGCCGGCATCGGCGGCGAGGACACGCTGGTGTTCGTCATCGACATCATTTCCACCCGCTGACCATAGGTCAGCACATGACGAACGCCGGGGTCATAGCCGGCGTTTTGTCATAAATAACGAAGATTGTTTCAGCATCGACAACGGTTCAGGAGGACGATATGGCTGAGGACAAGGTCTACCTGCTGACGCAGGAAGCATACAACAAGATGAAGGAAGAGCTCGCCCATCGTGAAGGTGAGCTGCGTGAGGAAATCGCGCACAAGATCGCCGTGGCGCGTGCCGAGGGCGACTTGTCCGAGAACGGCGGCTACCAGGCCGCCCGTGAGGCGCAGAGCAAGAACGAGGGCCGCATCACCGAGCTCACCGTCAAGCTGCGCGATTCCAAGATCATCGAGAATGCTCCGGAAGGCACCGTGGGCGAGGGCTCTGTGGTGACCATCGAGCTCAACGGCAACGAGATGACCTACGTGCTCGGCAGCCGTGACATCGTGGCCGGCACCGACTACGACATCATGACCCCGGATTCCCCGATTGGCAAGGCCATCGAGGGCGCCAAGGTGGGCGACGTCGTTTCCTACACCGCACCGAACGGCCGCGAGCTGTCCGTGACTGTCAAGGCCGCCAAGCCGCTGGCCTGAGTTAAGTGACTGGTATGCCCCCGTAGGCGGGGGCATACTTATATGTCGTAGCGCTTATTGCCACAGCGAGACGATCACCATGTAGATGGCCACCATATGGCAGGCATATCCGGCCACCGTTCCGCAGTGGAAAATCTCATGGAATCCGAAGACGCGAGGCCAAGGGTCGGGCTTGCGCAAGGCGTAGACGATGGCGCCGAGGATGTAGCAGGCACCGCCGGCGCACAGCAGCACCACCACGGCTGGCCCCGCATACGGCGAATTCCAGAACATCACCATATAAGCCAGGCCGTAGATGCCGAAGATGATGTACACCACCGTATACAGCCAGCGTGGTGCATTGATCCAGATCACATGAATCACGATGGCGATGGCCGTGCACGCCCACATCGATATGATGATCACATTGCGCCAGAACGGTTCCAGCGCAAACGAAACCGGGGTATACGTGCCGGCAATGAGCAGGAAGATGTTGACATGATCGATACGCCGCAGCACATCGGTGACGCGCGGGCTCCAATCGCCCAGATGGTAGCAGGCCGAATTGGTGAACAGAATCAGCGACGCTGTCATGAACACGGCACACGCCCACTTCAGACTCGCGCCATGTGCCAAGCATATAAGCACGATGCCTGCCGCCAATGACAGGGGAGCGGCAATCGCGTGAATCCAGCCGCGCATCAACGGCTTTGGCCGTCCGTGCACGTCGAGACGAATCTTGCGTTCCACTTCCGCAGGGGCAATGCCCTCGATTTTCAGCGCACGGTTCTCCGCTTTGGCGAGCTTGTGCCGGGCCTTCTCCTCGGCTTTGGCTCGAATGGCCTCGGCCTTGAACTGGGCCTTGGCCCGTACGGCATCAGCCTTGGCCTGCAACGCCTGTTCGCGCGCCTCGATAGCCGCCTGACGCTTGGATGCGATGGTGGCATCCTCTGCAATCGTCGCGCTGTTATGAGCGTCGTGATGCATCGTCTTTTCCGAGTCGCCGGTTGTTGATGCCATGGTGATGCCCCCGTTTCACGAGTTGACGATACGCTTCTTACGCTGCCGTAACCTACGTTAGCGTAACTTTTATGCTTGTCAATACCGACTCGCACGAACACTATCACCCAATGGCGGCGATACTATGGAATCCGAAGATGAGAACGTCGCAGCAATAAAGGGCTCGGCGATGGTGTATTGCACGGAGTGTGGGTTTGCCAACGAGCAAGGAAATGCCTTCTGTTCGCAGTGCGGAAGCCCATTGGAGCAGCCCGAGGCCAATCCGGCGGTCCCTGCTTCTCCTGAACCTCCCGCCGGGCGTCCTGGCGTCGATCACACCAAAGCGGTGGTGATTGTGCTCATCGCGCTGATTTGTGTCGTGGCGTTAGTCATCGGCTTGTTCATCACCCATAGCATGGGATTGTGGGGAGCTCAGCCGCAGGCGCAAACATCGGCACAGTCGACCGGGGCCGATGCGTTGGATTCCGCCGATGATGGCACGACGGATTCTTCTGACGCCAAGTCCAAGGCCAAGAAGAACACGTCTGATAGCGCCAAAGACAAGAACAGCGACGATTCGTCCAAGAAAAGCTCGACGGAGAAGTCGAAGCCTTCCACTCCGGTGATCACATCCAGCCAGTTGTCTGACATCGCGGATTCATACTCGTCCTCCGATGTGGCCGTCTCCGCCATGGTCATCGATGGAACATCCGCCGACTCCTCAGAGGACGCCACCATCGCGACCACGTCGCAGTCCGGCAAGCAATTCGTGGCTGCCGATTTCTATCTGCCGGTCTATCTTGCGGCCCAGGACAATGGCGATGACAACGCCAAAGCGCAGGCAAACGCGATGATGGGTTCCATGGACACAGCAATGCCGGCAATATGGTGGCGGCTTCGGATATCAAACTGTACGTGATGCTTGCCGTGTACGATAAGCAACATGCCGGCACCTTGGCCACGGGCGGGAAGCCGTGCAACGCGATTGGCGCGGTATTGAAGATGCGATGTCGTCATAGTCGTCGTACTTGCCCGTGTGGCTTGCCGCGACGGCGGCGGTGCGTCTGCGTATGATAGGGATATGGCTGATTTTTCACATATCCTTGCAACGCGCCCCGACTTCGACGACGAGGACCGCGAGTGGCTGCATCATCTTGTCGCCGATTGGCAGGTGATCGCCGATTTGAGCTTTGCCGATCTGCTGCTGCTGGTACAGGATGGCGATGGCAAATACGTGGTGGCCGAGCAATGCCGTCCATCCACCGTTATGACGCTGCGGGCGGAAGACGTGGTGGGAAACGTCATGCCGGACGACATGGTCGGCGAATTGGACGCCGCCATGCTCTCCAGCGTGGTGTTCCGCTCCACGGTATTGAGAACCGTGGGCAAGGCGACCGTCTGCAACGTGTACGCGCCGGTTCGGCACAATGGCAAGACCTTGGGCTTGGTCGTGCGTGAGACCAATATGGCCACACGAGAATCCAACGGCCGATATGAGTCGGAAAGCATCAACGCCGGCAAGCATCTGTACGAGATGATTCCGCGAGGCCAATTCCCCTACAAGGATTCGGTGATGAGCCAACGCCATATCGCTCGCGTGGCGGACGGCTTCATCATCCTGACCATGGACGGCGTGGTTCGATACGCAGCCCCGAACGCCATCAGCTGCTTTAGGCGTCTCGGTCTGCTGACCACCATGCCTGGCCATTACCTCAGCGAACTCGGCACACAGCTATTGAAGGAGAACGACCCTGTTCCGGAAACCCTGCCGTTGGTGTTGACAGGCAAAGCCGCGGTCGACTCCGAACTCAACGCCAACCGTTCCGCCGTCTCGATGCGCTCGTTGCCCTTGTATGACAACAACGGCCGTATCGGAGCGATTCTGCTATGCCGTGACGTCACCGAGCTGCGCCGTCGTGAGCAGGAGCTGCAGACCAAGGACGCTACGATTTCCGAGATTCACCATCGTGTCAAGAACAACCTGCAGGCCGTCTCCGCATTGCTGAGGCTTCAGGCTCGTAAGACCAAGTCGGATGAGGTCAAGAAGGAATTGCAGGAGGCGCAACGCCGCGTGCAGACCATTGCCATGGTGCATGAGGGATTGAGCCAGACCGCCGACGAGGTCGTCGACTTCGACAAGGTGATCGCCAACCTGCTGCGCATGGCCGTGGACCTAGCCACGATGAAAGACCAGCACATCGATATCAACTACATGGGCAAGTTCGGCATGATGCCCGCTCAGGATGCCACGCCGCTGTCCCTCGTGCTGACCGAGCTCATCACCAATTCGGTGGAGCATGGGTTCGAAGGCCGCAAGGATGGCCATATCACGATTTCCGTGGGCCGCTCCGGCCCGAACCTCAATGTGGTGGTCGAGGATGACGGTTCCGGTCTCGGCTCCGAAGAACAGGGTGGATTGGCTCGTTCTTCCGGTTCCGGTTTGGGCACGCAGATCATCAACACCTTTGTGACCAATGATTTCGGTGGTTCCGTGCATTGGGAGCCGCGCCGCGAAGGCGGCACCCGCGTGGTGCTTGATATGAAGCTCAGGGCTGCTCAGGACGAGTGATGCGAAGCCCGAAATGAGGAAACCCTCCCAAGCGGGAGGGTTTCCTAGTATGACGAAGCGATAATCAAAACATCAGATTTGCATCTGCATGGCCTGAGAACGGCGGGCGCGCATGGCGCGGCGCTTCAGCGCACGACGCTCATCTTCGCTCAAGCCGCCCCACACGCCGTAATCCTGATTGGTGTCCAGTGCGCACTTCAGGCATGCGTCAATCACTTTGCAGGTGCGGCACACGGCCTTGGCCTCCTCAATCTGCTGATAGGCTGCACCGGTGTTGCCCACCGGGAAGAAGAGTTCCGGATCCTTGTCACGACATGCGGCCTTGGCTCGCCAATCAAAAGCGCTGCTCATTGCTTGCCTCCCTTAAAAGCCCCGTGGCTGGTGTTGTTCCTTAAGTCCAGTACCAAGGTAACCACGAACCGTGGTGATTTTCAAGAGGTTTTGCCGAGAAAAAACCGAAGTTTTCACGAAGCGCACTGCACCAGACATGCCGATGTGCCCTCGATGAGCACGGCCCGGCCCGCGTTGTCGGCATCGATATGACTCATCATATCCAATAGGCGAGCGGGGACTCCGGCCATAAGATCGGACGTTCTCTCCCCGCACGGGAACACGATTCTGGTATTGCAATGCTCCGGTATACGTATCGGGCGAATCGTGCTGACGGCGAATACCACGCTGACGGACTCATCGGCCAACGCATGTGTGAAAGACAGCGCCTGCTCGTCGGTGCGGAATGGGTCGAACAACTCATCGGCGTCGTCGACGAACCACACGATATGCGGAGGCGGTGGTGCATCCGAGCTGGCATACGGCGTGCAGCGGCCGCCATGAAGCCATTGCGAGCTCCATACCCGACGATGCGGGGAACTGACACGTACCGCCAAGCCATCAGCCATGCTGGCGTGTCGAGCCAATGTTTTCAGCAACGTGGTTTTGCCGCGCCCCTGCGGGCCGATGACACCGATATTGCCACCGGTGAGGGATACCGTCGCCTCTCGCAGGTTGATGCCATCGTCGGCAAGTCCAAATCGAATGCGTTGCGGTGCGTGGTCGGCCACAGTCCGGTCTTTTACGTGCCGGGGGAGTGGCGCGGTAAACAGGGACGGTTGCGGCGGGCTTCCGACGAACCGCGATGCGAACGCGATCTGGCGGCACACCGCATCGATATCGCGTGCCGTTGCACAGCGGAATGCCGTCACCTGTTCGGAATCGTTGCAGAACGCCGCACCGGGCATTGCCGGACTGAGGTCGGCGGCACGACCATCGCCAAGCAGCTCGCATGATTGCAGACGGTCCCGAACCCGTAAACAAATGCTGACGGACATATTCGCCTTCATATCGGCACTGACCTGACCCATGGGATTCTGCGTACAGGCGATCAGATACATGCCCAGTGACCTGCCGAGCGAGGCAATACGCACCAGACGATTCACATAATCCGGGAGCTGGTCCTTCAGGGCATGGAATTCGTCAATGACCACGATCAGGCGCGGTGGTGGATTGACCATATCGCGGATATCGGAAGCATGGACAGCGGCGGACAGCTGTTCACGGCGTGTCAGTTCGGCTTCCAGCGCACGCAACGCGCGTACGGCATGCGCCAGATCCAGATCGCATACGCTGCCCACGGTATGCGGCAACCGTTCGAGTTTGCGGAACGCGGAACCGCCTTTGAAATCCAAGAACACGAAATTCAGATGCTCAGGCCCGTTCATCGAGGCGAGCGCCAGACACCAGCTTTGCAGCAACACGGATTTTCCGGAACCAGTGGTGCCGGCCACCAGAGCATGCGGCCCCTGACGGTTCAGATCGAGCATCAGCGGCTCGCTTCCGGTCATGCCGATCGGCACCGCAAGGTCAAGGGGTTCAAGCCAGCGGCCCACAATGGCGCGCCATGGCAGGCGTGCGAAGTGCAGCAGCGATTCTATCGGCTGCGACGGCGCATGACGGAGGTCTGCGGCGCGGTCATCGGCGTCGCCCGTGATACCGACATCGATCGTTGCCTGTTGCGGATCGGGAGCCTTCTCCGGGCTTGGAGGCGAGGGGAGCGTCAGCAGCAGGGACACGAGACAGGCGAATATGCCCGGTGCGATCATGGCGGCGAACAGCCATTGCCCGTGCAACAGCAGTATGACCATCATCAATGCCTGCGCGATCATCGGGCATGCCGCGGCAAACATGGTCAGGCGGGCGCGCAATGGCGGCGCGCCCAAACGGTGCTTCGCCCGGGATACGGCGGATGCCGTATGGACGGAATGTCGCTTCGAATCGTTCTGCTGTGATGTCATGCTTCCAGCGTGGGGGAACGCATGCCGAAAGCGCAAGCCGAATCAAGGTATGTGGTTCTAGCTTGCCGAGTTATCCACATGACATTTTGCCCGTGCATGATTGGCGGTGTAGGCAACGGTGACGATCATGCGCCGATGATGAAGCCGATGGGCTCCGGGAAAGCGTCGGTCAGCCTTCCGCCAGATTGCCCACGGTGCCGGCCTTATACGTGCCGTCGGCAAGTTGATTGAACAGTTCGGTGTTCTTGGCGTCGTCAAGCAGCACCGAGGAACCAACGCCATCAACGTAATAATCGGGGTCGGACCAGTACACGCTGCCGGAGATGCCATTCGAGCCGGTGGCGCTTTTGAACGCCAACGCCATGGTGAGCAACGTGTAAGGGTTGGTCTTCTCGTCCACGGTGAGTGCGCTCATCGCGGCATTGGACACTGCCACGATTTTGGACGGATTGGTCAGGGTCTCACTGCTGGAAGCCTTCTTGACGATGGCCGAGATGACCTGTCGCTGGCGTTCGTTGCGTCCGAAGTCTCCTCGCGCGTCGGCATATCGCATACGAGAGAAGGACAATGCGGTGGAACCATCCGCCGTATGGCATCCCGCCTTCCAGTTCAGTCCGGAATAGGAATCCTGAACATCCTCGTCATAGCACAGTTCGATACCGCCCAAGGCGTTCACCACGTTCTGCAGACCGCCGAACTTGATCTGTGCCACATGATCGATTTTCTGGCCGGTGATCTGCTCGACGTTGCTTACCAAAGCCTTCTTGCCCGCAATCAGCGCCACCGCATTGATTTTCATGTACTGGTTATCGACGTTCATGAGCGAATCGCGGGGAATGGAAACCAACGAACTCGGCCCGCTTTTGGGCTTGATCAGCACCAGAATCGTATCGGTCCTGAAGCCAGAGATATTGTCTACGCCGCCGTAATCGGTGGAACCGTCACGCTCATCGGAGCCAAGAATCAGCCAAGTCGAGGCCGGCGTGTTGGGGGTGTCGGTCAGCCAGTCGCTCCGATTCAGTTTGCTGTCCACCCATTGCCAGGCACCGAAAACGGAAAGAATCAACGCCGCCACCAGTACCGCGATTGCGCATAGGGTGATGCGTAAGGCTCGCGGACGGCGTGCCGTTACCGTTTTCGCCGTTGCCGCCGCCGGCCGGCCAAGATGGCTGAACTTCGTGGACACGTTTGCTGCTGGCGATGAGGGCCGGGAAACCGGCATATCCGACGGATTGCGCACGGCGTTGCGGGATGAGCCGGAAGACATCCGCGCTCGCGACGGCGGAATGCTGCGCGGTGCGGCGGCATCCGGAGCCGTGCTGCGAGTGGCGCGTCCGGTTTTCGGAGAAAAACTGGGCGGAGTCCGCCTGCCGTTGTCCGCGACGTTGGCGCTTGCCGTGGCGTTGGCGTTCAGTTGAGGCTCTTCGATGTCATTTCCCGTGACGGACGGACGGGCCGATGGAGCTTGACCTGACTGGCGCGAGGTTCGGGCGGGGGCGAAGGAGCGTGGCACCTGCCCGGAAGGCCGGGTGCGTCGATTTCCCGCAGGAATGAAGCTTGGCGGGTTGATATGCGGATCCGCCCCACCTGATTCCTGCGTCATAACCCCTCCTGAAACTGTCGATTGTCTGAATGACACTTTGACACAGCATCCGCCGGGTGTTCCTGCGCTATGGTGTTCCTGCGCAGGAACGGCACAATATCATGTGCAACGGCGTCAGGGCATCGCGTTCACGCCATAGCACACAGTTCCATAAAAATGATGTAATGACACGAGAAAGAATTTGACAAAACCGAAATTGCATGTGTGTAATTTAGTCCGTATGAAAAGCTCAATAGGCAAGGAGAATCGCATGTGGGGTGTGGTCGACGATTCAGCCGAAGAGCCATGGCACGAATTGTGGGGACTATTCCGACCTGATGGCGATGTATCTTGGCAGCACAAGGCGTTGTGCGCGCAAACCGATCCGGAGGCGTTCTTCCCGGAAAAGGGGGGCTCGACCCGTGATGCCAAACGTGTGTGCGCAAAATGCGAAGTGCGTGAGCAATGCCTGAAATGGGCCATCGACCATGATGAGCGATTCGGTATTTGGGGTGGCATGAGCGAGCGCGAACGCCGTCGATATAAGCGAGAGCACCAGGAGCGGGCGTAGCTCCACACACCCCCTTCAAGTCTGGTGCGTACACTGGGAGTTTATGAGTCCGACAGGTAATAGCGATATTCATGAGGCGTTGGCCGACGCCATGTCTTCTCGACCATATACGCATAGGCAGGATGTGGATACCGGCATTACGGCTGTGATCACCGTTGAGGAGGATATGCGTTTCCTCCGGTCTACATTGCGTTCGGTATTGACGCAGAATGTTCTTCCGGGGGTCGTCATCATCGCCGACGCGACCGGGCGCACCAGTTCGAGGATAACCACCTCGTTCGAGGTCATCCCCTCGCCATCGGGGCCGGTGATGGAGGTGCCGCAGTCCAAGCATGTGACCATTCACATCGTCTCGGCCAAGGGCGCACGCTCCTTCGGCGATGCGGTCAGCCGGGCATTGGATCGTGCCGATCTGGATGACGCTCCCCGCGCATTGTGGCTGCTCCATGATGATTCCCGCCCTTCGGATGACTCATGCCTTGAACGATTGCTTGAGGCGTGGCGCAATACGCCGGGCGCCAGTGTGCTCGGGTGCAAACAGTGCGATTGGGAAGGCTCCCATCTGCATGATGTCGGTATGTATGCGGGTCACCACGCCGTGCATTCCCTGGTGGTCGATGGAGAACCCGATCAGGAGCAGTATGACGGGCGGCAGGATGTGTTTGCGGTGTCGCTGGCAGGCGCGCTGGTGTCCATGTCGCAATTCACGCGATTGCGGGGCATCAATGCCTGGCTGACCACCTACAGCGAATCGGTTGATTTCTGCCGCCGTGTCTGCCTGAGCGGCGGACGCGTGGTGGTTGTCCCGCAAGCGGAGATATCACATCGTCGCGCACGGTATGAGGGCATTCGTACGCGAGGCGGGGAACCGCTTAAGGACGATCACACGGTCAATCATGCGATGACGGTGCATCGCTCCCAACAGCGGTATCTGTACACGGACCTGGCCATGTCGTCCTGGTTTATCGTCTGGCTGTGGAGGCTGCTCCGCAGTTTTGGCATGGCCATATCCATGATGTTCGGCAAGGAGCCGTATGAAGCATGGGTGCAATTGTGCCTGCCATGGCTGGCCTTGGCCGATATCGCGGGAAACATGAAATCACGCAGTCTGGTGGCCAGACAATCGAAGGTCGCCGCATCGTCCCTGCATGTCTTGTTCGCAGACAGCCAGCAGATCAAGCAGTTCCATGATCGTCGGGATGCATTCCAATCCCAGCAGGGCAGAGTGCTGCTCAGTCCGCTGGAACGTGCCCATCTGCGGACACGCACCATATATCGCTGGAGTGCGGCCGTGGTGATGGCGCTGGTGTGCTTTGCGGCCATCGCGGTGATGTATTGGCCGGTGTTCCGTTCGATATTCTCCGGCGGATCGTTGTATTCCGATGTGTTGCTTCCCACCGGTGCCAGCTTCACGCAACTGGTGCAGTCCGCCACCACGCCGTGGGTGTTTGGCAGCGGCACCGGCATTCCTGCGCCGCCCACGCCGTGGCTGCTGGTGCTGATGCTGGCCTCGTTGGTCACGCTCGGCCATGTGACCGCCGCTTTGGCGATGATACTGTTTGTGGCCGCGCCGCTGAGCGCATTGTCGTTCTGGGCGCTGGCGGGCGTATTCACCCGCTCGGACGTGGTTCGTGTGCTGGGAGGACTGCTGTGGGCATCCACCGGCATTATGTTCGGCTGGTATGCGCAGGCCAATATGCCGATGCTTACCGTAATGGTGTTCCTGCCGGCCGCGTTCGCATTCGTGTTCCGTGCCGTGGGCATGTACCATACCGAAGACCCGCTCAAGCCGCGCACATCCGTTCAGGCCGCGGCCATCGCCGCACTGTGCTTCATCCCTGTGGTGGCCGCTGAACCGCAGCTGCTGTTCGCGCTGATCGTCGTGTTCCTGATGTTCCTGCTATTCGTGCGTCGCAAGCGCGCCATGCTGTTGCTAATTCCGGTTCCTGCCGCCTTTGCGGTGGCTCCTACGCTCGTCAATGCGGTGCGTTACGCCGATTTGGGCATGTGGCGTCAACTGTTCGGCGACATCACGGTGCCAACGTCATCCGCCAACGGGTCGCCGGCGTCGCTGAGTCTGCTTGAGGCCGCACAGCGTGCGCTGGGATGGCGAATGGGGTCGACTGATTATGCCGATTTGGCGGTCACTGTGCTGTTTGGCGTCATCACGCTGCTTGCTCTTGCTTCGCTGGTGCTGCCGTTCGCGTTGCGGACCTCGCGACTGATGTGGGTGGTAATCGTCTGCGGAGGCGCGCTCGCCCTGGTCTCCAGCCGTGTGGCCATAACCGTGGATGCCGATGGTGTCGTGGCCGGTTCCGCGCAGCCGGGCATCGCGATGATGATATTGGGCTTCCTCGCCTGCGTGTGTCTCGTCGCTGGTGGGGCGGTGAAGCGATTCCAACCGTTGCATGCGTCTGGCAGTGATCCCGCATCGAAAAAGGACCGTCTGCATGTGCTCATCGTGTCTGGCCGTGTGGTGCTTGCTCTGATACTGGTGTGCTGCATTGGCATCCAATGCATGTATGGCATCGAACGTCATAAGGATGCGGGACTGGGCGTGTCTGAAAACGGCCTGCCCATGGTCACCACCGATTATCTGGAGGCCGGTGCCGATCATCGTGTGCTTGCCGTGAGCGCGGAGACCCGCAACATCGTCAACTATGCGGTGATGCGCACCTCGCGCGGCGATTTGATCGACAGCTCTCCGGTCCAGCGGGCGCGCCTGCTGTCCGGCAAGCATGATGCGGTTGACGAACAACTGGCCCAGGCCTGTGCCTCGCTGCTGTCCAATCCCGACGAAGAGGCCATCGCGGCCATCAGCGCGCTTGGATTCGGCGGCATCTACGTGGTTCCCGAGACCGGCGATTCCTTGAACGACATGCCGTATGAACAGTTGAGCGCGAATATCGCCGCATCGAACGGCACCCAGTCCCTGGTCTCCACGGATAGCGGCAGCTACTATCGTCTGACGCTGCGTAGCAGCGCCTCACAGCAGGTGGATACCTCATGGCAGCAACGTGCACAGCATAGTGTCTGGAGGCACGCCTGGCTGATATGCCTAGGTGTGATCACGGCGTTGTACTGCTTGGTCGCCATGCCTCGCAGACGACCGTCCTACGGATTGGAGGAGCAGGCATGAGCAACAAAACTTCTGGTTTCAAACGTGCGATCGGCATCGTGCTCGGTGTGATCACCATGCTGGTGTTGATTGCGCTGTTCGTCGTTCTCGTCATGGCCCCCATCCCCAATATCTGGGTGGATAAGGTGGCCGCTTCCGATAATGCCATCGACCAGACCGTTAGTCCGACCCAGTCCGAAACCTACTGCCCGGCACCTATAGGATTGGCCGATACCGGCACGTACGGCGACAGCGCCTTCCAGGCCACTGTCGGCAATCTGAGCACACAAGCGCGCTATGCGGCGTTCGGCTCCGTCTACAGCGCCACTGTCTCGGCGATCGGGCAAAAGTCCAGTTCAGATGACGTAACTTTGAAAGACGCCGATTCGACCGACGATTCCTCGGTGAAAACCGGTGCTCAGAAGATCAATCAGGGAGCTCGTCTGATCAATACCCGTATGCTGCAGGCCGCAGCTGGCACCGGCACCGTCGGCACCATCGCATCATGGGCCGATGATGGCGATGTGAGAGGCATATCGGCGGCATCCTGCGTATCGACCTCGCTCAGCCAGTCGTTCCTGCTCTCCGACAGCACGACCGGTACCACACAGCAGCTCATCGTCTCGAATCTCTCCACCAAGCCGACCACCGTCGACATTGCCGTCTGGGGTTCCGAGACAGCCGGGAAAATGGCATTGTCCACCCAATCCACGCTGTCTGTGCCAGCCGAGGGGGAGTCCTCGATGGAACTGTCCGCCGCGGTCGATGGGCAGCATGGTCTGTTCGTGACCGTTTCCAGCAAGGAGACTCCTATCGCGTCCGTGGTGCGCACGGTGACCATGGATGGTCTGACACCGAAGGGTTCTGATTTCGCGCTGCCGCTGCCGACCGCATCCAATGCATCGGTGGCGCCGTCCATCACTGCCGGCGATGCGGTCACCGCTTATCTGTTCGCCAAGGCAGACACCAGCACCGGGCTGTCATGGATTACCGCCAAAGGCTTGGTTCCCGCCAAAGATGCCACCGTCACTGCTGATAAAGTGACGGCGATCGACTTGGGAGAAGCTCCTGATGGGGCGTTGGGCGTGATGTCCACCGCAGAGGACGCCGTGTCGTTCTCCGTCAAGGCCACACGCTCCGGTGACTCCGGCCAAGCCGATTTCGCATTGGTCAATGCCGGCGAGCCATCCGAATTCTCGGGGTTGGCCCTTCCCGACGGAGTAAAGGCCTCCATCACGCTGGCCAATACGTCCAATGCGCGCAGGACGGTCACCTTGCGCGCCTACGATGATGCCGGTGCTTCGGTAACCTCCAAGGAAATCACACTGGATGCGAACGCAGCACAAACGATTGAAGCCGGCAATCTTTCCGGCGATCATGGCACCGCGGTCGTGCTGATGTTGGAGGACTCATCCAAGAAAGTGAGCTGGGGAGCGCGGTTCAGTCACGATTCGTTGCAAGACAAGGACATCGCCGGATTGTCCGTCATCGACGCTTCAACGCTGATGCCCGCCACGGTTCATGTCTGGGCTCGGAACGATTCCTCCATCGTCAAGTAGAAGGGTATGCTCGCCGAAGCGTCAGTCTGATGATGTTTCGGCGGCGATATAGCTGCGGGCCGTGCCACTACCTTATTACAAGTGACACGGCCCGCAGTGTTGTCACAGGCCCCAGTCGGGGTCGATTTCCTCGGGCCTGCGCCCATACAATTCCGCTATGCGGGCCACCAGCTCATCCCTGACGGCCAATTGCAGTTCGAGCTTGGTAGGTGCCTCGGTCTGCAACGGCATGCGGTAGAGCACGACTCGTGCGGGAATGCCGTGGCTGGCGGGGAAGCACTGGGACGTCATATTCGGCTCGGTCTGCCAAGGCGTCGGATCCGAAGGCGGCACATCCTCCACCGCGAACTGGAGCGGACGTATCAGTTCCGGCCACGCTTGGCCGAGCCTGCGAACCTGGGCCGCCACCATATCGTCGAACATGCCGGTGCGAGTGCGGTAACGGGGCAGACGGGTGCCGAACATCGGGGTTCGTGTGCCGCGACCGTGGCGGTTGCGGTAGATTCGTGCGTTCCAAGGTGGCTGAAGCATGGTTCCCACCATAGGGCATGGCGGAGGCAACATGCGTTAGGATTGGTTCATTGGCTGTGAACATTCGTCAACGAGGGAGGCACGACAAATGGTGGTACGTTCGTGGTCCGAACTTGATTTCGATAATGTCTGCTCCAACGCCAAGGTGTTCGGTTTCGATTTGGACAACACACTGGCCAGCTCAAAACAGCCGATGAAGCCCGCGATGATCGAACGGTTCTGTGCGTTGCTCGACCATACGGTGGTGGCCCTGATCTCAGGGGGCGGCATGGCGGTGGTCACCTCGCAGGTGCTGGATGTACTCACCCCGAATGCCAGGCGCGGCAATCTGCATGTCATGCCTACCTCCGGCTCCCGGTATTACCGGTGGGATGGCACGCAATGGGCCTTGGTGTATGCGCATGATCTGTCCGAAGCCACCGTGGCCGCTGTCTCGGAAAGTCTTGAGCGACATGCCCGGGAACTGGGATTGTGGGAACAGCAGGTATGGGGGCCTCGAATCGAGAACAGGGGCAGCCAGATCACCTTCTCCGCTCTTGGGCAGTTCGCGCCCGTAGCGGCCAAGCAGGCATGGGATCGCGATAACACGAAGAAACAGGCGCTGGTCGAAGCGGTCAAGGCCGATCTGCCGCATATGCGGGTCAGGGCCGGCGGATACACCAGTGTGGATGTCAGCGAATGCGGCATCGATAAGGCCTATGCCGTGCGCAAGCTGACGCAGACACTTGGCATACGGGCCGATGAAATGGTGTTCGTGGGTGATCGCATGACGCCTACGGGTAATGACTATCCCGCGGTTGAGGCCGGTGCGATCGGTGTTTGTGTTGAGAATCCGCAAGATACGGTACAACTGCTGGATGCACTGCTTGCGCGATTCGATACTCCAGCTCGATAGTGACGCGTTATGGACGGGCCGAGCGTATACAAGTGGTGGCATGCGATGTGGGCACAGGTCTGCAATCTGCTGTTTCCACGCGGCTGCGCTGGGTGTGACGCGCCGGATGAGGTATTGTGTGCGGCATGCTGGGCCCTGTTCGCGCAATGCCGGGAACGGGATGCAGACAGTGGTGGCGGAGCCCGTATATGGTCCGCATCGATTTATCAGGGAGCGGTACGTCGTGCCATTCTCGACTGGAAGGACCACGACGATACCGAGCTTGACGGCCCGTTCGGCCGCATCATGGTGTCGCTGCTGAACAAGACGCCAATACCATCATCATGCTTGGGTCATCGCGTATTGGTGGTTCCGGTGCCATCATCGCGGGCGTCAATGCGCCGAAGAGGACGTGCCCATACGGCACCGTTGGCCAAATCGGTGGCAGGGGCATTGCGTGGGTACGGCGTCGATGCGCGACCATGCAATGCCCTGAGCTCCTCCACCAAGGCACGCTCCGTGCAGCAGGTCTCTTCGGCACAGCGTGCCCGTCGTATCACCGGTCATGTCAGGGTGAAGCGTGATCTCATCGGCAATGGCGACGCGGTGCTTCTCGTTGATGATATCGTCACCACAGGTGCCACTGTGCGGCAATGCGTTCAGGCGTTTCAGCGGGCCGGCACCAAGGTGGTGGGCGTGCTGGTATTGGCGGATGCCGTGGTGCGACGGTCCGATGACGATATCAACGGGTGAATGACATCGGTGACGATGCCCCAGATAGCAGGCGAAGCGCCGTTGCTCGGCATGTAATCGGGGTATCGCGGATTCTCGGCGTGCAATATGGTGATGCCGGCCCGTGAAACCAGCCGCTTGATGGCGATTTCGTCGTCCATGACAGCCGCAACCACATCTCCGGGGACTGGTGCCAACGAACGATCGACAATCAGCAGATCGCCGTTGTGAATACCCGCATTGATCATGGAATCGCCGGCCATCTGCATAACAAACAGCGTGGCCTCGTGCGCCATGGCCTGTGACTCGGATTGCTGTGTCATGCTGCGCCTCCCACCCTGTATTCGAACATCTGTTCGAATACAGTATACGGTAGGACGTCGGACAATATCAGCGTTCGGCGATGTGATATTTAGGCAGGATGATTTCGAAATCGGCACCTCGCGTGTCGTCGACCACTTTGACGGTGCCACCGTGCAATTGGGCCGCCCAGCGCGCGATGGACAGGCCAAGACCGGTGCCGCCCGACTCGGTGCCGGGACCCGTCTTGCCTTTGACAAAGCGCCGGAAGATGTCCAAACGGTCGGAAGGCGCAATCTGGGAGCCGAAATTCACCACATTGGTCACGATGGTGCCTTGGTTTTCGTCCTCGTGGGCGTCGACCAGCACGGTGGTGCCGTCGGCCGAATGTTTCAGCGCGTTGGCGATGATGTTGGTGAATAGCTGGCGCAGGCGGTCCTGATCGCCTTCCATCGTGATGTCGGCCGGCACGGTGACGCGGATGTCGTGGGCGTGGCCACCATCGGCGATTTCCAACGGCTCGATGGTCTCGTCAAGAAAGTCGGCGAAGTTGAACTTTTCGATATTCAGACTCGCCGCACCGGCCTCCATACGGCTCAGGTCCAGTAGGAAGGCGATGAGATCGGAGAGACGCTGCGTTTGGGTGAGGATGCTCTCCAGATTGGTGGGAGTGGGCTCGGTGACGCCGTCGGCCATGTTCTCGACCATCGCCTGCAAAGCGGAAACGGGCGTGCGCAGCTCATGGCTCACATTGGCGATCATGTCGCGGCGCATTTTATCGGCATGCTCGAGTTCGCCGGCCATCTCGTTGAACGAGCGAGCCAGCTTGCCGACCTCGTCATGACGATCCTGATCGATATCCACGCGGACCGTGTAATCGCCATCCGCCATGGCTTCGGCCACATCGCGCATCTGGCGTAGGGGAGCGGTGATGCCGCGAGAGAAGAAATAGGTGATGCCCAAGGCCACCACCAAAGTCAGCGGCATGGCGATCCAACCGGACCAGCCGAATTTCAGGAGGAACCAGCACATGGCAAACGCGATGGCAGTGGCGATAACGATCAGTGCGCTGAGTTCCAGCTTCAGAGATGAGAACAAATCAACCGGCTTGACGCGAGGTTTCATCGCATCAAGCCGGGATTGCTGTTGTTTTTTGGATGCCATCACGCGGTCGGCGGCTCGAAAGCGTAGCCCACGCCATGCACGGTGCGGATGGTATCGGCACCGAGCTTATGGCGCAGCGCCTTGACGTGGCTGTCGACGGTGCGGGTGCCGGATGCGTCGACCCAGTCCCAGACCTCTTCGAGCAGCTTTTCGCGGGTGAGCACCGACTTCGGGCGGCGGGCCAGCGTGGCCAGCAGATCGAACTCGGTGGGGGTCAGATGCACCTGTTCGCCGTTCACGGTGACGATGCGCTGGGCCGGGTCGATGACCATCGAACCGAAGTCGAGCAGCTTCTCGTTCTCCGAGTTCTTGGCGATGACCTTCGCACGCTCCACGCGGCGCAGCAGCGCCTTGCAGCGGGCGATAAGCTCGCGCATGGAGAACGGCTTGGTCATGTAATCATCGGCACCCGCTCCCAGACCGATGACCTTGTCGGCCTCGTCATCACGTGCGGTGAGGATCAGCACCGGCACCGGACGTTCGGCGACGATGCGTTTGGTGGCCTCTAGACCATCCATAACCGGCAGCATGATGTCCATGATCACCAGATCGGGGCGTAGCGGGGACGCGGCCTGGACGGCGGAAGCGCCGTCCCCGGCCACGCGAGCGGTCCATCCTTCAGCGGTGATGCGCTGGGCGATGGCCGTGGCGAGCGTGGGCTCGTCCTCGACCACCAGCACCGTGCGCGGTGTCGTATTCTGACGCGCTGTGGTATTGAGCATAAATAAACCGGTTACCTTTCAGCCTGTTGACCAGTTCAGTCTTCCGGCTTCAAGAATACAACTCCCAGAGCCGGAACGGTGATCTTCGCCGAGAACGGACGTGAATGATATTCGCCCTCGACCGCTTCGAAGGTGCCGTTGTGGATGTCGGAGCCGCCGTACTTGGCGTCATCGGTGGTGAACACTTCGGTCCACTTGCCGCCGGTGGGCAGCGCCACCTGGTAATCGGACCAGGCCTCACCGGAGAAGTTGACCACCACAGCCAAGGTCTCGCCCTTGGTACCGATGCGCAGGAAGCTCAGCGTGTTGTGGTCGGCATCGTCGCTGGTCAGCCACTGGAAGCCGGCCGGGTCGAAGTCCTGGCTCCATAGTGCCGGATGCGCCTTGTAGAAGGCGTTAAGGTCGGCGACCATGGTCTGGACCTGACGGTGCTCCTGCCAGTTCAGGCAATCCCAATCGATGGAGGCGTCGTGATCCCACTCGCCCCACTGGGCCAGCTCGTTGCCCATGAAGGAGAGCTTCTTGCCTGGGTGAGCCCACTGATAGGCGAACATCGAACGCACGCCGGCCAGCTTCTGCCAGTCATCGCCCGGCATCTTGCCGTACAGGGAACCCTTGCCGTACACGACTTCGTCGTGGCTGATGGGCAATACGTAGTGTTCGGAGTAGGCGTACACCATGGAGAAGGTGATCTCGTTGTGGTGCCACTTGCGGTTGATGGGCTCCTCGTGCAGATACTCGAGGGTGTCGTGCATCCAGCCCATGTTCCACTTCATGCCGAAGCCGATGCCGCCGGCGGAAGTGGGGGCGGTGATGCCCGGCCATGCGGTGGACTCCTCGGCGATCACCATGACGCCGGGGTTGTTCTTGTACGCGGTGGCGGTGGCCTCCTTGAGGAAGTCGATGGCCTCCAGGTTCTCGCGTCCGCCGTAGATGTTCGGGCGCCAATGGCCGGGTTCGCGGCTGTAGTCGAGGTAGAGCATGGAGCTGACGGCATCCACGCGCAGTGCATCGACGTGCAGGTCCTCAAGCCAGAACAGGGCGTTGGCCACCAGGAAGTTGCGTACTTCGCGGCGTCCGAAGTTGAACACATAGGTGCCCCATTCAGGGTGTTCGCCGCGCAGCGGGTCCGGGTCCTCGTACAGCGGGGTGCCGTCGAAGCGGCCGAGCGCGAAGGCATCCTTCGGGAAGTGGGCGGGCACCCAGTCCATGATCACGCCGATGCCGGCCTGATGGAACTGGTCGACCAGGTAACGGAAGTCGTCGGGGGAACCGAGACGGGAGTCGACCGCATAGTAGCCGGTGACCTGATAGCCCCAGGAGCCGGAGAACGGGTGCTGGGCCAGTGGCATGAACTCCACGTGGGTGAAGCCTTCCTGCTTGACGTAGTCCACGAGCTGCTTGGCCAGGTCGCGGTAGGTCAGTCCCTGCCTCCAGCTGCCGGCGTGCACCTCATAGATGGAGACCGGGCCATCATGCGGGTTGGTGGTGCGGCGGTGCTGCATCCAGGCGTCATCGTTCCACTTGTAGGTGGATTCGGTGACGATGGAGGCGGTGTTCGGCGGAACTTCGTGCTGACGCTCCATCGGGTCAGCCTTCATCTCCCACGTGTAATTGGCGTTCAGGATCTGGAACTTGTAGGTCTCGCCCGCGCCGATTCCGGGGATGAAGATCTCCCACACGCCGGAGGAGCCGAGCTCGCGCATGGCATGACGGCGGCCATCCCAAGCGTTGAAGTTACCGACTACGCGCACGGCATGGGCGTTCGGGGCCCACACGGAGAATGCGGTGCCTACCACCTGTTCGCCGGGCGTGCCGTCTGCGCCGCCCATCGGATCGTCATAGCGCAGCACATGCGCGCCAAGCGTCTCCCAGAGCTTCTCGTGACGGCCCTCGCCGAACAGATAGGTGTCCATGTCGCCGACTGTGGGCATATAGCGATATGGGTCGTCCTCAATGAGCACTGCGCCGCTTTCCCACTCGGTCCTGACACGGTAGTCGGGAATCGTGGGCTGCTTCTTAGTGCCGGAAGCCGGCACGGTAACCACGAACACGCCGTTGTATTCGTGGGTCATCGGGTATTCGCCATCCTGGGTGAGGATGGTCACGGACTTGGCAAGCGGACGCAGCACGCGGATTGTGGCGGTGTCGGCATGCTTGCCGATGCCGAGATGCCCGCCGAGAACTCCGTGGGGATTGTAGAATTCAGCATTGCTCACCGCATCGAGGTCGCCTTGGGCGACAGGCACGGTGACGGTATCTTCCTTGATCTTCGTTTCTTCAGCCATGACCCAAAGTCTACGTGCGTTGGAGTCGTAAACGCTACATTGGCGCGTCGAAAATGGCGAATTCTTGCCCTTTTCGGTGTGTCTTCGTGGTTGTGAGCGCTCTCATAGGGGCGGTCCAGGCCGCATGGCATAATTATTCGAGTTTTTGTGTGTAAGCCGTCAGTTCTCGGAGGGTACATGTCTTACAAAGTCGGCGATATGGTCGTCTATCCGCGTCATGGTGCAGCGAAGGTGGAGGCCATTACCGAGCGGACGGTCAAGGGAGTGACGCGCGAATATCTGCAGTTGTCCGTACTCTCTTCCGATGGTTTGGTCATCAACGTTCCCGTGGACAATGCCAAGAAGGTCGGCGTGCGTGACATCGTCTCCGCATCCGAAGTGGCCAAGGTATTCGGCATCCTGCGGACCCCGATCATCGAGAAAGAGATGAACTGGTCTCGCCGTTACAAGCTGAACGTCGAAAAGATCGCCACCGGCGATGTCAACAAGATCGCCGAAGTGGTTCGCGATCTCGCCCAGCGCGATGTCGACGAGCACGGCCTGTCCGCGGGGGAGAAGCGTATGCTCACCAAGGCCCGCGCCATTCTGACTTCTGAGATCGCCTTGTCCGAGAAGATCGACGAGGCGGAAGCCCAGCGTCTGCTCGACGTGAACCTGGGCTACGAGCCCGCTCAACCCGGTGACGACAAGCATCACACCGCCGAGCCCGAAGAGGCCGCGGCCGATACTTTGGCTCGTGTCGAAGCCGAGAAGAAGTCCAAGAAGAAGTGATTTGATTGTTGAGGCCCCGGTCGTGTCCTTATGCGATACGCCGGGGCTTCGTGATTCATAATCGTTTGCTGCCGTTCGTCTGGGCAGCGCCATCGAAGGGGACTGCATGGGGTCTGCAGGAGTGTTGATAGGGCAGGGTTTTGACGCTCACCGTTTTGCGCCTGCCGGCTCAGGCCGTGAACTGTGGATTGCCGGGCTCTACTGGCCGGCGTCTGATTCATGCAGCGAGGCCGATGCCGCCAAATACGAGGGTATCGAAGGCGATTCCGATGGCGATGTGGCCGCGCACGCCCTGATTGACGCGTTGCTTGCCGCCGCCCGATTGGGAGACATTGGTTCACTGTTCGGTGTCGGTGCGGACGCGCATGGTGCCGGAAGGCATGGCATCGATATGCTGCAAGAAGTTGTGGCGCATCTGGCATCCAACGGGTATACGCCGGCATCGGCCTCGGTGGTGATCATCGGCAACCGCCCGAAAATCGGCACACGCCGTGCTGAAGCCGAAGCCGCCCTGTCTGCGGCGGTTGGTTGCCCGGTATCGGTTACCGCCACCACCACCGACCATATGGGATTCACTGGCCGCGGCGAAGGCATCGCCGCCATCGCCAATGCCTTGGTGGAGAAGATATAACAAAGCCCCCGCTATGAATTTGCCAGCGGGGGCAAGAAAAATGAATGAGATTACTTCCGCACTGTCTCCACGGCCTTGGCGATAGCCCAGAACAGGGTGGAAAGCATCACGATAATGAAGCTCGGGGGGGCGGGGAACATCGCCGACAGCACGAGTCCGGCCCAAATCGACACCAGGCACAGCACGCTGGCGATCACCATCGCCTTGAATGGGGAGCCGGCCAGAATATTGGCGGTGGCCGCAGGCGTGATCACCAGCGCGAAAATCAGCAAGGTGCCCACTGCCGGCACGGCGATGGTGATCACACCGGCCATAATCGCCATAAACGCCACGTTCATCAGCCCGATCGGCACACCCTTGGCCTGTGCCACCTGCTCATCCAACGAGCTGAACAGCAGCGGGCGGTAGATGATGGCCAACAATGCCAGCAGCAATACGTCGAACACGGCGAAGCCGATGATCTGGCCGGTGGTGATGGTCAGGATCGAGCCGAAGAGGATCGACTGCATCTGCTGGGAGGCGGAACTCGACAATCGCGCGAAGAACAGACCCAAGCCGGTGGCGAAGGCCAGCACGGTGCCGGTTGCGATTTCACGCTCGGAAACGCGCTTGCCCAAAGCACCGATCACCAGTGCGCCGCCCAGTGCGAACACGCCCATGCCCAGTGACACGGGCAGGCCGAGCAACACCGCGCCGGTCGCGCCCGGCAGACCGATATGGGCCAGCGCATGGGCCGCGAAGGTGGAACGACGGGCGATGGTGAAGTATCCCATGACACCGGCGGCCAGGGCAATGCACAGGCCGGCGATGAAGGCGTTGGTCATGAATGGAGCGGACAGTGTATCCAGCCATTCGGGATCATACGAAAAGTTGATGGTGCTCATGTCTCTGTATTTTCTCCATGCCTGAGCTACAGTCCGTTGATGGGCTGTGGGTCGGCTCGCTTGATGTTATCGATTCTCGGCGCTGTTGGCGGTACTGCCATTGGTGGCATTGCCGTGCTCGTGATGGTGCAATTGCGCCACTTCGGCTGCCGTGTGCATATCCTGCGGCTGGTCCTGGAGCTCATCCGGCGTCGGGGTCACGAACATGTCTCCCTGCGGAGTGGTGACCACCTGCACCTGTGTGCCGTAGAGGTGGGTGAGTAGGTCGGAGTCGAGCACTTTGTGCATATCGGCGTAGTGCGGGTGACCGTCGAGCAAGTAGACGGCACCGGTCAGAATCGGCAAGAGCATATTGAGATCGTGCGCAACCACTTGGATGGTCATGTTCAGTTCACGGTTCAGCTTGGCCAGCACGTGTACGGTGGCGCGTTGACTGGCCAGATCGAGGTTGGCCAACGGCTCGTCAAGCATCAGCAGTTGTGGGTCGCACACCAACGCCTGGGCGATGGCCACACGCTGGCGCAAACCGCCGGACAGTTCGGACAGACGGTACCGCGCCTTGTCGGCGATGCCGGTGAACTCCATCGCCTCGAGCGCTTTGGCTTTCTGGGCCTTGGTGATGGGGTGGATGCCGAATCGGGTGCCGGTCAGGCCCAGCAACACGGATTGTTCGGCGGTGAGATTGGAATCGACATTCGCCACATAGCTCTGCGGCACATATCCGATGCGTTTGTTCATCTCGCCTGCGGGCTTGCCCAGCACGGTCAGGCTGCCATGACAGAGCGGCAAAAGGCCCAGCTCGGCCCTCATCATCGTGGTTTTGCCGGTGCCGTTGGTGCCGACGATGGCCGTGACCGAACCGGTGGGAATGGCGAAGGTGCCATGCTGCCAGATGATATGGTCGCCACGCTTGATGGCGGCATCGCTGAACACGATGCAATCGGAAGTTTCACTCATAACGCCCGATTGTGGCAAACGATGCTGACAATCGTTCTCAATATCGTGTACGGATGGTGATAACCAAAGAGAAGGGTTGTGCGGCCATCTCGACAATGGTCGCACAACCCTTCTCATGCAAGGCGTCTATTGGCATTGGCACGAATCCGATGCCGGTGTCCTTTGCTTCTAACTATTTGCCGGAGTCGGTCTGGTCGTTGCCGGAGGCATCGCCGGAATCGCCATTGGCGGCATCGGCCTTTGCCGAATCCTGAGATGAGTCACTGGATGCGGCCGCCTTGCACTGACGGATGTACTTGGGGTCCGTGCTGGAACCGGTGCTGGCCTTGGAGTCTTGCGCATTGGCATCATCCGTGGCGGAGCCTTCGGCGCTGGAATCATCGGAATTCGCGTTGCTGTCCGCGGTATCGCCGTCCGTGGCGTCTTCACAGCCATAGCTTGGATCCACCGCGTCGATGATGGTGTTGATGAGCTGGTTGATCCAGGCGTTCAGCGTGTCGGCGTCCTTGGGCATTTGTTCGGAGACGTCGACTACCGGCACATCGGCGCGACCGGCAGCGCCAGTGATCATATTGGTCGCGTCACTGGCTTCCTGCGTGTTGTTGACCAGCACATCCACGCCCTTGTCTTCGATGAGTTTCTGGAAAGACTGCAGGTCCGCGGGTGCCGGTTCGCCGCCGGAAGCGGTCGATTGCGTATACCCCTTGGGCGTCTGATCTTTGAACCCAAGATCGGCCATCAGATAATAGACCACGGGTTCGGTGGCTGCATAGGTGAGGTTGGAGTGGGACTTGGTGAACTCGGACGCCCATGTTTCCAACGATTTCTCGTCCGCCTGCCATGCCTTGAGCCGCTTCTGGAAGGCTTTCTTCTTGCTGGGGAGTGCCTTTATATATGCATCGGTGATGGCCGTGGCCATGCTGGATCGAGCGTCTTTGGAGAACCACAGATGCGGGTTATCGCCCTCGACGGCACCCATGACGGAAGCGGCGGATACGATATTCGTGGTCTTGGTCATCGATTTGGTGGCCCAGGAATCGTAGCCCGCACCGTTGGCCACGATGATTTGGGCCTTGGACAGCTTGGCGACATCCGAGGTCTTTGGCTCGAAATCGTGGGCATCCACATTGGTGGAGTTCACGATGGACGTGACTTCCACATCATCGCCGCCCAGCTCGGCGGCCAGCGAGCCCCATTGATTGAGGGAGGCCACCACATTGATCGGCCCGGTCGGTGCGGGAACGCTGGTCTTGTTGTCCGGCTCGGTTTCAGCGGGGGAGGTGGCTGCGCATGCGGTGGTCGCGAACAACAGGACGGCGCTCAGGCCGGCTGCGGCGAGTCGCGTAAGTCGTGTGATTTGAGTCCCCATGGCACGCCTTCTTCGTGAGAGCGAACGATATATAATCCTGACTTGTTCCAACGATAGCCTATCGTTTCGATAGAATGCACCGAAACTACAGGGGAGGGCGTTGATGTCCACAAAAATCGACGGTAAGCAGATTGCGGCCGAAATCAAGACCAACCTTGCCGAGCGAGTGAACAAGCTCAAGGCGCAGGGCATCCAACCGGGGCTGGGCACGCTGCTGGTGGGCGAGGACCCCGGGTCGATGAAGTACGTGGCCGGCAAGCACGCCGATTGCCAGGAAGTGGGCATTACCTCAGTCAAGAAGGAACTGCCGGCGGACGCCAGCTTCGACGACATCGCCGCTGCCGTACGCGAACTCAACGAAGATCCGGCTTGCACCGGGTTCATCGTCCAGCTGCCGTTGCCCAAGGGCATCAACGAGAACGCGATCATCGACATGATCGACCCGGCCAAGGATGCCGACGGCATGCACCCGTACAACCTCGGCGAACTGGTGCTGCATGTGCGCGGCGACATTTCGACGCCGCTGCCTTGCACTCCGCGCGGTGTGCTCGAGCTACTCGACGCCTATGACATTGATCTGAACGGCAAGGAAGTGTGCGTGCTTGGCCGCGGCATCACCATTGGCCGCACGATTGGCCTAATGCTCACGCGCAACGCCGTCAACGCCACCGTCACCCTGTGCCACACCGGTACCCGGGATGTGGCCGACCACATGCGCCGCGCCGACGTGATCGTTGCCGCAATGGGTTCGGCTGGATTCGTGACGCCCGACAAAATCAAGGACGGCGCCGTGCTGGTCGACGTGGGCGTCAGCCGCGTCTACGACGAAGAAGCCGGTCGCTACCGCATCAAGGGCGACGTGGACAAGGCCTGCTACGACAAGGCCTCCGCCTACACCCCCAACCCCGGAGGCGTGGGCCCCATGACCCGAGCCATGCTCCTAGCCAACGTCGTGGAAATGGCCGAACGACACGCCTAGAGTTTCCTAGGAAATTTGGGCAGAGTTGCTTGTATTGTGAGTATCTGTATGCCTGTAGGGTGTGCGTATAACTGAATATCGAGAAATTATCCATCCACTATTAGAAACCATATATTTACATGGCAGAGAACAACACTGAAGTCACCAAGGTTGCCATCAACGACATCGGCACCGAAGAGGACTTCATCAAGGCAGTCGATTCCACCATCAAGAACTTCGATGATGGTGATCTGGTTGAGGGCACCGTCGTCAAGATCGATCACGACGAAGTCCTCCTGGACATCGGCTACAAGACCGAGGGTGTCATCCCCTCCCGCGAGCTTTCCATCAAGAAGGACGTTGATCCTGACGAAGTCGTCGAGGTCGGCGACACCATCGAGGCCCTTGTCGTCACCAAGGAAGACAAGGAAGGCCGTCTGATTCTGTCCAAGAAGCGTGCCCAGTACGAGCGCGCCTGGGGCGACATCGAGAAGATCAAGGAAGCTGACGGCGTCGTTGAGGGCACCGTCATCGAAGCCGTCAAGGGCGGCCTCATCGTCGACATCGGTCTGCGTGGCTTCCTGCCTGCCTCCCTCGTTGAGATGCGTCGCGTCCGCGACCTCTCCCCGTACATCGGCCAGAAGATCAAGGCCAAGATCCTTGAGCTCGACAAGAACCGCAACAACGTGGTCCTGTCCCGTCGCCAGTACCTCGAGGAGACCCAGTCCGAGGTCCGCGAGACCTTCCTGTCCCAGCTCAAGAAGGGCCAGATCCGTGAGGGCGTGGTGTCCTCCATCGTTAACTTCGGCGCTTTCGTCGATCTCGGCGGTGTTGACGGCCTGATCCACGTTTCCGAGCTGTCCTGGAAGCACATCGACCACCCGTCTGAGGTCGTCAAGGTCGGCGACAAGGTCACCGTCGAGGTGCTCGACGTCGATCTCGACCGTGAGCGTATCTCCCTGTCCCTGAAGGCGACTCAGGAGGATCCGTGGCAGCGCTTCGCTCGCACCCACGTTCCCGGCCAGATCGTCAAGGGCAAGGTCACCAAGATCGTCCAGTTCGGTGTCTTCATCTCCGTCGAGGACGGCATCGAGGGCCTGGTGCACATCTCCGAGCTCGCCAACCGTCACGTCGAGAACCCGGAGACCGTGGTCAAGCCGGGCGAGACCGTGTTCGTCAAGGTGATCGACGTCGACCTCGATCGTCGCCGCATCTCCCTGTCCCTCAAGCAGGCCAACGACTCCGTTGACCCGGCTTCCGAGGACTTCGATCCGGCCATCTACGGCATGCCGGCCGAGTACGACGAGCAGGGCAACTACAAGTACCCCGAAGGCTTCGACCCGAACACCAACGAGTGGATCGCTGGTTACGAGAAGCAGCGCGAGGAGTGGGAGTCTCAGTACGCCGCCGCTCACGAGCTGTGGGAGGAGCACAAGGAGTTCGTGGCCAAGGAGCTGGAGAACGCTGCCGAATCCGCAGCCGCCGACGGCCAGGGCCCGAAGGAAGAGAAGCCGGTCGAGGAGACCTCCAACTACTCTTCCGCTGCTCCGGCTACCGGTACCCTCGCCGACTCCGATCAGCTCGCCGCCCTGCGCGACCAGCTGCTCGGCAAGTGAGTTTGCCGCGAAGCTAGCGCTTAGCGTGTAAAGAAACCCGGTCCGATTGGGCCGGGTTTCTTGTGTTTTTGGAGTTATCCGCCAATGACTCCCCTCAGTCTCGCTACGCGAGCCGGCTCCCCTCCCTGAGGGGAGCTGTCGGCGATAGCCGGCCGAGGGGAGCGCCAGCTATCATGGGCACCATGATGCGAATAGGACTGACCGGCGGCATCGCCGCGGGCAAAAGTACGGTGGCGGCGCAACTCAAGCAACTCGGCGCGTTGCATATCGACTACGATGCGCTGGCGCATCAGATCGTCGAACCCGGGGGAGTGGCGCTGCCACAGATCGTCGCCGAGTTCGGTCCTGATGCATTGCTCGCCGATGGCACTATGAACCGGCCATGGATTGCCGATCATGTCTTCGGCGCGAACGCCGCGCCGGGCGCACGTGAACGGCTCGACGCCATCGAGCACCCATTGATCTATGCCGAGGCGGCGCGACTGGAGCATGAGCACCCCGAGGCAGCCATCATCATTCACGACATTCCACTGCTCGCCGAGGTCATTGACGATATTCCATTCGCCTTTGACCATATCGTCACGGTCGAAGCTCCCGTGTGCATGCGGCTCGACCGTATGGTCGAGGAACGCGGCATGAGCCTGGAACAGGCCGAGGCCCGCATCCGCCACCAATCCAGTGAGGAGGAGCGGCGGGCCATAGCCGATATCGTCATCGACTCCACCCATCCATTGCCCGAGATGCTGGCCCAAGTGGGTGAGATATACGCAGGATGGTGCGCAGGTCGCTAAGATGAGGCCCTATGGGATTCAATATCGAGCGCGCGGACAAGCCTTTCGTCGTCAAATCGCCATATAAGCCATCCGGCGACCAGCCGCAGGCCATCGCCGAACTGGCCGAACGCATCGAAAACGGCGAGAATGATGTGGTTCTTATGGGTGCCACCGGTACCGGCAAAACCGCAACCACCGCCTGGCTGATCGAAAAGCTGCAGCGACCGACCCTGATTATCGAGCCCAACAAGACGCTCGCTGCGCAGCTATGCGCCGAATTCCGCGAACTCATGCCGGACAACGCCGTGAGCTACTTCGTGAGCTACTACGACTACTACCAGCCCGAGGCATACATCCCGCAGACCGACACCTATATAGAAAAGGACTCCAACATCAACGACGATGTGGAGCGCCTGCGCCACCAAGCCACCGCAAACCTGCTGACCCGCCGCGACTGCGTGGTTGTGGCCACCGTCTCCTGCATCTACGGCTTGGGCACGCCGGAAGAATACGCCGGTCGCATGCTCTTCCTCAAAGTCGGGCAGGAAATCAACCGCGACGACCTGCTGCGCCAATTCGTGGCCATGCAGTACAAGCGCAACGACATCGCCTTCACGCGCGGCACCTTCCGCGTGCGCGGCGATACGGTCGAAATCATCCCCGTCTACGAGGAACTGGCCGTGCGCATCGAATTCTTCGGCGACGAGATTGACCGCATCTCCACGCTGCACCCGCTGACCGGCGACGAGATCGACGAGGAAAACGAAGTCCACATCTTCCCGGCCTCCCATTATGTGGCCGGCCCCGAACGCATGGAACGGGCGCTCAAAACCATTCGCGAGGAACTCGACGAACGCCTGGCAGAACTGCGCAAACAAGGCAAGGAGCTGGAAGCGCAGCGCCTCAACATGCGCACCACCTACGATCTGGAAATGCTCACCCAAGTTGGCGTGTGCTCAGGCGTCGAAAACTATTCGCGCCACTTTGACGGCCGCGCCGCTGGCACCCCGCCGCACACGCTGCTCGACTTCTTCCCTGACGACTTCCTGCTGGTCATCGACGAATCACACGTCACTGTGCCGCAGATCGGTGCCATGTACGAGGGCGATGCCTCCCGCAAGCGCACGCTGGTCGAACACGGCTTCCGCCTGCCCTCCGCGATGGACAACCGACCACTCAAATGGCCGGAATTCCTGCAGCGCGTCGGCCAGACCGTGTACCTGTCCGCCACGCCAGGCGACTATGAGATGGGACTGTCCGATGGGGTGGTCGAACAGATTATCCGCCCAACCGGTCTGCTGGACCCGAAGATCGACGTACGCCCGGTCAAGGGGCAGATCGACGATCTGCTCGCCGAGATCAAGGCCCGTGTGGCCAAGAACGAGCGCGCGCTGGTCACCACTCTGACCAAGAAGATGGCCGAGGACTTGACCGACTATCTGCTGGAACGCGGCATCAAGGTCGAATACCTGCATTCTGATGTGGATACGTTGCGCCGCGTCGAACTGCTGCGCATGTTGCGCGAAGGCAAGATCGATGTGATTGTCGGTATCAACCTGCTGCGTGAGGGCCTCGATTTGCCGGAAGTATCGCTGGTGGCGATTCTTGACGCCGACAAGGAAGGATTCCTGCGCTCCTATCGTTCGCTCATCCAGACCATCGGCCGTGCGGCCCGAAACGTGTCCGGCACGGTGATCATGTACGCCGACGAGACCACCGAAGCCATGCGGCAAGCCATCGACGAGACTGACCGTCGCCGCGCCAAGCAGATTGCCTACAACCAGGAGCATGGCATCGATCCCAAGCCCCTGATCAAGAAGATCAGCGACGTCAACGACATGCTCGCCAAGGAGGATGTGGACACCCAGACCTTGCTTGAAGGTGGCTACCGCAACGCGGGCAAGGCCGGCAACACGCACCTGGGCGTGCCGGTACTCGATCCCAACGAGGCAGACAAACGCCACGAGGAGATCCTGAAGGCCGGCCTGCCCGCGCAGGACCTCGCCGACCTGATTCGCCAACTGAGCGAACAGATGCACACCGCCGCCGAACAACTCCAGTTCGAACTTGCGGCCCGTCTGCGCGACGAGATCCGAGACCTCAAAAAAGAACTCCGTCAAATGACGGAAGCCAACAAGTAACCAAATTCCCATACCCGAGGCGGGCAGTCAGGGGATGCGTTGTCGACCGTAAAGACTTGGCCTGAGCGGCCCGGAGCGTGTCGAACAACACATCCCCTGACTGCCTGGCGATCAGCGCTACCGGAACGGCCCCAAAACCGTCACATACATAAGTTAGTGTAGGGAATCATGGCAGAAACCCCACTCGCATTTGAAATCATCACCTTCGTGGTGCTCGCGTTGTTCTTTATCGTCGACCTGTTCGTCATCGGGCGTCGACCGCATGTGCCCTCCACCAAGGAATGCGTGCAGCATATCGCCTTCTTCGTGGTTATGGCGCTGATCTTCGGCGGATGCATCTGGTTCTTCGCCGGCTCCAAGCCCGCCATCGAGTTCTATTCCGGCTGGCTCACCGAATACTCGTTGTCCATCGACAACCTATTCGTGTTCGTCATTATCATGTCGAACTTCGCGGTGCCCAAGCAGATTCAGAAGTATGTGCTGTCCATCGGCATCACCATTGCTTTGATTTTCCGTGGCATTTTCATTCTGATCGGCGCGGCCCTGATCTCCCGCTTCACGTGGGTGTTCTTCCTGTTCGGTGCCTTCCTGATCTACACCGCCGTCAAACTGGTGCTCGGCGGCGATGAAGATGAGGAATATCACGAGAACGGCATCATCCGTAATCTGCGCAAGATCATCAAGATTACCGACGACTACGACGGCGAGAAGCTGCGCACCACCAAGAACGGCGTGCGTTACTGGACCCCGATGCTCATCGTGTTCCTGACCATCGGCACCACCGACGTCATGTTCGCTTTCGACTCGATTCCCGCGATCTTCGGCCTGACCAAGGATCCGTTCCTGGTGTTCACCTCCAACGTGTTCGCACTGCTCGGCCTGCAGCAGCTGTACTTCCTGCTGGGTGCTCTGCTCGACAAGCTCGTCTACCTGCCTGCCGGCCTGTCCGTGGTGCTGGGCTTCATCGGCGTCAAGCTCATCATGGAGGCCCTGCACGGCAATACCTTGCCGTTCATCAACGGCGGCGAAGGCGTCCATTGGGTGCCGGAGGTGCCCACATGGCTGTCGCTGGCTGTGATTGTGCTCGCAATTGGCGGCGCATCCGTGGCTTCCGTGATCAAGATGAAGAGCATGGAAAGCGCTGAAAAGGCCTGAAATCGTTAGAGAATACAACCCTTAAACCCAGTCAACACAACAATGTGAGCGCTCACAACACACCGTGAAGAAAACTTGTCATGAGTCGGCTCGCGCTAGTAGACTGGGTTTCGGCAAATGGGGCAATCGCGCCTCGAACCAAATTGAACAAGAATAGGCAGGCATTCATGCGTAAAGCCAAGATCGTAGACACCATCGGTCCTTCCACCGAGGATTACGACAACCTCCTGAAGCTCGTTGAAGCTGGTATGGACGTTGCTCGTCTGAACCGCTCCCACGGCACCCCCGAGGATCACCTCAAGGTCTACAACAACGTGCGCAAGGCCAGCGAAGCCACTGGTCGCAACGTTGCCGCGCTCGTTGATTTGCAGGGCCCGAAGATTCGCTGCGGTTGGTTCAAGAAGAACGCCGATGGCGAAGACAAGGTTCAGCTGCAGCTCGGCCAGGAATTCGTCATCACCACTGATGACGTCGAGGGCGACGAGCACATCACCTCCACCACCTTCAAGGGCCTGCCGGGCGATTGCCACCCGGGCGACCCGATCCTGATCGATGACGGCAAGGTCCGTCTTGAGGTCACCAAGGTCGAGGGCAACAACGTGTACACCAAGGTCGTCGTGGCCGGTCCTGTGTCCTCCCACAAGGGCATCAACCTGCCGGGCGTCGCCGTCTCCCTGCCGGCTCTGACCGAGAAGGATGAGGCCGACCTGCGTTGGGCCATCCGCACCGGTGCCGACATCATCGCCATGTCCTTCGTGCGTTTCGCCACCGACATCGACCGCGCCCACGAGATCATGGACGAGGAAGGCCGTCGCATCCCGATCATTGCCAAGATCGAGAAGCCGCAGGCTCTGGAGAACCTCGAAGAGATCGTCAAGACCTTTGACGGCGTCATGGCCGCCCGTGGCGACATGGCCGTTGAGTGCCCGCTGGAAGAGGTCCCGCTGGCCACTAAGCGCATCATCGAGCTGGCTCGCCAGTACGCCAAGCCGGTCATCGTGGCTACCGAAGTCCTCGGCTCCATGGTGAACTCCCCGGTTCCGACTCGTGCAGAGGCTTCCGACTGCGCCAACGCCATCCTCGACGGCTCCGACGCCACCATGACCTCCAACGAGACCGCCGTTGGTAAGTACCCGGATGTGACCGTGGCCACCATGGCCCGTATCTCCGGCTACGCCACCGACCACGGCTTCGACCGTATCCCGGAGCTCAAGAACCTTGACATGTCCTCCACCGGCGCTGTCTCCTCCGCCGCTGTGGACCTGGCCGACAAGCTCAACGCCAAGGCCATCGTTGCTTACACCCAGACCGGTGCCACCGTGCACCGCGTCTCCCGTGAGCGTCCGGCCGCCCCGATCTACGGCCTGACCAGCAACGAGCACACCTACCACTGGCTGGCTCTGTCCTGGGGCACCGAAGCCTTCCTGCTCAAGGAGGACTACCACGACAAGTCCCGCAAGGATCTCATGGTCTACACGGACAAGGTCCTCAAGGATGCTGGCAAGGTTGCTGACGGCGACAAGATCGTCATCCTGAGCTCTGCTCAGGGCGATCACCAGCCGGGCCGCACTGACTCCATCTACGTGCACACCGTTGGCGCTTGCGACTGATTTCAGGCTTCTGGTAGCTGCTGACAGCTAGCATATAGCACACGAAAGCCCCCATCCAAAGTGGATGGGGGCTTTCGTTATCTGTTATGTTGCGATTGTGTGGTGATTGCAATGGCCCACAGTCACCGCGGTGATCGAGCGTGGCGATCAGTCGTTGAGATGATCGAGCGTGCCGCTCTTCAGGCGCAAAATGGCGACCATGGTCTTGGCATCCACAATCGTGCCATTGACCACCATCTCATAGGCATCGTCCACCGACACCATACGCACGTCGGAACGCGGAGTCTCCGGGCCGATTTCCTGACGGGAAGCCGGGGTAAGACCGGTGGCGAAGAAGATTGCGGTGTGCTGGGTGGAATAGCTCGGCGTGTTCATAAAACGGGTGAACTGCGTAAGCTTGGTGGCGTCGAAACCGGCCTCTTCGGCCAGCTTGCGCTTAGCTACATCGGTCGGGCGTTCGGACGGGTTGTTGGCGTGACCGGCCGGAATCTCCAACGTCCAACGATGGTTGGCGATGCGATACTGCTCGACCAGCGGAATCATGCCATCATCGGTGACGGCCAGCACAGCCACAGTGTCGCCATTGTTCTCCTGAACAAAGTAGCGTTCAAACGAACCGATTTGATTCGACTCATAGGAGACGTGATCGACATTGAAATAATGCGTCTCCACAATCTGTCTACGGGAAATCTCCTTGACCGGAGAGGGGCGCCAGGGATCGAACTGACGGTAAGTTTCGTTGCTCATAAGCCCTCCTAACAAAAGCGATACATCGAAACTACAGCCCATTGTAAGCGGTGAAACCACGCAGGAGAACGGGCAACACACGGGTGCGCCGTCCGCGATATCGACGTGTTTCGCCTGTTTCACCGGGGGGAATGGAGGATTGGCGCGTGTCTTGTGTCGCAAGAGTCGAATTGGTATGCTACTCTCTTCAGAGTGCTTTGGCACGCCCTCGTATCCCAATTGGTAGAGGAAGCAGCCTCAAAATCTGCGCAGTGTGGGTTCGAGTCCCACCGAGGGCACTTTAGTTAGGAGTTCGCTGAAATTATTGTGAACCCCATTGTTGGGTAATTCAAGAAAGAGGTTGGCATGGCTGCAAGGAAGAAGTCCGAAGAACCGAGTATCAACATCGATGAGGTGCTGACCGACGAAGAGCTCAAGGCCGTGGCCAATGAAAGCGAACCTGCTGAGCGCAAGGCCAAGCCCGAGGACGGTCCGCGTACCGTTGTCGTGGCCGAGGACGAAGCCGTGAACCGCATGGATCTGGTCGCCATGCTGGAAGACAACGGTTATGAGGTCGTTGGTCAGGCCGCCAACGGCGAGGAAGCCGTGGAACTGACCCGCAAGTACCGCCCTGATGTGGTGTGCATGGATGTCAAGATGCCGCGTATGGACGGCATCACCGCTGCCGGCATTATCTGCGATGAAAACATCGCCCCCGTCGTCATGCTCACCGCATTCTCCCAGACCGATCTGGTGAAGAAGGCCACCGGCGCTGGCGCCATGGCATACGTCACCAAGCCGTACGAGGAATCCAAGCTGCTGCCGACCCTCGAGGTGGCCATGGGCCGTTTCGCCGAGATCAACGATTTGCTGGACAGCGTGGAGCGCAGCGAACGTAAGCTCAAGGAAACCACCGATCAGCTCAAGGAAACCGAAGAGAAGCTCAAGAAGGCCGAAGACACGCTTGAGGAGCGCAAGCTCGTCGACCGCGCCAAGGGTCTGCTGATGGACAAGGCGGACTTCTCCGAGCAGGGTGCCTTCCGTTGGATTCAGAAGACCTCCATGGACCAGCGCATCCCCAAGAAGCGCCTGGCTCAGGCCATCATCGCCAAGTACGGCGATCCGAAGCCTTCTGATTCGGGCGAACGCTGATTATCGGCGTCGCCGTACTGAGTCGTAAAGCAACACAAACACACTATGGGAGAGGCCAGCGTGACCGTACCCACCAATGAAACATTGCTGGTGGTGGACGGCCACTCGCTGGCCTTCCGTGCATTTTTCGCCCTGCCGGTCGACAACTTCAGCACCTCCAGCGGCCAGGCCACCAACGCCGTCTGGGGTTTTGCCACCATGCTCGCGCAGGTGATCGATGCGGAGAAGCCCGACCATCTGGGCGTCGCCTTCGATGTGAAGGGCGGCACATTCCGCAATGAGATGCTTCCGCAATACAAAGGCACCCGTGAGGCGGCTCCCGAAGAGCTGCTCACCCAGCTGCCATTGATTCAACGCATGCTCACGGCCCTCGGCGTCACCTACATCGAGAAGCCGGGATTCGAAGGCGACGACGTGATCGCCACCCTCGCCACCATGGGAGACAAGGCCGGTTACCACACACTGGTATTGTCCGGTGACCGAGACGCTTTCCAGCTGGTGGATGACAACGTCACCGTGTTGTACCCGGGCCATCACTTCAAAGACCTGAAGCATATGACGCCGCAGTCCATCATCGACAAATACAAAGTCACTCCCGCACAATATCCGGATCTGGCGGCACTCCGAGGCGAAACCGCCGACAATATTCCCGGTGTGCCCGGCGTAGGCGACGGCTTTGCGGCCAAGTGGATCAACCAATTCGGTTCCCTCGACGGCATTTGCGAGCACGCCGATGAAATCGGCGGCAAAAAAGGCGAATCACTGCGGGCCAATATCGACCAGGTCAAACTCAATCGCAAAGTCAACGCACTGGTACGAGACGTCGATCTAGGCGTCGATATCGAGGATCTGACATTCGGCACCGTGGACGTGGCACAGATCGACGCCCTGTTCAAGGAGCTTGAATTCGGACCTCGCACCAAGAGTCGTGTACTGAAAACCTTCAATACCGGGGCCAAGGCATCCAACACATCCGGAGCTGGCGAGTCTACGAATAATGAGCAGAACGAGCAGGATAGCAGCCTCGATCTGAACCTGCCGGAACCCACGAGCATCACTGCTCCGGAGCAGTTCGACGAATGGGTCAAGGCCCATCGCGTCGAAGTCAAGGTTCCCGGTGAAATCGCCGATTTCACGGTTTCCGACTATGGCGATGGCTCGCAGCGGCATGCCATCTGCGGCGACGCGGTCGGCCACGCTTGGACCGTGGCCGCATGGGGCGACGAAAGGCCGGGGCGTGCCACGGCACAAGCCATTGCCGTGGCCACGGCAACATCAGCGGCCATAGTGCCCCTTCCAATCACCGATACCCTGCGAGCACAGCTTGCGCGGTTCCTGAAAAGCGAACACTCCCGCACCATCGTGCATGGGTATAAAGAATTGCTGCATCTTTTGGGCGCGGTCGATCTTGACATGGACCTGCCGATGTTCGACACCAAGCTTGCCGGGTATCTGGCCCAACCGGATTTCCATGCCGATAGCCTCAAGCAGGCGGCCGAGCACTTCCTCGACATCCACTTCACCGAAACCGAACAGCCTTCGCAAGGCACGTTGGACTTCGACGACGATCAGGTCGAAGAAGATCCGAACGAACATCGTCTGCGTGATTTGGCCATTATCCGCAGCCTCGCCGTCACGCTCGGGCCGATTATCGACGAGCGTGAACAATGCTGGCTGATGCGCGCGATTGAACTTCCTGTTTCCCGCGTGCTGCACGGCATGGAGCACACAGGAGCCAAAGTCGATAGCGTTCGACTCGTCTCCATGCGTGACCAGTTTGCCGCCGAGGCTCGCCAAGCGCAGGAAATGGCTTGGGAGTATGCCGGCACCGAAATCAACCTGCAAAGCCCCAAGCAGCTGCAGAAGGTGCTGTTCGAAGATATGGGTTTGAAACCCACCAAACGCACCAAGTCCGGCTCATACACCACGAATGCGGCCGCATTGCAGGATCTGTATGTCAAATCAGTGGACAATGAGCGGGCCAACGGTTTCCTCGGAGCGTTGCTGCGCCATCGCGAGATCAACAAGCTCAAGCAGATCGTCCAAACGCTGATCGATGCCACCAACACATCAGATGAGCGCATCCACACCACTTTCGAGCAAACCGTTGCCGCCACCGGCCGATTGAGCTCCGTGGATCCGAACCTGCAGAACATCCCCAATCGGAACGCCGCCGGCCGTGAGATTCGTGGCGTGTTCGTGCCGGGGGAGGGGTACGAGGCCCTGATGAGCTGCGATTACTCACAGGTCGAGCTGCGCATTATGGCTGATCTGTCCGATGATGAGGCGCTGATCGAAGCGTTCCGCTCCGGAGCCGACTTCCACAAATACGTGGCCTCGATGGTCTACAAGCTGCCGGTCGACCAGATCACCGGCGACCAGCGCAGCCACGTAAAAGCCATGAGCTACGGATTGGCCTATGGTCTGAGCACGTATGGTCTTGCCCAGCAACTCAAGATCGCGCCACGTGAAGCGGAAGCGTTGAAAAACCGGTATTTCGATACCTTTGGCAAGGTGCACGATTACCTTGAATCGCTGGTGGCCAATGCCCGAGAGAAGGGGTATACGGAAACCATTTTCGGACGACGTCGCTACTTCCCGGCCCTGCATTCGACCAATCGTGTTGCGCGTGAGGCCGCTGAACGTGCGGCACTCAACGCACCGATTCAGGGATCCGCCGCCGACATCATGAAGATTGCGATGATTCGCGCCGAGCAGACCTTGGCCGAGGCTCACGTCAAGAGCCGTATCATTCTGCAGATTCACGATGAACTGGTAGTGGAAATCGCGCCGGGAGAAGGCGACCAGGTCACCGAACTGGTGCGCAACGCCATGGAACACGCCGTCGACCTTGCCGTGCCGCTGGACGTATCGTGCGGCATCGGTTCCGACTGGCAACTCGCTGCACACTGACAATTTCTAGCTCCCCTCGGGTGAGGGGGCTGAGCCGTTGAGCAAACAGTCCAGTGGATTGTTTGTAGGCGAAGGCGAGCCGATAGTCGAGCAATGAAGAGCACGAGCATGGCTTGTCCGCAATTGCAGAATGAGTCCCTTGCAGCAATAGCCCACTACAATGGGACATATGCCGAATCTCAAGCAAGTCATCGACGTTCTCGAGACCCTGTACCCATTGCGCTACGCCGAGGAATGGGATGAGCCGGGCCTCATTGTCGGCGATCTGAGTCACGACGTGCACCGCATCGTGTTCGCCGCCGACCCGACCTCCGCCATCATTGACAAGGCCATCGCTACTGGCGCGGACCTGCTCATCACCCATCACCCGTTGTTCTTCCGTTCCGTACACGAGACGAGCGGACTCGGTTTCCGGGGCGACATCGTCCGCAGACTCTACCAGCACGGCTGCGGGCTGTGGGTAGGGCACACTAATGCCGACGCTGCGTATCGCGGCGTGGGACAGGCGGCGGCCGACTACTTCGGACTCATCGACCAGAAACCACTCGTGCCGATTGACGATGCAAACGCCTCTCATCCGGTCGGCTTGGGGCGTGTGGGTCGTTTGCCGAAGCCTGTTGCCCTGAAGGATTTCGCTCAGCGAGTATTCGACGAAGTGTCCGATCATGGCATGACCAGCGCGCTCGGCATCCAGGTATGCGGCGATTCGGACACTTTTGTTCAGTATGTGGCCATTCTGCCTGGCTCCGGGGACTCCCTGTTCAACGAGGTACGTGCCACCGGTGCGGACGTGTACGTAACCAGCGATTTGCGTCACCACCCGGTGACCGACGCCATCGAACAAGCCCGGTATGAAGCCCGTATGAGGTCCCAAGGCATCATGCTCGGCCATGGAATGGCGGGGGAGAGCCATGTGCGTCCCTGCTTCATCAACACCCCTCATGCCGCCATCGAATCCATGTGGTTCAACTACGCGATCGATGACGTGCCAGCCGCCATCGAACAAGCGACCGGAGCAAGGCCTGAAGTCGAGTGGTTCCACGACACGACCGATCCATGGACGCTGTCCATTACCGCGCATCGAGATTAAGACGCTATAGTAACGTGGCAAAAACGTTTTTTCCGAGGAGATGACATGTCTGGCGGAAGCAAGCAGGAACAACTGGAGCATCGGCTCGACCATAAGCTGAACGCCTCCTCGGACGGCATCGACATGGACGTGCCCGCCAAAGTGATCAGTAGCGAAACCGTTTATACCGGGCGCATCTTCCACGTGGACGACATGCGCATCGCTCTGACCGACAAGCAGGGCAAGGAACATGAGATCGGCCGCCAGGTGCTGCGTCACGCCCCCTGTGTGGTCATGCTCGTGCACGACATGTCCACCGACCGCTACCTCATCGAACGCGAATACCGCGCCGGATCGGACATGTTCGCCTACGGGCTTCCCGCCGGACTGATGGACGAGGGCGAGGACATCATGGACGCGGCCCTGAGGGAACTGGCCGAGGAAACCGGCGTGGTGCCGGACCGTGACACCATGGGCGTTGACTTCGTAGGTGATTTCTACTCGTCCGAAGGCATGACCGACGAACTGGCCCACATCATGGTGTTGCATTTGGGCCCGTTCAGGCGGGAGCAGCGCCATTTCGATGCGGACGAGCATGTGGAATCCGCGTGGATTCCGTGGAGCGACCTTGCCGCCACGCGCATCACCTCATCCAATTCGATGATCGCCATCCAGCATGAGGCGTTACGCAGACTCATCGCCAGGAACTCCGACAAGGATAAGCCGTCGCTGTTCTCCTGACGTTCAACTCCCCGGCACATCACTGACACAAAAAAAGTGGGATACTGAAAACTATGCAGATCAGACCTGGATCAATGTATCCGCTGGGCGCCAGCTATGACGGCGCCGGTGTGAACTTCGCGCTGTACTCACAGGTTGCGCAGAAAGTCGAGCTATGCCTGTTCGACGAGCACGATGTGGAAACACGCATCGAAATGACCGAACGGAACTCATACGTATGGCATAACTACATTCCCGGCCTCCATCCTGGCCAGCGTTACGGCTACCGCGTCTACGGTCCCTATGACCCGGTGCACGGCCTCAGATGCAACCCCAACAAACTGCTGCTTGACCCGTATGCCAAGGCCATTGAAGGTAATATCGACGGCGACGAAAGCCTGTTCTCATACTGGTTCAAGAGCCCGGACGACAACTCGGCGATGAACGACCTTGACTCGGCCGCCCACACCATGAAGTCGGCCGTCATCAACCCCTACTTCGATTGGGGCAACGACCAGCATCCGTACATCTCGTACCACGATTCGGTGATTTACGAGGTGCACGTGCGCGGCATGACCAACCTCAACATGGACGTGCCGCCGGACATCCGCGGCACCTACGCCGGCCTGGCCTATCCGAGCGTCATCGAATACCTGAAGAAGCTCGGCATCACCGCCATCGAACTCATGCCGATCCACCAGTTCGTCAACGACTCCTTCCTGCAGGAGAAGGGCCTGTCGAACTACTGGGGCTACAACACCATCGGCTTCTTCGCACCGCACAACGCCTACTCCTCCTCCGGGGAACGCGGCGAGCAGGTCAACGAATTCAAGTCCATGGTCAAGGCCTACCATCGCGCCGGCATGGAAGTCATCCTCGACGTGGTGTACAACCACACCGCCGAAGGCAACCATATGGGCCCCACCCTGAGCTTCAAGGGCATCGACAACGCCTCCTACTACCGACTGGTGGAAGGCGACCAGCAGCACTACTTCGACACCACCGGCACTGGCAACTCGCTGCTCATGCGCTCGCCGCACGCGCTGCAGTTGATTACCGATTCGCTGCGCTACTGGGTTACTGAAATGCACGTCGACGGCTTCCGCTTCGATCTGGCCGCCACGCTGGCACGCCAGTTCCAGGAGGTCGACAAGCTGTCCGCGTTCTTCGACATCGTGGAGCAGGACCCGATCATCTCGCGCGTCAAGCTCATCGCCGAACCGTGGGATCTGGGCTCCGGCGGCTATCAGGTGGGCGGCTTCCCGTCCAGCTGGTCCGAATGGAATGGCCGCTACCGCGACACCGTGCGCGACTTCTGGCGCTCGCAGCCCTCCACGTTGCCCGAATTCGCCTCGCGCTTGATGGGCAGCTCCGACCTGTATCAGGTCAACGGCCGTCGACCGGTGGCGTCCGTGAACTTCATCACCGCGCATGACGGTTTCACAATGAACGACCTGGTCAGCTACAACGAAAAGCACAACGAAGCCAATGGCGAGGGCAATCGCGACGGCGAGAGCAACAATCGCTCTTGGAATTGCGGCGTTGAAGGCCCGACCAATATTCCGGACGTCAACGACTTGCGTCAGCGTCAGATGCGCAACATGTTCGCCACGTTGCTGTTCAGCCAGGGTATCCCGATGATTTGCGGTGGCGACGAAGTGGCCCGCACCCAGCAGGGCAACAACAACGCCTACTGTCAGGACAACGAGATCTCCTGGACCAACTGGCATCTTGACAAAGGACGCAAGGAACTGCTCGCCTTCGTTTCCAAACTCATTCATCTGCGTTTGGATCATCCGGTGTTGCACCGCCGTCGCTTCTTCACCGGCCGTGAGCCCGGCGACGATTCGAACACGATTCCGCAGGTCGAATGGTTCGACCACACCGGCTCGATCATGGATATGGACGACTGGCAGAACACGCATGCGTTCTCCATGATGATTTATCTGAACGGTTCGGATATCCCGGAGGTCGACTGGTACGGCAACCGGATGGTCGACAATGACTTCATCCTGATCTTCAACGCGCATTACGAGCCGATTATGTTCACCCTGCCGGATGAGCGATACGGCCGCAAATGGCAGCTGGTCGTGGATACGCACAACCCGAATGAGCCGGCGCTGAGCTATGAGGCGGGCTTCATGATCACCGCCCAGTCCCGCAGCTTCCTCATGCTCATGAGCGCCAAAAAGCCCAAGAAGCCCATGGGCCTATAACCAGACCGAATTTAAGCTCCCTCTGACGAGGGAGCTCCCGGTGTAGCCGGGTGAGGGAGAGACCGCAGCAAAGCCGCGAACCCCTACTCGCGCCCCTTACGCTCCTCCACGAGCCGAGCATCCCCGAACGCAAGTAGATGCTCGCCGGCAAGCGGGCGCGGCTGGTCGAGCAGCTCGCGGAAATCCAGGATTCCATCGACTTCATCGACGCCAAACAGCGCTTCTACGACGACGTCCTGTCTGGCGCAACCCCATACGTAAGCGTGCTCATCCCATCCGCGGCGCTCGCAAAGGAGTCAGAGGAACCGGGAGAATTGAAGGGGTGGAGAGGAAATAGGTTCGACCGAGCTGTTTCTTCCTCCGGGATACAAGCGCGAACAACGGTTTGTTGTACCCGCGCTTGGCGAACGGGACATGCCCTTAGACTGGAATCAGCAAGCGCACAGCGAGACGCGCGAATCGTTTTCCGATGTCGGGAGGTAGTCATGTCGATCGGTCAGGTTATCAAAGTCGTGCGCGAGGAGCGAGGTCTTACGCAGTCGCAGTTCGCGCACGAGCTGTTCGTCACCCAACAGGCGCTTTCCCGCTGGGAGAAGGGAACGGCAGAGCCGAGCATCGACATGATTCGGCTTATCAGCACCCGTTTTGAGGTGCCGATGGCGAGGCTTATGGAAATGCCGGACAATGGTTTTTGCCAAAGTTGTGCCATGCCGTTTTACCGCCCGGAAGATCACGGCACCGAACCGGATGGAACGCGAAACGGAGATTATTGCAACTACTGCTATGAAGACGGCGTTTTTCTTCAGGCCTATGCCAATAGCGATGAATTGGTCGCCGCGTGTGCGCCGATGATGGCGGAATCCTGCCATATCAGCGTCGAACAGGCCGAGGACTGCATGTCGGCGCTGTTGCCAAACCTCAAGCGGTGGCGGCGTCAGGATGAGATCGATGCGGTGGCGGAGGGGAAATGAGCGATGGCATTCGACTATAAAAAGGAATATAAGGACCTGTATCAGCCGAAGAGGATGCCCGCCATCGTCACGGTGCCGGCGATGCGGTTCGTCGCGGTGGACGGTGTAGGAGATCCGAACGAAGAAGGCGGCGACTACGCCAAGGCGATGCAACTGCTGTACGGCATTTCGTTCACCATCAAAATGAACAAGAAGTCAAATAATCCGGACGAGCACATTGACGGGTACTTCGACTACACCGTGCCTCCGCTGGAGGGCTTATGGAGCATGGAGAAGGGTGTGCCCGGCGTCGATTACACGCGTAAAACCGACTTCTATTGGACTTCGATGATTCGTCTGCCGGAATTCGTGACCGATGAGGTCTTTGCGTGGGCCAAGGCATCGTTTGCCTCCAAGCATCCCGAAGTCGACATCAATCGTGCATATCTCTTCGACTTCGATGAAGGCGTGGTCGCGCAGGTCATGCACAAAGGCCCGTACGACGACGAGCCCGCAACCGTGACGATTCTGGACGGCTACGCGCGTTCGCAAGGCTACGGGCTCGACTTCTCCGACGCCCGCCGCCATCACGAGATCTACCTATCCGACCCGCGCCGAGCCAAACCGGAAAATCTCAAAACCATCATCCGTCATCCGGTAGTGAAGGTGGGTTGACTTTCGGCGAACTGCTCGAAGCGCTCACCGCGCAGTAGCGTGAACAATCTGCCGGAATCCTTACCGGGGTCAAAGAGCGCTACCAAGAACTCGATAAGCAAAATAACTAGAAGCACGGGTTCCTCTCGGAGAGATTCTGCCCGAGCGACCTTATAAATCCTTGCGCGGGTCACCTTTCCCTGTGCAGGAAGCATCCAGGCTCATGTGCATTGATGACGCCGATGGATTGCAGATAGGCGTAGACGATGGTGGTGCCGATGAATCGCATGCCGTACGTCTTGAGATCCACTGCGATGGCGTCGGACAGAGGGGATGTAGTCATGCCTGTCTCGTAGATGACGTGACGGCCGGTGAACCGCCAAATATAGTCGTCGAAACTGCCGTACGACGTCTGGATATCCCGGAATGCGTTGGCATTACCGACCGTCGCGACGATTTTGCGACGGTTGCGGATGATGCCCGGATCGTTCATGAGTTCGGCGATCTTGTTCTCGTCATAGCGCCGGATCCGTTCGATGTCGAACCCCTCGAACGCCTGACGGAAACGTTCGCGTTTGTTCAGTACCGTCTCCCATGACAGTCCGGCCTGAAAGGTTTCGAGCACCAGCATTTCAAAGAGATGATGGTCATCGTGCGAAGGAACTGACCACTCAGCATCGTGATAGGCAACATAGACGGGATTGCTGAGGTTGCACCAGCCGCAACGTGGTCTTATATCGTCCATGTGCTCTCCCTATGGGTCGTTGGAGACGGTCGGTTTTAGATGTTGATTCGATGTGTGATCCAGTATAAACGGTGTGTTCGGATAGCGGTCTGGATGTGCGGATTGTCTGAACCATATTTGCCGGATTGCGGGTATAAAGGGGTTAGTTACTGCGGTTGCAGGTATTTCGGTACTAGTTAGGGGTGATTCTGGGCTGTAACTCGACACCTTTTACCTGCAACCCACTCCCGCCCACGGGATTGCACAATCGGTTGCAGGTATTTTGGTGTCATTTGAGATTGGGAAGCGGAAATCGATGTCGCATGGAATCGAACTGACTAGCAGGTGGGGTCCCAACATCACAAAAGTCCCTTAGACCGCAAGGCCATATAGGTTCTACGGTCATCAGATAAAATCGGATAAATCGTTTAGCGGTCGGATAAAAGAAGAAGCCCAGAATCGTTGAGATTCCAGGCTTTTTTGTTTGTCGGGCTAGCGGGATTTGAACCCACGACATCCTGCTCCCAAAGCAGGCGCGCTACCAAACTGCGCTATAGCCCGATGCGCCATTAAGGCACAATGAATCATTATAAACGACGCTGGATACATTGCGTGTCGAGCATATGAATTCAAAAAAGGTTCTGGATTCTCTTGATAGCTTATGAGTGACATCTTTATTCATTGATGCTCTACAACGACTAGGTTTGGATCTGCATCGATATCCGGCGCATCCGCTGGACTAACAAGGACCGTGCAAACGATGTGGCCCCCGACTTCCTGCGAGGAAGTCGGGGGCCACATCGTTTGCACGGTGGACTATCGGATCAATTCTGATCAGATCAGCTCGAGGTCGACATCGAGGCTGATCGGCTTGTCCGCCGGGATATGGTACTGGGGGTGCACCGGCGACATCCAGGAATCATCGCCGCCAACGCCCATCTGTGCGGCAAGGACGCGCAGGAACATGTGCTTCGGCTTCGGCAGCTCGTCCTGGTGCTGAGCCTCCTCAAGCATGAAGCTGGAGTACGGCAACAGGCTTACCGCGAACGGCGCGGCACCATCGGCGCGGCTGACGCGCATGCCGTGGCCGTGATCGTCGGTAATCTCGGCCCAACGCACATCCTCATGGTTGCCCGTCTCCTGCGGCATGAGGTACGGCGCATGATCCGCGAAAGCGTTGGTGCTCCACACGCCGAGCTTGGCGTGTTTGCGGTCCAGGTACGTCTCCGCCGGGCCGGTGCCGAAGAACCTCAGGTTCGTGTACTGCACAGGCAGCGTCCATTCGATGCCGAACGCCGGGATGGTGGGCAGGTCACCCTGCTCTCCAGGGTATTCGACGTGCAGGTTCACGCGGCCATCGGTGTGGGCCGTGTAGGAGACGGTCACCTTGGTGCGCTGCGCGGTGGCGAGCTCATACGTGTACGTGCCCTTGAGCGTGCTGTCGTCGATCTGCTCGAGCACGTTGTCCACGCAGCGGGCGTAGCGGCCGGCGCCCAGCCACTGGACGCGCTCGAAACCGTGACCGGCGCCGCGATCGTTGTCGGTCAGCGGACGGAAGGTGGTGATTGCGGGACGGCGCAGCACGAACTCGTTGCCGGCGAAGGTATAGGAGACCATGCCGCCCTGGGTGCGCGACAGCAGGACCTCGCGTCCGGCGCCTCGCACGCCGGCGTTCCAACGGCCCACGGTGATGGTCCCATCGGCCGGCTTCGTGTCGGGCGTCGCGGTGGCGTCCGCGGGCACCACGGTCTGTCCGAAGGCGAGCTCGTAGCCGCTTTCGGCCCAATCGGTCGCCTTGGCGAGACGCTGCGAAACCTGCAGCACCAGTTCGCGGGCGTCGGCGCGGTACGCCGCCACCGGCCATGCGACATCGAACGTGCGGGTCTCACCGGCGGGCACGTCGAAACGCCGGGTGGACTGCCAGACCGGCTTGCCGTCGGCGAGAACGCTCAGGACGAACACGTAGTCGCCGGTGGCGGTGAACAGGTTGTCGTTCTTGACGGACACCGAGTCCTTCGTCACGTCGATGTGGACGTTCGAGTACAGCTGCTTGACTTCCTGGGCCTTGGGGGAAGGCTTGCGGTCGGCGAACAGCAGGCCGTCGCCGGAGAACTCGTAGTCGGACGGACGGTCGCCGAAGTCTCCGCCGTAGCGCAGGCTCCTGGTGCCGTCGGGCTGGGTGGCGTAGATGGCCTGGTCGATGAAGTCCCAGATGAAGCCGCCCTGATACTTCGGGTAGCGTTCGAGCGCCGTGTATTCGTCCATGTTGCCCACGGAGTTGCCCATGGCGTGCATGTATTCGCAGGAGAGGTACGGCTTCTTCGGGTCGTCCTTCAGGTACTTCTCGATCTCGTCGGCATGCGAGTACATACGGGTCTCGATGTCGGTGACGTCATCGTAGTCACGGTTGTGGGTCACGCCCTCGTAGTGCACCGGACGGTTCGGGTCGATGTCGTGCACGTGCTTGTACATGGCGCGGAACACGTCGCCCACGTAGGATTCGTTGCCCAGTGACCAGATCAGCACGCTCGGGTGGTTGTAGTCGCGACGCATCATGCTGTTGACGCGGTCGACGCAGGCGCCTTCCCATTCGCGCTTGCTACCCGGCACGATGGTGTCCTCGGTGAGGACGTCTCCGGGCAGGGACCAGCTGCCGTGGGCTTCGAGGTTGGCTTCGTCGATCAGGTAGATGCCGTACTCGTCGCACAGTTCGTACCAGCGTTCCTGGTTCGGGTAGTGCGAGGTGCGGATGGAGTTGATGTTGTGGCGCTTGCAGAAGACCACGTCATCGATCATGTCCTGCTCGGTGATGGCGCGGCCCCGTTCGGCGTCGAACTCGTGGCGGTCGGCGCCCTTGAACACGATGCGCTTGCCGTTGATGGTCAGGATGCCGTCCTCGATGCGGAAGCGGCGGAAACCGACCTTCTGGGACGTGCATTCGATGACGTCGCCCGCCTGGTCGATGACGTCGACGTCAAGCTCGTACAGCGTCGGGCTTTCGGCGCTCCAAGGGGCGATGCCCTGCAGCGGTCCGCTGGAGATCGCGGTCTGCGCCTCCGCGTCGCCCGTCGTCTGCCACACCGTGTTGCCGTCGGCGTCCTTCAGGGTCGCGCGGACCGTGGCCGCGTCGGCCGCGTTGAGCACGGTCAGCGCGGCATCGAGGGAAGCGGTGCCGGCCTCGGGATCCCAATCGGCTTCGATCTGCGTGTTCTCGATGTGCACGTGCGGGCGGGCGGCGAGTTCGACGGAGCGGAACAGGCCGTGCAGACGCCAGAAGTCCTGATCCTCAAGCCAGGAGGCGCTGGAGTATTCGTAGCAGGCGACGGCCACGACGTTCTCCCCGTCGTGCAGCAGTTCGGTGATGTCGAACTCATTGGGCGTGAAGCCGTCCTCGCCATAGCCGACGAACGCGCCGTTGACCCACACGTAGATCGCCGTGGCCATGCCGTGGAACACGATCGACACCGATCCGCCGTCCTGCTTGGCGTTTGCTACGGGGGTGGAGACGGTGAACTTCCTGCGGTAGAGCGCGACGTGATTGTTCTCCGGGATGTTCGGTTCCAACGGGTTCTCGTGGCCGTCCCACGGATACTGGACGTTCACGTACTTGTGGTTCATCAGACCGGCCGTCTGCAGGTGGCCCGGAACCTGGATACGCTCGAACGAGGAGTCGTCGAACGACTCGGCCGTCGCGGGTTCCTCTTCGAGGTTGATGTCGGCGGCCTGAACGACCTCGACCCGCCACTCGCCGTCAAGGCTCTGCTTGAGATCGGACCATTGTCCGCTCTGGGGGTCGCGGGCGTACCACTTGTGGCTGGAATGGGCCGGAGTCCGGTTCACCTCGAACACCGTCGGGTCGGTCAGCCAAGCCTGCGATGCGCGATCGACATGTGTGACGTCTGTCATGCTCTCCTGCTTTCTGTCATTACCTCGTTGTGAATGATATTATGGAGGAGGTCGGGGCCTCCTTTACCGAAAAGAATAAACAGTTTTTATATAAAACGCAAATCCTGTTTACCGCTTCCAAATCACTGGCACTGCTTGCCGTCGACGCTACGCCGCGTCCATGCAATGTCTCGGTTCAGCTCATGTTATCCCATCCTTGCGACACGCTGTTTATCTCCTTGTTTACTAATGCTCTTTACTTTCGGTGATAAAACTTGTATGCTTACTTTACAAAGTCAATGGATGATTCCAGCTCTGGGATCTTAAGGAGGAGACTAATGAGCAACGAAAATGCCGCGGTCGGCGACGTCCGCAGGAAGGGCGGGCTCGGCCAGCGCATCGCCTACGCGTGCGGCAACTTGGGACAGGCTGCCTTCTACAACGCAATGAGCACGTACTTCGTCACGTACGTCACCAGCTGCCTGTTCGTCAGCTACAGCAAGGCTCTCGCCGCCCAAATGATCGCCGTCATCACCGGCCTGATCGTCGTTATCCGCATCGCCGAGATCTTCATCGATCCGCTGCTGGGCAACCTCGTGGATAACACCACCACCAAGTGGGGCCGTTTCCGCCCGTGGCAGTTCATCGGCGGACTGGTCTCCTCCGTGTTGATCATGCTCATCTTCTCCGGCATGTTCGGACTGGTCAACGTGAACACCACGCTGTTCATCGTGCTGTTCGTCATCACGTTCATCGTGCTTGACGTGTTCTACTCCCTGCGTGACATCTCCTACTGGGGCATGATCCCGGCGTTGTCCTCCGACTCCCACGAACGTTCCACCTACACCGCCCTTGGCACCTTCACCGGCTCTATCGGCTACAACGGCATCACCGTCATCGTCATCCCGATCGTCAGCTACTTCACCTGGACGTTCACCGGCGCCAAGGGCCAGGGCCAGGCCGGATGGACCTCCTTCGGCTTCATCGTCGCGCTCCTCGGCCTGATTACCGCCTGGACCGTCGCCTTTGGCACCAAGGAAAGCACCAGCGCGCTGCGTGCCAAGGCCCAGAAGAACGGCAACCCGTTCGAGGCGTTCAAGGCGCTGTTCCAGAACGACCAGCTGCTGTGGGTCGCCCTGTCCTACCTGCTGTACGCCATCGCAAACGTCATCACGACCGGTGTGATGTACTACCTCTTCGTGTTCGTGCTTGACGAGCCTGCCGCCTTCTCCATCACCGGCATCATCCCGCTGATCGCCGGATTCATCATGGCGCCGCTGTACCCGATTCTCAACCGCTGGATTCCCCGTCGCTACCTGTTCACCGGCGGCATGGTCTCCATGATTATCGGCTACACGATGCTCGCCCTGTTCTCCAGCAACCTGCCGGTCGTCATCGTCGCCCTGATCTTCTTCTATGTGCCTGCGCAGTTCATCCAGATGACCGCGATTCTGTCGCTGACCGACTCCATCGAGTACGGCCAGCTGAAGAACGGCAAGCGCAACGAGGCGGTCACCTTGTCGGTGCGTCCCATGCTCGACAAGATCGGCGGCGCGATGTCCAACGGTGCGGTCGGTGCCGTTGCCCTCGCGGCTGGCATGACCGGTCATGCCACGGCAGCCGACATGACCGCGTCCAACATCGCCACGTTCAAGACCTTCGCCTTCTACGTCCCGCTTGTTCTCATCATCCTCAGCCTCGTCGTGTTCTGGTTCAAGGTCAAGATCGATGAGAAGATGCATGCGCAGATCGTTGAGGAGCTCGAAGCCAAGCTCGCTTCCGGCGAGATCGTCGACGATGAGGCGCAGGCAGTTATTAAGAACTGATCTCCCGTTCCCATCCCTCCCATAAGGCCCGTCCGCCTGAACCGCAAGATGCGGTCCGTGGCGGACGGGCCTGTTCGTTCCTGCGGTCGGCGGTCATGAACATACCCATGTCGGTTCCGGCAGTGGGGCCGGAACCGGCGGCGTGTCGACTATCGGCCAGGAGTGTCTATCAGCTAGTATCAGCTGGTATCCGATATGGGCCGTGGCCCTGCGTCGCCTGCCAAAGGAGATAACCGTGCGTGCATGACGTGACTTCGCATGGCCAAAACTGCTGACCGCGGACGGACGCGGCATCGCTTTCGGTGGCGACTATAGTCCCGACCAATGGCCGGAGGAAATCTGGGATGACGACATCCGCCTGATGGGCCAGGCCGGCGTCAACACCGTGGCCCTTGCCATCTTCAGCTGAGATCGCCTCCAGCCCATCGAAGACCATTGGGATTTCGACTGGCTCGATCGCGTCATCGACAAGCTCGGTGACGTGACCGTCGCCGGACCGCATGTGCAGGTGCTTGCCTCGTATGCCGGCGAAGAAGCGGATGAGTGGGAGCTTGACGGCATGGCCGCGATCACCCGCAACACGTACGGCGAAGGGGAGGCGTATTTCCTCGGCTGCGATCTGGGCGTGAACGATCTGACGCGATTCGTGGGAGGCTGGCTTGCCGCGCAGCCGCAGGATGGCCGGCAGCCGGAAGCCAACCTGCGGTCGCCCGCCAGCGGCGTGACCTCTGACGTTCTGCACACCGTGCGTCAATCCGACGACGCCATATTCGACTTCTATCTGACACGTGGCAGATCGGATGTCGAACTGCGCGACATCGCAGGGGAGCCGATCGTCCTGTTCCGGGCGGAACGGGGCAGTGACGGCGGCGCGTATACGGTGCATCGCAATGGCGTTTTCGTGACGAAGCGCCCGAACCCGTCGGTGTAGTCAGTTGCGACGAAACAGGAGGGCGGAGCCGCGGACGGTTTTGTGAGACGGTCCGCGGCCTCACCGTTGGAAGCCGCGGACTCGGATCATCAGCAACGGACGCGTCGTTGATTTCCACTTCCGGAGCAACGATGGTGAGCTTTGCCGCGACGAGATGCTGCAGGACGGTGCCGACGTACATGGTGCCCGGATTCTCCCTTCGCCGCTGCGCTGCCTGCCGCAGCAGATGTTCCACGGCCGCATCAACGGAAAGCGAGTTGTCGGACTCCAGCTTGAATGGTTTGCTGGTGAAGAACGCCTGAATTCGTTTGACCCAGTATTGCTCGATCTCGGTGAATTGCTCTGCTGTCGGACGTAATTCATTGATGAGCTCGGCATAGTCATGCATCAGCGCCATGGTGCCGCGGCTGGTTCGTCCCTTAAAGGTTGAACCGATAGAACCGTCATTCATTACTTTTTCAACGATACCGACACGCTCATTCGATTGTGTCCAATACTGCTTTCTTTCTGCATGAACAACGGTACTCGGCAAGGCGGTAACGATAGTCGCAAAGGCTAAGAAGCCCGTACATAATCGTTTTTTTGTAGTGTTTCAGATTTTCAGTAGAATGGCGACAGCCAAATCCCGCTGGCTTGCTAGTAAAGCGTTGTCCTCGGGGGGAGTTTTGTTTGTTGTTGAAAGATAACGCGGCATCGAATAGATAGGGGAGGCCCGGCATGGGACGTCATCAGCGTGCAGAAACCTCCGGACTCATCTCCTTCTTGATTTGCGCCGTCGTTGGCGCGGTATCGATGAACCTGTACATGGAATACGCGCCGGCCATCTGGCAGCTGACGCAACGCCGATTCATGGTATGTTCGGGCATCGTGGCGGCATGCGGCGTCATTTCCTTCATTATTGGCTATGCGCGCAAATCACGTTCATTGAACCTCAAACATGGTTGGTTTGCACCGATTCGTCGCATTTTCGAAATCGTCGCCCTTTCGGTGGTGTATGCCTCGACCATTTTCCTGTCGTCTTTTGCACTCATCGGTGCGGCCAACGACATGATGGGCAATGCCATCTTCTCCGGCTATATCTCCAGCGTCTGCGCCGCCTTCGCCGGCGTGGTGGGGTACATGACCTTTGTACAGGCGGAGATGATGAACGCCAAAACTATTGCCAGTCTGTTGCCGTTCTTCGTCATCTCCGGCGTGGTCACCGCCGGCATGACCACCGACGACCCATACTGGTATCACAACAACTTTTCGCAGCTCGGCGACAGAACCACGTTTGCGGCCCGTATGTTCAACTCCACGCTGATTCTTGCCGGCACATGCATCATCATCGTCAGCTACTTCGCCATCTCCGAACTGGTGACCACCGAACGGCTACAGCGCCTCTGGCACGACCGCACCAACAGAGATCCGAATCGCGGCTACGAAATCCCACATTTCATGCTGCGCATCTCCATTCTGTCCTTCCTGCTGATGGTGGCCGGCCTGGCATTCATCGGCATCGGCGTGTTTCGGTACACGCCACACAATCTCTTGCACAATATATGCGCCAAAGGCCTGCCGTTCGTCATGCTGCTGCTGTTCGTGCTCCTGCCGTGGCTTGCGCCACGCCTGTCCAAAGCAGTGATGGTGGCCTCCGACCTGACCGCGCTCGTATGCGCTGCATTCTGGGTCAATATGATGATGGGTCACAACACCCTCACCAATGTGGAGGCGTTGGCTGGTCTGGCGTTCCTCGGCTGGTTCATCGTGTTCTCGCGCCAGATCGCCGCCATCGAGGCCGATCGCGCGGCCGCTCAGTTGTTGCACGCGCAGGCCATCGAAGGCGGACTGGAGGAAGCATCCACCGAGCCCGCACAGCAGATTGAATCCCGCATCGCCGCCGACCGTTGATAGATATCTCGTTCATTAGGTCGATTTGTCGTTCATTTGGTAGGTTCGGTGTCCTACGCCATGTTGGGATCGCGCTATTTCAAAGGTGGGTGCGGAGGCTGACCTACCAAATGAACGACAAATCGACCAAATGAATGACAGCGGACGCTCTGAAGCCTCCAAATACTGATAGATTTGGCCTTATGACTGAACAACTCACGAATCTCTGGCCTGCCCCGCTCGCCACACAGCCGTTGAACGCTACGGTAACGGTGCCGGGCAGCAAGTCCCTATCCAACCGCTACCTGATTCTCGCCGCCCTCGGCAGCAAGCCCGTTACTCTGATTGGCCTGCTGCGTTCGCGCGACACGGACCTTATGATGGGTGCCCTCGAAGCCCTCGGTGTCCGCTGCGACGTGGATTCCGCAACCGACACCACCGTAACGGTTACTCCTCCCGTATCCGGCCGATTCCATGGCAACGTCAATGTGTTCTGCGGACTGGCCGGCACGGTGATGCGTTTCGTGCCCGGCCTTGCCCTGTTTGCAGATGGCCCAGTGAATTTTGATGGCGACGAACAGGCTTATGCACGCCCGATGAAGCCGGTGCTTGACGGTTTGGAACAGCTGGGTGCAACGGTTGATTACCACGGCGAGGTTGGCCGTCTGCCGTTCACTATTACGCCGCCTGCAACCTTGCCGGCTGCCCAGGCGCAGGTCAGCATCGATTCGTCCGGTTCTTCCCAGTTCATCTCCGGCCTGTTGCTGATTAGTTCCAAACTGCCTGGCGGTCTGCACCTCGCGCACACGGGGGAGAAGACCCCGAGCCTGCCGCACATTCGCATGACCGTGGCCGATGTGACCGGTGCCGGCGGTGCGGTTGAGGCCGACGAATCCGCCCGCACATGGACGGTTGAACCGCGCGCAATGCAACTGCCGAGCAAGGTGACCGTTGAGCCCGATCTGTCGAACGCGGCGCCATTCCTCGGCGCGGCATTGATCGCCGGCGGCACGGTCCGGGTGTCTCATTGGCCTGAAACCACCACCCAGCCGGGCGGCCTGTTGCCCGGATATCTGGAGCAGATGGGTGCCGAAGTATCGTTCCCGACCATCGGCGGCGTGCGCTATTGCGAGGTGACCGGTGACGGCACCGTGCGTGGGCTGGGTACGTTCGATTTGACGGCGGCCGGGGAGATTGCGCCCTCGTTGGCGGCGATTCTGGTGTTTGCTGATAAGTCGACAGACATGGTTGGTATTGGTCACCTGCGCGGCCACGAAACGAATCGTCTGGAGGCATTGGTCAACGAGATTCGTCGTGTTGGGGGAGCGGCTGAGGAATTGCCTGATGGATTGCGTATCGAACCGGTGCCGGCGGAGACGTTGCACGGTGCCGTGATGGAAACCTATGCTGATCACCGTATGGCCACGTTCGCCGCGATGCTGGGGCTGCGTATTCCCGATATCGAGGTCATCAACGTGGCCACCACGCGCAAGACCTTGCCTGATTTCGTCGGTATGTGGAGTGGCATGCTGAGGCAGTAAGGGGTCCTGTGTTCTGGTGGAACTCCCCTCAGTCCGCTACGCGGACAACTCCCCTCTCTGAGGGGAGCTGTCCACCGGAGGCGACTGAGGAGAGTATGACGCGGGGGTAGTGGTCTCATGACCATATACGAATGGGGGCTGATTCCAATCGGAATCAGCCCCCATAGTGTTGCAACTAGAGATTGGTGAGATGCCTAACGGCGGTTACTTACTTGGCGAAGGTGTTGCCGTAGGTGTCGGTGCCGGCTTCGGCGATTGCGGCGGACTTGCGGGCGATGGCCAGCTCTTCGTTCGTCGGAATCACGGCGATGATCACGGAGGAGTCCGGAGTGGAGATGATGCGCGGTTCCTTGGAGCGGGTGGCGTTCTTCTCCTCGTCCAGCTTGACGCCGAACGGAGCGAGCTTGTCGCACACCATCTTGCGGACCACGTCGTCGTTCTCGCCCACGCCAGCGGTGAAGGTGATCACGTCGCAGCCACCCATCTGGTAGGTGTAGTTGCCGATGTAGCTGACGATGCGGTGCACGTAGACATCCAGAGCCAGCTTGGCGTCCTCATTGCCCTCGGACACCAGACGGTGAACCTCACGCAAATCGCCATAGCCGGTCATGCCCATCATGCCGGAACGCTTGTTGAACAGGGCGTCAAGCTCGTCCACGTTCATGTGGGCGTTGCGAATCAGGTGGAAGACCACAGCCGGGTCGATGTCACCGGTACGGCCACCCATCATCAGGCCCTCAAGCGGGGTCAGACCCATGGAGGTCTCAACCGGCTTGCCGGAGACCTCAGCGGAAGCGGAAGCGCCGTTGCCGATGTGCAAAACGATCTGCTTCAGGCCTTCAGCCGGCTTGCCGACGACGTCCGGCACCACGGAGGAGATGTACTCGTGGGAGGTGCCGTGGGCGCCGTAGCGGCGGATGTGGTACTGATCGGCGATTTCCTTGTTCAGCGCGTAGGTGCTGGCGGCCTTCGGCAGCTGGAAGAAGAAGGAGGAATCGAAGACGAAGATCTGCGGAACGTCCGGCAGCAGGGAGCGCATGACTTCGGCGCCCTTGGCCTCCGGGCCGTTGTGCAGCGGGGCGAGCACAGCCAGATCCTTGACCTGGTTGATGGTCTTGTCGGTCACGAGGGCCGGCTTCGGGAAGATGGAGCCACCCTGCACCACACGGTGGCCGACGGCGACAATGCCAGCCTCAGACAGGTTCGGGCCGTACTCCTCGAAGAAGCCGAGCACGCGCTTCAGACCCTGCTCGTGGTCGTGAATCGGCTCTTCAAGCTCGTGCTTTTCGCCGTTGTACTCGTGCTTGTAGTGGCCGTCGACCGGCTCACCGATCTTCTCGACGAGGCCGGAAGCGAGGCCTTCGCCGGATTCGAGATCAACCAGCTGGTACTTGATCGAGCTGGAGCCGGAATTGATGACAAGGACGGTTTTCGCCATTGTGGGCATCCTCCATTGTGATTGAATGTTCCCGTGAGACACGGGTTACCGTTGATTAGATTACTCGTTGCTTGCTACAAAATAAGCATTACGGTGGCTCCCGCTGGCGGGAGCCACCGGGAGCCAAGCCGGGCTCACTGCGCTTCGATGGCGGTGAGGGCGATGGTGTTGATGATGTCCTGCACCAGAGCACCACGGGACAGGTCGTTTACCGGCTTGTTGAGACCCTGCAGCACCGGGCCGATGGCCAAGGCGCCGGAGGAGCGCTGCACGGCTTTGTAGCCGATGTTGCCGGCGCACAGGTCCGGGAAGACGAACACGTTGACGTGTCCGGCCACATCGTTGCCCTTGGCCTTGGTGGCGGCCACGGTGGGGGACCAGGCGGCGTCGAACTGGATGGAACCGACCACCGGCAGATCCGGAGCCTTCTCCTTGAGCAGCTTGGTGGCTTCCTCGACCATGTCCACGTCCGGTCCCTTGCCGGAGCCGAGGGTGGAGTAGGAGAGCATACCGACCTTCGGGTCGATGCCGAAGGCACGTGCGGTCTCGGCGGACTGCAACGCGATTTCGGAAAGCTGCTCGGCATCCGGGTTGAGGTTGATGGCGCAGTCGGAGAACACGGCCACATGGTCCTTGAAGCACATGAGAAATGCGCCGGAGACCAGCTTCTGGCCGGGCTTGGTCTTGATGACCTGCAGGGCCGGGCGCACGGTGTTGGCGGTGGAGTTCACGGAGCCGGAGACCAGGCCGTCGGCGTAGCCGAGCACCACGAGCATGGTGCCGAAGTAGCTGGCGTCGGCCAGCTGCTTGCGGGCCTGCTCCTCGGTCATGCCCTTCTTGGCACGCAACTCGCACAGCTTGGCGACCATGGGCTTCAACACGTTCTCGTCGTCCATAGCCTGGAAGCGGGCGCGCTCCAAGTAGTTCAGGCCCAGTTCCTTGCCGCGAGCCAGAATGGCGTCCTTGTTGCCCACGATGATGAGGTTCACGATCTCGCGCTCAAGCAGGTAGTCGGCCGCCTTGATGATGCGGTCCTCCTCGCCTTCGGGCAGCACGATGGTCTTCTTGTTGCTCTTGGCCTTGCCGAGCAGGCCGAACTGGAAGGCGTACGGGGTGATGGGCGCGGTGACGTCCACATCGAGCGCGGCGAGCACTTCATCGGTGGGAGCGTTCTTACGGAAGGTCTCCAGCGCCAGATCCTTGGTGGATTCATCGGTGAACGGCACCTGCGGCAGAGTCCAGACCGGCAGGCCGTACTTGGCGAGGGTCTCCTTAACGGAGAAAGCGTGGCGCGGCTCGCATCCGGTCACGAAGATGCCGAGCACCTTGTTGCCAGCGGCCTCCATGCCCTCGATGGACAGCTTGACGGTCTCGTCGAGCTCGTGCGGCCAACGGTCGATGGTGCACACGGCTAGGAACACGCCGGCCTTCAGATCAGCGGCGACATTCGCGTCGAATTCATAGCTGGTCGGATCGTTGACGTGGGACTTGTCGGTGCCCACGATCAGGGCGGCGTCCGCGCGGGAAACGTCCATGGCATCGTTGAACGCGCCGACGATATCGCCACGGGCGGTGTCCTTATCCTCGCGCACCTTGTGCACATCGAGGCCGGTGGACAGGGCCACGCCGAGTCCGGCATTGGAGGCGGCGAGCAGGATCGGGGTGAATTCGTCATGGTTGGACACAGCAGGGCGGAACACCATGGTCTTGTACTTGGAAGTCAATGCGTTGAGCATGCCGTAAGCGACGACGTTGCGGCCATTGGCGCCTTCAGGGCTGGCGATATATACACGGGTGACGGTCACGATGTTTTTGTCTCCTTTGATAATCAACACGATAGGGACCACACCTCATTGTAGTGGCGATTACTGTTATCGCTCACGCCGGTGTCGCGCCAATCGGAAGAGCGTCCCCTTGGCGACGCTTTCCGGGGAATGTTGCGCAAAAGTCGGCCGATAGGCCAGAAAACGAGAAAGGCCGGTGCATGAAGCACCGGCCTTGATTGTGGAGCTAGGGGGATTCGAACCCCCGACCCTCTCCATGCCATGGAGATGCGCTACCAGCTGCGCTATAGCCCCGAGTGAAGCTATCCGATTCATGGGAGTCGCAAGACCCGCCATGAACCAGCGGAGAAACCACCATATCGCCTGATTTGATGGCTTCGTCGTGGAGCTAGGGGGATTCGAACCCCCGACCCTCTCCATGCCATGGAGATGCGCTACCAGCTGCGCTATAGCCCCGTTTTCAATTGTTGGCCCGTTGTTTGGACCTCGTATACATTACGACGAGATGTCGATTCTGGCAAAAGCCGGCGTGTCGCCAAATGGCAAAAGTGGGATTTGGCGACACTTTTTGGCTTGTCTCCGCCATTATTCAGGCATTGGGTTATTCAATTACTGCTTGAACGGTTTTTCGAATACACTGAACCTGTTGGCTCAGCAGGGGAGCCGTGACACGATCAGCGTTCGCGTTCCCACTCGTCGGTGTCGGCGATGGCCGGACCGTGATTGTAGTCCAGCAGACGCCAGCGCACAGTGCCATCGGGATTGTCCATCGGCACCAAGCGCACCCAGTGCGCATTGCGCAATGAAACCACCGTAGAAAAGGTCGGATCGATTGCAGAAATGCCCAACAGGGTCTGCAATGTCTGCGCAATCCATGCGCCGTGCGAGAACACGAACAGGTCCGTGTCGTCTCCGGCACGCGTGGACCAGTCCTCAAGAGCCTCTACGCCGCGCTTGCCCACAGCTTCCTTGGGCTCGGCACCATACTTCAGCTCGCCGCCCCGAGACTCCATCCAGGAACGGAAGTCCTCGGGGTAGCGTTCGGCCAGTTCGGCCACGGCATGGCCATCCCAATCACCGAAGCTGCGTTCACGGACGCGACGATCATCGACGGGCTCGATTCCACCCAATACGTCGGCGAAAGCTTGCGCGGTGGCGTGCGCACGCTTCAAATCGGAGCAGACAATGAACCGGTGGTTGATTTCCTGCCGACGATCGACGTACAGCCTTTTCAAGGCCGCGGCGGTCTGCTTGACCTGCCATTCACCCACGGCGTCCAGCGGAATGTCGACCTGGCCTTGGAGCTTGTGAGCGGCGTTGTAGGAGGTGCGTCCATGACGGATAAGGAAAACGGAACGAACATGATTGGTCATAGTGACGATCCTTTCGGTTCCAGTGAGGAAACAGGAAAAAGGGGAGGGCTGCCTGATGCCGTCAATGATGTTTGGCAACAGGCAGCCCGACACGCGAATATCAGCGAATATCAGCGTTATGTGATTCGCACGTTACGCGGTGGTGACGGCAGCATCTTCCGCATGCTCCGCCGTTTCCGGGTGTGCGAGTTCAAGATCGATGGCCGGGCAGTCGCGCCAGAGTCGTTCGAGCCCGTAGAATTCGCGCGATTCCTCGTGCATGACATGAATCACGAAATCACCGTAGTCAAGCAGCACCCACTGGCCCTCGGTCAGGCCCTCGCGAGAGCGCGGCTGACGGCCGGAGCACTTAAGGAACAGGTCCTTTTCGATTTCCTCGGCCACGGCCAGTACCTGACGCTCGTTGGAGGCGCCGGCGATCATCATGATGTCGGTGATGCCGAGCAGGTCGGCTACGTCGAAGGCCACGATGTCGGTGGCTTTGATACGGTCCGCGGCCTCGGCGGCCACGCGGACGGCGTTGATGGAATCCTGAAGTGCGGGCATGGTTCAGCGCTCCCAGGCGGGCTTCCAGCCCTCGACGTTGTGTTGCGTATTCTCGGAGTAGACCATCGTGTCGCTCGGCACGGCGTGGCGCACCACGGAACCGGCGCCGGTGGTCACGTTGTCGCCCACTTCAACCGGGGCCACGAACAGGTTGCCGGCACCCACGTGGCAGCCGGAGCCGATGGTGGTGCGGTTCTTGTGCACGCCGTCATAGTTGGCGGTAATGGTGCCGCCGCCGATGTTGGTGTGGTCGCCAAGCTGGGCGTCGCCCACGTAGCTCAGGTGCGGCACCTTGGTGCCGTTGCCGATGTGCGCCTTCTTCATTTCGACGAACGCGCCGGCCTTGGCATCCTCGCCGAACTCGTTGCCCGGGCGCAGGTAGGTCCACGGGCCGATGTTCGTGCGTGCGCCGATGTGCGATTCCTGTACGCGGGAACGCTCGACCACGGCACCTTCGTCCACGGTTGCGTCGATCAGGGTGGTGTACGGGCCGACGATGGCGTCCTCGCCGACCACCGTGTGGCCTTGCAGGAAGGAGCCGGGCAGGATGGTGGCGTCGCGGCCGATTTGGACATCGTCCTCGATCCAGGTGGTTTCCGGGTCAAGAATGGTCACGCCGTCGCGCATCCAGCGCTCGCAGACGCGGCGGTTGTAGGTCTTGGACAGCGCGGCCAGCTGCACGCGGTCGTTCACGCCTTCGACGGTGAGCGGATCCGGAGCGGCGAACGCGCCGACCTTGCCAGCGGCCTTGGCGGTTTCCAGCGCGTCGGTCAGATAGAACTCACCCTGCGCGTTGTTCGACTTCAGTCCGGCGATTGCCTCGGTAAGCACGGAAGCCTCGAACACGTAGACTGAGGTGTTCACTTCCTGCACGGCGAGTTCGCTGCGGTTGGCGTCTTTCTGTTCAACGATGCGCAGCACGTTGCCTTCGCGATCGCGGATGATGCGGCCGTAGCCGGTCGGGTCATCGAGGATGGTGGTGAGCACAGTGGCGCCGTTGCCGGAGGCGGTGTGGAATTCGACCAGACGGTGCAGCGTCTCGCTGTCGAGCAGCGGCATGTCGGAGGCGGCGATCAGCACCGGGCCATCGACCTTGCCAGCCTCGGTGAGCTGCGCCATTGCGCACTGCACGGCGCGGCCGGTACCGGGAATGTCGTCCTGGTTCACAATGGTGACCTGCTCGTCATAGGAGCGGGCGGCTTCGGCGACGCGCTCGGCCTGGAAGTGCACGACCACGGCCAACGTGTCGGGATTCAGGGCGGCCACCGAATCCATGACCCTGTTCAGGAAGGTCTTGCCTGCAAAAGCATGCAGCACCTTCGGCTTGTTGGAACGCATGCGGGTACCCTCGCCGGCGGCGAGGACGATGGCTGCGGATAATGCCATAACTGACGTATTCCCTTCGATCGGAATGTCTATTGAGGGTGGAAACACCTCAAAACAATAGACGGCCGCCCGGATGTCGAGCGGCCGTCAGCCGTTCCCCCACCTGGACTCGAACCAAGACAAAGGGTTCCAAAGACCCGTGTGCTGCCATTACACCATGGGGGAGTCGTGGGCTTTCGGCCCACAAGTGTTCATTTATACCATATTGTCGGTATTTACCGAAAGACTACGCCATGTCGCGTCTCGCATCGTGTGCTTTCCACGAACAAACACGCACGTGATCAGGCGAACAGGAAGCCTTGACCGTGGTGCTCGGGGTAGGTGTCGAACAGTTCGGCGACCGAGCCGTCCTCGAATACGGCGCGGATGGCGCTGGCCAGCAGCGGGGCGATCGACAGGACGGTCAAGCCATCCCAGCGCTTTTCCTCGGGAATCGGCACGGTGTCGGTCAGCACGACCTCGCGCGCACCGCAGTTCTTGAGTCGCTCGACGGCCGGGCCGGAGAGCACGCCATGCGTGGCGACCACGGTCACCGACTTGGCTCCCGCGTCCTGCAGCACGTGGCATGCGCCCGCGATGGTACCGGCGGTGTCGATCAGGTCATCGACAAGCACGCAGTCCTTGCCGGCAACGTCGCCGACCACACGGTTGGCGACCGCCTGGTTCGGGCGGGTGATGTCGCGCGTCTTGTGCACGAAAGCGAGCGGACCGCCGCCGAGACGCTGCGCCCACTGCTCGGCCACGCGAATGCGGCCGGCGTCGGGGGAGACGACGGCGACGTTGTCGAGATGGCCCTGGAAACGATCACGGATGTAGTCGACCAGCACTGGCATGGCCACCAGATGATCGACCGGGCCGTCGAAGAAGCCTTGGGACTGCGCGGCATGCAGATCGACCGACATGATGCGGTCGGCACCGGCGGTCTTCAGCAGGTCGAACACCAGACGGCAGGAGATGGGCTCGCGGCCGCGGTGCTTCTTGTCCTGACGGGAGTAGCCGAGCAACGGGCAGACCGCAGTAATGGAACGGGCCGAGGCGCGCTTCAATGCGTCGATCATGATGAGCTGCTCCATGATCGCCTTGTTGATGGGCTTGTAGTGGCTTTGCAGCACGAACACATCGGCGCCACGCACCGATTCAGTGTAGCGCACGTACATCTCGCCGTTGGCGAAATCGTATGCGGTGGTTTCAAGGACGTCGATGCCGAGCTGCTCGGCGACATCCTCAGCCAACTTCGGATGAATCCTTCCCGTAACGAGAATAAGATTCTTATCGGGCTTTCCTTCAAGGATTGCGCTCACCATGTCTCCCAACGTGTGGTCTCGTTGATGCAGTCTTCAGCATAGCCGTTCTTCACGACCGGTTGGACAACTCAGCGTTGCCTGCCGTTCACCTGCCGCTTGCGATCCATTGTTCGATGGTCTGTCTGACCGCCTTTGCATAGATATCGCTATCCATGCTCGGGTGGATGCCGTCGGAGCCGAGCACCTGCGCGTTCGCGTTGGCTGTGGCATCCCAATCCACCAGCACCACATTGTCCGGATGTGCGGCCGCATAGTCGGCAAGCACCTGGTTGGTAGGTGGAATCCACGTACGGTCTCCGTGGGCATTGACCAGTACCAGCACGCGGTCGGGGCCGATCATATTACGAATCTGGTCCAACTGATCGGGGGTGATTGCCGAATTGGTGCCAAGGCCGATCAACACCCACTGCCGCAGACTGCCGGCGGACAGAGCGTTGCCGATGAGTTCGGGGGCGACCATGATGGAGCGGGAAACGCTCGCGTCGGTCTGAATGCCGGGGAAGACTTCCGAAAGGCCCTGTGATGAGGCCAGCATCACCGAATCGCCTATGGCGGTAATCTGATCGCCGGTGGGCATCTCATGCTTGGGCTTGGGCGGTGCCGGCACGGCATGGCGCAGCAGCACGTGTTCGGTTTTCTGCATACGTTCCAGTTGTGCGGCCTGTTGCTCCAGCTGGATCTGCATGGCGGTTTTCGCAGGTGCATGAGCAATGCCCTGCACGCAGCCGGCCAACGACAGCACCAGGATAACGTCAACGGCAATAACCCGGGCCACATGATTCTTCTTGTTCGTGCGAAGGGGCACCACGACGGATACCGCCGAGTGCGTTGCCGCCGGTTTCTCCACCATCAGCCAGGAAATCATCACCGCAATGGCGGTGAGCAACGCGGTCATGATGAGAGGCCAAGGCCCTACTGCCTTGAAGATCTTCGGGGCAAGGGCGCTGGAAAGAATCCACAACGGCCAGTGCCACAGGTAGATGCCGTACGAATACTTGCCGAGGGAGGCCAATGGCTTGAACACCATGAGGCTTTGCATCCAGGAATCGTCGGAGATGGTACCGGCAATCAGCAGCACGGACAACAAGCTGGACAATATGATGCCACCGCGGAAGGCGAATGCATCCTGTTTGCCGATAACCGCCATGGTGACCAAGGCAATCAGGCTGAGGAACGCCAATACCGGTGCCGCCGCATTCCAGATGCGATGCTCCACGGGAATCTGAGGTAACGGAGCCCGATGTGCGGCTGCCGAAGCGCTCGAGCTAATGGTGCGGGGCATCGGCACAGCCCTCTGGCGAGCGTGGCCCAACTGAGGAGCGGTGACCCACCAGGCGAGAGCCACACCCAGCATCAGGCCCATGCTGTGGGTATCGGTGCCGAAGTAGACGCGGGTGGGGTCGCCTTTGGGCACATACATCACCCACATGGCGATACTGCTGAACGCCGCGAGTCCCAGTGGGATGAGTGAAGACAGTTTCGTCTGGCGGAGCTTCCACATCAGCCAGACGATGAACGGCACGATGACGTAGAACTGCATGAGCACGCCAATGAACCACAGATGGCGAAACACCTGCGGGTTCATTTGGTCGAAATAGCTTTGGCCTCCGGCAATGGCGTACCAGTTGTAGCAGCCCAGCAGCACGGTGATGACTTGGTCGCGGATGGAAACTAGAATGTCGTGATCGAACAGCCAGCCGACGGAGACGATGACCGGAATCAGCAGAAACAGCGCCGGATAGAGACGTACTGCACGCTTGGGAATATATCGCACGAGATTCAGCGATCCGGTTTTCGCCAGAGAACGAATCAAACTGACGGCAATCAGGAATCCAGAGACGGTGAAGAACACGTCGACTCCGTAGAATCCGCCTGGCAGCCGTTGCTGCATGCAGTGGTACAGCACAATGGCTATCAGCGCTAGTCCTTTAATACCGTCTAAACCCACGAACCGCTTCACGGATAATCCTTCTCTTTCCGTAGTGCTGATGGCATTCCCCGTTCTCTCCAACAAACGGAAAACAAGCCCAGCATGGCCGAGGGGAGAGACAATGCGACAGCAGCGAATCGTCAGGCCGCATGCTGCATGATTACCGGCTTGACGATTCGCGGCATACCGCGCTTATCGGTGGCGCTTACCGGTGATACAGACTCACCCGTTCGTACTTCGGTTCGCAGCACACGTTGATGCCGAGTTTGCGATACAGCGCCTCGTCCGTGGATGAGATTATAACGGAGAAAAAGGCGTCGCAGCCCTGCAACTGTTTGAGCCCGTCGATGACGCGAGCGGCCACAGGACTGGTGGCGCTGGTGATTGACAATGCACTCAGCGTTTCATCCGAGTGCAAGCGTCGGTTCACGCTGTTGAGATGTTGGCGGCTTGCAGTTCGATGTATTTTTCGTTGTCGAATCCCTGGCGCAAAGAGGTCGGCATCCCTTTCCGGACGACGTCGTAAGCGGAAAAATTATACCGGGCATCGTCGGCAACAAAAAAGGGATTCCCCGATGGAGAATCCCATTCGTCACAGAGAGCAATTACTCCCATTCAATTGTGGCCGGAGGCTTGCTCGTGCAATCGAGGACGACTCGGTTGATCTGGCGGCATTCGTTGGTGATGCGCGTGGAGATCGTGGCGAGCACATCGTAGGGGACACGGGACCAGTCGGCGGTCATGGCGTCTTCCGAGCTGACCGGGCGCAGGACGATCGGCGAGCCGTAGGTGCGCTCGTCGCCTTGGACGCCGACAGAGTGAACGTCAGCCAGAAGCACGACCGGGCACTGCCAGATGTCGCGGTCGAGACCGGCCTTGGAGAGTTCCTCGCGGGCGATGGCGTCGGCCTCGCGCAGCAGGTCGAGGCGCTCCTTGGTGATCTCGCCGATGATGCGGATGCCCAGACCCGGGCCCGGGAAGGGCTGACGCCAGACGATTTCGTCGGGCAGACCGAGCTCGGTGCCGATGGCGCGCACCTCATCCTTGAACAGAGTGCGCAGCGGTTCGATGAGCTGGAACTTGATGTCCTCGGGCAGGCCGCCGACGTTGTGGTGGCTCTTGATGTTGGCCGCGCCGTCGCCGCCGCCGGATTCGACGACGTCGGGGTAGAGCGTGCCCTGCACGAGGAACTTGACCTCCTTGCCGCGGGCGCCGGCCTCTTCGAGGACCTGGCGCTGGGCCTTCTCGAAGGTGCGGATGAACTTCTCGCCGATGATCTTGCGCTTGCGCTCCGGCTCGGAGACGCCTGCGAGGGCGTCGAGGAAGTCGTCGGCGGCGTCGACGGTGATGAGGCGGATGCCGGTCGCGGCGACGAAGTCGTGCTTGACCTGCTCGACTTCGCCCTTGCGCAGCAGGCCGTGGTCCACGAACACGCAGGTGAGCTGGTCGCCGATGGCCTTGTGTACCAGAGCGGCGGCCACGGCGGAATCAACGCCGCCGGACAGGCCGCAGATCACCTCGGCGTCGCCGACCTGCTCGCGGATCTTCTTGACTTGATCCTCGATAATCGAGGAGGCATCCCAGTCGTTGGGCAGCGCGGCGCAACGGTGCAGGAAGTTTTCGATAAGCTTCTGGCCAAGCGGGGAGTGCTTGACTTCCGGGTGCCACTGCACACCATAGAGCTTGCGGGATTCGTCCGCCATGGCGGCCACGGGCGCGCCTTCGGTGTGGGCCAGCACTTCGAAGCCGGCCGGGGCCTGTTCGACCGCCACACCGTGGCTCATCCACGTGGTCTGCTCGGCGGGGGAGTCGGCGAGGATGCCGGCGGCGGCGTCGATGGTGGCTGAGGTCTTGCCGTATTCGCCGAGCGCGGCCTTATCCACCTTGCCGCCGAGCTCATAGGCCATGACCTGGAAGCCGTAGCAGATACCAAGCACCGGAACACCGGATTCGAATACCTTGGTGTCTATGGTCGGCGCGCCGGGCTCGAACACGGAGGCCGGGCCGCCAGACAGAATAATCGCCTTCGGATCCTTGGCCAGGATCTCGTCGACCGGCATGGAATGAGGGACCAGCTCGGAGTACACGCCTGCTTCGCGCACGCGGCGGGCGATGAGCTGGGCGTACTGGGCGCCGAAGTCGACGACAAGCACAGGACCGTTTGCCATTGATATTCCCCTAACGTTCATTGGAATTTTACGTGGGCTGAACACCCCTGATTATCACTGGTCAAGGCGACAAGGCCGACACGCAGAGACTATGTGCGCAAATCGAACAAACTACATGCCTGTAGACGGACAACACGCCGATTTCGAACATGGGAAATCGAACGTGCGCTGTTCTAGCCAAATGCTGGATTTCCGCATGCTTCCGCTGTTTTGAAAAAGTATGTTGAAAAAACTAATGTTGACAAACGGTCAGTCGAACCGCACAAATACTGAAATATCCGCAACAATTTCGAACACACCCGCAAGAAATCGTTCAAAAGTCGCGTTGTCCTCGTACCATGACGATTGATTGGGAACGGAAAACCTTGGCACCGCAAGGGTCAGGGACCGTGACCGAACAGAAATAATCAATCGCACGATCACGTGCAGGAGTACAGGAGTACACATGACGAGTCCTGTTATTGGCACCCCTTGGAAGAAGCTCAACGCTCCGGTTTCCGAGGAAGCCCTCGAAGGCGTTGACAAGTACTGGCGCGTTGCCAACTACCTTTCCATCGGCCAGATTTATCTGCGTTCCAACCCGCTGATGAAGGAGCCCTTCACCCGCGAAGATGTGAAGCACCGTCTGGTGGGCCACTGGGGCACTACCCCTGGCCTGAACTTCCTCATCGGCCACATCAACCGTTTCATTGCTGACCACGGCCAGAACACCGTGATCATCATGGGCCCGGGCCACGGTGGCCCGGCCGGTACCTCCCAGTCCTACCTGGACGGCACCTACACCGAGACCTTCCCGAAGATCACCAAGGACGAAGCTGGTCTGCAGAAGTTCTTCCGTCAGTTCTCTTACCCGGGCGGCATTCCGTCCCACTTCGCTCCGGAGACCCCGGGCTCCATCCACGAGGGTGGTGAGCTGGGTTACGCTCTGTCCCACGCTTACGGCGCCATCATGGACAACCCGAGCCTGTTTGTCCCGGCCATCGTCGGCGACGGCGAGGCTGAGACCGGCCCGCTGGCTACCGGCTGGCAGTCCAACAAGCTCGTGAACCCGCGCACCGACGGTATCGTGCTGCCGATTCTGCACCTCAACGGCTACAAGATCGCCAACCCGACCATCCTGTCCCGCATCTCCGACGAAGAGCTCCACGAGTTCTTCCACGGCATGGGTTACGAGCCCTACGAGTTCGTCGCTGGCTTCGATGATGAGGACCACATGTCCATCCACCGTCGCTTCGCCGAGCTGTGGGAGACCATCTGGGACGAGATCTGCGACATCAAGGCCACCGCTCAGACCGACAACGTGCACCGTCCGTTCTACCCGATGCTGATCTTCCGCACCCCGAAGGGCTGGACCTGCCCGAAGTACATCGACGGCAAGAAGACCGAGGGCTCCTGGCGTTCCCACCAGGTGCCGCTGGCTTCCGCCCGCGACACCGAGGCCCACTTCGAGGTTCTCAAGAACTGGCTCGAGTCCTACAAGCCGGAAGAGCTGTTCGACGCCAACGGTGCTGTCAAGGACGACGTCCTTGCCTTCATGCCGAAGGGCGAGCTGCGTATCGGTGCCAACCCGAACGCCAACGGTGGTGTGATCCGCAACGACCTGAAGCTGCCGAACCTCGAGGACTACGAGGTCAAGGAAGTGGCTGAGTACGGCCACGGCTGGGGCCAGCTCGAGGCCACCCGTACCCTGGGTGCCTACACTCGCGACATCATCAAGAACAACCCGCGCGACTTCCGCATCTTCGGACCGGATGAGACCGCTTCCAACCGTCTGCAGGCTTCCTACGAAGTCACCAACAAGCAGTGGGATGCCGGCTACATCTCCGACGAGGTCGACGAGCACATGCACGTCTCCGGCCAGGTCGTTGAGCAGCTGTCCGAGCACCAGATGGAAGGCTTCCTCGAGGCCTACCTGCTGACCGGTCGTCACGGCATCTGGAGCTCCTACGAGTCCTTCGTCCACGTGATCGACTCCATGCTGAACCAGCACGCCAAGTGGCTTGAGGCTACCGTCCGCGAGATTCCGTGGCGCAAGCCGATCGCCTCCATGAACCTGCTGGTCTCCTCCCATGTTTGGCGTCAGGACCACAACGGCTTCTCCCACCAGGATCCGGGTGTCACCTCCGTCCTGCTGAACAAGTGCTTCCACAACGACCACGTCATCGGCATCTACTTCGCCACCGATGCGAACATGCTGCTGGCCATCGCCGAGAAGTGCTACAAGTCCACCAACAAGATCAACGCCATCATCGCTGGTAAGCAGCCTGCTGCCACCTGGCTGACCCTGGACGAGGCTCGTGCCGAGCTCGAGAAGGGTGCCGCCGCTTGGGATTGGGCTTCCACCGCCAAGAACAACGATGAGGCCGAGGTCGTGCTTGCCGCCGCCGGCGATGTCCCGACTCAGGAGATCATGGCTGCTTCCGACAAGCTGAAGGAACTGGGCGTCAAGTTCAAGGTTGTGAACGTTGCCGACCTGCTCTCCCTGCAGTCCGCCAAGGAGAACGACGAGGCTCTGACCGACGAGGAGTTCGCCGACCTCTTCACCGCCGACAAGCCGGTGCTGTTCGCGTACCACTCCTACGCTCACGACGTGCGTGGCCTGATCTACGACCGTCCGAACCACGACAACTTCAACGTCCACGGCTACGAGGAGGAGGGCTCCACCACCACCCCGTACGACATGGTTCGTGTCAACCGCATCGACCGCTACGAGCTGACCGCTGAGGCTCTGCGCATGATCGACGCCGACAAGTACGCCGACAAGATCGACGAGCTCGAGAAGTTCCGTGATGAGGCCTTCCAGTTCGCCGTCGACAACGGCTACGACCACCCGGACTACACCGACTGGGTGTACTCCGGCGTGAACACCGACAAGAAGGGTGCCGTCACCGCTACCGCCGCTACCGCTGGCGACAACGAGTGATAACACCTCCACGGTGTTGTTAGTTCGCTAACACCAAAGGGCTCGGGATTCGTCCCGAGCCCTTTGCTTATTCATAAGCCCTGTCACGGCGGGGCAGAACAAAGCGAACTGTTGTGATGTTTTAATCGCGTAGCACCCTGAAATGCAGCAGGGCATTGCGCACACCGTCGTGGTCCACATCGTCAGTGATGTAGTCGGCGGCGGCCTTGGGCTCGGCGGTCGCATTGCCCATCGCGACCCCGATGCCGGCGTAGGCGAGCATATCCGTGTCATTGCCGCCATCGCCGAAGGCCATGGTCTGCTCGCGCGTGATGCCGTAATGCGCCATGAACCGCTGGATGCCGCGCGGCTTGCCGCCATCGGCCGGAATCAGATCCGTGAAATCCGGATGCCAACGCACCCCGCGCACATTGCTGCACAGTCCCACCAGTTCGGCCTCCAGCTCGGGCCCGACAAAGGGACTGATCTGGAAAGTCTCATGATCCAGCGCGCGGGTGCGCGGGTCCTCGAAATACCGGGTCGGTGCGGTTTTGCCCAGTTTGCTCCACGTGGCGCGAAGCAGATCATTGGACTGGTTGAAGTACACGTAATCCTTCTCGCCGAAATTGCACACCACATCGGGGTGACGGTCCAGCCAGTCGAGAATCACCTCAATATCAGCAGTATCCAAGGCCTGCGAGGCAAAGAAGCCGGTGTCATCAAAACAATACTGCCCATTGAACGCCACCACGCCATCGAACGTCACCGGCATGGTATCCAGCACCACGTGCATCTGTGAAGGCGCGCGGCCCGTGCAAATCAGCACCTTGACGCCTGCGGCCTGCAGCCGGTGAATCGCCTCGATTGTGGAATCCGGCACCGTATGGGTCGTGAAACTGGTGAGCGTGCCATCGATATCGAAGAATACGGCTCGGATATCGGCATTGGCAGTATCGGTAGTCATAGCTTCCATTGTCAAAGCCCCTCTCGACGTGCTTTCCGGCGTGTTCGGCACGCCTATAGCGGGTTATCAAACGCACGAATCCCGGACATTGCATGCGCGCCATAAAAGACACCTATATGGCAATCGGCCATTTTCCGTCACTTTCGCGGTTCAAGCGCGTTATGGTGTTACCCGACATCAATTTTGGAGAGAGGAAATCCAATGACAGCAGCAACCCAGCCGGCAACCCCGGCCGCTCCTAACAATAACGAGCCGGTGCGTGTGAACCACACCGCCCGCAACGTCATCATCACCATCGTGGTCGTGGCGATTATCGCCGTGGCCGCGTTCTTCGGCTACCGCGCGTTTGCCGGTGCCAACGAGTCGTCCGCCAAGGGCAGCAAGGGCAACCCGGTCAAGATCGGCGTGGTCGGCGCTACCAACCCCGAATGGGTCAAGTTCAAGCAGGACGCCGAGAAGGCCGGCATCTACGTCGACATCGTCGACTTCCAGGACTACACCTCCGAAAACCCGGCCCTTGACTCCGGCGAGCTGGACCTCAACGAATTCCAGCACCTGCTCTACTTGGCCAACTACAACGTGAGCAACAAGAAGGACCTGCAGCCCATCGGCGGCACCGCCATCTACCCGCTCGGCGTGTACTCCACCAAGGTCAAGGACATCAAGGACCTGAAGCAGGGCGACACCGTCACCATTCCGAACGACGAAACCAACCAGGCCCGCGCTATCGGCGTGCTCAAGGCCGCCGGTCTCGTGACGCTCAAGGGCGACTGGACCGCCTTCTCCACCCCGGCCTACATCGACGAAGCCAAGAGCAAGGTCAAGGTCACCCCGCTCAAGGCCGAACAGGTGGCCACCACCCTGAAGGACCCGACCATCGCCGCTGGTGTGATCAACAACGACTACGTGGCCGATGCCGGTCTCGACCCGAAGGACGCCATCTACCAGGATGACGCCGAATCCGAAGAGGCTCGCCCCTACATCAACGTGTGGGTGGCCCGCAAGGCGGACGTGAACAACGAGACCTACAAGAAGCTCGTTTCCATCTACCAGCAGAAGGATGTGCTCGACGCCCTGCAGGAGAACTCCGGCGGTACCGCGGTGTTCGCCGACAAGTTCAGCGCCAGCGAGCTGCAAGGCTTCCTGTCCGACATTGAGAAGGATGCCAAGGCCCAGCAGTGAGCCGCGGCTGATACGAGCGCACGACTAGCCTGTCCATAGCCATTACCACCAAGCGGAGCGAGTACCCGAGCCAACAATCGGGATTCGCTCCGCTTCCGTGACCGGACACCAACAACCAGCATCAGGGAGCACTATGAGCTACCCCATCATCACCTTCGACCATGTCGTGAAGGAATTCAAAACACGCGGACGCGGCGCGAACATCGCACGAGCCGTGGATGACGTCAGCCTGACCATCGATCGCGGTGACATCTTCGGCATCATCGGCTATTCCGGTGCAGGCAAATCCACACTGGTCCGGCTTATCAACGCGCTCGAACGACCCACCTCCGGCACTGTGACCGTGCTTGGTACTGATATCACCTCTCTGAGTGAGACCAAGCTGCGGCCCATCCGCCAGAAAATCGGCATGATTTTCCAGCAGTTCAACCTGTTCTCCACCAAAACCGTGGCCCAGAACATCGCCTACCCACTGCAACTCGATCACTGGCGCAAGGACTATCAGGATCGTCGTGTCAACGAACTCCTTGAATTCGTGGGCCTCAGTGAGCACGCAAACAAATACCCTTCGCAGCTGTCCGGCGGCCAGAAGCAGCGCGTCGGCATCGCCCGCGCACTGGCCACTAATCCGGAGATTCTGCTCGCCGACGAAGCCACCAGCGCGCTCGACCCGGAAACCACCACCGAAGTGCTGGCCTTGCTCAAGCGTGTGAACGAGGAATTCGGCATCACCATTGTGCTTATCACCCATCAGATGAACGTGGTCCAGCAGATTGCCGGCCGCGTGGCCGTAATGAGCGCCGGACGCGTGGTCGAATCCGGCGACGTATACGATGTGTTCGCTGCACCCCAGCAGCCGGTGACCAAGCGATTCATTGCCACCGCATTGTCTGGCCTGCCCGAGGAAGACCGGGTCGAGCGATTGCATCACGAATGGTCGGGCCGCATTGTCACCGTGCTTATCCGCCAAAAGGACGTTTCCGGCACCCAAGGCCATGAACTCAAGGCATCCGGACAGAATATCTCCGAACTCATCGCCAAATACGGCGTCGAATCCAGCCTGCTCTACGGCGGCATCGACACGGTCAAGGGGACCGCCATCGGTGCCATCACCTACGAATTCAACGGGCCCGGCTGGCATGTGGACGAATTCCTGCGCGAGCTCGCCGCCAATAGCGACGTCATCGACTTCGGCACCGCCGCAAAGCCTGTGGCCTACGCCGACGCAGTCGCCGGACATGCCTCCTACGCCGAAGACCGCGCCCATGACCCACTGGCGGCCGATACTGCCACCGCGCCCGCCGCGTCCGCCGCCGCACATGAAGGAGCCAACGCATGATCATCCTCGCCAACCCGCGTAGCGACTGGAACGTGCTGCGTCCACTACTGTTCGAATCCATTGGCCAGACCCTGACCATGGTGCTCGTCACCCTCGTCATCGGCGGATTCCTCGGCCTGATCCTCGGCGTGGTGCTCTATGGCACCCGCCCCGGCAACCTGTTCGAGAACGCGGTCGTCTACCGCATCCTTGACATCATCGTCAACATCGTGCGCCCGATTCCGTTCATCATCTTCCTGGCAGCCATGCAGCCGCTCACCATCGTCGTGGTCGGCACGTCCATCGGCACCGTGGCCGCCATCTTCCCGATGGTGGTGATGTGCACCTTCGCCACCTCGCGTCTGGTCGAACAGAATCTCGTGCCGGTCGACCCGGGAGTAATCGAGGCCGCGCGTTCGATGGGTGCCGGCAAGCTCACCATCATCCGCACCGTGCTCATCCCCGAAGCCCTGGCACCGCTGATCCTGGCCTACGCCTTCCTGTTCATTGGCGTGCTCGACATGTCTGCCATGGCCGGCTACATCGGCGGTGGCGGTCTCGGTAACTTCGCCATCGCCTACGGCTACCAGAAGTTCGACCAGACCGTCACCTGGACGGCCGTGATCATCATGATCGTACTGGTCCAGGTGGTGCAGGGCATCGCCAACGCCATCGCCAAACGACTGCTCAAACGCCAGCAATAACAAGGCATACTGACCCCATAGATCGCGGCCCTCGCCAATATGGAGCGAGGGCCGCAATATATTCTTCGCGCTACTAGAATCGGGAACCATGAGTGAACATATCGACATCGACCACGAACTCATCACTATCCGCCACTACCTGCACGCCCATCCGGAGCGTAGTTTCCGTGAATTCGGCACCAGCATCTATCTGACCGACCAGCTCAAGGCGCACGGCATCGAGATCCTGCACAACCCGCTGGAGACTGGTGTTGTGGGGCTCATTCAGGGCGAGGCCGGTCCCGGGCCGCGTATCGGGCTGCGCGCTGACATCGACGGCCTGCCCATCGTGGAAGACTCCGGACTGGAGTTCAGCTCCGTCAATGAAGGCGTGATGCACGGCTGCGGCCACGACCTGCACATGACCGGTCTGCTCGGTGCCGCCTTCTGGCTCGCCGAGCACCGTGACAAGTTCGCCGGCTCGATCAAGATTCTGTTCCAGCCGAGTGAGGAGACCGGCCAAGGCGCTCGCGCCATGATCGACGCCGGACTCGTGGATGACGTCGAAGCCATTATCGGCACGCACAACAACCCCAACTATGCGCCCGGCCAGCTGGCCATCGGCGTTGAGCCGATGATGGCCGGCTGCGTGAAATTCCGCGTGACCCTCCACGCCCAAGGCACCCACGCCGGTTACCCGTACAAGGGCACCGGGCCCATCGAAGCGCTCGCCAGTATTATTCTGAGCCTGCAGACCATCGTGAGCCGCAACGTCACGCCCTTCCACCCGCTGGTGCTGTCCGTTACCGAAGTGCACGGCGGCCATGTGTGGAACGTGGTGCCCGCCGAAGCCGGATTCCAAGGGACTGTGCGCTATTTCCACAAGTCGGATGGCAATCTGGTCGGCCGCCGATTCAAGGAAGTGGTGGAACACACCGCCGAGGCATACGGCATCAGCGCCGACGTGGTCTGGGATGACTTTCAAGACCCGCTGGTCTCCGATCCAGGTCTCGCCAAGGCCGTGGCGGCGGATGTCAACGACTACGCGCAGCTCGAACCGATACGTCAGTCGATGGCGGGGGAGGACTTCTGCGAATTCGCCAAGGTGACGTTGCCGGTGTTCGCGTTCGTCGGGTCAAACGGCCAGGAAGGTTGCGCCGACTGGCATAGCCCGCATTTCGTGGGTCTCGACGAATCCATTCCCACCTTCGTCAACTTCTACGTCAACACCGCTCTGCGCGTGCTCAACGAGCTGAAGTAAATCCTTTTCTGGCTCGCCTCCGGAGGCTGAGGCGTTAGGCAGACAGCCCAGTGGGCTGTCTGTAGCCGAAGGTGAGGCGACAGCCGAACCAGATATGCGCGGGCCTCGCCCGTCCATAAGTGCAGGACGAGCTATCAGCGAAGCTGACTGAGGGGAGTGGCATTCGTTCATTAGGTCGATTCATCGTCCATTAGGTCGGTGAACGGCGATACTGGTTGTTGGAATCGCGCCATTGCAACGACTGATATCGCATTGCAGTGACCTAATGAACGCAAAAACGACCTAATGAATGACGCCAAGCCGGAAGAACAGGCAATCCGACGTCATACGCGGCTACACTAAGAATCTATGACACAGCTTCGCTTCGCACTCGCCCAGATCGACACCTGCGTCGGCGCGCTTGACGCCAACGCCGCCAAGGTGCTCGACTACTCCCGTAAAGCCGCCGCAGGAAACGCCCAAGTGGTTGTTTTCCCGGAAATGACCCTCACCGGATACCCCATCGAGGATCTGGCCCTGCGCCGCACCTTCCGCCAAGCCGCATGGGACAAGGCCAACGAACTCGCCACCCAGCTCAACGACGACGGCCTCGGCGATCTGTTCGTGGTGGTCGGCACCGTGGGCACCGACCGCAAGACCTCCAAGCCGCGCAACCGACTGGTGGTCTTGCACCAAGGCGTGGTCTGGGCTGGCTACGACAAGCACTTCCTGCCCAACTACGGCGTGTTCGACGAATTCCGCATCTTCTCCGCCGGCGACCGCTCCGTGACCCTCGACGTGGACGGCGCCACCATTGGCGTGGCCATCTGCGAGGACATCTGGCAGGACGGCGGCCCGGTGGCCGACCTGGCCACCAAGAACATCGACCTGCTGCTCACCATCAACGGCTCGCCGTATGAGGAAGGCAAGACCAACACCCGTTTCGAGCTCGCCCAGCGTCGTGCCGCCGAGGTTAACGCCCCGGTCATCTACCTGAATCAGGTCGGCGGTCAAGACGACCTCGTCTTCGACGGCGGCAGCTTCGTGGTCGACGCCGACGGCACGCTTATCGAACGCAGCCCGATGTTCATGGAAAACCTGACGTTCTGGGACTTCGATTCCGCCGCCGAACATCAGGCCAAGGCCGAGATCGTTCCGGAACTCGACCCGGACGAAGAGGTATACACCGCCTGCGTGCTCGGCCTCAAGGACTACATGGCCAAGAACCACTTCACCGGCGTGACGCTGGGCCTCTCAGGAGGCATCGACTCCGCACTGGTAGCCGCCATGGCGGCCGACGCATGCGGCGGCGAGAACGTCTGGGGCATCTCCATGCCCTCCATGTACTCCTCCGACGGTTCCAAAGACGACGCCGCCGATTTGGCCTCCAACATTGGCGCCCATTACGAGGTCCAGCCCATTGAGCCATTGTTCAACGCCTACCAACAGCAACTTGACCTTGATGGCGTCTCCGCCGAGAACCTGCAGGCCCGCATCCGCGGTGTGATCGTGATGGCCAGCTCCAATTCGCGCGGTCTGCTCGCCGTGGCCACCGGCAACAAGTCAGAGCTCGCCTGCGGCTACTCGACCATCTACGGCGATGCGGTAGGCGGCTACGCACCCATCAAGGACCTGCTCAAGACCCGTGTCTGGGAGATCAGCCGTTGGCGTAACAAGGCCGCGGCCGCAGGCGTCGGCATCGGCGGTCTCAAGATCGTGGGCAACGAGGACGGCAACACCGGCATCCCGTTGAAGGACGGCGTGATGATTCCGGTCTCCTCCATCGAGAAGGCACCCTCGGCCGAGTTGCGCCCCGGGCAGAAGGACTCCGACTCCCTGCCCGAATACGCGCTGCTCGACAAGGTGCTCGCCGCATACATCGAGCACGCGCACGGCCGCGCCGACCTGTTAGCCGACGGCTTCGACCAGGTCACCGTAGACACCGTGATGCGATTGGTGGACCGCGCCGAATGGAAGCGCCGCCAATACCCGCTGGGACCGAAGGTCACGGCCCTCGCGTTCGGCCGCGACCGCCGACTGCCCGTCACCAACGCATTCAGGGAATAAACATATATTGCTCCCGCCAGCGGGAGCAAGTAATACCGTTGAGGAGGTACCAATGACAGACGATAACAAGAAGCAGTGGTATTTCAACACCGTCAAGAAGCAGGCCGAGTTGGGCATGGTCTCACCGATCGAACAGCGCATGGGTCCGTACAAGACCAAGGAAGACGCCGAACATGCGTGGGACATCGTGGTGGACCGCAATGCCAGATGGGAGGAGGAGAACCGGCGCTGGAAGAACTACGGCGTGAAACCCGCACAGGCTCGCCCCGAGGATTGACGGTCGAAAACTGACGGATACGGTTCTGCTGTCAATCTCAAGACCGAACCGCTCATACGAACATCACAGTATGAGCGGTTTCCCATATCTGGAGACGTGCAATAGTCCCATCAATATCTAGAAGCCATTGGAATGGTAGCGTTCACAGAAACAATGTGAGATAGCTCACTCCCAATTTCAGCTTTTCTCAAGCAAGTGCCAACTACACTGTTGAACCAAGGGTTCCGTGAAGATGCGAAACCTACAACCCCATTTAAGGAGTGACATGACCGCAGTGGAAAATGCAGCTGTCTCCCAGGAGGAGCTCGACGCCAAGGCGTGGGCCGGCTTCACCGAGGGCAACTGGCAGAAGGATATTGACGTCCGCGACTTCATCCAGAAGAACTACACCCCGTACGAGGGCGACGAGACATTCCTGGCTCCTGCCACCGAGAAGACCAAGCACCTGTGGAAGTACCTCGACGACAACTACCTGGCCGTGGAGCGCAAGCAGCGCGTCTACGACGTGGACACCCATACCCCGGCCGACGTCGACGCCTTCCCGGCCGGCTACATCGACTCCCCGGAAGTCGATAACGTGGTCGTTGGCCTCCAGACCGACGTTCCCTGCAAGCGCGCGATGATGCCGAACGGTGGCTGGCGCATGGTCGAGCAGGCCATCAAGGAAGCCGGCAAGGAACCGGATCCGGAGATCAAGAAGATCTTCACCAAGTACCGCAAGACCCACAACGACGGCGTCTTCGGCGTGTACACCAAGCAGATCAAGGTCGCCCGCCACAACAAGATCCTCACCGGTCTGCCGGACGCCTACGGCCGTGGCCGCATCATCGGCGACTACCGCCGCGTCGCCCTGTATGGCGTGAACAAGCTCATCGCCTTCAAGAAGCGCGACAAGGACTCCGTGCCGTACCGCAACGACTTCACCGAGCCGGAGATCGAGCACTGGATCCGCTTCCGTGAGGAGCACGACGAGCAGATCAAGGCTCTGAAGAAGCTCATCAACCTCGGCAACGAGTACGGCCTCGACCTGTCCCGCCCGGCCCAGACCGCGCAGGAAGCCGTGCAGTGGACCTACATGGGCTACCTGGCCTCCATCAAGTCCCAGGACGGCGCCGCCATGTCCTTCGGCCGCAACTCCGCCTTCCTCGACTGCTACATCGAGCGCGACCTCCAGGCCGGCAAGATCACCGAGACCGACGCCCAGGAGCTCATCGACAACATCGTCATGAAGCTGCGCATCGTGCGCTTCCTGCGTACCAAGGACTACGATTCGATCTTCTCCGGCGACCCGTACTGGGCGACCTGGTCCGACGCCGGCTTCGGCGATGACGGCCGTTCGATGGTCACCAAGACCTCGTTCCGTCTGCTCAACACCCTGACCCTCGAGCACCTCGGACCTGGCCCCGAGCCGAACATCACCATCTTCTGGGATCCGAAGCTGCCTGAGGCCTACAAGCGCTTCTGCGCCAAGATCTCCATCGACACCTCGGCCATCCAGTACGAGTCCGACAAGGAAATTCGTAGCCACTGGGGCGACGACGCTGCCATCGCATGCTGCGTCTCCCCGATGCGCGTGGGCAAGCAGATGCAGTTCTTCGCCGCCCGCGTGAACTCCGCCAAGGCCCTGCTGTACGCCATCAACGGCGGCCGCGACGAGATGACCGGCATGCAGGTCATCGACAAGGGCGTGATCGAGCCGATTACCCCGGAGGCCGACGGCACCCTCGATTACGAGAAGGTCAAGAACAACTACGAGAAGGCCCTCGAATGGCTGTCCGAGACCTACGTCATGGCCCTGAACATCATCCACTACATGCACGATAAGTACGCGTACGAGTCCATCGAGATGGCCCTGCACGACAAGGAAGTGTACCGCACCCTCGGCTGCGGCATGTCCGGTCTGTCCATCGCCGCCGACTCCCTCGCCGCCGTCAAGTACGCCAAGGTCTACCCGATCTACAACAAGGACGCGAAGACCCTGGAAGGCCACGAGTACGAGTACGTTGAGGGCGCCGACGACGACCTGATCGTCGGCTACCGCACCGAGGGCGAGTTCCCGGTCTACGGCAACGACGACGACCGCGCCGACGACATCGCCAAGTGGGTCGTCTCCACGGTCATGGGCCAGGTCAAGAGGCTCCCGGTCTACCGCGGCGCCGTCCCGACCCAGTCCATCCTGACGATCACCTCCAACGTCGAGTACGGCAAGAACACCGGTTCCTTCCCGTCCGGCCACGCCAAGGGCACCCCGTACGCTCCGGGCGCCAACCCGGAGAACGGCATGGACTCCCACGGCATGCTGCCGTCCATGTTCTCCGTCGGCAAGATCGACTACAACGACGCTCTTGACGGCATCTCGCTGACCAACACCATCACCCCTGATGGCCTGGGCCGCGACGAGGACGAGCGCATCGGCAACCTGGTCGGCATCCTGGACGCCGGCAACGGCCACGGCCTCTACCACGCGAACATCAACGTTCTGCGCAAGGAGACCATGGAGGACGCCGTCGAGCACCCCGAAAAGTACCCGCACCTGACCGTGCGTGTCTCCGGCTACGCGGTGAACTTCGTCAAGCTCACCAAGGAGCAGCAGCTCGACGTCATCTCCCGTACCTTCCACCAGGGTGCCGTCGTCGACTGATGACCAACCCCGCGAACCGCGGCAATGACTAACTGAAGGGGTGGGGCACGGCTCCACCCCTTCCTTATTTCCCACAGACTTTCGCATCATTTGGAACAGGAGGACAACGATGCCCGCAACACCCACGTTCCGCACCACGACCAGGCATATGCTCAAGGAATCGAAGACCTATGCCTCGCAGACTTTGATGGGTGGCCTTTCCGGCTTTGAATCCCCAATCGGACTCGACCGACGTGACCGCCTTTCCGCCCTGAAATCCGGTGATATCGGCTTCGTCCACTCTTGGGACATCAACACCTCCGTGGATGGACCGGGCACCCGCATGACCGTGTTCATGTCCGGCTGCCCGCTGCGCTGCCAGTACTGCCAGAACCCGGACACTTGGAAGATGCGCGACGGCAAGCCCGTCTACCTTGACGCCATGATCAAGAAGGTCGATCGTTACAAGGACCTGTTCAAGGCCACGCATGGCGGTATCACCTTCTCCGGCGGCGAATCCATGATGCAGCCCGCCTTCGTCTCGCGTGTGTTCCATGCCGCCAAGGAGATGGGCGTGCACACCTGCCTCGACACGTCCGGCTTCCTCAACACGAGCTACACCGACGAGATGCTCGAGGACATCGACCTGTGTCTGCTCGACGTCAAATCCGGCGACGAGGAGACCTATCACAAGGTCACCGGCGGCACCTTGCAGCCCACCATCGATTTTGGCCAGCGACTGGCCAAGGCCGGCAAGAAGATCTGGGTGCGATTTGTGCTCGTGCCGGGCCTGACCGACTCCGAAGAGAACGTCGAAAACGTGGCGAAGATCTGCGAGTCCTTCGGCGATGCCGTCGAACACATCGACGTGCTGGGATTCCACCAGCTTGGCCGCCCGAAGTGGCACGAACTGCGCATCCCATACCCGCTGGAGAACCAGAAGGGACCCAACGCCGCCACCCGCGAACGGGTGGCCAACCAGTTCAAGGACCACGGCTTCACCGTGTATTAAATTGCAGGGCCGAACCGCGCGTAAATACCACGATTCGGCCCGTTCGCCCATACCCTAGAGATATGGCCGACATCTACGCATTTCCTACGGGAGAGTCCAACGACGGACGCCCCGTGCGCCCTCAGGGTGTGCCGGATGAAGTATGGGCAGCCGTCGAATCCGTCAGCACCATGAAGCGCATCCATGACGTGCGCTATCGGGAGATTCCCGTGCCTTCCACCTTGGCCGATTATGGTATCGGCGTGGAATTCGAAGCGGGAGAGCGTGCCCTCGGCGATGCCTTTTCCGCCGGTCTTGGCAGCGATGCCGAATCACGAATCGCCACAGGCTGGATCATGATGCTTTATGCTCATGAGCTGCGCATTGACTGGGATTCCAACTGGCGTTGCGTGGCGTTCGCGCGACTGCCGCTGGAAACCGCCGAAAACGATTCTCTGACCCCCGGCATGTACTGGGATGACATGTGCGACTATTTCGACGGCATCGAGCCGGATTCGGTATCCGGCACAGTCACCGTGACCCAGAACACGGCTTTTGGCTCGATGGCCGGCTCCACCAGCGCCGGGTGTGAGATTCGCGTCTCATGGACCCCGCTTGACGGGACCGGGCCGGACGGTACTATGGACGCCGGCGCACAAGTCCGCTCGTGGGCCGCATTCATCAGATCCACCATCCGTTTTGAGGAGGATGACGCCAGTTGAGTGACGTCCGTGACGCCGAACCCCGACTGCTGAAAGAGCCTCGCGGGGGAGTACCCGATGTCACTTCGACGCTGGACGGCTATCATCGTGTCTGCGATGCGATGGCCGAGGCGACGGGCTCGCTGGCCGCCGACGCCGAACGGGCGTCCGGCTTCCGCTATGGACACGAGGATTGGCTGATTCAGTTCAAACGTGAGGGTGCAGGCATCGCCTTGCTTGATCCCGTCGCCCTGACCCGGGCCGGAGCTGATTGGAATGAATTCAATGACGCCGTGGGCGACGCCACGTGGATTCTGCATGATTCTCTGATGGACTTGCCCGGATTCGCCGAAATCGGGCTCAAACCCAAAGCCCTGTTCGACACGGAAATAGCGGCGCGATTGCTCGGCCTGCACCGCTTTGGTCTGGCCGCCGTCACCGAACACTACCTCGGCATCACGCTAGCCAAAGAGCATTCCGCCGCCGATTGGTCCTACCGTCCGCTGCCGCGCGACTGGCGCAACTATGCGGCGCTCGACGTGGAGGTGCTTATCGAACTTGAAACCATGATGCGTCGTGACCTGAAAGCCGCAGGCAAGGACGAGTGGGCCGCTGAAGAGTTTTCTCACGCTTTGGTTGCGGGCCTTGCCCCGCGCAAACCGCATCCGATTCCTTGGCTGCGTATCTCGCGCATCACCCAGCTGAGTCGTGATCCAAGGGGCTTGGCCATCGCCAAATCCCTATGGGAGGAGCGCGACCGACTCGCCCGGCAATACGATATTGCGCCCAGCCTGTTATTGGCCGATTCATCAATCATCGAGGCGGCGACCAACAAGCCGCACAATGCTGCCCAATTCCGCGCGCTCCGATCCCTGAACGAGCGTGTGCGCATCCATACCGGCACCGAGCAGGACAAAATGTTCGAGCGGTACGCGCCGATTCAGCGTGCGGTCAAATCGAAGGTCTGGAAGCAGGCCATCGATCGAGCCATAGCCCTGAAGCCCACCCAATGGCCTACCATGCCCGCCCCCGAACAGGACGAAAACGGTGTGGTGAACGCGCCCCGATCCATGCGGCTGTGGCAACAGCGCCATCCGGAGCGTTATGACCGTCTGCAACGGGTGCGGCGTGTGATCAACCGCATCGCCGAAGACACCCGCACGCCGGCCGAGATGATCATCAAGCCACAGATCCTACGCAACCTGTGCTGGGTGGAAGACCCGGTGGAAGTGGACGTCGAGACGTTCCTGATCGAGCAGGGCGCAAGGAACTGGCAAGTGAAACTCATTGCACCGTCCGTAAGTGGCGTTATCATGTAGAGGTTGCCTTACGGCAGAACTGTAAGAAATAACGACTTTTGAGGAGTCATTAGCGTGAAGATCAGCGTTCGTAACCTCGAGCCCACCAAGGTGAAGCTCACCGTCACTGTTGAACCGGAAGAGCTCAACCCGTATCTGGATGCGGCCCGTAAGGAAATCGCCAAGCAGGTGAACGTTCCCGGCTTCCGTAAGGGCCACGTTCCCGGCAAGATCATCGACCAGCGCATCGGTTTCGCCGCCGTCGCCGGTGAGGCCGTGAACGACGCGGTCCCGGAGCTGTACTCCAAGGCCCTGGATGAGAAGAAGATTCGTCCGATGGCTCAGCCGGAGTTCGACGTGCAGGATGTTCCGCAGTCCGCCAACGACGAGACCAAGCTGAAGTTCACCGCCACCGTCGAGCGTCGTCCTGACATCGAACTGCCGGAAATCGACGGTCTTGAGATCGCCATCTCCAAGCCGGAAGTCAAGGATGAGGACGTCGACAAGCGCCTCGAGACCCTGCGTCAGCGCTTCGGCACCTTGGTCGGCGTGGACCGCCCGGCCGCCAAGGGCGACTTCGCCAACATCGACCTGACTGCTGAGATTGACGGCGAGACCGTCGACTCCCAGGAAGGCGTGAGCTACGAGCTCGGCTCCAACACCATGCTCGACGGTCTGGACGAGGCCCTTGACGGCCTGTCCGCCGGCGAGGAGACCACCTTCGAAGGCACGCTGGAAGCCGGCGAGCACGAGGGCCAGAAGGCCACCGTGAAGGTCAAGGTCAACTCCGTCAAGGCTGAGGAACTGCCGGAGCTGAACGATGAGTTCGCTTCCGAAGCTTCCGAGTTCGACACTCTGGACGAGCTCAAGGCTGACATCCGCAAGGCTGCCGCTCAGGACGCCGAAGGTCGTCAGGCCACCGAGGCTCGCGATGCCTTCATCGCCAAGCTGCAGGAAGGCCTCGAGATCCCGGTGCCGAAGGGCGTCAAGGCCAACATGGTCGAAGAGCAGCTCAAGGGCATGACCCCGGACCCGGAGAAGGCCACCAAGGAGCAGAAGGCTCAGGCCGAGGAGACCGTGGAGAAGGATCTGCGCGATCAGATGGTGCTCGACGCTCTGGCCGAGAAGCTGGACGTTCAGGTGTCCCAGTCCGACGTGTTCAACTTCCTCGCTTCCATCGCCCAGCAGTACGGCATGGATCCGAACAACTTCATCCAGGCCATCATCAAGAATGGCCAGCTTGGCTCCGCTGTGCAGGAAGTCGGCCGTTCCAAGGGCCTGCTCGCCGGCATGCGCGCCGTCAAGTTCACCGCTGATGGCGAGGTTGTGGACCTCTCCGCCTTCCTGGGCGAGGCCGCTGAGGACGAAGAGTCCGAGTCCGTCGAGGCCGCTTCCGCTGCTGCCGCCGTGGCCGACGAACTGTCCGCCAAGGATGACGCCAAGGATGCTGAGTGAGCATAGCCTCATCGCGTTAGCGTGATTGTTTGAGCCCGGAATCGTGTTTCATGGTTCCGGGCTCTTCCTATTCTGGCAAAAGGACTATTTCTTTGGCTCCCCTCTTTGAGGGGAGCTGTCGAGCGTGGCGAGACTGAGGGGAGTTCCCAAGGCATACTCGTTGCATAGGGTGCGGAGGTTGACATGCAGCCAACGGTTACTATCAAACGCCTTGGTTGGCTCGCTGCGGCGACCATTGTGCTCGGCGTGCTCATCGGTGTGGGAGCAGGTCTGCTGACCCTGTTGCTCTACGGCGTTGAACATGTGCTGCTCGGCTACATCGAAGGCCCAGAATTGCCTGGTCCATTCGGCGTGCCCGCTGCACGCCGTGCGATATCGGTGACCGTGGGACTCAGCGTCGCAGGCATTATCTGGTATCTGCTGCGACACAAAACGACTGCGGTGCCCTCAGTCAAGAAGGCCGTGGCGGGAAAGCGAATGCCTTTCTGGCAAACCATTGCGCATGTGGTATTGCAGATTTTCATCGTCGGCTCCGGTGCCTCGATCGGACGAGAAGTCGCCCCACGCGAACTCGGCGCCATGCTCGCGCAACGTTTCTGCGACCTGTTCCATATCGAGGGCGTTGACGGCATCGACCGGCGCATGGTGGTGGCAGTGGCTGCCGGTGCCGGTCTAGGAGGCGTCTATGACGCGCCACTGGCCGGCATGTTCTTCGCCGTCGAAATCCTGTTGGTAGATGTGACAATCGAAAAAGTTGCGTTTGGACTGGGCATGTCTGCCATTGCCGCATTCGTGGCGGTTGCGATCAAAGGGCATTGCCTGTTCTACGACATTACCGCCATGCAACCGGAATCCACGCCAACGTTAATGCTGTTCGCTCTGATCTGCGGTGCGGCATGTGGAGTGGGCGGCGCATTGTTCCGAAAAGGTTCGCAATGGGCGGAAGCGCACAAGCCAACCGGTAAGGCTATTCTGTGGCAGATGACGCTGGCTGGTCTCATCACCGGTTTGGTGGCGATTGTTGTGCCGCAGGTGATGGGCAACGGCCGTGCCGCAGCGCAACTTGGATTCAGCACATTCATTCCTGAAACCGCCGGCACTGCTGGTGCCATGCAGTCGGCATCTTCAGCGGCCGCCTCTCCATGGAACTTGCTGACGGGCGGCGGTAATGTATCCGATTCGGCCTCTGGCGGGGGAGCGGGCTCTGGAATGGCATCGTTCTGGGCCATGCTTCAGGGTGGGAGCGGCCCTTCTGGATCCGTGATGAACGCCGGTTTCCCGCTGTCCCAGTCCAATATCTGGATGTTGCTGGGTGTGTTGGCACTCACCTTTGTTGCCAAAGCGCTGGTGACGCTGATGACCATTCGCTCCGGTGCGTCGGGCGGTGTGCTGCAGCCCGGCATCGCATTAGGTTCCACGCTGGGTGCGATGCTCGGTCTCGTATGGATACTGATGTTTCCGACCGATTCGGTAACCGCGTGTGCCTTGATCGGTGCGGCTTCGTTGCTTTCGGCCTCACAACAGGCACCGCTTATGGCCATGTGCTTGGTGATGGAGCTCTCTGAAGCGCCGATTACCTTCTTTGTGCCGGTCGGCATGGCCGTGGCCACGTCGTCGTTGATATCAAAGTGGTTGCTGAGTCGTAAGTAAATACATATATTCTGGCTCCCCTCTCTGAGGGGAGCTGCCCCGGTCGAAACTCCCCTCAGCCGCCTATGGCGACAGCTCCCCTCAGAGAGGGGAGCCGAGGTAAAGAAAGCTATGTCAGAAAATACAGAAATTCGCTCGGCACTTGAATTGCTTGCCGCTGAGCCGCTCACTGAGCAGATTGACTACTATCGAAAGCCATTCATGGTGTTATGGGCCGCCATTCAGGAGGCAGCCAGCGATGTGGCCGAAGACTACGACTTACCTGCGGATATGGCCCAATTATGGGTGGCCGAACAGATGCGCCAAGTCGCCGATTCACTGGTCGATCGGCTCGCGGAAAAAGCCGTGGCCCATGGTGCCAGCAAGTCCAACGTAGCGCGAGCCGCCGGTGCCAGCCCCGCCAATGCCGCCCGTCGCTTCCCGCGTCTGGGCGACGATGCCGCCTCCCAGACCCGCCTCCTCATTGACGACGTCCTCGACACCCTCGAATAAACCGAAATCCCTACGCTGCCCGCCAAAAAGCACGCGAAAAGCCGCCTTCAGTCGCTTCAAGGCGGTAGTCTGAACAATGTTCGAGTAATTAGAAGGAGAATCAAGGTGAGCAATACCTTTGCGACCTTGCCGGTCATGGCGGGCGATGACGTCCCGGCCGGCCCCGTCGACCCGATTTTCAACCGTCTGCTCAAAGACCGCATCATCTGGATGGGTGAAGAGGTCAAGGACGATATGGCCAACCGCATCTGCGCTCAGCTGCTGATGCTGGCCGCCGAAGACCCGAAGAAGGACATCTGGCTGTACATCAACTCGCCGGGCGGCTCCATCACCGCCGGCATGGCCATCTACGACACCATGCAGCTCATCGAGCCTGACGTGGCGACCGTGGGCCTGGGCATGTGTGCTTCCATGGGCCAGTTCCTGCTGAGCTCCGGCACCAAGGGCAAGCGTTACCTGACCTCGCACGCCCGTGTGCTCATGCACCAGCCTTCCGGCGGCATCGGCGGCACCGCCACTGACGTGCGCATCAACGCCGAGCTCATCATGGACATGAAGAAGACCATGAGCGAGCTGACCGCTGAGCAGACCGGCCACACCCTCGAGGAAATCTACCGCGACAACGAATACGACCACTGGTTCACCGCCCAGGAAGCCCTCGACTATGGCTTCGTGGACAAGCTCGTGACCACGCCGGACACCATCGGCAACAACCAGCAGGGGGAGTGAGACTCATGGCAAGTGAAGAAGCAAAGTTCGCCGCCCGTGCCGACCGCTTGGCCGGCCGTCAGGGCGTAGCCGGTTTCATGCCGGCCTCCGCCCGCGCAGCCCAGCCCGCGCCGACCAACCGTTACATCATGCCGCAGTTCGTGGAGAAGACCCCGTATGGCATGAAGACCCAGGACGCCTACTCCCGCCTGTTCGAGGATCGCATCATCTTCCTCGGCGTGCAGGTGGACGACGCCTCCGCCGACGACGTGATGGCCCAGCTGCTGGTCCTCGAATCCCAAGATCCGAACCGTGACGTGATGATGTACATCAACTCACCCGGCGGTTCGATGACGGCCATGACCGCCATCTACGACACCATGCAGTACATCAAGCCCGACGTGCAGACCGTGTGCCTCGGCCAGGCCGCCTCCGCCGCCGCCATTCTGCTGGCCTCCGGCACCAAGGGCAAGCGCCTGATGCTGCCGAACGCCCGTGTGCTCATCCACCAGCCGGCCATCGACCAAGGCTTCGGCAAGGCCACGGAGATCGAGATTCAGGCCAAGGAAATGCTGCGTATGCGTGAATGGCTGGAGGAGACCCTCGCCAAGCACACCGGCCAGGACGTCGAGAAGATTCGCCGCGACATCGAAGTGGACACTTTCCTGACCGCTCCTGAAGCCAAGGAATACGGCATCGTGGACGAGGTGTTGGAACACCGCCAGTAAAACTTCCGGACATTGCAATACCCTCGGTCGGCAACGACCGGGGGTATTGTATTTCAAGGATGACAATGATAATGCGCAGTGTGGCGGTTCGACGGTGCGGCGCAGTCGGCAAAGGAGAATCATGGGACGTGTGGTGAGCTACAACGAGGACGTACCCCGTTGCACGTTCTGCGGCAAAACCGAACATCAGGTACGAAAACTGGTGGCCGGTCCCAATGCCTCCATCTGCGATGAATGCATCGCCCTGTGCGTGGACATCATCTCCGAGGAGCGTGTCAAAGATGCCGAGGTCAATTCGCTGAGCCTGCCCAAGCCCGCTCAGATCTTCGATTATCTCAACCGCTACGTCATCGGTCAGGAGAACGCCAAGCGCGCATTATCCGTAGCCGTATACAACCATTACAAGCGCGTCAACATGGAGCTTCAGGAGTCCGCTGAGCAGCTTGACGGGAATAACGGGCACAGTGGCCAGACCGGCAAACAAGCCAAGCAATCCGTTCCCACCCAGACGCGTGCTGCCCGCCGCAGCAATGACCCTTTGGCTGACGTCGAGGTCGCCAAGTCAAACATTCTGTTGCTCGGCCCCACCGGCGTGGGCAAAACCTATCTTGCGCAGGCGTTGGCCCGCGTAATGAACGTGCCGTTCGTCATCACCGACGCCACCACCCTGACCGAAGCCGGCTATGTAGGCGACGATGTGGAAACCGTGCTCCAACGTCTCCTCCAAGCTGCGGATGGCGACGTAAGCCGAGCCCAGCACGGCATCATCTACATTGACGAAATCGATAAGATCGCCCGCAAATCCGGTGAGAACACCTCCATCACCCGTGACGTGTCCGGTGAGGGCGTTCAGCAGGCGTTGCTGAAGATCTTGGAAGGAACCATCGCCTCCGTGCCGTTGGAAGGCGCGCGCAAGCATAAGGAGCAGGACGTTGCGCAGATGGACACACGCGGCATCCTATTCATCTGCGGCGGTGCGTTCGTGGGGCTGACGGACATTGTTCGCAAGCGATTAGGCCGTCGAGAGACCGGCTTCGGCGCGAATTGGCACGACGCCGACATGAAAGACGAGGAATTGCTCGAACAGGTCAATGCCGATGATCTGGCCGAGTTCGGACTGTTGCCTGAGTTCATCGGACGTTTGCCGGTCACCAGTGTGCTGAAGGAACTTACCGTAGACGATCTGACGGCGATTCTCACCCAGCCAGCCAACGCGCTGATCAAGCAGTACCGTAAACTGTTCGCCGTCGACGGCGTCGATCTGCAATTCACAGAACAGGCCATTCGGGCGATTGCTGATATCGCTATCAAGCAGGGGACCGGCGCACGCGGTTTGCGTTCGATTATCGAACGTACGTTGCAGGACACGATGTTCCAGTTGCCGAGTTTGGATGATGTGAGGCAGGTGATTGTGGACAAGGCGTCCGTAGAGGGTTCCAGCACGCCCAAATTCCTGCGCGAAGCCGTGGATGTGCCGCAGGGACGTCTCAAAGTTGCGCAGTCGGTTTTGCTTGACCGAGTCCGTACACACGAGGCGTGAGGCCAGTAAATACGCCGTTGCGGTAGTGGTCGGGATGGTGCGACTCGCCGCAACACGCCGAGTTGCATTCAGCTGAACGGCGTGTATTATATATCGAGTTGTCTGAAAGACAACATGCGCCAGTAGCCCAGCGGATTAGAGCAGCTGACTACGGATCAGCAGGTCGCAGGTTCGAATCCTGTCTGGCGCACTCCCGAACCACGGGGACAACAGTGGTATGCGCCAGTAGCCCAGCGGATTAGAGCAGCTGACTACGGATCAGCAGGTCGCAGGTTCGAATCCTGTCTGGCGCACAGTAAGCCTCGAAAGCGAAATGCTTCCGAGGCTTTTCCAATTGTATTGGCCCGTTTGAGTCGGTTGAGTCGGCCACACAGGGTTGGGCTAAGGTTGCCCTTCGCGACTCAGCCCGGAGCGGAACGTCCTGAGATATTCCGTACTATTACATACGGTTCATCCAAGAGAGTGCAGCAAGGAGACGCGATGGCCACGACCGCCGGCGCGAAGAAGGGACTTTGGTCCACCATCAGGCGAATCGCCGCCTCAGACCGTATTTCCGGACTCATCATGCTTGGCTTCGCGCTCACCGGCCTGGTGCTCGCGAATCTGCCCGCCACCGCGCATGCGTTCGAGACCGTAGCGGAAACGCATCTGTTCATCCCCTACACCAATCTCGACCTGCCTATTGGCCACTGGGCCCAGGATGGTCTGCTTACCATCTTCTTCCTGACCGTGGGCCTCGAACTGAAGCAGGAACTCACCACCGGCTCGCTTGCCAATCCGAAAGCGGCCGCCGTGCCGATGCTGTGCGCGGTGGGCGGCATGATCGCCCCGCCCATCCTGTTCCTGGCCGTCACGGCATTGTTCTCTCAGATCGGGCCTGGTGAACCCGGCACGCTGATTCTGACCACCACCGGCAGCAGCATCCCGTTCTCGGAGATGTCGCACGGCTGGGCAGTGCCCACCGCCACGGATATCGCGTTCTCGCTGGCCGTGCTCGCCCTGTTCGCCAAGGCCCTGCCCGGTTCGATCCGCGCGTTCCTGATGACGCTTGCCACCGTCGACGACCTGCTGGCCATTATTCTGATCGCCGTATTCTTCTCCTCGATTAACGCCTGGTATTGGTTCATCGGCATCGCCGTATGCGCCGCCATCTGGGCATACCTCGTACGACTGAAAAAAGTGCCGTGGATCGCGGTTGGCATCGTCGGTATCCTCGCTTGGATCATGATGTTCGAGGCAGGCGTGCACCCCACACTGGCCGGCGTGCTGGTTGGCCTGCTGACCCCCTCTCGTGAAATGCACGGCGAACTCTCGCCGCGTGCCGAACGCTATGCCAACAAGCTCCAGCCATTCTCCGCACTGCTGGCCCTGCCCATCTTCGCCTTGTTCGCCACCGGCGTACACTTCGAGTCGATGAGCCCGCTATTGTTGGCCTCGCCGCTGGTCATCGCACTGATTGTGGCTTTGGTGGTCGGCAAACCTCTGGGTATCATCACCACCGCATGGCTGTCCACGCATGTGGGCGGGCTCAAGATGGCCAAGGGGCTGCGTGTGCGCGACATGATTCCCGCTGCCGTCGCCTGCGGCATTGGCTTCACTGTGTCCTTCCTCATCGCTTCGCTGGCGTACAAGAACGCGGAACTTTCCGCTGAGGCGCGCTTCGGCGTGCTGGTGGCCTCCCTGATCGCCGCCGCGATTTCCGGTGTGCTGCTGAGCCGTCAGTCCAAGCGATTCGAGAAGACCGCAGCCGCAGCAGCGGCTGATGCGGAGGATGACGAATCGATTGATGGTGATGGCATCGGGCAGCCAAGCCACACCACAGAGCCCACCACGCCCACGGAACACCCCGGCACCCTCGCCGACGGCACCGCCAGTGTGGAAATCGACTTCCGCCACTGATGGCTTAGACGGTCCCTACTCCATTGTTGGCCTTGTTTCGTGAAAACCGTACGCTGAGACGCGCTCAGTGTACGTTCTTCACGAGATGAGGCCTTATTTCGCGGAAAACGTACGCTCAGTGTCACTCACCGTACGTTCTTCACGAAGTCAAGGATGATTTCGCGGAAAACGTACGCAGAGCTTCAGGCGCTAGAATGCGAAGAGTCGATAGCGCCGTACAGGAGGACATTGGATGGCAAAGAAGCAGAAGAAATCCAAGAAGAACGACGGCAAAAAGGCCGCTGAAGCAAAGAATCTAGCCGAGGCCGCATCCAAGTCCGCAGTCGTGGACGATATGGAACCATTGGAAGCCACAGCCGCGAATGATGCGGCGGCGTTGGAGGCTGAGACGGTAACTGAGGCTGCGGCCACACCGGTGAACCCGGTCGATCTGGAGGACGCCTCGCCGCTGGGCGATACCTATCATCGCGGCCCGGTGATTCTACGCGGCCAGATGATTCCCTCGGACAACACCACCGCCAACCTGCTGAAACCCGATCAGGACACCGACTGGCTGCACATGGACCCATGGCGTGTGCTGCGCATCCAATCGGAATTCGTGGACGGTTTCGGGGCGCTCGCCGAGCTCGGACCTGCGGTCTCTATTTTCGGCTCCGCACGCACCCAGCGCACCGAATCGATCTATAAGGCAGCACGGCGCATGGGTAGCCAGATAGCCAAGCGCAACATCGCCGTCATCACCGGCGGTGGTCCCGGCATCATGGAAGCCGCGAATAGGGGAGCGGCACTGGCCGGCGGCAAATCGGTGGGACTTGGCATCGAATTGCCGCACGAGCAGGGGTTGAACCAGTGGGTGAACCTCGGCATGAGCTTCCGGTACTTCTTTGTGCGAAAAACCATGTTCATCAAGTATTCCTCCGGCGTGATCGTATGCCCGGGAGGCTTCGGCACACTGGATGAGATGTTCGAATTATTGACCTTGGTTCAGACCCACAAGGTGGCGAATATTCCGGTGGTGCTCTACGGCAAGGAATACTGGCAGGGGCTCTTTGACTGGCTCAACGGTCCGGTGGCCGAGCATGGCATGATCTCGACGATCGACCCGAAACTGGTCACCGTAACCGATGACGCCGACGAAGCCGTGGACGTGGCCGTCAGCGCAATTGTGAGGTAAGCGAGATAGAGTGGCTCCCCTCTCCGAGGGGAGCCAAGGACAGAGTTACTTTTTGTAGGCGATGAGCAGGCCGGTGCCGTCAGGGGTGAGCGTGGACTCGAAACCTTCGTCATCTTCGACGGTGGTGAGCAGCTCACGCATGGCGATGGCCTTGTCGCTGCGGTCGGCCGGATTGATCACGCCGCCCTGACCGTCCTCCAACGCCAGCACATCGGTGAACACGATCACGCCGTGCACGCGCAGCAGACGGGAGGCCTGGGCGAACGTGGCGGCATAGTTCTCGGCGTCGCCCGCCACCACGATCAGATCGTAATCATTGGCGTTGAGGCGCGGCAGAAACACGCTGGCCGGGGCGTTCACCGCACGCAACGTGGTGTCGGTCTCGTCCTGCAGCTCGGCGAACGCCTTGCGAATCAGCGCGATGCCCTGGGCGGTGGAATCGACCGCAGTCAGCAGGCCCTTGTTATCCAGTGCATGGGCGAGCTGCAAGGTCTCCACCAGCGAGCCGGTGCCCACGGCAATCACCGAAGCGGCGCCGGTGATGCGCACCAGCATGCCCAGCAGACGGGCCTGCGCCGCCGAACCCTGCAACTGGCCGGACTCGTCGGCGGCCGTACGGGTGTCGGTCAACGCATCGGATTCACGTTCGCGCGCGTGTTCCTCGGTGAATTCCCATGCCTTGGCGAGGTTGGTGTACTGCGTTCTGTCCATAATTCGTTCTTTCATGTCTTCTCTCGTGCGGGCACCCAGCGGATGCATCGACGCATGTGCTTAGGCGATCGCCGCAGCCAGCCGCGGCGCGGCTTAGCGCTCGCGGACCTTAGCCACGATCTGCCACATCTCCTCGCCCACATCGATGCCGCGCGGGCAGTGGCGGGAGCAGGCGCGCACGGACTGGCAGGCGGCCACGCCGTCGGCGGTGTCGATGGCATCCATACGCTCCATGGCCTTGGTGTCGCGCGAATCGTTGACGAAACGGGAGGCCCAAATCAGCGCGGCCGGGCCGATGAAGGCGTCGCCGCCGGCGTACACCGGGCAGGCGCCTTCGCACACGCCGCAGGCGATGCAGTTGCTCAGCAGCTCGTATTTGGCGAGTTGTTCGGGGTTCTGCAGGTATTCGAACACGTCCACCTTGCCTTCGGCGGTGGTGGCGAGCACGCCGTCCGCCTGAAGATACGGGGTGAGCTTCCTGATCTGGTTGAGCATAGGGTCGATGTCGGCGATGAGGTCGCGCTGCGGCGGGAAGCCGGGCAGGGACGCCAGTTCGATGACTCCCAGCGAACCGTTTGCGGCTGAGTTCTGGGCGGCCGCCGCGTTTGCGACGTTTTCCGCGGAATCGTCGGATTCCTCAGCCTCGGTGCCGGTGTGTCGGAACCCTTCGTCATCGACTTCGGGCATGGCGCCGGGTTGCTTGGCCCAATCGCGGATGGTGGCTGTGCACAGCAGGGTGGGGGTGCCGTTGATGGCCACGGCGTCCGAACCGCACATGCCATGACCGCACGAATAACGGAAGGCCAGCGTCGGGTCGACGGTGCGTTTGATGGTCAGCAGACAATCCAACACAGTATCCGAAGGGCGCGCGGGAATCGTGTACTCCTGCACCCACTGCTTGCCGCGCGGACGACGGCGCGCCGCCGAATCCGAGCCGCCGCCGAACGGGGAGCCTTTCTTGGCAAACGGGCTGCCACCGCGTGCACGTTCGGCACGCTCGGGTCGCGGCGTGAAACGATGCACTTGCAGGGTAACCGTCGTGTTGCTCGCCTCAGCCATGTTCTGCCTCCATGAAACAGTGGGATGTCAAGTCCAATATTAGCCAACCTATTGTGCCACAAGCCCTAGGCGGCTTGGGTATTACCACCAGCGGATCAGTACTCGCGCTTCTTGGGCGGATAGTCGGTGATGTGCACCGGCTTGAAACTTACCGAACCATCATCGGCGACCATCGAGTGAGCAAGGAAATGCTCATCGTCGCGTTCGGGGAAATCAAGGCGTTGCATGGATCCGCGAGATTCCTGACGGGATTCGGAAGCGTGCAGCATGACCTCGGCCAGTTCGATCAGATGACGGACTTCCCAGATGGCGGTGACCTCCTGATTGAAAGCGGCGGTCTTGTCATGGGCCCGCAAGGTATCGGCAACCGGTGTGATGTCACCGTTGATCTGGGTCAACGCCGTATCGATGGTCTGAGCGGTGCAACGTACGGCCAGAGCCTGCTCCATCACTGATCCGAGTTGGGCCATGAGCTGATAAGGATTGGCGGTGGGCACTCCATCGTCTGAATCATCTATTGGCCCGGCGAGCAGTTCGTCAAGCTCCGCTTTGCGAGAATCGGCAGCCTGATCGGCGGCATCGGTCAGCATGTCATCGGCCGAATCATCGGCCATGGGGGAGTCAACCGGGTTCTCGGCGATGCGTGCGGCCATCGTCTGACCAGCGCGTGTGCCGAACAGGCAGGCGTCGAGCAGAGAATTGCCGCCCAGACGATTCGCACCATGTACGGAGACACAAGAGCATTCGCCAGCGGCGAACAGTCCATCGACTACCTGCACGGCACCGTCGGCCCAACGGTACACCTCGCCGTCGGTGGTGATGGGGATGCCGCCCATCGTGTAGTGTGCAGTGGGCTTGATGGGTACTAGGTCCTTGGCCGGATCGAGGTTCGCGTACTGCTCGATGGTTTCGACCACCTGCGGCAGCACTTCCTTCATACGTTCGGGGTCGATGCCGGTCATATCCAGCCAGACGCAGTCCTTCGGACCATCCGGGTCCTTCGGGTCGGCGACGCCGCGACCGGCGTCGATCTCCGCCATGATGGAGCGGGAGACCACGTCTCGTGCGGCCAGATCCTTATGCTCCGGAGCGTAGCGTTCCATAAACGGCTCACCGTCGGCGTTCCTCAGAATGCCGCCCTCGGCGCGGGCCGCCTCGGACAGCAGGATGCCGGTGTGCGCGAGCCCGGTGGGGTGGAACTGCACAAATTCGATGTCCTCCAGCTGCAGACCGGCGGCCAAGGTCAAGGCCATGCCGTCGCCGGTCAGATCCCAGGAATTTGACGTGGTGTGGAACAGTCGGCCCGCGCCACCGGTGGCAAGCAGCACGTTGCGCGCGTGGATGGCCTGAATCTTGCCCGAATGCGTGTCAAAGGCCACGATGCCGGCCGCCTGCTTGCCGTCGTCGGCGAGCACCAGGTCGGTCACATACCATTCCTCGGCGAACTCGACGCCGGCGGCCACGCACTGCTGCCACAAGGCGTGCAGAATCTGGTGGCCGATGCGGTCGGCCGCATAGGCGGCGCGCTTGACCGGGGCGCCGCCGAACTCGCGCGTGTGGCCGCCGAACCGGCGCTGGGCGATATGCCCGTCCTCGGTACGGGAGAAGGCCACGCCCTGACGCTCCAGGTTGATCACGGTCTGCGGCGCGTATTCGGCGAGCAGTTTGGCCGCATCCTGGTCCACCAGCCAGTCGCCGCCCTTGATGGTGTCGTAGTAATGCCAGTGCCAGTCATCGGACTCCACATTGCCCAGGCTCGCGGCGATGCCGCCCTCGGCTGAACCGGTGTGCGAACGCAGCGGCTGCAGTTTGGAGACCACGAGGATCTTCGGGTCCACGCCTTGTTCCTTGAGCTCGGTGATCTCGGGGGAGCGCAGCAGTCCCAACGCCGCCGACAGGCCGGCCGCTCCGGCGCCGACGATCACCGCATCATACATATCTTCCAAACGTTTCGGACTCATGGGTTCGATTCTCGCACACCCGCCGAACAGCCTTCGAGCCGTGTCATGGAAGCCGATTAGCCGACACGGCTGCTCAGCTTGAGTATGCCGGCATCCCGCTCGATCACTCCCTTCAGCTCCAATGCGCCGAGTAGCTCAAGTATGGTGCCGATATTGGGAATCTCGTCGGGTACCGTCTCTCGCGCCACACGCAATAGTGCGTCCGGGGTGACGATGAGATGTCGTTTACGGCATTCACGAATCAATGCCACTAATGTGCGTTCCATTTCCGGCAGCTTGGCGATAATGATACGTTGTTGGGCTTCCTTCTCGGGATCGGGCTTCGGCTTGACACGAAGATCCGGCATCTGATGCGACGAGGGAAGCTCTTCACCCTTGCTTTTGTCGTTACCGGAATCGGCAGTTGCGCTCGCCGGCCCATCCTTGGATTGAGTGCGCGTAGGCTGAGTATGCTTGGTCTTCGAACGTTTCGAATGACCTGAATCTTGTGACGACTCCTGTGACGCCGATGATTCCGAGGATGCTGGCGATAACGGAGTCGTTGCCGGCACTTCCATGGCCTCCTCGTTTTCGGACGAGTCCTGACCTGTGGATTTCGATATGCCTGGGCATGCTGCCATAACGGGCTTATGCCGTTCATGGCATATATCCTCGGTGGATGTGGCGGCACACAGAATCATCGCTCGGTGGTCGCCGATCATCTTATTGCACCCGGCGTTGCAAGGCTGATTGATGTCACCGGGAACCGCATACACTTCGCGCAGCAATTCGCATGCCCATCCCGCGGTGTTGAGCGCTCCGGAACGCAACCGGGCTTGCGTCACAATCAATGTGGAAGACATGGCCGCGATAATGCGGTTGCGAAGCAGAAAACGACGGGCTTCGGGAATCGTCCCGGGGCACAGTTCACTGATCAGTGCACCACCCTGCGCCTCGATGCGTTCGAACAGCGTGCGGTTACGCATCGGTCCGATATGGTTGAGCCCGCCGGCGAATACGGCAACGGTTTTGCCCACATTGGCGGGCATTCTGCCGTGCAGCGCATTCAACGCTCCCCAATGTGCCGCCGCATCCGTGCCCATCGCGCCTCCGGACACGACCAGATGCCCGGCAACGGCTGCCTGTTCGGCTACGGTGTGTGCCACATACCGGCCATATTCGGTCACGTCCCGTGAACCGACGATGCCGACCGGTTTGGCGCAACTGGTCAATGCGCGTGGATCGCCTTTGATCCACAAACACAGCGGTGGCGCCCAATCGGAGCGAATGGACAGGTCGGCCAACTGCGAGGGCCAACATGGATGGCCAGGGCCGATAATCCATTGCGTGCCATCCATAGTGAACCAGTCGGCCAGTTGGATGATGTCTTGCGAGGGCAGGTCCATCATGCGGTTATGCCAGCAGGCCAGTGCATTGCGGAAGGAGCGCATCGCGTTCGCCGACGCCTTGCGGCCCCATCGAGTGAGGCCGTCCACGAACATGCGGTCAATACGTGACAGCGCCGGGCCGCAGATTTCAGATGGCTGGCTTGGATGGGATTGCGCCAACGCATGCCAGAGGGATTCGGCGTTTTCCGCGCCTTTGAGCGTGGCGTACATCATCACATCCGCGCCATCAAGACAGAACGTGAGCGCGGCACGATACAACGTATCCGTGGGAGGTACGGGAATAGTGCGCGAAACGGCGAGACTCGTATCGGTGTGATCCACACTTCCTGCGGTGCCGCCAGATTGCCGGATATCAGTAGCGTTACTCATGTCATCCTCGTTCTCATTTCGATGCCCTGATGGACGTCCTGTTCAGTGGGGGATACGCGGCCGGCCAGATCGGCGAGCGTCCAAGACAGACGCATGGCGCGATCAGCCCCGCGCAATGTGAGTTGATGATTGGACAGGGCCCGATTGACCAATTCCATCGCTTTCAGCGATGTATTGGCGTGCAGCCATTTGCCCGAAGCTTGCGCGTTGCACACCCATCCATACTGTCTGAACCGGTCTTTGGCCACTTGACGGGCACGAATCACACGAGCTTGTATCCCGGCACTGGACTCGCCGATTGGCTCGCTTTGCGCGGCAATGCGCGAGACTGGTGGCACCGCCATCTGAATATCCACACGATCCAGTATCGGTCCGGACAATCGCGAGAAATAACGTATACGGTCTTTTTCCCGGCAAGCGCAGCGTTCGCCGGTGCCGTAATAGTATCCGCACGGACAGGGGTTGGCCGCCATGATGAGTTGGAATGAGGCCGGGTAGTAGGTGCTGCCTTTTGAACGGGAAAGCGCCACATACCCGGATTCCAATGGTTCGCGCAACGTCTGCAGGGCGCGTGCGCTGAATTCCGGTGCCTCGTCCAGAAACAGAATGCCTCGATGCGCGCGTGTGATTGCGCCGGGAACGGCGATGCCGCTGCCACCACCCACCAAGGCCGCCGTGCTGGCGGTGTGGTGCGGTGCCTCGAACGGCGGCATGTCGGTGATGCCGTACTGAGGCAGTATGCCGCACAGCGATCGAATCGATGCCACCTCCAGCTGTTCCGCCTCGTTCAACGGGCACATGATGCCGGGCATACGTGAGGCCAACATGGTTTTGCCGCTGCCTGGCGGGCCGGTCATGATGAGATTATGCCCGCCTGCCGCCGCCACTTGCAGTGCCCATTTGGCATGCTCCTGACCCAGAACCTCGTTCATATCGCCACAATCGTTGGGATGACTTGTGGGCGATTGATCCGTGGTGGTCTCGTCGGTAACCGGTGTATCGGGAATCGTATAGGTGGCATCGCCGCCCATCAGTTCGATGAGCTCACCCACATGCCTCACGCCCACTACATCCAGTCCATCCACCATCGAAGCCTCGTCAAGATTGCGATGGGGAACAATCATTTTGCGCACGCCACGTTCCTCGGCATGCAGCATGATCGGGAGCAGCCCATGAATCGGCAGCACCGAGCCGTCAAGATTCACTTCGCCGAGCACAATGGTATCTTCTAGGCAATCATGCCCTATGGCACCCGCCGCACATAGGACGCTGGCCGCGATGGCCAGATCATGCGACGAACCGCGTTTGGGCATGGCCGCAGGGCTCATGTTCACGGTCACACGGGTTTGCGGCCAACCGAATCCAGTGGCTTGACACGCTGATTTCACGCGCTCGCGGGCTTCGGACAACGATGCATCCGGCAATCCGATGATGCTGAAGTATGGCAAGCCAGGGCTGATGAAAGCCTGCACTTGGACGATGAAGGCCTTAAGGCCGATCAGTCCGACTGAGAGGGTGCTGCCGATAGCCATGTCTACTCCTTTCACAATGTGTTTCGCAACGTGGCTGTTTTTTTTTGGGGGGGGGCTTCAGAAGGCATTTTCAATGTGATGCACGAGCGGCCTGCCCACCCGAAGCACGATGGTGACGACATCGAAACGGACCGCCGAATGCGGCACCCGATTACGCCGGTCAAGTAGCCAATCGCAGGCGGCTTTCCTGAGATTGTGCTGTTTCGCCGGCGTAATGGCCTCTTGCGGATATCCGTAATGCATGGACCGGCGTGATTTCACTTCGACGAACACCACCGTGTACTCGGGATTGAGCATCACGATGTCCAATTCGCCGTAACGGGTATGCCAATTGCGGCTCAAGGTCGTCCAACCGTGTTCCTCCAGCCACGCGGCGGCATACTGCTCGCCGAGCGCGCCGAACTGTTTGGGCGTCAGATTGCGGTCGCCCATCGTGGCCGCAATCCGTTCCGAAGGCAGCATTGCCTGCGGATCAGGTGAAGCCAGCATGGGCTGGTGAAAGGCAAGACCGGCGTCGATGCCGGACTTCGTCGTCGGCTGAGTAGGTGGTAAAGCGTTCATGATTCCACTGTGCGGGTTACTTATGTAAGAGCACAAGCGCAACCGGCAAATGTGGATACTATGACGCGGTTTGGCGTGTTGTGGATAACGTGTGGATGAAAACTCGGTTATCCACCATTAGTTCAGAAGGTTTACCAAGGCTCACCAGTCGACTTCCCTGTGACGAAAAAACAACCCATCGGATTGTTCGCTGAATACGTCAGACCCAGTGAGCGGAGAGGGGAGCCAAGGTGCGGTCACTTCACCAAATCGGTGAGTTCGCCAAGGTTCAGTTCGAAACTGACGCCACGATCCTCGAAATGCGGCTGGTTACGGGTGCTGACCATGGCGTGACGCACGAACTCACCGGCGATTTCGGCCGACTCGGCCAGGCCGCGGCCGGCCATCACCGCGCCGCACAGGGCAGAGGCGAAGGCGTCACCCGTGCCATGAATCATGTATGGCAACTTCTCATGAGCCAGCTCGATCTTGCCGGCAACACCGGTGGAAGCGCTGGCCACATAGTTGACGATTTTGCCATCGCCATGGTCAATGCCCTTCAGCACCACGTTCTTGGCACCCAACTCCAGCAGAGCACCAAGCAGCTCGTTAACCGTGGCCTCATCAATATCCTGGCCAGGATAGTCACGCTTGGTGAGAATGCTCGCTTCGGTGAGGTTCGGCATCAACACGTCGGCACCATCGGCCAGCGCGCCCATTGCCTCGCACAGCTCCGGTGTGTACGTGGGGTACATTTCGCCGGCGTCTCCCATCACCGGGTCAACCAGACGCAGCGCGTTCGGATATTCGCGGTAGAGACGCTGAATGATCGCCACCTGATCGGGGGAGCCGAGGAAGCCTGAATACACGCCATCCAGCTCCACGTCTTCCTTCTGCCAGGCATCCAAGTAACCGGAGAGAATATCCGTGGTGTCATGGAACGTGAACACTGCATAGCGTGTGTGCGCCGAGAACAGGGCGGTCGGCACCGGGCACACATCGCAGCCGGCGGCCGAGAGAATCGGAATCGCGGCGGTCAGCGAGCACTTGCCGTAGCCGCACATGTCGTGCACGGCGGCCACGCGCGGAATATAGTTCGGATCACGGTCATACAGAGTTACATCGGTCATGTCTGTTCGAATCCCTTCACCATGTTGGCGGAATAATTCATTGGCGATGTTTGACTGTAGTCGTTCGTCATGTAAACCATGTAACCGGGCGGCAGAAAAATGAAACAGACGTCATCACCGAGCGGGCAAACCGTCTTGGTGACGGGTGGAACAAGCAATCATCACGGACACTTGAGCCATGCGCGAAAGGCATGGCAGCGATATCACCGTGACCGCAGTCGACCTTGAAAGCGCATGCGTGCGGCCCGGCGTGTCGCGATAATTTCAACGACTTTTTCGTGACTTCTGACAGTCGCTCACGTCAATGATTCCAAGGCTTTATAAGCCCTTATAGGCAAGTCCGATAACGTTCAGCTTGCGCCGCGCGGCCCAAGCGTCGTAACTTCATAACCAACACCTCGCCAACCGCCCGAACACGGCAGGCGGGTGGCAAGGAAAAATCCTCGCGACCTAGCACAACCAAGGAGAATACCATGGCCGAGAACAACAAGAAGTACCGTTTTGAAACCCTGCAGCTGCACGTCGGCCAGGAGCAGGCCGACCCGGCCACCGACTCCCGCGCGGTGCCGATCTACCAGACCACCTCCTACGTCTTCCACAACTTCGACCACGCCGAGGCCCGCTTCGGACTGGCGGACCCGGGCAACATCTACGGCCGTCTGACCAACTCCACCCAGGGCGTGTTCGAAGACCGCATCGCGGCCCTCGAAGGCGGCACCGCGGGCCTGGCCGTCGCGTCCGGCGCGGCCGCCGTGGAATACGCGGTGCGCAACATCACCCAGTCCGGCGACCACATCGTCGCAGCCAAGAACGTGTACGGCGGCACCTTCAACCTGCTGCGCCACACCCTGCCGCGCGACGGCATCACCACCACCTTCGTCTCCGCCGAGAACCCGCAGGAGTTCGAGGACGCCATCCAGGAGAACACCAAGCTCGTCTACTTCGAGACCTTCGGCAACCCGAACGCCGACCTGCCCGACTTCGAGGCCATCACCGCCATCGCCCACAAGCACCACCTGCCGGTGATCGTGGACAACACCTTCGCCTCCCCGTACCTGTTCCGCCCGCTGGAGCACGGCGCCGACGTCGTTGTGGAATCCGCCACCAAGTTCATCGGCGGCCACGGCACCACCCTCGGCGGCGTGATCGTGGAAGGCGGCAAGTTCAACTGGGCCGAAGTGCCGGGCAAGTTCCCGACCCTGACCGAGCCGGATCCGTCCTACCATGGCCTGAACTTCTATGAGGCCCTCGGCGGCGCCGCCTTCGTGACCCGCGTGCGCGCCATCCTGCTGCGCGACACCGGCGCCACCCTGTCCCCGTTCGCGGCCTTCCTGCTGCTGCAGGGCACCGAAACCCTGTCCCTGCGCGTCGAACGCCACGTCCAGAACGCGCTGAAGGTCATCGATTACCTGAAGACCGTTCCGGAAGTCGAGTCCATCTCCCACCCGTCCATCGAAGGCCGCAAGGACAACGAGCTGTACAAGAAGTACTTCCCGAATGGCGGCGGCTCCATCTTCACCTTCGACATCAAGGGCGGCAAGGACGCGGCACGCGTGTTCATCGACAACCTGCACCTGTTCAGCCTGTTGGCCAACGTGGCCGACGCCAAGAGCCTCGTGATTCACCCGGCCTCCACCACGCACTCCCAGGAGACAGTGGAGGAGCTCGAGGATCAGGGCATCCACCAAGGCACCATCCGCCTGTCCATCGGCACCGAGAACATCGAGGACATCCTCGATGACCTGAAGGGCGGCTTCGAAGCCCTTCGCGCTTCCGGCTTGGCCAAGTGAGGTCGACAGGAAGGTTGACGGCCCGATGAGAAGGGGCGCGATGCTAATGGGGTGCATCACGAATCATCGAGCCGCATGGGGTGCCTTCCGCCTGATCGCTTGACCCAAGGAATAGAAAGCTCGCACTGATGTCATGCAGTGCGGGCTTTCTTGCGTCTGTATGCCTCACACTGTTTGCGCAGAGGCATGAATAGTGTGAGACCTGAGACGACATAATCCTCAAGGATGAGGGCCGGCGCGTGGCCGACCGCCCAATTCAGTCTGGCGCACGATGGGGCGCGCCGTTATTTCTTCATAAGTTGGAATCATCATCCGGGCATAAGGCCCGGCCAAATATGGAGAGACATTATGAACGTGCAGAACCCGGCCGCATCGCGCGGCATCGCTATTCAGGCCGTCGACTTGGTCAAGAACTACGGCGCTGGCAGCAATATGGTCCATGCCCTGCGCGGCGTGAACGTGAGTTTCGAACGCGGCAAATTCACCGCCATCATGGGCCCGTCCGGCTCCGGCAAATCCACGCTTATGCACACGCTCGCCGGCCTCGACTCCGCCACATCCGGGCATATTCTTTTCGGCGGGGCAGACCTGACCCGCATGGACGACAAGCAGCTCACCTTGCTACGTCGCCACAAGATCGGCTTCATCTTCCAAAGCTTCAACCTGTTGCCCATGTTCACCGCAGAGCAGAACATCCTCATGCCGCTGACTTTGGCCGGTGATAAGCCCGACCGTGCCTGGTTCGATCTGCTCGTAGAAACCTTGGGACTCAAGCAACGGCTCAACCATCGTCCGAACGAGCTGTCCGGTGGCCAGCAGCAGCGCGTGGCCATCGCCCGCGCGCTGATTACCAAGCCGAAGCTGGTGTTCGCCGACGAGCCGACCGGCAACCTCGACTCCGTCTCCAGCGCCGAAGTGCTCGGCTTCCTGAAGCGTTCGGTCAACGAACTCGGACAGACCATCGTCATGGTCACGCATGATGCGGTCGCCGCGTCTTACGCCGACCGTGCGCTCGTGTTCGCCGACGGCCAGATCGCGGCGGACGTGAACAAGCCGACAGCAGACCAGATGAGTGAACTGTTGATGAAGGAACGCGAAGCCGCCACAATGAATGCGGCTTCCGCGAGACATTCCCACTAAACGCACTGTAGAAGCATTCGAAGAAGGGAACAGAATTCACCATGTGGTCCATCACTTTGAAACTCATGCGAAAAACCAAGCGCATGCTCATACCCGCAGGCATCGCCATCATGATCGGCACGGCGTTCATCGCCAGCACCTTCCTGTTCGGCAATGCCATGAACGACTCCCTGACACGGCGGCTGACCGCCATGTTCGGAAACGCCAACTATGCGGTGACCGTCAACAGCTCCGACCTGAGCGATGAGGAACTCGACGAGGCGTACTCCAGCACTGTCGGCGACTTCCATCTCGACCAGATCGCCGGCATCGAAGGAGTCGACGGCATCCGCGCCTCGGTGGAAACCGGCGCCAGCGTTTCCAAGGGAGACAGCACCATCAGCGGCGAGATCATCTCCACCGCGGCACAGAAGAACATGCTCCCCGTGAATATCACGGAAGGGGACCAGCCGAAGGATTCCAACGAAGTCGCGCTGCCGGAAGACATGGCGAAACAGTTGAACGTCGGCGTTGGAGACACTGTAAGCCTGACCTCCCGATATGCGGTAGGCGACGATGGCAAAGCCAAGGCGGACAACGTGCGCGTGGTAGGACTCACATCCGATCCGAACGGCGCCTACTCATACTATGGTGGTGCGATCGTAGGATCCAACAATCTGCTTGCCGCAATGCAGGGAGTGGACGATTTCAACGCCACCGGAACAACAATGGTGTATCTCGACCTTGCCTTGGATGGAAACAGCGTATCCGCAAAAACCATCAACGGTGTGAAAGCGTTGCTGCCAAAGCATTTCGATCTGATGTCACGACAGCAAATCAGTGACGAAAGCATCAAATCCTTAAGCGGCAACCAAACCAACATCGCCACCACATTCCTTATGTGCTTCGGCGTGCTTGCCATGTTCGTGGCGGCACTGGTGATCGCCAACACGTTCCAAGTACTCGTGGCGCAACGCCGCCGCACACTCGCCTTGCTGCGCACCATCGGCGCGAAAAAAGGCCAGCTGTATGGTTCCGTGCTGTCCGAAGCGGCAGTGCTTGGCTTCGTCGCATCCGTGCTTGGCGTGGTGCTGGGAAGCCTGCTCATGTGGGGCATGTGCGTCAGCGACATCATGCAAGAGGGTATGCGATTCAATTTCTCTTGGCAAGCCGCCGTCGTACCCATTCTTTTCGGTATTGTGGTGACGGTGCTCGCATCCTTGGGATCCGCACGTTCCGCTACTGCGGTGACACCATTGGAGGCATTGCGCCCGATCGAACTGACCGACAACCGTCGTTCCAGCCTCACGCGAGCCATAATCGGTATTCTGATGGTGGTAGTCGGTATCGCCATGGCAGTATTTTCCATCTGGCAGGTACAAGCCACCAATGGCGGCGAGGAAGCGAACAGCGATCAATTCACGATGATTCTGCTCATAGCCATCGCCGGTGCCGCACTGGTGTTCCTCGGCATGGTAGTCACCGCGGTGTTTTGGATGCCGGCCCTCATGAAGGGCGTTGGAGCGTTGGCTTCGCTGACAGGCCCTTCCGCAACGGTTGCGCACGCCAACATTCAGAAGAATCCGCGACGCATCGCAGCAACCGGTGCCGCTCTGCTCATCGGCGTCACCCTGGTTTCCACCATCGCAACCGGTGCCGCTAGCGCCAAAGAGACTATGAATGGTGCGCTCGCCACCCGTTATAGCGTCGACATCGTGGCCATGGGCGATGACATCAGCCAGCAAATGGTCAAGGATGTATCTGACATCAACGGCGTGTCCGACACGTTGTATGCGCCGGCGGTTTCCGTGACCTTGGAGAAAGCGGATGGAACCCAGCCTACGTCCGCATTGCTGGTCGGCGTGAAAAACATCGATCAGGTCAAGCAGGTCATGCGTGCCAACTTGGGTAACGCCTCCATCGACAGTGATAGCGTGCTCATGCCAACATACAATGCGCAAACCGGCAAGGAGCTGCAGTTCGCCAATGGCACGGCTGATTTCTCCACTGAATGGAACCAGAACGGCGACGCTACGCGTTCGCTGACATTGCAAGCCAACCAAGCCGACTACCGTCGTGTATCCGCGCAATATGGAGCTGTCGGATTCGTGGATGAAAGCCATTTCACCAATGGTGACCTTGATGCCGCCACCCATGTGTTGCTGGTCAAGGCAGACACTGACAAGTCTGGAGTTTCCGTTGACGACATCTACAACGACATGCAGGCCGCATTGGAGAAGAGCACTGATGCGACAGTGACCGGACCGATCGCCGAACGCATCGTATGGGCGAACATGATTGACTCCATGATGATGCTTCTGGTGGGGTTGATCGCCGTGGCCGTGCTCATCGCACTTGTCGGCGTAGCCAACACGCTGTCGCTGTCAGTGATCGAACGCACCCGAGAATCCGCCACACTGCGTGCCATCGGCATGACTCGAGGCCAGTTGCGACGCTCCCTCGCGGTGGAAGCCCTGCTCATCTCGCTGGTATCCGGCATCTCGGGCGTACTACTTGGCACACTGTTCGGCTGGCTGGGCGCATACGTGGTGTTCAGCATGTACGGCAAAGTGGTGTTCCCGTTCGAATGGGGCATTAATGGCATCGTACTCGCCGTGGCAGCCGTGGCAGCACTGCTCGCCAGCGTATTCCCCGCACGCAGGGCAGTGAGCACGCCTCCTGTTGAGGCGCTCGCCGAAGCCTAAGCTTCATAACAAACACAACGAGAAGGACTCCTACCATAAACATGGTAGGAGTCCTTTTTCGCATATCATGCATACGCAAAACAACAACAAACCAATCAGACCAAATGGTTTTCATAGGCGAACACCACCGCCTGCACACGGTCACGCGCATTGATTTTCGACAGAATATGCGCCACATGCGTTTTCACCGTAGGCAGACTGATGAAAAGCTTGTCGGCAATCTCCTGGTTTGACAATCCATGCGCGATTTCAATAAGCACTTCGCGCTCGCGATCGGTCAGTTCATCTAATTCCGGATCGGTATATGTTGAATCCGTAGCAGAAGTAGTTGCGGAATTTTCAGACATACCGACGTTCGCAGCCATGAAATCGCCTTCCATCATTTTTTCGATAAGACGTTTCGTGGCGGACGGCGCGATAATCGCATTACCTTGAAAAACTGTGCGAATCGAATTCAGCAGCGTTTCCGGCTCCGTGTCTTTCAGAAGAAAACCGGACGCCCCGGCAGTGATTGCAGCCATAACATATTCATCCAAATCGAATGTCGTCAGAATGATCACTTTGGTATGAGTGACTTCTGATTGCGTTCCATCGGCAGCAAAGCGATGCTGCAACGCACTGATCTGCCGGGTCGCCTCGATACCATCCATGCCGGGCATACGCACATCCATCAACACCACGTCAGGACGCAGCGTTTCCGCCAACGCCACAGCCTCTGCACCATCACGAGCCTGCGCCGCAACCGCCATATCAGGTTGGGAGCCGATCACCATGGCAAAACCGGCGCGTACCAATTCCTGATCATCGGCTATGACCACACGAATCTTCTGTTCCTCGCTCATACTCTCCACCTTATCGGCATTGTTCCGCTCACAGCGCGAAACAAACCCTTAAATCTCCCTGAAAAACTTGAATCGGCTATCGAGACACGCGCTGCAGCTGCTCCTCCAATGGTGCTGCGGGCCTCAACTGCAGTTCGCTCGCACTACCGGCATGAGCGTCATCGCTGAAACCAGTCTCACGAAGCACGCCAAGCAATTCGCGCATACGCTTAAGCGCGGCGCGCCCCTGCTCGCCAATGGCTTTGAACGCTGCGGAAATCTCGTCGGCGGTAGTCTCTTTGCCTTGTGCTTCGGCGCTATCCAGCATGCGGATACCATCGACGGCTTGACTAATCACGCTGTTCAACGTGGCGGTGACTTCAGCCTGAATGCTGGCACTGATACGGTCACGTTCCATATTCGCCGCGAGAATACGCTGCTTCTCCTGCTCGGCCACCAGTGCCTCTTCGCGAGCCTGCAACACCAGTGCGTTTGAATCACTGGAACGCGCCCAACGTGACCACGCCATGATGCCGGCGCACAGCATCAGCACTGCAACCGTATACATAGCGCCGGTAAAGAACGCCGCCGTATTACTTGAAGTGACTGAAACCGGTTTCGTCAAGCCTGCAAAAGCGGCGATGGCGCCGAACAAGGTAGTGTATCCGTGTTGATAAGCCGCGATTTTCAAGCCCATCAGCACCGAACAGGTAGCGGCGGCAAGACCGGCCCAACGCCATGCGTGTTCACGCCCATACAATACGGCTGAATACAGCGCACACAGCGACGCTACGATATGTCCAACCTCAATCGACTCCAAAAACACCAATTGCACAACCGACAATACGAACACAATAAGCGCGCAAGTCTCGGGGAAACTGCGTCGAAGAGCCAGCGCCAGCAAGCAGCATGCGGCGATCGCATGAGAGAGCTGCACATGAGGTGAACTATCAAAAAAGAACGTAATCGACATGCGATTCAGCAGCATGACCAATGCCACGGCATCAACGGAATCCATGAGCGCATAATGGTGCTGCGTCCACGCGGAAACACGTTCCACCCAATTCAGTCCTCGTGAATTGGATGTATTTGCAAGTTCTACGGATTTCAGTTTCAACGATTTGAGCAAATCATGCAGATTGGGTGCGGTGATGCGCAAATGTTGCAGGGCATTCGAACGATGATCGCGACCGGTCGGTTGGTTGGTTTCCTGCGTCTGCTCCGATGGTTGATCTGGGATTCGCGCCGATATGTTGACGACTGTGTGAGGTGCGATTGCTTCGTCGGAGAATTTCGCTTTGTTGGATACGGCAGTTGTGTTGCACGATTCGGACTGTTCCGATGCATACTGTTCGCCGGTTTCGTCTGTCGCTGGCTCTTTACCGCCGTAAGGCAGGGTGGCCATGACTTCAAAGCCTCCGCCGAGTTGAGGGCCAGCCTGCAACGAGCCTCCGGCCGATTCGATGCGTTCTTTCATGCCCAGCAGGCCGTAACCTGGCGTATGCCCGTCGATATTGGCTGCCGCGCCATGACCATTGTCGGTGATGGTCAAAGTGAGCAAACCGTTGTTCCATGACTCTTTAATGTGCACATCGACGTGTGGCCCCGCATACTTGCGGATATTCGTCAGCGACTCCTGCACTACATGGTAGGAAGCTATCGAGGCTTGTTCGCCGAGTTGTTCCGGGCTGGCGGTGCCGGTGATATTCCGTCGGATTCGAATGTCGGGGGAGACGTTTTGCGCTTGTTCCACAAGATTGCCGATATCGTTATAATCGGCGTGCGGTGAACCTCCGAATACTCCCAGAAGACGTTGCATGTCATGCAGCGCGCATTCCGATTCGTGTCGAATCGTCTCCATGGTGTTTCTGGCCACCGCGGGATCATGCGTGCCTGCATAACGACCGCCATCAGACTGCACGATGATGATTGACAGGGTGTGCGCCACCACATCGTGCATGTCACGTGCGATGCGTGCACGTTCCGCCAACGCGGCGATATCGCGTTCATCCTGGTCTCGCGCGGCGATTGCCTCATTGCGTTCCCGCATCATGCGAATGGTTGCCAGACGGGCACGCTGCCAGAACGCTACAATGACGGTGGAAATGATACATACTTCGAAAATCGGCGTCAGCACCAGCATGGAATGCGCCACCATGTCGGCGACTTCCGATATGGATGTTCCTGTGTAGATGGAACCGAGAGTGTCTTCCGTGACCATAACGCCATTTGGATTTGAGTCATTCCAGCTGCTCCATGTATGCACTTTGCCTCCGGTGAGCAGTGGTCCATTGGTCATGGTCCATGCCGCCAGCGCCGCAGCCAGAAGACCGATGGTCAACGCCAGAATAATGAAGGCTTTCGTGTTTTTGGGATTGCCGTAGACGATCACTGAATACAGCATGAACAATGCCAGAATATCGGTGCCCAACAGGCAGGGGCCGAATATGAGATGCGCCAAGGTCAATGCCACGAAGAGCAACGCTCCGGTCTGTGGCCACCATCGACGGATTAGCAGCGGAATAAGCATTGCCGCTTCCCATGTCATCTGCGTGGAAGGCTTAAGGTCAAACAGCAATCCCGGATTATAGGTGATGCCGCTGGTCACGCCGAACAGCAGAACACCTATAACAAGCGTGATGATGAGATCGCCTGCGAAGACATGACCATGCATCCACGACAAGAGACGCTGCTTGAAATTCGACATACGTTCCACCCTAGCGCCAGATATGCTGTGACGCCATCATGCGCAGGAATGAAATAGCGGTAAGGTAAAGCCGCTTTTGTGAGGTAAGGTTGTCCCCGCATGTGGGTGAGATGGAAGCCATCAAAAAGTCACTACTCGCATTGAATATGCCGATGACGCCAAAGGAAAGGTGAATGCATGACGTTGCTGAGCGAATACTACGTGCCCGGATTGCATATTGAGGATCGTTCCATCAAGGTGCCGTTGGATTGGACGGGTCACGAGCCCGGTCATGGGTTCGATGGCGAATCGATTAGCCTGTTCTACCGTGTGGTCACCGCTCCCGAACATGTGCATGATGATCTGCCGCTGCTCGTGTTCCTGCAGGGTGGTCCCGGTGGTTCCGGTCCGCGTCCGCTCGGTCCAAGTTCCGATGGTTGGATTGAGGAGGCCATCAAGCATTTCCGTGTGGTGTTGCCGGATCAACGTGGTACTGGGCGTTCGTCTCGTGTCGATACGCATGTGATTGAGGGCATGGATGGAGATGGCAAGGCCGGTGCCGCGTTTTTGAAGCGTTTCCTCGCTGATTCGATCGTTCGTGACTTCGAGCATCTGCGTCGTACCGAATTCGGGGGCGCACGTTGGGTCACGCTTGGCCAAAGCTATGGCGGATTCCTGACGTTGACGTATCTTTCGCTGTTCCCGCAAGGAGTTATCGCCAGTTTCACCACGGGCGGCATTCCTCATGTTCCTGCCGATGCGACCGACGTGTACCGTCATACGTTCCCGCGCATGGCGGCAAAGACGAAGCAGTTCTACGAGCGTTACCCGATCGATATCGAACGTGCCGCGGTCGTCGCCGACATTCTGCAATCGCGCAAGGTCACATTGCCGAACGGCGATCCGCTCACGGTGGAACGCTTCCAATGCTTGGGATCCGATTTCGGTATGAAGCCGAGTTTCGAACGCGTGCATTGGATTCTTGACCAGGCATTCCTTGACAGCGACGGGTCGGCCTCGACCTCGGCGGAACTGTCTGACGAATTCCTGTCTTCCGTGATGGATGCGACTTCATCTCGCCCGCTGTATTGGCCGTTGCAGGAGTTCATCTACGCCAACGGTGAGCTGGAAGCGCCGATTTGCTGGGCCGCACAGCGCGTGCGCGGCGAGCATCCGGAATTCGCGGGTGACATTCGTCCGCTTAATTTCACCGGCGAGGCCATGTTCCCGTGGATGTTCGAGCAGGAACGTGCGTTGCGTCCGTTCAAACCAGCCATGGACGTGCTTATGGAAGACACGCATTTCGGCACGATCTACGATGCCGACCAGTTGGCGCGCAATGAGGTTCCGCTGCAGGCTGCCGTCTATTTTGACGACATGTACGTCGACTCCGGTCTGCAATTCGATACGCTGTCCCGTGTGGGACGATCGCACTATTGGACCACCAACGAATTCGAGCACGACGGCGTACATGGTTCCGTGGTGTTCAAGCACCTGTTCGACGAGGCGTTGAACAGGGGAGACCTGGAAGAACTGTTCTGACATTCCCGAAATTCTCCGAAACCATCGCATCCAAAACAATTACGTCCATTAGAAAAGACGACAAGGAGGACACCATGTCCAATCCAACCATCGGATTCATCGGATACGGCAATATGGCGCAGGCCATCGCCGAAGGACTCGTCGCAGCCGGCGCCGTCGACGGTGCCGACATCGTGGCTTGCGCCGCGCATTACGACAAGCTGGAAAAGACCACGATGAAAGTGGGTGCAAAGCCATTGCACAACGCGGCCGAAGTCGTCGCAGCGTCCGACATGGTCGTCATCGCCATCAAACCGTACCAAATCGAAAGTGTCATCAAGCCAGTCATCGGCGCGATTGCCGACGAAGACAAATTCGTCGTATCCATCGCGGCGGGCTGGGATCTTGACAAATACCGAGACTTGTTCGGCGCCGATTTCAACGCGGCGCATATCCAATGCACCATTCCGAACACGCCGATGGCCGTCGGCAAGGGGGTACTCGTCACCGAAGCCGACAACACGCTGACCGACACGCAAGCCGAAGTGTTCGAGCGGCTGTTCTCATCGATCAGCCTCATCGAACGCGTTGATTCCGCGCATATGGGCATTGGCATGTGCATCGCAGGCTGCGCACCGGCATTCACCGACATGTATATCGAGGCGCTCGGCGACGCGGGCGTGAAATACGGCCTGCAACGTGCCACCGCCTACCGTCTAGCCGCGAAGATGGTGGAAGGCGTCGGTGCGCTATACCTCAAAAACGAAACCCATCCGGGCGTCATGAAGGACGCCGTCTGCTCGCCGGGCGGCACCACAATCAAGGGTGTGACCTCGCTGGAGGAAAGCGCGTTCCGCGGTGCGGTCATCAAGGCCGTCGACGCCATCGAAGCCTAATACTAAGCTAGGGAACCATGTCTCTTACTATCGGAATCGTCGGACTGCCCAACGTCGGCAAGTCCACCATGTTCAACGCACTGACCCGCAACAACGTGCTGGCCGAAAACTACCCGTTCGCCACCATCGAGCCGAACACCGGCATCGTACCATTGCCGGACAAGCGTTTGCCCGTGCTGGCCAAGCTGGTCCACACCGAAAAGGTCGTGCCCGCCACGGTGACCTTCGTGGACATCGCCGGCATCGTCAAGGGCGCCTCCGAAGGCGAAGGCCTGGGCAACAAGTTCCTGGCCAACATCCGCGAGGCGGACGCGATCTGCGAGGTCGTGCGCGCCTTCGAGGACGACGACATCGTCCACGTCAACGGCAAGGTGGATCCGGCCGACGACATCGACACCATCAACACCGAGCTGATCCTCGCCGACCTGCAGACCATCGAAAACGCGCTGCCCAAGCTGGAGAAGGATCTGAGGGGCAAGAAGATCGAGCCGGCCTACATGGACGCAGTCAAGCAGGCAAAGACCATCCTTGAAGCCGGCGAGACGCTCGACAAGGCCGCACGCGAAGGCCGCTTCGACAAGGATTCCGTCTACGACCTGCATCTGATGACCGCCAAGCCGTTCATCTACGTGTTCAACGTGGACGACAACGAGCTGGCCAACAAGGACCTGCAGGCTAAGCTCGCCGCATCCGTGGCTCCGGCTCCGGCCGTGTTCCTCAACGCTCAGTTCGAGGCAGACCTGACCGAGCTCGACGAGGCGGATGCCCGCGAAATGCTGGCCGACGCTGGCTTGAGCGAGTCCGGTCTCGACCAGCTGGCCCGCGTGGGCTTCGACATCCTCGGCCTGCAGACCTTCCTGACCGCAGGCGTCAAGGAAGTGCGCGCCTGGCAGATCCACAAGGGTTGGACCGCCCCGCAGGCCGCCGGCGTGATTCACACCGACTTCGAAAAGGGCTTCATCAAGGCCGACATCGTCTCCTACGACGATTTCGTGGCCGCCGACGGCTCCATGGCCAAGATCAAGGAGGAAGGCAAGCTCCGTCAGGAGGGCCGCGACTACGTCATGGCCGACGGAGATATTGTGGAGTTCAAGTTCAATGTGTCCAAGTAGGGTGTGAACACCCCAGAAAACGGCGTGATTCCAACGTTTTCGAGTTTTCGGAACTGTGGAATTGCGCCGTTTTTCGATTATTGAAGAATGGCCGATTATGCCCCGTATCTGGCCGTTTGTGGCCCGGATAGTGTGCCAATAGAGTGCCCTTTTTGAGGGCGCTTGTAGCGGATGCTCGAAGGCGCTCCCGACAAGGGAGGAACATCATGGCGACGAACGGCAGACGACGCACGAAGGGTGCGGGAAGCATCATCCACCGCAAGGATGGCTCGTGGGAGTTCCGGCGTGAGGTCGGCCGCGACCCCGCCACGGGCAAACGACGCTATGTCTCGGCCAAGGGTCGCACGAAGGCCGATGCCCGCGAACGGTTCGACGCGAAGGTCGCCGAGATGGAACGCACCGGCCTGCTGCCCGGCGCCAAGAGCCCGTACCTGAAGGATTACGCGGAGCGGTGGCTGGAGGAATACCGGCTCAACGTCAAGCCCACCACGTACCGCACCCGCGCCGGCAGGATTCATGCGTGCATGGAGGTCATCGGCTGTATCCGCCTCACCGAGCTGACCCCTGACCATATCCGCCAATGCATGCGCGTGCTTTCCAAACGGCTCGCGCCCTCCACGCTCAAGGACCATTTCGTGAGCCTGAAGATGATGCTCGACCAGGCGGAACTCGAGGAGCTCATCCCCGTGGATCCGTGCCGCAGGGTCAAGCCGCCAAGGGTGGAGCCCACCGAGACCAGGATCCTCTCGCCAGACCAGCCGAAGCAGCTGATCGAGGCCGTGCCCAACCGGGGAGCGAAACGACGCGGACCGGCCCTGACCGTGGACGTTGACGAATCCTGGATGCTGCTGTTCGAACTCGCGTTCGCGGCCGGCATGAGGGAAGGCGAACGCTACGCGCTCATGCCCTACGAGCTCGAACAACGCGACGGCGTGCCCGGCATCAACGTGCAGCAGCAGATCCAGCAATACGGCAAACCGGAGGACGCCGTGATACCCGCCTGGCTCAAAGCCGAGCACCTGTACGGTATCCTGTGGCTCACCACACCCAAAACCCACGCCGCCCACCGGTTCGTACCCATATCCACGAGCCTGTGGCAACGATTGTGGGCGCGCATCAAACGACTCGACATAGGCCCACGCGACCTCATATTCACCAACTCACGAGGCAACCCCGTGCGCAGCAGCACCGAACGCTACAACTGGAACAAGGCCTTGAAAGCCGCCGGCCTCCCGCCGGTCACCATCCACAGCGCACGCCACTGGACCGCCAGCATGACCGCCCGCGCCAACATGCCCGACGACGCCAGAACCGCCATCATGGGCCACACCAGCATCAGCATGACCAACCACTACACCCACAGGGACGCGGCCAGTCTCGCCGCGCTCCTCGGCCGAGCCATCCCTGACCTACACGACGAGAGGGATGTGATAGACGCGCAGGTCATCGAGGAGGGGAAATGACGAACGTGACGCATAGTAGACTTGTCCGCATGAGCATAAAGAAAGTAGACGGGCCACAGGACCATCATCGATTTATCGATGAGGCCGGTGACATGACCTTCCATTCCGGGAAGCGGGGCCGCAAAACCTCCTCCATCGGGATGGACGGAGTTTCCCGATGCTTCATGATCGGGCTCGTACATGTGAAAAGTCCCCTCGACGATGCTCGTGCGACTATCGACGGTTTTTGTGAGGAGATCAACAGCAGCAAATTCTTCCAGAGCTTTCCCAGCGTCCAAAAGAGAACAAAGGAGGGATGGCACGGCTTCTACCCGCATGCCAGCAAAGATCCTGCGGAACTACGCTATGAATTCCTCAAACTCATGGCGCAGGAGATCGACTTCTCCGCACGAGTAGTTGTGGGCCGTAAGATACCGGCGATCTATCAGCAGAGGCACAACGAACAACCACGTGAATTCTACGCCGACCTCATGTCCCATCTACTCAAATACTCAGGGAAGATAGATCCGTTGATTCTCGACGTCGCGGAACGAGGCAGCAGCACATCGAACCTCAACCTTCAGCATGCCGTGGACATCGCGCAACAGCGCAGCCGTCGCGGCACGGTAACGCATGAATTGCGAAACACCACCAAATTCAACGTCCAACCGTATGATCACGAAATTCTCTTGGCGCTCGCCGACTACAGTCTATGGACGGTCCAGCGAGTGTACGAGAAGGGAGACGAAAAGTTCTTCGGGCTTCTTGAACCGAAGATTGTGCTGGTCCATGATGTTTATGATTCCAGCAGATATTTCAAATCAAAGAACTATTATCGGCCGAAATACAATCCTCTGACCAGAGCATCCATCAACTTCGACGGATGGGCGCAACCTGAATGGTAGAAGGAATAGATGGCCCGTCTCAACTCTAGTCGTGCTGTGACGACGACGGCATGAAGCCGACTTTCGATGAAGGACAGGCCAAAATCCAATAATACGACCAGCTGATCCTTCGAGGGGAAGGATACCTGTGTATTCTTGTCGCTGATCTATAAATGATGATAGACGGTCATGTGGGCGGCAGTCAAGAAAATGCGACAGATTGTCTAATCGTCGATATGTCGCAGGGCCGCCCCGGCGCTCGCAAAGAGCGACCGGGGCGGTTTCGTGTTTAGGGCTTGATCCGCCCGACACGGGATTTATTGCTTGGCCGTCTTGACGGTGATGGTGGTACCGAGCGCGGTGGTCTCCCAGCTCACGCCGTCCGCCTCACTGTAGGTGAAGTCCTTGGTGGCATCCTGCGAGGCGAGGAGCGCGCTGGCCATGGTCTCGGTGTCGCCCTGGCTGGTCCATTTCCAATCGCCGGCTGCGGCCGGTGCCTGATAGGTGCCCTTCCAGTAGAGGCTCTTGGTGTCGGTGCCGATCCAGTCGACCTCGATGGTGTCGCCGCTGATGGTAGCTTCCATGTATGAGCTCGGGTCGTTGGAATTGGTCTGCTTCCATGTGCCGGTCAGATCGGCCGGCTGGGGTTTGGGCTCTTCCTTATTGGTCTCGGTCTTTGACGTGCCATCGGATTTGGCCGGCGCATCGGCCGTAGTGCTTCCCCCGCAAGCGGACAGGCCGGTAAGCAACATCGCCGCAACAAGCAGCGCGATTGCCTTTTTCATGATTGGTCTCCCTTCGTGCCGGACATTGTCGTCCGACATGACTCAATCATATGGCGAAACACAAGAACCAAGGACTCATCCCGGTGCTCGCGGTGAGTCGTCGGGATGAGTCCTTATATGGCTCGGAAGCTACGCGGCGAGTTCCACGGGAGCCCGCTCTTCCAATTTGGAGTAGGGGATAACGGCACACCGTAGTTGCGGAACGCGGTGAGCGCGCCGCGCTGCAACGGCGTCTGCCGGTCGTCGCCGATGACTATCAGCCGGGAATCCCTGCGCTTGGGATCCTTCTTCGTGTCATCCCAACCGAACATGATGTCTTTCACGGCGTCCTTGTCGAATCGGTTCGGTGCCTGGCAGAACCGGGTCGGATGGTTGGCGCTACGCTGGAACAGGCAATCGAAGTTGTGCTCGTAGCTGGATACGCCTCGGATCCCCACGTTCGGAGTGTAGAACACATGGCATGAGTCGAGTTTCAATGCAACGTCGTCAGCAAAGTAGGACAGCACCCTCTTCTGTTCTGTAACGGCATCAGTACAATGTTCGTAATGAACAGTTGTTCGCGCAAGGAAATGCCGGCATATGGTGCGTCATGTTCAAAGCATAGAGATTCATTATCCGGCCTCCACGAGAATGATTTGGTTCTAGCGCAATACATGCTTTCACGACACATGCCTTCGTGATACATACGTTGGTCAGAAGATATTGCGCTAGAACTCAGCAGTCACCGCACGTGGTCCACGATGTCGTTGACCTTGGTCATATCGATATCGCGCTCGCCGAATGCCTGCCGCTCGTAGGCCAGGTCGATGTGGTGTTCGTGTGCGTAATCGATGATACGGCGAGCCAAATCGGCAATGTCGCCGGACTTGTTGAAGGAACGACCACGCAGCAGCACGCGTTGCATAAGAGGGCGCATCGCCTTGACCAACTTGTACCGGTCTGACTTCACCTTCACCATCCAACCGTCGGCAAAATATAGCACCACGCCTTCATGCGGGCTTGCCTTGGCGTCGCCGATTGCCTGGGCGACTTCTTCCGGCGAATGGCAGATCGCCACCGTTTCCGGCCGCACGAAGCCGCCGGCAAGAGTGAACGTTTCCTCGTGAGCGGCATCGATGGAGAACGATTCGGCATTACGAATCAAATGCAGCAAGCGCAGCCCGGATGATTCGTATCCAACGATGTGCCGGTCGGACTCGCGATCGATGACTTCAAACGCCGCCGTGACATTCCACTCATGCAACATACGCCACAATTCGGCACGTACCGCTGAATCTGAAGGAAACAGGCGCTCGATAAGCGCGGAATAATCCGTTTGCCCCGACTTCGACCAGAAGCGGAACAATCCAGGAGTTCCCGCCGCGCCCACGAGCCCGAGAAATCCGTTCTCCTTGCGCTCAACGCGCACGGGCAACGACTCTGGATGTTCTTGAGCGTGATTGACGACTTGGGCGAACGATGTCTCCTCCGTCTCGTCCACAGCAAAGAACTTCTCGAACCCGCGTTGCACCACCTGACCGTTGCCGCCGACAAAAAGCCCTCGCGCATTGATGGTGCGATCCGTCCACCGATGTTCACGAAATGCCTCTGCAGTGAAATTGCACGCATACACGTCTGTTTCGCCGCGCACCGGAATAACCCGAACGTAAGGGTCCGCGCGCATACGCTCCAACAGGTTTCCATTCGGATCGCCCGGTTCCAACGGGCGGAACATCGCGGTGTGAAAATGCTTCCAGGACGAACGAATGTAATCTTCCGGAACACGGTCAGCGGTATCACGCGCCGCATTGCGACGCAACAATTCGTCTAGAGGAACGTCAAAATCCCTCGTTTCCCACAGTGCGCCATGACGTTGAGCGAGTAGCGCCAGTTCGGCTGCATACCGGGGATTAGCGTGTTGCGCATCCGCCACCACATCCCACCCCGCATCCAATGCGTCGGCAATCATGTGCCGTCCCATGGCAACCACCATGTCATTGAATCGCTTGCCGTGCTCGGATTGCAGTCGGTTTCGGACCTGTGCCGAGCCGGCGATCATGAGCCGAATGTCATCGAGAGAAATCACGCAATGCGGCCACGTGTTGGCGGGGTCCTCACACCATGAGCGTGCCCACGTGGACTTGCCCGAAGCGGGCAGTCCTCGCAGAATAATGAGCTTTGCCATAGCCAAGCTCCTTTCGTTGTGCTGTGGGGCGAGACAGGTGCCAGCGATGGCATAAGGTTCTGCTCGCCCCAATATTGCTTGTATTATGATTCGGCTGCCGAAACCGAGCCGCCTGGTTCCTGCTGTGCGGCGGAGTCAATGGGCGCCGGCCCGGGGGAGTCGGGCATATCCAGCGGTGATACGTGCGTTGAATCGGTCGCGTGTGCATGGAACCAGTCGGCAATCTGTGTTTCGCTTACCGGTTGCAGATTCCATGCGTCCAGTCCAACGTTGAGGGCTTCGTGGCGTGCGCCCTCCGGAGACAGCTGGTGCGTGTGACCATACAGCAGACGATGTCCGTCGAACGGCAATGCCTGATCGCGGAAACGTACGGCATCATCCGGCCAGCCATAGGCAAGATCCTCACGGTAGGGGAAATGCGATAGATTGACGGTCTCCGTTGCCTGCGGGCGGCCAATTCCGAGACCGGTCAGCTCCGCCGTGCTGTTCGGCTCAATCGATTCGAACAGATCTCGCGCGGGTGCATCGTCCAGCCACCAGTCATCGTGATTGCCGATAACCGCGTGCAGATGCCTGCAGCGCAGCTGACGCAGGCAGCTCTTCAGATGCCGGACCGATGTTCGGTATCCGATATCGCCCAAAATCCACAGCTCGTCGTCCTCGCCGACAATCCGATTGATATTGGCCACGATTGCTTCATCGTGCGCATCGGTGTCTGCGGCCTTGCGGAAATTGAGCCGGGAATCGTCAAGCACCACGCCCTTCGCCCAATCCTCGGCGGCCTTGCGTCCCTGCGAGGAGAGGAGAGCGTCATACTGCGTGTGCCCAGGGTCGAACGTGGTGAATCCGCGCAGCACGCTGACCAGCGGATGCCCGAAATGCGTGTCAGTAGTGAAATACTTCATGATCTGTTGTTCTTTCTGAATATGTGATGGTATGCAATGGGTTTTGCTGCGGTGCATTGAGTTGCGACTATGCCAAGAACGCATGCTCGTGCAGGTGCGTTTATGAGGCATGGTGCGAACGAGTCGGCTCGATATCACCGGCAATGATTCAGCTATGCGCCAATGAGAGGTGTACTGATCAGATTTGTATGGCAGCGAGCAGGCTGCGCTTGTTTCCGGTTATTGGCTGGAACTGAGCAGTGCGCAAACCCTGTTTGAAGGCGCATTCGAGCATCGCCGGCAGGTTCATCTGCTGACGCTTGGCGTGTTCGTTCACGCCGTTGCTGCTGAATGCGATACGTTGAATCATGGTGTGCACACCATAAGGTCTTACGTCCAAATCCGTCAAATCACGGTGTGTGTAAGCAAGTTACGTTTTGGTCATTCATGGGGGCTTCTTCGCGAATCCGTCAAACTACGCAGTGTGCATGTATGGTCATGTACCGCAGCTACGTAATTATGAGTACACTTGGCCTATAAGTGCAACGAAGCACTTGCCGTCGATGACGGACATCATGGCAGGTGCGTGAAAAGGGGAGCAACAACCATGGGCAACATGTTCGATAATTTGGGCAAAGGTCTTAATGATTTCACCAAACAAGCCGGTAAAATAGCCGGAAATATCGGTGACACAGCGGGAAAAATCACGAAAGATGTTGCCAAAGGGGCAGGTAAGATCGTCAACGATGCGGGTAAGCTTGCCGGCGATGCGGGCAAAATGACGGCAGCTGTTGCAGGGAGCGTGGCACAGTCTGCGGCCGTCGCAAGTGGCGAAGTAAGCAAAGCGGCTGACAGCATGGCAAAGGGTACCGTCTCAATCGCTAAAAACGTCAAGGATAGTGCCGATAAGGTCGATTTGTTTAATTCCAAACTAAGAGCTAAGGCTGTCGAGGATTACAACAATGCCGTAGAACGCTATGAAAACGTAGCGGATGATTTAGCTAAAAGTACGCAAGCGCTGTATGACTTGAGAAAAATCGCTATTGTGCATGTCAAGTATGTTGAACAACATATCAATCAATTGGCTAATACGCCAAAAGAATTTGCCGTTGAACTGCATAAGATCAATACCGAAGTAACGACGTTCGAGAATAAAGAGGATGAGATTAAGGAGGCAGAAAAGCAAGCAAAAGCAGCTGAAGGAGGGTCTGGAGCAGGGGCCACCCTCAGTGCTTTGGGAATCGCAGTAGCAACCATGGGACCTACGGCTGCAATGGGTGTGGCCACCACCTTCGGTGTAGCTTCGACCGGTACTGCCATTTCTGCATTATCCGGAGCTGCAGCAAATAGTGCTGCTCTGGCTTGGCTTGGTGGCGGTGCATTGGCTGCAGGTGGCGGTGGCATGTCAGCCGGAACCGCGTTCCTGGGCCTGGCTGGTCCGGTTGGATGGACCATCGCTGGCGTGGCGGGCGCTGCGGCAATTGGTTCTGGTATTTATGCGAATCATAAAAACAAAGAAACTGCTGACAAGCTTTTGCTTGAGCGCCAGAATGTGGAAGTATTAATTCGCAAATTCAATGCGAAGAATGCCGAAGTCGCGGCATTGACTGAGGCAACGCAAACTCAGATAGATGGTGTACAGCGTGCGAATGCTGCGGTGACAGGCGCCGATTACAGCCAGTTCTCCCACGAAGAGAAAATGCAGGCGGGATTACTGGTCAATATGACGCTCACCTTAGCGCAAATGATTAACAAGGAACTGGAACTCGATGACTGACAAGAATACTGCTGACAAGCACGCCATCGATAACAATGTTGCTCAGGGCATTGCCGCGTATATTGATTATTTGAATCAGCTACGTGTGTCTACTCTGATGGACACATTGAGACAGATTCTTAATAATGAAACAGGTCAGCTGAAAGATCTCGCCGAGCGACAAGCTAATGCGCTAAGGAACCTTGATTTAGCGAATCAAAATGTCATGAACATTGTCAACAGTGGGCGTGGTGGTGAAAATGGTATGCATGGATTTATCGCTGAATTCGCGCAGACGGGAATCGCTAACGCCAGACGAGCATTTGAAGGGTTGGAAAAATCAACAATTACGCTTAATGATAATGGTCCTGCTGATTTGTTGATTAACGGCAAGCCAGTGCAGGTAAAGTTCTATGCGAACCTAATGAACGAGCTGAAGACATCTGCGGAATACCGTTCTATGGATATGATGTTTTCAAAGGACCACATGGACATTTTTCGTGCGGTCATGCATGGCGATAAAGAAGTCTTTCTCAACGGACAACCGCTAACCAGTAACCAAGTGCAGAAAATTAAGCAGCTTATCGAAGAGGAAAGTAACATCCGGGGACTGTCCTGGGACAAATGGATGCAATCATCGGTATTGAAATATGATCAGGTCCAAAGAGAAGCGATTGACCGGACTTTTACTGAAGAAACCGACAATATTAAACGGCAGACATCCGAGCAAAAGAGCGAAATCTCCAATAAGGCCAATACGGATAAGGCTGCTGCATATCACAAAGCTCAGCCGAATCTAGGCGAGGCTAACAAAGCTGCCGGGGTGGGTGCTGCTATCCAAGGTGGATTGAACTTCGGCATTTTCGTGTATCAAAAGCACGAAGAAGGCAAGGAAATATGGCAGTTTACCGCTGAGGATTGGAAGGAAGGAGGCGTCAAGACAGCAGAGGGTGCCTTCAAAGGCGGGTTTTCGGGCTATGCAATTTATGGATTGACCAATGTCTGTCATCTTTCGGCTCCGAGCGCAGGGGCGATAGCGTCCGGAACTTTTGGACTCATAGATGCTGTCATGAAATTCCGTTCCGGAGAGATTGATGATGACGGTTTCTTGAGCTTGGTAACTATCAATGCCCTTGATGCTACCGGCGCGGCGGTAGGAGCGGCGATTGGTCAGACGCTTATTCCTGTTCCCGTTGTGGGCGCGCTTATCGGGTCAATTGTCGCTTCGAATGTGCTTGGTCTTGGCAAGAACATATTGAGTGCAAGAGAGCGGGCAATCATCGCTGAATATCAGCGCAAAGCGGACTTGTTCGTCGCGAATCTCGACGTGCAATACGCGCAAATATTGGAAACTCTTCTCGATAAATACCGGAAACTAGGGGAGCTGCAGACTTATGCATTCAATCTTGATTTAAATATACAGCTACGTTTCGCCGCATCTGTTGATTTGGCAAGATTCATTGGTGTCTCTGAAACCGAGATATTGCACAATGAAGCAGAGATTGACGACTTCTTCCTGTAAGGGGAGATGTTGCCGTAATTGCTGTACCAACGACTAGACGTTGGTACAGCAACAATCTTTGGTTTTGTAGGTATGTGATTTCGAGTAATTCACAAACTGTAGATCTGTGCGCCGAACGGCCAGAGCGCGAGCTTGGCCATTTTGAACGACTGGATGCCGAACGGAATGCCGATGATGGTGATGCAGTTGAGCACGCCTGCACCCAGATAGCCGAGCGCCATCCAGCAGCCGACCAGCACCACCCACAGGATGTTGGCCAAGGCAGAGCCGACTCCGCCGCCGTATTGCACGGTTTTGCCAAACGGCGTCAAGGTGAGTCCCGCCATCTTGAACGCTTGAATGCCGAACGGGATGCCGATGATGGAGATGCACAGAATCAGTCCCACCAATGCCCATCCGATTGCGATGGCCAATCCACCAAGAATGATCCACAGGATATTGCCGAGAACTCGCATGATTAGTCCCTTTCCGATTCCGGTCGATTCCGCGCATGTTCAGCTTCACTATTTTGCCAGAAATCATGACGGAAACACGAGACGCAACCCTTAGCTCGCCCCTGATTCATCCCCGGACCGTTATTCAGGCGGAGCGTATGCGGTAAGCCCAATCCTTTTGTGAAGATTTTGTGTATTGTCAGGCATGCGTGGGTTTCACCGTCGATTTGAATGATGATAGGCTTCTCGATGTCTGCCGTACGAAGACCCCATCAAGGAGATGCCATGAACCTGTATCGCTACGCGATGTTCATCGCACGCGCCTGCCGTGGGTCGTTCGTCGGCAATGTTCTGTTTGCCAATCCACGAATGGCCCTATTCTCGATGCTGGTGTAGCGGGGACACGCCTTATGCCGGGATGTACCGATGGCCCATCCGCAGTCGACGTCGCATGAATCGCTCACCATAGCCATCAACTTACGCAAAGCCGCGAATCGTTTGCCGTATATGAATGCGGAACGGATGGCGGCTTTTCCTTTACCCCGGACTC